>Ga0209127_100022_pt1 | contig 442396 bp, 420 predicted proteins | sample LakSupMetagenome_FD_187469 | JGI IMG/M metagenome (GOLD analysis project Ga0209127, IMG submission 187469) | Freshwater microbial communities from Lake Superior, Canada - Sta WM archaea (SPAdes) (version 2) | ecosystem: Environmental > Aquatic > Freshwater > Lake | place: Lake Superior, Canada... | reverse complement strand
ATAGGCCGGCTCCGAGCCGTCCATGCAGATCACCACCGTCGGACGAGCCGGACGGGCATAACCCCGCCCGTTCGCCACAACCTCAGAACCAACCGTCGAATGCATGTTCATCACAAACTCCTCAGGCCGGCGCCGATCAGCGGATCGAAGCGCGGACGCGGGACGAGACCAGATCGGCGATCAGGACCATGGCGAGGATGACCAGAATGCAGGTCGCGGTGTCCTGGTACTTGAAGAGCTTCATCGAGGAGACGAGCTCGAAGCCGATGCCACCGGCGCCGACCATGCCGAGCACGGTCGACTGGCGCACATTGGTCTCCAGCCGGTAGAAGATCGTCCCGAGCCAGGCCGGCAGGACCTGCGGCAGCACGCCGAAGAAGAAGGTCTTGAACGGGCCGACCCCGGCCGAGCGGAACGCCTCCAGCGGCCCCTCGTCGATATCCTCCATCGCCTCGGCGAAGAACTTGCCGAGCATGCCGGCGCCATGGATGGCGAGCGCCAGCACGCCGGCGAAGGGGCCGAGACCGATGGCGGCGACGAAGATCAGCGCCAGGATGATCTCGTTGATGCCGCGCATGCAGTTGAGCAATTGCCGCGTCGCATGGAAGACGACCGGGCTCGGGCTGAGATTGCGCGCCGCGAAGAAGCAGACCGGCAGGGCAATGACGACGCCGAGCAGCGTGCCCCAGACCGCAACCTGCAGGCTCTCCAGCGCCGGCCGCCACAGCCGTTCGAGGAACTCCGGATTGGGCGGCATCATCCGGACGAGGAAGTCCACCATATAGGGGATGCCGTTCCAGAGATTGTTGGCGTTGATCTGGGAGCCGAGCGCGGCCCACCACAGGAAGACCAGCGCGGCGAGGGTGACGAAGCCGACGCCCCACCAGCCGAAGCGGCCCTGTGGCGGGCGAATGACGAGTTGCAGCGTTCCGAACGACATTGGCTCAGTTCCCCGTCAGGCGGTTGCGGTGGCGATCATCGGCGCCAGCACGGGCTGGCTGGCCGGACGAGGCTTCAGCACGCGGCTGATGCCGGGATCCTCCAGGCCGGGATAGATCTGGTGGACGATCTCGGAGGTCAGCTGGTCGGGCGTGTCGTCGAAGATCACCCGTCCGCCGCTCAGGCCGACGATGCGCTCGCCGAACTCGACGGCGTAGTCGACCTGGTGGAGGTTGCAGATCACCGCGATACCCTCCTCCTTGCAGATCGCCTTGAGGTAGCCGAGCACGATGCGCGAGGTCTTGGGATCGAGGCTCGCCACCGGCTCGTCGCAGAGGATCACCGCCGGCTGCTGCGCCAGCGCCCTTGCGATGCCGACGCGCTGCTGCTCGCCGCCGGAGAGCTGGTCGCCGCGCGAATTCGCCTTCTGGGCGAGCTCGACCCGGGCCAGGCAGTCCATCGCGATCGCGACATCCTCTTTCGGGAAGAGCTGCAGCATCGAGAGGAAGGACGACAGGCCCGCCATCCGCCCGACCAGCACGTTCTTCAGCACCGACAGGCGCTTCACCAGATTGTGGTGCTGGAAGATCATCGCGACCGGCCGCTTGCCCGCGGCGCCACGCTTCAAGTCCAGCACCTTGCCGTCGATGACGGTCCGACCCGCATCGGGCTGGGCCAGCCCGTTGATGCAGCGCAGCAGCGTCGACTTGCCAGCGCCGCTCGGGCCGAGCACGACGAGGAATTCGCCGGCTTTGACGCTGAGGTCGATGCCCTGCAGGACCGGGCGGCCCGCATAGGACTTCTTCAGCCCTTCGATCTTGATCATGCCGCTTCCTCCGCCGGTCGCGTTTTGCGCGACTACTTCATCTTGGTGAGATCGAGCTTCAGCACCTTCGCGGTCTCGCGAATGATGTCGTAGGCTTGGTCGTTGGTCTCGACGAAGCGGTTGAGCTTGCCCTGGTCGGCCCAGGTGATGTCGCGGATGTTCAGGAAGGCCGACTTGATGTTCGCCTTCAGATCCTCGGGCAGGTTCTTGCGCCAGCAGGTCGGCGATTCCGGGATCGGGTCCGATTCCCAGACGACGTGGATGTCGGCGCGGTCGACCAGCTTCTTCTGCACGGCCGCATCGAGGATGCGGTCGGCGATCGTCGCGGCGTCGACGCGCTTGTTGGCGACGGCGAGCGCATTGGCGTCGTGCGAGCCGGTAAAGAGGACGCGGCCGAAATCTTTCTCGGGATCGAAGCCGAGCTTCATCAGCCCGGCCTTCGGAAAGAGGTGGCCCGAGGTCGAGGAGGGATCGACGAAGGCGAAGGTTCGCCCTTTCAGGTCCTTCCAGTCGCTGATGCCGCTATCCTTCCGCGCGATGATCTGGCTGCGATAGAAGCTGCGGCTCGACTTGGCCGTCTCGGCGGTGGCGAAGGCCTCGATCGCCGCGACCGTGGTGCCGAGCACATAGGAGAACGGGCCGAGATAGGCGACGTCGACATGGTTCGAGCGCATCGCCTCGATCACGCCGTTATAATCCGAGGCGACGAAGCCCTGGACCTGGATGCCGAGGTTCTTCTGGAGCGCGGCGAGCAGCTGCGCGCTCGATTCCAGCATCGCCCGGGAATCCTCGGACGGGATCAGCCCGACGCGGACCAGTTTCGTCTGGGCCCGGACCAGGGCGGGCGCGGCCAGCAGCGCTCCGGCGGCCAGCGAGCTTCCAAGAATCGTCCGACGCGTGATGGTCATGTCATCCTCCCAAGATGATCCGGCGATCTTTGATCTGCCGGTGAGCCGTTATGGGCGTCGATGCCCGGTGCTTGTTCTCAGGCGGCCATGGCCGCCTGCCGTCCGATGAAGTTGCGGCCGCGCTCGCCTTCGAGCGCCTTGCCGACGAGGCGGTTCCATTCGCCGGCCGAGACGCCGTAGGCAGCAGGGTCGGTCGCGACGCCGAGATCCCGGAGGAAGGCGCCGAGCCGCTCGGCACCGGCTTCGAGGTCGGGACCGAAGACCCTGCGCAGCGCCGCGTCGCATTGCGGCTGCGCGCCCATCGCCCAGCGCATCACCATCGGCAGCGAGAAGGAGCAGGCGATGCCGTGGATCGTGCCGCTCTTCAGCGTGATGTCGTAGGAGATGTTGTGGGCGAGCGCGGTCTTGGTGTTGGAGAAGGCAAGGCCGGCCAGCAGGCTCGCGCGCATCTGCCGAGTTCGCAGCTCGACATCGTCCAGGCGCTCCAGCAGGCGCGGCAGTGTCTCGATGATCTCCTTGGCCGCCTCGACCGCATAGTTGGCCGAGACCGGATTGCTATTGACGTTCCAGATGCTCTCGAGCGCATGGGAGAGAGCATCAAGCCCGGTCGCGAGGGTGAGCCCCCGCGGCGCGCCGACCGTCAGCGCGGGATCGAGCACCGCGGTCTCCGGATAGAGCCTGGGATGGGCGAGCGAATACTTGCTGCCATTGGCCGAGTCCCAGACCGTCGCCCAGGAGGTGACCTCCGAGCCGGTGCCGGCCGTGGTCGGCACGGCGATGATCGGGAGGATCGCCGCCTCGATGAGCGGCTTCTTCTCGACGAGGTGCCGGCGAACGGTCTCGAAGTCGCCGTCGCTGGCCGCCAGCACCTTGGCGGCGTCGATCATCGAGCCGCCGCCGAGCGCGACGATGACCTCGGCCGGCTCGGCCGCACCGAACTGGCGGCAGGACTCGGCAAGATCGGCGCAGTCCGGATTGGTCTCGATATTGGTGATCGAGACCACCGGCGCGCCGGCGATCCCCGTCAGCCGGGCGGAGAATTCGCGGAAGAGCGGCTGGTCATAGGTGACGAGGGCCCAGCGGCGCTGGCCGATCAGCCCGGCGACCTCGTCGAGGAGACCATTGCCGAACCGGATCTTCACGGGGTTCCAGTACGCCCAGTTCATGCGTTCCATCCTCGCAATGCGCCTTGCCGGCTGCGTTGGGAAGGATGCTCACAGAGCCTCGTTCTTATAACAAATTGATTTTTTGATCCGAATGGATAGCAATTCTCTATGCGTTATACTCAGCTCAGATCCTTCCACAATGTCGCGAACGCCGGCGGCTTCAACGCCGCCGCCGAGGCGTTCAACATCAGCCAGCCGACCTTGACGGCGCAGGTCGGCGCGCTGGAGGAGGAGTTCGGCGTCGAGCTCTTCGTCAAGCGCGGCCGGCGGCGCGAGCTGAGCGATACCGGTCGTCAATTGCTCGGGATCACCACCCGCCTCTTCGCCGAAGAGGCCGAGGCTCTCGCCTTCCTGACGGAATCGCGGGAATTGCGGACGGGCCGGCTTTCGATCGGCGCCGTCGGGCCCTTTCACGTCACGGAGATGCTTGCCGCGTTCAACCAGGCCTATCCGGGCATCGAGTTGGCGGTGAAGATCGGCAATTCCGCCGAGGTGCTGGGCGACCTCGAAAGCTACAGATGCGACGTTGCCGTTCTCGCCTATATCGACGAGGACGACCGGCTCCTGACCATCCCTTATCGCCGCCACCCCGTCGCGGTCTTCGTGCGGCGCGATCATCGCCTGGCGGGTCAGCGCAGCATCCGGCTGCCGGAGCTGGAGGGCGAGCCGATGATCGTGCGCGAACAGGGCTCGACAACCCGGCGCGCCTTCGAAGGCGCGCTGGCCCGGACGGGCACGAAGCCGCGTCTCGTCATGGAGATCGGCAGCCGTGAGGCGGTTCGCGAGGCGGTGATCCGCGGGCTCGGCATCAGCTATGTCTCGGAGGCCGAGTTCGTTCCGGACGAGACCCTGCGGTTGATCCCGATCGAGGGCGCGGAGGTCTATACCTACGCGCATGTCGTCTTGCTGAGACAGCGGCAGGCCAGCCGGATCATCAAGGCCTTTCTCGACGTCGTCCACCGCACCCGTGGCACCGTCGACGCGATGACAGCGGCGATCGCAGGACAGCGGTAAACCATATCACCGGCAGTCGCCTGGACGGCGGCGGCTACGAGACAGAGGTCGATCTCGGGGATCCCGAAGCCGTGGAGGTCGATCTCAAGCTCCGGCACCGCGATCAGCGAATATTGTTCTTAGAAAAGAACGCCCTTCACGGCGCTTGAAGGCGGTGTTTTCCCTGGCGGATTGAGAAGCACGTAATCTCCGGATGCCTGTGCGGCATGGCAGGGATAGGGACGATATTTCCTTACTTGGCAGAAGGGGAGATTGTCATTCCATCTCGTTCGTTCTTTTGAAAGAACGTTTCATTGACGCGACGCCGGGCTGGGCGGCAGTCTTGGGGGCAGTGCTGATACGATTGCGAAGCGAAGACATGGGCCTTGAAGCCGAGTATCTCTGGTACATCCCCAACGTCGTCGAGCCCGGTCATCGCGGCGATTCCGCGGTCGAGGGACACAACAGCCTGGAGACCCTGACCAGTCATGCCACGGCACTGGAAGAGCATGGCTGGAAGGGCGCGCTGATCGGCACCGGCTGGGGCCGGCCCGACACCTTCACGGTGGCGGCCGCGCTCGCGGCTCGCACCACCAGCTTCGAGCCGCTGATCGCGATCCGCCCGGGCTATTGGCGGCCGGCGAACTTCGCCTCCGCCGCAGCGACGCTCGACCACCTGACCGGCGGGCGCGTGCGCATCAACATCGTCTCCGGCAAGGACAATCTCGCCGCCTATGGCGACAGCGAGGGCGACCAGGCGCATCGCTATGGCCGCACGCGCGAGTTCATGCGCCTGGTTCGCAGGCTCTGGACGCAAGAGAATGTCGACTTCGCCGGCGAGCATTTCCGGGTCGACGGATCGACCGTGGTGCCGCGTATCGAACAGCGCGGCGCGCGGCGCCATCCCCGGCTCTATTTCGGCGGCGCCTCTGATGCGGCCGAGCGGGTGGCTGCGACCGAGGCCGACGTCCAGCTCTTCTGGGGCGAGCCGCTCGACGATGTCCGTCAGCGCATCGAGCGGCTGAAGGCCTTGAGCCGCGATCTCGACCGCGACCTGCCGCCGCTCGAATTCGGACTGCGGGTCACCACCTTCGTCCGCGACACCACGGAACAGGCCTGGGCCGAAGCGCAGGCCAAGGTCGCCGAGATGGCGCAGGGCAAGGGTGGCGGCTGGAACGACCACCGGCGCGGTGTCGCCGTCGGCCAGCAGCGTTTGTTCGACTTGCAGGGCCGCGGCGAGGTGCTCGACGACAATCTCTACACCACGCCGGGCAAGTTCGGTGGCGGCGGGGCCGGCACGACCTGGCTGGTCGGCTCGGCCGAGGACGTTGCGCGTTCCTTGCGCAAATATCGTGACCTCGGCATCAGCCATTTCGTCCTGTCGGACACGCCCTATCTGCCCGAGATCAGGCGGCAGGGCGACCAGCTCCTGCCCTTGCTGCGGAACTGAGACGAGAGGCGCCTGCCTCTCGTTTCAGATCACCTTGGCGCGCAGCGTCGCGGTGACGATCTCGGTAACGACCACCACCGCGAAGATCACGACGAGCACAAGCCCGACCTGATCCCAGTAGAGATTGTCCATCGCCGCCTGCAGGGCGACGCCCAAGCCGCCGGCGCCGACCAGGCCGAGCACTGCGCTTTCGCGCACATTGATGTCCCAGCGGAACAGGCTGACCGCGAGGAAAGCCGGCTTCACCTGCGGCCAGAAGCCCTTGATGAGCACAGAGCGCCAGGGCGCGCCGGCTGCCCGCAGCGCCTCGATCGGGCCGGGCTTGGCTTCCTCGATCGCCTCGGCCAGGAACTTGCCGGTGAAGCCGATCGAATGCACCGCCACCGCCATCACGCCTGCGAGCGCGCCCGGGCCGAAGACGGCGACGAAGAGCAGCGCCCAGACCAGCGTGTGCACCGAGCGGGTCGCGACCAGGATGAAGCGGCCGAGCGTGTTGACCCAGACCGAGGACGAGATGTTGCGGGCGCACATCAGCGCGACCGGCGTCGCCATGAGGATCGCCAGCACCGTGCCGAGCGTCGCGGTGTGCAGCGTCTCGATCAGCGCCTGCTGCACGGTCTTGAGGAAATAGGCCCAGTCGATCGGCCACATCCTGGCGAAGAGGTCGACCGTCTGCGCCGGCGCGTCATAGAGGAATTCCGGGATCACCTCGATGGTCTGGACCGACCAGCCCAGCGCCAGCGCCGCTACGGCCCAGAAGGCGAGCCGCATGCCGCGTTCGGCGGCGGTGAAGCGATGCCAGACCGGGCCGGAGGCGCCTTGCTTGACCTCGCCGCTCGGCGCCTCGTCCTGGTAGACCCGGCGCATGAAGGCGGAGAGGATCTCGCCGGCCATCACCGCCAGGATGATCGCGATGATGATGGTCAGCACGAAGTCGTAGTCGAAGCGCTGGAAGGCGGTGAACAGGGTGGCGCCGATGCCGCCGCCGCCAACGAGGCCGACCAGGGCGGAATTGCGCAGGTTCGAATCGAGCTGGTAGGCGGCAAAACCGATGAAGCGCGGCAGCACCTGCGGCACCACGCCCATGGTCACCACCGAGAGGAAGGGCGAGCCGGCGGCGCGCAAAGCCTCGATCGGCTTCATCGACATTTCTTCGATGGCCTCGGCGATCAGCTTGGCGATGAAGCCGATGGTGGCGACGATCAGCGCCAGAATGCCGGCGAGTGCGCCGAAGCCGACGGCCTTGACGAAGAGGATGGCGACGATGACCGGGTGGAAGGTCCGGCAGAGCGCGATCAAGCCGCGCGCCAGGATCGTCACCGGCAGAGGCATCAGGTTGCGCGCGGCGCAGAGGCCGATGGGCAAAGCGAGGAGCACGCCGGCGCCGGTCGCGATGATGGCGATCTGCAGCGATTCCAGCATGCCCTGCGCGAGCAGCTGCAGCTTGTCGTGCGCCAGGTTCGGCGGGAACATCCGGCCGAGGAAGCGCGCGCCGTTGCCGAGGCCCTGGACGAAGCGCTCCCAGCGGATGTCGACGATGCCGGCGGCGTAGATGACATAAGCGACGAACAGCACCGCGCCGAGGCGCAGCGGCCAGTTCGGCGGGAAGGCGCGGGCGCGCAGGCTGCCGCCGGCGCTGAGGGGAGGGGCGCTCATTCCATCCAGCCTTCGCCGCCATAGATCTCGGCGAGATGGCTGTCCTGCAGCCCGGCTGGCGGGCCGTCATAGATGACGAGGCCCTTGGACATGCCGATCATCCGCAACGCGTAGCGTCGCGCCAGCGCCACGTTGTGGATGTTGACCAGCACCGGAATATTGCGTTCGCGGCCGACCTTGGCGAGCAATTCCATGATCTCGACTGAGGTCTTGGGATCGAGCGAGGAGGTCGGCTCGTCGGCGAGGATCAGGTCCGGCTCCTGCATCACCGCGCGGGCGATGCCGACGCGCTGGCGCTGGCCGCCGGAGAGCTGGTCGGCGCGGCGGGTGGCGAAGTCGCCGAGGCCGACCGATTCCAGCAGCGCGAAGGCGCGGGCGATGTCCTCCTCGGGGAAGCGCCGCGTCCAGGCGCGCCAGACCGGGACATAGCCGAGCCGGCCGCAGAGCACGTTCTCGATCACCGTCAGCCGCTCCACCAGGTTGTACTCCTGGAAGACCATGCCGAGGCGGCGCCGCGCCGCCCTGAGAGGCTCGCCCTGCAGATTCGCCAGGTCGGTCCCGCCGAGCATGATCGAGCCGGAGGTCGGGTCGACCAGCCGGTTGATGCAGCGGATCAGCGTCGACTTGCCCGTCCCGGACGGGCCGATGATCGCGACGATGCCGGGCTCGGAGACGCTGAGCGAGATGTCGCGCAGGACCGGCTGGCCCTTGCGGTACTCCTTGACGAGGTTGCGGATGACGAGCGCCCGGCCATGGCCGGGCGCCTCTGCGACGGGAAGGGCGCTCATGGGCTGCGAAAGGCTTTCGGTCAGGGCTTGGCCGGCGCGGGCTGCTGCGCCTTCTTCGCGGCAGCTTCCGCCTCGCGCTTGGCCTCCGCGTCATAGGCCGACTTGTTGTAGGGCGTGCCCGACTTCTCGGCGACGTCGCGCACGATCGCCCAGTCCTTCTGGTAGGTGATCGGCAGGAAGCGATCGTCGCCGTTGAACTCCTTGGTCATCTCCGGGGTGAAGCGGAAGGAGAAGAAGCAGTCGGTCAGCTTCTTGGCGAGCTCGGGCTTGAGGTCGTGCGCATAGGCGAACGACGAGGTCGGGAAGATCGCGCTGCGATAGATCTCGCGGGTGTCGTCCTTCTTGATCGTGCCGCGCACGATCATGCGCTCGTAGACGTCGCCGGCGACGGCGCCCATGTCGTAGTCGCCCGAGACGACGCCGAGGATCGACTTGTCGTGGCCGCCCGACATCAGTGGCTTGTAGTCCTTGTCGGCCTCGAGCCCATGCTCGGGGAAGAGCACGCGCGGGGCGAGATTGCCGGAATTGGAGGAGGGCGAGGTGTGGGCGACCTTCTTGTCCTTGAGGTCCGACAGCTTCTGATAGGGGCTGGAGGCCTTGACCACGGCGACGAGGTTGTAGCCGCGCACGCCCTCCGCCGAGCCCTTGGCCGCGAAGGGAATTGCGCCGGCGAGGTTGACGGCAAAGCCGGTCGGGCCGGTCGAGAAGCCGGCGAAATGCAGGCGGCCGGAGCGCATCGCCTCGATCTCGGCCGAGTTCGACTGGACGGGGTAATAGACAATGCGCTTGCCGGTGCAGGCGGCGAGATGGTCGGTCAGCGGCTTGAAGATGTTGGCATAGACGGCGGGGTCCTCGACCGGGGTGTAAGCCCAGACCAGCGCCGACGGGTCCTTCAGCTTCGACGGATCGGTCGGCACGTCGGCGACCAGATCCTTGTTGGCGTCGCAATACATCGTGTCGAGCTGGCCGCGATTGGGGCAGGCGTCCTGCGCCTGTGCCGGACCGGCGAGCCCGAGGCTGAAGAGCAGCGAGGTCGTGGCGGACAGGCAAGTCAGAAGCTTGGTCATTTGCGGCGTTTCTCCCGGGCGATGTTGTTGTAAGCCGGCTAGAGTATGTGACATAAAACTGTCACATTCCAGCCGGGCGAGACGCCTTGGTTTTACAACTAAAGTGGCCTTGCCATCCGACGGCGACCGACACTCCCCAATACCGATGCGGCCGCGGCATCCAAAACCTGCCGAGTACAGCCTAGGCTGGAGCCCGACGAGCCTGCTCGCGGCCGCTCGGTGTCGCCCGACAAGTCGCGTCTCGCGGTCTATGCGGGCCCTATCGCCGGATATATGACGGTTTCATGAACCGTCGCGCCCTTTGCCTCTGGCTTGTCATTTTGATCTTCGGCTGGCAGAGCGCCGGACAGGCGCAGACGCGCAGCGTCCAGATCGTCACCTCGTTCCCACCTTCCTTCTTCGAGCCTTTCCGCACCGCGTTCCGGGCCCGGTACCCCGACATCCTCGTCGAGGTCGTGCAGCGCAAGACCACCGCCGCGGTCGCCGACATCCATGCCGGCAAGCGGCATGACACGGATCTGCTCTGGGCCTCGGCGCCCGATGCCTTCGAACTCCTGAAACAGGCCGGCCTGTTGGCGCAGCTCCAGCCACGTGCGACGGGCGCACCCGAAACCATGGCCGGCTACTCGGTCAACGATCCGGCCGGCCGCTATCTCGGCTTCGCCATCTCCGGCTACGGCCTGGTCTACAATCCCCACTATCTTGCGGCGCGCGGCCTGCCGGTGCCGCGCAATTGGGCCGATCTCGCCGCGCCCGCCTATGCCGGCCATATCGGCCTGACCTCGCCCGCCCGCTCGGGCACAGCCCATCTGATGGTCGAGGCCCTCCTGCAATCGCTCGGCTGGGAGCGAGGCTGGGCGCTGTGGTCGGCGATCGGCGGCAATCTCGCGACCATCACGGCGCGCAGCTTCGGCGTGACGACCGGTGTCGCGCGCGGGCGTTTCGGCATCGGCATCTCGATCGACTTCCTGACCGAGGCGGGTTCGGCCGAAGGCGAAGCCAACCGATTCGTCCTGCCCGAGGAAACGCTGTTCGCGCCTGCCAACATCGCGCGGCTGGCGACCTCTCCCAACCCGAAGGAGGCCGAGCTCTTCATCGACTTCGTGCTTTCGTCCGAGGGGCAGAAGCTGCTGCGCGAGCCGCGAATAGGCCGTCTCGCGGTTTCGCCCGCGGCCTATGGCCCGGACGAGACGCCGCCGCATCTGTCGGAGACTGCAGGCCTGTTCAACAAGGCGCGCTTCGACGCAGCCCTTTCGGCCGGCCGCTATGAGCTGGTCAACATTGTCTTCGACGAGTGGATCACCTTCCGCCGCGCTGAGCATGCCAGGCTCTGGCGGGGCCTCCAGGTCATGGAGGCGGCGCTCCTGAGCCACCCTGACGAGCAGGCGGCGCACTTGCTGACGCAAGCCCGCGCGTCCCTGACCCGGCCTCCAATCGCCGCGGCGGAGCTGGAAAGACCGGAACGCTTCCGCAAGCTTGTGCGCGTGCCGCGAGGCCTCGCCGTGCCGGAAGAGCAGTCTCGGATCGAGACCGGGATCCGCAGCGTGATCGCGACCAACGCGACCGAAGCCGCTGCCAGCTTGCGACAGGCGGCGGAGCGATTGGTCGCCGCGGGCTGGGCTGGCACCGAGGGCGGGCTGGCGGAAGGTCGGCCATGAAGCGTTCCTGGGCGGGTCGGCGTTTCGGCATCGGCGGGCGGCTGATCGCGGCCTTCCTCGGCGTCGGCCTGTTCGCCGTGAGCGCCGGCATCGTCGGCGTCATCTCCTATGAGCGGCTCAGCAAGGAGCTGGCCGCGATCGCTCGCGACCACCTGCCTGGCCTCGCCTCGGCCGCCAGGCTCGCCGAAGCCAGCGCACGAGTGATCGCCGGCATGCCGGAACTCGCCAATGCCGAGCGGCGCGACGGCTATGAGCGCAGCCGGCGCGTGGTCGGCGAGCGGCTGGACGAGCTCGACCGCGTGCTGGCGGAGCGGGCGAAGGGCGGTTTCGACGTGCAAGCCCTGACGGCGGTGGCGACGGCGATCCGCGGCAATCTCGCCGCGATCGACAGCGTCTCCGACCAGCGCTTTCCGCTAGGCGAGCGCAATCGCGGCGTCAGCGAGGAGTTGCGTTGGCTGCAGGCCGACCTTCTCGACGAGATCGAGCCGCTCACCGACGATGCCCGCTTCAACATCGAGACGGCCTTGGGACAGGCGGGCAGCGATGCCCTCGCAGCCGGCAAGCCCAATGCGATCCGCGAGGAGATGCGCAAGAGCGAAGCGCTCATGACCCTGAATGCTCAGTCGAACCTGATCGTCGGCCTGTTCGGCCGGCTGGGCACCGTCCAGACGCGCGAAGACATGGAGCAGACCGGCCATGTCATCGGCGAAGCCGTCGACCAGCTCGAGGTCGAGGCGAAGGCGCTGGCCGGCTGGCCCGACACGATCACGGTCCGACAGATCACGCAGCGCCTGATCAGCATTGCCGATACCAAAGTCGGATTACCCGGCATCAAGCGGGCCGAACTCGCCGCCATGGCCGACGCCCAGCGCCTTATCTCCAAAAGCCGCCGCCTCGTCACCGAGCTCGGCACGCTGGTCTCGCAGGAGGTGCAGAGGACGGAGGTCGTCGCGAAAGCCGCCGCCGACCGCTCGGCCGAAGCGATCCTGCTCGGTCGCAACCTGCTCCTGGCGATCGCGGCCGCCTCGCTCCTCGGGGCGTTGCTGATCGGCTGGTTCTATGTCCGCCGTCATCTCGTGGCGCGGCTTCGCGTCCTGACCGAAGCTGCTACCAGCATCGCCAGCGGCCAGTCCTCCGCTGTCCTGCCCAAGGCGGGCAATGACGAGCTCGGCGATCTGGCGCGGGCGCTCGCCGTCTTCCGACAGACGCGCGACGATCTGATCCAGGCGGCCAAGCTCGCTGCGCTTGGGCAGATGGCGGCCGGCCTGAGCCATGAGCTCAGCCAGCCGCTCGCCGCGATCCGCTCCCACGCCCACAACGGCGCGCTGCTGCTGGAGCGTGGCCGTCCGGAGGAGGCGCGCCAGGCGATGACGCGTATCCAGGCGCTGACGACGCGCGCGGCCGAGCTGATCGCCCATCTCCGGCGTTTCGCCCGCAAGCCCGGTGTCGTGCTCTCCCCCGTCGAGGTAGGCGAGATCGTCGATACCGCCTTGTCGCTGTTCGCCCCGCGAGTCGATGCGGAGCGCGTGACATTGCGCCGCGACCTGCCGACTGGCCGGCTCTACGTGCATGCCGAGGAAATCCGGCTGGAGCAGGTTCTGGTCAATCTCGTCGCAAACGCACTCGATGCCGTCGCGGGCGTCGCGGGCGCGACATTGGTGGTCGGCGCGCGCCGGCGCGGCCGTTCGGTCGAGATCTGGGTCGAGGATAGCGGCCCGGGCATCGACCGCGTCCATCTGGAACGCATCTTCGATCCGTTCTTCACCACCAAGCCAGTCGGCTCGGGACTCGGGCTCGGGCTCTCGCTCTCCTACAACATCATCAAGGATCTGGGCGGCACGCTCGCGGTGGCGGAGACGGGCCCCGACGGCACGCGTTTCCTGATCACGCTCGAGTGTGCGACGACCCATGTCATGGCCCCGTTGGAAGTCGATGCATGACCGCTCCCAGGATTGTCCTCGTCGATGACGACGCCGAGGTGCTCGAAGCCTGGCGGCTGACGCTGGAACTCGACGGCTTCGAGGTCATCGCCAAACGCGCCGGCGATGCCGCGCTTGGCCATCTGACCCGTGACAGCTCCGTGGTTCTGGTCAGCGATGTGCGCATGCCGGGCCGGGACGGCTTCGGCCTGCTTGCGGCGGTGACAGCGATCGACGCGGAAATCCCGGTGGTGCTGATCACCGGCCATGCCGACATTCCGATGGCGGTGAAGGCGATCCGCGAAGGCGCCTGGGATTTCGTCGAGAAGCCGGCCGATCCCGTGCTGCTGATCGAGACGGTCCGGCGCGCGAGTGAATACCGCCGGCTGATCATCGAGAATCGCTCGCTGCGGGCAGGAGTGACGCTGGAGGACCCTTGGGCGGTCCGCCTGGTCGGTCGTTCCCCGGCGGTTGCGCGCCTGCGTAGCCGGCTCGCGCTTCTCGCCGACGCCGATACCGACGTGCTGCTCTTCGGCGAGACCGGCACGGGCAAGGAGGTCGCGGCTCGCGCTCTCCACGATCTCGGCAATCGCCGCGGCGGGCGCTTCGTCGCAGTGAATTGCGGGGCGATTCCCGAGACGATGATCGAGAGCGAGCTCTTCGGTCACGAGGCCGGCGCCTTCACCGGCGCGCGCGAGCGCCGGATCGGCAAGATCGAGCACGCCAGCGGCGGCACGCTGTTCCTCGACGAGATCGAATCGATGCCGATGGCGGCGCAGGTCCGCCTGCTGCGCGCCTTGCAGGAGCGCCGCATCGAGCGGCTTGGCTCCAACAAGGAGATCCCTGTCGACATCCGGATCGTCGCCGCGACCAAGACCGATCTCGCCGCGCTCGCCAAGGCGGGCGGCTTCCGCGAGGATCTGGTCTATCGGCTTAATGTCGTGACCCTGCGCCTGCCGCCCCTGCGCGATCGGCGCGAGGACATTCCGATGCTGTTCCAGCACTTCCTGGCGCTGGCGGCGGCGCGTGTCGGACGCTCCGCTCCGCCGCTCGAGCGTGACCTTCTGCAGCGCCTGATGCGCCAGGACTGGCCCGGCAATGTCCGCGAGCTGCGCAATGCCGCCGAGCGCAGCCTGCTCGGCATGGACGAGGATTTCGAGGAGATCGACATCAGCAAGTCGGCGTCGCGGGGTATCGAGCGGACGCTGGAGGAGGAGGTCGCGCTGGCCGAGGCCGAGGCGATCGGTGCCGCGCTGAAACGCCATAGCGGGCGCATCGGCGTCACCGCATCGGCTCTCGGGATCACCCGCAAGACGCTCTATCTCAAGATGCGTCGATACGGGCTGAGTGGGACCGGCGCGCTCGCCGACTAAGACGGCGATGTTACCGTGCTGACCCATCGGGGGCTGCGAAGGGTTACCGCTACGCCTCCTGAACCGTGCGGCACTCGCGCCGAAACGACGAATTTCCGAATTGAATCAACAGTTGATCGGGTTGGCACCGTAGTTGCTGACCGGGAAGCATCGGCCTCGACGCCGAACTGAAGAGATCATTCGGGAGGAAGTCATGCTCAATCGCAGGATCGCGCTCGCGGTCACCCTCGGCCTGTCGCTGAGCACATCGCTCGCGACCATCGCCCTGGCACAGGCGCCCTCCGGCAAGGTCACGGTGGTAACCTCCTTCTCCAAGGACGTCACCGACCCGATCAAGAAGGCCTTCGAGAAGGCCGTGCCGGGCGTCACGCTGGAGGTCCAGAACCGCAACACCAATGCTGGCGTGAAATATGTCGAGGAGACCAAGGCGAACAACCAGGTCGACCTGTTCTGGGCCTCGGCTCCCGACGCCTTCGAGGTCCTGAAGGCCAAGAAGCTGCTCCTCGCCTACAAGCCGAAGGCGACCGGCATCCCCGAGAAGATCGGCTCCTACCCGATCAACGACCCGCAGGGCTTCTATTTCGGCTTCGCGGCATCTGGCTACGGCATCATGTGGAATGACCGCTATGCCAAGGCCAACAAGCTGCCTGAGCCGAAGGACTGGCAGGATCTCGCCAAGCCGGCCTTCTACGACCATGTCTCGATCGCATCGCCCGCCCGCTCGGGCACCACGCACCTGACGGTCGAGACAATCCTGCAGGGCGAGGGTTGGGAGAAGGGCTGGCGGATCCTGAAGGAGATGTCGGGCAATTTGCGCTCGATCACCGAACGCTCCTTCGGCGTGCCGGAAGCGGTCAATTCCGGCCAGGTCGGCGTCGGCATCGTCATCGATTTCTTTGCTTTCTCGGCGCAAGCCTCGGGATTCCCGGTGAAATTCGTCTATCCGACGGTGACCACGGTCGTTCCCGCCAATGTCGGCATCATCGCCAATCCGCCGAACAAGGCCGCCGCCGAGGCTTTCATCGAGTTCCTGCTCTCGCCGACTGGCCAGGAGGTTCTGCTCGACCCCGGCATCCGCCGCCTGCCGGTCAACCCGGCGGTCTATGCCAAGGCCGGAGCCGACTATCCCAACCCCTTCACCGACCCGCGCTTCCAGAAGATGATCGGCTTCGACGTCGACAAGTCCGAAGCGCGCACCGCCGTCGTCGATACGCTGTTCGACCAGCTGATCTCCTTCCAGCTCGACGCGCTGAAGGGCGTCACCAAGACTCTGCACGAGGTCGATGCGGCGCTGGCCAAGAAGCCGAATGCCCAGGCCAAGGCGCTCGCCGACGAGGCGCGGACGCTGATCGCGGCGCTGCCGATCACCCAGGTGCAGGCTGGAAGCGCCGAGCTGCGCGGCGCCTTCACTGGCGCCAAGGAGAAGGGCGCCCGCCAGGCCGAGATCGAGAGCCAGTGGGCGAGCTTCGCCCGCGACAACTACGCCAAGGCCAAGGCCAAGGCGGAGGAAGCTCTCAAGGCGGCGAAGTAGCGGATCCGTCATTCCCGGGCGGCGCAGATGCGTCGACCCGGGAGTCTCATGCCGGATATGGCTTCGTCGAAGCTATGTCACCTGTCCGGAGATGCCCGAGGCAAGCCCGGGCATGACGCCCTCGTGCAAGGCTCACCATGACCGTCGTTCCCAGTTTGACGCCGCCACGCGCGCGGCGTATCGCCGCCACACCTGGCCAGATCGCGCTCGCGCTCGCCATCGCCGCCTTCCTGCTGATGTTCCTGGTGCTGCCGGTTGCGACGGTGATCTACGTCGCCTTCACCGAGAAGGGCACCTCGACCTTCACGCTGGTCAATTTCTACGATTTCTTCCGCACCGAGCTGTTCATGCGCTCGCTGTGGAACTCCTTCTACGTCTCGGCCATGTCGGTGGTCTGGGCTTCGGTCTTCGCCCTGCCGCTGGCCTATCTGACCACGCGCTTCGTCTTCCGCGGCGCAGCGATCGTGCAGACGCTCGGCTTCCTGCCGCTGATCATGCCGCCCTTCGTCGGCGCGGTCGCGATGCAGCTCTTCTTCGGCCGCAACGGCTCGGTGAACCTGCTCCTCGACGACTGGTTCGGCTTCAAGATCGACTTCATGGAAGGGCTGAACGGCGTCATCTTCGTCCAGTCCATCCATTACTTCCCATTCATCCTGATCAACCTCTCGGCGGCGCTGCGCAATGTCGACCGGGCGATGGAGGAGGCGGCGCAGAATCTCGGTTCGTCTGGCTTCCGCTTGTTCCGGCGCATCGTCTTCCCGCTCGCCATGCCGGGCTATCTCGCTGGGGCCTCGCTGGTCTTCGTCAAGGTCTTCGACGATCTCGCGACGCCGCTGCTGCTCAACGTCAAGGACATGCTGGCGCCGCAGGCCTATCTGCGCGTCACCTCGATCGGCATCGCCGATCCGATGGGCTACGTCATCTCTGTCGTGCTGATCGTCGCCTCGGTCGCCGCCATGTGGCTGTCGGCGCGGGCGCTGAAGGGGCGCGACTATGCGACGACCCAACGCGGCGGCGGTGGTCTGGCAAAGCGGGTGATGACGCCCTGGGAGGCGGTGCTTGGCTATGGCGTCGTCATCCTGATCCTGGCGCTGGTGCTGGCGCCGCATCTCGGCCTGCTGCTGCTCTCCTTCGCCACGATCTGGTCGTTCTCTCCGCTGCCCGACGGCTTTACGGTCGCCCATTACGCGCGGGTCTTCGGCGAGAGCTCGGTCTACATCAAGAATACGCTGATCTATGCCAGTCTCGCCGGCGGCATCGACATCGTGCTCGGCGTCGCCATCGCCTATCTCGTGCTGCGCACCAAGCTGATCGGCCGCGAATGGTTGGACTGGATGGCTACGGCCGCGCTCGCCATCCCCGGCGTCGTGCTCGGCATCGGCTATCTCAGGACCTTCTACGGCGTCACCCTGCCGGACGGCACACCGCTGGCCTCGCTGTGGATCACCATTGTGCTGGCGCTCGCGATCCGGCGCCTGCCCTATGCGCTGCGAGCCTGCTATGCGGCGCTCCAGCAGATTTCGGTCTCGCTTGAGGAAGCCGCCGAGAATCTCGGCGCCACCAAGTCGCGCACGGTGCGCCGCATCGTCGTGCCGTTGATGGCGGGCGGCATCCTCGCCGGCTTCGTCACCTCGTTCTCGACGGCGGCGGTGGAGCTTTCGGCGACGCTGATGCTGGTGCAGTCCAACTCCGACGCGCCGCTGGCCTACGGGCTCTACGTCTTCATGCAATCGGCAGCCGGCCGTGGCCCGGGAGCGGCGCTTGGCATCGTCGCGGTCATCCTCGTCGCCGCCTGCACCTTCCTGTCCCATCTCATCATCGAACGCAGCCAGAAGGCCAAAGGACTGGGCCACTGACCATGAACGCACCTGTCTCCCTGACCACGCCGGCGGTCTCCGTCGACATCGAAGGCGTCAACCTGTCCTATGGCAGCAACCATGTGCTGAGGGACGTCAATCTCGCGATCGAGCCGGGCGAATTCTTCGCCTTTCTCGGCCCGTCCGGCTGCGGCAAGACCACGCTGCTGCGCCTGATCGCCGGCTTCAACCACGCCGACACTGGCCGCGTCGCAATCGGCGGGCAGGATATTTCCAGCCTACCGCCGTGGAAGCGCGATGTCGGCATGGTCTTCCAGTCCTATGCGCTCTGGCCGCATATGAGCGTGCGCCGCAACGTCGCCTTCGGTCTCGAGGAGCGTGGTGTGAAGCGCGCCGAGATCGACCGGCGCGTCGAGGCGGCACTCGGGCTGGTCGGACTCGGCCATCTCGCCGAGCGCCGGCCCTCGCAGCTCTCCGGCGGCCAGCAGCAGCGCGTCGCGGTCGCCCGCACCGTCGCGGTCGAGCCCAAAGTGCTGCTGCTCGACGAGCCGCTCTCCAATCTCGACGCCAAGATGCGGGTGCAGGTTCGGCGCGAATTGCGCGAGCTGCAGCAGCGGCTCGGCCTGACCACGATCTTCGTCACCCACGACCAGGAGGAGGCGAATTCGATCTGCGACCGCATCGCCGTGATGAATGACGGCATCGTCCAGCAGGTCGGCACGCCGATGGAACTCTATGAGCGCCCGGCCAATCTCTTCGTCGCCGGCTTCCTCGGCACGGCGAACATCCTGAAGGGGCGCGTCATCGGCAGCGGTGCGGAGCGCTGCTTCGAGATCGAGGGCGGCGTGAAATTCCCGATCGGCGACGGGGCCGCCGTTCCCGATGGCGCGGCGCTTGTCTTCCGGCCGCAGCATGCCAGCCTCGTCGAGCCGGCGGGCTCGCAAGAGGGCGCGCTGTCCTTGCCCTGCATCATCGCCAACCGCGAATTCCTCGGCGCCAGCGTCCGCTATGGCGCCCGGATCGGCTCCGCCGAGGTGGCGGTCGACATGCCGTTCCAGTCCGGGCGCGAGCTGTTCGAGGTCGGCAGCGAAGCGAGACTGAAGCTCGCTCAAGGCGCGCTTCACTGGCTCTCCGCCTGAGGAGGCCTTGGAGCGGCGGCGCTGCAGCCGTGCTCGGTACAGAGATGTCGATCACCTTGGGGGAGGTGCCTATGCAATTGGCCCGGTAGGCGACGAGCGAGCCTTGCTTCAGCACGGTCTCGATCCCTGGCGTGACGCAACCGCGTTCGAGCAGGACGCGCTGGAGGTCGCCATCTGAGGCGAATGCGGCGGACACGCAGCTCAGGAGGACCAGTGCCGGGGCACCGCCCCGGCACAGAGGGGCGGATCGGCGCGATCCACCCCAAAGGTGCAAGGTCACTTCGCCTTCTCGAGCTTGGTGACGGTGATCTGGCCGTTGACCCGGTCGGCGTCGAACTTGACCTTCGTGCCCGCCTTCAGCCCTTTCAGCATGGCCGGATCGGCGGCGCGGAACACCATGGTCATGGCGTCCATATCGAGGTTCTTGATCGGGCCGTGATTGATGGTGAGCTTGCCCTGGGGCTCGTCGACCTTGGTGACCGTGCCGCTGACCGACTGGGCCGCGGCCGGGAGGGCAAGGAGGAGAAGGGCGAGGGTTGCTGTCGTCCTGAGCATGGATGCTCCTTTCGTTGAAACTTACTTGACGATGATCTTGCCGGTCATGCCGGCTTCGCGGTGACCGGGGATCAGGCAGGAGAAGTCGAACTCGCCCGCCCTGGTGAAGGCCCAGACGATCTCGCCGGTCTTCTTCGGCTGAAGCCGCTTGGCGTTCGGATCGTCATGCTCCATGTCGGGGTTCTTCTGCATCTCGACGGCATGCTTGAGGTTCTCCTCCAGCGTCGCCAGGACGAGCTCATGGTCGAGCTCGCCATTGTTGCGCAGCTGGAAGCGGATCTGCTCGCCGCGGCGCACCTCGATCCGGTCGGGAATGAACGACATCTTGCCGTCGCGCTCGGCCATCGCCACCGCGACGATGCGGGCCGGCTTCTTGGGATCGCCCGGCTTGCCATAGGCGGTCTCGTCGCCATGGCCATGGCCGGCGCCGCCCGGGCCCGCCAGGGCCGAACCGGCGGAGAACAGGACCGCGATCGCGGCGAGCTTGAATGCTGTCGTCATGAGGCTCTCCTGCTGGAAAGGTTGGTGCCTTCAGGGATTGGAATGGGAGTTCTTCGCTGCTGGCCGCGGCTTGCCATCCGGCCCGAGGCTGGGCTTGCGCGGGTCCTTCACCCGCCATTCGCTCGGCTCGATGCCACTGTCGGGGAGCTGCCGCGCGGCGCCTCGGCCAGCTTCTGGCCCTTGTATTCGAAGGCGACGGTGCCTTCCGGGTGCTTGAACCAGCCGGGGTCCTTGTAGTCGTTCCTGGCCAGCCCTTCGCGGACCTTCACCACCGAGAACATGCCGCCCATTTCGACCGGGCCGAACTGGGCGAAGCCCGTCATCATCGGCAAGGTGTTGTCGGGCAGGGGCATCTCCATCGAGCCCATCTCGCCCATGCCGTTCGAGCCCATCGGCATGTAGCCGGGCGCGATCTTGGCGATGCGCTTGGCCAGGTCCTTCTTGCTGACGCCGATATAGTTCTTCACCGAATGACCCATCGCATTCATGGTGTGGTGCGACTTGTGGCAATGGATCGCCCAGTCGCCGGGCTCGTCGGCGACGAAGTCGAAGGCGCGCATCTGGCCGACGGCACAGTCGATCGAGACCTCGTCCCAGGCCGCCGCCGGATCGACCCAGCCGCCATCCGTGCACGAGACCTTGAACTCGTAACCGTGCATGTGGATCGGGTGATTGGTCATGGTCAGGTTGCCGAAGCGGATCCGGACCTTGTCGTTCTTAGCCACGACGAGCGGGTCGATGCCCGGGAACACACGGCTGTTCCAGCACCACATATTGAACTCGGTCATTTCGGCGACGCGCGGCACATAGGAGCCGGGCTCGATGTCGAAGGCGTTGAGCAGGAAGACGAAGTCGCGTTCGACGCGGCGGAAGGCCGGGTCCCTGGGATGCACGACGAAGAAGCCCATCATGCCCATCGCCATCTGGACCATCTCGTCCGAATGCGGGTGGTACATGTAGGTGCCCGAGCGCCTGAGCTGGAACTCGTAGACGAAGGTTTTGCCAGATGGGATGTGCGGCTGGTTCAAGCCGCCGACGCCATCCATGCCGTTGGGCAGGCGCTGGCCGTGCCAGTGGATCGTGGTGCTTTCCGGCAGCTTGTTGGTGACGAAGATGCGGACCTTGTCGCCCTCGACCGCCTCGATGGTCGGGCCCGGCGACTGACCGTTATAGCCCCAGAGATAGCCCTTCATGCCCGGCGCGAGCTCGCGCACCACCGGCTCGGCGACGAGATGGAACTCCTTCCAGTCGCCGTTCATCCGCCAGGGCAAGGTCCAGCCGTTGAGCGTCGCGACCGGCTGGTAGTCGGGGCCGGTGGTCGGCACCAACGGCGCCTGCGTCGTTGCTTCCGCCATGGTCGGAGCCTCAGGCACAGCGGCGAAGGCCGTACGTCCGGACACGGCGCCGGCCGCGGCGACGACGAGGCCGGAGGTGCCGATGAAGCCTCTGCGCGATAGCGTGGTCATGGTCTTGCTCCTTCCGCCCGCTCAGTGTCCGCCGCCAGCGGCATCGCCGCCGCCCGCCACGGCTACGGTGGCCGAGCCGCCGCCCCCGCTGCCGCCACCGATCAGCGCATGCTTGAAGTCGGTATGAGCGAGCCAGAAATCGCGACGGGCATTGATCGCCGCGACGTTGGAGAGGATGCGACTACGCGCATCGGTGATGAGATCGGTGACGTCGTTCAGCATGCCGCTGTATTGCAGCAGCGATTGCTCCTGGATGATCTTGCGCAGCGGCAGGACATTGTTCTGGTATTGCCGGGCGATGTCGTAGTTGGCGCGGTAGGCGGTATAGGCCTCACGCGCCTCCGAACGGGCATTGACCGCCTTCTCCGCCAGCCTGTTGGCGGCCTGCATGTAGGTCTGCTCGGCGAGGGCGACCTTCGACTGGCCGAAATCGTAGATCGGGATGTCGATCTCCAGCTCCAGCGTCCCGCTGCGGCTGGATTCGCGCTCGACATGGCCGTCCGGGCCGATGCTGCGGCTGCGGTCATAGGTGCGCCGCCCGAGCAGATCGATATCGTCCACGAAGCGGGTGGCATTGGCGAGCCCGAGCGACTTCGCCAGCGTGTCGAGCTCGGCGCGCGCGATCTGGATGTCGACGCGCTTGCGCAGGGCCTCGGCCTCGATCGCCTTGACCGATTGCAATCGCGGCAGCGGCGGCAAGGTGCCGGGCAGCTTGAACTTGAGCTCGTCGCCCCAGAGCCCGAGCTGGCGGATGAGCCGCTCGCGCTCCTGGCGCTGCTGCTGGCGCGCCTGGGCGAGCTGCACGGTCAATTCGGCCTCGAAGGCGAATTCGCGCGCCTGGTCGATCTTGTTGACGCCGCCGGACTCGCCGAGCCGCTTGAACAGCTCGGAGGCCGCATCGGCTGAAGCCTTGGCCTCCTGATAAAAGCCGACCTGCGCATTGGCGGCAACGGCCCGGTAGTATTGGCGGCGGGCATCGGCGGCAAGCCGCAACACCGCCTCGACCGCGCGCAATTGCGCCGTCTTGAAGCGGTCGCCGGCGATCTCGGCCCTGGCCGGCAAGGTGATCAGCGCCAGCAGGCTGCCGACGATCTGGCGCTCGATCTCGACCTCGAAGCGGCCGGACAATTTGGAGATGCCGAAGCGCGGATTGGGCGGCAGGCTGGCGGCGACCATCTGCGCCTCGGCGATGCCGAGTTCGTTGAAGACGGCCTGGAGACCGCGATTGCTGAGCAGCGCGACCTGGACGGCGCTGTCCGCGGTCAGCGGCTTGCGCAGCAATTGGTCGACCCGCGCCTTGGCGGTCAACGCAACCGTGTCGTCGCCGATCTTGACGACCTCCTTGCCGATCTCGGCATAGGCCGCGGCCTGGATCGGCGCCATCCCCCCATCAGGCGAGAAGCCGGCGCAGCCGCCGAGCAGCGCCGCCGTCCCGGCGAGCAGGCTCCAGCGCAGCAGGCGGCGGGCATTTGGCTTGGTCGGAGCGAGCAAGGCAGGCCTTGCGAGCGATAGGGGCGAGGCGGCGGGTTGGACCGGCAGCGTCATGACTTAGGCCCGACCTGGCGGTTGAGCTCGCGCCAATCCTTCGGCTCGGTCGGGCGGAAGCTGGCGGCGCCGGCCGTCACGCTGCGATAGGCGACGGCGGGAACGCGGGCGTTCGGATCGGCCGGCCGCGCCAGATGGTCTGGGATCGTGGTGGCGCAGGCGCCGAGCGCCAGAGCGACCGCCATCAGCAACGGCACCTTCACCAAATTCACGATTCGGCATCCCCTGTTGCGATGCGGCAGGGGTAGCAGCGGCCTTTCGCGGGCGTCCGTTACAAATTGTTTCAAAGCGGCGCGGGCGGTCGGCCCGCGGGCGCGCTATTGTGCCGGCGATCAGAGGACAGGAGCCCGCTGCGCGGGAAGACGGACATTCCGACCGAAACACAGGCAGAGATGGTTCCCTTCGCGACGACCGCCGATGACCACGGCCATATTCTGGTGGTCGACGACGATCCGCAGATCAGGCTGCTCGTCGCGCGCTTCCTGCAGCGGCACGGTTATCAGGTCACCGGCGCGCCGGATGGGCGTGCGATGCTGGAGGCGCTGGCGCACAGCGCCATCGACCTGATCGTGCTCGACCTGATGCTGCCCGGGCGTTCCGGCGTCGAGCTCTGCCGCGAGGTGCGTGCGGCCTCGCAGATACCGATCGTGATGCTGACGGCGCGGACGGAAGAAAGTGACCGCATCACCGGCCTTGAGGGTGGGGCGGACGACTACGTCACCAAGCCGTTCAGCCCGCGCGAACTGCTGGCGCGGGTTCGGGCGCTGCTGCGCCGGGTCAGGGCAGGGCAGGGCGCGGCCGCTGCCCCAACCGGCGCGATCGTGAGCTTCGACGGCTGGCGCATGGATCTGCGGCGGCGCGAACTGCAATCGCCGTCGGGGACGCTGATCGACCTCTCGACCGGCGAGTTCGACCTGCTTGTCGCCTTCGTCGAGCACGCCAACCGGGTCCTGTCGCGCGAGGCGTTGATGCAGTTCGCCAAGGCGCGGATGAGCGACGATCCCTTCGACCGCACCATCGACGTCCAGATCAGCCGCCTGCGCCGCAAGCTCGAGGCCGATGCGCGCGGCGGCCAATTGATCAAGACGGTTCGCGGCGCCGGCTACCTGTTCGCCTCGCAGGTCGATCATCAGCAGGGACAGTCCGCTTGACGAACCTTGCCAAGCGGCTCTGGCCCGATACCGTCGCCAGCCGCGCCATCCTGATCCTGGTCGCGGCTCTGCTCGCCTTCCATCTGCTCGGCTACTGGGCCTATCGCGTCGGCGTCGAGAACCTGGCCACGGCGGGGCAGGATCGCGGCCTCGCCGAGCGCATCGTCTCGATCAAGCGGGCGATCGCCAGCCTGCCGCAAGCGCCGGAACGCGATCGCGTCGCCCACGATCTGTCGAGCGCCAGCCTGGAGGTGCATTGGAGCAAGGTCAGCCTCGTCCTCGGCACAGCTCCGATGACCGAGCGCACCCGGGCGATGGAGGCCCGTCTCAAGGAACTGGCGCCAGAGTTGGCGGCTGAATCCTTCCGCGTCGGCTTTGCCGACGATGGCGCGCTCGGCGCCGGCGAGGCCAATGCCTACAAGCACATGATGCTGGTCTCGGTCCGGCTCGACGACGGTTCCTGGGTCAACTTCTCCTCCTCCGCGCTCGGCGCTTCGCAGCGCCTTGATTGGGGCCTGACGGCGATCATGATCTGCTTCGCCGTCGGCATCGTCGTCGTCGCGCTGTTGCTGCTGCGCTGGGCGACGCGGCCCTTGCGCGATCTCGCTTTGGCGGCCGAGCGCTTCAGCCTCGATCAGGCTCCGCAACCGCTTCCCGAGACCGGGCCGGTCGAGGTGCGCCGCGCCGCCCGTGCCTTCAACACGATGCGCGAGCGCATCCGCAGCCTGGTCACCGAGCGGATGCAGGCGATGGCGGCTGTCTCGCATGATTTGCGCACGCCGATCACGCGCCTCAGGCTCCGCTCCGAATTCCTGGAGGACGATGCGACCCGCAGCCTGATCGACGCCGATCTCGGCGAGATGGAGGCGATGATCGACTCGACCCTGGACTATTTGCGCGGCGGAGCCTCGAGCGAGCCGTTGCGCGCGGTCGATCTCGCCTCGGTGATCGAGACGATCGTCGACGAGCATGTCGACCAGGGCCACTCTGTTTCGCTCGTCGGGCTGAACTCCGCTCCGGTCCAGGGCAGGGTGCTCTCCCTGAAGCGTGCGGCCTCCAACATCATCGGCAACGCGGTGAAATACGGTGAGGCTGCGAAGGTCAGCATCACCGATGCCGGCGCCAATTTCGCCGTCCTGGTCGAGGATGAGGGGCCAGGCATCGCCGAGGCCGATTGCGAGCGGGTGTTCCACCCCTTCGTTCGGCTGGAGGAATCGCGCGGCCGCCAGACCGGCGGCTCGGGCTTGGGCCTCACCATCGCGCTCGCCATCGCCCGCTCGCATGATGGCTCGATCACGCTGGAGAACCGGCCGGAGGGCGGTCTGCGGGTGACGCTGCTGCTGCCGAAGCTCGCTCGGACGGTTCAGCCCGCGGCCGATATGCGGGCGTGACCGCCGGCCTCTTCGCCGGATGCAGGGCGGGTCGCTTGCCTCGCTCCAGCGCGGCCCTAGACTGACTTCATGGCACATTCCCTGAAGCCCGGCCCGACGCCGGCGACCGCTTCCGCCGGCCCGAACCAGCCGAACCTCGACTCCGATGCGGTCTGGGAGGCCCGGCGCGATCTCGCCGCCTGCTTCCGCATGGCGGCGCGCTATGGCTTCGAGGAAGGCATCTGCAACCATTTCTCGGCGCTGGTTCCGGGCTATGACGACCTCTTCATCGTCAATCCCTATGGCTGGGCCTTCCGCGAGCTCACCGCCTCGAAGCTGCTGATCTGCGACTTCCACGGCAATGTCGTTGCCGGCGAGGGCCAGCCCGAGGCGACGGCCTTCTACATCCACGCCCGCATCCACAAGAACCTGCCGCGCGCCCGCGTCGCCTTCCACACCCACATGCCCTATGCGACGGCGCTCTCGATGACCGAGGGCGATCCCCTGATCTTCGCCGGGCAGACGGCGCTGAAGTTCTATGGCCGCACCGCGGTCGATCGCGACTATAACGGCCTTGCCCTCGACGAGCGTGAGGGCGACCGCATCGCCGGCGCGGTCGGCGAGGCCGACATCGTCTTCATGAAGCATCATGGTGTCATGGTGCTCGGCCCGACCATCGCCGAGGCCTGGGACGATCTCTATTATCTCGAGCGTGCCTGCGAGGTGCAGGCGCTCGCGCTCTCGACCGGCCGGCAGGTGCTGCCGGTCAAGCCCGAGATCGCCGAAGCTGCCTACCAGCAGATGCGCGAGGGCGATCCGGAATCGGCGCGCCTGCACCTGGCCTCGATCCGCCGCCAGCTCGATGCCGAGGAGCCGGCGTACCGGGATTGAGGCTTACGCACCGAGTTCGCGCAGCAGCCCATCCAGCCGCGCGATGCCGGCCGCGATCTGCGCTTCGTCGAGCGCCGCATAACCGATGACGAGACCGGCACGGCGCTCGAAATCGTCCGGCCGATCATAGAGCCCGCTTACGCCGTAGAGGCCTAGCGAGGCGGCTGCGGCCCGTTCCGTCAGCTCAGCCTCGCGCGCTTGCGGCAGCCCGTTGATCCAGGCGAGGACATGCAGGCCGGCATCGGTGCCGACGATGCTGACGCGCTCGCCCAGTCGCTCGCGCAGAGCCTTCAGCAGGGCCGCGCGCCGCTCGCCATTGCGGCGCCGGATGCGGCGGACATGCCGCTCATAGGCGCCGCTCGTGATCAGCTCTGCCAGAGCCGCCTGTTCGAGCTCGGGCGTGTGCCGGTCGACCATGCGCTTGGCACGGGCAAAAACCTCGCGCAGCGCCGGCGGCAGGACGAGATAGCCGAGCCGCAAGGTCGGCGAGAGCGTCTTCGACACCGTGCCGAGATAGATCACCCTGCCGGTCTGGTCGAGTGAGCGCAGAGGCGGCACCGGGCCGACGCCATGGCGGTATTCGGCGTCGTAATCGTCCTCGATGATCGCGGCGCCATGGCGCGCGGCCCAGGCGAGCAGTTCCTGCCGGCGCGGGGCCGAGAGGATGCTGCCGAGCGGCAATTGATGCGAGGGCGTGACGAAGGCGAGCCGCGCCGGCGGCAGCGTCGCGGTCTGCATGCCCTCGCGATCGACCGGTTGCGGCGAAAGCTCGGCGCCCGCCGTCAGGAAGGCCTGGCGCGCCAGATTGTAGCCGGGGTCCTCGATCACGACGCGGTCGCCGGGATCGAGCAGCAGCCTGGTGCAGAGGTCGAAGCCCTGCTGCGAGCCGTTGACGACGAGGATGTCGTCGATCTCGCAGCGTAGGCCGCGGCCGCGCCAGAGATAGCCCTGCAAGGCGGCCCGCAACTCCGGCAGGCCGCGCGGGTCGCCATAGCGCAGGCGGCTCGGCCGCTTGGCCACCGCATTGGCCAGCGCCCGCCGCCAGGCGAGCGTCGGGAAATCGCTGCCGGCAAGCTCGCCATAGCGGAAATCGAGTGCGAAGGGCTGCGGGTTCCACGGAATCGGCGCGGCGGATGCCAGGCGCTGGCCATAAGCGGAGAGCTCGGTCGAAGGTGGCGAGGGCGCGCTTCCCATTGCCGGTTCCGGTCTCGCCAGTCCCGCTGCGACTCGGGCCCGCGCGCCTGGACGGGTCTCGAGATAGCCTTCTGCGGCCAATTGCTCGAAAGCCGCCGTGACAGTGGTGCGCGACAGGCCCCATTCGGCGGCGAGGGCGCGTGTCGACGGCAGGCGTGAGCCAGAGGCATGGACGCCGGCCGTGATCTCGCGCTTGATCGCGGCGATGACCCGGCGTTGGGCGCCGATCTCGTCTTCGACTGGTCCAGTTGGAATGCTCGAAACTGGTCGTTTCATGCGGGCCAGATTAGCGGCATGAGGGCGGCGACCGCAAGGAGACCCCTACGATGTATACGCCGCCGGCTTTCCGCGTCGACGACCGCGCCGAGATTCACGCGATGATGCGTGCCTGCCGGCTCGCTACGCTTGTGACCGCTACGGCCGAAGGCCTGCTCGCGACGCCGCTGCCGCTGATCCTGGCGGAGGAGGAGGGTGAGTTCGGCGTGCTCCACGGCCATCTCGCCCGCGCCAATCCGCAATGGCAGAAGGCGGCGATCGGCGAGGCCATGGTCCTGTTCAACGGGCCTGACGCCTATGTCACGCCGTCCTGGTACGAGACCAAGCGCGAGACCGGCAAGGTCGTGCCGACCTGGAACTATCAGGCGGTTCATGCCTACGGCCCGGCCGAATTCTTCGACGATCCCGACCGCCTGCTCGAAGTGGTGACGCGCCTCACCAACCTGCACGAAGGCACGCGGGCACAGCCTTGGGCCGTCGATGACGCGCCGCCCGAATTCGTGCGGGCGCAGCTGCGCGGCATCGTCGGCCTGCGCATCCCGATCACCCGGCTCGAAGGCAAGCGCAAGATGAGCCAGAACCGCCCGCTGGCCGACCGGGTCGGCGTAGCCGAAGGGCTGGCCGCGAGCGAGCGCCCCAGCGATCTCGCCGTCGCCGCGATGGTGCCGGTCGAGAGCTGATGATCAGTCCTGCGTCTCGCCCTCATAGGGCGTGGCGCGCATCGAAGGACGCTGGTTGAAGCGGTCATACCAGCGGGCGAGCTTCGGCGCCCGCTCGCGGAAATCCGGCAGACGCCGGAAGCTGAGCCAGGCGAGGGCGGTCGCGAGCCCGATCTGGCCGACCGTCACCGGGCCGTCGAGATCGGCCTGTGTTTCCAGGTAGTCATAGGCTTCGAGCAGTTTGGTCGTCTGCCCCTCGGCGAGCGGCGGATAGCGCAGTGCTTCCGGCCGACGCTCGGTTTCCCAGCGCACGGCGATGCCGGCGTCGCACAAGCCCTGCGCCAGCGCCTGCAGGCGCAAGGCTTCATAGCGCGCCGGCGCCTCGCGCGGGATCAGCGAACCCTCGCCGGCGAGCCGGTCGAGATAGTCGCAGATCACCACGGAGTCGAAGAGCGCGCCGGCATCGGGCGTCAGCAGCACAGGCACCTTGCCGAGCGGATTCCGGGCGAAGACGGCATCGTTGCGGTTGGTCGGGCTGGTCTCGTGGTGAACGACATCGAGACGCTCCGCCAGTCCGAGCTCATGGGCGCAGACCAGCACCTTGCGGGCATAGGGTGAATGGCTCTGGTAGAGCAAAGTGAGCTTGCCGGACATCACGCCTTCCCGGCGACTTCGGCCGGCGTCAGCCCGACCAGCTCGGCATAGCGCTCCGGATCGGTGGCGCCCTCGGTGATTACCGCGAAGACGCGCGAGGACCCGTCGAGCTTCAGCGCGGCGCGCGCTTGCGGATCGCGCAGTGCCGCCAGCAGACCGGCGAAGCCGGCCGCGCCGCTCTCGCCGGCGACGATCGCCGGATCGCTGCCGGTCGGGCGCGCCAGCCGGTTCATCGCCTCGACCGCGACCTCGTCCTCGACCGTCATGAAGGCGTCGGCCGTGCGCGAGAGCACGCGCCAGGCCAGCGGCGAGGGATCGTAGCATTCCAGCATCGCCATCACCGTCGGCGCGCCATGGGCGATCTTGGTCGGCCGCCCGGCGCGGACGCTCTCGAACAGGCAGGCGGCACGGGCGGGATCGACCACAGTGAAGACCGGCCGCTTCTCGCCGAACTCCAGAGCAAGCTGCGCCGCGATCGCCGCGGCGATGCCGCCGACGCCAGCCTGGACGAAGACATGGGTCGGCGGCTCCGGCAGCTGCCGCAGGGCCTCGCGGATGATCGCGGTATAGCCCTGCATGACGAGGCCTGGGATGCGCTCATAGCCGTCCCAGGAGGTGTCGGAGACGGTCGTCCAGCCCTTCTCATTGGCGACGCGGGCGGCTTCGACGATGGAATCGTCATAGGTGCCGGGCACGCGAACGATCTCGGCACCGAAGCGGGCGATCGCCGCGGCGCGGGGCTCGCTGACGCCGCCATGCATGAAGATCACCGAGCGCGCGCCGACGAGCTCAGCACCCTGCGCGACCGAGCGGCCGTGATTGCCGTCGGTGGCGCAAGCAAAGGTCATTCCGGCTGCGATCGCCCGAACCTCCGGCGAGGTCAGGTCGGCTTCATCGAGCGTCCGTCCGAGTCGTTCGCTCGCAGCCTCCAGCACCAGACGCGTCACGGCATAGGCGCCGCCCAGAGCCTTGAAGCTGCCGAGGCCGAGCCGCTGGCCTTCGTCCTTGAGATGCAGCGCGCCGATGCCGAGCGCGGCGGCGAGGCTGGGCAGGGTGCGCAGCGGTGTCGGCACGTGCTCGGCTCTGCCTGCGAGATGCCGCTCGATCGCGTCGGCTCCGCTTGAGCCGAGCGTCTGCGCATCGACCGGGTGGAGCGGCTGGCGGAAGTCCGGGAGCTGGTTGAGCAGGAGCACGACTTGCCTCATTGAGATGTCCAGGTGAAGAGATATTGCAAGCGCTATGAAAAAGGCGCTGCAATCATCCGCTTCCGCTGCAAGTTTGTTTCATGGAGCCGCGCTTGAGCGAACCGTCTGCTTCTACTCTCGACGCCTTCGACCGGGCGATCCTCGCCATCCTGCAGCGGGACAACACGACGCCGCAGCGCGTGATCGGCGAGAAGGTCAACCTGTCGGCGCCGGCCGTGCAGCGCCGCATCCGCCGGATGGAGAAGGACGGCGTCATCACCGCCAATGTCGCGGTCGTCGAGCCGGCGGCGCTTGGCCACCCGATCACCATCTTTGTCGAGATCGAGCTGGTCAGCGAGACGGCCAGGGATATCGACGCCGCCAAGCGTGCCTTCCTCGCCGCGCCTGAGGTGCAGCAATGCTACTACGTCACCGGCGAGGTCGATTTCATGCTCGTCGTGCTGGTGCCGAGCATGACGGCCTATGAGGCGCTGACCCGCCGGCTCTTCTTCGCCGACGCGAACATCCGCAAGTTCCGCACCTTCGTCGCGATGGACCGGGTCAAGGCGGGGCTGGCGGTACCGGTGGGGTGACGAGTGCTTCTACCGTCATTGCGAGGAGCAAAGCGACGAAGCAATCCAGGGCGGCAGAACTCTACGAGACTGGATTGCTTCGCTGCGCTCGCAATGACGGAGACGGTGCCGGTGGGTTGAGGCGCCGCCTCACGATGTGAGAGCACCTGCCGTCATGCCCTGGACCATGAACTTCTGCAGGAAGATGAAGGCCATCACCAGAGGCAGGCTCGCCAGCACCGAGAAGGCCATCATCGTGTTCCAGTCGGTGACGAACTCGGCCATCAGGCTGTAGATCGCCATGGTCAGCACCCGGTTCTCCCAGGATTCGATCAGCACCACCGCGAACAGGAACTCGTTCCAGGCGAGCAGGAAGGTGTAGAGCCCGGCGCCGATGAAGGCGGGATAGGACATCGGCACCAGCGTCCGGAAGATCGCACCCAGCCGCGAGCAGCCGTCGACCATCGCCGCTTCCTCGATGTCGCGGGGAATGTTGATGAAGTAGCTGCGCAGCATCAGGATGCAGAAGGGCAGGGTGAAGGTCAGGTAGACCACCACCAGCGATGTCCGGGTGTCGTAGAGCCCGAGCGTGATGAAGATCCGGAAATAGGGGATGCAGAGCAGCACCAGCGGGAACATCTGCGTGGTGATGAGGAACATCAGCACCGCCCGCTGCCCGGCGAACTTGAAGCGCGCCAACGCATAGGCCGCCATCGCCCCGAGGATCAGCGAGAGCACGGTCACCAGCAGCGAGATCAGCATCGTGTTGGCGAAGACGAGGAGGTAGCGCGGGCTCGCGAAGATCTTGCGGTAGCCCTCCAGTGTGAACACCTGCGGCAGCCATGTAGGCGGCATCCGCATCACCTCGATGTTCGGGCGCACCGAGACTGTCAGCATCCAGGCGAGCGGAAAGAACACGATCGCGATCGCGACCAGCAGCAGGAGATAGGAGGCGGCGTTGATCAGGCGCTCGCGCCCCCGAATGCCGATCTTGCCGAGATAGGGACGTGTATGCGCTGCAGCGCCGTACTGGGCCACGGTCATTGCTGATTGCTCATGGTGCGGCGGACATAGATGGCGCTCACGATGAAGAGCACGATGAACATGACCACGGCCTCGGCCGAGGCGTAGCCGAATTTCAGCTTCTGGAAGCCGTCGAAATAGATCGCGGTCGCCAGCACTTCCGAACTATGCGCCGGGCCGCCGCCGGTCATGACATAGACCGGGTCGAAGGCGCGGAAGGTCCAGATCGAGTCCAGCAGCACGATCGTGGTGATGACGCCGCGCAGCTGCGGCAAGGTGATGTGCCAGAACTGCCGGAACAGCGAGGCGCCGTCGATCTCGGCGGCCTCATAGAGCTGCTTCGGAATCGCCTGCAGGCCGGCGAGCAGCATCACCATGAAGAAGGGGAAGGCGCGCCAGACATTCATCGCCGTCACCGACCCGAGCGCCGTCGAGGGATCGCCGAGCCAGGAGATGGTGAAGTTGGCGTCGATGAGGCCGAGCGAGGCGAGCAGGCCGTTGAGCACGCCGAAGGGCTGCAGCATCAGCACCCAGATCATGCCGGCGACGGTCGGCGCCAATAGCCAGGGCACGATCAGCAGGCCGCGCGCGAGGGTGCGGAACGCCGGATCGAGATTCATGTTGAGCAGCAGCGCGAGACCGAGCCCGATCACCAGGTGCAGCACCACGCTGAAAAAGGTGAAGACCACGGTCTGCCAGAAGGCGCGCCAGAACAGCGGGTCGTTGGCGAGTGCGATGTAGTTGCCGAAGCCGACCCAGACCTCGCGCTGGAGGTTGCTGTCGTGGAAGCTCAGCCGGACCACGTCGATCAGCGGGTAGATCAGGAGCGCGACGAGGATGAGAAGGGACGGCCACAGGAAGGACGCGGCCAGGACTTCCTCGCGGTATTTGCGTTTGAGCGTCAGCAGCATGACTCGCCGATCGTTGCGGAACCGGACGCCTGGTTTGCAGGCATCAGACTCTGAGCGAGGGGAGAGGGACCGGCCGGAACAGAGCTCCGGCCGGGAATGATAATGTCAGGCGATCACTTCGCCGCGGCCAGGACCTTGTTCCACTCGGCCGCAGCGTCATCCAGCGCCTGCTTGGCGGTCTTCTTGCCCTGCACCGCGTTCTGGATCTCGGTGGTCATCACCTTGTTCATCTGCACGGCGTTCGGCATCGACAGGAACGGCGACTGCGCGTTCGGCTGCGCCATCTGCGTGACGAAGGCCTGGAAGAGCTTGCGCTCCTTGAACCAGTCCTGGTTGGCGACGTCGGTGCGGGCCGGGAAGCCACCAGTGCCCTTCGCCCACATCTCGATGCCCTTCGGGCCTGAGAGCCACTTCATGAAGGTCCAGGCGGCGTCCTTGTCCTGCGCCTGGCTGCTGATGGTGTTGAGCGAGCCGCGCACCATTGTGCCGGTGCTCTTGCCCTTCGGCAGCGGGGCGATGTCGTAGTTGAGGTTCGGGTTGAGCTGCTTCTGGATGGCGACGCCCCAGGGTCCCTCGAACATCATCGCGACATTGCCGGAGGCGAAGTTGGCGCGCTTTTCCTTCTCGCCATTGCTCAGCACGCCCGGCACCGAGATTTTGTCCTTGTTGACCCGGTCGATATACCATTCGATCGCCGCGACGCCCTCGGGGCTGTTGAACACGGCCTTGTTGGTCGCCGGATCCATGAGCGTCGCGCCGCCCTGCAGCAGCAGCGGGTAGATGTCATAGGTCATGTTGGTCGGCGGCTCGGCCTGGAGCGTGCCGGTGATCGCGAACTGGCGCTTGTCGGGATTGGTCAGCTTGCGCGAATATTCGGCGAACTCGTCCCAGGTCTTCGGCGGGCCGGAAAGACCGGCTTCCTTGAACCGGTCGGTGTTCCAGAACAGCGCCACCGCGCCGCTTTCGATCGGCAGATAGTACTGCTTGCCTTTCCACTTGGCATGGAAGGTCTCCGGGATGTTCGAGAAGAACTCCTTCGGCTCCTTGGCGATGCGCTCGTCGATAGGCTCGATCATGCCGAGATCGGCGAACTCCGCCACCCAGTCGACCTGGACCAGCAGCACGTCCGGCAGCTTCTTGGCCTGGTGCAGCACGATGGCGCGATCATGGAAGCCGGTGAAGGGCGAGTCGACCGGCGTCAGCTTGATGTCGGGATGGTCCTTCTCGAAGGCGGCCTTGAGCTCGCCCATGAACTTCTCGCCGACCTCGGTGCCCTTCCACTGGCCCCAGCGCACCTCCTTCTGCTGGGCGAGGGCGAGCGTCGGCAGGCTGATCGCCGAGGCGAGCGCCACCGCCGCGAGCGTCAGCAAGGAAGACCTGCGGTGCTGATCCATATGCGTTTCCTCCCGGTTGATTGTCGTTCTTGGGCTTGGGCGGCGCGCCCGTCGTTGCGGGCGCGCCGTAGTCGCGAGGCCAGTCTCTAGGCCGCGCGTGCCTTGCGCAGGGCTTCCGGCACCGGCGGGGCGACCTTGACCAGCGTCGTGTTGTCGTCGACCAGCTTGCTCGTCCCGCCGACGTTCATCCAGGTGAACATGTTGCGGAACATCTCCTGCAGCGAGGCCATGATCGCCGTCTCGGCCTCCTTCGGCATCTCCCAGAACGGCTTCTTCATCACCTTCCAGGACTTCTTGCGGGTATTGTAGAAGAACTGCGCATCGGTTTCGCCCGCACCCTTCTCCGAGAGGTGATTGGCGAAGGTGTACTCGCGGATCTGGTCCCTCAAGGCCTGCGGCAGGGCCGGGTGGTCGAAGATCAGGTTGTTGAAGCCGAGCGCGAGATGGACCTCGACCGCCTCGGCCTGCGGCAGCTTGGCGAGCTGCGTGCCGGGCAGGGTCGAGGCGCCGTGCTGGACCGCGCCGGCCATGTTGTACTCCTTGCGGCAGATCGTCGAGATCGTCTTCAAAAGATCGTAGTCGACATTGACCTCGGCAAGCGTGCCGTCCGGCAGCACCTTGCCGCCGTGATAGGTGCCGGAATTGATCGAGATCTTGCTGACGATCGGCAGCTTGGGGCCGCGCTTGGCCATCTCCTCGAGATAGACCTTCATGAAGGCGCGCAACTCCTCCGGCGTGGTGTTCTCGTGGCCGACCTCGCCGATCTCGGCGCCGAGCGAGATCGAAACGCCGTTGGGCTCGATGCCACGGACGAACTCGGTGAAATGCGCGGTCAGCTCGGCATTGACGCGCTGCTGGTCCTCGACCGTCGGCTGCGACAGGTCGACCACCGTCGAGGCGTCGATGTCGATGCTGTACATGCCGGCCGCGACCTGCTCGCGCATGATGTTCTCGAGCTTGCGGATCTCGGCCTTCGGGTCGGCGAGATAGGCCTTGGCGTTGATCTGGTCGTGGTCCGCCTGCAGGAAGACCGGGCCGGTGTGGCCTTCGCGCAGGGCCGCCGCGAGCACGGCCGCGGCGTATTCGAGCGGCGGCTGCTGGGCGTAAAGCGCTTCGCCCACCGCCTGCTCGAAGATGAAGAGCTTGGAATCGAGCTCCTTGCCGGCGCGGAAGACGGCGCGGCAGGTATGGTAGCTCCAGCCGCGCAGGTTCATCGCCGGCACGGTCTTGCCGGACCATTTGCCGGCGGCGCAGGCGAGATAGAGCTCCTGGATCGAGGCCGGCACGATGCCGGCGGCATGGGCGGCCTCGCGGATCGCCCAGATCGCCACGGCGCGCGTCTCCGGCTCGGCCAGCGCCGCGGTCTCGGCCCAGCGGTCGATCATCGCATCCGGCGGGCGCTTGCTTTTGCTGAAGTCGGGCGAGGAGCCGGCGAGATCGACGCCGATCGTCTTGAGGTCGTCGGTCAGCTCAGCGAGCGAGGCGCATGCCATGGGTCATACCTTCGAAAACGGCTTCGAGGCGGAGAGCGCCGGCGGGCTTCCGGGCTTCCGGCGGGCGGGCTTGGAAGTCCGCCTCATCACGTTCGCAATCAATGCATGGCGTTTTCGTTATCGCAAGTCATATTATCGTTTTCGCGCATTGCAGCATAAGTCATGTTGCAATGCGCAATCGGCTCGCATCTCAGTCCGGATGCGTTTCCCCGGTCGCCAGCAAGGCCTGGACGGCAGCGCGATCGGGCATGCCGTCCCAGCCATTGGCGCGTTCGGCCTTGAGCGCTGCGACCGCTGCCGCCAGGCGCGCGGCTTCGATCGGGCTTTGCCCCTCGCAGAGGGCGAGTGCATAGGCGCCATGGAAGACGTCGCCGCAGCCGGTGGTGTCCTTCGCCGCGACCTTGAAGGCGGGGACGCTGACGAACTCGCCATCGATCAGCCAGAGGCTCCCGGCACTGCCGCGCGTTACGGCGAAGACCTTGCCGGAACCGTTGGCGCAGCGCCGCAGCAGCTCTTCGGCCGGGCCGTCGCCTGCGAAATCGCGCAGGCCTTCGGCCGAGAAAACGATGTGATCGGCCTTGGCGATCAGGCGGCGATTATCCTCAGGCATGCCGCCGTCGACGTCGAGGACGCTGGGGATTCCGGCGGCATGGGCGCGATCGAGGACGATTTCCGCGCCGCCCGGCCAGCGCGTATCGGCCAGCACTGCGCCCGCTTGGTCCAGCCCGTCCTGCGGCAGCACGCTCGCATCCTGCGACAGGCTGCGCCGGTTGGAGACGATGCTGCGCTCGCCGCGTCTGTCGACCAGGACGATCGCCCTGAGCGTGCGCCCCTCGGGCAGGATGGCGACTCCGCTGCAATCGACGCCATGCCCGCGCAGCAGCCGCAGGCCCGTCTCGCCGGCCGCGTCGGCGCCGACCCGGCCCCAATAGGCGGCCTTGCCACCAAGGTGGCAGATCGCCACCGCGGCCGTCGCGGCCGGCCCGCCGAAGCGCTCGGTATAGCCCAGCACGCCGGTCTTGATGCCGGCCGAGGGCAGGGCTTCGACCTCGAAGACCTCGTCGTGGACGAGGTTGCCGACGCAGACGATCAGGCGGCCGCTCATGCCCGGTATTCCCTGTGGGAAAGGCTGATCGATTGAATGAGGCGTATCCGCCGGCTTCTTGGCCGCGTCGTGAGCATGTTCCGTCCCGCCGGATCTCGTTGTCGGTCTCGCCGGCAGGATCCGGTTGCGCGGCGAAAGCGATGATGCCCGACGTTTTCACTTTCACAACACCATTTTCGCAAACGCGCATTGCGTCCAGAGACGCTGCGGTCGTAGAGACTTCCATCCAATCGGGCTATGAAGCCGGCCCGGATTCGGCTCTGAAGCAGGCCTGCCATGGAACCGCTGAGCAAACGTCACGCCGACATTCTCGATATCCTCGGCAAGCGCGGCTATGTCGCGATCGAGGAGATCGTCTCGGCCTTCAATGTCACGCCGCAGACGGTGCGGCGCGATCTGCAGGATCTCGCCGATCGCGGGCTCTTGCGCCGCCATCATGGCGGGGCCAGCGCCAATCTCAGCACTGCCAATACCGATTATGGCCTGCGGATCGTCGAGACGGCGGGCGAGAAGGCCGCGATGGCGCAGGCCGCCGCCGAACTGGTGACGCCGGGCACCTCGCTGTTCATGACGCCGGGCACGACCATGGACGCGCTCGCCAAGGCGATCGCCGAGCGCCGCCCGCGCGGCCTGCGCGTCGTCACCAACAGCACCGCGGCGGCGGCGATCCTCGACAAATGCCCGGAAATCTCGATCCTGATCACCGGCGGGCATTGGCTCGGCCCGAACCGGGCCTGTGGCGGCATGCACGCGGCGGCCTTCATCGAGAACTATCGCTGCGACCTGCACATGACCAGCATCGGCGGCATCGACGCGGCCGGGAACCTGCTCGAATACCGCGACGACGAGGCGGTGGTCGGGCGCACCATGCTGCGCAATGCCCGCCGCTCGGTCCTGCTCGCCGACCACACGAAGTTCAGCCGCGTCGCCATGGCGCGCCTCGCCCATCTCAGCGAGATCTCGACGCTGGTGACCGACCGCCAGCCGCCTGCCTCCACCGCGCAGATGATCCGCGATGCGCGCTGCGAGCTTATCGTAGCCGGCTGATCACGCAACGGTGAGCGCCGGTGCGTTGCGCGCTGGCAGGTCGGGCTCCTATCCTCTCGGGAGGCCGCCCCGCGCCATATGGGCGTTTCCCGCCGCGGCCGCGTCAGTCGAAAAAATCCTATCGTCGAAAGAGACACGTCATGCGCTATCAAACGCTTGGCCAGACCGGCCTGCTCGTCTCCGAACTGTGCCTGGGCACCATGACCTTCGGAGGCGGCGATGCCGGCATCTGGGGCAGTATCGGCCGGCTCGACCAACAGGAGGCCGATGCGCTGGTGAAGACCGCGCTCGATGCCGGCATCAACTTCATCGACACCGCCAATGTCTATGCCGAGGGCAATTCCGAGCAGATCACCGGCCAGGCTTTGCGCAATCTCGGCATCGCCCGCGACGAGGTCGTGGTCGCCACCAAGGTCTATGGCCGGATGGGGCAGGGGCCGAATGGCTCGGGCGCCAGCCGCTATCATATCCTCGAACAGGCCAAGGCCAGCCTGAAGCGCCTCCAGCTCGACCATATCGATCTCTATCAGATCCATGCCTTCGATACCGTCACGCCGATGGAGGAGACGATTGAAGCACTCGACACGCTCGTCCGGCAGGGGCGGGTGCGTTATGTCGGCGTCTCGAACTGGGCGGCCTGGCAGGTCGCCAAGGCGCTCGGCATTTCCGAACGGCGGCATCTCGCCCGCATCGCTTCGCTGCAGGCCTACTACACCATCGCCGGGCGCGACCTCGAACGCGAGATCGCGCCGATGCTGCTGTCCGAGCGGGTCGGATTGATGGTCTGGAGTCCGCTCGCCGGCGGCCTGCTTTCCGGCAAATACGACCGCCGCAACGAGCAGGGCGGCGAGGGCAGGCGGGCCAGCTTCGATTTCCCGCCCGTCGATCGCGAGCGCGGCTATGACGTCATCGACGCCATGCGTCCGATCGCCGAGGCGCACAAGGCCAGCGTCGCGCAGGTGGCGCTCGCCTGGCTGCTGCACCAGCCGGCGGTGACCAGCGTGATCGTCGGCGCCAAGCGGCCTGAGCAGCTCAGCGAGAATATTGCTGCGAGCGAGATTTCGTTCACTGCCGACGAGTTGGGGAGGCTCGACGCTGTCAGTGCGCTGCCGAAGGAATATCCCGGCTGGATGCTGGAGCGCCAGGGCGCCAACCGCAGCAAGCCCGATCCGCGCCGGGCGGGCTGAACTCTCAGAAGCGGTCGCTGGCTTCGAGATAGAGGCTGGCGATCGCTTCGATGCCGGCCTGGTCGTCTGTGTCGAAACGGCCGGGATCCGGGCTGTCGAGATCGATCACCCCGATGACCTCGCCATCGCGGATCAGCGGCACGACCAGCTCGGAACGCGAGGCGGCGTCGCAGGCGATATGGCCGGGAAAGGCGTGGACGTCCTCGACCAATACCGACTCGCGCTTTGCAACCGCAGTGCCGCAGACGCCGCGCCCGACCGGGATGCGCACGCAGGCCGGCTTGCCCTGGAACGGGCCGAGCACCAGCTCGCCGTCGCGCATCAGGTAGAAGCCGGCCCAGTTCAGCCGCGGCATCGCATCATAGAGCAGCGCCGAGAGGTTGGCGGCGTTGGCGATCGCGTCGCGCTCGCCATGAAGCAGGCCTTCGAGCTGCTGCATGAGCTCCCTGTAGAAGCCGGGCTTGTCGCTAGCCGATATCGTCGCCGCCTGGAACATCGTCGCCTCCGTCAATCGAGGCTGGATATGCGCCGCCCGAGCGGATTTTGCGAGGGCTATTGCCGGCCGGAGGGCGGGGGGCAGCTGCGCGTCCAGAGCAGGAAGGCGGAAAGCCGCCGCAGCTGCCGTGTGGCGAAATAGAGCACGTAGACCATCATGCGTCTCCAGACTGGGAGCCCACGACAGTCTCGTGGCGCTTTTAGCTTTGGTGACGCGGTGCAAGCTGCTCCGGCAAATCCCGCGACCGGCCCGCATCGCTGCGGCTCGATCTTCAGATCATTCGCAATCGCCGCTGCCGGGTCAATGAAACGGCTGTTCAAAGGTTTGATGACAATTGGCGAAATCATCCCCGGTGGCGGCTCGCAGGGGATGGTTCAGGCGAAATGCCGATTGGCCGGCCGCGGCAGGCCGAGATGGTCCCGCAATGTCGGCCCCTGATACTCCCGGCGGAACAGGCCGCGCCGCTGCAATTCGGGCACGACCTTGTCGACGAAGTCGTCGAGCCCTTCCGGCAGATAGGGGAACATCACGTTGAAGCCGTCGCTGCCGCGCTCGGTCAACCATTGCTCCATCTCGTCGGCGATCGTCTTCGGCGTGCCGACGAAGGCGAGTCCGCCATAGCCTCCGAGCCGCTGGGCGAGCTGGCGAACGGTCAGGTTCTCGCGCCGGGCGAGTTCGATCGTCCGCTCGCGGCCACTCTTGCTGTGATTGGTCTCAGGGATGTCGGGGAGAGGCGCATCCGGGTCGAAGCCGGTGGCGTCATGGCCGAGCGCGATCGAGAGCGAGGCGATGGCGCTGTCGTAGTGCACGAAGGAATCGAGCAATGCCCGCTTCTCGCGGGCCTCTTCGACACTGTCGCCGACGACGGTCAATACGCCCGGCAGGATCTTGAGATGGTCGGGATTGCGGCCGATCGCCTCCATTCGGCCCTTAACATCGGCATAGAAGGCCTGGCCGGCCGCAAGCGTGCCATGCGCCGCGAACACGACCTCGGCCGTTTCGGCCGCGAGCTGGCGGCCGGGCTCCGAGGCGCCGGCCTGGACGATCACCGGCCAGCCCTGCGGCGGCCGCGCGATATTGAGCGGGCCGCGCACCGAGAGGTGCTCGCCCTTGTGGTCGATGCGCCGCATTTTATCCGGGTCGAAATAGAGCCCCCTATCGCGATCGCGGATGAAGGCGTCGTCGGCGAAGGAATCCCACAGCCCAGTGACGACATCGTAGAACTCCCGCGCCCGGTCATAGCGCTCGCCATGGTCGACCTGGGCGTCGAGGCCGAAATTCAGGGCCGCGTCCGGGTTCGAGGTGGTGACGATGTTCCAGCCGGCGCGGCCGTCGCTGATATGGTCAAGCGAGGCGAAGCGCCGGGCGATGTGATAGGGCGCGTCGAAGGTTGTCGAGGCGGTGGCGACGAGGCCGATGCGCTCGGTCGCGCCGGCCAGCGCCGAGAGCAGGGTGAACGGCTCGAACGAGGTTACCGTATGGCTGCGCTTCAGCGCCTCGACCGGCATGTTCAGCACGGCGAGATGATCGGCCATGAAGAAGGCGTCGAATTTGCCGGCCTCGAGCTTCTGAGCGAAACGCTTCAGATGGCCGAAGTTGAAGTTCGCATCGGGATAGGCGCCGGGATAGCGCCAGGCGCCGGTATGGATGCTGACGGGACGCATGAAGGCCCCGAGATGAAGTTGGCGCGCGGTCGTCATGGCTGGCCTCGGCAGGCGGTTGCTCAGTGGAGGCTCAGCTATGCCTGCGTCGGCGGCTGCGCCATGGCGCCGCGCAAAAAGCCGAGAACTATCTCTGGATGCCGGTTAGCGTAGAGAGTTCGTTTCTGTTGGCTCGGAAGTCAGAGAAATTCGGTCCCGATCGCGTCAGCCTTGCCGTCATGGTCGGGCTTGTCTCGACCATTCATGTCTTCGCCGATAGAGGGCAATGTTCAAGACGTGGATGCTCGCCACAAGGGCGAGCATGACGGCGTTGGCGTCTGTCTCCTCAGACCGCAGTCTTCTTGATCGCGTCCAGCACGTCGCTGCCGTACTTGCCGACAAACTCCTTCTCGACCTCGGCGGTGACGACCTTGGCGAAGGAATCGCGATCGGGATTCTCGACCGCCTGCATGCCGGCCTTCTTCAGCGCGTCGAGGCTCGAGCCTTCCGTGTCCTCGTTCATCTTGCGCTGGATGCCGGCGCATTCGAGGGCGATCGAGGCGAGCAGTTGCTGGATGTCGGCCGGCATCGCGTCGAACTTGCCCTTGTTCATCACGACCGGGCCGGTGGTGAAGGCGTGGCGCGTCAGCGAGAGATGCTTCTGCACCTCGTTGAACTTGGCGTTGAGGATCAGCGTCACCGGATTCTCCTGGCCGTCGACGGTGCCGGTCTCCAGCGCGGTGAAGAGTTCGGTGAAGGCCATCGGCGTCGGGATGGCGCCGAGCAGCTGGAAGGCCTTGATATGGGCCGGGTTCGGCGTGGTGCGGATTTTCAGCCCCTTGATGTCGTTGGCGGTCGCGACCGGGCGCCGGTTGTTCGTGAGATTGCGCCAGCCGATCTCCCAGGTGGCGAGCGCCTTGAGGTTCGAGCCTTCAAGCTCCTTGCGCAGGCCATCGCCGATCGGGCCGTCCATCACGGCCGCCGCATGCTTGCGGCTCTGGATCAGGAAGGGCAGGTCGAGCACGTTGAGCTTGGGGGCGAGGCCGGTGAAGAACGGGTTGCCGGTCAGGCAGATGTCGAGCGAACCGCCGCGCACCGCGCTGATCGTCTGCGCGTCCGAGCCGAGCGCGCCGTTAGCGAAGACCTGGACCTCGTAGCGGCCCTGGCTCTTGGCCTTGACCTGTTCGGCGAAGAGCAGCGCCGCCTTGTGCCAGCTATCGGCTTCCGGATGCGGATGGGCGAAGCGCAATTTCGTCGCCTGCGCCAGGGCCGGGCGGCCGATGGCGAAGAGGGCGATGCCGGCGCCAGCGCCGGTGATGGCAGTCCTGCGGGTGATGGTCATGAACGTCTCCTCCCTGTGTTGTCGTTCGGGCGGGCGCGTCAGCGCCCGTAGAGCCAGCGCGCCGGGACCGTGACGATCTCGGGCACGAAGATCAGCAGCAGCAGCACCGCGATCTGCGCCAGCAGGAAGGGCATTACCCCCTTGATGACGCGGTCCATCGGGATGCGGCCGACGGCGCAGACGACGTTGAGCACCGTGCCGACCGGCGGGGTGAGCAGGCCGATGGCGTTGTTAATGATGAACATCACGCCGAAATAGACCGGGTCGATCCCGGCCTGCTTGACGATCGGCATCAGCACCGGCGTCAGGATCAGCACGGTCGGGATGAAGTCGAGCGCCGTGCCGACGACGACGACGAGCAGCATCATCGCCAGCATCAGCAGCGTCTTGTACTCGATCAGCGGGCCGAGCAGCGCGGCGACTTGGCCCGGGATGTCGGCGATGGTGATCAGCCAGGCCGAGACCATCGCCGCCGCGACCAGGAACATCACCGCCGCCGAGGTCTTCAGTGCCGCCAGCAGGGCAGGGCGCAGATGCTGGAGCTTCAGCTCGCGATAGATGAAGCCGCCGACGAAGGCGGAATAGACCGCCGCGACCACCGCTGCTTCGGTCGGCGTGAAGGCGCCGGCCTTCATACCGCCGATGATCAGGAACGGCAGGCCGAGCGCCCAGAGCCCGTCGAGAACCGCCTGGCCGACCTCCCGCAGGTCGGCGCGCTTTGCACGGGCGGCCGGCTCGTCGCGGGCGACGATGTACCAGGTCAGGATCAGGGCGAGGCCCATCAGGATGCCGGGCACGACGCCTGCCAGAAACAGCCGCGTGATCGAGACGCCCGCGGCGACGCCGAAGACGACGAAGCCGATCGAGGGCGGGATCACCGGCGCGATGATGCCGCCGGCCGAGATCAGTCCGGCGGCGCGCGGCAGGTTGTAGCCGGCCTGGCGCATCATCGGCAGCAGGATCGCCGCGAGCGCGGCGGTGTCGGCGACGGCCGAGCCGGAAATGCTCGCCATGACCAGTGCCGCCAGCACCGCGACATAGCCGAGCCCGCCGCGGACATGGCCGACGAGCGTCACCGCCAGCGCGATGATCCGGCGCGACAGGCCGCCGGCATTCATCAGTTCGCCGGCGAGCATGAAGAAGGGCACCGCCATCAGCGGGAAGGAATCGGCGCCGCCGATCAGGTTCTGCGCCAGGATCTGCGAGTCGAACGTGCCGAGCTGCAGCATCAGCGCGACGCCGCAGACCAGCAGCGCCATCGCGATCGGCATGCCGAGCGCCATCGCCCCGATCAGCGAGCCCAGGAAGATGAAGACGGTCATCAGCGCTTCTCCGCCGCCTGCTGGTTCTCGAAGGCGGTGAGCTCTTCCGATTCCGCCCCGACGACGAGCTCGTCATCGGGCATGCGGCCGGTCAGCAGCCGTGCGAGTGCGATCAGATTGAGCGCGCCGATGCCGAGGCCGCCGACAAAGCCGGCGAGATAGGTCACCGCGACGGGCACGCCGGTGACCGGCTGGTGGTTCTCGATATTGATCACGCCCTGCTGCCAGCAGCCGACGACCAGCATGCCCATGCAGAGCAAGGACAACGCCTCGACCGCGAGCCGGCACCACCAGCGGCCATTGCGGCCGAGCATGGTGACGAAGGTGGTCATGCCGAGATGCTGGCCATCCTTCGCCACCAGGAAGGCGCCGCCGAAAGTCAGCCAGACGAAGATCAGCCGCGACAATTCCTCCGAGGAGATGATGCCGGAGCTGAAGGCATAGCGCAGCACGACATTGCCGAAGACCATGGCGATCATCACGACGAAGCCGGCGATCAGCACATCCTCGGTCAGGCGCAGGAGCAGAGCGCGTAGTTTCATCAGGCGGCTCCGTTGGCGGCGAGCCCGTACCAGCGCGCGGCGTTGTCGTGGAAAAGCGCGAGACGCTCGGCCGCGGGCCGCTTACGGACCGCCGCCTTGAACACGTCGAAGATCGTGCCGAACGAGGCGCAGAGGCTGTCGACCGGGAAATTGCTGGCGAAGGCGCAGCGCTCGATGCCGAAGGCCGCGATCACACCGTCGATCACCGGCGCCTGCAGCTTAAGCGTCCAGGCCTGCCCGGGCACGCCGATGCCGGATATCTTGGCGACGACGTTCGGCTCTCGCGCCAGCCGGTCCAGCGCCGCATGCCAGGCTTTGAGCCCCTCGGCGCTGCGATCGGCCGGCAGGCCAGCATGATTCAGGATGATGGTGGTCTCACGGAAATCGCGGGCGAGCTCGGCCGCCTCATCGAGGTGCCACCACGGCGTCTGCAGATCAAAACTGAGCCCGGCTCCGGCCAGCCGCGCATAGCCATCGCGCCAGGTGCGGTCGCGCATCGAGCCGGGCGCGACGAAATCCGGGCTGTGATCCGCGCGGGCGACGGCCTTGGGCTTGTGTCGGACGCTGCGGACCAGCGGCATGTCGCGATAGGCTGCGACGACCTCGCCGACATCCTCGCGATCGAGCCAGATCTGGCCGATCGCGGCGCTCGGCAGGCCATATTCGTGCGCAAGCTCGGCCGCCCAGCGCATCTCACCGATCGGATCGCGCGGATCCCATTCGCCTTCCATCAGCACGCTGCCGACGACGAGATGTCCGTCGATCGCGCGTTGGTAGTCGGCCGGCATGAAGTCGCGCTTGATCGCGCTGTAGTCGCCATAGCGGAAGGTGACCGGGTGGTCGGTCAGCCAGGGGTGATAATTGCGCGCGAGATCGAAGAAGTGGTGGTGGGCGTCGATGATCGGCAGATCGTCATCGGCGCTGGAGGCGAGGAAGCGGGCGCGTTGGTCGGGGCTTGCCACCATGGCCTAGCTCCGCTGCGGCGGAAGGCAGGTGTGGTTCGGGCTGCGCCCGGCCGGTTCGGTGCTTGCGCCCGTCATCCCTGCCTCCCGATCGTTTCCTCAGCGTCGCCTGTCCGATTAGGTTCAGGCAATTATTGTATACTGCATACAGAATGTTGCCGCAAAGTCAAAGCGCGCCGGGGTTGAACAGCGCGTCCTGCTCGCGGCGCAGGCGAACCAGCGTGGTGGTCTCGTCGAGCGCGATGTCGGCGCAGGTGACGACGGCGCCGCGGGCGACCTTGCGCACCACCGGCCGGCCGGCGGTGAGGTAATAGGGAACCGGCTCGCTCGGCCCGAGCGGCCGGGCGGAGGTCAATTGCGGCTCCAGCCCTTCGATGACGTGGCGATAGCCCATGGTCAGCGTCTCGCCGGGCTCGAGGTCGCGGCTCGCCCGCGCCGTCAGGTCGACGCGCGGGAGCACCTCGGCGCCGCCGGTCGACTGGCCGAGCAGCGCGGCCGACAACGCCGACATTGGCGCTTCCGCTCCGAGCAGGTGCACCGGATTGTGCAACAGGACATAGCGGCCATCCGGCGAGCAGGGGATGCCCTTGCCGGCAAAGAGCTTGCCGGTGGCGAGATCTGGCGTCTCGGCGATGACGAAGACGCCGCCGGCAAACGAAAGCTCGTCCGGCCGTCTCAGGCAGTTGAACATGTCGACCCGGCCCGTGCCGGAGAGCAGGCCGCCCTCGGCTGCCGGGCGGAACAGGCTCGGCAATTCGGTCGTGCGGGCGATCGGTGCATGCATCGCAGCTACGTCAGGCATAAGCCCGGTATGGTTGGCCACGATGCCCATCTCGCAGAGATCGGGCACGGTGGCGCGCGGGAAGGGCAGCCTGGCGCGGGCGTCGAGCAGCGCGAGCGGATCGCTGCCGCGCTTGCCGAAAGCGGCGGCGAAATCGGCCGCCGGCACGGCCTTCTCCCAGGCGGTGACGGTGCCGTCCTCGGGATCCCAGACGAAATCTGATTCGGACGACTTGCCGGCGGCGACGATCGGCAGGCCAAGCATGTGGGCCCAGCCGATCAGGCCGATCAGCAGGCTGGGCTGGTCGCCGTCGACCGGGGTATGCACGACGCCCTTCTGCTTGGCGCGGTGGGCGAGGATCGGGCCGATGATGCATTCGGCCTCCTTGGTCACCATGACAAGATGCCGCCCGGCCTCGATAGCGGCGAGCGCGGTCATCGCCGCGCCTTCCGGATCGCCAGTGGCCTCGACGACGACATCGACGGCAAGCCCTTCCAGATGGGCGGCATCGCCGATCAGCGCCACCAGCCCGCGCCCGAGCGCCGCCTGGGCCTCGGCGGCGCTATGGCAGTCGACGATCTCGCTTTCGCTCAGGCCGCCGGCGAGCGCCGCCTTGCGGGCGCGGCCGATGTCGAGGTCGCAGACGACGCGCGGTTCGATATGCGGGGCGCGCCGGGCCTGGCCGATGAAGCTCGCGCCGAATTCGCCGGCGCCGACCAAAGCGGCGGAGATGACGCGATCGGTCGCGCTGGGCTTCAGCGCAAACAGGTTCTCGATGTTCACTGGGGTCGCTTTCGTTCGAGCAAGGCAGGGTGGCGGTCGTCAGACCGGCAGGCCCTCGATGGCGTAGATGCGGGCGGGAGCGCCGTCGGCGTTCGGGATCAGCAGCGGCGCCGCCGAGAACAGGTTGCGCGGCGCCGTGAGCTTGCTGGTGTTGACGACGTATTCGATCAGCGTGACGCCATGGCTGAGCAGGACATGGTGGGTGACATGCTCGGGCTTGGGCACTTCCTTGCCTTCGAGGAGCAGGCGGATCGGATAGTCCTGCGGGAAGTCGAAGGCGACGGCGCTCGGCTTGCGCTGCGCCAGCCATTGCACCGCTTCCAGCGTCAGCCAGGGCGCTTCAGTCCAGAAGCTCTTGTCGTTGTAATCCCGCCGGTCGTTCCACTGCGTCGCCAGCAGCAGGATTTCGCCATCGGCTCCGCCGGGATCGGCGGCGGCAAGATGCTCGGGGCCGATCGGCTCATTGGCGGGGCGCTGGCTCAAGTCGAGCACGCGGCACGGGCCGACCACCCGGTTGAGCGGCGTCGCCTCGATCGTCGGCGCGCCGGCGACGAAATGCGCGGGCGCATCGACATGCGAGAAGCCATGGCAGGGGCCGTTGATCTTCGAGACCCGGAACTGGTCACCCGCCGCTATGTCGCCCTTGATCGAAAGCTCCACCGGCCAGCGGAAATGCGGCGCGATCGGCATGGAAAGGTCGACGATGTGCATGGCGCTGTCCGGATTGCGGAAAGGGATGCCGGCTGGCCGGCGGCTCCGTTCTAGGTCTCTGAATTCTTGTATGCAAGAATTTTTCGACAGCGGGCCGGCCGCGCGATATACAGGGAGCCATGGATAGTCCGGCCGACACGACCCCGCTCGCAGCGCTTCTCGCTCAGGTTCCGCAGCCCGAGCCGGGCCGGCGCAAGGGCGCCTTGCACGGCAGCACGGTCGCCAAGCTGCGCAATCTGATCGTCACCGGCGCGCTGGCGCCGGGCGCCAAGCTCAATGAGCGCGAGCTCTGCCTGCAGCTCGGCGTATCCCGCACGCCCGTCCGCGAGGCGATCAAGACGCTGACCCAGGACGGCCTGCTGCGCGCGCTGCCGAACAAGTCCTCGGTAGTCGCCGAGCTCGATGTCGGCGAGATCGAAGCGCTGATCGATGTCGTCTCGACGATCGAGGGCTTGGCCGGCGAGCTCGCCGCGGCGCGCGCCACCGAGGAGGCGGTCGCCGAGATCGGCATGCTGCATTACAGGATGATGCTGCATCACACCCGCGATGAGCTGCCGGGCTATTTCGAGGCCAACAAGGCCTTCCATCGCCGCATCATCGAACTCGCCGGCAATCCCGTGCTGCTCTGGATCTGGGAATTGCTGGCGCTCCGGGTCGACCGCGCCCGCTACTCCTCGAACCTCTGGCCGAAGCGCTGGAAGATGGCGATCCAGGAGCATGAGCAGATCCTGGCGGCGCTCACCGCCGGCGATGCCGCGCTGGCGAGCCAGCGCCTGCGCGAGCACGTCCGCAATGGCCTCTCCGGCCTCGTCGCAGCGCTGAAGGACAAGGCGGCCAAGCCGGACAGCGCCTGATCGCAGGTCAGTGCGGCGCCTGCTCGACCTCTGGCAGCAGCTTCAACACCGCGATCGCGTCGAGCTCGCTATCGCCCTGCGCGACCAGCATCCGGTAGAGCGTCGTCGCCTGGGCGACCATCGGCATGGCCAAATGCTGCTCGCGCCCGGCCTCCATCAGCATCTCCAGATCCTTCAGCACCTGGCGGGCATAGCCCTTTGGCGCGAAATCGCGCGCGACCATGCGCGGCATCATCGCCTGCAGCACCGCCGAATTGCCGAGGCCGGGCGCCAGCGCCGCCGGGATCTTGTCGGCATCTACGCCATAGGCCTCGGCGAGCCGCAGCGATTCCGCCACGACGACGTAGTTGGTCAGGCACAGCGCCTGGTTGACCAGCTTGGTCGCCTGGCCGGCGCCGACCGCGCCCATATGGGTGAAGAGGCCGAGGCTCTCGGCCAGCGGCCGCACCGCCGCGATCGCCTCCGGCGTACCGCCGGCCATGATCGCGAGCTTGCCCGCTTCCGCTGCCGGTGGGCCGCCCGAGACGGGCGCGTCGATGAAGCCGATGCCGGCCTCAGTCAGCGTCGCAGCGAGCGCCTTGGTCACGCCGATCTCGGTGGTCGAGAAATCGATGACGATGGCGCCGGGCTTCGGCTTCGCCGAGAGGATGCCGCTCTCGCCGCTGATCACCGCCTGCACCGCCTTGGTGGTGGTCACCGCGATGCAGACGGGATTGGCGCGCTCGGCCACTTCCGCCGGAGAGGCGGCGAGGGCGACGCCGAGCGCCTCGGCTTCAGCCCGCCGGGCCGGGTCGAGATCGTAGCCGACGACGCGGCGGCCGGTCGCGATCAGGCGCTTGCAGAAGCCCGCGCCCATCAGCCCGAGGCCGATGAAGCCGATGGTCTCGCTCATTTGCCCTGCCAGTTCGGCGTGCGCTTGCCGAGGAAGGCTTCCATGCCCTCGCGGAAATCGGCGCTGGTGTAGCAGAGGGTGACGAGGTCATCGCCGTCGACATGAGCGCTCGTTGCCGCCGTGAGCCGGCGCAGGGCCTCCTTGGTGGCCCGCATGGTCAAGGGCGCATGGCCGCGGATCGTTTCAGCCAGCTCCTTCACCCGGGCCATCAGTGCGGCATGGTCGGCGACGAGCTCGTTGTAGAGGCCGATGCGATGGCCTTCCTCGGCCTCGACCAGCCTGGCGGTGAAGATGATGTCCTTGACGCGGGCCGGGCCGAGCAGGCTGGCGAGCCGGGCATAATTCGCCATCGACAGGCAGTTGCCGAGCGTGCGCGCCACCGGGAAGCCGAAGCGGGCCGATTGCGTCGCGATCCGCAGATCGCAGGCGCAGGCGATCGCCGCGCCGCCGCCGGTCACCGCGCCGGCGATCGCTGCGATGGTCGGCACCGGGCAGCTCTCGATCGTCGTGATCACCCGCTCGATCCGGTTCTCATAGGCGAGGGCGTCTTCCGCCGTCTTGAACTCGCGGAACTGGGAGATGTCGGTGCCGGCGGCGAAGGCCTTTTCGCCGGCGCCGGTGACGACGAACACTTTTGGCGCGCCGTGCTTTTCGGGATTGCCCAAAATCTCGGCCAGCCCCTCATACATGGCGAAGGTCAGGGCGTTGCGCGCCTGCGGCCGGTTGAGCGTGACGGTGCCGACGCCATCGGCGACGTCGTAGAGGATCTCGTCGTTCATCGGATGCCTTTCAGATCGCGCCTTCGGCCTTGAGGCCGGCGATGGCCGCCTCGTCGAAGCCGAGCTCGGTGAGGATTTCGAGGTTGTGGTCGCCTGCGTCCGGCGTCGGCGTCGCGATGCTGGCCGGCGTACGCGACAGGCTGACGGGCTGGCCGACGACGCGGATGTCACCGATCGCGGGATGACTGATCGGCTGCGCAATGCCGAGGTGCTGCACCTGCGGATCATCGAAGACGGCGTCGACCGTATAGATCGGCCCGGCTGGCACCGAGGCCTTTTCGCAGGCGTCGAGCCAATAGGCGCTGTCCTGCGTCGACATGATCTCCTCGATCAGCACGCGCAGCTCCGGACGGGCCGCGAAGCGCTTCTCCACGCTGTCATAGCGTGGGTCGGTCGCGAGCTCCGGCCGGCCGAGCGCGCCGCAGAAGGAGCGCCAGTGCCCTTCGGCGCCGACGCCGAGATTGATGTGGCCGTCGCGGGTCGCATAGACGCCCATCGGCGTCGCATAGGGGTGGTCGTTGCCGGCTTGCGGCGGCACCTTGCCCTCGACCAGATAGCGCGCGACCTGGAAGTCCATCATCCCGATCTGGGCCTCGAGCAGCGAGGTCTGGACCCATTGCCCCTTGCCCGAGACGGTGCGTTCCTGCAGCGCGACCAGCGCGCCAATCGCGCCATAGAGGCCGGCGGCGGAATCGGCGACGGCGATGCCGGCGCGCACCGGACCCTGGCCGGGCAGGCCGGTGACCGACATCATCCCGCCCATGCCCTGGGCGATCTGGTCGAAGCCGGCGCGCAGGCGATAGGGCCCGCTCTGGCCGAAGCCCGAGATCGAAACCAGGATCAGGCGGGGATTGAGCTGGTGCAGGGTCTCGAAATCCAGTCCGAGCCGCTCCTTCACATCCGGCCGGAAGTTCTCGACCAGGAGGTCGGCATCGGCGATCAGCCTGCGCAGGATCGCCTTGCCGGATTCGGTCTTCAGGTTGAGCGTCAGCGAGCGCTTGTTCCGGTGCAGGTTCTGCATGTCGTAGCCATGCCGCGGCCCGCTCATGTTCTCGTTCGGATCGAGCCCCGGCGGGCTTTCGATCTTGATCACGTCGGCGCCGAAATCGGCGAAGATGCGGGCACAGGTCGGACCGGCGCGCACGCGCGTCAGGTCTAGCACGCGCAGGCGTTCGAGGGCAGTGGACGGCGTCGGGCGAGGCATGATGATCCGGATGCGTGTCAGAGGGCGCCGACTATCCCGTCATCATCCCGAGGCGTCAATCTTTGATGCCATCTTGCATGCAAGATCGGCGGGCACCCTATGCGCCAGCCGGACAACGGGAGCTGGCGAGTCGCGGAACACGGGCGTTGACGTCCGGCAGAAAGCCCTGCGAGCTTGTCGGACAGCGTCGGCAGCGGACGCGCGGATGCGGGAGGACAACGATGACGGTGGTCGCACTGTTCGGTGCCGGCGGCAAGATGGGCATGCGGCTCGGCCGCAATCTCGCCCGCTCGCGCTTCGAGACCCGCCATGTCGAGATCAGCCCGGCCGGACAGGATCGCATTCGTGAGGCCTTCGGTGCGGACTGCATCGAGCCGGATATGGCGATCGAGGGGGCGGACGTCGTGATCCTCGCGGTGCCGGACACCGCCGTCGGCGCGGTGGCGGCAGATCTCGTGCCGAAGCTGGCGGCCGGGACCATCGTCGTCATCCTCGACGCCGCCGCGCCCAATGCCGGCCATCTGCCCGAGCGTGCCGACATCACCTATTTCGTCACCCATCCCTGCCATCCGCCGATCTTCAACGACGAGACTGACGAGGCTGCGCGCGCCGACCATTTCGGCGGCATCGCGGCGAAGCAGCATATCGTCAACGCGCTCATGCAGGGGCCGGAGGCGCATTACGCGGTTGGCGAAGAGGTGGCGCGGGTGATCTGGGCGCCGGTGATGCGCTCGCACCGCGTCACCGTCGAGCAGATGGCGATCCTCGAGCCCGGCCTGTCGGAAACCGTCTGCGCCACGCTGCTCGACGCGATGCGCGAGGCGATGGAGGAGGCGATCGCCCGCGGCGTGCCGCGCGAGGCGGCGCGCGACTTCCTGCTCGGCCACATGAACATCCTGGCGGCAGTGACCTTCGGCGAGGTCCAGGGCGTGTTCTCCGACGCCTGCAACAAGGCGATCGTCTTCGGCAAGGAGACGATCCTCCGGCCGGACTGGAAGCGCCTGTTCGAGCCGCAGGAGATCGCCGACAGCGTCCGGCGGATCACCTGATGCTTCGCCCCGGTTTTCCCATTCTGGTCGTCCCGGGCGACCGCAGGGAGACCCGAGACCCATTCCCGAGCCTTTCCGAAAGAGGTTCAGGCATGGATCCCGGATCTCCGTGGCGCTCCGTCCGGGATGACTTGGATTGGTGAAAACGGCTAATCAGGATTGTCCAGGTGCGAATGCGCCGGGAGTCGGCGAGGGAGATTGCGATGACGCTAGCCGGGAAGCCGGGCACGACGGTCGATGATGCAGCCCAGCTGCGCGCGATCGTCGGCGAAGAATCGCTTGTCGTGCAGAAGAAGGTGCTTGATCGGCTCGACAAGTTCTGCCGCGACTTCATCGCGCTCTCGCCCTTCCTGGTGCTGGCGACCGCCGATCGCGAGGGCGGCGTGGATGCCAGCCCGCGCGGCGACGGGCCGGGCTTCGTCGAGGTCCTCGACGAGCGGACGCTGCTGATTCCCGACCGGCGCGGCAACAATCGGATCGATTCCTTCCGGAACGTGCTGAGTTCGCCGGGCGTCGGCCTGGTCTTCTTCGTGCCGGGCATCAACGAGACCCTGCGCGTCAACGGACGGGCGCGGATGACCACGGACGCAGCGCTGCTCGAACCTATGGCGATGCAGGAGAAGGCGCCGAAGCTCGGCCTGATCGTCGAGGTCGAGGAAGCCTATTTCCATTGCGGCAAGGCGCTGCTCCGCTCGAAGCTCTGGGCGCAAGGATCGCAGGTCGAGCGCTCGAGCTTCCCGACGCTCGGCCGCATCGTCGCCGAGCAGACCAAGGCGGTCGATGCCGCCGAGGCCGATGCCAATCTCGAAGAGGCCTACCGCACGCGGCTCTATTGAGCGCGAGCGGCCGCGGGGAGCTGACCTTGTCGAAGGCTGACCAGTCCTTGCCGGCGACGCGCTTCAGCTTCCGGCTCGACTTCACGCCGGGCGGGCGCCTCGGCCCCGGCAAGGTGCAACTCCTGGAGGCGATCGGCGAGACCGGCTCCATCTCCGCCGCCGGCCGCTCGATGAAGATGTCCTATCGCCGTGCATGGCTGCTGGTCGACGATCTCAACCGCATCTTCCGCGCGCCGCTGGTCGAGGCCCAGCCCGGCGGCGCCAAGGGCGGGGGCGCGCATCTGACGGCGCTCGGCCGCGAGATCGTCGCCAATTATCGCGCCATCGAAGCGAAGGCGCTGGAGGCGGGGGCCGCCGAGATCGCGGCTTTGCGCGCCGCGGTCTCGCCGACGGCGCCGATACGCGAGCCCGGCAAGAAGGCCTGAGCGCTCACGGCATATCGATCGAGACGCTCTTGATCACCGCATAGACCGGGCTGCCGGGGGCGAGCCGCAATTGCTCGGCCGATTTCACAGTGAGGCGGGCGAGCAGGCCGACGCCGTTGCAGTCGAGCTGCACTTCCAGCGCCCCGCCATCGCCATGTCGGGCGCCGATCGCCGAAACCTGCCCGGGCAGGACGTTGAGGGCGCTGATTCCGTCGAGCGGTTTCAGGCTGAGCATCACATCGCTGGCGAGGATGCGCACGCGCAGCGCCGTCCCTTCCGGCAGGTTGCGCCGGGCGATCTGCAAGGGCCCGGCCGCGGTCCCCAGGATCGTCAGGCCGTGCTCCGGCTCATGCCGCAGCACGCGCGCCTCGAGGATCGCGCCGGCTTCCGCCGAGGTGGACAGGATCGGCACGTCGGGGCGCGACATCAATTCGGCGGTCGGGCCGCTCATCGAGACCTTGCCCTGGCCGAGGATGACGAGGTGCGTCGCCAGCCGCGCCACTTCGGCGATCGAGTGCGAGACATAGACGATCGGAATGCCGAAGCCGTCGCGCAGGCGCTCGATATAGGGCAGGATTTCGGCCTTGCGCTCCTCGTCCAGTGAGGCGAGCGGCTCGTCCATCAGGAGGAGGCGTGGCTTGGCGAGCAGAGCGCGGCCGATCGCGACGCGCTGCTTCTCGCCGCCGGAGAGCGCGCCCGGCTGCCTTTGCAGGAGATGGCCGATGCCGAGCAGGTCGAGCACGTCGTCTAGCGTGCTGCCGCCATCCTCAGCCTGCGGCGCGAACCAGCGGCCATAAAGCAGGTTCTGTCTGACGGAGAGATGCGGGAAGAGCCGTGCCTCCTGGAAGACATAACCGATGCGGCGCTTATGCTTGGGCACGAAGACGCCGGCGGCGCTGTCGACCATCACCCGCCCGTCGATGACGACGCGGCCGGCTTGCGGCCGGATCAGGCCGGAGATCACGTTGACCAGCGAGGTCTTGCCCGAGCCGGAGCGCCCGAACAACGCCGTCAGCCGACCATCCGAGGCGAATTCGGCATCGAGCGAAAAGGCGCCTAGCCGGTGCGCCACGGAGACCTCGATGACCGCGCTCATTCGACCGCGATCCGCCGGCCGACCAGCCGCGCCAGCAATTCCGAGGCGAACAGTGCCGCGACCGAGATCGCGATCGAGATCAGGGTGAGCCGCATCGCCCCCGCATCGCCGTTCGGCACCTGTGTGAAGGTGTAGATCGCCGAGGGCAGGGTTTGCGTCTCGCCGGGGATGTTGGAGACGAAGGTGATGGTCGCGCCGAATTCGCCCATCGCCTTGGCGAAGCACAGGATCATGCCGGCGAGGATGCCGGGTAGAGCGAGTGGCAGCGTCACCGTCAGGAACACCCAGAACGGCCCGGCGCCGAGCGTGCCCGCCGCATCCTCGAGCTTGCGGTCGATCGCCTCGATCGAGAGCCGCATTGCCCGGACCATCAGCGGAAAGCCCATCACCGCGCAGGCGAGCGCGGCACCCGTCCAGCGGAAGGAGAGGACGATGCCGAACCAGTCATGGAGGAACTGGCCGATCGGCCCGCGCCGTCCGAAGCCGATCAGCAGCAGATAGCCGGTGACGACGGGCGGCAGGATCAGCGGCAGATGGATGATAGCGTCGAGCAGCGATTTGCCCCAGAAGCGCCCGCGCGCCAGCAGCCAGGCGATGGCGAGCCCCAGAGGGAGGCTCGCCAGCATGGCGGTGGCGGCGACGATCAGGCTGAGGCGGACGGCCGTCCACTCCTCCGGGGACAGCCAGTCGCTCACGATGAGGAAGCGGACTTGTTCAGCACCGTGAAGCCCTGCTTCTCAAAGCTGGCCTTGGCGCCGTTGCCGCGCAGATAGGCCAGGAAGGCCTGTGCGTCGGGATTGGCCGAGTCCTTGGTGATGGCGACCGGGTAGACGATCGGCGGGTGCGTATCCTCCGGGAAGGTCGCGATTACCTTGACCTTCGGATCGGCGGCGGCGTCGGTGGTGTAGACGATGCCCAGCGGGGCTTCGCCGCGCGAGACCAGCAGCAGTGCGGCGCGGACATTGTCGGCCTGCGCCACCTTGTCCCTGATCTTGTCCCAGCCGCCGAGCTTCTCCAGCGCCGCCTTGCCGTATTTGCCGGCCGGTACCGAATCGACATTGCCCATGGCGAGCCGGCCCTGGCCGAGTGCGGCGGAGAGGTCGACGCCCGGCGCCAGGGTTACCGTGGTCTTGGCGTCGGACGGCGCAATCAGTGCGATCCGGTTGGCGAGCAGGCTGACGCGGCTCTCCTTGACGATCAGGTTCTTCTGCTGGGCGTAGTCCATCCAGTCGAGATCCGCCGAGAGGAAAAGGTCGGCCGGCGCGCCCTGCTCGAGCTGCTTGGCCAGCGCGTTGCTTGCCGCATAGGAGATCTTCGGCGCCGGCTTGCCGCTGTCCTTGACCCAGTTGCCCGCGGCCTCGTCGAGCGCGTTCTTCAGGCTGGCGGCGGCGAAAACCACCAGTTCCTTGCTCTGGGCGAGGGCAGGGCCGGGGAAGGAGGCGGCACCGATCAGCAGCGCAGCGGTGAAACCCAGGACGGTTCGGCGGGTGGATGGCATAAGGCGGTCCTCGCTGCGGTTGCGGTCGCTATGTGCGGCCGAATATAACGACGAGCGACCAAAGGTCGAGTCCGTCTGATGCAGACTTGGCGAGGACGTCAGATCGAGGAGACCGGCATGAAGATTTCCGCCCGCAACCAGCTGAAGGGTGCCATCGTCGAAATCGTGAAGGGCGCGACGACCGCACATGTGAAGTTTGAGGTCGGCGGCGCCATCGTCACCTCGGCGATCACCAATGCCGCAGTCGACGAGCTCAAGCTCGCGGTCAGGCAGCACGCCTATGCCGTCGTGAAGGCCTCCGACGTGATGATCGCGATCGACTGATCGTTGCGCGCCCGATGCAGGCCGCGCTAGCCTTCCCAGCAAAGAAAAAGGCCCACGCCGGAGCGCAGGCCCAAGTCTAGGGAGGAAACGCCCAAGGAGGGCGCCGCAACATCTCTGCTGCGGTGCACAGGAAATAGGACGCTCCGGCTCAGGCTGCAAGGGGGAAGGGGCAGCAAGGCTGACCTTATTTTGAGCAGGATGCGGTTTTTCGCGCCGATCGCGCGAAAATGCGGGGGTAATGCAGATGCCTGAGACGAAACGACGCGGGGCCAACGTTTGCCGAAATGGGTTTTCGGCGCTGCTCATGGCGGCGATCCTGGGCATGGGCGGTGCCGGGCAGGCTCAGATTCCGCCGTCGCAGACAGAGATTGCGGCGTATGATGCTCTGCATCTGTCGGCTTACCGGGGCGATCTGCCGGCTCTCCGGCAGGCGATTGCAACCGGCCGTGGCCTCGAAGCCCGTGACGGCGAGGGCCGCACCGCATTGCTGGCCGCCGCCCATGCCCGCCAGCGCGAAGCGATGCGCGAGCTCGCAAAGGCCGGCGCCGATCCGCGCGCGCTCGACAGCCGTGCCTATGACGCGATCACCATCGCGGCCGTCGCCGACGATGTCGAGACCATGCGCACCGCACTCGCCATCGGCGGCGATCCGCGCGCGATCACCAGCCCCTATCTCGGCACGGCGTTGATTGCGGCCGCCCATCTCGGCCATGACGGCGTCGTGCGCGAACTGATCGCGGCCGGCGCACCGCTCGACCACGTCAACAATCTCGGCTGGACTGCCCTGATCGAGGCTGTGATCCTCGGCAATGGCGGCCCGCGCCATGTCGAGACGGTGAGGGCACTGGTCGCAGCCGGTGCACGGCGCGACCTTGCCGATCGCGACGGCGCGACGCCGCTCGACCACGCCCGCCGCCGCGGCTATGCGGCGATGGTCGCGCTGCTGCAGTAGTCAGCTCGGGAAGTCTGGCGCCGGCAGGCTCGCCACCAGCGCCGTCAGCCCGTCGCTGTAACGCTGGCGCAGATCGGCCCAATAGGGGTGATTGCTGTCGTATTTGGCGAGATGCCGGGTCGAGAAGCTGTCGGCTTCGTAGCGCAAGAGGTCGATCGGCGGCGCGACCGAGAGGTTCGAGCGCACCGTGGCGTCGAAGGAGAGCAAAGCGAGTTTGGCCGCCTCGTCTAGCCCGCTCGCCTCCTGCAGCGCCCGGTCGAGGATCGGCTTGCCGTATTTGGTCTCGCCGAGCTGGAGGAACTGGGTCCGTCCCGAGGCCTCGACGAAATTGCCGGCCGAATAGATCTGGAACAGCCGGTGCGGCTCGCCGGCGATCTGGCCGGCGACGATGAAGGAGCCGTTCGGATCGCCATAGGGCTCGACGAAGCTGCGGTTGAGCCGCAGCACCTCGCGCAGCACGCCGCCGACGATTTGCGCCACGTCGAACATGGTGCGTGCCGCCAGGATGTCGCGGTTCTCGCCGCCCGCGGCGCTATCCTGCTTATGCCGGGTGTATTGCCTGATCATGGTGATCACGGCCTGCGTCGTCGCCAGGTTCCCGGCAGAGAGGATCGCGATCACTCGTTCGTTCGGCACCTCGAACAGAGCGAGCTTCTTGACCACCGCGATCTGGTCGACGCCGGCGCTGGAGCGAGAATCGGAGGCGAGGATCAGGCCCGACGGCAGCAGGATCCCGAGGCAATAGGTCATGGACGGCTCCCAGCACGGGCGCAGCATGCGCAGGGGCGGAGGCTTTGCCAAGCTCCTGCCACCGCGATTGCGGCATCAACGGGCGAATGCCAAGGTCGATGGCTTGATGGCTAGGCACCGGCGGAGTTCGGACATTGCGCAATCTGTCGGACATAGTCGCGTCTGTTCATGCCGACCTTGCCGAGCATATCGGCGGCGGCAAGGTGGCCGACTACATTCCCGCGCTATCCCGGGTCGATCCGCGCCGTTTCGGCCTCGCCGTCGTCACCTGTACCGGCGAGCATGTCCAGGCGGGTGACGCCAATGTGCCGTTCTCGATCCAGAGCATCTCCAAGGTCTTCACCCTGACGCTGGCGCTGGAGCGGGTCGGCGCCCGGCTGTGGCACAGGGTCGGGCGCGAGCCCTCCGGCTCGCCGTTCAATTCGATCGTCCAGCTCGAACAGGAGCGCGGCGTGCCGCGCAACCCGTTCATCAATGCCGGCGCTCTGGTCGTCACCGATGCGCTGCTGACCGGCCGGACGCCGAAGGCGACCGCGGCCGAGATCCTCGCCTTCCTGCGCGAACGCGCCGACGACCCGTCCGTCTCGATCGACGATGAGGTGGCGGGCTCCGAGGCGCAGTCCGGCTTCCGCAACGCCAGCCTCGCCAATTTCATCCGCGCCTTCGGTAATCTGAAGAACCCGGTCGCCGAGGTGCTCGACGTCTATTTCCACCAATGCGCGCTGAGCCTGAGCTGCGCCCAGCTCGCCCGCGCCGGCCTGTTCCTCGCCGGCGACGGCGTCGATCCCCTGACCGGCGCCGTGGTTTGCCGCCCGGCGCGGGCGCGCCGCGTCAAGGCGCTGATGATGACCTGCGGCCACTACGACGCCTCGGGCGAATTCGCCTTCAAGGTTGGCCTGCCCGGCAAGAGCGGCGTCGGCGGCGGCATTCTCGCCATCGTGCCGAAGCAGGCGGCGATCGCGGTCTGGTCGCCAGGCCTCAACGCAGCCGGCACCTCGCATGTCGGTGCGCTCGCGCTCGAACGCCTGGTCGAGCGCACCGGCTGGTCGGTCTTTTGAAGGCTCAGCGCTTGGCCGGCCCGGTCGCGATCGGCCGCTCGCTCGCGCCCCATTCCGACCAGGAGCCGTCATAGACGGCACGGGTCGACTTGCCGATCGATTCCAGTGCCGTCGACAGGATCACGGCGGAAACGCCGGAGCCGCAGGTCGTCATCACCGGCCGGTCGAGATCGACGCCGGCGCTCTTGAAGGCGGCGACGATCTCTTCCGGTGATTTGAGCTTTCCGTCGGTTACGAGCGCCGAAGACGGCACATTCAGCGAGCCGGGGATATGGCCGGAACGCAGGCCGGCGCGCGGCTCCGGTGCTTCGCCGCCGAAGCGATCGGCGGCGCGCGCATCGACGACCTGGGCCGCATTGGTCTCGATGGCGCGGGCGATGTCATCGGCATCGGCGACGGCGGAATGGTCGAGCCGGGCGGTGAATGTGCGCGGCGCGCGCTGCCGTGGCGAGCCGTCCTCCACCGGCCGGCCCTCGGCCAGCCATTGTGGCATGCCACCTTCGAGGATCACCACGTCCTTGGCGCCGAAGGTCTGGAAGGTCCAGCGCACACGCGGCGCCGAGAACAGGCCGAGCCCGTCATAGACGACGATGCGCATGCCGTCGCCGATGCCCATGGCGCCGACCGCAGCGGCGAATGCGTCCGGCCGCGGCAGCATGTGCGGCAGGCTCGAATCCTTGTCCTTCACCACATCGATATCGAAGCGCACTGCGCCCGGAATGCGCTGCTGCGCATACTCGGCGTTGGCGTCGCGGTTCTGGGCCGGCAGGTAATAGGAGCCCTCGACCACGACGATGTCGGGCGCGTCGAGCCGCTGGGCCAGCCACTGCGTGGAAACGAAAATGTCGTTGCGGGCCATGCGCGGCTCCTCGAAAGAGTCTGTTCTCAGGATGTTATGACGGAATGCTCAAGCGAGCGCGATGCGCACGCGCCGGTTCTGCTTGCCCTTCTTCTCGACGTCGGTGACGACGACCGCGCCGATCTCGGAGGTGTTGCGCACATGCGTGCCGCCGCAGGGCTGCAGGTCGATGCCCTCGATCGAGACCAGCCGGACCCGGCCGGACCCGCGCGGCGGCTTGACCGACATGGTCTTGACCAGGCCGGGATTGGCGTCGAGCTCCTCGTCGGTGATCCAGCGCTCCGTGATCGCCGCGTTCTTCGCCACCAGCGCGCCGAGCTTCCCGGTCAGATCGGCCTTGTCGAGCCCGCCTTCGGGAATGTCGAAATCGAGCCGGCCGTCGCCGTCGCCGATCGCCCCGCCGGTGACCGGATAGGGCAGCACGACGCTGAGCAGGTGCAGCGCGGTGTGGATGCGCATGCGCTTCAAACGGCGCTCCCAGTCCAGCTTGGCTATCACGCTCTCGCCGATGGCGGGCGCGGCCTGGCCTTCGAGCGGGACATGCAGGATGCGGCTCTTGTCCTCGGGATTGTAGATCGCCGTGCCGATCGCGATTTCGGAGCCATCGCTGCGGACGAGCACGCCGGCATCGCCGGGCTGGCCGCCGCCGGTGGCATAGAATACGGTCCGGTCGAGCTCGATGCCGCCGCGCTCATTGATCGCGACGACGGTCGCGGGCGTTTCAGTCAGATAGGCGTCGTCTCGGAACAGCAACTCGGTCGGCATCGCGATCTCCTTCATTCCATCCGCTTATCGCAGGCGAGGCCGGGCTGGAAAAGCCGGTGGAAGGCGAAACGGACGCAGTGCCGGTAGGGCTTCCGCTGAGCGCTCCGCACCACTAGGGTCCGGCGCAGGATTGCCCTGGCGTGGAGGCCTGCCCGCGATATGACCATGCCGCGCATGCAGCCGCAGGACGGCATCGCCTGGGTGACCGGGGCGAGCTCGGGCATCGGCGCGGCGGTGGCGCTCGAACTGGCGCGGCGCGGCTGGACGGTCGCCGCAACGGCACGCCGGCTCGACAAGCTCGAAGCGCTGGCACTGAGCGCGGAGGGTCTGCCGGGGCGGATCGTCGCCCATGTCGGCGATGTCGCCGATCCCGCCGCGATGGCGGCGGTCGTCGAGGGCATCGAAAGCGTGCATGGGCCGATCGCGCTCGCCTTCCTCAACGCCGGCATTGCCCCGCGCAACGGTCCAGGCCTGATCGACGTCGCCGCCTTCGAGCAGGTCTTCGCAGTCAATCTTCTCGGCGTCGTGCGCGGTGCCGCCGCCGTCGCCGAACGCATGGCGGCGCGCGGCAAGGGCCAGATCGCGGTCAACGCCTCGCTGGCGGGCTATCGCGGCCTGCCGGGCGCAGCCGCCTATGGTGCCTCCAAGGCGGCCGCGATCCATTTCTGTGAAGCCCTGCGCTTCGACTGCGAACGGCACGGCATCCGCCTGCAACTGGTCAACCCCGGCTTCGTCGACACGGCGATGACCAAGCGCAACAGCTTCCCGATGCCGTTCATGCTGCCGCTCGACGAGGCTGCGACACGGGTGGTCGACGGCTTCTCCCGCGGCGGCTTCGAGATCGTCTTCCCGCGCCGGCTCGCCTGGCTGATGAAAGGGATGCGGCTGCTGCCCTATCCGGCCTATTTCTGGATGGTGCGCAGGCTGGCAGGGGAGCATCGTGGCGGCCGCCGCGACGGGGCAGTGTAACCGGAGAAGACTCCTTTTCCAGTATCTTGGGCGATGAAGCTCGCAATCAAGGCGAGGGCGAGCCGAATCGCGTTTCCAGCCAGTTGACGCCGAAGGCAGTGATTGTCTTGGCTTCTACCAGCACGGACGGTGCGGTACCGACCAGCCCCCGTCGGCCTTGGCCGCTGGCGAGGAACTCGCTCACGATGGCTGCGAAATAATCCTCGTCCAGCCCTTCGACGATCGGGTCTCCGGTGTCGAACTCCTCGATCATGCGCCATTGCGTGCCGGCCGGCGTCGCCAGCGGCACCTCTAGCCGCCGGATGCGCTTGCCGGGGATATCAGCCAGATGTTCGGCATGGTGCAACAGGGTCAGCGTATCGAGCGGCGCCCCGAGCATCAGAACCTTGCCGCCCGCCTCGACCAGCTTGGCGAGCGGCGAGCCCTCGCCATAGCCGTAGTCGAGGGGATGGTCTGCGGTGAACCATTCCGCTCTGGCGCCGAGCGCGACGATCGAGGCGCCGGGATTGCCGCTGCGGAGAGCACCGGGCGTGGTCCGCAGGAACTCGGGCAACACGCCATTCTCGCGGATCGCGCGTGAGCGCCGCGGATCGAAGGGTGTGATGTGCTCGCGCCATTCCTGCGGCACGCGGCCGTCCTCGTCCACGAGGTCCTCGTAGCGCGCTTCCCAATCGGCATAGGCGAGGACCGTGCCCTTGGGGCCGACCGCGTCGGACAGAGCGGCGATGATCGTGTTTGGACCGTCGAGGAGGCGGCCGACCTTGCTGACGGAGGCGTGGACCATGACCGCATCGCCGGGCGCAAGGCCGAGCGCGGCGAGATCAGCGGCGAGCGAGGCGCGGGTCACGAAGGAGTCGGCGGGGGAGGTCATTGCGGAGAGGCTACTCGGATCGAAGGGCGGCAAACGCATCGAGCGCGCGCCGCCGGCCGAAATCGAGCGCGACGACCGGCTTGGGATAGTTCTGGCCGAGGACGATGCCGGCCTGCTTCAGCTCGCTCGCCGGAGCGTCCCAGGGGCGGTGGATGAACCTGTCGCCGAGTTTCGCCAGCTCGGGAACGAAGCGGCGGACATAGTCGCCCTTCGGATCGAATTTCTCGCCCTGCGTCACCGGGTTGAAGATGCGGAAATAGGGCGCTGCATCGGCGCCGGAGCCCGCGACCCATTGCCAGCTCGCCGGATTGTTCGCCGGATCGGCGTCGACCAGCGTGTCCCAGAACCAGGTCTCGCCGGCGCGCCAGTCGGTCAGCAGGTGCTTGATCAGGAACGAAGCGGTGATCATCCGCACCCGGTTGTGCATCCAGCCGGTCTGCCAGAGCTCGCGCAGGCCGGCATCGACAATCGGATAGCCCGTCAGGCCCTTCCGCCAGGCCTTCAAGCCGGCCTCGTCCGTCGCCCAGGCCATCGCATCGAAGCGGCGGTCATAGTTGACGCTGGCGAGATCGGGATTGTGGAAGAGCAGGTGGTAGGAGAATTCACGCCAGCCGATCTCGCTGAAGAATTTCTCGATGTCGGCAGCCGATCCCGGCGTCTCGCCCGTCTCCAGCGCCCCTCTGGTCGCGTGCCAGATCTGGCGCGGGCTGATCTCGCCGAAGCGCAGATGCGGCGACAGCCGTGAGGTCGAGAGCTTGTCCGGCCGGTCGCGTCCCTCGCGATAGCCGGCGATACCTTCGTCGAGGAAGGTGCCCAGTCGATCCTGCGCCCCGTCTTCGCCCGGCATCCAGGCGTCGCGCAGTCCGCTGGCCCAATCGGGGGCGGTCGGCTGGAGAGCGAGATCGGCGATCGTGAGCGCTTGCTTGCGCAGCGCCGCCGGGAGCGTCGCCTTGCTCAGCCTGGCTGGGGCAGGAAGCGGTGCCGAGGGCTCGCCGCCTTCGCGCACGGCGCGCCAATAGGGCGTGAACACCTTGAACGGCCCATCCGCCTTGGTCTTCACCTGCCAGGGCTCGTTGAGCAGATTGGCATTGAAGCTTTCGACCTCGACGCCGGTTTCCGTGAGTTTCGCCTTCAGCGCCCTGTCGAGCGCGATCGCGGCGCCGTCATAGCGGCGGTTCCAGGCGACGTAGCTGCTGCCGGTGCGCTCGACGATATCGGGCAGCAGCTCCGCCGGATCGCCGCGCAGGATCAGCAGCTCTCCTCCTTTCGCCGCGATGGCCTGCGACAGCGCCTGCAGCGAGCGCGACAGCCACCAGCGCGCCGCCCCGCCGAGCTCCCGGCGCTGTGTCGCCGTATCGAGGATGTAGAGGCAGATCAGCGGGCCATGATCGAGCGCAGCTCTCAGGGCCGGGTTGTCGGACAGGCGCAGATCGTCGCGGAACCAGAGCAGGGCAGGGTGTGCGGTCACTCGGGGAGGCCTTGTCGATGCGATGGTCTGATACGCCGATGGAGCCGATTTGGTTGCATGGCGCAAAGGGATAGTGCCGCCGCGAGCCGCTGCGGTTCGTGATAGATTGGGTCGGCTGCGCGCAAGAGAAGGGGATGAGGTCATGGCGACGCCGGAAATCGAGGCCTTGAGCCGGCGGATCGCTGCGCTCGAGGCGCAGCTTGCCACCCTGTTGCAGGCGGTCACTGTCGGGCGCGGCGGCATGGTCGCGATCAACGCTCCGCTCGGGCTGTCGATCACCGCCGGCGGTCCCTGCACCATCAATGTCGGAGCCGAACTGGCACTTACGATCGGCAGCAATTTCCGCACCGCAGTGGGCTCAGCCTATGTCGTCAATGTCGGCGCCGGCCTGCGCACGACGGCCGGTACCGGCATCAACCTCATCGCGGGCACCGCGCTCAGCATGAGCGCCAATCGCGAGATCAGCCTGGCGACCCGCGCCTTCGAGGTCGCGGCTGCGGTCAGCATCGACCTCGACAGCAGCAAGGATTTCGAGATCGCCAGCGGTAAGTCGCTCGCGATCAAGGCTGCCGACGCCATCCTGCTTGACACGGGATCGGCCGAGCTCAACCTGAAAAAGGATGGTTCCGTGGACCTCAGGGGCAAGGACGTCACGATCAAGGCGAGCGGCAAGATCAATGCGTCCGCGAGTTCCGACGTCGTGATCAAGGGCTCGAAGATCAAGCAGAACTGAGCGGCGCTCAGTCGCCGCCGCCTCCGCCGCAACCACCGCCATCGCCTCCACCGCTGTCGCCACCTCCGCTATCGGAGCTGCTATCGCCGGAGGAGCTGTCGTTGCCGCCGAAGCCGTCGGTGCTCCCGTCGACGGATGAGCTCGAGAAGTCGCCGCCGCATTGCGTGCCGCGATCGCCCTTGCGCCTGAGCGCCTCGCAGTCGGGCGTGTAGACGAAGCCGTCGGCGATCTTCAGCTTGGTGTCGAGCGCAAAAAGGAGCGGCAGGCGCGTCGGGCGGGCCGGGTCGATGTTCTCGTCGCGGCAGCATTGCCACCAGACGCGGCGCAGGGCCGAATTGTCGCGGCGCGCGCCTTCGCGCAGCACGATCGCGGGCGTGTGGTGCAGGAAGCGACCGAAGGCCTGGTTGCAGAAACGGCCATAGTCGCGGGTGTAGAGGATGAACTCGTGCCAGAGATCGTCCGCGACCTGCGAGGGCATCGCCACTTCGCGCCGCCCGGAGTTGAGATAGGCCAGGAAGAACTGGCGCAGGCCCTCGGAGACCAGCGCCGTCTCCTTGCGGGTGAAGCCGGGGTGATGGTGGGCGAGCTTGTCGAGCAGCCCGCGTGGCCAGGAATAGCGCCGGATGAACTCCGCCCGGCGCAGCCGCCGATACGAGGCGAGCGCATTGCCGACGACGAGCAGGAGAACGACCGCCGCCACCATGCCGATGATGATGGCGGCGGCGTTCATCGCATTGCCTCGTCAGTGTGCCTGCGGCGTCGCCTGCTTCGGTTCGGCCGGCTTCTTCTTGCCGCCGAGCGAGGCGAGCCAGCGCACCACCACGTAGAACACCGGGGTGAACAGCAGGCCAAACAAGGTAACGCCGATCATGCCGGAGAACACCGCGATACCCAGCACCTGCCGCATTTCCGCGCCGGCGCCGACCGAAGTCGTCAGCGGCAGAACGCCGAGGATGAAAGCGAGCGAGGTCATCAGGATCGGCCGCAGCCGGGTCCGGGCCGCCGCGATCGCGGCATCGCGCCGGCTCATGCCCTCGTCCTCGGCCTGCTTGGCGAACTCGACGATCAGGATCGCGTTCTTCGCTGCGAGGCCGACGAGAACGACAAGGCCGATATCGACCAGCACATTGCGGTCGAAGTCCTTGTAGCCGACGCCGATCATCGCCGCGAGGATACACATCGGCACGATCAGGATGACCGCCAGCGGCAGTGTCCAGCTCTCGTACAGCGCCGCCAGCAAGAGGAAGACGAAGACGACGGCGAGGCCGAAGGCGATGATCGCGGTGTTGCCGGCGAGCTTCTCCTGCAGCGCGATCTCGGTCCATTCGAAGCCGAAGCCGGCCGGCAGGACCTGGCTCGCGATCTTCTCCACCGCCGCGATGCCCTGGCCGGTCGAGTAGCCGCGCGCCATCGACATCTGCACTTCAGCCGCCGGATAGAGATTGTAGCGCGGCACGCGATAGGCGCCGGTCGTGTTGGAGAAGGTCGCGACCGAGCCGATCGGCACCATTTCGCCATCGGCATTGCGGGTCTTCAGATCGGCGACGTCGCGGATGTCGAGACGCTGCGGGTTGTCGGCCTGGGCCGTGACGCGGAAGGTGCGGCCGAGGATATTGAAGTCGTTCACATAGGCCGAGCCCATATAGATCGACAGCGTCTCGAACACGCGCGTCACGGGGACGCCGAGCATCTCCGCCTTGGTGCGGTCGATATCGGCATAGATCTGCGGCGTCCGGGTCGAGAACAGCGTGAAAGGCTGCTGGATGCCAGGCGTCTGGCCGGCTGTCCCGGCCACGGCCCAGGTCGCGCCTTCCAGCGCTGCCAGCCCCTTGCCGCCGCGATCCTGCACGTAACCCTTGAGGCCGCCGCCATTGCCGATGCCGGGCACCGCCGGCGGCTCGATGATCAGCGCGAAGGCCTCGCCGATCCCGAAGAGCTGGGTGCGCAGGTCATTGAGGATACCCTGGGTGGTCAGACCCTGCTTGGCCCGCTCCTTGAAGTCGGTGAGCGTGACGAAAGCGACGCCGGCGTTCGGCGCGAGCGTGAAAGTCGCGCCGTCGAGGCCGGCGAAGGCCACGGCGTGGGCAACGCCCGGCCGCGACAGCAGGATGTCGGTCGCCTTGCGGATGACCGCGTCTGTCCGGGGCAGGGAGGAGCCGGGCGGCAGCTGGAAGACCGCGATGAAGTAGCCGCGGTCGAGCTGCGGCACGAGGCCGGTCGGGATTGCCGCGAGCCGTTGGCCGGCGACCGCGATCAGGCCCGCATAGACCAGCAGCATGATCACGCCAAAGCGGATCAGGCGCGAGGTGACCGAGCCGTAAGCGTGCGACAGCCAGTCGAAGGCCTTGTTGAAGTACTTGAAGAACCAGCGCAGCGGCGCGCTGAGCGTTGCCAGGAAGCCCTTCGGCTCTTCATGGCTGTGCGGCTTCAAGAGGATCGCAGCGAGGGCCGGCGACAGGGTCAGCGAGACGAAGCACGAGATCGCCGTCGAGGCCGCGATCGTCACCGCGAACTGCTGGTAGAAGGTGCCCTGCAGGCCGGTGATGAAGGCGGTCGGAATGAACACGGCGCAGAGCACCAGCGCGATCGCCAGCAGCGCGCCGCCGACCTCGTCCATGGTCTTGTGTGCCGCGTCGACCGCGCTCATTCCCTGCGCCAGATAGCGCTCGACGTTCTCGACCACGACGATCGCGTCGTCGACGACGATGCCGATCGCGAGCACCAGCGCCAGCAGCGAGATCGTGTTGAAGGAGATCCCGACAGCGCTCATGATCAGGAAGGTGCCGACCAGCGAGACCGGGATCGCGATGATCGGGATAATCGCGGCGCGCCAGGTCTGCAGGAACAGGATCACCACGATCACGACGAGCACGATCGCTTCGAGGAGGGTCGCGACGACCGCCGAGACAGATTCCCTGATGAACTCGGTCGGGTTGTAGACGATGGTGTGCTCGACGCCGGCCGGGAAGTTCTTCGACAGCGTCTGCATCGTCTTGATGAGCGCCTCGGAGGCCGCCAGCGCGTTCGTACCGGGACGCTGGAAGACGCCGATCGCGACCGCTTCCTTGTTGTCGAGATAAGAGTTCGACAGGTAGTCCTGCGCACCGAGCTCGACCCGGGCGACGTCGCGCACGCGGATGGTGCCGCCGTCGGCATCCGAGCGGACGACGATGTTGTAGAACTCGTCGATGCTGGTCAGGCGCCCGAGCGTGTTGACCGAGAGCTGGAAGGCGCCGTCCGACTTCGCCGGCGGCTGGTTGATCGCACCCGCCGCGACCTGGATGTTGGCGGCGCGGATCGCCGCGACGACGTCGCCGGCGGTCAGGTTGCGGGCAGCGACCTTGGCGGGGTCGAGCCAGACGCGCATCGAATAATCGCGCGCACCGAAGACCTGGACATCGCCGACGCCCTCGACGCGGGTCAGCACGTCCTTGACGTTCAGCGTGGTGTAGTTCGAGACGTATTGCTGGTCGCGCGAGCCGTCAGGGGACAGCATGTGGATGACCATCAGGAAGTCCGGCGAGGCCTTGCGGACCTGCAGGCCGAGCGTGCGCACCTCCTGCGGCAGGCGCGGCTCCGCGGCCGAGACGCGGTTCTGCACCAGCACCTGCGCCTGGTCGACATCGGTGCCGGCCTTGAAGACGACGTTGATCGTCACGCGCCCGTCGCCGGTCGACTGCGACGAGATGTAGAGCATGTCGTCGACGCCGTTGACCTCCTGCTCGATCGGCGCTGCCACTGTCGAGGCGACGACCTCGGCGGAGGCGCCGGGATAGTTCGCGGTGATCGTGACGGTCGGCGGCGCGATCTCGGGATATTCGGCGATCGGCAAGGTGCGCAGCGTGATGGCGCCAGCGATCGTCAGCAGCACCGAGAGCACGGTCGCGAAGATCGGCCTGTCGATGAAGAAATGGGCGAAGCGGAACATGCGATGGTCCTGGCCGTAAGCAATTCCAGGAAAATGGAGATGAGGTCTCCGTCCGGAATCGCGGCGAACACGAAGGCTTGGGCAGGGCGGACGACAGGATGCCGTCCGCTCTCGTTACGGCCTCTGACGGGCCGTCAGTTGGCGGCTGCGGCCGCCTTGATCTCGGTCGGCTGCGGGGTCACCGCGACACCCGGGCGCACCATCGGGTTGGCGATGCCGGTCACGATGACCTTGTCATTGGGGTCAAGCCCCTTGGTGATGACACGCAATCCGTCGCTGATCGCGCCGAGTTGGACCGGCTTGGGCACGACCTTGTTGTCGGCGCCGACCGTCAGCACGATCTTGTTGGCCTGGTCGGAGACGATGACGGCATCCGGCACCAGCAGCGCATCGCCTTCGCCGGCGAAGAGACGCAGTCGCCCGAAGGTTCCCGGCGTCAGCTGCCCATCGGGATTCGGGAAGACCGCGCGGGTCCGGATCGTCGCCGAGCGGGCGTTGAGCGCATTGTCGACGAAGTCGATCTTGCCTTCACGGTCCCATTTCGTTTCGCTCGAAAGCCGCACGCGCACCGGCGTGCCGGGCTTGCGCAAATCCTGCGACTGCACATAGCGCAGATAGTCGGCCTCCGAGGCGTCGAAGACGAACTTGATCGGATCGACGGCGACGATCGTCGTCAGCAGCGTCGCGCCCGACTGGCCGCCGGCGATCAGGTTGCCCTGGTCGACGCGCCGGTTGGACACGCGCCCGGAGAGGGGCGCGCGCACCTGCGTCCATTCGAGGTTGAGCTCGGCGGTCTTCAGATTGGCCTCGGCGGCCTGCTGGCTGGCGATCGCGCCATTGAGGTTGGCGCGGCGCTGGTCGATGTCGCGGGCGGTGATGGTGCGGTTCTGCGTCAGCGCCTCGGCGCGCTCGACCTCGTTCTGGTTGAGGTCGACCTGCGCCTTGGCGCGCGCCACCTCGGCCCGCGACGCATCGACGGCGAGCTTGTAGGGGCGCTGGTCGATGGTGAAGAGCAGGTCGCCGGCCTTGACCAGGTCGCCGTCGCGGAAATGCACCGAATCGAGGAAGCCCGAGACGCGGGCGCGAACCTCGACCTGGTCGCTGGCCTCGAAGCGGCCGGTGAACTCGTCCCAGTTGGTGACGCGCTTGGCGAGCGGGGTGGCGACCGTGACCGGCGGGGCCGGCGGCGCACCTTGGGCGAGGGCCTCGACGGAGAAGGCCGGAAGCAGGACCGCCAGGGCGACGAAGGCCCGGCTGGAGCGGCGGATCATGTGAAACTCCGAGAATGCGGGCGCGGCGCAACCTTCACGGTTTCCGGCCAATGCGCAACAACTCCATCCCGCTGACGATTGTCAAGTTTCTTCACTCGACATTTCGGCGTAATTTTCATCGGAACGGGCCCTGATCACCCCATCGCTGCCCGGAACGGATGCAACAGGTGCTTGCTGGCAGCGGGCCGAAGCTCTACCTGAGGGACGCGCGCGCCAGCGTCAGCAGCAACACCTCATGGAAATCGTCTCATGAATGCGCATGTCCGCCCCGCCGACCCGAAGAAGCTGATCAAGGGTGCGACCGGCGACTGGGAAATCGTGATCGGTCTCGAGATACATGCGCAGGTGACGTCCAACGCCAAGCTGTTCTCGGGCTCCTCGACCGCCTTCGGCGGAGAGCCGAACGCCCATGTCAGCCTGGTCGACGCGGCGATGCCGGGCATGCTGCCGGTGATCAACGAGGAATGCGTGCGCCAGGCGGTCCGCACCGGGCTCGGCCTCAACGCGCAGATCAACAAGCGCTCGGTCTTCGACCGCAAGAACTATTTCTACCCCGACCTACCGCAGGGCTACCAGATCAGCCAGTACAAGCACCCGGTCGTCGGAGAGGGCGAGATCGCGGTCGACCTGTCGCCGACCGAGCAGATCAGCGTCGGCATCGAGCGCCTGCATCTTGAGCAGGACGCCGGCAAGTCGATGCACGACCAGCATCCGACCATGAGCTTCGTCGACCTCAACCGCTCGGGCGTGGCGCTGATGGAGATCGTCTCCAAGCCGGACCTGCGCTCGGCCGACGAGGCCAAGGCCTATGTCTCCAAGCTGCGCACCATCCTGCGCTATATCGGCTCCTGTGATGGCGACATGGAGAAGGGCAACCTGCGCGCCGACGTCAACGTCTCCGTGCGCAAGCCCGGCGCGCCCTTCGGCACGCGCTGCGAGATCAAGAACGTCAATTCGATCCGCTTCATTGGCCAGGCGATCGAGGTCGAGGCCCGCCGCCAGATCGGCATCCTCGAGGATGGCGGCACGATCGACCAGGAGACCCGCCTCTACGACCCCGGCAAGGGCGAGACCCGCTCGCTCCGGTCCAAGGAAGAGGCGCACGACTACCGCTACTTCCCCGATCCCGACCTGCTGCCGCTCGAATTCGACGATGCCTTCATCGCCGAGCTGAAGGCGCATCTGCCGGAACTGCCCGACGCCAAGAAGGCTCGCTTCATCGCGCAGTACGGGCTCTCGCCCTATGACGCCTCGGTGCTCGTCGCCGAGCGCGAGCAGGCCGACTATTTCGAGGCGGTCGCCAAGGGCCGCGACGGCAAGGCCGCCGCCAACTGGGTGATCAACGAGCTGTTCGGCCGCCTCAACAAGGAAGGCAAGGACGTCTCGGCCTCGCCGGTCTCGGCGGCGCAGCTCGGCGGCCTCGTCGACCTGATCGGCGAGGGCGTGATCTCCGGCAAGATCGCCAAGGACCTGTTCGAGATCGTCTGGACCGAGGGCGGCGATCCGCGCGAGATCGTCGAAGCCCGCGGCATGAAGCAGGTCACCGACACCGGCGCGATCGAGAAGGCCGTCGACGAGATCATCGCCGCCAATCCGGACAAGGTCGAGCAGGTCAAGGCGAAGCCGACCATGCTGGGCTGGTTCGTCGGCCAGGCGATGAAGGCCTCGGGCGGCAAGGCCAACCCGCAGGCGCTGAACGAGATCCTGAAGAAGAAATTAGGCGTCTAGAGCTCCTAGCAGAACCTGGATGGGTCTCGATGGGCTTTGGAGGAGCCGAATGCCAGGAGGAGCGCGCAGCCGATATCTTTCGATATCGGCAAGTCGGTCCGACGCCGCAGGCGGCCCTCCAAGGCCCACCTTCGGCGCCGGGAATTCGCCCGCCCGCGGCGTCGCGCCGCTTGCCGATACCAACGGTATCGGCTGCGCGCCGCTCCTGGCGGATCGAACGAATTGCCGGCGTCGAGACCCATCCAGGTTCTGCTAGGAGCTCTTGGTGACGCAGAAGGACTTGATCATCCGCGATGCGCTCGCCGCCGATCTGCCGGCGGTCCGCTCGCTTTTGGTCGAGACCTGGCACGACACCTATGACGGCATCTATGGCTGGCGCCGCGTCGCCGAGATCACCAATGCCTGGCATTCGCTCGACGCGCTGAATGCCCAGCTCGGTCGCGACAGCGGCGTCTTCCTGGTTGCGCTTCTGGGCGAGGAGATCGTCGGCACCGCCTCCGCCCGGAGCGAGCCAGACCGGGCGGCGATGCTGACGCGTCTCTACGTCACGCCGACGCGGCAGGGCGAGGGCATCGGGCGCACATTACTGCAGGTCGCGCTCGCCTGCTTCCCCGATGCGCCGGTGGCGCGGCTGGAGGTCGAGAGCCAGAACGAGCTCGCAATCGCCTTCTACGAGCGCATGGGCTTCTTCCTGCAGCGCCAGGCCCGCTTCGACGGGCGTGAGGACACGCCCAACACGCTGATCATGGCCAAGCGGCTCGTGATGATCTGAGCGCACGCTTGTTGGATTCCCGATGGAGACGACGATGACCGAGGCAGCCGATCTTGCCGCCGTGACCATGCTGCGCGAGGCGCGGCGCGAGGACGTTGCGCGCATCGCCACCCTGATCATGCTGGGCGCCGCTACTCAGACTCGCACGCTCGCCGAGATCGAGGAGGAGGCGCAGCACCCGGCCTATCTCGCCGCCTTCGACGAAGTCGACGCCAGCCCCTACAATACGCTCATCGTCGCCGAGCTCGACGGCAAGGTCGTCGGCACCTTGCAGCTCACGCTGATCCCGGGCCTGGCCTATCGCGGCCGCAAGCGCGCCAAGCTCGAAAGCGTCCACGTCCATCCGGATCTGCGCGGCCGGCGCGTCGGCGAGGCCATGGTCGCCCATGCCGTCGAGGTCGCCCGGCAGAAGGGCGCCGGTCTGGTCGAGCTTACCTCGGACAAGGCGCGCGAGGCGGCGCATCGCTTCTATCTTCGCATCGGTTTCAGCCAGACCCATGAGGGCTTCAAGCTGGCGCTGTGAGCGCTATCCGCATGCCGCGCCCGCTCCGGGCGCACGGCGCCGGCGCTTACGCTGGCCGGGCTCGCGACCTAGATGTCCTGTCGACCCGCAACAACCCGCGAGGACTGGGACATGTCAGCAGTGCAGGGCAAGCCGATCGATCTCCATTACTGGCCGACGCCGAACGGCTGGAAGATCACCATCATGCTCGAGGAGACTGGGCTGCCTTACAACGTGATCCCGGTGAACATCGGCAAGGGTGATCAGTTCAAGCCGGAATTCCTGGCGATCTCGCCGAACAACCGCATGCCGGCGATCGTCGATCCCGACGGGCCGGACGGCAAGCCGATCTCGGTCTTCGAATCCGGCGCGATCCTGCAATATCTCGGCCGCAAGACCGGCAAGTTCTATCCGAAGGACGAGCGCGGCCGCGTCGCCGTCGACGAATGGCTGTTCTGGCAGATGGGTGGCTTCGGCCCCATGCTCGGCCAGACCCACCATTTCCGCATCTATGCGCCGGAGAAGGTGCCTTACGCGATCGACCGCTACACCAACGAGGCCAACCGCCTCTACGGCGTGCTGAACAAGCGGCTCGAAGGCCGCGACTATATCTGCGACGACTATTCGATCGCCGACATGGCCTGCGTCGGCTGGGCCCGCGGCTGGGAGCGCCAGGGCCAGGACATCGCGCAGTTTCCCAATGTCGGGCGCTGGCTCGACACCATGCTGGCGCGCCCGGCGGTCCAGCGCGGGCTCAAGGTCGCCGAGGAACTGCGCAACCCGGCCGGCATCTCGACGCCTGAGGAAAAGGCTGTTCTGTTCGGCCAGAAGGCGCGCTGAGGCGCCCGCTGAGCACTGCCGTCATGCTCGCCCTTGTGGCGAGCATCCACGTCTCGAACACCGCATTCCATCGAGGAAGACGTGGATGGTCGGGACAAGCCCGACCATGACGGAATGACAGAACCTGAGGCGCGTCTGATCAATTGCTGCGCGACCACTTCACCGAGCGGCAGATCATCCCGCCGAAGACGCAGCCAGCGGTGGTCAGCGTGTCGCCGGCGAGCGACATCGTGCCGGAATAGGTCTTGCCGTCCTCAGGGTTGAAGGCGCTGCCGTTCCATTTGCCGGCTCCGGCCGGCTTCATGTCGTAGAAGATGCGCTGGCCGACCTTGGCCGGGCCATTGGCTTCCTTGAGCCAGGAAATCGTGCCGCACATCGCCTCGCCGCATTTGGTGAAGCGCACCTTGGAGGCTCCGGTGTCGCGTAGCCAGGTGCCGGTGACGTCCTGCGCCGTAGCGGGAACGGCGAGCGCGAGCAGCAGGCCGGCGGCAGTGATGATGGGGCGAATGGCCATGGCGTTCCTCCTTGGTGACGGCGATCTTTGTCGCTCAGATGGTTCAGATATAAACTATATCTGAAGCCGCGCCGGCTTCCAAGATGGGCTCTTCACGAAGACCGTTCGCCGCGCTGACCGTAGGGCAAGGTGAATCGCAGGTTGACGGGTCTGCCGGCGTCGAATTTGGATCATGTTGAAATTGCTTGTGAATCTGGTGTGAGAAGCTGAATCGAATCTTGCTTTAACCGCTCGTTTGCGACTCGTTGAGCTTCGATTCATCTCAAACTTTAGCGGAGTGTTTTACCGCCCGGCCCGAACCTCTCCTCACAAGCCGCAGCCTCCAAACGGGCTGGCATCGAAGGAAAACAGGGAGAGTTTGTCATGGCACGCATGGAAATGAGCGCGATCCCGGCTTCGCTGGCGATCCCGATGGAAGCCTCCGCCGACGCCTATTACGAACTCGGCCTGATGCATGCGTCCGGCCGCTCCGGCCCAGTCGATCTGGTCGCCGCGCAGACCTGGTTCAACGTCGCCTTCGCCAAGGGCTGCGCCCGTGCGGCTTCGCATCGCTCCGAACTGGCGCTGGAAATGAGCCGCGACGAGGTCGCCGAGGCGCTGCGCGAGGCACGCAGGTTCCTGACCCGGCACTGAGATACGCATTGGCCGGGTGGCTGCATTCGGTTCTTCGAGCCCTCATCCTGAGGAACGATCCGGAGGATCGCGTCTAGAAGGATGCTCCAGATTGTTTCGGAGCCTTCCGGGATCATCCTTCGAGACGCCGCTGCGCGGCTCCTCAGGATGAGGCTCGAAAGGGCGAACAGGACAGTCCAGTCAGGCTAGCCATCTGACCTTGTGGGCCGGGGAGGGCGCCGCTATAAGCGCGCCGCATTCCCCGATTTTCCCGCAAGGATAATAACGATGGCTGTCCAGCGTACCTTCTCCATTCTCAAGCCCGACGCGACGAAGCGCAATCTCACCGGCGCGGTCAACGCGGTCATCGAGAAGGCCGGCCTGCGCATCGTCGCGCAGAAGCGCATCCAGATGACCACGGCTCAGGCGCAGACCTTCTACGCCGTCCACAAGGACCGCCCCTTCTTCGGCGAGCTCGTCGAGTTCATGACCTCGGGCCCGGTCGTCGTGCAGGTCCTCGAGGGCGAGGACGCGATCGCCAAGTATCGTGAAGTGATGGGCGCGACCAACCCGGCCAACGCCGCCGAGGGCACCGTCCGCAAGCTCTTCGCCCAGTCGGTCGGCGAGAACACCGTGCATGGCTCGGACGCGCCGGAGACCGCCGCGATCGAGATCGCGCAGTTTTTCTCGGGCAACGAGATCGTCGGCTGAGCCGGTCGTATCCTGGAAATGAGAAGGGCGGGTCCGCTGGACCCGCCCTTTTCTTTGCCCGTCTGAAGCGCCTCAGAACCCGAGATCGAAGGCGTAGCTCGCGGAGATGCCGAAGGTGATGGAGTCGCGGTCGCCGAAGGCCTTGACGATCGGCGCCTTGGCGGCGTCGCCCATCAGGCGCTTGTACTCGATATAGGTCGTCGTCTGGAACTTATCGGTCCAGTTATAGGTCGCCTGGGCAATGGCGCCGACCGAGTGGACACCGGCATTGTAGCGTTGCAGCAGACCGCCATTGCCGGCGGTCGTGCCGCCGAAATAGGTGCGGACATAGTCGGCACCGACGATCGTCATGCGGGGGCCGATTCCGAGCGACCAGGCGCCGATGCGCTGGAAGACGTCGACCTTGGCTTCGGCCACCATCGCGTCATGCGCGACAATGCCGCGGCGCAGGTCGATACGGGTGCGCAGCCAGGAGGTCGGGTAGAATTCGACGAAGGCGCCGGCTTCGGCCCCGAACTTGGTGTCGGGCACGCCCATGATGCGCAGGGCGACGTTGGTGTCGGCCTTGCGCTCCCAGAGCAGGTTGCCGGAGAAGCCGACGCGCCAGGCCTGGCCCGAGAAGAAGCCGATGCTGATCGCATCGTCCTCGGAGGTCCACCAGGTGCTCTTGGTGCCGCGCGCCAGCGAGATGATCGGCCGCGGCCGGAAGACGTAGTCGTTCGAGCCGGAATAGTCCGGCTGGTAGCGCAGGCCGGCGCCCAGCGTCAGGTGCCAGTTCTGCACCGGCTCGGGCGAGGTGTACTGCCTGTACTGGGAGGACTGTGCCTGCGCCGGGGCAGCCAGCGCGAGGGACAGGCACGCGGCCGCGAGGCCGGCAAGGAACGCAACGCAACGCATCGTCAGGACTCCGGCGCAAAAGCGCCTTTGACTACTCGGGTGCGGCCAAGTTGAATCATTAATCTTAATCCGGAGTTGACGCGCGGCTGCCTGCGACAACGCTGCGCGTATGGCTGCTGAACCGGCCGAATCCCCAGCCGCCGGATGTTGGCCACCTTGCCCCGTCGCTGCAGGACAATGCAACCGCCCCGCTTCCGCCGATCCTGGACCTGTTCTAGGAAGGGGCCATGACAGAGCTTCCCCGCATCGCGCGCCTGCCTTCGGTCTGCCCGCATGATTGCCCATCGGCCTGCTCGCTCGAGGTCGAGGTCATCGACGGCAGGACGATCGGCCGGGTCCGCGGCAACAAGCGCCAGAGCTACACCGACGGCGTGATCTGCGCCAAGGTCGCCCGCTACGCCGAGCGCATCCATCATCCCGACCGGCTGCTCTACCCGTTGCGCCGCACCGGCCCGAAGGGCGCCGGCGCCTTCGAGCGCATCTCCTGGGACGAGGCGCTGGACGAGATCGCGCGGCGCTTCCTCGCCATCGAGGCCGAGCACGGCGCCGAGGCGGTCTGGCCCTATTACTACGCCGGGACCATGGGGCTGGTGATGCGCGACGGCATCAACCGCCTGCGCCACGCCAAGCGCTATTCCGGCCAGTATTCGACGATCTGCACCACCACCGCCTGGACCGGCTTCATCGCCGGCACCGGCAAGCTCGCCGGGCCCGATCCGCGCGAGATGGCGAAGTCGGATTGCGTGGTGATCTGGGGCACCAACCCCGTGCACACCCAGGTCAACGTCATGCACCACGCCGTCAAGGCGCGGAAGGAGCGCGGCGCCAAGATCGTCGCGATCGACATCTATCGCAACGCGACGCTCGACCAGGCCGACCTGCCGCTGGTGCTCAAGCCCGGCACGGACGGCGCGCTCGCCTGCGCCGTCATGCATGTGCTCTTCCGCGACGGCCATGCCGATCGCGACTACCTCGCCAGCTTCGCCGACGCCCCGGAAGAGCTTGAGGCGCATCTCGCCAGCCGCACGCCTGAATGGGCGGCGGCGATCACCGGCCTCAGCGTCGCCGAGATCGAGGAATTCGCCACCCTCGTCGGCACGCGCAAGAGGAGCTTCTTCCGGCTCGGCTACGGCTTTGCCCGCCAGCGCAACGGCGCGGTCAACATCCACGCCGCCTCCTGCATCCCGACCGTGACCGGTGCCTGGCAATACGAGGGCGGTGGCGCCTTCCATTCGAACAGCGGCATCTACAAATGGCGCAAGGGCCTGATCGAGGGGCTCGACAAGATCGATAGAGGCGTCCGCCAGCTCGACCAGTCGCAGATCGGCCGCGTGCTCACCGGCGATGCGCAGGCCTTGCGCCAGGGTGGCCCGGTCAAGGCGCTGTTCATCCAGAACACCAATCCGGTCACGGTCGCGCCCGAACAGGAGCTGGTGAAGCGCGGCTTCGCCCGCGAGGATCTCTTCACCGTCGTGCACGAGCAGTTCATGACCGAGACCGCTGCGATGGCCGACATCGTGCTGCCGGCGACGCAGTTCATGGAGCATGACGATCTCTACCAGGGCGGCGGCCACCAGCATATCATGTGGGGCGGCAAGCTGGTCGAGCCGCCGGGCGAATGCCGCTCGAACCATGAGGTGATCTGCGCCCTGGCGCAGCGCCTCGGCGCCGAGCATCGCGGCTTCGGCATGACGCCGCGTGAGCTCGTCGACTGGACATTGCGGGAGACCGGCCGCGGCACGCTCGAGGAGCTGGTCGCCAATGATTTCATCGACGTGCAGCCGGATTTCGAGACGGCGCATTATCTCAACGGCTTCGGCTGGCGTGACGGCAAGTTCCGCTTCAAGCCGGACTGGACCAAGGTGCCGAACAGCAATGCCGGCCTCGTCGGTCCGCATGAGACCTTGCCTGCGCTGCCCGATCACTGGGCAGCGATCGAGGAGGCCGATGCGGAGCATCCGTTCCGGCTCGCGACGAGCCCGGCGCGCAACTTCCTGAATTCGAGCTTCACCGAGACGCCGACCTCGCAGAAGAAGGAGGGCACGCCGACGCTGATGCTGCATCCGCTCGACGCGGCGGCGCTCGGCATCGCCGCGGGCGATCATGTCACCGTTGGCAATCGCCGCGGCACGGTCGAGCTCGACGCGGTCCTGTTCGACGGGTTGGTGCGCGGCGTCGTCATCGCCGAGTCGATCTGGCCGAACGGCGCTCATCGCGGCGGGCGCGGCATCAACACCATCACTGGCGCGGATTCACCTGCGCCTTATGGCGGCGCCGCCTTCCACGACAACAAAGTCTGGATTCGCAAGGCGGTGTGACCTTTGCGTCATTGCTTTTTTGCTGGCGCTATGGACCATCCGCGCCCGGGCGACGGCATGGCCTGTCGGGGGGAGATTCGGGTCTCCCGGGCTTGAGCCGCGGAAACGGACAGTGCGAACAATGACGAAGCGGCGGGTTGGTGCGGTCGTGTGGGCCGCTGGGTTGTCCCTTTTGGTTTCCGCCGGAGCGGCGTTGGCCGCCGGCAGCACGAGCGCTCTGCCGCCGCCGGATCCGACGGCGAAGAACCTGACGCCATACATGATCCAGCTGCGCGCCTTCGACGCCTGCCTGGTCACCCAGTCGCGCCTGATGAACACGACCCGCGAGGCGGTGCACACTCCGTGCAGCTGCTACGCCAAGGGCACGGTCAACGCCATGACCAAGGACGAGCTCCAGGCCTTCCGCGACACCGGCTATTTCAACGACTCGGCCCGCGAGAAGGGCTACGACTTCATCGACCGCTGCAAGCTGAAGCGGCCCTGACGGGTAGGCGGGCTACGCCGCCTCGTCCTTGAAATAGCGCGAGCGCATGCGCCCGGCATAGGCGACGAGGTTGGCGTGCTCCTGCAGCGCGCTGCGGATCGGCGAGTCGAAAACGTCGCACAGTCCGGCGATCATGAAGGCGCCGAGCGTCGCATCGGCCCCGGATGGATCGGGCCCGGTCAGGTAGGGATTGCCGCCCAGGATTCCGGCGACCGCGCCGAGCGCACGCCGCCCCAGTTCCAGCCGCTCGGCGTCGCTGTGGCGGCCGATGCCGTGGCCATGCAGGTTGCGGCTGATCCGGCGCTTGATCATCGCGATGACCAGCGGCCGCAGCGGCGCGGGCACGGCTTCGAAGAAGCGGCGCGGCCCCCGGTCGAAATTGGCAGGATTGGTCCAGCGTTCCTGCACCACCAGCCAGTAGACCTGATCCTCGAGCATCTTCTCGACCGCCCAGGCCGTGCCGCGCTGCTCGGCTGACAGGCCCTTGTCGAAATCGACCCCATAATTCTGCTCCAGATACATCCGGATGAAGGTGGTGTCGGGAATGGTCTTGTCGCCGTCGCGCAGCACTGGGAGCTTGCCCTTCGGCGCCTTCTGCAGATTGCCGCGTACGCGAGTGTAGGGCAGGCCGGACATCTCCATCAGGAGGATGCCCTTCATGCAGAACGGGCTGGGGTCGGGCTGACCGAAGGCGGGCCCGAAGACGTGAAGCTCCAGCATGTTTCCTCCCCGGCCAATGAATTCGGTATGCAGCATGCTGCTGCCACGCTCCTGACAATTGATGTCAGGGCGAGTAAAGCAGGATGAGCTTACGCCATCTTCCTATCAGCGGAACTACGCCATGCAGCGCGCTGAACGCTTGCTCGATCTGATTCAGGGGTTGCGCCGCAGGCGTCGCCCCGTCACCGCCGAGACGCTCGCCTCCGAGCTCGATGTCTCGGTCCGTACCGTCTATCGCGACATCGCCGCCTTGCTGCGCCAGGGCGTGCCGGTGCGCGGCGAGGCCGGTATCGGCTATGTCCTCGATGCCGGCTTCGACCTGCCGCCGCTGATGTTCTCTCCCGACGAGATCGAGGCGGTGCTGGTCGGCATGCGCTGGCTCTCCGAGCGTGCCGACCCGACCTTGGCGCGCGCCGCCGAGGACGTCGTCGCCAAGGTCGCGGCGGTATTGCCGCCGCATCTGCGTCCGATCCTGCTCGACGGCGCCCTGTTCGCGCCGGCCTATTGCAAGGATTCGGCTGTTGTCGACCAGGTCGACGCTGCCGCGATCCGGGCCGCGATCCGCAATGGCCGCAAGCTCGACATCGCCTATCGCGACGAGGCCGGCGCCGAATCGCGGCGGATGATCTGGCCGATCGGCATGACCTTCTTCGACCGGGTCCGCGTCGTCATTGCCTGGTGCGAGCTCAGGCAGGCCTTCCGCCATTTCCGCACCGACCGCATCGCCGAGCTCACCGCCCGCGAGGAGCGCTACCCGGCCCGCCGTGCCGACCTGTTCCGGCGCTGGCAGAAGGAGGAGCAGGAGGCGGCTGCCAGGCGGGCGATGGAGCAGCAGGCTCCGCAGGGCGAGGTGGTGACGGTGCAGTAATGAAGAGGCGCGCGTCATGCTCGGGCTTGACCCGAGCATCTCAGGCCGGATGAGGCTCCGGTCAGCTTCTTCTCGTCATGAGATTCTCGGCTCTTCGCTTCGCTCCGGCCGAGAATGACGCTTTTCGGGATCGGCCTCTACGCGCCGACGGCCGTCCCGTCTTCCAACCTAACCGCCCCCGACGCAACCAGCGCCAGTGCCTGCGGGTAGATCCTGTGCTCCTGCTCCAGCACGCGCGCCGACAGGCTCGCCTCGTCGTCGCCGGGCAGGACCGGGACTTTCGCCTGCAGGATGGTCGGGCCGGCGTCGAGCTCGGGCACGACGAAATGCACGGTGCAGCCATGCTCGGCGACGCCGGCCTCCAACGCGCGGGCATGGGTGTGCGTGCCGCGGAAATCGGGCAGCAGTGAGGGGTGGATATTGATCAGCCGGCCCTGCCAGCGCGTCACGAACCAGGGGGTCAGCACGCGCATGAAGCCGGCGAGCACCACGAGTTCGATCTGGTGAGCTTGTAGCTCGGCATCGAGCGCCCGCTCGAAGGCCTCGCGGTCTTTGCCGAAGGGGCGGTGGTCGACGCTTGCCGTGGCGATGCCGGCAGCGGCAGCCCGCTCCAGCCCGCCGGCATCCGGCAGGTTCGCGGCGACCAGCACAATCTCGGCAGGAAAGTCCGCAGCTTTGGCCGCCTCGATCAGCGCGACCATGTTCGAGCCGCGGCCGGAGATCAGGATCGCGGTCCGCACTCGCTTGGTCGTGCTCACAGGGCGAGCTTCCCGCGATAGGTGACGGCCTCGTCCGTGCCGCGCGCCGTGACCTCGCCAAGCCGCACCGGCTTCTCGCCGGCCTCCGTCAGCGCCGCCATGACGGCGTCCGCCTGCGCCGCCTCGGTGACGACGATCATGCCGATGCCGCAGTTGAAGGTGCGCAGCATCTCGCGCTCGGCGACGCCGCCGATTTGGGCGAGCCAGCCGAATACCGGCGGCACGCTGATCGCCGGCAGGTCGATCGCGACGCCGAGATCGTCGGGCAGGACGCGCGGGATGTTGTCGGGGAAGCCACCACCGGTGATGTGGGCGAGCGCCTTGATGCCGGGCGCGGCCTTCAGCGCCTGCAGCAGGCTCTTCACATAGATCCGGGTCGGCTCCAGCAGCGCCTCGGCCAATGTCTTGTCCGAGGCGAACGGGGCGGGGGCGTCCCAGGCGAGGCCCGAAAGGGCGACGATACGGCGGACCAGTGAATAGCCGTTGGAATGCACGCCGGAGGAGGGCAGGCCGAGCACGATGTCGCCGGCGACGACATCGGCGCGCGGCAGCAGCGTGCCGCGCTCGGCCGCGCCGACGGCAAAGCCCGCCAGGTCGTAGTCACTGCCCGAATACATGCCCGGCATCTCGGCGGTCTCGCCGCCGATCAGGGCGCAGCCCGCCTGGCGGCAGCCCTCGGCGATGCCGCGGACGATCTCGACGCCGGCCTTCGGGTCGAGCTTGCCGGTGGCGTAGTAGTCGAGGAAGAGCAGCGGCTCGGCGCCCTGGACGACGAGGTCGTTGACGCACATGGCGACGAGATCGATGCCGATGGTCGAGTGCCGGCCGCTTTCGATCGCGATCTTGACCTTGGTGCCGACGCCGTCATTGGCCGCGACCAGGATCGGGTCGCTGAAGCCGGCGGCCTTGAGGTCGAACAGCCCGCCGAAACCGCCGATCTCCGCGTCTGCGCCCGGCCGGCGCGTCGAGCGCACCAGCGGCTTGATCGCGTCGACCATGGCGTTGCCGGCATCGATGTCGACGCCCGCCTGCGCATAGGTCAGCCCATTGGCGCCCGGTTTCGTCATCGGTTTCGTTGCTCCTGTGCTGCGCGAGCGAATAGGCAAGCGCAGGGCGGGGGGCAAGCCCTTCCGCGAAAGCGTTTCGCACTTCTCCCGCCCATGTTCTACCCTGAGCTGCGATTCAGCCGGCAGGTCTCCCGCGATGACGCTTCCGAACCTGATCACCATCGCCCGGCTGATCCTGGTGCCGCTGGTGATCGTCATGATCGTCAATACCCGCTGGGACGAGGCCTTCTTCCTCTTCGTCGCGGCAGGCGTCTCCGACGCGATCGACGGCTTCATCGCCAAGCGCTTCGACATGAAGAGCGAGCTCGGCGCCTATCTCGACCCGCTCGCCGACAAGGCGCTGATCGTCTCGATCTACATCACCCTCGCCATCGTCGGCATCATCCCGGTCTGGCTGGTGATCGTCGTCGTCTCGCGCGACCTGATGATCGTCACGGCGGTGATCCTGTCCTGGCTGATGGCAAGGCCGGTGACGATCGCGCCGATCGTCGTCAGCAAGCTCAACACCGCCGCCCAGCTGGTCTTCGCGGCGCTGGTGCTCGGCTCGAAATCCCTGGAGATCGACGTCGCCGCGATCATGCCGGCGGCGCAGATCATCGTTGCGGCCTTGACGCTCGCCTCGATGGGCGCCTACCTCGCGCTCTGGCTGCGGCACATGGCCGGCTGAACCGACAGCTTGGATGATCCCCGGCGGATCACCATAATCAGGGGCCGAGAGGTTCCGTAGAGGCGAGTGCATGAGTCTTCAGCGTCAACTGCTCTTCTGGCTGCTTGCCCTCGCCAGTCTCGTGCTCGCGCTGATGCTCTTCAGGGACGTGCTGCTGCCCTTTATCGCGGCGCTGGCGCTGGCCTATCTGCTCGATCCGCTCGCCGACCGGCTGGAGCGCTGGGGCCTCAGCCGCCTGACTGCGACGATCGCGATCCTCTGCCTTTTCCTGGTCATCTTCGTCGCGGGGCTGGTGCTGCTCGCCCCGCTGCTCAGCCAGCAGCTCGCCGGGTTGGTGGCGCGCCTGCCGGGCGACGCCGCCAAATTGCAGGCGCTGATCATGGAGCGCGGCGCGCCGCTGATCGAGCGCTTCGGCGGTGCCAAGCTCGCCGAGGATGCCCAGAGCTCGCTCGGCAATCTCGTCGGCGAGGCGACGAAATGGGTCGGCGGGCTGCTGGCATCGCTCTGGTCGGGCGGTACCGCGATCATCGGCGTGTTCTCGCTGCTGGTGCTCACCCCCGTCATCGCCTTCTATCTGCTCGCGGACTGGGACCGCATGGTAGCGACGGTCGACAGCTGGCTGCCGCTCGACCATCGCGACACGATCCGCGGGCTGCTGCACGAGATGGACGTCGCCATCGCCGGGTTCCTGCGCGGCCAGGCACTCGTCTGCCTGCTGCTCGGGACGTTCTATGCGATCGGGCTGTCGCTGGTCGGGGTCAATTTCGGCGCGCTGATCGGCATCATCAGCGGCTTCCTCTCTTTCATTCCCTATGTCGGCTCGCTGACCGGGCTTGTGCTCTCGGTCGGTGTCGCCACCGTGCAGTTCTGGCCGGACTGGACGATGCCGCTATTGACGCTCGCCGTCTTCGCCACCGGCCAGTTCATCGAAGGCAACATCCTGCAACCCAAGCTCGTCGGCGACTCGATCGGCGTGCATCCGGTCTGGCTGATGTTCGCGCTGCTCGCCTTCGGCTCGCTCTTCGGCTTCGTCGGGCTGCTGCTCGCCGTGCCCCTGGCGGCGATCATCGGCGTGCTTGCCCGCTTCGTGCTGCGGCAATATCTCGCCAGCCCCTATTATCGTGGCCATGCCGGCCAGGTGCCCACGCCCCATGCCGAACCGTGAGCCGCCGGTGAAACCGCGCCAGCTCGCCTTCGATCTGCCGGTCGACAGCCGCCATGGCGTCGAGGATTTCCTCGTCGGTCCCTCGAACGAGCAGGCCTATGGGCTAATCGAGAGCTGGCCGGGCTGGCCGGCCTCCTGGCTGCGCCTGGTTGGGCCGGAAGGGGCGGGCAAGACCCATCTCGCCGCGATCTGGGCGGCGCGGGCCCATGCCTGGACGCTGTCCGCCGCCGAGCTCGACGAGGCAAAGGTGCCGCATCTGGCGTCCGGCGGCGCGCTGGTGATCGAGGATTGCGACCGTGCTCCGCTCGACGAGCCGGCCCTGTTCCATCTGCTGAACGCCACCAAAGCGCGCGGCGCCTCGGTTCTGCTGACGGCGCGGACCGAGCCGGGACAATGGGGCCTGAAGGTGCCGGACCTGCTCTCGCGCCTGCGCCTGGCGCCGCAGGCCGAGATCGCGCCGCCGGATGACGCGTTGCTGCGCGCCCTGCTGGTCAAGCTCTTCGTCGACCGCCAGCTTATCGTCGATACCGGCACGATCGAGGCGCTGGCGCTGCGGATGGAACGTTCCTTCGCCGCGGCGCGCGACCTCGTCGACGCGATCGACAAGCTCTCTTTGGAGCGTGGCCGGCGCGTCACCCGCGCCATGGCTACGGAGGTGGTTGCCTCGCTCTTCCCGGAGGAGTGAGCGTCAGGCCTTCGCCGTAGCCGCCGCTCCGGTCAGGCGGGCATGGACCGTCTCGATCAGCAGGTCGTGCGCTCGGGCCGCGATCGCGTCGAGCGAAGGCGTTTTGACGAACATCGCGGCGGCCTTCTCGGCCAATTCCTCGCGGCTTGGCAGGGTCGGCATGTGCCAATGGGCGATCGCGTCCTGCGCCTGGGCCTGGACGGCGTGCAGGCGCTCGCCAGCGCGAGCCTGCATCATGGCCAGGGCCTCGCGGAACTCCGGCAGCGTCAGCGTCGGCAGATGCAGGTCGGGCAGGTGCAGCGCGGGCAGGCCGGGCGCGCTGGCATAGGCGTCGCGGAAGGCCTGGACGATGCGTTCGACCGGGACGGAGGCCGCGAGCCGCTCGGCCGAACGCTCGATCACGCGCGGCGGCAGCGCCTGCGAGCGCTGGACCACCGCCTGCGGCGGCGCCCTCAGATCCCAGACCAGGCGCAGCTTCGACAGGCCTAGGATCAGGTAATAGGTCGGGTCCCACTGCCACCAGCGGAAACCCTGGCGGACGCTGTACTGATAGGCGTGGTGGTTGTTGTGCCAGCCTTCGCCCATGGTGATGATGGCGAGCCACCAGTTGTTCCGGCTCTCGTCGCCGGTGACATAGTCCTTGTCGCCGTGAACATGGGCCAGCGAGTTGATGCAGAAGGTGCCGTGGTAGACCGCGACCGTTGACCAGAAGAAGCCGACGAACAGGCCGCTCCAGCCTTCGATGGCGAAGCAGATCAGGGCGAGTCCGGCCGCCGGCAGCAGCTCGAAGCGATGCAGGAAATTGAGCTCGGGGAAGCGTGTCAGGTCGGTGACGGTCGAGGTGTCGCAGCGGTCGTGGCCGTTGCTGAAGATCCAGCCGACATGGGAGTAGAAAAACGAGGTCAGCACCGGCGAGTGCACGTCGTGCTCGGTGTCGGAGAAGCGGTGGTGGTGCCGATGCTTCGAGGCCCACCAGATCACGCTCTTCTGCGCCGTCGACTGGGCCAGCAGGGCGAGCACGAACTGGCCGATCCGGCTGGTCTTGTAGGTCCGGTGCGAGAAATAGCGGTGATAGCCGCCGGTCACCGCGAACATGCGCAGCCAGTAGAGGCCGAAGGCGAGCCAGAGCGAGGTGGCGCTGACGCCGCTCCAGAGCGCGCCGAAGCAGGCCAGATGTGCGAGCACGAAGGGGATGGCCGAGGGGTAGACGATGTCGCCGTGGTCGTCGGCGTGCTGCTGCTCTGACAAGGTCGTTCTCTAGGATGCGTCTGAAGTCATGCGGGATTCGCATGCCGACCAAACAGCAGGGGCTGGGCTGGCGCAAGCGCCCTCAGCGCCGCAGCACAGGAAATGACAGGCGGTTGACGATCAGGCGCAGCACTCCGGCACCGACCAGCGCACCGATGAAGGGCCAATAGGCCATGTCGAGCTGCGCCCGCTTGCCGAAGGTGATCATGAAGCTCAGCCAGATGTACCAGGCGCCGAACAGATGCAGCCGGCGCCACGCGACCTTGCCGATCAACGCGGCCGTCCGATCGAAGGAGGTCGCCGCCATCGCTGCGATGACGAGATAGGCGCTGCCGCCGGCGATCAGCATGCTCGATCCGCCCAATACCGCGAAGAGTTTCGGGTCGGTGACCGCGAGTGCGACGATGGCGATGGCGTGCAGCAGATGCGAGACGGCGAAGCCGAGGCCGAGCTGCCGCCGGTTGCGCAATTGCCAGCGCGTCCACGGATTTTGGCAGATGCGAAACAGGGCGGAGGCAGTGAAGGCGAAGAGGAAGAGCGCGAGCGACGTCCGCGCTGTCAGCCGGATCGCCATGCGGATGCCATCGCTCCCACCCGCGGATGCGAAGGCGGCGAGGGCTGCGATGACCAGGATCGCAGTGAGGGCGCCCAATAGCGGCCAGCCTTCCAGGCCGGCCGGAAGAGCCGGATTGCGACTGTTTCCGTTCGGCATCACGCTTCTCTCCTTGAGTGCTCGATATGTAAGCGGTGATTACATATCGAGGGTGGCGGGGCAATAAAATGTAATCGGTGATTACATGATCGTGATGACGATGTTTGGCGGCTCGGCTCGGCTGCAGCGGGGTGGAAACTGGTCTAGGTTCGCCGCGATGAACGCGACGAAAGCGAGTCGGACGGGATCGGGCGCGAGCGCGGCAAGCGCTTCGACCTATCATCACGGCAATCTGCGCGAGGTGCTGATCACGGAAGGGCTGGCGCTCGCTGCCGAAGCCGGGCTCGACGCGGTCAGCATTCGTGAGGTGGCGCGCCGGGCTGGCGTTTCGCCGGGCGCGCCATTTCGGCATTTCCCGGACAAGGTGGCTCTTATGACCGCGGTTGCCGAGGAGGCGATGGCGCGCTTCCGGGCCGAGATCGTCGCCGCACTCGGCCGCGAGACCAGCGGCGATCCGATCCGGCGGATTCGAGCCATCGGCAAGGCCTTCCTCGACTGGGCGCGGCGCAACCCGACGCATTTCGAGATCATCTCGTCGCGCCGCGCGATCGACTTCGCCGGTTCCGCCTCGCTCGGCGCGAGCAACGCCGAGATCCAGGCGCAGATGGTAAGCTTGCTGGAGGAAGCGGCGCAGTGCGGGCTCCTGCGTGTCAACGATCCGCATCTGATCCAGATCACTGGTCGCGCGTTGGTCTATGGTCTGGCGCGCATGTTGATCGACGGGCAGTTTCCGAGCTGGGGCGTCACGGAGGACGAAGCCGAGGATGTGATGGAGCGCTCGCTCGATCTTTTCCTTTCCGGCCTGCGGAAGGCCCCAGCATCCGCTGACCCGGGTCGTTCATGACGTTTGCGCCTCGCCTGTCATCGAACCGTCACGCTACGGTGGCTTCAAGGCGAAGGCGGCCCCCGCGGCTGCAAGCAAAACGACACAGAGCAGAGCTACAGGACCGGCAGTGGCACGAGCAGCGTCGACAGCGAGAGCAAAGCGCATGACCCAGGATGTGGCGGAAGCACCGGTCCCGAAGGCTGCAACCCCGGCGCCGGCCGAAGCGGTCCTTCATCTCGACGAGGCGCTCAGGCAATCGCCTAAGCGCTTCATGAACCGGGAGCTGTCCTGGCTGCAGTTCAACCGGCGGGTGATGGAGGAGGCCTCCAACCGCAACCATCCGCTGCTGGAGCAGCTGCGCTTTCTATCGATCTCGGCGAACAATCTCGACGAGTTCTTCATGGTTCGCGTCTCCGGGCTGCGCGAGCAGCTCAAGGCCGGCGTCGTGACGCCAAGCCAGGACGGCCTCAGCCCGGCCGAGCAGCTTTCGGCGCTGGGGGAGGCGGTCTCGGCCCTGACTCGCGACCAGCAGATCCGCTGGACCGAGCTGAAGCAGGACTTGGAAGCGAGCCGGATCGTGCTGCTGCGCCCGGCCGATATCGGCGCGCAGGATCGCATCTGGCTGGAAGACCGCTTCCTGCACTACGTCTTCCCTGTGCTGACGCCGCTCGCGATCGACCCGGCCCATCCCTTCCCGTTCATCCCCAATCTCGGCTTCACCATCGCGCTAGCGCTGGAGCGTGTCAGCGACGGGCGCGCGCTCGACGCGCTGATCCGCGTGCCGGTGAAGATGGACCGTTTCATCGAGCTGCCAGATCTCGCCCGCGAGGGCGTCCAGCGCTTCATCATGCTGGAGGACCTGGTCGCGCTGTTCATCGGCAAGCTCTTCCCCGGCTACGAGGTCAAGGGCACCGGCTCCTTCCGCATCATCCGCGACTCCGATCTCGACATCGAGGAGGAGGCGGAGGACCTGGTCCGCGTCTTCGAGACCATGCTGAAACAGCGCCGCCGCGGCGTCGTCATCCGGCTGGAGCTCCATGCCGACATGCCGGCGCATCTGCGCGACATGATCATCCGCGAGCTCAGGGTCGATCCCGACGAGATCGTCGTCGTCGATGGCATGATCGGCCTCAACGAGCTTTCCCAGCTCGTCGGCGTCGATCGTCCGGACCTGAAGTTCAAGCCCTACAATGCCCGCTTTCCCGAGCGCATCCGCGAGCATGGCGGCGACTGCTTCGCCGCGATCCGCCAGAAGGACCTGATCGTCCACCACCCCTATGAGAGCTTCGACGTCGTCGTGCAGTTCCTGCAGCAGGCGGCGCGCGATCCCAACGTGGTCGCGATCAAGCAAACCCTCTACCGCACCTCCTCGAACTCGCCGATCGTCCAGGCGCTGGCGGAAGCGGCCGAGGCCGGCAAGTCGGTGACCGCGCTGGTCGAGCTGAAGGCGCGCTTCGACGAAGAGGCGAACATCCGCTGGGCCAAGGATCTGGAGCGCGCCGGCGTCCAGGTCGTCTACGGCTTCATCGAGCTCAAGACCCACGCCAAGCTCTCGATGGTGGTGCGGCGCGAGGCCGGGCAGTTCGTGACCTACTGCCACATCGCCACCGGTAACTACCACCCGATCACGGCGCGTATCTACACCGACGTCTCCTTCTTCACCGCCGATCCGGTGATGGCGCAGGACGTCGCCCGCATCTTCAACTTCATCACCGGCTATGCCGAGCCGGCCGAGCTGGAGCGCATGGCCGTCTCCCCGGTCAACCTGAAGAAGCGCCTGCTCGACGACATTGCCGAGGAGGTCGCCCATGCGAAGGCGGGCCGCAAGGGAGCGATCTGGGGCAAGTGCAACTCGCTGGTCGATCCCGAGATCATCGATGCGCTCTACGACGCGAGCCAGGCCGGCGTGCAGATCGATTTCGTCGTGCGCGGCATCTGCTGCCTGCGGCCGGGCGTGCCGGGCTTGTCCGACAATATCCGCGTCAAGTCGATCGTCGGGCGCTTCCTGGAGCACACCCGCGTCTACGCCTTCGGCGCCGGCCACGGCATGCCCTCGGCCAAGGCCAAGCTCTACATCTCCTCGGCCGACCTGATGCCGCGCAACCTCGACCGCCGCGTCGAGGCGTTGACGCCGATTCAGAACGCGACTGTCCACCAGCAACTGCTCGAGCAGATCATGCTGGCGAACTTTCTCGACAACGAACAGAGCTGGACCATCTTGCCCGATGGCGGCTCGCGACGCATTGTCCCGCCATCGGCCGAAGAGTCGTTCAACGCCCACAAGTATTTCATGACGAATCCGAGCCTGTCTGGTCGTGGCAAATCTCTCTCCAGTTCGAGCCCGCGCAGCCTTTCCCGCCGCGCCGGCAAGAAGGCCTGAGCAGGCTTCGGGCCGGCTGAGCGTCGACGGCACCATCGCGATCATCGACATCGGCTCGAACTCGGTCCGCCTCGTCGTCTACGAGAACCTGTCGCGGGCGCCTGCGCAGGTCTTCAACGAGAAGGAGATGGCAGGCCTCGGCCGGCAGGTCGCCTCGACCGGCATGCTGGCGCAGGACGCGATCGACAAGGCGCTTTCGGCGTTGGTGCGCTTCCGCATCCTCTGCGAGGCGATGCATGTCGGGCAGCTCCGGGTCATCGCCACGGCGGCGGCCCGCTATGCCTCGAACGGTCCCGACTTCATCGCTCGCGCCGAAGCGGCGGTCGGCCAGCCGATCGAGCTGATCTCCGGCGATCGTGAGGCCTATCTCTCGGCGCTCGGCGTGATCTCCGGCTTCGACCAGCCGCACGGCGTGGTTGGCGATCTCGGCGGCGGCTCGCTCGAGCTGATCTCGGTCGATGGCGACAAGGTCGGGGAGGGTATCAGCCTGCCGCTCGGCGGCCTTGCCTTGATCGACCGCTCGAAGAACTCGATGAAGGCGGCCGAGAAGATCGTCCGCGACGATCTCGACCACCATCCGCAGCTCGCCGCCATGCGCGGGCGCGACTTCTATGCCGTCGGCGGCACGTGGCGAGCGCTCGCGACCCTGCATCAGCGCCAGTCCGGCTATCCGCTCAACGTCATGCACGGCTATATCGTGCCGGCGCGCGAGGCGAGCGACTTCGTCCGGCTCGTCGAGCGCGCCGACGCCTCGATGCTGGAGGCGATCGAGGCGGTCTCCTCGGCCCGGCGCCCGCTGCTGGCCTATGGTGCGCTGGTGCTCGACCAGATCATCAAGCGCGGCCGGCCACGCAATGTCGTGATCTCCGCCAATGGCGTGCGCGAAGGCCTGCTGCACGAGCAGCTCGACGAGGGCGAGCGCGGCGCCGACGCGCTGCTGCGCGGCGCCGAGGACTACAACCAGCTGCGCGCCCGCGATCCCCGCCATGCCGCCGACCTGATCGCCTGGACCGACAGGCTCGTCGCCAGCGCCTACCCGCACGACGATCCGGCGCTGCAGCGATTGCAGCTCGCCGCCTGCCTGCTCTCCGACATCGGCTGGCGCGCCCATCCCGATTATCGCGGTGAGCAGACGCTCAACGTCATCGCCCATGCCTCGTTCAGCGGCGTCGATCATGCCGGCCGCGCTTTCCTGGCGCTGACGGCGTTCTATCGCTATGCCGGCCTGAAGGCTTCGGCGCCGGCCGCCGAGGCCTTGCGGCGCCTGCTGACGACGCGTCTGCTCGAGCGCATGCATATCCTCGCCGCGGCCTTCAGGGTCGCCTATCTGATCTCGGCCGGCATGCCCGGCATCCTGTCGCGGGCTCCGCTCGCCTGCGTCGACAGCCGGCTCGTCCTGCGCCTGCCGGACGATCTGAAGTCGCTGGCGAGCGAGCGCGTCTCTGGGCGGCTGAAGCAGCTCGCCAAGCTGCTCGGGCGCGAGATCGACATCCGCTGAAGGGTAAGGAGCGGTCTACCGCGTGATCAAGCTCTGGAATGCCGTCGGCTGGATCGAGATCCGGCCGACGAAGGGGCGGTCATGCGCCAGGATAACGAAATAGGCGGCCGAAACGACCAGCACATAGAGATGCGCCGCGACGATCTGCATACGGAAGGCATGGCTGTTGCAGATGATGATCGAGAGCAGGGTCGTCGTGGAGATCAGCCACATCGCGCACCATTGCGCCCAGGTGACGCCGGCGACCGAGGCGGTGAGCCTTGCGAGCCGGGCGTGGCGAATCTCCAAGAGCTGGTTCAGCATCGGCGAATAGGCCGCGGCGGTGTTCAGCCGCGACACAAGATGGATCGCGCCGAGCAGATGCTTTTCGGATCGATCGAACACGGCATCGGTCAACGGCGTGCTCCGGGCCATCGCCGGCCAGTCGATCGCGACGACGTCGCGCAGATAGGCCTGCAGCCCGCCGACAAGCTCGGGCCGGGTCTCCTCCGGCAGCGCAACCGCGAGCGTCAGCGCCGTCTCCACGGCATCGGCCTCGCGCTGGACGGCGGTCCGGGCAGAGACGGCATCGTTCCAGATGCCCGCCGCCGAGAAGGCGACGATCAGCGCGAACAGCGCTCCGCAGGCGTTGATGATCGAATCTCGGACCGGCAGCGGCTCGCCCCGCCGGTAGCCGAGACGCGGGACGGCGAAACGCACGAGGCCGATCAGCAGCCAGCAGGCCGCGACGCCCAGCGCCAGCACGGCGACGAACATCGCCGCCAGCGGCAATTGATGGAACAGGATGAACACGTCGCCCCCGAGAATCTGCCGGCCCTGGTCAGGCTGCAGCAGACCTCAGTTCCGTCACGCCGGACAAGCCCCGCCCTTCGAATAGACGGGAAATGGTTTTTGCGGGGGCCAGCGTCTACCCGACCGTGACCCGTCCGCGCACGATCCTGAGCGAGAGCGAGCCGTTCTTCAGCGCCAGCGCCTTCTCACCGAAGATTTCGCGGCGCCAGCCGTGCAGCGCCGGGACGTCGGCCTCGTCATTGCCGGCGATCTCTTCGAGATCATCGCTGGAGGCAATGATCTTGGGCGCGACGCGCTCGGCATCGGCAGTCGCCTTGAGCAGGACCTTGAGCAGGTCGAGCACGGCGCCGTTGCCTGGCCGGCCGCGCTCGCGTTCGAGCCGGGGCAGGCTACGCGGGTCGATGGCCAGGGCACGCTCGACCGCAGCCAGCACCTCGCCGCCGGCGCGCGAGCGCTCGAAGCCATTGGGGACCGAGCGCAGTTCGCCGAGCGCTTCGGCCGAGCGCGGCGCGCGCTGGACGATGTCCATCAGCGCATCGTCCTTGAGCACCCGCTGGCGCGGTACGTCGCGGTGCTGGGCCTCGCGCTCGCGCCAGGCGGCGAGCTCCATCAGCACCGCCAGCTCCTTCGGCTTGCGCAAGCGCCCCTTGAGGCGCTGCCAGGCGTTCTCGGGCTTGACCTCGTAGGTGCCGGGCGAGTTCAGCACCGCCATCTCCTCGGCGACCCAGCTCTCGCGGCCGGTGGCGGCGAGATCGGCCTGCAGCGCGAGGTAGATGTCGCGCAGATGGGTGACGTCCGATTCGGCATAGACCAGCTGCGCCTCGCTGAGCGGGCGGCGCGACCAGTCGGTGAAGCGCGAGGACTTGTCGACGCGCGCCTTGGCGAGGTCGTTGACCAGTTGCTCGTAGCCGACCGAGTCGCCATAGCCGCAGACCATCGCCGCGACCTGCGTGTCGAACAGCGGCGTCGGCAGCACGCGGCCGAGCATCCAGACGATTTCGAGGTCCTGCCGTGCGGCATGGAAGACCTTGACCACGTTCTGGTCGGTCATCAGCGCCATGAAGGGTGCAAGATCGAGTCCTTCCGCCAGCGGGTCGACCATCACGGCCTCGTCCGGCGAAGCGATCTGGATCAGGCAGAGCTTCGGATAATAGGTCGTCTCGCGCAGGAACTCGGTGTCGACGGTGACGAACGGGTGCAGGGCGAGGCGGGAGCAGGCGGAGGCGAGCTCTTCGGTCGTGTTGATCAGGTTCATGGCCGGCGCTCTTAGCAGATGACGATGCGCCATGTCGCGGGCGTTCTTGACAACCGCGCCGCGCGCGTGTGGTTACGGCGCCAAATCGCTTGCGTGCCCGACCACGGCCGCATGGACGCCCGGAAAGCTGAACCCGTGACCCTGCATCGCTACCGTTCCCATACCTGCGGCGCGCTCCGCGAGAGCGACATCGGCGCCTCCGTGCGCCTCTCCGGCTGGTGCCATCGCATCCGCGACCATGGCGGCGTGCTCTTCATCGACCTGCGCGACCATTACGGCCTGACCCAGGTCGTGGTCGATCCGGATTCGCCGGCCTTCGCCGATGCCGAGAAGGCCCGTTCGGAATGGGTCATTCGCATCGACGGCAAGGTGAAGCGGCGTCTCGCCGGCACCGAGAACGCTAACCTCGCCACCGGCGCGGTCGAGGTCTTCGCGACCGCGCTCGAAGTGCTGGGGCCGTCTGCCGAACTGCCGCTGCCGGTCTTCGGCGACCTCGAATACCCCGAGGACACCCGCCTGAAGTATCGCTTCCTCGACCTGCGCCGCGACAAGCTGCACAGCAACATCATGCTGCGCACCAAGGTGATCGACTCGCTGCGCCAGCGCATGAAGGCGTCCGGATTCTCCGAGTTCCAGACGCCGATCCTGACCGCCTCCAGCCCCGAGGGGGCGCGCGACTTCCTGGTGCCGAGCCGGCTGCATCCGGGCAAGTTCTATGCCCTGCCGCAGGCCCCGCAGCAGTACAAGCAGCTGCTGATGATGGCTGGGTTCGACCGCTACTTCCAGATCGCGCCCTGCTTCCGCGACGAGGACCCGCGCGCCGACCGCCTGCCGGGCGAGTTCTACCAGCTCGACGTCGAGATGAGCTTCGTCGAGCAGGAGGACGTGTTCGCCACGATGGAGCCGGTGATCGCCGGCGTCTTCGAGGAGTTCGGCGAGGGCAAGTCGGTCACCCGCGACTGGCCGCGCATCCCCTATGCCGAGGCGCTTCGGAAATATGGCTCCGACAAGCCTGACCTGCGCAACCCGATCGAGATGCAGGACGTCTCCGAGCATTTCCGCGGCTCGGGCTTCAAGGTCTTCGCCCGCATCCTCGAGGGCGAGAAGAACCGCGTCTGGGCGATCCCGGCGCCGGGCGGCGGCAGCCGCGCCTTCTGCGACCGGATGAACTCCTGGGCTCAAGGCGAGGGCCAGCCCGGCCTCGGCTATCTCATGGTCAAGGAAGGCGGCGAAGGCCAGGGCCCGATCGCCAACAACATCGGCCCCGAGCGCGTTGCCGCGATCGTCGAGCAGATGGGCCTGAAGGCCGGCGATGCCTGCTTCTTCGCCGCGGGCGATCCCGACAAGTTCTACAAGTTCGCCGGCAGCGCCCGGAACAAGGTCGGCTCCGAGCTTGGGCTGATCGACGAGAACGCCTTCGCCTTCGCCTGGATCGTCGACTTCCCGATGTTCGAGTACAACGAGGACGAGAAGAAGGTCGACTTCTCGCACAACCCGTTCTCGATGCCGCAGGGCGGCCTGAAGTCGCTGGTCGAAGATGATCCGCTGACGATCAAGGCGTTCCAGTACGACATCGCCTGCAATGGCTACGAGCTCGCCTCCGGCGGCATCCGCAACCACCGCCCCGAGGCGATGGTGAAGGCCTTCGAGATCGCCGGCTATGGCGAGGAGACGGTGATCGAGCGCTTCGGCGGCATGTACCGCGCCTTCCAGTATGGCGCGCCGCCGCATGGCGGCATGGCCGCCGGCGTCGACCGCATCATCATGCTGCTCGCCGGCGCGACGAACCTGCGCGAGGTTGCGCTGTTCCCGATGAACCAGCAGGCCGTCGACCTCCTGATGGGCGCGCCTTCGCCGGCGACGCCGAAGCAGCTGCGCGAGGCGCATCTGCGCGTCAATCTGCCCGAAAAGGAAGGCTGAGCGACCCCATGGCCTTCCTCCCTGCCGGGCGAGCCCTGCTGCTCGCCTGCTTCGTTGCGCTGCCGCTCGGCGCCTGCGTCGCTGGCCATGCCGACAGCGCCGCCGGGCGTGCCGCGGTGCTGGCGACGACGGTCTCGCGTGCCATCGCCTGCAAGGCCGGCTCGCCGCAGCGCACGACGCTGGATCGCTTCCTCGCCGCTGAAAAAGAGCGCGGGGCCAGTGGGGAGCAGCTCGCGGCCGCCCGCTCGGCCTACGTCTCCGTTTCCGAGGCGGAGATGATCAATCAGGGCGTCCGCCCGCAGCCCTGCACCGCCGAAGAGCGGGCAGCCCTGCGCGGCAAGATGAATGAAGTCCGCGCCGGCCGCTTCGAGGCGCCCTGACGTCGATGGCCGCACCGAAGCTCAGTCTCGTCGTACTCGCAGCTGCCGGCCTTGCCGGCTGCGTCGCGGCGGGACCGATGCCCGGCACCCCCGAATTCACCGCCGCGCAGGTCTCGCGCGCCTATGATTGCGGGCTGCGAGTCGATCGCGGTCGGATCATCGCGCGCCTGCCGTCTGAACAGCGCGGCCGCTTCGTCGCCGCCAATGCGAGCTATGCGGTGAAGTCCTACAACGCGCCGCGCCGCTGCGAGGCGTCCGAGCGTGAACGGCTTCAGGCGGAGCTGCGTCTCGGCGGAGCACGGCGCTGATCGCCTCTTGCCTCGCGCCGCTCATCCCGCGCAGATGCAGGCCATGAGCCATTCCGCCACCGACGTCACCGCCATCGTCGTCAGCTTCGACAGCGAGCAGGTATTGCCCACCTGCCTCGCGGCCCTAGCCGGCGAGGGCGTCGCGGTTATCGTCGTCGACAATGCCAGCGCCGACGCCTCGGCCGATGTCGCGGCGCGGAGCGGCGCCAGGGTCCTGCGCAACGGGCGCAACGAGGGCTATGGCCGCGCCAACAATCAGGGCATAGGTGCGGCGACCACTCCCTTCGTCCTGATCGTCAATCCCGATCTCGAAATCCAAGCGGGCGCGGTCGCTGCTCTGCTGGCGGCGGCTGAGGCCTATCCCGATGCGGCTGCCTTCGCGCCGCGCCTGGTCGAGCCGTCGGGCCGGGTCTTCCTGCAGCCACGCTCGCTGCTCTCGCCCGATCATCTCAACCGGGCGCGCCGGATCGTCCTGCCGGAGGGCGATGCCTGCCTGCCCTTCCTGTCGGGCGCCTGCCTATTGCTGCGGCGCGAGGTTTTCCTGGGGCTTGGCGGCTTCGATCCCGCGATCTTCCTGTTCTACGAGGACGACGATCTCTGCCGCCGCCTGCGCGAGGCCGGCCATGCGCTGATCCATGTAGACGGCGCCGGCGCCAGGCACGGGCGCGGCAAGTCGAGCGCGCCGTCGCCGCAGCGCCGCTTCACCGCGCGCTGGCATCTCGCCTGGTCGGAATACCACGTCGCGCGCAAATGGGGGCTGCCGCTACCCGGTTTCCGCAAGATCGCTGAAAATGTCGCCAAGGCAATCGGTTACGGCCTGATCTTGAATCGCGACAAGATGTACGCCCATGCCGGCTCGGCGCTGGGCGCGCTCGCCGGTCGCGCCGGCCGCAGCGCGCTGGCGCGGCAGGGGCTCGGCGAGCAACCGGTCCTCAGAGATGCAAGTCCTTGATCGGCGTCGCGATGATCCGGCGGATCTCGCGGAGCTGGCGCATGACGAGCCGGCCCTTGCGCATGAAATTGCTCGATCCAGCCAGCAGCTCCGCCTCGCGCGCGGCGAAGGCCGCCTTGCCGGACTGGGCGGGAATCGGGCTGAGCGCTAGCGGCGCATCGGCGAGGCCGGCGGCGTTGATTTCGGACAGCGCCGGCTCGGGCCCGCGCAGGCTCTTGCCGATCGCGATCCGCGCCGCATCGAGGCGGCTCTGGCCTGCATCGAGGACGGGCTTCTGCATCACCGCGCTCGAATCGCGCCACTGGATACCCTTGCGATAGGCCGGCACCCATTGCACCTGCGCCTCGAGCAGGTTGAGGCCGGCATAGCGGGCGAGCGCCGGGAAGGCGTCGTCGTAGAAGCGCCAGCAATCGACCGGGAAGCGATGACGCGGCCCGCCGCCGGGCGAGGTGATGAAGGCAAGACCGTTGCCCTTCAGCACGCGCGAAATCTCCAGGATGGTGATCCAGAAATACTCGGCATGCTCGAAGACCTCCGAGCAGGTGACGACGTCGACGGAGCCGGTGGCGATCTCCTTCCAGTCATAGGGGTCGGCGACCACGACCTCGACGTTCAGCCCCGGCTCGATGTCCATGCCGACCAAAGTCCAGGCCGGATTGCCCATCACGTCGCGATTGGACAGCGACTGGCCGTCGACGATGGCTGAGCCGACGTCGAGCACCGTGAGAGGGGTCGTCTCGACATCGGCGAGATAGGCCTTGCGGAAGACCCGCGCCTTGTCGTTCGCGGAAGCGTGCATGAAACCGTCCAGATTGCGTGGGGTATCGCGGAGAAACTCGAAGGCAGGCTCTAGCCGAGCCGCCCGGCCTTCTCCAGCTGATTTTATGACGCGGCGCCGGGCAGATCGTCGATCCGCTCCGATAGCAGCGTCGGGATGAGGCGCCTGACCTCGGCTTCAGGAAGCAGCCACCATTGGCTGCGCAGCAGCGTCGCGATGTGCTCCTCGCTCATGCGGTAGCGCACGACGCGGGCCGGGTTGCCGGCGACGATCGCATAGGGCGGCACGTCCTTCGCCACCACCGCGCGCGCCGCCACCACCGCGCCATGGCCGATGGTGACGCCGGAGAGGATCAGCGCCTGCGAGCCGAGCCAGACGTCGTGGCCGATGACGGTGTCGCCACGCGAGACATGGCTGCCGTCCAGGCCCACGGCTTCGGGCCAGAGGCCGGGCAAAGCGGGGAACGGGTAGGTCGTCACCCATTCCGTGCGGTGATTGCCGCCGAGCATGATCTCGACCCCGTCGGCGATCGAGCAATAGCGGCCGATGGTGAGCTTCGAGCCGCTCTCGGCGAAGCGCACTTTGGGCCGGCCATAGGTATAGGCGCCGATCGTGATCTGCCCGCGCCGGCGCGCCAGCAGGTGGGCGAGATGCAGGCGCGTCTGATTGTGCGGGTTGATCCAGCGGCGCAGATAGCTGCGGGGGCCGGTCGGGAGACCGGCCCACCAGATGGCGAGGGCACCCGGACGCCACTCGGCGTCCGGAGCAGGCAGGATAGACGAGCTCAATGCGTCGACCTCACTCCGCCGTAGCGTCGACGTCGATCTTGTCGAAGATCTCGGTCGGCTCGCCGAGCGCGATCACGTCGGCGAGGCCGAGGCCGGCCGGAGTCTTGGCGGTGGCCTTGACGGTTAGCGTGCCTGGCTTGGCGACGAAGCGGGCGACCGCGTTCGCCAGAGCCTTGGCGCCGTCCGACGGACCGAGGATGGCGGCGAGGCCGAGGCTCGCCATCATACCGTATTCCCGCCGGACGTCCTCGACCTTGCGCTTCGACTTCTTGGCTTCGTTCTCGACCAGCTTCTCGGCAAGGCCGAGATTCTGCAGCTTGAGCTCGACATTCTTGGCGGTGGCGCCGAGCAGCGCGACCTGCGCCAAAGCGAGGTCGCCAGTGAAGACCTCCTTGCCGATATTGCCGAGCGTGCCGGTCGCGTCGAGCCTGGCCATGCCGGCGCCGCCGAGCGAGAGCGTACGGATGGCGAACTCCTTGCTCGCCTCCTGCCAGGCCAGCGCCAACTTCGCGGAGAGGTCGATGTTGCGGTAGCCCATCGCCAGCAGGTCCTTGGCCGCAGGGTTGTCGGCGCTCTCGACGATCGGGAAGGTGATCTTGTCGAGGCTCAGCGTCATGTCGGTCGGGATGCCGTTGAGCTGCTCGCCGGCCTTGAGCTCGAAATTGCCGAGGCCGACCTGGATCGGCGGGCCGGCCGGGCGGCCGCGCTTGCCGTCCTGCGGCACGCTCATCTGCACGCCGCTCATCTTGACCGTGCCGAGCTTCGGGATGAAGCGACGGAAGTCGAGCGTCTTGATGTCGACCGTGGAGTTGGCGACGGCCTTGACCTCACGGATGACGCCTTCGAGCGAGAAGCCGGAATAGCCGATGAGGCCGATGACGCCCTTGGCGCCACTGCCTTCGAACTGCAGCCCCTCGATGGCGACGCCCGACTTCTCAGGCGCGTCCTCGCCGAAGGCGATGCGCGAGAAGCGCATGTCGACCGCTTCAGCCTTGGCGCCTGGCTTGGGCGGCGTCTTCAGCGCCATGACGATGTCGCGGATCTCGCCGCTGCCATAGTCGACGGCTTCGAACACCTCCGCCATGGCGAGCATCAGCTTGCGGTCGCGCGCTTCGCTGATCGCTGGATCTTCCTTGCTGTTGAGATCGCGCGAGGCCTTCTCCGATTCGTCGCTGAGCACGGCGATGCGGGCCAGGAGCTCACCCATCGGCTCGGACGCGACGCGCGCCTTGAAGTCGCGCATCGAGGCCTTGCCGGCGGTGATCTTGCCCTGCTCGCCGAGGTCGAGGACGTAGCCGTCCAGTTCCATCTTGCCGATGATCGGCTGCAGCGGCGGCGTCTCGTCGGATTTCGCCTTCTCGCCGAAGATGCGCGCAATCTGCATCAGGTCGAGCACCTCGAAGCTGGTGCGCTTGATCTCGCCGTTCATCGGGCCGGTTGCCGCGCCTTCGACCTTGATCGTGCCGTCGCTCGATTCGCCGCGCCCGATCCGGCCCTCGCGGATGTCGGAGAACTTGATGTTGCGATAGGTGGTGATCTGCTTCTGCGGGCCGAAAGTCTGCTCCATCACCAGGGTCGGCGCGCTGATCTCGCTGGCCGTGAGCTTGCCGAGCCGGGCGATTGCGTTCTCGCCGGGCTGGACCGCCTGGCTCGTGCCGGCGATCGCGCCGGCAACGCCGCCGGGCGGGGCCGCGCTGGTGCCCGACAGCAGCAGGGCGCGGAAGCTGTCGCGATCGAGCGGCGTGCCCTTCACGTCGAGCGTCGGAATCGAGACGACGAACTTGCCGAAGTCGAGCTTGAGATTGTCGAGCTGGAAGTCGGCGGCAGCGGCGGGATTCGCCAGGAGCAGCAGCAGGAGCCCCGCCGCGCGCAGCGGCCGGGAGCTGGCAAGGCGTCGGCCGGACAAGATCGTCATTGATGGTCTCCTGAAGCATCGTCGAGGCCCGCGAGCGCATAGCCCGGGCCAAGCTCCGTTTGATGGCGTCAGAGGCGTTTTCGCCGAGGGCGCGGCGAATTCGCTTCCGGTGGGAAGTCGGCGCCGACCCTGCCGCAAGGCGGCGGCGAAAGGAAGATGCGAGCGGGCCCGATCGGCGAAAAGCTTGACGGCGAGGCGCGGCTTCGTGCCATTGGCCCCAGAACCGCCACGAGGCCGCGGCAAGGCTGCTGCTGGGATGGCTGTCGGGCGCGAGGCGCGATGATGTCTGTTGTTGAACGTTTGCTGCGCGGCGTCTTCGCCGCCGTAATGGTCGTCGGTGCCTTCGCCATGCTGCCCGAACCTGCGCGGGCCCAGAATGCGCCCGCCAGCGGCATGGAGCCGCTCACCATCGTCACCGCATCCGGCCGCCATGCCTTCCAGGTCGAGGTCATGCGCACGCCGGATCAGCGCGCGCGCGGGTTGATGCACCGGCAGTTCATGCCGGCCGATCGCGGCATGCTCTTCGACTTCAAGCAGGTCGAGCCGGTCGCGATGTGGATGCAAAACACCTACATCTCGCTCGACATGCTGTTCATCCGCGCCGACGGCACGGTCGCGCGCATCGCCGAGCGGGCCGAGCCGCTGTCGACCCGGACAATTCCATCGGGTGAGCCGGTGCTCTCGGTGCTCGAGATCAACGCCGGTATCGCCGAGAAGCTCGGCATCAAGCCCGGCGACAAGGTCGAGCATCCGCTATTCAAGCGCTGATCTCTCTTGGCCTGACTCTCCGGCCGGGTCTCCGGCTCAGCCCAGCTCTTCGGCGATGGCGCGGCAGGTGCTGAGCAGCTCCGCCAGCGCCTCCTGGTGCTGCGGACGGGCTTCGCGCCGGTTGAGGTAGGGCACGACGATGCTGGCGATCGCCTGGCCCTTGCGGTCGAGGATCGGCGCGCTGATGTCGGTGACGCCGACGACGTCATGGCTGTCGGCGATCAGGAAGCCATCCGCCGCGATGGCTGTCAGACCGGGCTCCGAGCCGGCACCATCCCGGAAGGCGAGGATGACCTGGCCGGAGGTCGAGGCGGCCGCCGGCCGGCGATAGCCCAGCCGCAGCGTGAAGTTGATGTCGCCCGGCCCGGCGACGGCGACGATCACCACGGTCTCGCCCTTGCTCAGCACGACCAGATGCGAGGATTGGCCGATCCTTTCGCTCAGGGCCTCCAGCGCCGGCGTCGCCACCTCGACCAGGTCGCGGGCGCGAGGCACCCGCATGCCGAGCTCGAACAGGCGGTTGCTGAGCGCGATCTCGTCGGTCGCCGGGTCGCGGTCGAGATAGCCGCGCTCGATCAGCACGAACAGCATCCGGAAGATCTCGTTCTTCGAGCGCCCCAGCCGCTCCGCGATCGCTCGTGCCGAAAGCGGCGTCTGCGCCAGCGCCAGCAGCTCGATGATCTCCAGGCCTTTTTCCAGAGCCGGCGCCGGATAGGGGCGGGAGCGGGCATCGGCGGCGGTCTCGGCCGTCATCTGGCATCTCCAGTTTGATTTATTAGCGAAGCTTGACTGCATATACGAAACCGATAGCATTCCGCTAGGTCATCGCGTTGCTGCCGGGGAGGGTGGCGCGGCTGGCTGTCCGGTCGCAGAAGCGGCCGGCACTAACGATATATCGGGGGAGCATCATGAGACGCGCTTTCAGATCGGCGTTCTTCGCCGTCCTTGCTCTGTCGGCCGGGCTGATCGCCAGCCTGGAAGCACGTGCCGACAAGCTCGACGATATCCTGTCGAAGGGCGTGGTGCGCATCACCGTCTTCGCCGACGTGCCGCCCTTCGGCATGATGAACGCCAAGCGCGAGCTCGAAGGGTTCGACGTCGACATGGCCAGGCTGGTCGCCAAGTCGCTCGGCGTGAAGCTGGAGCTCGTGCCGGTGCCAGCGGCGAGCCGCATTCCGTTCCTGCTCACCGACAAGTCCGACATGAACATCGCGGCGATGTCGATCACCGCCGAGCGCGCGCGCCAGGTGATGTTCAGCGCGCCCTATGCCGACACCTCGCTTGCGGTCTACGGCGCCAAGGCGCTGGCGGTGAAATCGGGCGCCGATCTCGGCAAGAGCCGCATCGCCGTCGCCAAGGGCACGACCGAGGACCTTGTCCTCTCGGCGCTGGCGCCGTCCGCCGACATCATGCGGACCGAGGACAACGCCACGGCGGTACAGGCCTATCTGGCCGGCCACGCGCAGCTTCTCGCCGCCAACAGCGTCGTCGTGGTCGAGCTGGCCAAGCAGAATCCGACCGAGGAATTCGATTTCAAGTTCGCGCTGCGGCGTGCGCCGGCGCACATCACCATTCGGCGCGGCGAGCATGATTTGCTGCGCTGGCTCGACACGCTGATCTTCCAGAGCACGCTGAACGGCGATCTCGACGAGCTCCACAAGAAGTGGCTGGGCGGGCCGATGCAGCCACTGCCGGCGCTCTGAGGGCGGCAGGAGATGTCGCGGCACGATTTCACGGCCGAGGAATTCGCCGAACGGCGCGCTCGCGTCAGGCGGGCGATGGCGGAGCAGGGGCTGGACTGGCTCGTGCTCTTCCATCCCGTCTCGATCCGCTGGCTGACCGGCTCGGACGCCAAGAGCTATCAGGAGTTCCAGTGCCTGCTGGTCCCGGCGGCGGACGGGCCGATCGCGATGATGGCGCGCGAGGGCGAGCGGGCCGAGATCCTCGACGATGCCCGGGTCGACCGGCTCGAAACGTTCGGTGGCGGCGAGAACGAGGACCCGATCCCGCGATTCGCCCGCATCGTCGATGAACTCGGCCTGCTCGCCGGCCGCGTCGGGGTCGAGGTGCCGGCTTATTACCTCCACCCGCAGCACTACGTTGCGATCCACGACCTGTTCGGCTCGGCGTTCGTCGAGGCTACCAGCCTCGTCCACGATCTCAGCCTGGTGAAATCGCCGGCCGAGCTCGGCTACATCAGGCGGGCGGCGGCGATCGCCGACGAGACGCTGACTGTCTTCGGCGCGGCGCTCCGCGCGGGCCGCAACGAGCTCGAGATCGCTGGCGAGGTCTACGGTGCGCTGCTGGCGCGCGGCAGCGGCCTCGCGGCGAGCCCGATCAACCTCGTTTCCGGCGAGCGCTCCTGCTACAGCCACGGGGCGCCGACCGACCGAACGCTGCAAGCCGGCGACTATGGCAGCGTCGAATACGGCGCGACGTTCCGGCGTTATACCGCGACGCTCGGCCGGCAGTTCTGCCTTGGCCAGCCGACCGCCAGGATGCGCGAGCTCCACGAGATCGCCCGCCGTGCCTGCGATGCCTGCATCGCGCAGATTCGCGACGGCGCTCCGGCGACCGCCCCGCACGAGGCGGCCAAGCGCGTCATCGGCGAGGCCGGCCTGGAGCATGGCCGCGTCCACACTTCAGGCTACGGGCTGGCGCCCGGCTTCCCGCCGAGCTGGGGCGAGCCGATGCATATGATCGGCGGCAGCCGCTATACGCTGCGCGCTGGCATGGTCGTCAGCGTCGAGCCGCCGGTCTTCCTGCACGAGGAGGGGCTGGGCGCGCGCCTCATCGACAACGTCCTCGTCACCCAGGGCGGCTGCGAATTGTTATCGCGCAGTTCGCACGATTTGATCGTCGTCTAGGCTTTGCGGCGCCGCGAGCAGTTCCCATGCCGCCAGTTCGATGCTATGGCGTAGCGCGTTGCATCGCCTTGCAAAGGTGTCGCGGCGGTTCGGCGAGTGATTTCATGCACTTGCAGGATATTCGGGGTATAGCGCAGCCCGGTAGCGCATCTGCTTTGGGAGTTGTTCCCCCGGCGTGGATACGAGGTCCGGAGAGTGAATTGGTTAGCTCTGGGATAGCTAACAGTCGTCATAACATCGGGGCGTAGCTCAGCCTGGTAGAGCGGATGCTTTGGGAGCATCAGGTCGCACGTTCGAACCGTGTCGCCCCGACCACTTTGACGGTTGATTGCGCAGGGCCGCAGGAAGCGAGCCGTTGTGCCAGGCTCACTGGCAATGCCGGAAAACCTCTCCGCGGAGGGGCATCTATTCTCGCAAGAGCTTCGCCACCTTGATATTCAGCGCGCTGCGCAATCCAGCGTGATGACCGTAGGATTGCGAATGCCTCGTTCTAGGCCACTGACATAAGTCTGCTCGACGCCCATGCGAACCGCTATGTCCTGCTAAGAAAGCTGCGCCGCCGTGCGAATCTCCCGCACGTTTTTTGCCACGCGCCGCCGCCGGACCTCGCCGGCCTTCCGGCTGCTGATCAATGCAGTGCGCCACAGAGCCTAGTTTCCCTTCGGGCGTGTTCGCTTCGCGTTCGCGAAGCATGTCGGCGGCTGCGGCAACGTCTACTGCAATCATGGCCTATTAGCTGACCTTGGAAGTGGCGGCTTTCGATCAGGCTTCCGAGCGCAGGCCTTGGGTCGGTCGGCCAACCGTACTTGTCACGAACCGAGCGAGGCCAGATAGCGGTCAATGCTCGGGCGGGTGCCGAACTCCCAGATTCTCTTCAATGCCCGGCTGAACGCCTCCCGGAAGCGCTGGTCGTCTCCCAAGTCGCCATAGATATCCTGCATCGCCAGCCAGGCTTCCGGCACAAACCGGGCCTGCCGCGCCTGCATCGTCAGCCGCGGCCAGATCGGGTCGTTCGGCGCGATCGGCTGCCCGGTCTCCGTCTCGCCATAGCAGTAGCGGCACCACAGGGCGCAGACGAGCGCAAGCCCGTCGATGGCGCGCCCGGCCTTCAGCGCATCGCGGATCGTCGGCAGGATGAATTTCGGCTGGCGATTGGAGCCGTCGAGGCAAAGACGCCGGATCGTGTCGCCGATCTGCGGATTGGCGAAGCGCCGCTCGATCGTCCGCTTGTAAGCACCGAGGTCCGTATCCGGTACGGGTGGAATCAACGGCATCACCTCCGCTTCGAGCAGCATCGACAGGAAGCGGGCGATCAGAGGATCCTGCATCGCCTCGTGAACGAACGCGATGTCGAGCAGGCCCGCCGGATAGGCGATCGCGGCATGGCCGCCATTGAGGATGCGCAGCTTCATCAGCTCGAACGGCGCGACATCCCCGACGAACTGGACGCCAACCTCCTCGAGCCTCGGCCTGCCGGCGCTGAACCGGTCCTCCAGCACCCATTGCCGGAAGTCCTCGCAGAAGACCGGGCGGCGATCCTCGATGCCGAACTCGTCGCGCAGCTTGTCGCGCTCGCGTTGCGTGGTCGCCGGCGTGATCCGGTCGACCATTCCGTTCGGAAACGCGACGTTCTCCCTGATCCAGGCGGCGTCGGAATGGTTGACCAGTTCGACGAGCCCAGCGACGCTAGCCTCGGCGACATGCCCGTTGCCTGGGAGGTTGTCGCAGGACATCACCGTGAAGGGCGCGATGCCGATGGCGCGACGCTGCAACAGCGCGGCGGCGATAAGACCGAAGGCCGTCTTCGGACGGCGCAGCCGATCGCTCGCATCGGCGACGATGTCGGGGTGCTCCGCAGCGAAGGCCTGCGTCGCGGGATCGAGGTAATAGCCACCCTCGGTGACGGTCAGCGAGACGATGCGGGTGCGTGGATCGACGAGCTGCGCGAGGACAGCGTCGGTCTCTCCTGGCGCAACGAAATCGAGCATCGGCGCGATGATGCGCGCCTGCGAGGACGAGGCCTCCTGCGCCACGACGGTGGTCAGGAAATCCTGCGCCGCAAGATCGGCGCGCATCTCGGCGTCGCTCTCACGCACTCCGGTGCCGATCAGTGCCCAGTCGCGATCGAGGCCTTGCTCGAAGAGCTCGTCGAGATAAACAGCCTGATGCGCCCGGTGGAAATTGCCGACGCCGATATGGACGATGCCGGGCGAGAGCTGCTCCGGCTGGTAGCTGGGCACCGCGACAGGACTGGCGATGGCAGATAGCGTCGCACGCGAGAGCCTGGCCGCCATCGGCGTTACCTGGCCCGGGCGGCGACCGACTGGATGACGAGATCCGGCCGGTCGCTGGTGATCTGCGAAACGGGCTGGCCGAGCCAGAAGTCGATGTCGCCGACCGTGTTCGGCACCCAGACGCCGAGGCGCTCGCGCCCGACGATGCCGAGCGCCTGGTCGAGCGTGAGGCGCAGCAGCGATTGCTCGACAGCGATGATGCAACCGAGATCAACGAACCGCTTCAGCGTCCGCTCGATCCCGCCATAGGCTTCGCAGGAGCGCCGGTCGACCGAGGCGAGACGGCGCATCTGGGGCGCCTTTGCCCTGATCTCCTCGATCACCTCTGGCACGAAGCAGGTCAGCACCACGCGCGAGGACAGCCCGCGTTCCTCGACCAGCGCGATGACCTTGTCGAGCAGGCCGGGATAGGGGCTGCCGAAGGCGTTCATCTTCATCTCGATCTCGAGCTCGATCCCGGTGGGACCGAAGACGTCAAGCACGGCAGGCAAGGTCGGGATCGTCTCGCCGAGCGTGTCGCGCAGCCTGACCTTGCGCAGTGCCTCGCGGTCGAGCCTGTCGATCGGCCCCTTGTGATCAGTGGTGCGGTCAAGCAGCGGGTCGTGGATCACCATGATCTCGCCATCGCTGGACAGATGCACGTCGAGCTCGACCGCATCGACCTTGAGGTCGCGGGTGTTCCTGAAGCCGGAGAGGCTGTTCTCGGCCCAGAGGTTGCGCGCGCCGCGATGCCCGATGATCCGCATGGTCGAAATCCCGTCGTCAGAGAGGTGCGTTGGTTATTTGCCGCTGTCGACCAGCCCCTTCACGAACCAGCGCTGGAGCAGCAGGATCACGATGGTCGGCGGCAGCATGGTGAGGAAGGCCGCGTTCATCAGCACATGCCAGGTCGGCAGCGAGTCGCTTTGCGGCATCAGTTTCTTCAGCCCGATCACGGCGGTCGCCATGTCGGGATCGGTGGTGAGGAGGAGCGGCCAGAGATACTGGTTCCAGCCCATCAGGAAGAGGATGATCGCCAGCGCCACGATGTTGGAGCGCGATAGCGGCAGCAGGATCAGGCGGAAGAATTGCCACGGGCTGGCGCCGTCGATGCGCGCGGCCTCGCAGAGCTCGTCCGGCAAGGTCAGGAAGAACTGCCGGAACAGGAAGGTCGCAGTCGCCGAGGCGATCAATGGCAGGATCAGGCCGGAATAGGTGTTGACCAGATTCCAGTCGAGATCGATCAGCGCCTGCCAGCCCAGCCAGCCGCCGAGGATGTTGAGCGGCAGTGCGACATTGGCGGCCGATTCATAGGTCGGCACGATCCGCACCTCGATCGGCAGCATCAGCGACATGAAGATCAGCCAGAACGCCGTCAGCCGGAACGGAAAGCGAAAATAGGTGACGGCGAAGGCGGCGATCAGCGAGACCGCCAGCTTGCCGAGCGTGATGCCGCAGGCCACGACGAAGGAATTGAGCAGCAGCTTGCCGAATTTCGCGCTGCTCAGCACGGTCTGCATGTTCGCGAGGAACTGGTCGCCCGGCAGCCAGGAGAGCGGGACCTGCATGATCTCCTGCTGCGACTGCGAGCCGGTGACGAAGACGAAGTAGATCGGCAGGCAGACGATCGCCGCGCCTACCACCAGGATGGCGTGGCAGGCGAAGTCGAGGACGGGCGTGCGCTCGTTCATGTCGCCTCCTAGACGCTGTAGTTCACGCGCCGCTCGATGAAACGGAATTGCGCAAAGGTGAGCGCGAGCGCCAGCGCCATCAGCACGACCGATTGCGCCGCCGAGGAGCCGAGATCGAGCGTGACGAAACCGTCCTGATAGACCTTGTAGACCAGGATCGAGGTGGAGCCCGCCGGTCCGCCGCGGGTCGTCGCATCGACGATCGCAAAGGTCTCGAACAGGCCATAGACGAAGTTGATCACCACCAGGAAAAACAGGGTCGGCGAGATCATCGGCAGGCAGATGCGCAGGAAGCGCTGGATCGGCCCGGCTCCGTCGAGATAGGCCGATTCCAGGATCGATCGCGGCACGGAAAGCAGGGCCGCAACGAGGAAGATGTAGTTGTAGCAGATGTGCTTCCACGAGGCGGCCATGACGATCAGCGCCAGCGCATGGCCCGAATTGCGGTTCGGGTCCCAGTCGAAGCCCAGTCCCTGCAGCATCTGCGCGACCGGGCCGACACGCGGGTTGAACAGGAAGGCCAGCATGATGCCGGCGATTGCGGGTGCGATCGCATAGGGCAGCAGCAGGATGGTGCGGTAAGCGCCGCGGCCGCGCGCGATATGGTTGGTCGCGAAGGCGAGCACAAGCGCGACCGACAGGGTCAGGATGTTCTGTGCGAGCGTGAAGAGCAGCGTCACCTGCACGGACGACCAGTAGACGCCGCTGCGGAAGAGACGCTCGAAATTCTGGAAGCCGACCCATTGCGTCGTCGCGCCGAACGGGTCGGTGAGCTGGAAGGCCTGGAGCAGCGCCCGCACCGAGGGGATGAAGAAGAACAGCAGCAGGATGAAGAGCTGCGGCGCCAACAGCCAGAAGGGCAGCCAGCTGCCGGTGAAATGCGCGCGCTTCAGCCCGCTTTCCGCTTGGCCGCCCCTGATCGGAGCGTCCGCTCGCCGCCGCAGCGGCCAACGCAGACGCCGCGCGTCTGCGTTGGCCGTCAGCGCGAGGCCTTCGCTATTTCTTGCCAGCATTGAGCTGCTCGTAGCGGCGCAGCGCTTCGTTGCCGCGATTGACTGCGTCGTCGAGCGCCTGCTGCACCGGCTTGCGGCCGAGGAAGGCGGCCGAAACCTCCTCCATGATCGCGACATTGATCTGGTTGCTGTTGCCGATCCGGAAGCCAAGGGAATTGTCGCTGGGCGTGCCGCGCATCAGCTGGACGACGGCGATCGCCCGCGTCGGGCTCTTGTCGTAGTAGCCCTGCGCCTTGGCGGCCTCGTAGGCGGCGACCGTCACCGGCACATAGCCCGTGGCCTGATGCCACCAGACCTGCGTGTCGGTCTGCGCCAGGAAATTATAGAAGGCGGCGACCGCCTTGTACTTCTCCGGCGTGTGGCCCTTCAGGGTCCAGAGCGCGGCACCGCCGATGACGCTGTTCTTCGGCGTCACGCCCTGCTCATAGGGAAGCTCGGTCGCGCTCCAGTCGAACTTGGCGGCGGCGACCACGGCGGCGTGGGCGGCGGTCGAAGCGATGATGGTCGAGCACTCGCCCGAGGTGAAGAGCTGGACCGGGATGACGCCTTGTCCGGCGATCTGCATCACGCCCGAGCTGACCAGGCGCTTCATGCGCTCGACCTGGCCGACGAGCTTGCCCTTGTTGAAGACGAAGGTGGCGTCGAGCCCGTCCAGGCCGTTGCGCCTGGTCGCATACGGGATGTCGTTCACCGCGCTGTAGTTCTCGAGGAAGCTCCATTCATAGTCGCCGGGCAGCACCATCGCGCATTTCGAGACGCCCTTGGCCTTGATCGCATCGAGCTGCGGCTCGAGCTCCTGCCAGGTTGCGCCGGGCTTGTCGAAGCCGGCCGCTTTGAAATGGTCGCGATTGTAGAACAGGATCGGCGTTGAGGAATTGAACGGCATCGCCTGCAGCTTGCCGTTTATCGCGTAGTAGCTGACCACCGGCTTGATGAAGTTCGACCAGTCGACCTTGTAGCCCTGCTCGGCCATCAGCTCGGCCGTCGGGACGATCGCCCCGGAATTGACCATGGTCAGGAAGGAACGCTCGTTCGACTGGACGATCTCCGGCTGGCGCTTGGCCCGGTAGGCGGCGATCGTGCCGTTCAGCACCTCGTCATAGGTGCCCTTGGCGATTGCCTTGACGACATACTCCTTCTGCGAGTCGTTGAACTTCTTTACGACCTCGTCGACGCGCTCGCCGAGGGCGCCGCTCATCGCGTGCCAGAATTCGATCTCGGTCGCTGCCTGGGCCGTCGACAGGCCGGCCAGCAGCAGGGCACCCGCACCCGCCAGCACCGCATGGATAGGTCGCATGAAAGCCTCCCTCGTGAAGTTGTGCGAGCATATGCTCTTTGTTGAAGCATATGCTCGCACATCGCCCTTCTATGTCAACCGGCCATGACAGGGCGATGACGGCGCGAGCGGGCGTGCCGGCACCAGGTCGATCGGGGTGGAGGGAGTGCTCAGTCGGCCAGGAGGGCGCGCGCGGTGTCTTCGTCTGTGATCAGGCCGTTGACGATGCGGCCGGCGAGGGCGGCGCGCAGCGGCGCCACCTTCGCGGTGCCGTGAGCAATGCAGATGCGCAATCGGTCGCTGCCCGGCTCCGGCGGCACGCTGGTGACGCGCTGGTTCAGGCCCTGGTCGAGGATTCGGCCCTCGGCATCGAACGCCCAGCCGGTCACTTCGCCGACGGCTCCGGCGCGGACCAGCTCGAGCAATTCACTGCGGGTCATGAAGCCGTCGCGATAGAGCACCGCATCGTCGCCGATCTGGCTGATGCCCATCAGCCAGAGATCGGCCTCGCTGGCGATGGCGCGAATCCGCCGGACCGACTCGATCTCGATCAATTGCGCCCGCTCTTCCGCGCTCGAGACATAAAGCGGCAGCGGCATCGGGAAATGCTGGGCCTTGGTGATCTCGGCCAGCTTGACCAGCGTGTCGAACCGGCTCGCCGAGCCGTCCGGCGAGATCGTGCCGACGAGCGAGACCAGCCGATGCAGCGGGCAGGACATCGGCGAAACGCGCTCGATGCTGGCGCGCATCGAGCGGCCCGTGCCGAGCGCCATCACCAGCGACTTGCGCGAGCGCAGCCAGCGCTCGATCAGCAGGCCGCCGAGGGAGGCTACGCCGGAGGCGGCTGTCTCGGACGAGCCGTCGGCCGGGGCGATATCGCAATGCTGCAACTCGAAGCGATCGCGCAGGCGTGCCGCAAGATCCATGCAGTCGGCGATCGGATGGTTCATCCTGAAGCTGATCAGCCCCTCGGTTCGGCAGAGCGAGACGAGGCGCTGCGCCGCCGGCCGCGAGATGTTCAGGATCTGGGCGATGTCTTCCTGGGTCCTGCCGGCGATGTAGTAGAGCCAGCCAGCGCGGGCCGCGTCGTCGAGGCGGGCATTGTCTGCGTCGGCCATGCCGTCAATCCGCTTCCTGCATCGCCAATTCGCGCCAGGATCCGAGCAATCGGTCGGCTCCGGCTTCCATCAGGGCGTCGCGCTGATCTAGCACCGCGAAATGGCTGCCGGCCGCGAGCCCGAATGCGGTCATGCCCGCGGCCTTGGCCGCCTTCACGCCGCTGACGCTATCCTCGATGACGAGGCAGCGCCCCGGCGCGACGCCGCGCTCTGATGCCGCGAGCAGGAAGAGATCGGGTGCGGGCTTGCCCCGCTTCACGCGCGTCGTGCTGAAGATCCGCCCCTCGAACAGATCCCAGAGCTCGACCTGGCGCAGGCAGAGCTCGATACGCTCCTCGTCGCTGGAGGACGCGACGCAATAATCGGCGTCGAAGGCTTCGACCGCGGCGCGCACGCCGGCGATCGCCTGCAGATCCGCCCGGAAGGCCGAAAACAACCGGGCGCGCCAATCCCGCGTGAAGCTTTCGGGGGCGGGACGGCCCGTCATTCGCTCATAGTCCCCGATCACCGCGCTCGCCGGCCGCCCGAGATAGCGCCGCATCACATGGGGCAGATCGTAATCGGGATCGAGCGGCGAGAGAAGCTCGGCCAGAATCCGGCAGCTGATGGTTTCGCTGTCGACGAGCACGCCGTCGCAATCGAGGATGACGAGGTCGAACTGGCGGGGGTGGTGGGGCATGGAGTCAACAAAAATCGATCAGATGCTCCTATAAAGAACATCTGCTCGAATTCCTGTCAAACCCACCGATCAGCGGAGTCCCTGGCTGTCGCGAGCGCCCTGCTGCCAGATCAGGTAGTGCCGGTCATAGGCGGAAACGTGATCGGGGTCGGGATCGAAGCGCCGCGCCTCGCCGGCCGGCTTCCCGCAGATGTCGCGAACAGGTTCGCCCGTGCAGGCGAGCCGCGCCAGTCGCGCCGCACCGAAGGCCGCGCCGTGGTCTCCGTCGGCGTGACGCTCGAGCGGAATGCCGAGCACATTGGCGAGGATCGACAGCCACAGATCGGAGCGCGAGCCGCCTCCGATGACCAGTGCCCGATCGATCGCAGCGCCCGCGCCTTCGAGCGCAAGCTTGCCATCACGGAAAGCGAAGGCGACGCCCTCCATCACGGCCTGGGTCATCGCCTCCCGATCGGTCTCGTGCGCCAGGCGGGTGAAGCTGCCCAGCATCTGCGGGTCGTTGTGAGGGGTGCGCTCGCCGGAGAGATAGGGTGTGAACAGCGTCGAGACCGGCCGGCTGGCGCGGCTACCGAGCGGCGCCAGCAGAGCAGCCTCGTCGCAGCCGACGATTCCAGCCCACCAGCGCAGGCACGCTGCCGCCGAGAGATGCACCGACATCTGATGCCAGCGATCCGGCAGGGCATGACAGAAAGCATGCACGGCACGCTCGGCCCGCGCTTCGAACCTCTCCGTCGTGCGCCAGAGCACCCCGGAGGTCCCGAGCGACAGGAAGCAGTCGCCCGGCTCGATCGCGCCGAGGCCAATGGCGCCGGCGGCGTTGTCGCCCGCCCCGCCGGCAAAAAGCGGTGGCGCATCGAAGCCGAGCTCGCGGCTGAGTTCGGCACGCATCCGCCCGGCGGGCTGCGAGCCTTCGACGAGCGCCGGCATCTGGCTGCGATCGAGTTCCGTCGCCGCCAGCATCCGGTCGGACCAGTCGCGGGCGCCGACATCGAGCCAGAGCGTGCCGGATGCATCCGACATCTCCTCGATCGTCTCGCCGGTCAGGAAGAGCCTGAGATAGGCCTTCGGCAGCAGGACCTTGCGTGTTCTTCGGAAGATCTCCGGCTCGTGACGGCGGACCCAGGCGAGCTTCGGCGCGGTGAAGCCCGGCATGGCGATGTTGCCGGTGATCGCGCGGGAAGCCGGCTCGGCCGCTTCCAGCTCGGCGCATTCGGCAGCCGAGCGGCCATCGTTCCAGAGAATGCAAGGCCGCAGCGGCTGGTCTGCATCGTCGAGAAGGACGGCGCCATGCATCTGTCCGGACAAGCCGATGCCACGGCAGGCGCTAAAGGCGGGGAAGTCGGCATCGCGCAACCGCCCCAAGGCCGCCAATGTCGCGCTGACCCAGTCCGCCGGGGCCTGCTCCGACCAGAGTGGCCGCGGCCGCTGCAAAGAAAGTTCAGTCGTAGCGCTGGCGAGCACGCGCTGTCGATCATCGACCAGGACGGCCTTGACCGAGGACGTGCCGAGATCGATGCCGATATAGCTCATGGCGGCCATCGCTGGTGCAATGTGGCAGTCAGCGCCGGCGCGCCGCCGGGCCGCTGGGATAGATCAGGCTCTTGACCATACCCGCTTCGTTGGCGGCATGGCGACGGAAGGCTTCCGGCCCTTCATCCAGGCCGAAACGGTGGCTGACGACCGCTTCGACATCGACCTTGCCGAGCGCCACCAGCTCGATCGCGCGTGGATAGACATGGCCCATGCGGCGCGAGAACTTGATCGTCAGCCCGCGCCGGCGTGCCTCTGCCGCCGGGATGACATAGCTGTCGCCATCGGGGATGCCGACCAGCACGATCCGCCCGCCGATTCGCGCGGCGCGCACGGCGTCGCGAAACCCTTCCGGCGCATTGGTCGCCTCGATCACCAGAGGCAGTCCTTCATCGGTCCATTTTGCGATGTCGGCGACGCTCTCGCCGGCCTTGCTGGCGCCCAGCTTCAGCGCCAGGGCACGCCGATGCGGTTGCGGATCGCAGACCAGGATCTCGCCGACACCGACCGTCCGCAGCACCTGCAGGATCAGCAGGCCGATCGGTCCGCAGCCGAGCAGCGCGACGCGCTCGAGCAGACGTGGCTTCGCCAGGTCGACGGCGTGGATGGCGACGCCGAGCGGCTCCAGCATGACCGCATCGCTCGGGGTGAAATGCTGCGGCACCGGGACGATCTGCGACGTCGGCACCCAGATCCGTTCGGTCATCGCACCATCATTGGGCGGCGCGCCGATGAAGACGACCTCGGGACAAAGATTGGGATGTCCCGCGCGGCAGTGCTCGCAATGACCGCAGGCCTGATTGGGATCGACAGCGACGAGCGAGCCGCGAGCCAGGCCGAGCGCGGGCAAATCCTCCGTCAGCCAGCCGCTGAACTCATGCCCGGGCACGAAGGGCGCCGCGATCACCGCCGAGCCGATGCCGCCATCTTTGTAATAGTGCAGGTCGCTGCCGCAAAGCCCGACGGCGGCGACGTCGATCAGCGTTTCACCGGGCACGCCCTCACGCAGATTGAAGGGCGCGACGCGTGCATCGCCGGCGGCATGCAGGAATACGGCATGGGACATTTCGGGACGGCGCTCCGGCGCAATCGACACTCAGATTAACAAATGTAATCTCTTATTTACATTGGTTTCGGTCAAGATGAAAACAGCTGTCCAGCAGCCCTTGGTTGTAGGGGCTGGCCGGCGCGATATAACGCTCGAGAGCCCGACATAAGGACCCGCGATGCCGGAAGACGCCCAGACCCAGGTGAGAGCCGCCTGGCTGTACTACATGGAAGGGCTGACCCAGGCGGAGATCGCCGACCGGCTGAAGATGACGCGGCTGCGGGTCAACCGGCTGCTGGTCGAGGCGCGCGGCAGCGGTCTCGTCAACATCACCATCAATTCGCGGCTCGAAAGCTGCGTCCGGCTGGAGCGCGCGCTGGTCGAGACCTTCGGACTGCAGGATGCTGTGGTGGTGCCCACGCCCGATGATCCGGGGCAGGTGCCGGCCCAGATCGGCCGGGCCGCCGGCGAGTTCGTCTCGCGGATCATCGAGGAGCGCCCCTCCGGCGTCTTCGGCGTCGGCTGGGGCAGCACGCTGCGCGAGACCATTCGGCATATCCGGCCCGGCCAGTTCCGCGAGCTCGACGTCACCTCGATGATGGGTGGGCTGACCTATGGCATCGAGCTCAACACCTTCGAGATCGCCAGCCAGTTCGCCCGGCTCTGGCAGGCGCAGTGCCATTACCTGGCTGCCCCGATCTATGCCGGCACGCCGCAATCGCGCGACACCATCCTGGCGCAGGACGTGTTCGAGGAGGCGTTCGCCCGCATCCGCGCCACCGACGTCGCGATCCTCAGCGCCGGCGACATGAGCGAGCGCTCGTTGCTGGTGCGCTATGGCTTGCCGCGCGATCTCGATATTGCCGAACTGACGGCCCAGGGCGCGGTCGGCGACCTGCTCGGCCAGTTCATCGACAAGGACGGCAAGCCGCTCGACCACCCGATCAACCGCCGCGCCATCGCGCTGCCGCTGGAGGCGTTGACGCGCATCCCGACCGCGATCCTGGCGTCTGGCGGCAGCAATAAGGCCGCCGTCATCGCCGCCGCTCTGAAGGGCAAGCTCGCCTCGGTGCTGATCACCGATGAGCAGGCCGCGGCTGCCGTGCTGGCCTTACACTGAGGAGCGTCAGGCGGCTCGGATCGCCGCGAGCAGCTCGTCATGGATCAGGCCGTTGCTGACGACCTTTTCCAGGTCTTCGTCGCGCGAATCCACGCCGGCGACGGTGGTGACCCTGCCGCCAGCGGCGCGCACGAGCGGTATCGCCGCAGCATGCGAGACGATGTCGGCCTTGAGCCCGATGAAGGCATCGAGGCGCCCGGCCGCGACCAGCGACATCTCTAGCCCGCCCGAAACGAGGATACGCACACCCCGGCACAGGCCTGATAGCCGGCGGATGACGGCGTTGGTCCGCTCCAGGTCCTCCGGCGCGTAATGCGAGGTCAGGCAGATCGAGACCACGGCATCGGCCAGGCTCGCCGTTGCCGAGACGGCGGCCGGGCGGTCGTTGACCGTGGCGATGCCGCCTTCGACATAATGCGCGACGAGCCCGGCGAGCGGCGCATGCGTCAGGCCGAGCAGCGTGCGGCCATCCTCCTGATAGGCCAGGGTCACCGAGAACCAGGGCAGGCCGCCGGCATAGTTCACCGTGCCGTCGAGCGGGTCGATGATCCAGCGCGGCGCCGTCTCGGAACCAGAGAAGCCTGCCTCCTCCGAGAGGATCGCCGCTCCCGGCGTCAGCTGCCGCAGACCGTCGATGATCAGCCGTTCCGAAGCGAGATCGGCGGCCGTCACGACATCGCGGAAGTCCTTGTGCGCGACAGCGAGATCGCCGTCCTGCATGCGGACCAGCAGCTCGGCCGCCTGCCGCGCGATCGCGGCGGACTGGTCGAGCAAGGCGAGTAGACGGGGCTCAGACATGGGCGACCTGCGGCTTGCCGGGATAGGCCGGGTCGAGCACGAAGGGCCGGCGCGGACCGTAGTCGCCGATCACCTGGAGGTGGCTGACGACGCCAGTCTCCAGGCGCCAGGCATGCACGGCAAAGGCTGGCGGCTCCATGATGAACCAGTTCTCCGTGCCGGGACGCAGATCGAGCGCAACCTGATGGGCCGTGCCTGGCGCGACATAGCCGATCGTGCCGGCGAAGCGCCGCTGGATCGGCCGGTGATAATGGCCGCAGAGCACGCGCTCGATCTCGGGGTGATCGGTGATCAGCGCGGAAAAGCTCGCGGAGACGCGGCAGGGGATCACGTCCATGCCGTCGACGCCGACGGCGAAGGGCGGGTGATGCATGAAGATCAGCGTCGGGCGCCCTTGCCCTTCGCGCAGGCGTTTCGTGAGCCAGGCCTCGCGCTCGGCGCAGATTTCGCCGCCATCCTCACCAGCGATCACCGTGTCCAACCCGATCAGTCGGACCGGAAAATCCTCGATCGTGTAGTGCAGGAACCCGGTCTTCGGCAGATATCCATAGTCCGCGCCCAGTGCCAACGCGAAGCTCTCGCGCCGGTCGTGATTGCCCGGCAGGACATAGACCGGCATCGGGATGCGTCGTAGCGCCGCGCGGACGATCGCGTATTCCTCGGCGAGGCCGCAATCGGCGAGGTCGCCGGTGACCAGCACGCAGTCCGGCGCCGGATCGAGCGCCAGCACGGCGTCGACGGCGCCCTCGATCGCGGCATTAGTGTCGACGAAGCCATAGGCCGGGCAGCCATGTGGCCGGGCGTGGAAATCGCTGAGCTGGGCGATGATCATCGGGGCTTGTCCAAGGCAGGAAAACGACGAGGCCGCCCGGCGCGGACGCCGGGCGGCGGGTGCGAATGCGTCAGCGCGAAACGCTCACTTCATCAGCGCTTCGGTCTCGGAGACCATGCGTTCGATGCCGGCCTTGGGCTGGATCTCGCCGCGCATCACGCCGGCGATGACTTCGCGCTGCTGGCGCCAGATCCGGACCGAGTTGCCGCCCGGATAGCCCTGCCAGGGCGAGGCGCGGTTCACCTGGCCGTTGATGGTGCGGAAATTGGCGTTGTCCTTGTAGAACGGGCCAAGGAAGCCATCCTCGCCGGCGCGCAGATTGGTCGGCATGTAGCCCGAGGTCTCGACCACGATCTTCTGAGCCTCCGGACCGGTGACGAACTTCACGAATTCCCAGGCGGCCTTCTGCTTGGCCGGGTCCTTGGCGGTGATGATCGCCGCATTGCCGCCGGTCGGCAGGGTGCCCTTGGCCTTGTCGTCGACTGGGAAGAGGGCGGTCTTCAGGGTGAAGCGCTCGCCGATAAGGTCGGTGACCTGGCGCAGGCGGGCCGGCGTGTCGAAGAAGATGCCGATCTTGCCGGCGATGAACTGCTGGCGCGACTGGTCCCAGTCGATCAGCGGCATGCCGTCTTCCGTGACGAGGCTGCGCAGCGTCTCCAGCGCCTTCAGGCCGACATCGCCGCCGAAGGCGACCTTCTTGCCGCTGGCGTCGAGCAGGGTATGGCCGCCCTGCTGGACGATGCCGCGCCAGAGCCAGTCGTCCGGCCAGTCATGGATATTGTAGGCGAGACCGGCGACATCGGCGGTACGGATCTTCTTGGCGAGGGCGATCGTGTCGGCCCAGTTGTCGGGCATCTTCTCGGGATCGCCGCCGGCCTTCTTCACCAGCTCGGCGTTGAAATACATCAGCGGGGTCGAGGCGTTGAAGGCGAGGCCCGCCTGCTTGCTGCCGACCTGCCCGAGCGAGAGCAGCGCATCCGAGTAGTTGGCCTTACGCCAGGCTTCCGGCTCAGCCTTGAGCAGTTCACCGAGATCGACGACCTGCTTGCGCTTGTCGAGCGTCTCGACCAGCTCGGTCAGCAAATGGAAGCCGGAATAATAGACGTCCGGCAGCTGGTTGGTGACGGAGGAGCGCAGCATCGCCTGATGCCCTTCGTCATAGCTCGCCGCCGGGGCCCGGAAATTGATCTTGATGCCCGGGTTCTTCTTCATGAACTCCGCGGCGATCGGCTCGTGGAACTTGGCGAAGGCCGGGAAGGCATAGAGCACGTCGAGCGTGACCTCCTGGGCGCGCGCCGCCGTGGAGGCAGCCAGCGCGAACGCTGCGGCGGCCAGGGTTCTACCGAAAGCTTTCATCGGTGATCTCCTTGAGAGGATAGAGTTTTCTTTAGGCTCAGGCGTTTCGAGGGGTCGGCTTATTTGACGCCGGTCATTGTGATGCCGTCGATGAATCGGCGCCGCGCGATCAGGAAGGCGAGAACGAGCGGCGCGGTCAGGATCGTCGCCGCAGCGGTCAGCGCGCCGTAGTTCGAGCCGGTCTCGGCATCGGCGAAGAACATCATCCCGAGCGGCGGCGGCGCGAGCTTGGCGTCGGAGATGACGATCAGCGGCCAGTAGAGATCGTTCCAGTGCGCCACGATCGAGAACACCGCGAAGGCGGCGATCGCCGGCCAGGCGCTCGGCGTGACGATGCGCCAGACGATCTCGAACTCGCTCATCCCGTCGAGCCGGGCGGCGTTGATGATGTCGTCGGGGAAGCTGCGGAAGAACTGGCGGAACAGGAAGATGGCGAAGACCGAGAGGAAGAACGGCACCATCATCGCAAAATAGGTGTTGAGCAGGCCGAGCTGGGCGAGGCCGATATAGAGCGGCATCGCCGGCACCTGCACGGGGATGCAGAGGCCGAGCAGCACGAGGACGAAGAGCAGGTTGCGCCCGGGGAAATCGAGCTTGGCCAGCGCATAGGCACAGGGGATCGCGACCAAGAGCTGCACCACGAGGATGCCGGCGCAGAGGATGACGCCGTTCAATGCGAAGCGCAGCAGCGGCGCCTTCTCCATGGCGAAGCGGTAGTTCTCGACGCCGTAGAACTGCTTCGGCCAGAGCGCGATCTCGGCGCTGAATATCTCCGCTGGCGGCTTGATCGAGGTGACCAGCATCCAGATGAACGGCGCCAGCATGAACAGCGCCCCGGCGATCAGCACGCCATGGATCAGCACGAGCGAGAGGAAACGCCGCGCCGCCGAATGCGCGGAAGAGACCGTGGCGACGAGGGGGGGGCTAGCCGACATCAGTAGTGCACCTTCTTGTCGAGGGCGAAGGTCTGCGCGGCCGAGAAGACGAGGATGAAGGCGAGGAAGATGAAGGTCAGCGCCGCAGCGTAGCCGGTGTGGAAGTACTGAAAGCCTTCGAGATAGATGTTGTAGAGCAGCACCTCGGTCGACCCGACCGGGCCGCCGCGCGTCATCACCGCCACTGTGTCGAAGATCTTGAACGCGGTGATCATCGTCGTGATCACCACGAACATCGTCGTCGGCCCGAGCAACGGCCAGGTGATGGTCAGGAAGCGGTCGATCCCGCCCGAGCAGCCGTCGATGTCAGCGGCCTCGTAGAGATCGCGCGGGATCGCGGTCAGCCCGGCCAGGAATAGGATCATGTTGAAGCCGAGGATCTGCCAGATGCCGATCACGGCGAGCGTCGCCAGCGCAGTCGAGGGCTCGCTGAGGAAGGCGATCGGTGCAAAGCCAAGCCATTTCAGCAGGCCGTTGACCGGCCCGAGCGAGGGATGCAGCAGGAATTGCCAGACCGTCGCCATCGCGATCAGCGTCGAGGTCACCGGCAGGAAGTAGATGACCTCGTAGAGCGAGCGCGTACGCGTGCGCCGATGGATCAATATGGCGATGAGCAAGGCGCCGAAGACGCCTCCGGGCACCATGATCGCGACGTAGATTAGGGTGTTCAGCAGCGAGCGGCGGATGATCGGGTCGGCCAGCGCCTTCTGGAAATTTGCGAGCCCGACGAAGTCGAGGTCGACGCCGCCGAACTCGTAATTGGTGAGGCTGAGCACGACGAGCACGGCCAGCGGTGCCAGGATCGTCAGCACCAGCAGCAGCAACGCGGGCGCGGCGAAGCCGAGGCCGGTGACGCGCTCGATCCAGAGCCGGCGCCGCCGGCTGGACACGAGCTGCATGGGCGTGTCGAGCGCGAGCGTCATGCTCAGGCTCTCAGCGGCACGATGGAGGCGGACGCGACGCCGGGCCCGCGCGGCTCGATGCGCTCGCCATCGGCGGCGAAGAGATGGCAGGCGGCTTCGTCGAAGCCGAGCGTGACCTCGGCAGCCTCGGCGACGCTGGCGGCTTGGGCCGGGCTGGTACGCATCGTCACGCCCGGCAGGTCGCGGCCGGCGAGATCGAAATGCAGGATGTATTCGGAGCCGAGGTTCTCCTTGCGCCGCAAACGGGCCGAGAACCAGGCTCGACCCGCTCCGGCGGGTTCGCCCTGAACCAGCGACAACGCTTCCGAGCGCACGCCGAGCGTCATCGCCTGTCCCTGGGGCTGCTGTACCGTGAGTGACATCGGCCGGCCGAACAATTCGAGCCGGCCGCCCGCGCCGACACTGGCCGGCAGCAGGTTGATCGCCGGGCTGCCGATGAACTGCGCGACCTTGAGCGAGCCCGGCTTCTCATAGAGCTGGGAGGGCGTCCCGAGCTGCAGGATCGTGCCGGAATCCATCATCGCGACGCGATCCGACATCGTCATCGCCTCGACCTGGTCGTGCGTGACGTAGATGAAGGTGGCGCCCAGCCGCTTGTGCAGCTCGGCCAGCTCGGTCCGCATATGGACGCGCAGCTTGGCATCGAGATTGGAGAGCGGTTCGTCCATCAGGAAGACGTCGGGGTGGCGGACCATGGCGCGCCCGAGCGCGACGCGCTGGCGCTGGCCGCCGGAGAGCTGGGCCGGCTTGCGATCGAGCAGATGGTCGAGCTGCAGCTGCGCCGCGGCGGCCGCGACATCAGCCTCGATTCCGCGCATCACGGCCCGGCGCTGGCCCGAAAGCGCGCGCAGCAGCGGTAGACGCTGCCAGAGCTTCAGGCGCGACATGGTCAGCGGCAGCGCGATGTTCTGGCGCACGCTCATATGCGGGTAGAGCGCGTAGGACTGGAACACCATCGCCACGCGCCGCTCATGCGGGCGCAGGTGATCGACCGGCTGGCCGCCGATCGTGACGGCGCCGCCATCCTGATGCTCCAGGCCGGCGATGATGCGGATCAGGGTCGACTTGCCGCAGCCGGAGGGGCCGACCAGGGTCAGGAATTCGCCATCGGCGATGTCGAGGTCGACGCCGCCGAGCACGCGCGTCGGGCCGAAGGACTTGGCGATGGAGGACAGGGTGACCGTTGCCACGTCGCTCGCCTTTCTATGGGGCCCTGAGGGCTTCTTGCGTTTGACGATAGTCGGATCGCAGCCAGCGCCGCCTCAGGCGGCGCGCGGCGGATAGACCTCGTGGATCACGTCGTCGATCCAGAGCGTCTGGAGCGTGCTGATCTCGTGGATCGCGGCTTTGTAGTCCCGGCCGTCGAAGTCGTAGGTCACGGCACCGAGCGTCGTCGTGCCGGCCATGCTGGGCTGCAACTCTGGACCGACCACGAAGCCGGAAGAGGGGCCCCAGATATAGCGGGTGCCGTCGACCTCGAAGTCATGGGCGCGGTGGAGATGGCCGCTGGCGACGAAGGCGACCTCATGCTTGCGGACGAGGTCGAGCAACTGCGCCCGCGGCTTCGGCGGCACGCTCCAATAGCCCTTGTCGCCCTCGCCGGGCGCTTCGATGAAGAGCGGTCGGTGCAGGAACCAGCCGAGGCGGCGGCCATCGGCTTCGGCGATCTGCTGTTCGAGCCAGCTGAGCTGGTCGGCCTCGTCGGCCTCGTCGCTGCCGAACAGCATCGAGTTGAGGCCGATCAGGCGCCAGCCCTCGACGTCATGGCTCCAGAAATCCGCCCCGAGATGCTCGCGCCAGCGCGCCAGGCGCGGCGCGTCGACCGGCTGATGCGGATGGTGGGCCTCGCCGACATCGTGATTGCCGGGGACGCTCAGCACCGATACGCCGAGCGCCGCCATCAGGCCGCTGCAATAGCCGAAATCCTCGTCGACATCGGCGCCATCGACCGTGACGTCGCCGGTATGGATGACGAGGTCGGGCTTCTGCGCCGCCAGCCAGGCCGTCAGCGGCTGCCAATTGCCGGCAAAATGCTGCTTGGCCGGACTGAGATGAGTGTCCGAGATTTGCACGATCCGACGCATGACCACCCTCCGAACACGCCCCCGATGCCGGGATGCGGGCTGCCTTTCCGTCCATGCGGGGCAGCGGTTTTGCCATGGAACATACAAATGAATGTTTTGTGACACAAATGTATTTTAAGGCGATTGCAAGCCTGAAATCACGCTGAGACCCGCAGCTAGAGATCCGTGCTCTGCGGCAGGATCACCAGATCGCGGATCGTGACATTGCGCGGGCGGGTCAGCATGAAGTGCACGGCTTCGGCTACTTCCTCCGGCTCGATCAAGCCGCCGCGGGCCCGTTCCGCCTCGAGCTTGTCCTGGGGCCAGTCGGCGATCAGGGCCGTCACCACCGGGCCGGGCAGGATCGCCCCGACGCGCAGGCCATGCGGGATCACCTGGCGGCGGACCGTGTGGACGAAGGCCTGCACCGCGTGCTTCGAGGCGGTGTAGACCGGCTCCCACACCACTGGGACGACACCGGCGACCGAGCTGGTGACGAGGATGTCCCCGGTTTTGCGCGCGATCATATGCGGCAGCACGGCGTGGATGCTGCGGAAGACAGCGTTGATGTTGAGGTTCAGCATGCGGTCCCAGGCGTCGGGATCGCCTTCGCTGACCGGGCCGCCGACATAGGCGCCGGCATTGGCGTGGAAGATGTCGAGCGGGCCGGCCTTGTCGAGGATCTGCGGAAGCATTCCGGCGACTGAAGCCGGGTCGGTCAGGTCGATGACGAGCGGGATGGCATTGGGCCCGAGGGGCGCGCAGGCTTGATCGAGAGCCCGGCCATCGCGGTCGACTAGGACGACGCGCGCGCCGGCGGCGAGCAGCCGTTTCGCGCAGGCAAGGCCGATCCCAGAGGCTGCACCGCTGATCGCGGCGGTCTTTCCGCTGAGGTCCTGGGTCATGTCGGGCTCTCCGATACGGCTTGCAACACGGTGGGCTGCATCAACTCGTGCGCCCTGCGTGCGGCCGCCTGCAGCGTGTCGAAGGCGGCGCGGCGCCTTGCGTGGAGGGTGGCGATCTCGCCTTCGGCCGGCATGAAGACGGTGGCGCCGGGCGCCATCCCAGTCATGGCGGCGGCGAGGCCTGGGAAGGCGTTCGCCGCGGTTGCTGCGAGCATGGCCGAGCCGAGCAGGACGGGGTCGACCTCGTCCGGCGCCAGTAGGGGCAGTCCGGCACAGTCCGCCAGCAATTGCCGGATCAGCGGCTGCCGTCCGGCGCCGCCGCTGAGCACGATCGCCTCCAGCTTTGCGCCCTTCGCCCGGCTGGCATCGATGATCTGGCGCAGGCCGTAGCCGATGCCGGTGAGCCCGGCGACATAGAGCGCGATGAGATTGTCGAGATCGCGTTCCATGCCGAGCCCGGCGATCACGGCCCGCGCATGCGGGTCGGCATGAGGCGAGCGATTGCCGAGGAAATCGGGCACGACGATCAGGCCGCCTGCGAGGCGCGCGGCGTCCGATGGCTTGGCCTCACGCCGTGCCGCCTGAGCGGCGAGCCAATCGGGGAATGAAAGCCCCTCGGCCTCGGCCTGCCGCTGCCCCTCGGCCGCTGCCGGATGAAAGCCGAGCAATTGCTCGATGGCGGCGCCGGCTCCGGATTGCCCGCCTTCATTGAGCCAGAGGCCGGGCACCATTGCGGCAAAGTAAGGTCCCCAGACGCCGGGGATGAAGATCGGCTCGTGGCTGCTCGCCATGGTGCAGGCCGAGGTGCCGAAGACATAGGCCAGGCGGGTGAGGGCGTTGCCATGCGGCGAGCGGACGCCAACGGAGCCGAGGCCCCCGGCATGGGCGTCGATCAATCCCGCGGCGACGGCGGTTCCGGGCTTCAGGCCCAGCTCGGCTGCGGCTTGTTCGGTCAATCCGTTGGCGAGCGCCGTGCCGCCCGGAACGATCTTGGTGCCGATGCGGGCAAAGCCGTCCTCGGCCAGGTCGGCCAAGCCGATCTGCCGGAAGTAATCCGCGTCCCAGCGCCCCTCATGGGCGAGATAGGTCCATTTGCAGGTCACTGTGCAGGTCGAGCGCGCCAGCGAGCCGCTCGCGCGCCAGGTCAGAAAGTCCGGCAGGTCGAAGAACTGCCAGGCTGCATCATAGGTGGCTGGCAGGTTCTCCTTGAGCCAGAGCAGCTTCGGCGTCTCCATCTCCGGCGAGATCGTGCGGCCGACATAGGCGAGCACAGGATGGCGCGTCGCGTTGATGCGCTCGGCCTGGCCGATCGCGCGGTGGTCCATCCAGACGATGATGTCGCGATCGGCATCGCCATGCGGACCGACGGGGAGGGGCGTTCCTTCCGGTCCGAGCACGACCAGCGAGCAGGTCGCATCGAAGCCGATGCCGGCGATGTCGTCCGGCGTCAGCTCGGCCTCGGCCATCGCTTTGCGCACGCTGGCGCAGACGGCCCGCCAGATATCCTCGCTCGATTGCTCGGCGATGTCGGGCCCGTCGCGATAGAGCGCGATGTCGCGCTTGGCCGTCGCCAGCATGCGCCCGTTGCGGTCGAAGATGCCGGCTCGGGCGCTGCCGGTGCCGACATCGATGCCGATGACATGCGTGGCCATCTCAGGCCGCGGCGCGGTTGGACGGCCCGGCGCGGGTGCCGTCCGGGTTGCGTAGATAGACGCCGTGTTCGAGCTGCTGGCGGCGCAGTTCCTCGATGTCGATCTCGGCCGGCGCGCGGTTGCCGCGCACCGAGATCTTGGCGGCCCGGCCTGCCGCCTCGCCCATCGCCATGCAGGTCGCCATGACGCGGATCGCGCCCATCGCCTCATGCGTCGCCGAGATGCTGCGCCCGGCGACCAGCAGGTTGCCGATCTTCTGCGGCACCAGCGAGCGATAGGGGATGTCGTAGCAGTCGCCGCACCAGATCAGCGTGCAGCCGTCGTCGGCCGGGCGGTGGATGTCGATCGGGTAGCTCGCCACCGCGATCGCGTCGTCGAAATGCTTGCAGGCCAGCACGTCCTCCTGCGTCATCACATACTGGCCGATGATGCGGCGGGTCTCGCGGATGCCGAGAAAGGGCGCCGTCTTGGTGAAGTACGCCTTCTCGAAGCCCGGCACGTAGTTGACGAGATAGGTGACGATATCGTCGATCTGGGCGCGGCCTTCGATTTCGCCCTTGGTCAGGCTGCGCGCATCGGTGCCATCCGTGCCCTTGACGCGTGTCATGTTGATCCAGACCTCGCCCTTCTTCAGGCCGGTGATGATGATTGTCCGCTCGTTCGGGATCTGCAGGCCGCGCTCGGCCTTCGCCTTGGCCATCAATTCGCGCATGCCGACGACGATGAACTGATGGTTCTGGCCGAAATACTCGGCCGGGATGAAGTCGGTGAGATAGGTCCGCGCCGCCGGCGGGGCATTGGCGATCGAGAGCCGGAGCGCATCGGTATCGACGCCGGCGAGGCAGAACATCAGCGTCGGCGGCTGCATGCCGCCCTCGGCATTGCCCTTCTCGGTCGGCACGCCGGCGCTGTAGGCGACGTCGGCATCGCCGCTGCAGTCGATCACGACCTTGGCGAGGATGGCGGTACGGCCGCTCTTGCTCTCGGTGATGACGCCGCGGATCGTGTCGTTCTCGACCAGCGCGCCGGCAAAGAAGGTGTAGAACAGGACATCGACTCCGGCCTCGGTCAGCATCTCCAGCGCGACCGTCTTCACCGCTTCGGGCTCGACCAGTGTGATGCCCATATGCAGCGGGCAGGGCCTGTGCTCGCTCGCTCCCTGGCGTTCCCGACGCAGGCGCTCGATGAACTTCTGCGGCAGCCCGTCAATGATCTGGTTGCCCTTCTGGCCGAGGAAGCCGAGCACCGGCAGGCCGATCGTCATGTTGCCGCCGACGAAGCTGCGGCTCTCGATCAGCCCGACGCGCAGGCCGTCCTCTGCTGCGGCTAGTGCTGCCGTCAGGCCCGAAGGCCCGCCGCCGACGACGAGCACGTCGTATTCGGCCGAGACGGGGATGGAGCGCGCCGGCTCCTCGATGAAGCGGGGCGATGCGGTCGACATGACGAAAATCCTCTTCGGTAAGGCGATGGTCTGAAACGGCCGTGGAGCCTCGGCTCCGCGGCGCCATCTGATGATCAGGCCGGCATCATCGGCTTGACGCGTTCGATGATGGCGGAGACGGCGCCCTTGACCGGCTTGCGGCCAAGCACGGCGAGCTGGACTTCCTCGAGGAAGGTCGCCTGGGCGCGCGCAGCCTCCGGGAAGGGCGGGAAGGCGCCGCGCGCCGTCGCCAGCACTTTGGCCTCGACGGCGGCGAGCGGGTTCTTCGCCTTCAGCCTGGCATCAGCATAGGAGGAGACGCGCACCGGTCCGTTGCCGTTGATCGCCATGCCCAGGGTGACGCGCTTGCTCGACACCTCCCTGATGAAGCTCCAGGCCAGCGCCTTGTCCTTGGCGTTCCTGGGGATCGACATCGCCCAGGCCTCGACGACGGAGGCCATCGGCACCTTGCCTTTGATCGCGGCCGAGCCTGGAAACTCGACCGCCTTGATCCTGCCGTGGAACTTGCTCTGCTCGGGATTGTTGAGCTGCGCACCGCGGGCGAAGGGCAGCACAGTGAAGGCGGCGCGGCCCTGCTGCAGCCAGGTGACCTGGTCGTCGTTCTTGGTGGTCGCATAGCTGCGCGGCAGGCTGCCGGCCTCGAACATGCCGCGCAGTGCCCCAAGACCCTGCTCCAGCGCTTCGCGGTTCGGCACCAGCTTGAGGTCGGGGCTGACGAAGTCGCCGCCATAGGCGCGAGCGAACATCACCGGGAAGACGGCGAGGTCGCTCGCCAGCACCATGCCGGTGACCGGCGTGCCGGCCTTCGAGGTGAAGCTCGTCTTCTTCGCCTGCTCGATCAGCTCTTCCAGCGTCGTCGGCGGCGCCGAGATGCCGGCCTCTTCCAGCAGCGCCTCGTTATAGAACAGGCCCTGCGTGGCATGGCGCACGGGAATGCCGATCAGCTTGCCGTCGACGGTCATGCCCTGGACGAGGCCCGGCGCGATGTCGGCGAAGTCCTCGATCGCATCCTGGCTCTGATAGGCATCGAGCGGCTCGAACAGGGCGGCGATCTGCGAAGTCGGCCGATTGTCGATCAGGTAGCCGACGCCGTATTCGGTCTCTTTCAGGCTGGCTTCGCGGAAGAGACGATCCTGCAGCGGATTGGAGTCGAAGGTGGTGAAGGCGATCTCGGCGTCGTTCGCCTTGCGCCAGCCCGCCATCAGGTCGCCATCGCCGCTGCCGAGCACGGTCTGGTGGACCTTGTGGCTGAGCACGTTCAGCGTCTTGCTCGCGGCGCGTGCTGGCCCGATCGCAAGAGTGGCCGCTACGCCGGCGGAGCCGGCGACGAAGGCGCGGCGGGTCAGCTTGGCTTCAGGCTTGCTCGACATGGCTTCCTCCCTCTTTCTTTGTGGTTGGCTACCCTTTCGTAGAGCCGGCGGTGAGGCCGGCCACGAGGTAGCGGTTCATGAAGACGACGAAGAGAAGGACGGGCACGAGTTGCACCGTTGCGGCCGCGAACAGGATCCCCCAGTCGACGCCGTCGATTGAGCCGATCATCTCGGAGATGACGAGCGGGGCGGTCTTGGCCCTGGTCGCGGTGAAGATGAAGGCGAAGAGGAACTCGTTCCAGGAGAAGACGATGACGAAGACGGCGACCGCGAGCACGCCCGGCATCGCCAGCGGTGCGATCACCTTGCGCAGGATGGTCAGGCGGCTGGCCCCGTCGATAGCGGCGGCTTCGTCGAGCTCGCGCGGGATCTGATCCATGAAGGTGCGCATCAGCACCGTGCCGAGCGAGACGAAGAAGCTGGCGTAGAGGAGGATCAGGACGAGATGCGTGTCGCTGAGGCCGAGCGCGTTGACGATCGGGAAGAGCGGCAGCGTCACCACGATCGGCGGGATCAGCCTGACGATGATGAGGCCGAGCAGGCTGGCCCCGAGCCAGCGTCCGGAATTGCGCGAATAGACATAGCCGGCACAGGCGCTGGCGACGATGGCGAGCAGCGTTGCTCCGACGGTGATCAGCAGGCTGTTGAGCAGTCCCTCGAAGAACACGCCCCAGGAACGCCAGAGCTCGGCGTAATGCTTGAAGGTCGGCGTGAACAGCCATTTCGGCGGCACTGCGAAGATGTCCTGCCCCGGCTTCAGCGACGACAGCGCGATGAACAGGATCGGGAAGAGCGACCAGAACAGGATCGCGATGACGGCGAGCGCCTTGCCCGCCCCGATGAGAAGCCGCTCAGTGCGCATGGGCTACCCCTCCGCGCCTGAGCAGGAGGACATAGGCGCCGGCGAGCAGCAGCGATGCCAGGACCATGATCCAGGCGGTCGCCGCAGCGGGCCCGAAGGCGTTGAAGCTGAAGGCTTCCTGATAGAGGTAGATCGCCACCACCTCGGTCGAGCGCGCCGGTCCGCCCTTCGTCAGCAGCCAGGCTTCCGAGAACAAGCGGAAGGCGAAGATGTAGCGGAACAGCAGCGCGATCAGCATCGCCGGGCCGAGCAGCGGCAGCGTCACGCGTCGGAAAGCCTGCCAGCGCGTCGCGCCGTCGATCCGCGCGGCTTCATAGAGCTCGCCGGGGATGGCGAGGCGCGCCGCATAGACGATGACGAAGGTGAAGGGCAGGTGCAGCCAGATCGTCAGCAGGCCGATCAGGATCATTGCGTGCGAGGGCTCGAACGCCCAGTCGAGCGTCGGCAGCCCCAGTGCGTGCAAGGCCAGGGTTATCGGTCCGGCATCGGGATCGAACAGGAAGCGCCACATCACAACGGCGGTGACTTCGCTGACGGCATAGGGCGCGAGCACGGCGACGAGCAGGAAGCGCCGGAACGGCAGACCGCTGGCGAAAAGCAGGGCCATGCCGAGGCCGACGGCCAGCTCCAGATGCACGGCGACGACGACGAGAACGACCGTGTTCCAGAGCGCGCCGTGGAAAGCCGGGTCGATGAGGACGCGCCAATAGTTCTGCAGGCCGACGAAGCTCGGCGCCTGGCCGAAGCTCGACATGTTCAGGCTCAGCCAGACGACATAGAGCGACGGCAGCACGATCACGCTCAGGATGAGCAGATGCACCGGCGCAAGCAGCGGCAGTATCCGTGCCGTTCGTTGAAGCTGCACGCTTTCCTCCAGAACTCTTTTGCTCCGGGCTCTGTCGGCCCGGTGGCTCGGACGTGAGGCGTCCGCAGTCGGTATTCGTCAGTGCACCGCCTTGGGCGATGCGGCCGGTCTCTCCGGGTTCGGCAGCAGATCGGGATCGCGGACGGTGCCACGATCCGTCGCGGCGGCGAGATCACGCACGGAGTCGCGCACTTGCAGGCTGGTCTGCAGCACGATGTTCTGGGCCGGCGCGCTGTCGCCCGCCATGCGCGCACGCAGGCGCAGCCAGGTCGCCGCGGCAAGCTCGGCGATCGGCTGCCGGATCGCGGTCAGCCCGGTCTTGCGGGCGCTCATCCACGGGTAATCGTCGAAGCCGACCACTGAGACGGGCTCGGGAATATCGATCTTCAGGCGGGCCAGCGCAGACAGCGCGCTCAGCGTCGTGACGTTGGTCAGCGCGATCACCGCGCTCGGCTGCGGATGCCGCTCGAGCCAGTTCCGAAAGAGCTCGGCACCGTGCTCGGCGACGGAGCCGAGTTCGATCACCGTCACCTCGCAACCGGCCGTCTGCCGGATCAGTTCACTAGCCCCGCGGACACGCTCGCGGATCGGCGAGATGGCGAGGCTGGAGGCCGCGATGACGACGTCGCAATGCCCCAGCGCCAGGAGGTGGCGCGCAGCGATCTCTCCGGCTTCGCGGTTGTCGATCGCGACGGTGTCGACGACCGAGCCCCCCGGATGGACACGGTCGGCGAAGACAATCGGCAGCCGCCCGATTTCGGCGGCGAGGGCTTGCGGCACCTCGTCGGAGCAGGGCACCACGATGAGGCCGGAGGGGCGCCAGGCGAGCAGGGTGTTCAGGCGCGACTGTTCGAGACGAATATCGTCGCGGGAGCTCGCTACGACGATGTCGTAGCCGTCGGCCTGCGCCAGGACCTCGAGCCGCGAGACCAGCGAGGTGAAAAACACGTCGTCGAGATCAGGAACCAGGACGCCGACGACGCGGGCCTGACCTGAGCGCAGCTGCGACGCCGCGCGATCCACCTGATACGCCAGCTCCTTGGCAGCCAGCAGCACGCGTTCGCGCAAATCCTCGTTCACCGGCTTGTTGCCGCTGAAGACATTCGAGACCGTCGCGATGGATACCCCCGCGCGGCCTGCGACATCCCGGATCGTTACGCGGCGGCTGTTCATCGTACGCCTGTTAAACGTTTAACAGTAAAACGTTTAACAGGCCTCAAGCGACCTGGCAAGCGGCGTTCTGAGGGTCTGCTCGCGGCAGATTCTCCGATGTGCATAATTAGTGCGGCGGAGCTCCTGTAGAGCTCGATGCGGCGACTTAGGTAACGAACCAGCCGGCTAGCCGGGCTGCCGATCTCTTACGAGGATTTCGACGAAGCGCGCCGCCAGCCGGGTCAAAGGCCGGCTCCGAACCGTCATCAGGCAGATGGTGATCGGCAGTTCCGGCGTCACATCCAGCCTGACCAGCCCCTCGAAGCGCTGGGCCTGGGTCAGCAGGCTGTCGATCAGGATGACATCGCCCTGGCGCGCCAGCAGATGGGCGGCGGAAATGCTGTAGGGCACGGTCATGAAGGGCGCATAGTCGATACCGGCCTGCTCATGGGCGCGCGCGATCAGCCAGCCCAGCGGCGATTTCTCGCGATCGAAGCAGATCAGCCGATGATTACGGAGCTCGGGCAAGCTGACCTGGCGGCAACGCGCGAGCGGATCGTCCTCACGAACCAGGGCAATGATCGAGGCGTGCGCGAAGGGCGTCAGGGCTATGTCGTCGGTGACACGGGGCGAGAACATCACGCCGAGATCGGCGGCGCCCTTCGAGAGTTCCGTCGGCGCGTCACCCATGATCAGTTCGATGCGGGCCTGCGGATAGTCCGTCACGAGCCGCCGGATCGCCTGCGCGATGAGCCCCTGGCCGATACTGGGCGTCGATGCGATCCGCAGCGGCAGGGCGCGGCCGGAGCGCACGTCGCCGACGGCTCCGCGCAACGCGCGCCATTCGTCCTCGACATGGCCCAGCGCCGACATCAGGCCGCGCGCTTCGGAGCGCAGGATCAGGCGGCCGTCGCGGCGATCGAATACTGGGACGCCGAGGGCCGATTCGCTGCGGGCGATGATCTTGCTCACGGCCGACTGCGTCAGATGAAGCTGCCGTGCGGCCTCGACGGTGGTGCCGCAACGGCCGACGGCGCGCAGGACCGTCGCGTGGGTTGGCGTCAATGCCTTCATGCGCCCGCACCCACGAGATGCTCCAGCAGAATCCGCGCGGCATGGTCGAGCGGTGCGCCGTCGCGATGATGCGCGAAGGCCGTGACGAGGGGGCTCTCGTCGAGCGAACGGACCGCCAGCCCTTGCGTGAGGCTGCTGCTGATGACGAAGCCGTCGACGACGGCGATGCCGACGCCCTCGCGCGCCAGATGACAGGCGCTGTCGGTATGGCGGACGGTGATCGCGATCTGGTCCGATAGGCCGATCCGGCCCAGTGCGTCCTGAAAGCTGTCGGCCAGGCTGATGCCGTCGGGCCCATAGCTGATCAGGCGCTGGCCTTCGAGGACCTCGCGCGACAGCGTGTCATGGGCGGCGAGCGGGTGAGCCTCGTCGAGCACGCAGACGAGTGGACTGCTGCGCAGGACGATATCCCGCAACCCTTCCGTCGCCATCGGACCGTAGGAGATCGCAAGATCGACTTCGTTGGCGCTGAGGTGATCGCGGACATGGTCGAACATCACCTCGACGGCGGCCCGGTCGCTGAGGTCGCGACGCGCGCTGGCGATGGCCGGCGGCAAGATGCTGTGCGCCAGTCCCGGCACAGTCGCGATCCGCAGGCGATCGGCCATGCCGACGCGGATCATGTCGGCTTCATGATGCGCCCGGCGCAACGCGCCGAAGGCCGGGCGTGCGAGGCGGCTCAACTCCAGTGCCTCGGGTGTCGGGGTCAGCCGCCCCTGGACGATCGCGACAAGGCTGAGGTCGAGCTCTTTTTCCGCCATGTGCAACGACTTGATCACGGCAGACTGGCTGACGCCCAGCCCTTGCGCCGCTTCACCGGTGCCGCCGAGTCGGACGAAGGCATCGATCACTTGCAGCGCCCCCAGCCTCATTCAGCCTATTCCACTTGGTTGATAATCTTGCCGAATGTTTCATTTGCGAGACTAGATATGCGCATGGAAGGTTGCAAGCTGCCGCCGCCGAGGCAGAGCGGCCAAGATCAGGGGATCTCCATGACCACTTTCCGTTCCATGGTGTCGGCTGCCGCGCTCGCGCTCTCAATCCTCGGCCCGGCGCTCACCATCGCGCCCTCCACCGCCCTGGCGCAGGGCGTCCTGAAGCTGGCGCAGACACAGGACCTGGTCTCGCTCGACCCGATTGCAACGAGCGACAATCCGTCGATCCATGCGCAGCTTCTGATCTACGACACCTTGCTGCGTCCGAGCACGGACGCCACCAAGCTGGAGCCCGGCTTGGCCGAGAGCTGGACGGTCAGTGATGACGGCCTGACCTACAGCTTCAAGCTGCGGCAGGCGAAGTTCTCGGACGGCACGCCCGTCACCTCCGCCGATGTCGCCTTCTCGCTGAAGCGGGCCGGCAGCGACGCGTCGAGCTGGAAACGCTTCTTCTCCGGCATCGATGCCATCGAGACGCCGGACGAGCGCACCGTCGTGCTCAAGCTGAAGAAGGTTTTCACTCCGCTTCTGAACAACCTCGCCTTGTTCTCCTCGGCGATCCTGCCGCAGAAAGCGTTCGAGGCCGCGCCCGACAAGTTTTTCGAAAAGCCGATCGGCTCCGGCCCCTTCACCGTCGCGGCCTGGAACAAGGGCCAGGCCCTCTCGCTCAAGAAGAACGCGCATTACTGGCAGGCCGGCAAGCCTAGCCTGGACGGCGCCGAGATCTTGGTCCTGCCTGAAGGCAACAGTCGCGTGCTGAAGCTGCAGGCCGGCGAGATCGACGCGGCGCTCGAAATCCCGCTCAATCAGATGCAAAGCCTCGGCCGCGCCGGCACCGTCAAGACCGCCGTCGCTGATGTGCTGCGCACCGATTTCGTGCTGCTGAACACCAAGAAGAAGCCTTTCGACGATGTCCGTGTCCGCCAGGCGCTGAACTACGCCATCGACAAGCAGGGGCTGGTCAAGGCGCTGCTCTACGGCGCCGGCAAGGTGGCGAACTCGCCGATGCCGCTGATGGCCTATGCCGACCCCGAGCTGAAGCCCTATGCGCATGACGTCGCGAAGGCCAAGGCACTGCTCAAGGAGGCTGGCTATGGGGATGGCTTCAAGACCTCACTGCTGGTGCATTCGGGCCGGCCGCTGCATCGCCAGGTTGCTCAGGCGCTGCAGAGCGCGCTCGCGCAGATCGGCGTCACTGCCGAGATCCGCCTTGTCGAAGGCGGCACGCACTGGTCGACGACCAAGGCCGGCGATTACGAGATGGCGGTCTCCTATGCGTCCAGCGACACGATCGACCCCGACCAAATGGCCGGCTTCCTGATCGTCAACCCGGAGCGCGCCAACGCCTACCACACCGAGTGGAAGAACGAGCGCGTCAACGAGCTCTATGAGAAGGAGCGCGCCACCAAGGACGGGCCCGAACGCGGCGCGATGTTCAAGGAGATGGTCGAGCTCTCCCATGAGGGCGCGCCGTCGATCTTCCTGTTCTATCCCGGCACTCCCTACGCGTATCGCAGCACTGTCAGCGGCTTCGAGGTGCTGCCGACCGGCAATTTCCGCCTCGAAGACGTCAAGCTGAAGTGAGGAAGGGGCGGCCGGTGGCTGCCCTGCTCTCCAGCCCGCACCCATGCTGACTTACATTCTCAAGCGGTTCGTCCAGCTCGTCCCGGTGCTGTTCGGCATCACGCTGGCCTGCTTCTTCCTGCTGCGGGCGTTGCCGGGAGATCCGGCGACGCTGCTTCTCGGCGCACGCGGCGGTGCGGACGAGATCGCGGCGATGAAGCAGCGGCTCGGGCTCGACCTGCCGCTGTGGCGGCAATACCTGCTCTTCCTTGGCGATATCCTCTCCGGCAGCCTGGGCCGTTCGGTCGTCTACGGCCAGCCTGTGATGTCGCTGGTGCTGGAGCGTCTGCCGGCGACGTTGTGGCTCGTCGCCTATTCGACCGCGATCGCGGTGGTGCTGACGATCCCGCTGGCGCTGTGGTCGGCGATCCGGCGCGACCAGGCGCCCGATATCCTGATCAAGCTCATGTTCACGGTGCTGCTCGCGATCCCATCCTTCTGGCTCGGGCTGGTGCTCGTCGTCGTGCTCGCCATCTGGGTGCCGCTATTTCCGACCTCGGGCTATGGCAGCGGCATCCTTTCACGCCTGCACCATCTGACGCTGCCCGCCTTCGTCATCGCGCTGGCGACGGCGTCGCTGACGATCCGCAGCCTGCGCAGCGGCATCCTCAACGTGCTCGGTTCGGACTACGTCACGACAGCCCGCGCCAAGGGCAACGCGACTAGCCGCACCATGCGCGTCCATGTGCTGCCGAATGCGCTGATCAGCTCGATCTCGGTGCTCGGCGCCCATACGAGCTGGGTGATCGGTGGGACGGTGGTGATCGAGACCGTCTTCGCCCTGCCGGGGCTCGGCTCGCTCTTCGTCGAGTCGATCTTCGCCCGCGACTATCCGATGATCCAGGGGCTGACGATTGTCTTCGCCGTGCTGGTCGTGCTGATCAATCTTGCGACGGACATCGCCTATGCGCTGGCCGATCCGCGCATCCGGCTGGATTGACGCGATGAGCAAGCGCCGCCTCGATCCGACGCTCCTCGTCGGCCTCGTTATGCTCCTGCTGCTGTGCCTGTTCGTCGGGCTCGGGCAGGTCTGGACGCCGCACGACCCGTTCCTGGTCGACTATGGCAACACGCTGCAGCCGCCCTCGGCGAAACACTGGCTCGGCACGGACGATCTCGGCCGCGACGTCGCCTCGCGCGTGATGGCCGGCGGGCTGGTCGACCTGCGGGTGGCGCTGGTCTGCGTCGCCGCGCCTGCCATCCTCGGCATCGCGATCGGCGCACTTTCGGGCTTCGTCGGCGGGCGGGTCGACACCGTGATCATGCGCATCACCGACATCTTCTGGGCCTTCCCGTTCCACGTGCTGGTGATCGCCATCGTCGGCGTGCTCGGGCCTGGCGAGGCCAATCTCTATCTCGCCTTCCTGCTGGTGAACTGGATCTCCTTCGCGCGCATCACCCGCGGCGAGGTGCTGGTGCTGCGCGAGCTCGACTATGTCCAGGCGGCGCGCAGCTTCGGCTCGACCGACAGCCGCATCGTCACCGCGCATATCCTGCCCAATGCCGTCACGCCGGCGATCGTCTTCGCCATGGCCGACGTCGTGCTGACGATCCTGGCCGTGACCTCGCTCTCTTTCCTCGGCCTCGGCATCCAGCCGCCGACGCCGGAATGGGGGCTGATGATTGCCGACGGACGCCAGTTCCTGTTCGACGCATGGTGGATCGCCACCGCTCCCGGCCTTGCCATCGTCTACACCGGCGTGACCTTCGCCCTGATCGGCGAGGGCCTCGACACCGCGCTGCGCCCCAAGGGCTGACGCGCGCCCCCATTTCCGCCCTGTATCGCGAGACGGCCATGAGCTTCTTCATCGAGACTGCCGAACTCCAGCGGATCGGCGCACTGATCGAGGCCCATGCCGCGCCGATCTATGCGGCGCGTGGCATCCCCTTCGAGCAGTTCGCCTATGTGCTCATCCAGCCCGGCAAGGACGGCGGCAAGCCCCGAGGCGCGGCATTGCGGGCGAATTGGCGCGCCTATCCCTGCTCGCTGGTGAAAGTGTTCCACCTCGTCGCGGCGCAATTGCGGCTCGAGGACGGGCGGCTTTCAGCCCATGGTGAGCTCGACCGCGCCATGCGCGACATGATCCTTTGGTCGTCGAATTCCGCGACGAACTACATCATCGACCTCCTGACCGGCACGACTGGCGACACGCTGCTGAACGAGCAGGACATGAACGCCTGGTGCGAGCGACGCGAGGAGGTCAACCGGATCTTCGCCGGGCTCGGCTGGCCGGAACTCGCCGGCATCAACCTCAACCAGAAGCTGATGGACGATCTGCGCTACGGCCGGGAGAAGGTTGCGCTCGATCGCTCGCCCACCGGGCACAACTGCCTGACGCCGATCGCCATGGCGCGGCTGATGCATGAGATCTTCAGCGACTCCGCGCTGTTGCCCCCGGCGCGCCTTGCCGTCATCCGCGACCATCTCGCCCGCGACGCCAATGATCCCGACCGCGGTCGCGGCGCCTATCAACTGCTCGGCTATCTCGGCGACGCGCTTCCCGGTGGTACGCAAATCTGGTCCAAGGCAGGACGGACCCGCTGGCTCGGCGACGACCGCGCCTCCTTTCGCCGGCACGATACGCTGCGCGCGATCCTGCCTGCGGGGCAGGAGTTCCTGCTCACAGTCTTCACTCAGGGCGAGGCCATCGCCGAGGACGACGGTTTCCTGCCGGCGATCGGTGCGCTGGTCGCAGCCGAACTGTCGACCCTCGCGCCGGAAGGCCAATGATGCCGCTCGCAGCTCTGGAGCGGCCGGTGCCGAGCCGTCCACACATGGCGCATCCTGCACCGGGCGCGGTCAGGCTTTGAGATGAAATGTCACCAGCAAGGTGATCTCGGCCCCATCGGCCAGCGTCGCGGCGACGCGCAGGAAATTGCCAAAATGACTGATGCGCTGGAAGGTCACGGCATCCTTCGCAGCCGGCAGATCGAACTCGGAACCCTCACGGCACCAATGCATGCCGTCGGCCGAGATCTCGATGCGAGCCTTCGGCAGTTGTCCCTTCGGTTCTTTCAGCGCCCGCACGAAAACGATCGCTTCCTTGGCCCAGCCGGCCTCGTAGGGTTCAGTCGCAGCTTCGCCGGTCCAGCTTTCGTTGCGGGCGACAACGGCGGTCAGGTTCTCGGGCAGCATCAGAACTCTCCCGACAGGCAGACGGAATCGAGATAGGCGAAGGCGCGCTTGTCGGTGTCCGTCTCGGCGAAGAAGGCGAGGTTGAGCATGCACCACAGGTTCTTCATCGCGGGGATGCGGATGCAGTCGAAACCCTCCATGGCGAACACCCGGTCGTTGACCTGAAAGCGCGTCGCCTGCATCGAGGCGAGGTCGAAATCGAAGCGCAGATAGTGCCAGTTCACCTTGGTCGGGATCTCGTTGTAACAGAGCCGCTGCTCGCCGCCGGGAAGGTCCTCCCAGTCATCGGGCGCAAGGTGATAATGCGTGATCGTCTTGCCGGCATTGCCGATCGGCTTGATCGGTGTCGTCTTGCGCTTGAACTGCCATTTCTGCAGATGCTGGCCGTCCTGCGCGTTGAGGAAGCGCAAATGCGGCATCACCCGGTCGCCCGGCCCTGAGCTGTCGCCAATCTGGAGATCGTAGAGGAAGCCAAAGGAGCGGATATCGGTCTCCGAGAGCTGGAGATCGGTCGCTTCGGGCTTGAAGGTGAAATAGGCCTCGAGCCGGATCGGCCCCGGCTTGCGAAAGGTCAGGCGCTTGATCGCGACGTTCTGCGCGCCCTTCTTCGGCCGCGTCGCGATCTTCAGCGCATAGGAGCCGTCGACCCCGCCATGCGAGCCGAAATCCCAGTTCGGCAGGGTCGAGAGCATGGCGTGGCTGTGCTGCGCATAACCCGGCAGCATCGCGTCCAGCGTGTCCTCGTAATTGCCGACGAGCTGGGTCCAGCCGCACATGCCGCGGTCGAAATCGTCGAGGCAGATGATGCGGGGCAGGGGGTCGAAACGGCTGAGCTGCGGGTCGGCCTCGCGGATGGCGCGGCGCAGGGCGTCGATGTCGGTCATGGCGATTACCCCTTCACCGCGCCGGCAGTCAGGCCCGCGACGAGATGCTTCTGCATGAGGATGACGAAGGCGAGCACCGGCACGAGCTGCACGGTCGAGGCGGCGAAGAGCACGCCCCATTCGACGCCCTCGACGGCGCCGATCATCTCGGAGATCACCAGCGGCGCGGTCTTCGCCTTGGTCGTGGTGAAGATGAAGGCGAAGAGGAACTCGTTCCAGGCGTAGACGATGACGAAGACCGAAACCGCCAGCATGCCCTGCGCCGCCATCGGCAGGATCACCTTGGCGATGATCTGCATCTGCGAGGCGCCGTCCATCATCGCGGCCTCGTCGAGCTCGCGCGGGATCTGGTCGATGAAGGTGCGCATCACCACCGTACCCAACGAGACGAAGAAGGTGGCGTAGAGCACGATCAGCACGACATGGGTGTCGTTGAGCCCGAGCCAGTTCACCACCGGAAAGAGCGGCAGGGTGATCACGATCGGCGGGATCAGCCGGATGAAGATCAGGAAGAAGGCCGAGGCCTGCAGGCCCCGCGAGGCGAAGCGCGAATAGGCGAAGCCGGCGAGCAGCGAGACGCCGACCGCGAGCACGGTCGCGCCGAGCGTGACCAGGAAGCTGTTCCACAGCCCGAAGAAGAAGTCGCCCCAGCGGCTCCAGAGCGCCTGGTAGTTCGCCAGGGTCGGAGAAAAAGAGAGCGCGCCCGTAGTCGAAAAAATGTCGCGGTCGGCCTTGAAGGACGACATCGCGATCAAGCCGATCGGCACCAGTGACCAGGCGACGATCGCGGCGACGCCGACGAGCTTGAGGAAGTGGCGCAAAATCTTAGGCACGCGCGAACATCTCCCTGTAGAGCCCACGTAGGTAGAACAGCGCGAGCAGGAGCGAGGCGAGCACAAGCAGCCAGCCGGTGGCGGCGGCGGGGCCGAAGGCGTTGTAGCGGAAGGCCTCGAGATAGAGATAGACCGCCATCACCTCGGTCGAGCGGGCCGGGCCGCCGCCGGTCATCAGCCAGACCTCGGAGAACAAACGGAAGGCGAAGATGTAGCGGAACAGCGCGGCGATCAGCAGGGCAGGCATCAGCAGCGGTAGCGTCACCCGGCGGAACGAGGTCCAGGGCGAGGCACCGTCGATCGCGGCGGCCTCGTAGAGATCGCCGGGGATCGAGAGCCTCGCCGCATAGAGAATGATGAAGCTGAATGGCAGGTGCAGCCAGATCGAGAGCAAGCTGACCATGGCGAGGCCGTGGCTCGGGTTCACCGCCCATTCGATCGGCGGCAGTCCGAGTGAAGTCAGAAGCCGGCTCATCATCCCGACATCGGGCTCGAACAGGAAGCGCCACATCACCACCGCCGAGACCTCGCTGACGGCATAGGGCGCGAGCACGATCGCCAGCAACAGCGGCCGGAACGGCACGCCCGAGGCGAAGAACAGCGCCATGCCGAGGCCGAGCAGCAGCTCGACATGCACCACCACGGCGACGACGATCACCGTGTTGAGCAGCGCCTTCCAGAAATAGGCGTCGCCCAGCACCTTGGCGTAGTTGGCAAAACCGACATAGCTCGCCGCCTGGCCGAAGGAGGACTGGTTGAGGCTGAGCCAGAACACATAGATCGCCGGCAGGAAGATGATGCCGCCGATCATCAGCTGGACCGGCGAGACCAACGCGATGGCGGAGAGCGGCGTGCGGGCGCTCATCAGGCGATCCTGAAGCGCGCCAGCGCGTCGCGGTCGATCGCGATGCCGAGGCCCGGCCCCTGCGGCACGGCAAGCTTGCCGTCGATCAGCTGCGAGCCCTCGCCGACGATCGGATGGGTAAAGGCGTCGCGCAGCGGGTTCTGGTAGACCATGCACTCGAAGGTGCGGAAGGTCTCGGCCGCGGCGGCGAGCTGCAGGCTGGCGGCGACACAGATCGCGCCGGACCAGCCGACGTGCGGGGCATAGGCCGTGTTGAAGGCGGCTGCGAGTTCGCAGATGCGCCAGGTCTCGCTGATCCCGCCCGAGCGCGTCACGTCGGGCTGGATCAGCCCGAGGGAGCGATCCTGCAGCGACACCAGCGCGTCGCTTGCCACGAAGTCGCTCTCGCCGGCGGCGAGCCTGATCGGCAGATGCTGTGCGAGGCGGCGATAGCCGTCGCGATCCTGCGGCGCGATCGGCTCCTCGAAAAAGCCATAGCCGAGATCGGCCAGCGCCCGCCCGACGATCAGCGCATCGTCGACGTCATAGGCCCAGTTGGCATCGACATAGAGGGCGATGTCGTCGCCGGCGAGCTTGCGGACGAGTTTCGCGCGGGCGATCGCATCACGCAGCGGATGGCCGAGCTTGACCTTGATCTCGCGAAAGCCGGCCTTGAGCACGGCGTCGACTTCGGCCTCGACCGTCGCGTCGTCGAGCCAGTTGATCGAGGAGGCATAGGCTGCGACCTCCCTGCGGCCCATGCCGCCAAGCAGTCGGTGGATCGGCTGGCCTGCCTGCTTTCCGGCGATATCCCAGAGCGCGATGTCGACCGCCGCGATCGCCTCGATGATCTGGCCGCCCGGACGACCCGAGAGCGCGGCGCGCATCGCCTTCCAGAGCGCGCGCCGGTCAGCGGCATCGCGGCCGATCAGGCGCGGCACCAGCGCCTCCTCGATGAAGCGGGCATAGCCGGCCGCGCCGCGGCGGCAGAGCCCTTCGCCCAAACCGATGGTGCCGTCTTCAGTCTCGACCTCGACCACGACGATCTCGATCGCTGGATAGTCGCCCTGCGACGTCCGCTGGACCTTGGGCAGCGTCGCTCGCAGCGGATGCGCGGTGATCTTCGAGATGCGACTGGCCGACATGAAGCGGTGCCCTTCGGCTGCTCAACTTATCTGATAGGTTTAACAGTTGCCAAGCTGAGCGGCGTCTGTCAATGATCCCCAAACGGAGGTGATCGATGAGCGATGCCGCTCCATCCTTGCTCGGTGGCGACGACCCATTCGCTGGCGGCGACGTCGTGCCGATGCGGCTCGGCGACGCCGTGATCCAGCGCATCACCCAGGCGATCCAGGATGGCAGGCTGAAGCCCGGCGACGCCCTGCCGTCGGAGGCGCGCATCGCGACCTCCTTCGGCGTCAGCAAGCCGATCGCCCGTGAGGCGATCCGCCAGCTCGCCGCGATGGGCGTCGTCCATATCCAGCAGGGCAAGCCGACCCGGGTGCAGGCGCTCGACGCTGCTCCGCTCGACCGCTTCTATCGTTTTGCTGTGCGCGGCCGCGCCAATGGCCTGACCGAGGCGGTGGAGCTGCGCCGCATCCTCGAGCCACCGATCGCCGCCCACAGCGCGGAGCGGCGCTCGACGGCGGATATCGAGAAGCTCGATCTTATTCTCGCCCGCATGGAAGACGCGCTCGGCCATGTGCCGCGCTGGATCGAGGCCGATCTCGACTTCCACGAAGCAATCGCTGCCTCTTCCGGCAACCGCCTGCTCGATTTCCAGATCAGGGGCCTCAGGCCGGTGATCCGCGAGGTCATGGAGATCTTCAATTCGCGCGAGAAGCGCACCAAGGATGACTGGCGCCGCACCTATGAGCGGCACGTCCGCGTCGTCGAGGCCATCCGTGCCGGCGATCCGGCCGCGGCTTTCGCCGCCATGAACAAGCATTTCGAAGCGGCCGAAGCCGCCATCGCGGAACTCGCGAGCCATCGGGAGGACAGGCATGAGCACGGAGACAAGGCTGAACCGTAGGCAGTTTGGCGCCGGCATGCTCGGGTTGAGCTTCACGGCGCTTGGGACCGGAGGCGCCCGCGCGCAGCAGAGCGGGCCGTTCAACGTCTTTACCCATCGCGTCATGCAGACGGTCGCGACCGGCGCGCAGGGCGGCGACATCACCAAGGACTGGGCCGCCAAGAACGGCGTCAGCGTCCAGTGGACGACCTTCGACACCGGCCCGCTGCAGGAGCGGCTGTTTCGCGAGGCGAGCCTCGGCGAGACCTCGGTCGATATCGGCTTCGTCGTCAACACGCAGGTCGTGCCGCGCGCCGCGAGCCTGTTCGAGCCGCTCGACGACTATCTCAAGCGCGACCCGGTCGAGGACGTTGCCGACATCTTCCCCGGATTGATGCAAGGCATGAATGTCGGCGGCAAGCAGCTCGCCGTGCCGTTCCGCCATGCCTCCTCGGGCCTGCATTACAACGAGGAGATCCTGGCAGAGAAGGGCTTTTCCAAGCCGCCGGCGACGATCGAGGAGATGATCGAGATCGCCAGGGCCTGCAGCTATCGCCGCGCCGACGGCACGCAGGTCGTCGGCCTGTGCACGCCGGGCGTGACCTATCCCAATGTGATCGACCTCGCCCGCGCCTGGGACGGTGAGTTCATCACGCCGGATTTCAAATGCGCCGCCGACCAGCCGCCGATGCTGAACGCGATCAGGACCTTGCGCGAGCTGTTCCAGGCCAATGCCTTCCCGCGCAACTTCGCGACGCTCTCGCCCGAGGACGTCAATGTCTGGATGCAGCAGGGCCGGGCGGCGATGAGCTTGCAGAGCATGGGCCGCAACCGCATCTACAACGATCCGCAGAAGTCGAAATTCTCCGGCAAGATCAAGACGATCGCCGTGCCAGCCTCGAAGACATTGGCAGGCAAGTACGATGCCGCACCGGCCAAGGTCGAGTTCTGGGGCATGGTCATCCCCAAAAACGCCAAGCGCAAGGACCTCGCCTGGAGCTTCATCAAGGCGATGGCCTCGAAGCAGGCGACCTTGAAGGCCGCGCTCAACGGCAACGGCCCGGTGCGCGCCTCGACCTATGCCGACCAGAGCTTCGCCGGGACGGTCCCTTACGCCGCCGAGGAGCTGAAGGTGCTGAAGGTGGCGCGCGTGCCGCTGCCGGCCTTCGACGAGGCGGCGCGCGCCGGCGACCTCTTCAAGGAGGAGGCGGAGGCCGCTGTGCTCGGCATAAAGACGCCGGAAGAGGCGATGGCCTCGCTGGTCAAGCGCGTGCAGCCGCTGCTGCCGGCCTGACCGGCGGCACGAGAGCCCGGAGGATATGTCATGACCTTTCCGATCTCGCGCCGCCGCTTGGGCGCTCTCGCCGGTGCGGCCGTGGCCAAATCTGTCCTGCCCGGTCGTGTCTTCGCACAGGCGAAGACACTCACAGCCCTCGGCCATCGCGTGCACCAGACTGCCGCCACGACAGGGCCTGGCGGCGATGCGACCGAGGCCTTCCGCAAGGCGAGCGGAGCGAACCTGAACTGGGTCACCTTCGGCGACGTCAACGCCGTGCATGAGCGCTTATTGCGCGAGGCATCGCTGGCCGAGACGTCGATCGACGTCGCCTATTTGGTCAATGGCCGCGCCGTGCCGCGCAATCTCAAGTTGTTCGAGCCGCTCGATGCGTTCATCAAGGAGGCGCCGATCGAGGCTTTCGACGATTTCGCACCGGGGCTGATCGGCCCGCTCAAGGTCGATGGCGCCCTTCACGGCATCCCGGTCCGCCACGCCACCAATGCGCTGATCTACAATGAGGCACTGCTGGAGGAGCGCGGCATCAGCAAGCTGCCGGCAACCTTCGAGGAACTGGTCGAGACCGCCCGCAAACTCACCTTCAAGCGTGAGGACGGCACGCAGGTTCATGGCCTCGCCTTCACTGCCGTCTTCGCCTCGAACTTCCTGACGTTTTCGCGCTGCCTCGGCGGCGACTACATGACCGCCGACGGCAAGCTCACCGCCAGCGAGCCGGCCATGGTCAAGGCGCTGACCATCCTCGCCGATCTCTACAAAACCGGCGTGCTGCCGCGGAACTTCGCCACGGTGAACAATGAGGAGATCACCACCTGGATGCAGCAGGGCAGGGCGGCGATGACCATCAACCCGTTCGCCCGGCTGGTCTCCTACAATGATCCGGCCAAGGGCAAATATGGCGGGCGCTTCAAGTCGCTGCTGCCGCCGATGGCCGCTGATCTTTCCGGCAAGCTCGCCTTCGCGCCGACGGTCGAGTTCTGGTCGCTGATGATCCCGAAGAACGCCAAGCAGAAGCCGCTTGCCTGGGAATTCATCCGCGCCCTGTCGTCGAGGGCCGGGACCACGGCGATGGCGCTCAACGGCAACGGCCCGACCCGGATCTCGACCTATGCCGACGAGAAACTGAAGGCGGCGATGCCTTATGCCGCCGACGAGGCCGCGGCATTGAAGGCCTCGCGCATCCACTTGCCGGCCTTCGACGAGCAGGCCCGTGCCCATGACATCTTCGTCGAGGAGACGCAGGCCGCCGTGCTCGGCCGCAAGCCGCCGCAGCAGGCGATGGACGATGCCGTCGCCCGCGTGAAGCCGCTGCTCGGCTGATGGCGGGCCAACTTTCGGGGCGCGTCGCCCTCGTCACCGGTGCGGCGCGCGGCATCGGGCTGGCGATCGCGACGCGGCTCGCCGAAGCCGGCGCGCATGCGATCATCCATGACCGGGACGCAGTGGCCGCTCATGCGGCCGTGGCCGATCTGCAGGCGAGAGACCTCGCGGCTTCGCCCTTGATCGCCGATCTCGCCGAGGCTGCAGCTCCGTCCTCAATGGCGGCGGAACTGACGGCGAAAGGCACCGAGCCCGACATCCTCGTGCTCTGCGCCTCCGTCGAAATCCTGGAGAGCTGGGATGCGATCTCGGAGGCTGCGATGGCGGCTCAGACGCAGATCAATCTCCACGCGACGGTGCGGCTGCTGCAGGCTTTCCTGCCAGCTATGCTGGCACGCGGATCCGGCCGGGTGATCGCGATCGGCAGCGTGCAGGAGGCGCGCCCCAATCCGACGCATGTCTACTACGCCGCAACCAAGGCGGCGCAGACCAACATGATCCTCAATCTGGCGCGGACCCTGCGCGCGCCTGATGTCACCTGCAACATCATTCAGCCCGGCGCGATCCTGACCGACCGCAACCGCGCCGTCCTGGCCCAGCCCGGACGGCAGGAACAGGTGCTGGCGCGCATCCCGCTCGGCCGGCTCGGCCGCGCCGATGATTGTGCCGGGATCGCCCTGCTGCTGTGCTCGCCCGAGGGCAGCTACATCAACGGCGCCGAGATCGCGGTCGATGGTGGGCTGCGGCTTTGAGGCCACACATGCTCCATCGCGAGAGCTTGGCGATTGAGCATCAACAAGCCGCGACGGGATGGAAGCCAAAGATGCGTTGGATCGATCCGACCGCCGACCTTGGTGTATAGGCCCCGGACACGCCGCCGAGTGCGGTCGAGCGGACCGAGATATCCCATTCGAAGCCCTGGCCGAAGACCTGGATGCGATGGTGCATCTGGCGCGTGTCGGGATTGGCCACGACGATGCTGCGCGTCCGATCGAAGCCGATCCCGGCGATCGCGAGGGCCGCATGCACGTTCACATTGCGCGGAAACCGGGCGCAGGCGTCCCGTGTCGAACCCTCGAAGAGCACGCCTCGGGCGCTGGGGTCCGCGCCCAGGTTAGCTCCGTTCTTCGTCGTGGTTACGATCACCTGGTCGATCGCGTCGCGGCCGTCGCTGAGCCCGTCGAGCGCGAGAACCGCTCCATGCGGCACCAGCAGATGGGTGCCTGCGTCCTCAGCAGCGCGCCTGACGACGGTTTCCACTGCGGCGTCGGCGAGCGCCGATACGCTGAAGGCGCAGAGATCACCCTTCGCGAGCAGGTCAGCACCCAACCGGGCGACGACATCGGGATGAGCCGCCTCGATCACCAGATCCGTGGGGGCGGTGAGCGCGCGCCGAATGTCGGTGGTGAGATGTTCGCGCAGGCGCGTTGCGTCGGCAGGTGGCGCGAAGTGCTCGTCGACCAGCACGTAGTCCACTGCAGCGAGATTCTGGGTGACGATAGCGTCGAAGATCGCCTGGCCGATGACGCCTGCTCCGATGAGCCCGACCCGCTGGTAGTTCATGTGCCTCTTCCCTGTCCCGGATTTAGCAGAGCGGTCCGGCCAGCGGCGCTCTGATTCTAGCGATTAACGATAATATGATTACGCATGAAGCACGCATGGCTGGCGCTTCCCCGGCAGGCGGCGCTAGGCCTTCGGCGTAAGGCTGTCGACGAGCAGGTCGCCCGTGGCGAGAACGTGCTTGCGCAGGAGGTCGCAGGCCCGCTCGACGTCGCGCATCTCGCAGAGCGTCAGAATGCTGCGATGCTCGGCTTGGGACTGCTCGAGATGATGCGTTTGCTCCCAAGTGTAGCGCAGATAGCGCTCGAAGTTCATCCGCAGTGTCTCGATCATCTCCAGCGTGCGCGGACGCCTCGCCGGCGCATAGAGGATCTGGTGGAAGCGGCCGTTCAGCAGGATCTTGGCGTCGACGGCTGTGGCAGTGTCGAGCTCGTCGAGCACCTTTGCAGCGGCAAGAAAATTGGCGCGCACCATGTTGGGGATCGCCCAGCGCAGGGCCTGGCATTCCAGGATCGCGCGCAACTGGCTGATTTCCCAGGCCTCGTCGCGACTCATCACGGCGACGGCGACGCCGCGACGCGGCTCGGCCGTCAGGAAGCCCTCGCCGACGAGCTGCTTGAAGGCCTCGCGTACGATCATCTGGCTCACGCCGAACTGCGTGGCGATGGCGTCCTGCCGCAGCCGCTCGCCGCCCGGCAGCCGGTTGCGGAGGATGGCGGCGCGTAGATCGTCGGCGACGACCGCTGCGGCCGACCGGCTGTCCCGGCGCGAGGCCGGATCCACGATTCTCATAGGGTCCAAACGATGTCCGCCCTGTGCGTGATTAGCGATTTGAAGGCGTCAATTGCCCTCCTTTTCAGCGAGCTGCTTTCATAAGTCAATCGGCGCAGCAGGGCGGGATACACCCAGAAGCTCCCTGGTGCGCAGCCGAGTTGTGGGGAGTTGACGGTTTTCATATTAGCGATTATCGCTAATTCATTCCAGCTTGAACGGAACGGTTTTCCAATGCTTCGCTTGTCCGACTTCGACGCCGTCACCTTCGACGTCTATGGCACCCTGATCGATTGGGAGCCGTCGATCGTCGCCTTTCTGCAGGCCTGGGCGCAGGAGCAGCGGGTGACCGCGAGCGGCGACGAGCTGATCATGTCCTTCGACCGTGCCCGCGCCGCGATCCAGAAGGAGCGCCCGGCCCATCTCTATCCCGATGTCCTGCGCCGCTGCTTCGACAGGATCTCGGCCGATTACGGCGTCGCGGTCGATCCCGCCTGGCGTGAGGCCTTCTCGCGGACGCCGCACGATTGGCCGGCCTATGCCGACACGGAGGCTGGATTGAAGGCGCTGCAGGCGCGCGCCAGGATCGGGGCGCTGTCGAACATCGACAACGCCTCGCTCGCCTCGTCCTGCGCCAAGATGAGCATCCGTTTCGACATCATCGTCACGGCCGAGCGCGTCGGCGCCTACAAGCCCAGTGACGAGCATTTCGCCACGGCACTGGCCGATCTCGACGCAGTCGGGATCCCGCGGCAGCGCGTCCTCCATGTCGGCCAGAGCCTTCGCGCCGACATCACGCCCGCCAACAGGCTCGGGCTCAAATCGGCCTGGATCAACCGGCCGAACCGCCTGCTTGGGCTGTCCGGGGAGGGGGCGGCCGAGGCCCGGCCGGACCTGACGGTGTCGAGCCTCGCGGAGCTGCTCGAAGCCATCGCCTGAAGCTTGCGATCAACCGACAACGACAATGGAGCAGGACATGAAGGGCAGGATCTTGGGGCTGGCCGCCATCGGCGTCAGCCTGGCACTGGGAGTGGTATCGGCGGCGCGAGCGCAAGCGGCGGACGCCGTGATCGACAGGATCAAGGCGAAGAAGTCGATCTCGATCGGCTATCGCGAGGCCTCAATTCCCTTCTCCTATATCGATGCGCAGGGGAAGCCGACCGGCTATTCGACCGATCTTTGCATCAAAGTCGCGGCGACCGTGAAAACGGCGCTCGGCCTGTCCGATCTCGAGATCAAATGGGTGCCGGTCAACCTGCAGAATCGCATCCCGCTGGTCGCGAACGGCACCGTCGACATTTCCTGCGAGTCGGCGGTGAACACGATCGGGCGCCAGGCCCAGGTGGACTTTTCAAGCCCCTTCTTCATCTCCTCGACGCGGCTCCTGGTGAAGTCGAAGTCCGGCATCGCCGAGCTCGCCGACCTCAAGGGCAAGTCGATCGCCCTGCCGATCAACTCGGTCCCCGAGCGCCTGATCAAATCCCTTGTCGAGCGCGACAAGCTCAATATCCGGATCGTTCCGGTGCGCGACAATTCGGAGGGCTTCCTTGCCCTGTCCACCGATCGCGTCGATGCCTTCTCGACCGACGACATTCTCCTGTTCGGCCTTCGCAGCAAGGCGCCGTCGCCCGCCGACTACGAGGTTGTCGGCCAGCCGCTCTCCTACGACAGCTATGGCTTCCTCGTTCAGAAGAACAGCACGGTGTTCCTGTCGCTGGTGAATGCGACGCTCGCCCGGCTCGCGCGCGATGGCGAGCTCGCCAAGGTCTACGGAACCTGGTTCGAGCCACTGGGCGTGCCGCTTTCGGCGCCGCTGGCGACCACTTTCCAGATCATCGGGATTCCCGAGTGAAGCGGGGCGGGAGTTTCGGGGGCAGGGCGGGGAAGAGCACGCCATGAACTACGCATGGAACTGGGGCGTCCTCTTCCAGTCCCCCTATCTGGGATGGCTAGGCCAGGGCATCGCCATGACGCTGGCGGTCTCGGTCGCAGCCTGGGTCATCGCGCTCAGCCTGGGGACGCTGATCGGCGTCTTCCACAGCGGCGCCTCAGGCGTGGTGCGCCTCGCCACCGGCTCGTACATCAATCTGTTCCGGAACGTGCCGCTGCTCCTGCAGATGTTCCTCTGGTTCTTCGTCGTGCCCGAGCTGCTGCCGAAGGCCGCGGGGATATGGCTGAAGCGCGAGCTGCCCCATCCCGAAGTCGTGACGGCGATCGTGGCGCTGGGATTGTTCACCGCCTCGCGCGTTGCGGTCCAGGTTGCCGCCGGCATCGCCGCCGTGTCCCGCGGCCAGTCGATGGCGGCGCGCGCCTCGGGGCTTTCCACAATACAGGCCTATCGGTTCGTCCTGCTGCCCCAGGCCTTCAGGATCGTCATACCGCCGATGACCTCGGAATTCCTGACGATCTTCAAGAACTCCTCCATCGCGCTGACCATCGGCGTCTACGAGCTGACGGCGCAGACCCAGCAGATCCAGAGCTTCACCTATCAGGGCTTCGAGGCCTTCACCGCCGCGACCGTCGTCTACATGACGATCGCCCTGATGGTGACGACGCTAATGACCGTCATCGAACGCAAGGTCTCGATCCCCGGTCGAACCGCGAGAGGATGAGCAATGTCCGGCTTCGACATCTCCGTCATTCTCGATGCTCTGCCCTTGCTGGCGAAGGGGCTCGGCCTCAGCCTCGGGCTGACCGCAATCGCCATGATCGGTGGCCTGGCGCTCGGCCTGGTCATCGCCATCGTCCGCCTCTCGCGCTTCCGTGTCCTGGCACTGCTCGCTGCGCTCTATGTGAACGGCTTCAGGGCCGTGCCGCTGATTCTCGTGATCTTCTGGTTCTACTTCCTGGTGCCGCTCCTGCTCGGTCGGCCGGTCGGCGCGCTCTACTCGGTGCTGATCGCCTTCGTCATGTTCGAGGGGGCCTATTATTCCGAGATCATTCGGGCCGGCCTGAAGAGCGTCCGGCCGGGGCAGTGGCAGGCAGCGCAGGCCTCCGGCATGACCTATCTCCAAGCGGTCCGGCTCGTCGTGCTGCCGCAGGCGCTGCGCAAGATGGCGCCGCTGATGGTCACGCAGGGCGTCGTGCTCTTCCAGGATACGTCGCTGGTCTATGTCGTGTCCCTCCACGACTTCATGACCTCGGCCAGCATCGTCGCGAACACCCAGAACCGCATCGTCGAGCTCTATGTGTTCGCGGCGCTCGTCTACCTCGCTCTCTGCACCGCCGGCGGCACCCTGGCGCAGCGCCTGAGCAGCGACCGGCAGCGTGCGCATTAGCGTCGCCGGCGCCCCATTCCCTCGCAACCGCGGGCCAGCATGAACGACATGGTCGAGATGATAAGAATCGAAGGACTGTCCAAGAGCTATGGCGACGTCGCGGTCCTGCGGAACTGCAGCCTCGACGTCGCGCGCGGCGAAGTCGTGGTGATTTGCGGGCCGTCGGGCTCGGGCAAGAGCACTTTCGTCAAATGCATCAACGGGATCGAGCCGGTCCAGGCAGGCCGCATCGCGATCGATGGCGAGAACCTCCCTTCGAAGCCCGCGGCAGCCGCGAGGGTCCGGGCGCGGGTGGGTATGGTGTTCCAGCACTTCGAGCTCTACCCGCACCTCACGGTGCTGGAGAATGTCTGCCTGGCGCAGATCCACGTGCTCAAGCGCAGCCGCGACGAAGCCCAGGAGAAGGCGCGCAGCCTGCTCCGACGTGTCGGTCTCGCCGACAAGGAAGCGTCCTATCCGGCGCAGCTCTCGGGCGGGCAGCAGCAGCGCATCGCCATCGTCCGGGCGCTGGCCATGGACCCGGTCGCCATGCTCTTCGACGAGCCGACCTCCGCCCTGGATCCGGAGATGATCGGCGAGGTGTTGGCGGTGATGCTGGAGCTCGCCCGCGAGGGCATGACCATGGTCGTCGTCACCCACAAAATGGGCTTCGCCAAGGCGGCCGCCGACCGGGTCGTCTTCATGGACCAGGGCGAGATCGTCGAGGTCGCCGAAACCGCGCGCTTCTTCGCCGAGCCGGCCTCGGAACGCGCCCGCCTCTTCCTCTCGCGTATCCTGACCCACTGACATGACCGACATGCCCCTGCCGAGCCCCGACGACGTCCTCGAGGCCGCCCTGGTCCTCGCGCCCGTCGCGGTTCGCACGCCGCTGCTGCGCTCGCCCGCCCTCGACCGGCTGACCGGTGGTGAGATCCTGCTGAAATGCGAGAATCTGCAGCGCTCCGGCGCCTTCAAGTTCCGTGGCGCCTATAACCGGCTGCATCGTCTCGAACGCGCGGCCTTCCCTGGCGGCGTCGTCGCGTATTCCACCGGCAACCACGGCCAGGCCGTGGCGACGGTGGGCCGGATGCTCGATATCCGCGCGACCATCGTCATGCCGAGCGACGCCCCCGCCAACAAGATCGCCAAGGTACGCGAGAACGAGGGCGAGGTCGTGCTCTACGAGCGCGGCAAGCAATCGCGCGAGGAGATCGCGGCGCGCATCGCCGCACGCATGCCGGTGGCCGTGGTCCCGCCGGGCGACGACCGCTTCGTCATCGCCGGCCAGGGCACGGCCTTCCTCGAAGCCTCCGAGCAGGCGGACGGAGACGTTGATCTCGTGATCGTGCCCTGTGGCGGCGGCGGGCTTGCCGCGGGAACTGGCCTCGCCATGGAGGCGGTGGGTTCGCGGGCGGAGCTCTGGGCGGCCGAGCCGGAGGATTTCGACGATACGCGGCGCTCGCTCGCGAGCGGCAAGCGCGAGGTTAACGAACGCCTTTCCGGCTCGCTTTGCGATGCGCTGCTGGCGCCGACGCCGGCGGAGCTGCCCTTCTCCTTCAACCGTCGCAAGCTGTCGCGGGTCCTGACGGCCTCGGATGACGACGTGCTCGCCGCCATCCGCTTCGCCTTCGACCATCTGCGCCTCGTCGTCGAGCCTGGCGGGGCCATCGCCCTGGCGTCGCTGCTGAAGCAGCCCGAGGCGTTGCGTGGGCGGCGCGCGGTGGTGCTGCTCTCGGGCGGCAATGTCGAGCCGAACGTCTTCCGCAGGGCGCTCAACCCCGATTGAGCGCTGCCAACCTCACCGACCGAACCCCAAGCCTCGTTCATCAAGCCGCCGACAGGGACCAACATGTCTTCGCTCGCCAACAAGTTCGCAGCCCTCTCGACTGACAACGCACCCGGACAGGAGGTGAGGCGCTGGGATGCCGACATCCGGGCCTTGATGATCGGGGAGGCGCTGCCGGGCCGGGCCGTCGACTTCTCCCATGGCGATGTCGACGCCTTCCCGCCGCCGCCGGACGCCATGGAGCGTTTCTCCGAGGCGGTGCGGATCGGCGGGCGCCAAGCCTACACCGAATATCGCGGCTCAGCGGACATCCGCGCCGAGCTGGCGAGGCGGCTCGAGGCCTTCACCGGCGCCCCGGTCTCGACCGATGCCGGCGTCATCGTCACGCCCGGCACGCAGGGCGCGCTGTTCCTGGCGATGGCCGCGACAGTCGCCGCCGGCGACAAGGTCGCGATCGTCCAGCCGGACTATTTCGCCAACCGCAAGCTGGTGCAGTTCTTCGGCGGCGAGGTCGTACCGATCGCGATGGACTATCTCGGTGGCGGTGACGGGGCTGGTCTCGATCTGTCGGCGCTGGAGGCAGCCTTCGTGGCCGGCGCGAAGGTCTTCGTCTTCTCCAACCCCAACAACCCGACCGGAGCGGTCTACTCGCAGCGCGAGATCGGACGGATCGCGGATCTGGCGAAGCGCTACGGCGTCACGGTTATTGCCGACCAGCTCTACTCCCGTCTGCGCTATGACGGCGAAAGCTACACGCATATCCGCGCCAGCGGCCTTCCCGACGAGCAATGCGTGACGATCATGGGCCCGTCCAAGACCGAGTCGCTCAGCGGCTACCGCCTCGGCGTCGCCTTCGGCGCGCCGGCGATCATCGACCGGATGGAGAAGCTCCAGGCGATCGTCTCGCTGCGGGCGGCGGGCTACAATCAGGCGGTACTACGTTCCTGGTTCGCCGAGCCTGCAGGCTGGATGGCGCGCAGGGTGGGCGAGCATCAGGGCATTCGCGACGAACTCCTGGCGGTTTTTGCCGCGGCCGGCTTTCCGAACCGCCGCCCGCAGGCCGGAAGCTACCTGTTCCCAACCTTGCCGGCCTTGCGTGTCCCACCGCTCGATTTCACCCGCCTGCTGCGCCAGCAGGCCAACGTCATCGTCACGCCGGGAACCGAATTTGGCCCACATCCCTGCAGCATCCGCTTGAACTTCTCGCAGGACCGGAGCGCAGCGCTGGATGCTGCACGCCGGATCGTCGAGATGGTTGAGCGATACAGACCCTGAATGAATCGGCCCCAGTGATCGGTGGGGAGAGGGCGCTCGAGACTGAGTTCGTGAAACAGCGCCCTTGCGCCATCTGCCACCCGCCTAGCATCGCGCCGTCGTCCGTCCAAGGAAGACTGGATCAGGATTTCATCACCTCAGCAACGACGACGCTTCTAACGCTGTCGGCGCATACGCGACTCGCATTTCAGCGGTCGGGCCGCTAGCGTAGCGGATGTGAGTTGCGTAGCGATGAGGTAGTGTCATGCCCAACGCCGACGCCGTAGTGATCTCGTCTTATGAACAGCGGAAAGCGGCTGTGCTGCGAGCTGCACAGCTGATCTCGTCCTCGAGGGGCTCCGATGGCGAGCGGGAGTTCGAGATGCTGACTGAGGCAATCGCGGATTTCGATATCCGCCAGGAAGCTCTCGGCTATATCGAGATCCCGCCAGCCTTCATGCGTTTCCTGTCCAGTGGGCATCAGGGCCGACTTTCCGGCAGCCGTCGCTGAGACGGAAAAGGGCTCGTCCGGAGGCGCCGCGCCCCGATACCGAGAGCACCGGGCGTCTTGGCTTACGCCTTGCGGGGTGCTGACGTCACCAGCCAGATGCCGAGAACGATGATGGCGAAGCCTGCGAAGTGGAACCAGGCGATCTGCTCGCCGAGCACGATGAAGCCCAGCACCGCGCTGGTCGGCGGCAGGAGGTGCATGAACATCCCCGTCCTGCCGGGGCCGAGCGCCGTAACCGAGCGGTTCCAGAAGATATAGGCAAGGATCGAGGGGAAGACCGCGAAATAGATCAGCGCGCCGGCGGTCGCCATGGTGAGCCGGAAGCCGCCTTGCGCTGCGTATTCCCAGGCGACTGCCGGCAAATGGAACAGGACGCCGAAGAACACGGTCATGCCGAGAAATGCCATCGGCGGCAGGCCCGCCGGTCGCCAGCGGATCAGCACGGTGTACAGCGCCCAGCAGCTCATGCCGGCGAAGACCAGAATGTCGCCCCGGTTGAGCGCGACGCTCAGAAGCATCCGCGGGTCCCCGCGGCAGATCACCAGAACCGCGCCGCAGAGCGAGAGCGCGATCCCGGCAAACTGTCGCTGCGTCAGGCCCTGCTTCAGGATCAGATAGGCGAGTGTGAAGGTGACGACGGGGAGGAGGGAGTTGACCAGTGCCGCATTGGCGACCGGCGTGTAGCGCAGCGCCGCATAGACGAAGCAGTTGAAAGCGGTCACGCCGATCGCGCCGAGCAGTGCGAGGAACGGCAGGTTGCTGCGGATGCGCGGCCAGGAGCTGGCGATCGGCCGCCAGCAGAACGGCACAAGGATGAGAAGGGCCAGACTCCAGCGCCAGAACGACATCTGCACGGGCGGAATGGCTTCGCGCATCAGCCGCGCTATCAGGAAATTGCCCGACCAGAACAATGGCGGAAGCATCGCCAGCCAATAGGCTGCGCGTGGGACGCCCGCCTGCTGCTTCGTGGCCGGGATCGTCCCGCCGGCAGGTTCAGTGCGCATCCGAGGGGCGCCTGGCGCTGCGCAGCTCGGTGTAGCGTCCGAGCACCACATTCACGCCGACGGCCAGGAGGAAGACGACGATCAGCAGGGCATACATGCGCGGCATGTCGAAGGTCGCGTAGGTCTGGATCACGGCGTAGCCGAGCCCCTGATTGGCGAGTTTGGTCTCGGCCAGCAGCGTGCCGATGATGGCGACGCCGAGCCCGATGCGCAGCCCGTTGATGACCGGTGCGCGCATTGCCGGCAGGTAGATCTTGGAGATCATCTGGCCGACATTGAGCCGGAAGCTGAGGCCGACCCGGATCAGCACGGTGTCGATCTCGCGCATCGCCGCGGCGACACTGATCGCGACCGGAAAGAACGAGGACAGCGCTCCCATCGCGACCTTGGAGCCCGGCCCGACGCCGAACCACATGATCAGCAGCGGGAAGAAGATGATCTTCGGGGTCGGTCCGAGATAGTGCAGCAGCGGCTCATAGGCGCGCTGCAGGAAGCGGTTGCTGCCGAGCAGGATGCCGACGGCGACTCCGGCGCCGCCGCCGATGAGGATCGCCAGCGCGACCTCGCCGGCTGTGACGCCGAGATTGGCATAGAAGGTCGGCTCGACCAGGAGATGGGCGAGCGCCCGCATGATGAGCAGCATCGACGGCACGACATCGCGATAGAGCAGCCCCGAGCGCGCCGTCACCTCCCAGATCGCCAAGAGCGCCAGGATGATGCCAACCCGGGTCAGCAGAACCGCTCGCGCCTGGTCCATCCTGGCCGGGCGGCCTCGCGGATGGCCGAGGGTCGTTGTCGTCATCGCGTCGTCACTCCAGCTGGACGAGGCTGTCGATGTGCAGGCTCACTTGCGCGGCGGAATCTGAATCAGCTCGGCGAGCTGATCCTTGGTCAATGGCTGGGCGGTGTATTTCAGCGCCACCGCATCGGGAACGATGGCGTCGAGGCCCACGATCTTGTCGGGATCGAGCGCCTCCTTCGGGAAGAAATCGTCCCGCGTGCGCTTGGCGATGGCCTCCGGAATCCCGACGAAATCGGCATAGGCCTTGATCGCCGCATCGCTGGCATACATCGCGTCGACAGTCTCGCGATAGGCGGCCATGTAGCGATCGATGACCGCCTTCTTGTTCTGGAGCACGCTGGTGTTGGTGATCAGCAGACGGACCGTCTGGCCTTTGAAGGTCTGGGTGTCGTTGCCGGTCGCGACCACGCGGATTTCGCCCTTGTCGAGCTGAGGCAGGCCAAAGGGCGGCGCGGCCCAGCCGACATCGATCTGGCCGGACATCACCTGGGTCAGCGTCGGCGCTGGGCCGCCGGTGGCGGTCGGCCGGATCTTGAGGCTGTTCTCCTTGATGAAGGCGTTGACGACGCCATGGGTCGACGAGCCATTGGTCGAGAACGAGACCGTGTGGTTCTGCAGGTCCTTGAGCGCCTTCACCGGAGAATCGCTTTTGACGTACCAGTAGAGGTCCTTCGCCCCGGTGGTCTCGGCGCCGATGATGCGGATCGGCGCGCCCTTCGAATAGGCCGAGAGCGCACCCATGATGCCGCCGGCGACGCCGATGTCGACACTGTTGGAGAGCACGGCCTGCTGGGTCTCGCCGCCGCCCTGAGTGTAGAGCATCTCGAGCTCGAGATTGTGCTTCTTGAAGATGCCAAGCCTCGTGCCGATCTCGGACACCGAGGTATCCCAGTTGCCGCGCTGGCCGATGGCCAGCTTGAGCTTGTCCTGGGCCGTGGCGTCCTGCGCGATCGAGAGCGCGAAGCCGAGTGCCGCAAGCGTCGACATGACCGTCTTGAACGTCGTCATCCTGTCCTCCCCTGGCGCCAGCTCGGTGTGGCTGGCCTGTGTCGTCTTGCCTTCGCTTCTGTGGCGAAGTGGAAACTCTCGAGATTGTACGGCTTCCTTAGATCTTGAAGGCCTCCAGCGTGCTGGAATGGAAGAGCTCCTCGACCGCAAGCCGCCGTGAGGACAGGCCCTGGCTATGATGGGCCTGGAGGAACGTCTCCAGCGCATGGCGATTGGGGCCGACACCATAGGACCAGAAATCCTGGCCCATCAGGGTGCGCGCCGCCTGCAATTGCTCCTCCACGAAGGGCAGCGTGATCTTGGTGGCGGATGTGTCCGAGAGCTTGGCGAGAGCGGCCGCCTTGGACTGCTCGAAGGCCTTCAGCAATGCGGCCGGCAGCCAGGGCTGGGCCTCGGCGATGCTGCGGCGTACGCACAGCACATGCATGATCGGGAAGATGCGGGTGCGCCGATAATAGTCCGATGCGGCGGCGGTCGGGTCCGGGAACAGGCGCGCGATCTTCGGGTGACCGGCGTCGAAGGCCGGCGGGGACCGCGGCCCGATATAGGCGTCGATCTCGCCGGCCATCAGCATCTCGTTGAGCGAGCGGTCGGCCGGCGCCGGCTCGACCGTGATCTCCGGCGGAAGCTCGATACTGATCTTCTCGGCGCGGCCCGGCTGCTCCAGACCTCCGCGAACCCAGGTCACCTCGCTTGGCTTCACGCCATAGTCGTTTTCGAGGATGGCGCGGATCCAGACACAGGCGGTGAGCTGGTATTCCGGGCAGCCGATGCGCTTGCCGCTGAGATCCTCCGGACGAGCGATGCCGCGGTCGGTCCTGATGAAGATGCCGGTGTGGCGGAACGCGCGCGACAGAAAGGCGGGAACACCGACATAGGGGCTATCGCCACGCGCCGTCTTGAGGGTGAAACTCGACAGCGACGCTTCGCAGACGTCGAACTCGGCATGGCGGAAGGCGCGGAAGAAAATCTCTTCCGGAACCAGCTTCATGAAGACGGGGTCGACACCGTCGATCTGGACGGCGCCATCGAGCAGAGGGCGGTTGCGATCATAGTCGCCGATGGCGATGGACAGGCGCAGATCCGACACGCAATTCCTCCCTGCCGGCGCGTCGGGCGCGCCCTCATTTTGCGGCAGAGTGCGCCGCGCCGGGCGGCGGCACAAAGACTTCCGCGAAATGAGAACAAGACGCCGCCCGTATGGGAGCGGCTCAGGAGCCGACGCGGCGGGCGAGCGAGCCCAGCGATTCCAGCAGATGTTCGGTGACCGAGGCGAAGAAGCGGTCGACCGCCTCCTGCTGACGGAACGCCGGCGCGTTCCCGGGCCTGATCAGGTAGAGCGTCCGCTTCGGCGGCTGGTCCGAGATGCGCTGCATCGCGAGCTTGCCGGCGCGCAGCTCCTCGATCGCCGTACCGTAGGGCATGACGCTCGCCGCCACGCCGCGCACGACGAGCGCGCGCATGGCCGGGACGGATTGCGCCTCATAGACGATGCGCAGCGGCAGCGAGAATTTCTCGGCAGCGGCCTTGAGCAGCTGCTGGACCATGTCGCGCTCCCCGGCCTGCACGAGATCATGGCTCAGGGCTTCGGCGAGGGTCACCGTCTCCGGCAGCGGCCCATCGGCAATCGGCCGGATGAGCACCAGTTCCTCTTCGAACAGAGCCGTCCGCTCGATGCCCGGGCGCGGCTGGTCGACGCCATAGGCAAAGGCGGCGTTCAGCTCGCCGCGCTCCATCGCGGCGATGAGCACATGGCTCAGTTCCTCGACCAGGCTGAGCGCGACCGAGGGTATGCCATTCTTGGCGTCGATCAGCAGATCGGGGCCGATCTGGAGCATGATGCTCGGCGTCAGCCCGATCGTCAGCATTTCCTGATCGTTCCCGGCCAGTGCCCGAACATCGCGCCTGGCGTCCTCGACCTCCTGCAGAATGCGCCTTGCACGCTCCAGCAGCAGCTCGCCCGCCTGCGTCAGCACGACGCCGCGCGAATGGCGCAGCAGAAGTTCCGTCTGGAGGGTCTGCTCGAGCTGCCGGATCTGCAAGCCCAGGGCAGGTTGCGCGACGTTGAGCTGCTCCGCCGCCTTGGTGATGTTCCCGACCTCGGCGATTCCGACGAAATAGCGAAGCTGACGGAGATTGATCGCGGCCTCCCGGGCTTGTCTTCTTGGAAGGTCATGATGGGGTGCGCCGGCAGCCACGACAAGGCGCGGCTTCCCGCTAGCGCCCGGGCCGGAGCCAGCGCTCCATACGTTCTAGCACCGCGAAAATGACGACGCTGACGAGGATGACGAAGACGATTGTCGCGAAGACGCCGGCGAGGTCGTAGCGCTCCGCGAGATCGTTGATCAACTGGCCGAGCCCGCCGAAATTGATCAGGAACTCGACGCCGATCAGATTGATCAGCGCGAAGACGAGCCCGAGGCGAACGCCGACGAAAATGGTCGGGATGGCCGCCGGGAATTCGATCTTCCAGAATTGCTGCGCGGGCGTGAGATTGTAGCTCAGCCCGACATTGATCAGGCTCTTCCTGACGCCCTTCAGCCCTTCCAGCGTCTTGAGTATGACCGGAGCGAGCCCGGCCACGAAGCCCATCGCGATGATCGTGGCGGCGCTGCGCCCGAAGATGACGAGGAAAAGCGGGTAGGCCAGCACCACTGGGGCGGCGGCCACAGCCGCCACCCAGGGTTCGGTCGCGAGTGCCAGGATCCGGACCTTGTAGAGCAGCACCCCGAGCGAGATGCCGGCGACCGAGACGAGGACGCTTGCGGCCAGCGCCTCGCTGCCTGTCATCATCAGCCGTTCCAGCAACTGTTCCTCGGCGAACAGCCGGCCGAAGCTGCCGAGCACCGCCGAGGGCAATGGGATGACGAATTGGTTGAGGAGGCCGAGCAGCAGCAGGGTCTCGACCACTCCCAGGGCGAGGCCGACCGTGGCAAGGCCGATCGCAAGCGGAGGAATCGCAGCGAGCCGCATGGCTCAAGCCTTCCTGCGGCGGGCGCCCGCCTCGGATTCGGCCATGCCGCGCGAGGCTTCCTCGCGCAGATCGTTCCAGATCTCGGCGACATGGCGGCCGAAGGCCTCGCTGCCGACGACGTCGCCCGTGCGCGGCCGTGGCAGCCGGATGTCGACGATGCGCTTCACCTTGCCGGGACGGAAGGTCATGATGATGACCCGGTCGGAGAGCTGCACGGCCTCGGTGATGTTGTGAGTGATCAGCAGGGTGGTCTGCTTCAGCTCCTCCTGAATTTTCAGGACCTTGTCGCCGAGCAGCAGGCGGGTCTGCTCGTCCAGCGCGGCGAAGGGCTCGTCCATCAGCAGGATCTTGGGCTCGAACACCAGCGTGCGGGCAATGGCGACGCGCTGGCGCATGCCGCCGGATAGCTCGGCGGGGTAGCGCTGCTCGAAGCCGTTCAGGCCGACCATGTCGATGAAGTGCCGCGCCTTCTCGTGGCGCTCGGCCTTGCGCACGCCCTTGACCTCGAGCGGAAAGGCGACGTTGTCGAGCACCGTCCGCCAGGGAAAGGTCGATTCCTCCTGGAAGACCATGCCGATCGACGGATGCGGGCCCGAGATCAGGTCGCCGCCGACGTTGACCTTGCCCTCGTAGCCGCGCACCAGCCCGCCCAGGATGTTGAAGACGGTCGACTTGCCACATCCCGACGGGCCGATGATCGAGACGAACTCGCCGCGTTCGACCGAGAACGACATGTCGTCCACGGCAGTGACGGCGCCCTCGCGCGTCTCGAAGCGCATCGTCACGCCGTCGATGACCAGGTCGGCCTCCTTCACGGTCTCGGCAAGACGCAGTTTGGCGGCCGCAGCGGGCATTGTGTGCTCATCCCTTGGCTGGCCGTCACTCATCGCCTCGCCCCTTGTGCAACTGCGCCAGCAGTTGAACGGCGCGCAGCACGAACGCGCCTGAAGCGGCGGAGGCCCGACTGAGTCGGCGGCATGTCATCCTTCCCTCGCGCAGCCGTCTTCGTTGGAGTCCGCAGCCTACGCAGCCGCCACGTTAGTGACGCGGCGCAGGCAAGGTCCAAGATTATCTTGCTTGGCCAGTCAAACTTTTCAGGATGGGCAGGTCGGGCGGGCTATCGGGGGCACAATTGCCGCCTATATTTGGCCGGTCCAGATGTTCGGAGACAAGGCGATCGTGGCGACGACAGGCGACGAGGACGGTGGGCTGCCCGAAATGGCGCACGACCTGCCGTTCGAGAGCAGTGTTGGCTACCAGCTGCGGATGGCGAACCGTGCGACCCAGCGCTATCTGCAGAGCAAGATCGAGCCGCACGGCGTCACCACCGGCATGTGGTATTTCCTGCGCGCACTCTGGCAAGAAGATGGGCTGACCCAGCGCGAATTGTCCCGCCGGATCGGCACCATGGAGCCGACGACGCTGGCCGCATTGGCCGCCATGGAGAAGGCTGGCCTGATCAGCCGCGAGCGCGACCTGCATGACCGGCGAAAGCTGCATGTGCTGCTGACGCCGAAGGGCCATACGCTCAAGGGCGAGCTCCTGCCGCTGGCGCAGGAGGTCGTCCACAAGGCGACGGCCGGTTTCACGCCGGAGGACAAGGCCCGTTTCCTTGGCTATCTCGCGGCAGTCCAGCGCAATCTCGCAGATGTGCCTGATCCTGATGAGGCTGTCTGAGCAGTTTCTCGGTCAGCCCTTCGGCGCTTGCCCGGCATGGCGCGTCATGCCGGCGGCCATCGCCGGGTTGTAGCCTGGCATGACCCGGGCATCGATCAGCACCGACGCGCCGGCCCTGGCTGCCTTCACGGCCTCGGCGACCGCGTCACGCAGGGCAGCGACTGTCCGGACCGGGCCGATGCCTGTGAGACCTTGGGCCCTGGCGATCGCGGCGATGTCGATGTCTGGCTCGTCGATGCGTTGGCCGATCCATTTGTTCTCGACAGGGCGCTGGCGCTGCTTCGCAACGCGCTCCTGATGGATCTCGTCATTGTAGAAGGAGCGGTTGTTCGAGACGATCGCGACGAAGGGCAGCTTGTAATGCGCTGCCGTCCACAGAGCGGAGGCAGCCATCATGGTGTCGCCGTCGCCCAGAACCGCCACCGGGAGCCGGCCCGAGCCCTTGAGCGCCAGCGCCGCGCCGATCAGCATGCCCGGCCCCGAGCCGATGCCGGCTCCACCATCGATGCCGAGATAGTCGAGCGGGTGCCGGAAATGCCAGGCCTCGGTGGCCCAGCCGAGCGGCAGGCGAACCAGGCTGATCACCTCCTCGCGCAGCGCCTCGCCCATGGCTGCGGCGAGCGAAACGACGTCCAGCGGGCGCCCGCCGTCGAAGCTCAGCACCGGCAAGGCGGGGAGGATGGCCGGCGCTGAGCCGAGGGCGGCTCCCAGCTCGTCGGCGATCAGGTGCATGGTCGCATCGGGATCGGCGGCGAGATGGAGATCGGCCGGCGCGAGCGCCTGGTGATCCATGCTCCAGCCATTGTGCAGATGGTGGTCCAGCGAGACGCTGATCACGCGGGCCGACAGGGCGCTATCGGCCTGGCGCAGGGTGCCGCCGAGATCGACCCAGTCGAAGGCGAGGATGACGTCGGCGGCGCGGATGGTGTCGACCGCCTGCGCATCAAGGAAGAAGGACGGCTTGGCCGCGTGCAGCGGGTGGTCGGTCGGGAAGACGGCTGCGGTCTTGATGTCCGTGACGACGGCAGCGCCGAGATGCTCGGCCAGCGCGACGCGGCGGCCCCAGTCGCTTTCCGAGCGCGACATCCGGCCGAACAGGATGAGCGGCGTCTTCGCATTACGAAGCAGCCCCGCCACCCGGTCGATCTCGGCGGCGGCGGGAACGCTTGGCGAGGCCACGGCAAAGCGCTTCGGGTCAGGGAGAAGCGGCATTTCCTCGAGCCGCTTCTCCTGCATCGAGACATCGAGGCAGACATAGGTCGGGGCCTGCGGTGCGCTGCGCGTGAGATTGCTCGCGCGGATCAGCGAGTCGATCGTGGCCGCCACGGAGACGGGCTGATCGTCCCATTTGACATAGGGGCGGATCAGGGCGCCCTGGTCCTTGGCGGTATGCAGCCAGTCGATCCAGGGCCTGCGCTCGGCCGCGTCGACCGGGCCGGTCGCGCCGAGGATCAGCATCGGCACGCGATCGCACCAGGCGTTGTAGATCGCCATCACCCCATGCATCAGGCCGACATTGCTGTGCAGGATGACGCCCATCGGCTTGCCCGTCACCTTGGCATAGCCATGGGCCACGGCGACGGCATGCTCCTCATGCAGACACAGCAGCATCTGCGGTTGCTGGTTACCGAGATGGTTGACGAGGCTGTCGTGCAGGCCGCGGAAGCTGGAGCCGGGGTTCAGCGCGAGATAGGGGATGTCGAGCGCCCGAAGCATCTGCGCGACAACATCGCTCCCCCAGATGCCGTTGTCACTCGACGCGACGGGCACATCGATACCGGACAGCGTCAGGTCGTTCATGGCGTTTCCCCGCATGGATTTTAGAACGACGACGCACCAGCTGCCTGGGCAGCGATTGCGATCGTCCCTGAAGCGTCAGCCCGGCAACTTCAGGCTGACATGGATATTCTTTTCCTGGGTGAAGGCGATGAGCTCGCCGAGGCACTCCTCGCGGCCGATGCCCGACTGCTTCCAGCCGCCGAAGGGCGTGCCCAGGAAATGCTTGGCGACCTCGTTGACCCAGACGAAGCCGGCCTCCGCCGCCAGCGCGGTGCGGTGCGCCTTGACGAGGTCATTGGTCCAGATCGAGCAGGTCAGCCCGTATTCGACGCTGTTGACCGTCTCCAGCATCTGGGCCTCGTCGCTCCAGGGCATGACCGAGAGAACCGGGCCGAATATCTCTTCGCGCGCGATTCGCATCTGCGGCGTCACGTCGGCGAAGATCGTCGGCTCGATATAGAATCCCCCGCCGAGCCTGGGATCGTCAGGCACGCGGCCGCCACAGACCAGCCTCGCACCCTCAGCCTTCGCCGAGGCGATGAAATCGAGAATGCGGTCATGCTGGTTCGCACTGACGATCGCGCCCATGGTCGTGGCCTCGTCCGTGGGAATGCCGGGCACGAAGCCGGACAGCTTTTCCGGCAGCCGGGCGAGCACGGCGTCGTAGATGTCGCGGTGGATGAAGGCCCGGCTGGTCGAGCCGCAGGACTGGCCGCACCAGGTGAAGTTCATGCCGGCGACGACTGCGGCGGCGACCCGCGCCGGATCGGCGTCGGCGAAGGCGATCAGCGCGTTTTTGCCACCGAGCTCCAGCAGCACCGGCTTGATCGTGTCGCTCGCCGCCTTCATCACGGCGCGGCCGGCCTGGACGCTGCCGATGAGCGCGACCTTGTCGACGCCTGGATGGGAGGCGAGGGCGGTCCCCGCTTCCCGCCCGCCGGGCACGACGCTGAGGACGCCCTCCGGCAGCAGGCCGCCGATGAGCTCGGCCAGTCTGAGCGAGGACAGCGGCGCCTGCTCCGGCGGCTTGATGATGACGGCGTTGCCGGCGGCCAGCGGAGCCGCCATCTTGCCGGCGCAGAACATGAAGGGGTGGTTGAAGGCGAGGATGCGGGCGACGACGCCGAGCGGCTGGCGCACCGTGAGGTTGATTGCATCGGGGCCCATTGGAATGGTGTCGCCCTTCATCTCGGTGACGAGGCCGCCGAAGAAGTCGAGCTGTGCCGCGGCTATACCGGCGTCACCGATCATCTCGCGCACCGGATTGCCGCAATTGGCGGCGTCGAGCGCGGCGAGTTCGCGGGCATTGTCGCGGACGACAGCCGCAATCGCCTTGAGGATGCGCCCACGCTCCAGAGGCGGCACCTGGCGCCACATCCTGAAACCCGCCCGCGCCGCTGCGACCGCAGCGTCGATATCGGCTGCGGAGGCCTCCGCGACATCGCAGATGGGCTCGTTCGTGCCGGGGTTGAGCGTCGCGACATAGCGTCCCGACAGCGGATGGCGCCAGCTTCCGCCGATATAGAGGCTGCGGCCGGTCGGCGCGGGCTTGTCGAGCATGGCTGGTCTCACGGCAGGGGTGCGCTCGGCGCGAACACTCGCGCACGCACAGGCTGCGTTCAAAGACTTTCCCGCTTTGGCCGCGATGCCGAAAAACTACTTCGCAGTTGCGAGACGTCGCCGGCTAGCCCCGAGCAGCGGCCATCTCGGCTTCGGTCTCGTCCTGCTCCATCCCGTCGAGCACAGCGACCTCCTCGCTCGATGCGCCGAGCTTGCGCCAGTCCTCGCTCTTGGGAACGATGCCCTGATAGGAGCGCAGCTTGGCCTGCGGGATATGCGGCTCGATGAGGCCGATGGGCTCGCTGCCTGCGGCGTGCTTGCGCGCAGCATCGATCATCACGCGGCGGAACTGAACGATGGCGATGTCGCTGGCGCCCAGGCGCTCGCTGGTGCGATCCGCGATCGGCCCCATCGATTCCCACATCATGATGTCCTGGTTCGGAATCCCCGGGACGCCGGTGAAGTCACCGAGCTTCATCGCCTTGCGGTCCTGCAGATAATTGTTCGCCTTGTGGCGCAGCATCGGCTTGTAGGTCTTGTCGAGATCAATGCCGACCTGCGCGACGCAGAACTTGCGCCAGCTCTCCTGGTCGATGCAGTCGTCATTGCCCCAGGCGATGAAGTGGAAGTAGCTGGATACATCGTCCTTGGGCACGATCACCGTGGCGACGTTGTAGGAGGAATTCGGCGGGATCAGCGCCGCGAAGGGCGCGACGAAGACCGTCAGCCGGATGTAGTCATGCGTCTGCGCGTTGACGATCGGCCGCCGGATCGCGGCATAGCGGAAGCCGTAATTGGTCAGCTGAACCTGGATTCGCGGATTCTTGTCGGTCGATGGCCGCGTCCAGTGTGTCGCGGTCGTGCCCGCCGTGGTCACGCGGGCGGGCTTCATGTCGGATGAGTGCAGGCTGGAGGAATGGGCGGAATCGATCTGCCCTTCCATGATCTGCGCCCAGTTGCACGGCAGGTCGATCTTCACGATCGAGACCTTGGCCTCCGGCGTCGGAGCCCAGGCCGGTGGCTCGAACTCCGGCATCAGCTCCTTCGGCCCCATATAGACCCAGATGAATCCGCCGGCTTCTTCAGTCGGATAGGCCTTATGCTGGACCTTCTCGGCGAAGCCGCTTTCGGCCGGCTCCGAGACCATCTCCAGCACCTTGCCGTCCACGTCGAACTTCCAGCCGTGGTAGAGGCAGCGCAAACCGCATTCCTCGTTGCGCCCGAAGAACAACGAGGCCTTGCGGTGCGGGCAGAACTCGCCGAGCACGCCGATACGCCCGTCGGTGTCGCGGAAGGCGACGAGATCCTCGCCGAAGAGCCGGACGCGAACCGGCGCACCATCGCTCTCGACCAACTGCTCCGAGAGCAGCGCCGGTATCCAATGTCGCCGCATCAGCCCGCCCATGGGGGTGTCGCCTTCGACGCGGCAGAGCAATTCGTTCTCTTCACGGGTGAGCATGCGCATCCCTCCCAAACTGCGGCACGGGCTAGTCAACGGCAAATTACTTAGATATCTAAGTGTATGATTAGTCCGGTTCGAAACGCTTGTCGAGAGCGGCTCGCGGAGGGGAACATGACCGAGGAAGCAGCGACCATCAGGGTCACGATCGCGGACAAGCAGATGGTCGCGGAGGACATCTGCCTGTTCGAGCTGCGCCCGGCCGACGGGGAGGCGCTGGCACCGTTTACGCCCGGCGCCCATCTCGGCGTCAGGGTCCCCTCTGGCGAGATGCGGAAATACTCGCTCTGCAACGACCCCGGCGAGGCCGATCACTATGTCATCGCCGTCAAGAAGGAGCTCGGCGGGCGTGGCGGCTCGATCAGCCTGATCGACAGAACGCATGTCGGCGACGAGATCGCGATCACGGCGCCCCGCAACGACTTCGCGCTGAAGCCGGGTCCGTCTAGCTACATCTTCATCGCCGGCGGCATCGGCATCACGCCGATCCGGGCCATGATCAGGCATCTGCTGGCGACACGGGCAAAGCCGTTCAGGCTCTACTACTTCACGCGCAGCCCGGAGATGATGGCCTTCCGGGACGAGTTCCTGACGCCGGAATTCCGCGGCAGAGTGGTGATCCACCATGACGGCGGCGATCCGGACAAGGCCTATGATCTCTGGCCGATCCTGGAGGAGCCGAAAGGGGCCCATCTCTATTGCTGCGGGCCGCGCGGATTGATGGAGGCGGTGCGCGACATGACCGGGCACTGGTCCTCGGCCGCCGTGCATTTCGAGGATTTCGGCGCGACCAGGGCTCGGCCGGAAGACAATGCGCCGTTCACGGTCGTGCTGGCGAAAAGCGGCGAGCGCTTCAAAGTGCCGGCCGACAAGTCGATCCTGGAGCGGCTGCGTGAGGCCGGCAAGGTGCTGCCTTCATCCTGCGAAAGCGGCACCTGCGGAACCTGCCGGACTCGGCTCGTCTCGGGAGAGCCCGACCATCGCGATCTGGCGCTGGCCGAGCATGAGCGTGCCCGCAACATCATGATCTGCGTGTCGCGGGCGAAGTCCGCCGAACTCGTGCTCGACCTTTAGGATCCCTGCGATGAGTGAGCCGCTACGTCTTGGTATCGTCGGATTGGGACGCGCCTTCATGTTGATGCTGCCAACCCTGGCGCATCACCCCCTCGTGCGGCTCGTCGCCGCCGCCGATCCGCGCGAGGAGGCGCGCTGGCAGTTCGAGAGCGACTTCTCCCGGGCGGATGCGCCGGCGCGCAGCTATGACAACGTCGAGGAACTCTGCGCCGACGACGGGGTCGAGGCGCTCTACATCGCTTCCCCGCACCAGTTCCATGTCGCCCATGTCCGCCTCGCTGCGACCCATGGCAAGCATGTCCTCGTCGAGAAGCCGATGGCGCTGACCATCGCCGACTGCCAGGCGATGATCGAAGCGGCCCATGCCGCCGGAGTGCATCTCCTCGTTGGGCACAGCCATTCCTACAATGCGCCATATCTCAAGGCGTCGGAGCTGATCCGCTCGGGTCGCTTCGGCCGGGCCCGGATGATCACGGCCTCGAACCACACCGATTTCCTCTACCGGCCGCGCCGGCCGGAAGAGCTCGACACCGCGCAGGGCGGCGGCGTCGTGTTCAGCCAGGGTGCCCATCAGGTCGATATCGCCCGGCTGCTGGGCGGCGGGCTGGTCTCGACGGTGCGGGCCACCACAGGCCGGTTCGATCCGGCGCGCCCTACGGAAGGCGCCTACCAGGCGCTCCTGGTTTTCGCGGACGGAGCCAGCGCGACGCTGACCTATAGCGGCTATGGTCGCTATGACAGCGACGAGCAACTCGGCTGGATCGGCGAGATGGGCCAGCGGCGCGATCCCGAGAGTTATGGCATGGCGCGTCGCGGATTGGTCGGGGTCTCGACGCCGGAGGAGGAGGCCGCGCTCAAGAACACCCGTACCTATGGCGTGGCCAAGAACTCCGTGGCGCCGCTGTCGGCCGCTCTCGGGCACAATCATTTCGGCCCGATCACGGTCTGCTGCGAGCAGGCCGACCTTCGTCCGCTCGCCAGCGGCGTGATGGTCTATGCCGACGACCGCCGCTGGCTGGAGGCGCTGCCGGCGCCGACCGTGCCGCGTGCCGAGGTCGTCGACGAGCTCTATGCCGCCATCCGATCCGGCATTGCACCATTACACTCCGGCGCATGGGGCATGGCGACCCTTGAGGTCTGCCTCGCGATGCTGGAATCGGCGCGAACCGGCCGCGAGATCGCGCTCCAGCACCAGCTCGCGCCGGGCTGAGCCGGCGTGACAGGTCCGTTACCGCCGGTCGGCCGGTTCCTCCGGAGCGGGATTGTTGGCGTTCGAGGCGAGGATCGCGATCGTGTCCTGCTCGGCTGCCGCTGCGCTCTTGTAGCGGGGAGCCGTGGTGACGAGCGGGCGCTCTGCGTCGGCCGGGTAATAGATCTCGATCGCGAAGCGGCCAGTAACCTGATCCTCGATAGGCTCGATGCGAATGAGCGGCATCGCGAGTTCTCCGGTGGTGCTGGCAGACGCGTCCCTCGCAGGATTAGAGCGCGCAACACGGCTCGGGTCCAAGACAAAAAGACTTCATCTGCCAAGCATTTCATGATGTTCAAAAATTGTGCCTCGGCCTGATAAAAATCTTGGCCTGACGCACAAAATCATAAAATAATCCGAACGCCTGAGCGTATCCGCGCTACCAGGATTTGCTCTTTAGAAGGTTGCGAGGAGCCACGAACCATCGAGGAGTATTTGAGATACTCCATCCTCCTTGATCACCACGCGAACGGAAGAACGGTGCGGAATCGCGACGGGATAATCGCCAGCGGCGTCATGAAGCGGGACGATCCTGTGAGCCAGCGTCTCCAGGTCATGCGACCGCTACGTTGCGGACATGGCAGGGTCACTCTCGATCCGCAGAGCGTCGCCGGCGACGCCCCGAGAGCCTTCCGCGGCGATCACGAGGGCGTGCGCTGTGGTCGCAGCGTGGATGTGTATCTCGACCACGATCGTGCGGGCGGCTGCGCGGCCCTTGCCAGCTCTGCCGCCCGCGCTCGTGCAAGGCCGTTCGCCCGTTAACGGTCATGCATGGCTGCCGAGCCCAACAATGGGCATCTTCTCGGATAATGCGAGCGTGCGTGGTGAGGAGGCTGGGCTCCGTCAAATTCAGTTGACTTGGTTGGTCCGGCTGGGCACTACGGCCGCTGAAGACGGACCCGGGGGTAGGTGTTATACCTCGCCGGGGAAACAATGGGAGCAGAGGGTCCCAGGTTCGAATCCTGGTGCCCCGACCATTTTGGGCTTTGCCGGAAGGCGAGGGGGAGCATGACGGCACGCATCTATTCGCCGGCCCGTAACGCGATGCAGTCCGGCACGGCCAAGACCGGCCGCTGGCTGCTGGAATACGAGCCCGAGCGGCCGCGCGAGATCGAGCCGCTGATGGGCTGGACCTCGTCGGGCGACATGAAGAGCCAGCTCCGGCTCTGGTTCGACACGGCCGAGGAGGCCGTCGCCTATGCGACGCGCAACGGCATCGCCTATCGCCTGGAGCAACCCCATCAGGCCAAGCGCCGCAGCATGGCCTATGCCGACAATTTCAAGTTCAACCGCGTCGGCCAGTGGACGCATTGAAGTTCAAGTGAGCGGCGGACATCAAGTCTGCCGCTTCCTTCAGGGCCCGTAGCTCAGCTGGATAGAGCAGCAGCCTTCTAAGCTGCTGGTCACAGGTTCGAATCCTGTCGGGCTCGCCATTGTTGTCATTTAATCGTCTGCTCCGATTGGACAAAATGACCGCTCACGCCACCGGGTCCGACACTGCGACCAGGAGCGCCGCCGCGCAGATGCACGCTTATCTCGTGGTTATCTCGATATAATTTTTGTGAACCCAACCGGAGCGGCACGGGCCCGAGTAAGTCGCGCGGCCTGCTGATTTCACATTCATGTTCGCTCGGCACTCCTGAAGCGACTGGCCACGATTCGGGTAAATGACCGCGTGCCACGGTCCGATACTGTCGCAGATGATCAGTGCGTCGCCGTTGTAGACTCGGTCGGTCTCGAAGTAGCCGCTGCCGCCTGGCCCGGATCGCACGGACAGGAACCCGCTCTTCGGGTCTTCCGGACGACGTGGCCCGAGCTTCACGACGATGCCCTGAGACGTGCAGGCGTCGAAGCGCATATCGGGCGCTCGCTTGGAGTCTGCGGGAGCCACGGCGTCGATTTGCGTCTGATCGGGAGCGTAGCGCGCATTGGCGGCCGCGGCCGGCGCATGACCAGCGCCAGCTCGCCTGGCAGATTGAACCAGCGCTGCCCGTGCGGCAAAAGCTTCCGTCGCCAGCTTGCCTTCGGGATAGGCCTTGAGGAAGCGGTCCAGTGCTTCGACCGTCCCCGCCGCCTTCGCGTCGGCGAGGGCGAGGGCCGGATTGCCGGTCACGGTCGGCTGCGCTGCTGATGCGAGTACTTGCGGCTTCGCTTGTGTGTCCTCCGGCCTGGTCGCCGCGATCGAATCCTTGCCGAGATAGCCGAGCGCCAGCTGGCGATAGGCGCAGACCCGGTTGCAGGCGTCGAGATAGGCCTGGTACCTGCCCTCGGCGCTCGATTGCCGCCAGCTCTCGTCGTCCTTAGCCGAATCGGCACTGCGTTGGCGCTGCAGCAGCCTGTCCATCGCCTGCTGCCGATAGGCACAGGGCCCGGTGCATTGCGCGACATAGCGTTCGAGAGCCTCGCGCGAGCCGTCCGCGGTCGCGCTGCGCCAGCGCGCCTCGTCCTGCGCGCTCTCGAAGCTGCGGCGGATGGTGGCCGACGGTTCGACGATCGGCAGGGACAGGCTGGCGGTGTCGAATTCGGGCTTCTGCTCACGGCCGCTGTCGCGCCGCGCTGCGGCCTCGACTTCGCGCACGACGTAGGATTGCAGCTCCGGCCAGCCGATCCGCTTGTCGGCGTCGGCTTGCGCCAGCCCGGCGGCGCCCATCAGGAAACGGCTGGTGAACAGGCCGAGCTTCTGGTTCTCGTCCCAGTTGGCCGGGGTCGTGCCAGAAGTCGCGACCAGCTTGATGATGCCGCCGCCGGTGCGCGGCTTGGCCGGGGTGAAGCCCGGCGCCGAGACGGCGAGCAGGCTCTCGCCCTTGCGCCCGGTCTCGCCGGTGAAGCAGGCGTCGATCATCACGATCAATTGCCGCTGCGCCCCGATCTTCTGCCGGACCAGTTCGAGGTTCCGGTAGAGCGTCTGCAGGGCATAGCCGCTTTCGCTGGCATTGGGATTGCCGTCCTGCGGCAGCAGGAAGGGCTGGCGCGTCGCAAGGTCGGGCACGCCATGGCCGGAATAATAGACGAAGACATTGGAGCGCCCTTCGACCGCGCTGCGCCAGAGCTTGCCGCCCTGCGGATTGGCCTCGCTGCCGAACATCTGGGTGAGTTCGCCGAGCGTCGCATCCTTCAACAGGAAGACGTTCTGCTCGCGGAAGCGCAGTCCGCGGACGAGATAGTCGCGGATCGCTTCGGCATCGTTATGGGCGAAGTCGACGGTGCTGGCCTGCTTGTAAGCCTTGTTGCCGACCACCACCGCGATCGACTCGGCATTGTCGTCGAGGATACGTGACGGCTCCGCCAGGGCAGCCGGCGCGGCAATGCCGAGCATCAACGCAAGAAGGGTGAAGAAACGAGCCGTGATCGCGCTCGAGTGAGGATGGCGCCTGCTCATCGCGTCCTGGATCACCTCGGCTCGGCTGCCATATAGGCTGGGGCAGGGTAGGGCTGTTGTGAAGACGAACCCTGCCGATACTACGTGGCAAATTCTGCTTTGGCGAGCTTGCCGCAGGCCGGCGATGACGCGAAGGCTGTCCGCGCCAGCTTTCGTTCAGATGAGGGGTCGATGCCTCGCCAAGTCAGTCCTGAGCTTCGTCGCGGCGCAATTCGAAGGCCAGCATCGCTTCCGCCAGCGCCTCCAATTCGCGCTCCTTCTCCTTGCTGTCGGGCGCGGCGTTGAGCTCGGCCACGCGCTGCTGGGCCTGTTCGTAGTCCTCGTCGGTATGAACGGCGATCGGCATCTTCATCGTGCTCCTGCCTTCCTGGTGCCTGCACGGTCTGGCCGGCCTGCGGCGCGCCTTGCGCTCGAAGCAACCCCTGGCGCGATATGGGGTTCCGGCGCGCGTTTCGCCATGTTCAGGACAAACTTGGCCTCGAATGCCAACCCGCCAGGCTCGCGCGCGCCGCCTTGCGTCACCGCGGATTGCACCTGTGCGCTTGCCGCGAGCGATGCGAGGCCGTAAACGCGCCGCGGCCAACCCGATTGCCTGCCCGCTTGTCCGCTGCCCATGAGGGGCAGGGGCCATGCATGGTGTCGGCTGCAAGGAGTGTCGATGATCTCGCTCGGCTCCGGTCTCGACCGGCTCGCTAGCTTCGCGTCCGCGAGCCACCGGCGCGCCTGTCTGCTGCTCGTCCTGCTGTCGCTGGCGGCCTTCCTGCCGGGCTTCGCCGGCCTGCAGCCCTTCGACCGCGACGAGCCGCGCTTCGCCCAGGCCAGCAAGCAGATGCTGGAGACGCGCGACTTCGTCGACATTCGCTTCCAGGACGAAGCCCGGCACAAGAAGCCGGTCGGCATCTACTGGCTGCAGGCGGCGAGCGTCGCCGCGGGCGAGGCGCTCGGCGTGCCCCAGGCGCGCACGACCATGTGGCTCTACCGGCTGCCCTCGCTGATCGGCGCGATCGCGACCGTACTCCTGACCTATTGGGCCCTGCTCGCCTTTGTCGGCGCTCGTCTGGCTCTTCTCGGCGGGGCCCTGATGGCGGCTTGCGTGCTGCTCGGCGTCGAGGCGCGCTTCGCCAAGACCGACGCGCTGCTCGCCGCCTGCGCGGTCGCGACCATGGGCGCGCTCGCCCGTGCCTGGCTCGACTGGACCCGCTCGCTCGCCTTCGTGCCGAGCCGCTGGAACTGGCTGGTGTTCTGGTCGGCGACGGCGCTCGGCCTCCTGCTCAAGGGCCCGATCGTGCCGATGGTCTGGGGCTTGGCGACGCTCGTTCTCGCCATTCGCGAGCGCTCGCTGCGCTGGTTTGCGCCGCTGCGTCCAGGATTCGGCCTGCTGCTCTGTCTGATCGTCGTGCTGCCCTGGTTCGTCGCCATCGCGATCAAGACCGGCGGCGACTTCTTCGCCGAGAGCGTCGGCAAGGACATGCTCGCCAAGGTCGGCGAAGGGCAGGAGAAGCATTGGGGGCCGCCCGGCCTCTATCTGCTGCTGTTCTTCGGCACATACTGGCCCTCGGCCGCGCTCGCTTCGATGGCGATACCCTTTGCCTGGGTGAAGCGTCGCGAGCCGCAGATCCTGTTCCTGCTCGCCTGGATCGTGCCGTCCTGGATCGTCTTCGAGGCGGTGCCGACCAAGCTGCCCCACTACGTGTTGCCCCTCTATCCTGCGATCACGGCGCTGCTCCTGCTCGCCCTGGTCAATGGCGGCATCAACCGCTTGCGCCGCGGCGCCGACCTGACGGCCTTCCTGATCGTCGCGGTGCCGGCGGCGCTGGTCGGCGTGCTGCTCTATGGCACCTGGACGCTCGACAGGACCTTGCCCTGGCTCGCCCTGCCGGTGCTCGCGCTGGCGCTGGTCGTCGCCTTCCGCAGCTTCCTGGCTTATCGCGAGGGCGCCTTCGAGGGCGCGCTCTGGCGCGGCGTGGTCGCGAGCCTGCTGCTCGGCGCCGGCGTCTACGGCCTCGCTGCGCCGAGCCTGCGCGGCCTCAAGCTCTCGCCGCGGCTGGCGGAGGCGGTGCAGGCCGTCTCATGCCCGAACCCTGAGGTCATGACCGTGGGCTATCGCGAGCCGAGCCTTGTCTTCCTGGTCGGCACCAATCTGCGGATGGGCGCCGACGGCAGTGCCGCCGCCGCCTTCCTGCGCGAGCCGGGCTGCCGCGTCGCTCTCGTGGAAAGCCGCTTCCTCGACGGTTTCCGGCAGGGTCTCGCCGCCTCGGGAGCGACGCCGCGGCTGCTGACTACGATCGCCGGCTTCAACCTCAACGGCGGCAAGCGCCTCGAGATGAGCGTCTATGTCCGCGAGTGATCGACGCTTGCCCCGTCGCGGCGCTTGACGCAGTTTGCGCGCCGCCATGCAGAAAGACTTCAATCCGTGACCGAACCCGTGCCTTCAGACGGCCAGCCCCGGCTCAGCATCGTCGTGCCCGTGCGTAACGAGCAGGGCAATATCGCCCCGCTCGTCCATGATATCGAGACCGCCTGTGCCGGCATTGGTGCCTTCGAGCTGATCTATGTCGATGACGGCTCCAGCGACGGCACTGCCGCCGCGCTCGCCGAACTCGCGCTGGCGCGGCCCTGGCTGCGGGTCGTTCGTCATGCCCAGTCCTGCGGCCAGTCGGCGGCGGTGCGCAGCGGGGTGAGGGCGGCAACGGCCCCGATCGTCGCGACGCTCGACGGCGACGGCCAGAACGATCCCGCCTTCATTCCGGCGATGCTGACGCAGCTCGAGGCGGCTGGCCCTGCGGCAGGCCTGGTCCAGGGCCAGCGCGTCGGCCGCAAGGATACCGGCTTCAAGCGCATGCAGTCGCGCATCGCCAACAAGGTCCGCGGCGCCATCCTCAAGGACGGCACGCGCGACACCGGCTGCGGCCTGAAATGCTTCCGCCGCGACACCTATCTGGCGCTGCCTTATTTTGACGCGCTGCACCGCTTCATGCCGGCGCTGGTCGTCCGCGAGGGCCTCGCCGTGCTGCATCACGATGTGCGCGACCGCCAGCGCCTGACCGGCGTCTCGAATTACGGCTTCTTCGACCGGCTCTGGGTCGGCATCCTCGACCTCGCCGGCGTCTGGTGGCTGATCCGGCGCCGCAAGCGTGTGCCTGAGATCGCGACGGAGGCGCGCTGATGCTCGTCGACCTGCAGAACATGATCGGGGATTATTTCCACGACGTCTTCGTCAACAATGTCGATTGGTGGGTGCTGCTCGGCGTGGTCGCGCAGGGCCTGTTCACCATGCGCTTCGTCGTGCAATGGCTGGCCAGCGAGAAGGCGCAGCGCTCGGTCGTGCCGATGACCTTCTGGTGGTTCTCGATCGGCGGCGGCCTGCTGCTCCTGATCTACGCCCTCTATCGCCGCGACCCGGTCTTCATCCTTGGCCAGGGCTTCGGCGTGTTCGTCTACCTGCGCAACCTGCAATTCGTGCTGCGGGCCAAGGCGCGCGGCGAGGATACGAATTCAGGGCCGGGCTGAGGCGAGCCGTTCAGTATTCGCCTGCCGGGAAGCCGTGGCGTCCCATCATGGCGCGATGCCAATCGCTTCCGACAAGGCCTTCGAGTGCGGCGTCGAAACGCTGCCGCAGCGCAGCGTTCTGCTTGCCGAAGGCGAAGGCTCCAGCCGCTGGTACGCTTTCGCTCGCGGACACGTTGATGATCGCGAGCTCTGCATCGGGCTCGCGGGCGAGATAGCCGCGATGGGCCATGGCGACGCTGGCATAGGCGTCGGCCCGGCCTGTCCTGATCGCATTTACCGCCTCTTCCTGTGTCGCGACGCGGATCATCCGCTTCGGCGCAATGCCGGCAGCGAGCCCGGCTTGTTCCTGGACCTGCTCAGCGACGACTGCCAGCCGAGCAGCTGCCGCCGCGACGGCGCGATAGCCGGTCAGCCGAACGCGATCCCTCGTTCGCACGAGCAGCCCGTCGGAGAGCGCCCAGACTGGGCGGCTGAAATCGACGAGCTGTTGGCGCTCCGAGGTAACGAAGAGCGGGGTGGTCAGTGTCCAGCGTCCGCTGGCGAGGCCGGGGAGCAATTCGGCGAAGGTGGTCAAACGCTGCTCGAACCGCGTGATGCCCAGTGCATGCAAGGCGGCGGTCACCAGCTCGACATCGCAACCCTGCGCCGCGCCGCCGGCTGCCGGCCAGCAGAAGGGCGGTTCGTCGAGATAGGCGAAGACGACCCGCTCCTCCGACATCGCGACGGCGCTCAGCTTGCGGCCTTGAGCCGCGCGAAGCCGGCGTCGAGGTCTTCCTTCAGATCCTCCAGATCCTCGAGGCCGATGTGGAGGCGGATCGTCGGTCCCTTGAAGTCGGGCTTGGTCGCCGTGCGGTAGCGGGTGCAGTCGAAGGGCAGCACCAGGCTCTCATAGCCGCCCCAGGATGCGCCCATGCCGAACAGGGTGAGCCCGTCGAGCATGGCGGCCACGGCCTTCATCGAAACCGGTTGCAGTTCGATCGAGAACAGCGAGCAGGCGCCGGTGAAATCGCGCTTCCAGATGGCGTGGCCGGCATCGCCGGGCAGCGCCGGGTGGATCACGCGGGCGACCTCGGGGCGCGCCGCCAGCCAGTTGGCCATCTCAAGTCCTGCTGGCATCTGCTCCTTCAGCCGCACGGCCATGGTGCGGATGCCGCGCAGCGTCAGATAGGCATCCTCGGCGGCGATGATCACGCCGAGCGCGTCCCAACTCAGCTTGAGCTGGGCGTAGAGCTCGGGCGTGCGGGCCGAGACCGTGCCGATCAGCACGTCGGAATGGCCGGCGTAGTATTTCGTCCCGGCCTGGACCGAGACGTCGATACCGAACTTGTGCGCATCGAAGAAGAGCGGCGTCGCCCAGGTGTTGTCCATCATCACCATGATGTCGCGTGCGTGGGCGGCCGCCACGATCGCCGGGATGTCCTGGACCTCCAGGGTCTGGGAACCCGGCGATTCCGTCCAGACCGCCCTGGTGTTCGGCTGGAACAGCTCCGCGATCCGTTCCCCGATGAGCGGGTCGTAATAGGTGACCTCGACGCCATAGCGCGGCAGCATCCGCTCGCAGAAATTGCGCATCGGATGGTAGACGCTGTCGGTCACCAGAAAATGGTCGCCGGCCCTCAGGAAGGCGAGCGTGGGCAAGGTGCAGGCGAGCAGGCCGGAAGAGCAGGCGAGAACGCCGGCGCCGCCCTCCATCGTGTCGGCGGCGGCCAGCAGCGCGTCGATGGTCGGGCTGCCTGCGGTGCCGTAGCTATAGCGCGCCTTGCGGACGAGGAAATCCTGTGTGTTCGGGTAGACCACCGTCGAGCCGCGCACGATCGGCGGGTTGACGAAGCCGTAGCTGTCGGACGCGTCGCGGCCAGCGAGGGCGAGGCGGGTCTTCTCGCGCAGCCGCGCGAATTCGGGCTTGGACAGCTTTTTCATGGGCCGGAGGAGCAGCTTGGGAGGGAGGAGGGGTGTGGCCGCACTTGACCACCCCCCGAAAGTCGCATGTGATGTTGGCCATGAAAAGGGGCAGATATACCAGCTGCCCTTGCTTGACGCTCAGGCATGGCTCTGGCAATCGGCCAGCGCCGGGCTTCGCTTAAGTTTTGGGCATCGAACGGGGCAGCAAGTCACGACGATGCGAGGGGATCGGCACGTTCCGGCCGGCAGGCGCCGGCGGGGCCATTAACGGGAGACATCGATATGAAGAAATTCATGGCAGCCGCGGTCGCGGGGTTCGGCTTCGCGCTGGCCGCGGCGAGCGCACAGGCGCAGGCGCCGCAGACCCTTAGTCAAGTGAAGAGCCGTGGCATCCTGAACTGCGGTTCCAACACCGGCCTTGCCGGTTTCGGCGTGCCGGATGCGCAGGGCAATTGGACCGGCCTCGACGTCGAGTTCTGCCGCGCCATTTCCGCGACGATCTTCAACGACCCGACCAAGGTGAAGTTCATCCCGCTCTCGGCCAAGGATCGCTTCACGGCCCTGCAGTCGGGCGAGGTCGACGTGCTCGTGCGCAACTCGACCTGGACCATGTCGCGCGACACCGCGCTCGGCCTGCAGTTCACCGGCGTCAACTATTATGACGGCCAGGGCTTTCTGGTCCGCAAGAAGCTCGGCGTGACCTCGGCCATGCAGCTCAACGGCGCCTCGGTCTGCACCCAGCAGGGCACGACGACCGAACTCAACCTTGCCGACTTCTTCCGCGCCAACAACCTGAAATACGAAGTCGTCGCCTTCGCGACCTCGGACGAGACGGTCAAGGCCTATGATTCCGGCCGCTGCGACGCCTTCACCACCGACGCTTCGGGCCTCTATGCCGAGCGCCTCAAGCTGACCGCGCCGGACGATCACATGGTCTTGCCCGAGATCATCTCGAAGGAGCCGCTCGGACCGGCGACCCGCAATAACGACGCCCAGTGGTTCGGCCTGATCAAGTGGGTCCACTACGCCATGCTCAACGCCGAGGAACTCGGCGTGACCAAGGCCAATGTCGACGAGATGCTGAAATCGAGCAATCCCGAGATCAAGCGCCTGCTCGGCACGGAGGGCAAGTTCGGCGAGAGCATCGGCCTGACGACGGACTGGGCCTACCGGATCATCAAGCATGTCGGCAATTACGGCGAGAGCTTCGAGCGCTCGGTCGGTCAGGGCTCGCTGCTGAAGATCGCCCGCGGCCAGAACGCGCTGTGGACCAAGGGCGGGCTGCAATACGCGCCGCCGGTTCGCTAAAGGCTCATGCGGGGCGGGCGCTTCCAGCGTCCGCCCCGATTCTTTTCCAGGGCACTGGACAAGATGGCTTGCGAGGCCGTGCCGGTCACGGACCCGCCAACCGCCCGAGAACGGGCCGAACCCGTTCCATTGGATAGGGGACATGCATGATCAGGATTATCAGCGCGGCGCTGTTCGCCGTCGCGGCGTTGTTCGGCTCCGCGAGCGCACAGGCGCAGCAGACCCTCGCTCAGATCAAGAGCAGGGGCGTCCTGAACTGCGGTTCCAACACCGGCCTGATCGGCTTCGGCGCGCCTGATCCGCAGGGTAACTGGAGCGGCCTAGACGTCGAGTATTGCCGCGCCATCGCTGCGGCGATCTTCAACGACCCGACCAAGGTGAAGTTCATCCCGCTCTCAGCCAATGATCGCTTCAAGGCGCTTCTCGCCGGCGACGTCGACGTGCTCGTGCGCAATTCGACCTGGACGATCAGCAACGATACCCCGCCCGGCCTGCTCTTCACCAACGTGAACTATTACGATGGCCAGGGCCTGATGGTCCGCCGCAAGCTCGGCGTGATGTCGGTGATGCAACTGGCCGGTGCCTCGATCTGCGTGCAGCGCGGCACCACGACCGAGCTCAACGTCGTCGACTACTTCAAGACCAACAATCTTCGGCACACCATCGTTTCCTTCGATACCGGTCCGGAGACACTCAAGGCCTACGATTCCGGCCGCTGCGATGCCTTCACCACCGACGCCTCGTCGCTCTATTCCGAGCGCCTGAAGCTGACCGCGCCGGACGACCACATGGTCCTGGTCGAGATCATCTCGAAGGAGCCGCTCGGCCCCCTGACCCGCGACAACGATTCGCAATGGTTCAAGCTGGTGCGCTGGGTCCATTTCGCCATGCTGAACGCCGAGGAGTTCGGCGTGACCAAGGCCAATGTCGACCAGATGCGCGGATCGACCAATCCCGAGATCAGGCGCCTGCTCGGCGTCGACGGCAAGTTCGGCGAGGGCCTCGGGCTGACGGCCGACTGGGCCTACCGAATCGTCAAGCATGTCGGCAACTACGGCGAGAGCTTCGAGCGTACCGTCGGCAGCCGCTCGGTGCTGAGGATGTCGCGCGGTCAGAACGCGCTCTGGACCAAGGGGGGATTGCAGTACGCTCCTCCGATCCGGTGAACATCGGGCGGTGAGGAGATGCTCGCGATCGGTGTGGTCGCGTTCCTGAAGGAGGGGGGTTGGGCCGACTGGTGAGGGCTGGCCCGGAATTTGCCAAGCTGCAAGTCAATCGAGAGCGGGAGAACCCGCTCCGCCAGACAGGGGACAACACATGAAGAAGATCGCGCGCGCGGCGTTGCTCGCCGCCGCCGTTGCCGGCATCGCCTCGTCGGCCTCGCACGAGGCTCGGGCGCAGGCGTCGCGGGAGACGCTGAAGACCGTGCAGGGGCGCGGCGTCCTGAACTGCGGGATCGGGACCGGTCTTGCCGGCTTCGGCATCGCCGATGCGAGCGGTACCTGGCGTGGCATGAACATCGACTTCTGCCAGGCGGTGGCGGCTGCGGTCCTGAAGGACGCGGGCAAGGTCAAGTTCGTTTCGCTGTCCTCGAAGGATCGCTTCACCGCGCTGCAGACGGGCGAGAGCGATTTCATCGCGGCGACGACGACCTGGACCATGAGTCGCGACACGCAGCTCGGCCTGAATTTCCGGCCTGTCTACTACTATGACGGCCAGGGATTCATGGTGAAGAAGGCGACCGGCATCAAGTCGGCGAAGGACCTCAGCGGGGCCTCGATCTGCATTCAGCAGGGCACGACGACCGAGCTCAACACCGCGGATTATTTCCGCAAGAACAGCATGAAGTTCGAGCCGGTGACCTTCGCCACCAACAACGAGGCGACCGAGGCCTATGAGAGCGGCCGCTGCGACGCCTTCACCACCGACCAGTCCGTCCTCTATTCCGAGCGGATGCGCTTCAAGACGCCGGATGACCACCTCGTTCTGCCGGAGACGATCTCGAAGGAGCCGCTCGGCTATATCGTCCGCCATGGCGACGACCAGTGGCTGGATGTCATCAGCTGGGCCCACTACGCGCTGCTGACGGCCGAGGAACTCGGCGTGACCCAGGCCAATGTCGACGAGATGCGCGAGAAGTCGGAGAATCCCGATGTGCGCCGCCTGCTCGGCAAGGAGGGCACCTTCGGCCAGGCGCTCGGGCTCGACAACGACTGGGCCTATCGCATCGTCAAGGCGGTCGGCAATTACGGCGAGAGCTTCGAGCGCAATCTCGGCCAGCAGTCGCTGCTCAAGATCGCCCGCGGCCAGAACGCGCTGTGGAGCAATGGCGGGTTGCAATACGCGCCGCCGATCCGCTGAGAACCGTCGATACGCGGCTCGGCCGCGCATCGTTCGTTGAAGCTGTCTTGTTCCGGCGAACCGGATAAGAATACCGGCCAGCAGTGATCCGCTTAAGGGCGCTGCCGGACCCGCGGTCGCCAACACTCGAAAAGGGCGTCAGACGTGTCGACCACTTCCGCAGAGATCAAGCCGGGCAAGGCCTCGCTGCTCTACGACCCGAAAATCCGGGGCTATGCCTATCAGTTCGTGCTGCTCGCCGTGGTGGGCTTCCTGATCTGGTCGGCCGCCTCGAACGCGATCGAGAACCTCAGGGCGCAGAAGATCGCCTCCGGCTTTGGCTTCTGGCACAACGCCTCCGGCTTCGACATCAACCAGAAGCTCATCCCCTACGATGCCTCGACCGGCACTTATGGCCGCGCCTTCTGGGTCGGCCTGCTCAACACGCTGCTCGTCGCCTCGATCGGCATCGTCCTCTCGACCTTCCTCGGCTTCTTCGTCGGCGTCGCCCGGCTGTCGAGCAACTGGATCGTCTCGAAGATCGCGATGATCTATGTCGAGGTCATCCGCAACATACCGCTGCTGCTGCAATTGTTCTTCTGGTACAATGCGGTGCTGAAGCCGCTGCCCAATCCGCGCCAGTCGATCGTCCTGCCGGCCGGCGCCCTGCTCAACAACCGCGGCCTGTACATTCCCGACCCGCAGTTCGGCCCCGGCGGCAGCCTGATCATCTGGGCTTTCCTGATCGGCCTCGTCGCGACCTTCGTCTTCCGCTCCTGGGCCCGCAAGCAGCAGGCCGCGACCGGCAAGCAATATCCGATCGGCCTTGTCGCCCTCGGCCTGATCGTCGTCCTGCCGACGCTGGTCTACTTCGCCACCGGCCGGCCGATCACCTTCGTCTATCCCGAACTCGCCGGCTTCAACCTGCGCGGCGGCATCCAGATCTTCCCCGAATTCGTCGCGCTGCTGATCGGCCTGACCACCTATACCGCCGGCTTCATCGCCGAGGTGGTGCGCGCCGGCATCCTCGCCGTCTCGAAGGGACAGACCGAGGCCGCGCATGCGCTCGGCCTGCGGGCGGGGCCGACCTTGAAGCTCGTGGTCATTCCGCAGGCGATGCGGGTGATCATCCCGCCGCTGACCTCGAACTATCTCAACCTGACCAAGAACTCCTCGCTGGCGGTCGCGATCGGCTATCCCGATCTCGTCCAGGTCTTCACCGGCACGGTGCTGAACCAGACCGGCCAGGCGGTCGAGGTCGTCGCCATCACCATGGCCGTCTACCTGACCATCTCGCTGGTGACGTCGTTGTTCATGAACATCTACAACAAGCGCATGGCGCTGGTGGAACGGTGAGGGCGCCCCGATGACCGACGCAACCACCGAAATGGCTCCCTTCGCCTTCGTCCGCAAGGAAACGCTGGAGCAGCAGCCGGCGCCGCTCTCCGTCGCCGGGCCGCTCGCCTGGATCAGGCAGCATCTGCTCTCCAGCCCGCTCAACATCGCGCTGACCCTGATCTGCCTCTATCTCGTGATCGACACGGTGCCGGGGGTCGTCAGGTTCTATTTCCTCGATGCGGTCTGGTCCGGCACCAGCCGCGACGCCTGCCTCGCCGAAAAGGTCGGCCGGCCGGTCGGGGCCTGCTGGGCCTATATCGCCGATCGCTTCCAGTACTTCATCTACGGCTCCTATCCGATCTCGCAGCGCTGGCGCGTGAACATCGTCTTCGCCATGTTCGCGCTCGGCGTGGCCTGGCTGCTGTGGACGAACGCGCCGAAGAAGAAGCTCGGCATCTTCTTCTTCTTCGTGCTGCTGCCGATCTCGGCCTATGTGCTGCTGCTCGGCGGCCCAGGCGCCGAGCGCTTCCTCGGCATCTGCCTGACACTGGCGCTGGCGCTCGCCGCACTCTACATCGTGCTTTCGTTCGTGCCGCAGCTCGTCAAATTCTACATCGGCGAGGCCGCGGTCGGCGTGGTCCAGCAACTGCCGGTCTGGAAGCGCTTTTGGGGACCGAAGCGGCTCGTTCTGTTCGCGCTCGTCGTCTTCGGTTGCCTCAGCCTGCTGGTCAACAGCCCGGGCTTGCCCAGGGTCGACACCGGCCTCTGGGGCGGCATGACCGTCACCTTCCTGATCGCGGCCGTCGGCATCGTCTTCTCGCTGCCGCTCGGGGTGGTCCTGGCTCTGGGGCGGCGTTCCAAGCTGCCGATCATCCAGCTGCTCTCGGTGATCTTCATCGAGTTCGTCCGCGGCGTGCCGCTGATCACCGTGCTGTTCATGGCCAACACCATGCTGCCGCTGTTCGTGCCGCAGGAATGGTCGCCGGACCGGCTGCTGCGGCCGCTGGTCGGCGTCGCGCTCTTCGCCGCCGCCTATATGGCGGAAGTGGTGCGCGGCGGCCTGCAGGCGATGCCCAAGGGCCAGTACGAGGGCGCGATGTCGCTCGGCCTCGGCTACTGGAGCATGATGCGGCTGATCATCCTGCCGCAGGCGCTGCGGATCGTGATCCCGGGCATCGTCAACACCTTCATCGGGCTGTTCAAGGATACGACGCTGGTCACCATCGTCGGCATCTTCGACTTCCTGCGCACCATCGAGGCGACCCTGGTCGATCCGACCTGGGCGACACCGACGACCCGCTCGACGGGCTATGCATTCGCCGCGATTTTCTATTTCCTGTGTTGCTGGGGCATGTCGCGCTACTCGATCGCGGTCGAGAAGCGGCTCGCCGCCGGCCAGAAGCGTTGAGGGGATAAAAACGATGTCCATGACACAAACCACCAGCTCGCGTCCGGCTGCTCTGAAGCAGACCGCGCTCAACACTGCGACGGCGGTCGAGATGATCGGCGTCAACAAGTGGTACGGCGAGTTCCACGTCCTGCGCGACATCAACCTGAAGGTCTCGCGCGGTGAGAAGCTGGTCATCTGCGGGCCGTCCGGTTCCGGCAAGTCGACGATGATCCGCTGCATCAATCGGCTGGAAGAGCACCAGAAGGGCCAGATCATCGTCGACGGCACCGAGCTCACCAACGATCTCAAGAAGATCGACGAGATCCGCCGCGACGTCGGCATGGTCTTCCAGCACTTCAACCTGTTCCCGCATCTGACGATCCTCGAGAACCTGACGCTGGCGCCGATATGGGTCCGCAAGATGCCCAAGAAGGACGCCGAGGAGATCGGCATGCACTATCTCAAGCGCGTGAAGATCCCCGAGCAGGCAGCGAAGTATCCCGGCCAGCTCTCGGGCGGCCAGCAGCAGCGCGTCGCCATCGCCCGCTCGCTCTGCATGAGCCCGAAGATCATGCTGTTCGACGAGCCGACCTCGGCGCTCGATCCGGAAATGGTCAAGGAGGTGCTCGACACCATGGTCTCGCTCGCCGACGAGGGCATGACCATGCTCTGCGTCACCCACGAGATGGGATTTGCCCGCCAGGTCGCCGATCGCGTCATCTTCATGGATGCGGGCCAGATCGTCGAGATGAACGAGCCCAACGAGTTCTTCAAGAACCCGCAGCACGAGCGCACCAAGCTCTTCCTCAGCCAGATCCTGCACTGATCCGGCAGGCTTGGAATGCCATCGCGGCGGCGCCCTCCGGGGCGCCGTTTGCTTTTGGCGCCGCAAGCCGCGGTGGACCGCCAAACCGGCGAAACCGAGCAAGGTTAGAGGCTCTTAACCCTTCCAGTTCACGAATCTCCTCGATTCGTTTGTATCGGAAGGATGATCCATGAAGCGCCTGATTCCCGCTTTGGTGGCGACACTGCTGGCGAGCGGCACCGCCTATGCCCAGTCGATCAATATCGGTCCCGGCGGCATCTCGGTCGATCCGCGCACGCCGCACCAGCGCGCCGTCGACCGTGAAATCCGGCACGAGGAGCGCATGCGCGAGCGCGACCGCTGGGAGCGTCGTCGCGAGATGGAGCGCCGCCGAGCCTGGCGTGATGAGCGCCGGGGCGAGCGCTGCCGCACCGTGACTACCACGGAGGAGACGCGCCGCGGGCTCGTCAAGCGCACCACCCGCGTCTGCGATTGAGCCAGGCGGCAGCTGTTCTTTGAACCCGGCATCCCTCGATGCCGGGTTTTCTTTTGCCTGGCCTCCGGATGCTCCCCAAAGGGAACCTTTGCCGGCGCGCATCGTTGCTTTTCCCAACACAGGAGGAAAAGCCGATGAAATTGCTAGCATCGACCCTTGCCGCCGGCCTGCTGCTCGCTGGCTCCAGTGCCTTCGCGCAGTCCGTCGATATCGGGCCGGGTGGCGTCAGGATCGATCCGCGCACGCCGCATCAGCGCGCGATGGATCGCGAGGATCGCTGGCGCGAGCGTGATCGCTGGGAACGCCGCCGGGCCTACCGCGCCGAGCGCGATTGCCGCACCGAGACGCGGATCCGCGAGACCCCGCGTGGCGAAATCCGTCGCACGGTACGCGTCTGCGACTAAGTCGAGTTGAGTTGCGTTGCGTAAACGAGACCGCCGCACCGGTTGGTGCGGCGGTCGTGTTTTGTTGGCGCCTACTTCGCGTTGCGCGCCTTCACGGCCTGGTCGGGAAAGTCCGAGAACAGCCCGTCGATGCCCAGCGCCAGATAGGCCCTGTACTCGGCCTGCGGGTCGCCCTTGAAGTCGGAGGCGAGGCGCTTGGGCTCGCTGCGGAAGGTCCAGGTATGGACGAAGAGCCCGACCGCATGGGCGTTCTTCACCACATCGCTTGGCGGCAGCAGCACGCGGTCGCGCTCGTCGATCGCGCCGTCGCCGTTGAGATCGCGCGGCTTGCCGTCGTCGCCGGTTACCTGCTTGGCCGGCATCAGATAGGGCTTCCAGGGGCCGATGCCGTCGGCATAGGTCTTGACCTCCTTCAGCCCCTCGGCGGTGACGAGGTCCTTGAAGGTCCGCTTATCGCCGGTGACGACGAAGTCGTAGGGCTTGTCGAAGGGCGCGGCGAGGACGATGCCGCCATCCTTGTCGACATCGTCGGCGTCGACGAGCTGGATCAGGCGCAATTGCGTCTTGCCGCGCAGATATTTGAGGTTCGCCGTCTCGAAGCTCTGGATGATCACCGGCGAGGTCTTCTCCGTCCACCCGGCCGCCTTGAGCTGGTCGAGCAGCCTGTCCTCGATCGCCAGGCCCAGAGCCGAGTGATAGGTCGAGTGCTTGATCTCTGGGTAGATGCCGATGGTGCGGCCGGTGCGGGCGCTCTCGGCCTTGGCGAGATCGATGACCTGCTGCAGCGTCGGGATCTCGTATTTGCCGTTGTGCGACTGGTCGCGATCGGGGAACGCCTGCTTGGCCCGCAGCGTCTTGAGCTCGGCGAGGGTGAAGTCGGAGGCGAACCAGTCGTTGGTGTCGACGCCGTCGACCTTGCGGCTCGTCTTGCGCGCGGCGAATTCCGGACGTGTCGCGACGTCGGTGGTGCCCGACATCATCGGCTCGTGGCGGACCACCAGATGGCCGTCCTTGGTCGAGACCAGGTCCGGCTCGATGAAGTCGGCTCCCTGTTCGATTGCGAGCTTGTAGCCTTCGAGGGTGTGCTCGGGCAGGTAGCCGCTGGCGCCGCGATGGCCGACGATCAAAGCGGGCTTGCCGTCGAGTGTCGGGGCCGGGCTCTGCGCCAGGGCCGGCGCGGCCAGTGCGAGGGCAAAGGTCGCCAGCATCGTCGCCGGCTGCAACAGGGGCTTCATCTCGTCCGATCCTCATTTCCTGCGGAAAGGCGGCGAAACTGCTCGGCGGATATGACAGGCTGGTGAAGGTTTCTTGCCCCTGCGCGGCGCCTCGACCATGGCGTCATGGGCGTCGCGAAGGAGAGTATCGGAGCTTGCGAGGCGCTTGCTCGCCATGCGGCCGTAGGCGCCTCCGGACGCTCAGCGGCGGCCTTCCAGGGTGGTCTTGGCGTCCAGGCGCTTGGCCGGCGGCGGCGTGGTGTCGACCGGCTGGGTGGCGCAGGCGGCAAGCGACAGGCAGAACAGGCCGGCGAGCGCAAGGCGGGAGAGGGCGGTCATTACAGGGTTCCCAAGCGGTTGGCGTTGCGGAAGGAGTTGTATCGTCTTGCGCCCTGTGGGACGAGGGCGTCAAGGGCCCTGTCGCGCTTCGGAATCGTTCCAGATCGCGACGGCCTTGAGAGCCGCAATGCAGAGCAGTGACAGGAATCGCCGGACATGACCCCAGCCGCTCGCCTCAGCGCTGCCATCGAGGTCCTGACGGACCTGATCGAGCGCCGGCGTCCAGCGGCCGATGCGCTGAAGGATTGGGGATTGTCGCGTCGTTTCGCTGGCTCGAAGGACCGTGCCGCGATTGCTTCGCTGGTCTATGACGCCTTGCGCCGCCGTGCCTCCTCCGCTCATGCGCTCGGCGAGGAGACGCCGCGGGCGCTCGTCCTCGGCATGCTGGTCAGCCAGCGGGGTCTTGGCGTCGAGGAGATCGCCGAGCTTTTCAGCGGACAGAATCACGCCCCCGCGCCGCTGACCGAGTTCGAGGTCGCAGGGCTTGCCGCTTACGACCTCAACGCTGCGCCGGGCTGGGTGCGTGCCGATGTACCCGACTGGCTCTGGCCCTCCTTCATGGCCGGCTTCGGCGACGATGCGGTCGCGGAAGGGCAGGCCCTGGCGGGCCGGGCGCCGGCCGATATCCGCACCAACCGGCTGAAGACCGACCGCACCAAGCTGCGTGCCGCGCTGGCCCATCTTCAGCCCGAGCCTGGCGCCTGGTCGCCTGATGCGCTGCGTTTCCTGCCGGGCCCCGATGGCCGTGGCCCGTCGCTGCAGAGCGAGCCGAGCTTCTTCAATGGCGAGTTCGAGATCCAGGACGAAGGCTCGCAGCTCGTGACCCTGCTCGCCGGCGCGCAGCCCGGCATGACCGTCGTCGATCTCTGCGCCGGTGCCGGCGGCAAGACGCTGGCGCTCGCCGCGGTGCTCGGCGGCAAGGGCCGCATCTTCGCCACCGATCTCGACAGCCGCCGGCTGGCGCCGCTGCATGACCGGCTCACCCGCTCGGGAGCCGGCAATGTCGAGGTTCGCGTGCCCAGGAACCGCGGCCATGACGCGCTCGCCGATCTGTCCGGCACGATCGATCTCGTTCTCGTCGATGCGCCCTGCACCGGCTCCGGCACCTGGCGGCGCAATCCCGATGCGAAATGGCGGGTGCGCCCGGGCGCGCTCGCCGAGCGCGTCAAGGAGCAGGCGCAGGTGCTGGGTCGCGCCGTCAGCCTGGTGAAGCCGGGCGGACGCATCGCCTACATCACCTGCTCGATGCTGCCGGAGGAGAACGACGGCGCGATCGAAGCCTTCCTGGCGCGCCATCCCGGCTTTTCGCCGGTGGCGACGCGTTCGCTGCTCGACACCGGCGAGGTCGATTTCGGCCTGCTTGCCCGCTTCGCCACGCGCTTCGGCCTGCAGCTCTCGCCGCGCCGGACTGGAACGGACGGGTTCTATCTGAGCTGTCTTGCGGCGCCGGCCTGATCCTCGCCGCAACGCGACGACGGTATCAATCCTGTCCCTAAGGGGGCGATTTGTGCGTCTTGCCATGGTCCGGCGGCGCCGACATCTCCGGTATCCTCATCAGCAAGGGCACCGCCATGACACAAGCAACCGACCAGACCCTGATCTCCATCGCAGTCCTGAAGGCGAAGGCCGGTCAGAGGGAGGCTTTGCGCGAGAGCCTGCTTGCGCTGATCGAGCCGACGCGATCCGAGCCGGGCTGCCTCGACTATGTCCTGTTCGAACTGCGCGACGAACCTGGCACCTTCTACATGCGCGAGGCCTTCACCAGCGCGGCCGCGCTCGAGGTTCACAAGGCGACGCCGCACTTCCAGGCCTTCGCGGCCAAGGCCGGCAGTCTGCTGGCGGAGCCTCTGCGGCTGATCTTCCTCGACCGGGTCTCGTCCTGATGCTTCCTGCGGTGCCGGTCTGATCCGCTCTCAGCGCCGTTGCGCGCTCGCGCGTGATGGCGTAACCGGGCGCGATGAGCGCCCAGCCCCAGAACCCCGCCCATCACGACTCCATCCTGATCATCGACTTCGGCAGCCAGGTCACGCAGCTGATCGCGCGCCGGATCCGCGAGATCGGGGTCTATTGCGAAATCGCGCCGTTCCAGTCGGCCTCGGACGCCTACCGGCGCCTGGAGCCCAAGGGCGTGATCTTCTCGGGGGGGCCGGCCTCGGTGCCCGATGCCAATTCGCCGCGTGCGCCGCAGGAGGTATTCTCCTCCGGCCTGCCGCTGCTCGGCATCTGCTATGGCCAGCAGACCATGGCCCATCAGCTCGGCGGCACCGTGGAGGGCGGCCATGCCGCCGAATTCGGCCGCGCCGATGTCGAGATCGTCACCCCGTCGGCCTTGTTCGCTGGCGTCTGGGAGCAGGGTGGGCGCTATCCGGTCTGGATGAGCCATGGCGACCGCGTCACGCAGCTGCCTGCCGGCTTCACCGTCAAGGCGACCTCGGAGAACGCCCCCTATGCGGTGGCGAGCGACGAGGACCGCCGCTTCTATTCGACCATGTTCCACCCCGAGGTGGTCCATACGCCGGACGGGTCGAAGCTGCTGCGCAACTTCGTCGTCGACATCTGCGGCTGCAAGCCGGACTGGAGCATGTCGGCCTATCGCGCCGAGATGATCAAGAAGATCCGCGACCAGGTCGGCACCGGCCGGGTGATCTGCGGGCTCTCCGGCGGCGTCGATTCGGCGGTCGCGGCCGTGCTGATCCACGAGGCGATCGGCGACCAGCTCACCTGCGTCTTCGTCGACCACGGCCTGATGCGCCTCGGCGAGGCCGAGCAGGTGGTGACGCTGTTCCGCGATCACTACAACATCCCGCTGGTTCATGTTGATGCGGAAGAGCTTTTCCTCTCCGGGCTCGCCAAATGCGGCGCCGATCCTGAGGCCAAGCGCAAGACCATCGGCCGGCTCTTCATCGACGTCTTCGACGCCGAGGCGGCCAAGCTCGGCGGCGCTGACTTCCTCGCCCAGGGCACGCTCTATCCCGACGTGATCGAGAGCGTCTCCTTCAGCGGCGGGCCTTCGGTGACGATCAAGAGCCACCACAATGTCGGCGGCTTGCCCGAGCGCATGAAGATGAAGCTCGTCGAGCCGCTGCGCGAATTGTTCAAGGACGAGGTCCGCGTGCTCGGCCGCGAGCTTGGCCTGCCGGATGCTTTCGTCGGCCGCCATCCCTTCCCGGGGCCGGGCCTCGCCATCCGCTGCCCCGGCGAGATCACCAAGGAGAAGCTCGACATCCTGCGCAAGGCGGATGCGATCTATCTCGACGAGATCCGCAAGGCCGGCCTCTACGATGTGATCTGGCAGGCCTTCGCCGTGCTGCTGCCGGTGCGCACCGTCGGCGTGATGGGCGACCATCGCACCTATGACCATGTCTGCGCCCTGCGTGCGGTGACCTCGGTCGACGGCATGACGGCGGATTTCTATCCCTACGACATGGCCTTCCTCGGCCGCACCGCGACCCGCATCATCAACGAGGTCAAGGGCATCAACCGGGTCGTCTACGACGTGACCAGCAAGCCCCCGGGCACGATCGAGTGGGAATGACGGATACAAGCGGCGGCGATAGCGTAGGTTTGGCGGCGGTTTTCGCCTTCGCTCGACTGCCGCCCTCGTCCGTCTTTTGTGGGGCCTTACTCCATTTCTGTCTCGCAGGACCGATCGGCGCGTCCTTTTCAGGACGATGTTAAGCTGCATCGATGGGTGGGACTGCGCTGGCGTAGAATGGCGAGCACCAGCGGCGCGCTAGGGCCTACGGAAGGCATTCTTGACGCCCGATTGCTGATCCTTGCGGGATGGAATCCTTGTTCAGGACGACGGCATCGGCGCGCAAGCAGGTTCAGTTCGGCAGTCGTAGAATGCGCGACGCAAGTTTCTCGGCAAGCGCGACCTCATGCGTGACCATGAGCAGCCCGAGGCCGCGCGCGCGGACCGCTTCGACCAGGATTGCGAAGACCTGCTTCTGGCTGACAGGATCCAATCGCGAGGTCGCTTCGTCAGCGAAGAGGAAAACCGGATCGAGCAGCAGCGCGCGCAGGATTGCAAAGCGTTGCAGTTCCCCGCCGGATACTTCGTTCGGACGACGATCGAGAAGCTCCTGCCCAAGACCGAAACGCCCCATACTCGCCTCGGCCTGAGACCAGGGGAGCCCGTGCAGCTTCAACAGGTCACCGAGGCCTTGCCGCAACGCCTGGTGCGGCGCGAAGGCGGCCGGCGGATCCTGGTAGAGCTTCTGGAAGCGGATCTGAGCAATATCCGGTGCGCGCTGAACCTCGCCCCGGTCGGGTGTAACAAGACCGAGCAGGATGTTGCCGATGGTCGTCTTGCCACAGCCGCTCGGGCCGACGATCGCGACGATCTCGCCGCGCCGGACCGCGATGTCCAGACCGTCGAAGAGTGTCCGCTCGCCGAAACGCTTGGAGAGCCCGCGCGCCGCGGCCACGGCCTCGCCGGGCGGCGGCAGGGCAGGGGCCGCCCAGCGGGCCGGGTCGGCGGCGATCAGCGTGCGGGCGTAGTCGTGGCGCGGCCGTTCCAAGACCTCTGCCGCCGGGCCGAACTCGACGAGTGCGCCGTCGAGCATGACCCCGATCATGCCGCCGAGTGCGGCTGCGACCTCGATGTCATGCGTGATGGTGAGCAGGAGGCGGCCTTGATCGACCTCCTGGCGCAGTCGCTCGACGACGCTGTCGCGCAGCGCCGCATCGAGCCCCTTGGTCGGCTCGTCGGCGATCACCAGGCAAGCGCCTGCCGCATGCGTGACCGCGATGGCCGCGCGCTGGCACATGCCGCCTGAGAGCTCGTGTGGATAGGCTTGCGTCCGGTTGCCCAGCCCGACCTCGGTCAGGTCGGCACGCATGCACGTCTGAGCCTCTGCCGATCCCCGGCCATGCAGGTAGCGGTGGACCTCGCCAACCTGCCCGGCAATACGCATGGTCGGATCCAGCGCGAGCCAGGGCTCTTGCGGTAGGATGGCGATCGTCCGGCCCCAGCGCGCGCGCGTCCGCTCGAAGCTCGTGGCAAGAAGGTCTTCGTCGTCCAGCTTGATGGCGCCGTGCGCGACAAGTCCGGCCGGCAGGCTGCCCATGATGGCATGAGCGACGAGGGACTTTCCGGAGCCGCTGGCGCCGAGCAGGGTGACGGGCCGGCCTTGCGCCAGCGTGAAGGCGACGTCCCGGACGATGGTGGTGTCGCCGCTGCTGATCCCGAGGCCGGAGACCGTCAGGGACTGGAAGCGGACCGGCGCGTTCATCGCAGATCGCTCCGTGTCGCAAGCTGGAGCCCGAGCACGAGCAGGAAGATGAGAATGCCGGGCATCAGCACATGCAGCGGCGCCTCGGCATAGTAGGGCAGCAGCTCCACGATCATCGCGCCGAGCTCCGGCGTCGGCGGGCGCAGGCCCACGCTGATTGCGCTCAGGGTCGAGATCGCGATGATCGCGGTCGACATCGCGAAGGCGGCGAGCGTGATCAGGATCGGCCGGATTTCGGGCAGGACAAGGTTGCGCAGGATATACCCAGTCTTAAAGCCAAGCAGCCGCGTCGCCTCGACATGGGGCTGCTTCAGCACGCCGGCCGCCGTCACCCGCGTCACACGGTAGAACTCGATCCAGAGCGTGAGCGCGAGACCGAGATAGAGCGGCCCGAAGGTGCCCGGCGCGAAGGCGAGCAGGATCAGTACCAGGAGCAGTCCCGGCAAGGCGAGCAGAACGGCCGAGACCAGTTCCAGCGCCCGTTCGAGCAGGCCCCCGCGCCAGGCCGCCAGCAGACCGAGCAAGATGCCTGGCAAGGCCGCCGTCGCGACCGTCAGCAGCGCCATGCCGAAGGACAGCTGCGCGCCATAGGCGAGGCGGGCGAGCATGCTGCGGCCATAGTGGTCGGCGCCGAGCAAATAGTCGGAGCCGGGCGGCGTGAGGCTTGCCGCGAAATCCTGCTCGGTGGGATCGACCGAGACCAGCAATGGACCGAGTAGCGCGAACAGCGCCAACAGGCCGAGCAATGCGAGTCCTGCCGCGCGCGAAGGCGTCAGCCAGGAATGGCGCGCAATGGGAACGAGAGTGGCGTCGGCGATGCTCATATGCGTTTCGGCCTTGGATCGAGCCAGTGGCAGGTGAGATCGACTGCCGCCGCGATGACGACGAAGAGCAATCCCATGGCGAGCGCCGTGCCCTGCACCATCGGCACGTCGCGGGCGATCACGGCATGAACCAGGGCGTGGCCGATGCCGGGGATGCCGAACAGCGTCTCGACGACGACGACACCTTCGATCAGGTAGATCGCCTGCAAGGCGAGATAGGAGACGACGGGAATGGCGGCATTGCGCAGCACATGCCGGCGCACGACCACCGGTTCGGGCAAGCCCTTCAGCCGCGCGAAGGCGAGATAGGGCGTGCGCACCACCGCCGCGACGGCATCACGCGCTACCCTGCTGGAGACCGCTGCGAGTCCGAGCGCCAATGTCAGCGCCGGCAGTGCGAGATCGCGCCAGGTGCCATAGCCTGCCGGGGGAAACAGCCCGAGCAACATCGCGAAGATCAGGATCAGCAGCAGGCCGAGGACGAAGGGCGGCAGCGAGCGCAGCACGATTGCGCCGCCGAGCGAGGCGTTGTCGACCCAGCCGCCGCGCCTCAGCCCCGCGAGCAGCCCGATCGGTGGACCGAGCAGCAGCGAAAGCACGAGTGCCGATCCCGAAAGCCAGAGCGTCGCGCCGAGCTGAATCCGAAGCTCCTTGGTGATCGGCAGGCCTGTCACGACGGAATGGCCGAGATCGAGCCGCGCCAACTGCCCGAGCGAAGTGCCGAGCTGGACGAGGAGCGGCTGATCGAGCCCGAGCTCGCGACGAACCTGTTCGGCTGCCTCCGTGATGTTGGCGTCGGGGCCGTAGCGGCCGGCTGCGATCCGCATCGCCGGGTCGCCCGGCAGGGCGCGCACAAGCACGAAGCAGAGGATGCCGACGACGAGCACGACCAGCCCGGCCTGAAGCAGCCGGGCGAGAACGAGGCGTTGCATGCCTATTGGGCCCAGCGGATCGAGGCGAGCCCATAGTTCACTTCGAGCGGGTCGACGCGCAGGCCCGTGACGCGCTTGTTCGCGACAATGGCGAGCTCCGACCAGGTCACAGGGATGCTCGGTAGCTCGCTCTGGAGGATCGCGATCGCCCGCTTCTGCATCGGCGCGCGTGCAGCGGGGTCGCTGGTCTGCGCCATTGTCTCGACCAGCGCGTTGAGCTCGTCACTGGACCAGCCGGTCGCGCCCCAGTCGCTGCCACCCGCCTTGTAGTCGTCCCGCAGCGTGCCGATCGCGTCCGGCACGATCGAATACAGGCGCGAGACCAGTCCCATCTCCAGCGTGCCATCCTTGTGGCGCGCGGGGATCTCGGAGCTGTTGCCGACCGAGACCTTGGCGTCGATCCCGACCTGTTTCAGCTGGGCCTGGATGGCGGTCGCGATCGGAGGCAGCTCCGGCCAGCTCGCATAGGTCAGCAGCGTGAAGGAGAACGGCTTGCCGTCCTTCTGCAGGATGCCGTCGGCGCCCGGCGTCCATCCGGCTTCGGCGAGCAGCGCCTTGGCGGCGGCCAGATCGCGCTTCAGCGGGGGCAGTTCCGGGTCGTTCCAGCCGGCCAGCGCCTTCGGGAAGAGCTGGGTCGCCGCGAGATCGGCGTTGCGCAGGATGACGCGCGTCGTGCCCTCGCGGTCGAGCGCGGCGCTGATCGCACGCCTGACCCGAACATCGCTGAACAGGGGCGAGGCGGCATTGACCTTGAGCATGCGCGTGCGCGGGATCGTGGCGATGCGGACATCGAGATTCGGGTTGCGCTTGAGCCGCTCGACCGAGACCGGCAGCATCGAGAAGACGAGGTCGGCCTCGCCGCTCTCGGCCATCAGCGCGCGGGTCTCGCCCTGCCCAACCGCCTGGTAGTCGACTTCGGCGACCCCGGGCTTCGCGCCGGCCCATGCCGGAGCGACCTCGAGCTGCATGTTGAGCGGCGGCGTGAGGCTTTTCACGCGGTAGGGGCCCGAGCCGACGATCCGCTCGACCTTTCCCGACGAGCCAACCGAGGACGGGGCCAGGATGATGGTGGTGAAGTTGACGAGATAGGCCGGCAGCGCAGCAAAAGGCTTGGACAGACGGATGACCACGTCCTGGCCATCGGGCTCGATGCCCGCGACGGGTACCTGGCTGAACACGCCGGCGCCGCCTTGCACCTTGCGCAAGGTGTCGGCCACGACCGCCGCAGTCACCGGGCTGTCGTCATGGAAGCGAGCCCCATCGCGCAGCCGGAAGCGCCAGGCCAAACCGTCCTCGCTGGTCGACCAGGAGGTCGCCAGGCCGGCGGTCAGCTTGCCGTCGGTATCGACCGAGACGAGCGTTTCCGCGACCTGCATGCGGCTGAACACGAAGCCGGATTGCGCCGGATCGATGCCCGCGATCTCCCAGGGGCCGACGACCTTGAGGGGCTTGGCCGCGGCCATGCCGGACATGGCCAGCATCGCGATTGCGATCGCAACGAACTTCCTCGACACGGGCGGTTCCATGAAATGTTATACTGTTACGCAGATAGCCGCCCCACGACCGCCAGGCAAGCCTGAATCAGCCAGGGTGCGAGAGGCTCACGCGTCGGCGCCAATCGGAGCAGTCACTCTCGCCCTCCATCAGGCGCCAAGCGGCCGTGAAGCTCGCCGCGGGGGAGCGTCGATCCCAGTGTCTCCCCACGGCCGGCTCAGAGCTGTCAGTTCACTTTGAACTGGCGCGCCATGGCCTCGGTGCCTCGCGCCAGGATGCCGACGTCGATCGCGACGGCGGTGAAGAGGGTGCCGATCTCGATGCAACGCTGGGCGAAGGCCATGTCCGGCGTCAGGATGCCCGCCGGCTTCCCGATGATGCGAATCCGGCGGATCGCATCCTCGACGGCCGCGACAACCTCTGGATGCCCGGGCTCGCCGACATGACCCAGGCTCGCGGCGAGATCCGCCGGCCCGATGAACACCCCGTCGACGCCCTCGACCGAGGCGATCTCTTCGAGCCGCTCCAGCGCTTCACCGGTCTCGACCTGGACGAGCAGGCAGAGCTCCTCCGCGGCTTTCCTGGCATAGCCGGCAACCCGGCCGAAGCGCGTCGCCCGCGTCAGGCCGGAGACGCCGCGAACGCCGTCGGGCGCATAATGCATCGCCGCGACCGCGGCACGTGCTTCGTCGGCGTTCTGCACGTAAGGAATCAGCAGGGTCTGTGCGCCGAGGTCGAGGAAGCGCTTGATCAGGACCGTATCGTTGCTTGCCGGGCGGACCACGGCAGAGACGTCATAGGGCGCCACCGCCTGCAACTGAGCAAGCACGGTGAGCGGGTCCCCAGGTGAATGCTCGGTGTCGAAGAGCAGCCAGTCGTAGCCGGATCCCGCCACGGCCTCCGCGGCATAGCTGCCCGGCAGGCTGCACCACAGGCCGATCTGCTGGCGGCCTTCGCGCAGGGCGCGCTTGAAGTGGTTTTCCGGCAGGTTCATGACGGCCCCTCAGATGAACGACACGCCGATGGCGCCCAGCGGGCCGTAATCGGCATGGATGACGTCGCCCGTCTTGATGTCGACAGGCCGGGTGAAGGAACCGCCGAGCACGATCTGGCCTTTCTTCAACCCCGCTCCGACGTCGTGCAGCTTGTTGACCAGCCAGGCGATGCCCGCTGCGGGATGCCCCATGATCGCTGCCGAGACGCCCGATTCCTCGATGATGCCGTTCTGCGAAAGCGTCGCGCCGATCCAGCGCACGTCGACGTCGAAGGGGCGGATCGTGCGGCCGCCGAGGACGATGGCGCCGAAGGCGGCGTTGTCGGCGATGGTGTCGACGATGGCTCGCGGAACCTCGGTGCGGTAGTCGATGATTTCCAGCGCCGGAACGACGAATTCGGTCGCGCGCATCACGTCGTGGACCCGGCAGGCCGGGCCGGAGAGGTCTTCGCCCATGATGAAGGCGAGCTCGACCTCGAGCCGGGGCTTGATGAAGTCGTCGGCCTTGATCCGGGCGCCGTCATTGTAGAGCGCGTCGTCGAGGATGCGGCCGTAATCCGGCTCGGTGATCTTGGAGGCCATCTGCATGGCGCGCGAGGTCAGGCCGATCTTGTGGCCGGCGAGCCGGGCGCCATTGGCGATCCGCGCTTCGGCCCAGAGATCCTGCACGCGATAGGCGTCGGCGATCTCCATACCGGGAAATGTCTTTGAAAGCTGGGGGCATGGCACCCGCTCGCGCTCGGCCTTCAGGATGGCTTCGGCGGCCTTGCGGTGGTCTTCGTCGGTCAACACGGCAGCGCTTCCTTCAAGGCTTCAAACGATGGGGTTTACTTGATCGGCGGCCGTGGCAGCACGGCCTCGCCCGGTTCCATGACGTAGGTGTAATCGAGCGAGTACCAGGGAGCGCTGACGCCGGGCTCGACAGGATGCGGCTCGTCATGGCGGACGAAATCGCCGAGCAGCGCCTTCGTCACGCCGAACTGGACGTCGGAGTCGATGTGGGGATCGTTGGAGTCGTAGACCTGCGAGATCAGGACCTTGAAGCCCGGCTTGAAGATCAGCGCATGCAGATGGGCCGGCCGCATCGGATGGCGATCCTGTGCCTTCAGTAGGCGGCCGACCACGCCATCCGTCGGAATGGGATAGCCGACCATCATCACCGAGCTGAACCAGAAGCGGCCATCGGCGTCGGTCGTGAACTTGCCGCGCAGGTTCATCTCGGCCTGCTCGGGATCCTGGTTCTCGTAGAGCCCTACGGGCGAGGCGTGCCAGACATCGACCTCGGCACCCGCGATCGGGCGACCTGAACCATCGACAACCCGAGCGCTGACGAACAATGGGTTCCCGGGGGTGTCCGATCTGACGATCGTGCCGCCATTCGCCACCCGCGGCGAATTCAGCCGCCAGAAAGGACCCAGAAGCGACTGCGACGTCTCGGTGTTGCCGCCATCGCCATTGTTGAGCAGGCAGACGAGCGAAGACACGCCGAGCGAGCCGGACATCAGGACAAATTCGTTGTGGGTGTCGGATGCGAGCGCGCCGATCTCGTTCAGCATGGCCGTCGCGTCACGGAATTCGGCCTCGGTGAGGCGGACGTCGCGGATGAAGCCGTGCAGATGCGTCACCAGCGAAACCATGATCTCGCGCATCCGCGGATTCTGCGTTCGCTTCATGACCTCAAGGACGGCCGGCGTGACGTCCTGCTGTCGCTCGATAAGCATGCCTCATCTCCCCTGGCACGTTTCTGCAGGCGGCTGCGGCTTATCAGAAATAATCGATGATCTGTCAATCCTTGGCGCTCAAAAGGGTCGGCACGCTACGCCGGGGTTATTGTCATTGTATTGAAATATCATGATTTTATGCAAAGTTCCCGATAAGTCCCGGGCAGAGTTGACTTGAGATAATCGTTTATTTAAGACCTGCGGAGTGACATGACGTGCGAGGTTCCTGCAGTGGCTGGCGGCGCTCCCAAGAGAACAGTGTCGGAGGTTCGCGCTGCGGCCGTGCTGAACGCCGGGGCGGATGGCGCGGGGGTTTGGCGGAGTGCGTTTGTCGACGACGGCAAGAACACCATCGCAAGCCAGCTCGTCGAGCGCCTGCGCGAAGCGATCGTTTCGGGCCAGCTCGAGGCCGGCGCCAAGATCAATCTCGACCGGGCTCGCGAGATTTTCGCGGTCTCCCTGAGTCCGCTGCGGGAGGCTCTCGCCCGGCTCATCCCGGACGGCCTGGTCATCTTCGAAGACAATCGCGGCTATCGCGTCGCGCCAGTGTCGGTCGCGGATCTTCGCGAGATCACGAGGCTGCGGGAAGAGTTCGAGACGCTGGCCTTGCGTCAGGCGACGTCGTTTGCACCTCCCGAGTGGGAAGGCGACGTGATGAGGGCCCTCCACAGGCTGAACACCGCCGAACGAAACCCGGCGGATCCGGCAACGCTCGAGCGCTGGGAGGCGCTGCATCGGGAGTTCCATCTCACATTGCTCGCCGGCTGCCAGATGCCGCTCCTGCTCGGCTTCTGCCGAACCCTTCTCAATCTCAACGACCGTTATCGCCGCAGCTTTCTCGTTCGCACGTCCGGCGATCGCAATGTCAGCATGGAGCACAGCGAGATCGCACAAGGCGCCGTGGCGCGAGACGCCGATTTCGCCTGCGAACGCCTGCGGGAGCATATCCATCGGACCGGGAGCAATCTGGCCGCGCATCTCTCGGACAAGATCGCGCCATGAGCCGAGTCTCGCAGCAATTGGGCATTGCGCACTTCTCCTGCATCGAGATGCGCCCGGCCGATTTCGTCGATCTGGCTGGGCAGGTCGGATACACCTCTGTCGGCCTGCGGCTCCATCCCGCCTTCCCGGGAGCCCCGTTCTACACGCTGGCGCCGGGCAGTGCGCAGATGCGTCAGACCAAGACCGCCCTTCGGCAGGCCGGGATCGGCGTCTACGACATCGAGTTTGTCGTGGTCGATGGCGCGTTCTCTCCGACGGACCTCTCTGCCGTCTTGGACTCTGCGGCGGAACTCGGTGCGCGCCGATTGAGCGTCTGCGGTGATGATCCTGACAAGGGTCGCTTCGTCGCAAACCTCTCGGCCTTGGCTGAATTGGCGGCCGCGGCCGGCATAGCAGTCGATCTGGAGGTCATGCCGTGGCGGGAGATCGGGACGCTCGACGCCGCGGTCAAGGCTGTCGCCGCGACGGGGATGACAAATGTCGGCATGCTCGTCGATGCGCTGCATTTGGCGCGTTCGGGCGCCAGTCCGGAAGACTTGGCCGGGCTGCCCCCGAGCATGATCCGAAGCGTTCAGCTTTGCGATGCGCATGCCGAGCGTCCCGAGGACACTGCGGCGCTGATTGCCGAGGCGCGCGGCGGGCGGTTGCTTCCCGGGCTCGGAGCGTTGCCGCTCGGCGAACTCCTCGGCGTCATTCCGCAGGACGCCGCGATCTCGGTCGAAGTGCCGAAAGGCGCTGAAACCGACGAGGCTCATCTGCGGGCGCTCTTCGACGCCACAACCCGGATACTCCGCACGACGACATCCGCAACGTAACCCGTCCGCCTGCGCGGCGCTCACTGACATCACCGGATCGATCCTTCAGAAGATCGGCCGTCCCGGGAGAGGACATGAACTACACGCTCGATTTCACGCCTGTGATCGAAGGCATGCCAGCCCTGCTGATGGCGTGCCTGGGGACTTTCGGCCTCGCTTTGGGCGGGATGGCACTCGCCATCGTCATCGGCGTCGGCGGCGTGGTCCTGCGCGACTCGAAGGTCGCCCCGGTACGCTGGCTGGTGAAGGCCTTCGTCGAGGTGATCCGCAACACGCCTTTCCTGGTCCAGATCTTCTTCATCTATTTCGCGCTGCCGCTGGCGGGCGTGAGGCTCGATCCGACGCCCACCGCCATCATCGCGCTCGGCATCAACGGCGGCGCCTATGCGATCGAGATCATCCGCGGCGGCGTGCAGTCGATCGGCAAGGGCCAGATCGAGGCGGGCCTGGCGCTCGGCCTGCACAAGGCGCAGGTCTTCCGGCTGATCGTGCTGAAGCCGGCCTTGCGGGCGATCTTTCCGTCGCTGACCAGCCAGTTCGTGCTGCTGACGCTGACCACGTCGGTCGCCTCGGCGATTTCGGCCTATGAGCTGACCTCGGTGGCCCAGCGGATCGAATCCGACAGTTTCCGCTCCTTCGAGGTCTACGGCACGATCACGCTGTTCTACCTCGTCATCTCCTGGGTGATGATGCGCTTCTTCGCGGCGATCTCGACCCGCTACTTCAGCTATCCGGTGAAGTGAGGGCGCGATGGGTTCGAACGAATTCCTCTTCCTGCTCACCGGCCTGAAATGGACCGTGCTGCTGTCGATCGTCGGCTTCATCGGCGGCGGCGTCTTCGGGCTCGCCATCGCGCTGGCACGGACCTGCGGCCATGCGCTGCTCGAGCGGATCACGGCCGGCTATATCGCCCTGTTCCAAGGCACGCCGCTTCTGATGCAGCTCTTCGTCGTCTATTACGGGCTGGCGCTGGTCGGGCTGAAGCTCGATGCCTGGGTCGCAGTCGCGATCGGCTTCACGCTGCATGCCAGCGCCTATCTCGGCGAGATCTGGCGCGGCTCGATCGAGGCCGTGCCGAAGGGGCAGACCGAGGCCGCCAAGGCACTGAGCCTGCACTATGTCTGGCGGATGAAGGACGTGATCCTGCCGCAGGCGATCCGCATCTCGCTGCCGGCGACGATCGGCTTCCTGGTCCAGCTGATCAAGGGCACTTCGCTCGCCGCTATCGTCGGCTTCACCGAGCTGACGCGCGCCGGCAACATCGTCTCCAACCAGATCTTCCAGCCGCTGCTCGTCTTCGGGATTGTCGGCGCCCTCTACTTCCTGCTGTGCTGGCCGCTCTCGCTTTACGGCTCGCATCTGGAGCGTCGCTTGGCCATCGCCGCGCGCTGAGCGGGCCTTCTTCACCGCCGACCCGTCAACAACGACAAAGGGAGAGAAACATGTCGATCTTCAAGCCCACCCGCCGCAGCCTGCTCGTGAGCGGAGCGGTCGGTCTCGCAATGCCGGCCGTGCTCACCCGCGCGGCCTTCGCCGCCACGCCGGATGAGATCAAGAAGCGCGGCAAGGTGATCGTCGGCATCCAGGGCGACAATCCGCCTTTCGGCTTCGTGAATTCCAGCGGCAAGCAGGAAGGCCTTGACGCCGCGATGGGCGAGCTCTTCGCCAAGGAGCTCGGTGTCCAGGTCGAGTTCGCGCCACTCGCCGTCGCAAACCGGATTCCGGCGCTGACCGCGGGGCGCGTCGACGTGCTGTTCGCGACCATGGCGATGCTGCCCGAGCGGGCCAAGGCCGTTCAGTACAGCAAGCCCTACGCGGCAAACTACATCACGCTGGTCGCGGCGAAGAGCACCGTCGTCAAGACCAATGCCGATATGGGCAAGTTGGTGATCGGCGTGCCCCGGTCCAGCACGCAGGACACGCAGATCACCAAGAACGCTCCCGAGGGCACGACGATCCGCCGCTATGACGACGATGCAGCGACCATGCAGGCGTTGCTGTCGGGGCAGGTGCAGGCGGTGGGCGGCAATATGTTCTATGTCCAGCGGCTCAACACGCAGAAGCCCGACACCTTCGAGGACAAGCTCGAATTCCAGCGCCTCTACAATGGCGCCTGCACCCGTCTCGGTGAAAAGGAAATCAACGCCGCGATCAACAGCTTCATCGACAAGATCAAGGCCAATGGCGAGCTCGCCAAGGCCTATGCCACCTGGATGAAGGTGCCGCTGCCTGAATTCCCGGCCAGCGTCGAAGGCGTGCCCTTCGTCGTGAGCTGAACGAACGGGAACAGAGCCATGAACCAGCCGAATGCCGAAGCGCCCCTGGGCGGGGCGGATGCCATGATCGCAATGACCCATGTCGAGAAATGGTATGGCGAGTTCAAGGCTCTGACCGACATCAACCTCTCGGTCCGCAAGGGCGAGCGCATCGTCCTGTGCGGACCGTCAGGGTCCGGCAAATCGACGCTGATCCGCTGCATCAACCATCTGGAAAGCTACCAGAAGGGCGAGATCCGGGTCGGCGGCACCAAGCTGGGAGATGATGCGAAGACCATCGATGCCGTTCGCCGCGAGGTCGGCATGGTGTTCCAGCACTTCAACCTGTTCCCGCATCTGAGCGTGCTGCAGAACTGCATGCTGGCGCCGATGCGCTCGCTCGGCGCCAGCAGGGCGGAGGCCGAGGCCACCGCCCGCACGCTGCTCGGGCGCGTCAAGATCCTCGAACAGGCGGAGAAATACCCGGCCCAGCTCTCCGGCGGCCAGCAGCAGCGCGTCGCCATCGCGCGGGCGCTCTGCATGAAACCGAAGGTGATGCTGTTCGACGAGCCGACCTCGGCGCTCGACCCCGAGATGGTCAAGGAAGTGCTCGACACCATGATCGCGCTCGCCGACGAGGGCATGACCATGATCTGCGTCACCCACGAGATGGGCTTTGCCCGGCAGGTGGCGAACCGCGTCATCTTCATGGCGAGCGGCGCCATCGTCGAGGAAGCGCCGCCGGAGGAGTTCTTCCGCAATCCGCGTCACGAACGGACCCGGCAGTTCCTCGGCGAAATCCTGCACAAGCACTGACAACCCCAACCAAACGGATCGCAGATGTCACGCCTCGTCTATGTCCTGAACGGACCGAACCTCAACCTGCTCGGCAAGCGCCAGCCGCACATCTATGGCCACGAGACGCTGGCCGATGTCGAGCGCGACTGCCGCAAGCTGGCCGAGGAGCTCAAGCTGGAGCTGCGCTTTCACCAGTCCAATCGCGAATACGAGATCATCGACTGGATCCATGAGGCCCGTGAGACCGCCGGCGGCATCGTCATCAACCCGGCCGCCTTCACCCATACCTCGGTCGCGATCCTCGATGCGTTGAACACGTTCGAGGCGCCGGTCATCGAGTGCCACATCTCGAACGTGCACAAGCGCGAGGCCTTCCGGCACTATTCCTATGTCTCGCTGCGCGCCGACGGCGTCATCGCCGGCTTCGGCACGCAGGGCTACCAGCTCGCTTTGCGGCGCGTCGCCAGGCTCATCGACGAGAAGGCTGCGTGAGGATCGCTGCGATGACCCCCGTGAAGATCGCGGTGATGGGAGCCGGGCTGATCGGCAAGCGTCACGCCGAGCATGTCGCCGGCGAAGTCGAGGCCACGCTCTGTGCCATCGTCGACCCATCCGAGATCGGCAAGACATTGGCCGAGCGGCTGGGCGCGCGCTGGTATCGCAGCTTTGGCGATATGATCGCCGCCGATCGGCCGGAGGGCGTGATCATCGCGACACCCAACCAACTCCACGTCGCGAACGGGCTGGAGGCGATCGAGGCCGGCATCCCCGCAATCGTCGAGAAGCCGATCGCCGACGATCTGGCCGGGGGTGCGCGTCTGGTGGAGGCGGCGGAGCGCGCTGCCGTTCCGCTCCTGGTCGGCCATCACCGTCGCTACAATCCCATGATCGCCAAGGCCAAGGAGATCATCGACAGCGGCAGGCTCGGCCGCGTCCTGTCCTTGCACGGAAATTTCTGGCTGATGAAGCCGGATGACTATTTCGATGTCGGATGGCGGCGGGAGGAGGGCGCGGGTCCCGTGCTCCTCAACCTGATCCATGACGTCGACCTGTTCCGCTACCTGTGCGGCGAGGTGGTCTCCGTGCAGGCGCAAAGCTCGAACGCCGTGCGGGGGCATGCAGTCGAGGAGACGGCCGTCATCCTGCTCCGTTTCGCGAGCGGCGCCTTGGGCACGGTGAACGTGTCGGATTCGATCGTGGCGCCGTGGAGCTGGGAGCTCACGACCGGAGAGAACCCTGTCTATCCGCAGCAGGACCAAGGCTGCTACCAGATCGGCGGCACCCATGGCGCCTTGACGGTGCCACAGCTCGAGGTGTGGTCGAACCGCGACAAGCGCAGCTGGTGGGAGCCGTTGCAGCGCGAGCGGGTGCCGTTCGTCCACGAGGACCCGCTCAAGCTCCAGATCCGGCATTTCTGCGACGTCATTCGCAATGGCGCCGCACCGATCGCCTCCGGGCGCGAAGGCCTTGCGACGCTCGCCGTCATCGACGCCGTCAAGCGCTCGGCGGCCACCGGGACCACCGTCACGCTCGCTTGAGTAGACCATTCGTGGACGGCCCGGCTTTGCGGCCGGGCGCCATCGCACAAAGCGCGCTCAGGCGCCGCCGTCAGCGCCACAGCATGACCCATCGCCCACCCCCGTTCTCGAAAAGCAGCGCTCCCATGATCAGCGGCACGACCAAGCTCATCGCCCATCTCGGCTATCCGACCGAGAGCTTCAAGGCACCGATGATCTACAACCCCTACTTCGAACGAGAGGGGATCGACGCGGTCGTCATCCCGATGGGATGCCGGGCCGAGGATTACCCCGCCTTCCTGAAGCTGGTCTTCAGGCTGTCCAACGCAGCAGGCGCGCTGGTGACGATGCCGCACAAGGTGACGACGACCGGCCTCGTCGATATCCTTTCCCCCACCGCCGCCATCGCAGGCGCCTGCAATGCCGTGCGCCGCGAGCCCGGCGGCCGACTGGCCGGCGACATGTTCGACGGTGAGGGCTTCGTGCGCGGTGTGCTGCGTAAGGGCCGCAGGATCGATGGCGCGCGGGCACTGGTCGTCGGCTCGGGCGGGGTCGGTTCGGCGATTGCGGCCTCGCTCGCCAAGGCCGGCGTCGCCGCGCTCGGCTTGTTCGACAGCCATGGCGATGCCGCAGAGCGGCTGGGCCAGCGACTGACCCAGCATTATCCGGAGCTGCGCGTGACAACCGGTTCGACGGATCCGGCCGGCTTCGACATCGTGGTGAATGCCACGCCCCTCGGCATGAAGGCAGGAGATCCGCTGCCGCTCGATGTCACCCGCATCGACGCCTCGACCTTCGTCGGCGAGGTCGTGATGAAGCAGGAGATCACGCCTTTCCTCGCCGCGGCGCGGGATCGCGGCTGCGCCATCCAGGTCGGCACCGACATGCTGTTCGAACAGATTCCGGCCTATCTCGAATTCTTCGGCTTGCCCTCGACGACCGCCGAGGACCTTCGCAGCGTAGCCAGGCTCGGTTGACGCGTGCCTCTCACGCGCCCTGGAAGATGCTGATCACGGACCAGTCGCCCGCGATGATCGCAAGGATGCAGAAGTCGCATGACGCGATGATGGTGGTCGACGAGCGTGCCGGCCAAAATCCTTCGGCACAGGATTGCAAGGACATCGATGTCATCGTCGCGACGCTGAAATAGCCGAGCGGGGAGGGACTGCTCCCGATGATCTCCCTACCCGCCTTCCCGGGGGACAGCGCCTGCTCCAGGCTACAAATGGGCAATCGACCATCGATATTGCTGACACCGTCTGGCGCTGTGCTTCAGGACAGAGTGATTGCCAGGAGGAGCCGGATGGCCGAAGCAGAGCAGATCGCCAGAGGCGTAACGCCCATCACGGTGGATAGCCTGACGCGGGACCTGCTGTCGTTGGGGATCCAGCCGAGGGACGTTCTTCTCGTTCACACGTCCCTGAGTTCCCTGGGCTGGGTCAATGGTGGGCCGCTCGCGGTGATCGAGGCCCTGCTTCGGGCGGTCGGGCCGGAGGGCACCATCGTCATGCCGGCGCAGTCGGCGAATCTGAGCGATCCCGCGAACTGGGGCGCTCCGCCCGTCCCGGCGTCATGGCACCGGACGATCCGCGAGACGATGCCCGCTTACGACCCCGGCACAACGCCGACGCGGGACATGGGCCGTGTCGCCGAATTGTTCCGTACCTGGCCCGGCGCCTTGCGCAGCGACCATCCGTCTGCCTCGTTCGCGGCGCTTGGCCCGCTCGCCGGGCAGGTCGTCGGCCGCCACGAGCTGGCCGATCCGCTGGGGGAGGGCTCGCCGCTCGGGGTGCTCTACCGCCTCGAGGCCAAGCTCCTGCTGATCGGCGTTGATTTCGACCGATGCACCGCCTTGCACCTCGCCGAGCGCAGGGTCTGGCCCGACAGGCCGAGGATCGCCGAGGGCGCGCCGCTGATGCGCGATGGACAGAGGCAATGGGTCACCTTCGACATTCCCAAGGTGATGGACAGCGACGCCTTCCTGCCGATCGGCGCGAGCGCGCTGCGATCGGGCCTCGCCACTGCGGGGGCGCTCGGCGAGGGCCGGGGAATCCTGATCGGAATGCAGCCGATCGTCGATCACGCTGTCGAGTTCTGGACATCCGGCCGGTGAGACGTCTCGTCATTGTTGCGATCGTCGCCGGATTGGGCGGCCTGGCCGTGCTGCTCGCCGTTCTGGTCCTCTCGGGCTTCGCCGACGTGCCCTGCCAGGACGGCCGCTGGGAGGCGGCGAAGAAGACCTGCATCCCCGATTGAGAGGGATCCGGCGCCTGGAACGGAGTGACGCAGGAGTTCCGACAGGAGCGCGTCACGATCGAGATCGACCCGAAGAGCGGCAAGATCCCCCGCGCCTATTGCGGCTTAGATCAGCCGCAATGTCGCGCCCGATCCAAAGCGGTAATCCCGAAGGGTGGGCGGGGATAGCTTTCTGCCTGGTTGCCGAGGCGGCCGCCGGCGCTAGCGTGAGACGCAGAAGCCATTCGCCGAGAGGCGGTTCAGATGGTCATCGCGCTCGTCATCCTCACGGCGGTCCATCTGGTAATCGCGAGCCTTGTCGCGCTCAATTCGGTTTTCGAAGCCGAGCGCAACCGGCTCGCCACCAGAGACGTTCTCATCATCGCCCTCGTCAGCGCCATCTGGCCGGTCGCCGTCTGTGTCTTGGTGCCGGTGCTAGCGTGCCTGAAGCCTTGTCCCGGCAAACGCGAATTCCTGTCCATCGCGCGCTGATGCTTCAGCACTCGAAAATCTGCGCCCCGACTGGCTCTGCTCGCCGGGACGCCGATTGCCATGGCGGGCTCGCCGCCGGTCGGGCGGATCAGAAATGCGCCTTCGGCTGAAGCTTCAGCGTCGTGCGTGTCGTGTCCGCCATCTTCGACAGCAGCCAGTCGGGGTTGCCGAGATTGAAATAGGCCTTCAGCAGGACCCGCCAGAACAGGCGCTCCGCCTGCGATGAAGGCCCGTGCTGCGCATAGATCCTCGCGCATTCGGCGGCGGTGCGGCTGCCATGGATCGCGCTGTTGTTGACGCCCGTCCGTCGAAAGCAGGCGATCGGCTGGGCGATCCGGCCATAGGGCTCCTTTTTCAGGGCGCGACAGAACATGTCGTAGTCGCCGGCGTCCCGGTAGGCGATGTCGAACCCGCCCAATTCCTCGAAGAAGCTCCGCGAGAAATAGGTTGCCATATGCATGATCGGGTTCCAGCCCAGGCAGACGAGCATGGCCGGCGTCATCCAGTTCGGGGGCGCCGCGAGCCCGCCGAGGCCGTGCCCGCTCGAATCGATCCAGCGGATTGCGCCGACCACCCAGCGCCGGCGGCTCTTTCGGTAGGCGTCGACGACAGCCGCTGCAGCGCCCGGAAGCATGACGTCGTCGGCGCCCAGAAAGCCCAGCAACTCGCCTGACGAATTGAAGGAGCCTTTGTTGATGGCGTCGAAGATGCCGCTGTCCTTGCCCTGCATCACCTTCAGCCCATAGCTCCGTGCGAGCTCGACGGTGCCGTCGGTGCTGCCGCCATCGACGATGACGTGCTCGATCTCGATCCCGCGCGTCGCATTGCGGCGCGCGGACTCGATGCATTCCTTGAGATAATCGACGGCGTTCAGCGTCGGGGTCACGATTGTCACGATCATTGGCGCACTTCCGCTGCTGGAGCCGATTCGGTCAGACGTGCCGGGAGGCGATCGCCATGTCCGGCCTCGCCGGGATCATCGGCAGCGGTGCGTCCTCTACGACATCGGGCTCCTCGACCACCGGAATCCGGGTCACGGCGTTCTGCATGGCCCACATCGCCGCCTGGGTGCGGTTCCGGACCCGAACCTTCCGCAGGATCGCCTTGACGTGGACCTTCACGGTGGCTTCGGCGATCTCCAGCTTACGCGCGATCACCTTGTTGGATTCGCCGAGCATCAGCCCTTCCAGGATGCTGACCTCGCGGGCCGAAAGCCCCTGGAACGGTGACCCGTCGGCCCGGCGCTGCACGCCCTGCAGCAAGCGCTGCGGCTCCACTGCGACCTCGGAGAGCTGCGACAGAAGTTCGGGCGGAAATACCGCGCCGTTGGCGATGACGACTTCCAGCGAGGTGATGAGATCCTGTGCGGATACCGATTCGACGAGATAACCGACCGCGCCAAGCTGCATGGCACGGTGCATCAACTCCCGGCTGCCGCGCAAGGCGAGCGCGACGATCTTGGCGCTCTTGAATTGCCGCTTGATGTCGCCGACGATCGAGCACGACGTATCGTCGATCACGATGATGAAAAGATCGGGTGCTTGCTGGCCGCTGTCGTATCGCTGAAGGTCGAGGCTTGTTGTTCTCTGGCTGACGTGGAAACGGGCACCATCCAACAACTTGGTAATGCCTTCCCGAAGAAGCGCGTTGTCGCTCAGTACGGCGGTCTCGATGATGTCTGGCATCGGTACTTCCCTCTTACTCGACACAAAACTAGGGTAGCGGAAGCGACGAGGCGCATATCGCCCCGGCCGCATCAGCGGAGGTATTCCGTTGTGCTGTTGAGAAATTCCGAGATGAAGCAGGCAGCGACTAATCCGATACGGCCACAAGATGACACCAACGGGTGCGAGCACCCAGAATGTCATCGTTAATAATTAGTTCATTCGGATGTAGTCGTCTTGTCAGGAAAAATACGATCCCGTCAGGAAAAGCCTTACACGAGACCTGCGACAAAGCGTCCAGTTCCACCCGCCTAGCATGCAGGTCGGATCGAGCTTGTCTTCAGGTTGTCGTAGAGTAAGTGGCCGGGACTCCGCCGCCGTCCGCGGGGGCCGCTTCAGCCGGCCTGGTCGGTCTTGAGGATGCGGATCAGATCCTTGGCGAGCACGGCCGCCTCGGTGCGATTGCGGACGTTGAGCGTCCGCATCAGCGCGGAGACATGGATCTTCGCCGTCGGCTCCGCGATGTGGAGCGCCTGGGCGATCTCCCGGTTCGAGAGCCCGTCCGCCAGCAGCGTCAGGACATCGCGTTGCCGGCGCGTCAGTCCGAAGGGATCCTGCTGCGAGCCGAGCCGGCGCTGCGGCGCCTCGCGGGGACGGTAGGCTTCGGCCGCGGAGCCGAAAGGAGTAAGGCCGCGTGGAACTGCCAGGCGGCCGGCCAGGACCTCCTGGACCGCCTCGATGATCTCGTCGTCCCTCTGCAGCTTCGAGATGAAGCCGTGGAACCCCTCCGCGATGTAGTGGAGGACCTGATCGAAGGTGCCGTTGCTCGAGATGACGACATAGCGTGTCGTCGCCGAGGCGCGCTTGAAATCCCAGATGACCTGCGGATCGGTAGAGCCCGTCAGGCCGAGGCTGACCAGCACGAGATGGATCGGCTGTTCCTCCATCAGGTTGCGCATCAGGCCGTCGAAGTCCTCGGCTTCGAGAAGCTCGGCCTCCGGTAAGGCAGCGTGCAGGATCGTACGCAGGCCCGTGCGGTAGAGCGCATGTTCGTCGGCAACGAGGATCCTTGCCATGGTCGTGCCGCCGCTCTGGTCGCCTTTTCGGTGGGAGATGCGACCGTGATGCCGGGTCCCGCCCGTCACTGGCGGGTCCCGAGCGCAGGCTCTTATCCCCGGGCACTTTGGTAGCGGGAACGGCCCGGCAAGTCGCGACGCTCTTCCGGAGATGCCGTCGCGGGGCCTGTGGCCATTATTGTTCCAGTCACGCCAAGCTGAGTACTCCGCACAGGAGCAGCTCCGGCAGTTCAGCGCGCCAACGGCTTAGTCACGGCCGTCAGACGTCGAGAATCCAGCCATGGCTGGCGCCATATCTGATGATGTCGAGACGGGAGTGCAGCATCAGCTTCTTGCAGGCCCTGTATCGATAGGTCTCGACCGATTTTATGCCGAGGCCGATGCGTCGGGCGATCTCCTTGTTGGAGTGGCCCACCGCGGCCAGGCGCAGGACCTGCATCTCGCGGTAGGTCAGCGTGTCGTTCGCGGTCGCCGTCCCCACGCCGGCCGTCGGACACAGCTTGCGGATCCATTCCGAGCGGAAGTCCTCCAGATCGGAATCGATATAGACCCCGCCGCTCAGGACCGTCCTCAGCGCCTGCTCGACCTTCTCGCCCGCCGATGCCTTGAGGACGTAGCCGCGAATGCCGGTCCGCAGCGCCTTCTGGACGTAGCTCGGCTCCTCGTAATGGGTCAGCATCACGATCCGGATGTCGGGCAGCTCTTCCAGGACGCGTTCGGCCAGCGTCAGGCCGCTCATGCCAGGAAGCCCCATGTCGAAGACGGCAAGGTCGGGTCGCTGGCCACGGACGAGCACGAGCGCTTCCGCCGCGCAGCTCGCCAGCCCCACCAGGTCGAAATCAGGCAGGCCGAGCACCAGGGACTTGAGGCCTGCCAGCACGACCGGGTGATCGTCGACCAGGATGATCCGCGCCGTCACGAGGCAACGCTCCGCGGCGATGCGTTGCTCAGGGGAGCAGTGGCGCTGACGACCGTGCCCTTGCGGTAGCGTGGTCGGATCTCCAGCGTCCCGCCGATATCGTCCATGCGCTGGCGCATGCCGTGAAGGCCGATGCCGGGGCAGGGGCCGCTTCCCGCCTGCTCGGCCTCGGATGAGAGGCCGATGCCGTCGTCAGCGATCGTGAGCGAGACCGACGTGGTTGCGTAATCCAGCGTGACGTCGAGCTTGCGTGCGCCGAGCGCGTGCTTGAGGGCGTTCGTCAGTGCTTCCTGCGCCACCCGATAGAGAGCGTCTTCGATGGCAGGCGGCATCCGTTCGGGCTCGATCCCCTTCTTTCGGAAGGAGAGATCGAGCCGCCCATCCGCCGCGAAGGAGGCCGCCATGGTCTCGATGGCTCGCCTGAAGCCGAGCTCTTCGACGACACGTGGCCGGCCACTGACGACGGCATGGTGGATCTTGCGCCCGACGCCGGCGACATGCGCGACGATCTCGTCGAGGCGCCTTCTCGCCGGTCCTTTCGTGCTCTCCTGCAACACTCTCAGCTCCGCGAGCACTTGGGCCATCTCTTGCCCGGCATGGTCGTGCAGGTCGCGCGCGATGCGCTCGCGCTCGTCGGCTCGGATATGGTTGAGCTCATCCTGGAGTTGGTGCGTTCGTGCCTCCACGACGCGCAGTGCTTCGGCGACGAAGCAGTATTGTTCCACCAGCCGGACGCGGTCGCAGCGCAGTTCGTCGAATTGCTGCAGGGCGAGGCGACGCTGCCGCTCGGCGGTCAGGCGCCTCATCCGCTCCGCGGCGGCCGAGAAGCGTGCGTCGAGCAAGGGAAACAGACGGAGCAAAAGCGTGGCCGGCTGGTTCTTGCGCCGTGGGACCAGGACATTGCCAAAGCAGCGATAGTCGTTCGTGCCATGGGGGCCGCCGAAACCGACCCTCTCGACCAGGGGCTGGCGCGAACCCGAGCAGGCAAGAAGATAGCTCTGCAAGGCCTCGCCCCGGCTCGTGCAGAGATCGAGCAGCGATGTGCCCGCGTGTCCAGGGGCGAGCAACTGGCTTGCGGCGCGGTTGAGCGCACGGATGCTGCCATCGCTCAGGGCGATCATTGATGGCTCGAGATAGGTCTCTAGATCCGGCTCATGCCGAAGCTGTAGATGCATCATCTCGGAAATATTCCCTCGTCTCCGGACCTGGCTCAGTACGCTTCAGATGCAGAACCACGCGACATTGGGCAGCCCCCCTGGCGATCGTCTCCTCCAGGTCGACTGCGGCGTAACCGATCGCGTTGGCGCTCAGGCGCCCGAAGATGTTCGACGTCACCATGCAGAGTGAAGGATGGTTCGCCGCTGCCCGCCCGAGCGGGCACGAGCAGTTGCCGAACACGACCCGGTCCTCGTCTTGCTCGATGACGGAGAAGGCCCCGCCAGCGCGATTCTTCAGATCGATCAGGACTTCAATCAGCTGATCGCGACTGAGATGCTGGACGCCCAGTGCCGACTTGTACTGCTTCTCGATATCTGTGCCCAGGCGCGCAGCGATGCCGCTGACATAGGCGCACGCGTCCTCGACCCCCGCGATGCTTTCCAGCAGTTCCGCCAGGTCAGCGACCAGTGTGCTGAAAAGGCCCTGATGGTCGAAATCGATATCGAGCGCGCCGATATTCGGCGAGCTGTCGGCGATGGACGGGTTCACGCTGGTCCAACTCCTTCAATTGATGGTTATACTAGGCAAAAGCGGGTCACAGGCAGCTTGTTCACAGATAATTCAGTGCTTGAACGACATTTGATCTCCCGGTTGTTGTTCCGAGCGATCATCTGGCGTAAGTGAGTGTATTTTGTTGTTGAATGAGTTGTTTGTTTCAGATCATAAAAATCTGAATCCAAAGGCGTTTATTGTAGAGATTTTTTGTTTCAGGATAGATAATAAAACCGCCCCAGCATTGAGAGTTTTAAATCTCGCATGGGTCCCAATTAAAGTATGGGCAAAAAAACTGTCTTTTTTTGTGCCTTCGAGGCAATGTAGGCCATTCTCGAAACCTCCCCGATCGCTATGTCAAGCATGCAAGAAAAACAGCTGCAGGCTTGGCAGGAGCAAGGCGGTTATAGGGAGGAGCGAACGTGACCTCCCGCTTACAGTCCATATCTACCCTGCGATAATAGCACATTATCACGGTTTGTCTGCTTCATTATGAGCGCTGGTGTCCAAAAAGGCTTGTGGGGGATGCGAATTCTAACGTAAGTTGCATATCGGGTATTGATCTGAGCTTGGGTGTGAGCCTTCAGGGCGCGTCTTGCGCAGGTAATTTGAAGATTTTTCTAGGGAAAATGTATCTTAATTGTAGATCTAAATTTTAGATAAAGATTCAAAATATTAGCGTATGTCTATCGCGGTTAAAAGTTGCATTTTTTACCTTTTGATAGTGCTGGCTAAAATTGCAACGATTGTTTGTTATTCAGGAGCAAGAGGTTGATCTCCTTCGGTTGGGCAACCGGCGGCGGAAAATCCTCCAGGTAAGAAATTCGTGATCGCGGCTCCCGATTCCGTGAGCCTTTGATGCGCAGTCATAAGGGTGACGAAAATCTAGGCATGCCCTAAGGTCATTGTTGACAATGGTTCACATCCGTCAAGATGTCGATCGCAGCTCGGTTCCGGCATTCACTTGGCGAGAAGATTCGGCCGGTGAACCTGCCGGTGCAATCTCAGCGAGATCAGCTTGCGAAATCGCCTCCAGGCGAAGGGCAGGAAGCTCTGCTCGGCGTGATCGGACGGCGTGCGCAGCACCAAGCCGGGATCGATCAGCATAGCCCCCCCGGTCAAGGCGGCTAGTCGGCGGTTGAAGGCTAGATGCTCGCAGATGGCGGGGCCGGCCTCACGATAGCTGCCGAGGCGATAGAGGTCGGCGCGGTAGAGGCACAGGCCGTTGAAGGTCGAAGCGCAGCTGATCTCGCGATCGGACGTGAGGGCACGCTGGTGCGGATAGATCCGCGAACGGAAGAAGCGGTAGTACTTCACGATGCCCGAGCGACTGATCGCAAGCTCGTCGAGCAACGTCACGAAGGATCGCTGCTCGTCTTCGTAGGCGAGGAGGTCGTAATAGTGCGGGCGCGAGCTCGCCGAGACCCCGAAGATGCCCGGTCGATCGAGTTTCGCAGCCGCGGCGAGCAGCGCCGGGACCGTGGGCGGCGCGGCGATGACATTGTCGATGTCGAGTACGCAGACAAAGCGGGGAGCGAGGCCCGAGGCTTCAAGTTCGCTCTTGAGCCGTTCCCGGCCGAGCGCCATCCGCCTGAGCCGCTCCGGCTCGCGCGCCATGAACGCGGTAGGGACGAGGCTGATTTCGCCCCGCGACTGGGCGTGCTGGAGCAGCGCGTGCGTTCCGTCCTGCGAGCCGTTCTCGCCGACGAAGGCGACGACGCCGGAGCCGCTGCGCCTCAGCGCTCGCAGCAGCTCCAGAAAATGCGGGATCGTGGCGGCGCAGTCCTTGGCCAGGGCCAGGAAGGCGAAGTCGGGCCGCGCGCTTTGCGTTTCTCTCACGTCTTGGGTGCCCTGATGGCGATCAGCGACTTCGGCAGAAACAGGACGGTCTCGGTCAAGATCTCCGCGTCTGGAAAGAGTTCGGCGAGCTGGGCGCGGTCGAGCATGGTGGTGCCTTCGACGATCTGCATGGCCTGGTCGAGCGAGGCTGCCTTCGCGTAGAAGCCGCGGGCCTTGCTCGACACCATCCGCCGCTGCAGCGGCTGCGGCAGCCAGTGCATGATCGGCGCATTGCTGTGTGGATCGAGCGGAAACCAGAAGTTCGGCGTCTGCACGTAATAGGCTGGGGCCAGCCGCCTGATCTCTGCTGCGACGCGCTTCATGTCGGCCCAGCGCCCGACATGCTCGATCAGCGAATTGGAGTGGACGAAGTCGAAGCTCCCGTCGCCGAACGCATTGACGTCGCGCGCGTCGCCCTGGACGACATGGAAGCGCGGATCGGGCGAGGGCGGCCTGGCCTCGATGTTCAGGAGCCAGATCTCCACCCCCGAGGCCGGCAGGTCGAACTGCCAGTAATCGGCGTCTCCGCCCAGATCGAGGATGCGGCACGATCCCCGCGCTGCGATCACGGCATCGATGATCGGCCGGACATAGGCCTTGAAGCGTTCCTCGCGGAACTGCGAGCGGCGGAACGAGCGCGGAATCATGTTCATGAGCTCTTCGCCTCGCGATGATCCATCGGTTCCCGAGCACGATCCTAGCGTTGGGCGCTCAGTCGGCAGCCCGGTCCGACGACTGAGCGCTAGGGCTTCTGGACTAAGCCGTTCTGGGCAGGCTGCCCCTGATCGGCCCGGATGATCCGGCCGTTCGCCTCCTGGCCGAGATCGCGGAAGCGTTCATAGGAGACCGGCTCTCCGCCCCAGATGAAGAGCGGGGCATCGGCCGGTCCACGCAGCACATAGGTGTTGCGGTCGAAACGGTTTTCGCCGGTTTCGATGATCCCGAAGTTCGGATTGGAAGCAGGAACGTCGCTCGCTCCGCCGGAGAGGCCGGAATTTCCGTCGTAGACGACTTCGTTGTCGTGCACGGAGTTGCGCGCCGTCAGGTAGAACAGCTTCTTCTGGCCGTCCTTCCGCTTCGGTTGATCGAGCCGTTCGCGGCCCTGATCGACGATGATGATCCCGGTCCCTCCGGAGGCTACGGTGACCGTATTGCCGTAGACGCTCACGCCTTCGGATGCCGCGATCTGGATGCCGGCGCCCCAGATCCAGGCGCTGCCCTGTTGGCCGCCGCGTCCGGTCCCGTTCAGGCGCACCGTATTGTTGCGAATGACGGCGTCGAAGCTGATCTCGTAGAAGATGCCGGCGTCCGCATTGCGTTCGACGAGATTGTTCTCGAACAAGACGTTGCGGCAATCGACATCGCACCAGAGCCCCGAGCCATAGTTGTCGTGCACATGGTTGCCGCGCAGCGTCAGGCGCTCGACCTTGCCCGCCTTGACACCGCCGGCCTCCCAGGCGGCGTCGAAGCCGTAGATGTTGTTCTCGTAGATCTCGTTGTCCTCGATCACCACGTCGCTGCCGTTCGGCGAGATCCCCAGCTGCCCGTTGTGGTGGACCCTATTGCGGCGGACCATGCTCCTGTCGCCGGTCGCGATGCCTGCGCCGCTGTTGAAGCGGACCTCGTTGTCCTCGATCAGCCAGTCGGTGGCGCGGGCATTCTCGTCGCCGAAGATCGCGCCTTGCTGGGCCGGCGTCGCATATTTCTCGACGATCAGGCCTTTGACTGTGACGCCCCGGGCGCCTCGATTGTTGAAGGCATAGAGTACGCGCGTCCGCTCCAGGGTTCGGCCGCGCGGATCATCCGCGAAATAGCTCAGCCCCGTCGCAGCATCCGAGTAGACGCGCCCCGGCTGCAGCTCGGCACGGTCCGATACCGGTTCCAGCGGCTGGCCATCGAGAAAGAAGCGGCGCGGCTCGTTGCAGCGCGCCCGCTGGGCCAGGCAGGATCCGAACGGCTTGATCCCGAACTGAGGCATGGCCGTCACCCAGAAGGCGTCCTTTCGGCTGATATCGGTGATCAGTTCGGCGCCGTTCAGGACGGCGCCGGGCTGGCCGATGAAGGTTTGCCGATCCTTGGGGACGATCATCTGGGCGCGATGGAGGCCGGCCGCGATGCAGAAGGCCGCTCCCTGTGGGGCCTTGTCGACGAGGGGCTGGATGGGCACGCCGACCGGCACCGGAATGGCATCGGGCGGGCAGGCGGGGCTTTCGGCCGCCTTGGAGTGAGGGCTGCCGAGCAGTGTCACTGCGCCAAGGAGGATTGCGCCAGCGATCTGGGCTCCCTTGCGCGCCGCAGGGCCGAACCGGACGGGCGGCTCGACGACATGCCAGGCGCGATAGACCATTAGCGAGCCGAAGCCGATCCCGAACAGGATCCAGAAGGGGATGCCGAGCATTGGCCCTTCGAGCGCGACGTCGAAGGAGGCGTCGATGACGATCGAGGCGAGGTAGCAGACCAGGAAGACGAAATAGCGCGCCCAGTCGAGATCGCCGCGGCGCCAGGCGAGATGGGCGGCCCGCAGCAGCGCGAGCGCCCAACTGCCGATGGTGAGGAGCCAGAGGGTCAGGCCGGGCACGCCGCTCCGGGCGAGGTAGGTCATGTGCACGCTATGGGGGCTGCGCACGGTCGGTCCGCCCCGTTCGAGACCGACGACGAAGCCGTCCGCCTCGGCCAGGTTCATGCCGAAGCCCTTGCCAGTCCAGAAATAGGGGCCGTGGACGGTGTAGTTGCGGATTGCCTGCCACCAGCCCAGCCGCCATTGCTTGGTTCCGTCGAGATTGTTGGCCTCGCTCGACCCGGCGACGCTGGCGAGATTCTCGACCACGGCGGCCGCGCTGATCGGCCGCTCGCCACGCGGCAGGTCGATCTCGAGATCGGCGGCGGCGGCCAGGAGCATCACGACCGTGAGGGCGGCGGTGATGGTGGCGAGGCGGCCAATCTGGCCGGTCAGGATCATGGCCAGAACCAGGGGGAGCAGCAGGGCCAGCATGCCGCCGCGGCTCTGGCTGGCGATGAGCAGGGCTGCGCCGAGCGCGACGACGAGCCAACTTCGGCTGACCTTGCACAGACCGACCAGGACGAGCACGAGCGCGCCGCACAGATGCGCGGCGAGTTCGCCGGAGCGCACCGAGATGATCTCGACATTCTGGCCGGGCATCTTCGGGATCGAGGCAAAGAAGAAGCGCGCGATCAAATAGAGGACGATCGCGATCGGGATCAGCACTCGCGCATGAATCCGGAAATAGCCCATGATCTGGGCGATGCGGATCGGGCGCTCCACGAGCAGGGCCGCGACGATGAAGGCGAAGCCACCATAGAGCGCGACGGCCCCGTCGCGCAGCGCGTCGACACCGTAGGGGCCGATGCCTTGCAGCGTCCGCAGCAGGACCCAGCCCATCAGCAGGGCCGCGCAGAGCGCCGGCACGGTGGTGAGCAGTGCTGTGGAGCAGCCCGAAGCGAGGAACGCGAGGAGGCCGAGCGCAAACAGCATCTCGCCGACAAAGAGCGGCGGCACGCCGAGATAGGCGAAGCTCTTGCCCAAGACGACATAGCCGGCAAAGCCGAGCGCCAGGATCGGCAGATAGCGATCCGTCGCTCGCCGGTCTGCCGCGCGCTCCGGTGTTCGTGGCACTCCCTTCACTGTCCACCCTCGCTCTGCGTGGCGACTGCCGTCCCGAGAGAAACGTAACCTCCGGCCGGTCCGAAGCGGGTTGGGCATCCGAGGTAGCCAGGCCGGCGAGGCGGCCCGCCTACCTTCCTTCTAGGCAGTCCCTATGCCCAGCGCCGTCAAGAACAGGGCGACGCTAGACTTCACCCGAGAAGATGCGGCCGGGTAATCGTCGGTGGAGACCCGATGACGTTCAGCGCGGGCAAGATGGGTGGGTATTTCGGTCGGGCGCGGCGCGAGCCGGGCCATGCCGTCGCGGATCAGCGCAGGCCCGGGAAGCTATCCGAGACCATGCGGGCGCGGCTCCTCGCCATGCGCGATCCGGCGCTGTCATTCACCGACCAGGTCCTGTCGAGCGCCTGCAATTTCCTGACGACCATCCTGCTCGCCCGCGCGCTCGGGCTCGAAGCCTTCGGAATCTACACCATGGTCTGGCTCGCGCTCTATCTCGCGATGAGCCTGCAGCTCGGCCTGATCGTCAGCCCGATGATGAGCATCGGCACGAAGGAAGAGGGGGCTGAGGCCGAGGCCTATTACACGATCGTCTTCGTGCATCAGGCCGGCTACGTCGTCGTCGCCAGCGGCGCGATCTTCGCAGCCCTGACCTTCGTCGCAGGCACGGACTCGACGCTGGCCGAGGCCGCGTTGCCGGGCGCGATGGCCGCGGCCTCGTATCTGACGCAGGATTTCCTGCGGCGATATCTGTTCGCCCGGCGTCGGCCCGCCGGAATCCTCCTGATCGATGTGATCAACCAGGCTCTCAAGCTCGGCGCGCTCGCAGCCCTCTGGCAGGCCGGGATGATCGGCGTCGCGACTGCGCTCTGGGCCGTCGCCGGCGCCGCGGCCGTTTCCACCTTGTGCGGATTGAGTATGTCCGGCCCGCTGCTGTGGCGCCGGCAGGTTCTGGCCAGCGTCACCCGGCGGCAATGGCGCTCGGCGCGCTGGCTCGTCCTCACCGGCTCGGTACAATGGGCGCTGAGCTATAGCGGGCTCCTGGTGACCGCCGGCCTGTTCGGGCCGAAGGTGCTCGGCGCGCTGCGGGCGGCGCAGAGCCTGCTCGCCGTGCTCAACGTGGTCCGCGAAGCGCTGGAGAACATCGTACCGCCTCTGGCCGGGAAGGCCTTTGCCGAGCGTGGCATGCCGGGGCTCCACCGGGCTCTCCGTCGCGCCATGCTGTTCGCCGGCCTGGTCGGGGGGGCGACGGTTCTTGGCCTCGGCCTGTTCGGCCCCTGGCTGCTGCACCGGCTCTATGGCGGCGAGATCCTCGAATTCGACTGGGTGATCATCTGGTACGCCTTCGCTTTTCCGATGGCACTGACGAGCCTGGTCCTCGGCTGCGCCTTTCGGGCGCTGGAGCGCACGCGGCCGGTCTTCGTCGCCTCGCTCGTCGGAGGCTGCTTCAACCTGCTGGCGGTCTATCCGGCCGCGACGGCCTTCGGCGTGGCCGGGCTGATCGCGGTGACCCTCCTCTCCGAACTCGCTGCCCTCGTCGTCCTGGTGATGCTTGCCCTGCGGGTTCCGGGCCTGCTGGCGAGCGCACCGGCCGCGCCGCTCGGGGGCCGCATGACAACGGCACCCGCACCATGATGCCTTTGCCGTCTTCCCAGGTGCACCTTTGGTGCTGTCGCGTCGATCTGCATGCAACGGTAGCGGCCGAGCGGCGCGCGATCCTCTCGGATGAGGAGCGCGCCCGCGCCGACCGCTTCCATGACACGAAGGCGCGGGTCGCCTTCATCGTCGCCCGGAACTGGCTGCGGCGCGTCCTGGCCCTCTACATCCCGGTCGCTCCGCCGCAGCTCCGCTTCGGCGAGACGGCGTTCGGCAAGCCGTTTCTCGCCAACGAATATCGCGGGCGGCCAGTCGCCTTCAATCTCAGCCATTCCGGCGAGCTCGCGATCGTCGCCGTCGCACAGGACATGCCGATCGGTGTCGATATCGAGCGCATCAGGCCGGTCTCAGCCGACCTGCTGGCCAGCTGCCTGGCGCCGCGCGAGTTCGCCATGCTCGCGGCCCTGACGCCCGAGCTGCGTGAGGAATCCTTCATCCGCTGCTGGACACGCAAGGAAGCCTGCCTGAAGGCGATCGGCGTCGGCCTCAACGGCTCGCCAGCGAGCTTCGAAGTCTCGCTCGATCCGTTCAGGGCGCGGCTTCTCACGGTGGAATCCGACCCGGCCGAGGCCGAGCTCTGGCAGCTCGCCGATCTGGAGCCGGCGCCCGGCTATTGCGGCACGCTGGCGGCGCGCCATCGCGGCTGGTCGCCCGTCTGGATGGCCAGGCCCTGATCCTGGCCGATCAACGGCGCCGGGATCAGTCCCGACGCTGGCCCGTGGCCTCGAGGATCCGCTCGGCCATGGTTCGCGAGCCGGCTGCTGAGAAGGCGCCTTCATGGCCTTCGCCGTCGACCGAGAAGCAGGGCGTGCCCGGCGCGAGATGGCCAGCCCAGCCCAGCGTCGGATCCGGCGGCCAGCCGGCCGGGATCGCGCCGCTCCGGAAGATCAGCACGCGCCCGTCATAGTTCGGCAGCGCGTAGCGCTGGACCAAGGCCTCGAGCTCGTCGGTCGTCCGCCAGAAATCGGCCTCGTCGGCCGCTTCCTCGGCCGGGCGCCAGAATATCAGTCGCTTCGCCTGCCGGACGGCGGCGGTCGATTGCAGCCAGAACGACATGCGCGTCATGAAGCTGCGCGGCCCGCCTTGCCAGAAGCGCCGGGCGAAGCGGCCGGCACGCTTCAGCCGGAACCATAGGCGTGCGCCGTAGGGCAGCCGCAGGAAGTATCCGGGCGCCCAGCAGTCGATCAGCATGACCAGATCGACCTGCTTGCCGCTCGCCCGCAATTGCTTTGCGACTTCCAGGGTGATCACGCCGGAGCGACAGAAGCCTGCGAGCCGATAGCGACCATTCGGGTCTGTCGCGACGATCGCTTCGCAATAGGCGGAGGCGAGCTGCTCGATCGAGTTCGGCGCTGCGCCGTTCACCAGCGGGTCGAGCAGTTGCAGTGCGGCGAAGGGCTGGTCGGGGCCGAGCTCCTGTGACAGGGGCCGATACAGGCGCAGATTATGGGCAGTATGATTGAGCGCGAACAAGGTCGGTTGCGTACCGGTCTTCTGCAGCCAGGTCCGGCGCAGAGCGCTCGCATCGATCACCGGGGGCAAAGCCGGCCTCGCCGGCAGCCAGAGCGGCGAGGCTGTCGGCAGGGAGATCGGCGCCGGCCGCGGCAGGCGCGCGGCCGGATCGGCGACGAGCGTCTCCGCCAGGCTCTCGAACTGCGCGGCCAGCTCGTGTGCGGTCGCTTCGTCATAAAGGTCGCGATGGTACTCGCAGGTCAGGCGCCAGCCCTCCTCTCGCTCGACCAGGATGAAGTTGAGGTCGTAGAGAGCGCCCGGCAAAGGCGAGGGAATCCCCGAGAGCTGGAAGCTGTCATTGGCGAGCTCGCCGATGAAGGCGCGCTGGACGATGAAATTGATCGAGATCGGCGGCCGGCCGGCATCGCCATGGGTTGGCAGCAGCGCCACGAGCCTGTCGAACGGCCATTGGTGATGGTCGACTGCGTCCTCGAAGGTGTCGCGCGCCGCCTGGCAGAGATCGATGAAGCTCTGCTCCTCGGAGACCTTGGTCCTCAGTACGAGCGTGTTGACGAAGGGGCCGACGATCGCCTCGATCTCGACATCGTCCCGGTTCGCCATCTGCGTGCTCAGCACGAGGTCGCCAGCGCCGGTGCGTTGCCGAATCAGGGTCAGCAGAACGGCGTAAGCGACTGAAAAGAAGGTCGTACCTTCCTTGCGCGCCAGATCGGCAAGGCCGGCGGTCAGGGGGCGGGGCAGCAGCCGCGACAGCGAGGCGCCGTGCGTGCTCCGCGTCGCCGGCCGCTGGCGATCGCCCGGCACCTCGACGATGGGCAGCTCGGCGAGCTTGCGCTGCCAATAGGCTTCCTCGCGTGCGAGCGCGCCGCCTTCCAGGCTGTCCTGGCTGCCCTCGGCGAAGTCGGAATATTGCAGGGGAAGCTCGGGCAGGACCGGCTCGCGGCCACGGCCGAGCGCCTGATAGGCCGCGACGAAATCCTTGGCGATGAGGCCCATCGACCAGCCGTCGCTAACGATGTGGTGGGCGACGACCAGGATCACGGCCTCGGCGCGGCTCTTGCGCAACAGCGTCGCCCGCAACAGCGGTGCTTCCCCCAGGTCGAAGCGCGTACAGGCTTCGCTTTGGGCGATACGATCGGCCTCCCGGGTCCGGTCCGCCTCGGGCAGACCGGACAGGTCGATCTCCGGCAGCTTGAATGGAACGTGTTCGGCGATCGCCTGGACGGGCTGGCCGTCTTCCAGTCGGATCGCCGTTCGCAGGGATTCATGACGGTCGAGGATCGCCTGGAACGCATCCTGCGCCAGGGACGCGTCCAGATGCCCGCGGATCCGCCACTTGACCGCGATGTTGAGCGCCGGCGTGCCCGGGTCCCTGCTGTCGATCTCCCAATAGCGCTGCTGCGCGGACGAGCACCTGGCCGTCATCACGATGTGCTCTGGCTCGCGCAGCTGCGGCTCCGGTTCGCGGGTGAACTGGTTTGCCATGGTCGCTCACCCTCTCTCGCGTTGCGAGACGGCGCTCGGCTCGCTCGGCTGCTGCGCGCCGTCGCGCGGGCGACGCCATGGCCGCTTCCAGAACGTCGCGGCAGGCGCGGCGGCTTCCGCGGCGGGCTCGTCCGGGAGCGCGGCTGCGACGGCGGCGATTGTCCGGTTTCGGAAGAAATCCCGGGCCGCGAGCTTGAGGCCTTCGCGGCGGGCGCGACTGGTGATCTGGAAGATGCTGAGGGAATCCGCGCCGAGGTCGAACAGGTCGTCGTGGACATCGATGTCTTCCCGCCGCAGCACCTCGCTCCAGATCCGGATCAGCGTCTCCTCGACAGGCGTCCGCGGCTCAGCCTTCTCGGCGATCTTGTCGACCTTGGGCGCTGGGCTCTGGGTATCCGGCGCCGGGAGCGCGGCGCGGTCGAGCTTGCCGCTCGAGTTCAGAGGCAGGGCCGGCAGGCCGACCCAGGCAGTCGGGACCATGTAGTCCGGCAGCTCCTGCGCCAGCGTGGCCCGCAATTCGGCCGGCGGAGGAGCATCCGCTCCGGTGACGTAGTAGCAGACCAGTCGCGGCTCACCCGGCACGTCCTCGCGCAGGATCACCGCCGAGACGATGCCGGCCTTGCGGGCGAGCACGGCTTCGATCTCGCCGGGCTCGATGCGGAAGCCGCGCAGCTTCACCTGATGATCGAGCCGTCCGAGATGCACAATGCGTCCGTCGGGCAGGTATTTGGCGCGGTCGCCGGTGCGGTAGGCCCTCGCGCTCGTGGCGGGATCGACCGGGTTGGCAATGAAGCTCTTGGCAGTGAGCTTGGGATTGTTGGCATAGCCGCGCGCCAGGCCGGCGCCGGCGATCAGCAATTCGCCGGGGATGCCGACGCCGACGGGCTCGTTGTTGCCGTCGACGATGTAGAATTGCGTGTTGGCGATCGGCAGGCCGATCGTGACGACTTCGTCCTCTGCCTGGATGCGGGCGACCGAGGACCAGATCGTCGTCTCGGTCGGCCCGTACATGTTCCAGAGCTCGCCGCCGCCTTCGAGCAGCTTGCGGGCGAGGTCGAGCGGCAGGGCTTCGCCGCCGCAGAGCATGCGCAGGCCCGGCCGCGAGCGGAAGCCGGCTTCGAGCAGCAGGCGCCAGGTCATCGGCGTCGCCTGCAGTACGTTGGCGCCGCTCTGGCCCAGCCGCGCCAGCAGTTCGGCGCCGTCCTTGGCCTCGTCGGCGGTCGCGATCGCGACGCGGCCGCCCTGGATCAGCGGCAGCAGCAGTTCGAGCGCGGCGATGTCGAAGGTCACGGTCGTGACGGCGAGCATCGTGTCGGAGCTGGCGAAGCCGGGCTCGCGCGCCATCGCGAAGAGCAGGTTCGAGAGCCCGCCATGGGTGACCTCGACGCCCTTCGGCGCGCCGGTCGAGCCGGAGGTGTAGATCACATAGGCGAGCTGGTCGGGTGCGAGCGCCGTCGTCCGGATCCCGGCGAGATTCGCCGTGGTCCGGTCGACATCGATCAGCATGACGCTCTCATCCGGCTCGACGATGGCCGGGTCGAGCGGTCCGGCGGTCAAGAGCGCGACCGCCTCGGAGTCCCTGAGGATCCGCTGGATGCGCGCCTTCGGCATGACGGGATCGAGCGGCACATAGGGGAAGCCGGCCTTGAGCGCGCCGAGCATGCCGGCGACCAGCGCGGGCGAGCGCTCGATCAGCAAGCCGATGCGGCTTTCGGGGACGTTGACACGCGCCGTCAGCTCGGCGGCGATCCGGTCGGCCCAGGCATTCAGGGCAGCATAGGAGAGCTGCTGGTCGCCGCAGGAGACGGCGATGGCGTCCGGTTGTTGCTGGACCTGGCGTTCGAAGGCCTGGATCGTGCCGTCGTCGCTCGGGAGCGCGACCTGCGTGTCGTTGATCTCCGAGACGAGGCGCTGGCGCTCGTCACCCTCGATCAGCGGCATTGCGGCGATGGCCATGTCGGGATTGGCGACGAAGGCGGCGAGCAAGGTCCGGTAGTGGCCGAGCCAGCGGTCGATGGTGGCCGCGTCGAAGAGATCGGCGCCGTAGCAGCAGTCGATCCGCAGGCCATCGTCGGATTCGCCGATGTTGACATAGAGATCGAAGGTCGAGAACGCCTTGGGGTTGGGTTCGACACTCGCCTGGACGCCGGGGCCGAAGTCGAGATTGCCGGCCAGCCGTTCGAGGTTGAACTGCACCTCGACGAGCGGCAGCCGCCCGGACACGGGCGGGACGCGCAGCCGCTTCAGCAGGGCACCGAGGGTGAAGCTCTGATGGTCGTAGGCGTCGAGGATAAGGCGCCCAACCTTGTTGAGATGGGCGCAGAACGGCTCGGCCGGATCGATCCCGCTGCGGATCGGCAGGAAGTTGACGCAATGGCCGACCGGCGAGGGGCCTTCGACAAGCGATTGCCCGGCGGCCGGGACGCCGATGACGAGGTCGCGCTGGCCCGAGAGCCGCAGCAGCAGCACCTGGAAGGCGGCGAAGAGCGTGGCGAACAAGGTCCGCCGCTGCTTGGCGCCCGCCGCCTTCACCTTGCGATAAAGCTCGGCCTCGATGAAGCTGGTGCGCGTGCCGCCATTGAAGCTGCGCGGCGCCTGCCGCGGCCGGTCGGTCGGCAGTTCGAGCGGGGCCGGCAGCTCCGCGAACATCTTGGTCCAGTAGGCCGCGGCCTCTTCCGTGCGCGGGTCCTGCCGGGTTCCGGCTGCGTAGTCCGCGAAGGGCATTGCCGTCGGCAGCGCTTCGACGCCGGATCGGTAGGCCGTGGCGATCTCGTCGAGCAGGATATTGGTCGACCAGCCGTCGCAGACGATGTGATGTGCCGACAGGATCAGCACATGCTTGCGGTCTGCGAGCCGGATGATTTCGGCTTCCGCCACCGGCCCCTGCACGAGGTCGTAGGGGCGGCTGGCATAGGCTTCGATCCTCGCCTGCAAGGCCGCCTGCGGATCGGGCTCGCCGCGCAGGTCGCTGATCGCGACCGGGAAAGTGCCCGAGGGCGGCAACTGCATCGTCTCGCCATCGGGTGAGAAACGCGCATTGAGGATCGCGTGCCGTGCCGCGACTTGCCTGACCGTCTCGGCGAGTCGAAGTGCGTCGACATCGCCGTCGAGCGTCAGGCTGACGGATTCGTTGAAGGCGGCGCTGGCCTCGGGGCCGGTCTGGTCCGACAGCCATATCTCGGTCTGGGCCTCGGTCAGCGGAAGCTCGATCTCCGAAGGCGCAGCTGGCACGTCCGGCGGCAGGCTCTCGGCTGTGGCTCCAGGCAGCATTCCGTCCCGGCGCATCAAAGCGAGGCTGTCTTCGAACGCAGCGATGATCGCCGCGATCTCGGCGTCGCCGTGCTGGGTCGTCAGGAAGCAGGGATAGTGCTCCTGAATGAAGATGCCACGGGCGCGCAGATGGTAGTGCAGCAGGCTGCCGAGCCGGTGATCGCGGCCGGGCTCGAAATAGGCGACGCTGCCATAGCTCTCGATCGGCACGTCCCACCCCACCTTGGCGAAGGCGCGTCGCAGCGCCTCGACGAGGCCCTGCATGCGCTGCGTCAGGGCCTCGGTCAGCGCCGGCCCCTTCTCCTTGACGTGCCTGAGCACGGCGACGGTCGCGGCCAGCGCCAGCGGGTGCCGGACGAAGGTGCCGGCGAAGAAGGTGACGCCCACTTCCGGAACGCTGTCGTCGCCGAAGCGCCAGGCGCCGCCGTCGAGCGCGTCCATGAAGCGCGCGGTGCCGGCCAGAAGACCGACCGGCAGACCGCCGCCGACCACCTTGCCATAGGTGGCGAGGTCCGGCTTGATGCCGAGCAGGGCCTGCACCCCGGCTGGATGGACGCGGAAGCCGGTGACGACCTCGTCGAGCACCAGCGCGGTGCCGGCCTGTTCGGTGATGGCGCGCAGCTCCTTGAGGAAGGCGGCGGGCAGGTAGCCGGGTCGGCGGCTCTGCACCGGCTCGACCAGCACGGCGGCGAGCTCATGCGCATGCTCGCGCAGCCAGGCGAGGCTCTCGTCGGTGCCGTAGTCGAGGATTGTCATGCGGCCGACAGCCTCCGCCGGAATGCCGGGGGCCGCCGGTACGGAGCGGTGCTGCTCGCCGACGCCGCGCACCAGGACTTCGTCGAACTGGCCGTGATAAGCCCCTGAAAACGCGACGATCCGGTCTCGGCCGGTGACGGTGCGGGCGACGCGCATCGCCGCCATCACCGCTTCGGAACCGGTATTGCAGAAGGCGACGCGGGCATGGCCGGTCAATTCGCAGAACAGCTGCGAGGCCTCGTGCGCCAGCGGCGATTGCGGCCCGATCGCGAAGCCGTCCTTCAACTGGGCCTCGACCGCCTCGATGACGAAATCCGGCGCATGGCCGAAGGCGGTCTGGCCGTAGCCGTTGACGAGGTCGATATAGACGTTGCCGTCGACATCCCAAATCCGGGCGCCTTTCGCCCGGGCGGAGACGATCGGATAGACCATTTCCTTCCAGTCGGCCGCGAAGCCGGAGACGGTGCGCGGATCGGCGAGGACCGGGCGATGCTGGTCGGCGAGCAGCTTCGAGGTCGCGGTCCTGCCGACATAGAGCTTGGTCAGCCGGGCGATGTGGGCGTGCTGGGCTTCGGTGAGCGCTTCGTTGCCGGTGCGGATTAACGGCTTGAACCGCGCCGTCGAACCGGTGCTCGCTGCATCTTGGGGAGTGGGCGCAGGCTGAGGCTGTGCGGCCGCCGGCGGCTGCGGGGCGGGCGAGGGCTGCAAGGCCGGCGTTACGGCTGCGATGGCCGGCGCTGCGAGTTGCCCGCTCAGGGTCTGGAGCTGGCGCTCCATCAGGCGGGACATCACGTCGAGCTGCTCGCGCATCACCGCATCCAGGCCCGAGCCGGAGGGCCGTTCGGCCAGGATGGTGGCAGCAGGCGCGACGGCAACAGGAGCTGGAGCGGCGAGAGCTGGTGCGGTCGGCGCAGCGGCTTGCACAGGCGCAACCGGCTTCGCGGCCTCCTGTGGGCAAAGCTCGGCGATGTGGCGCGTGACGTCGTCGACGCTCGGCAGATCGTCGAGCAATTGGCGGAAGCGGATCTGGACGCCGAAGGCCGTTTGCAGCCCCTGTGCGGCCTGGGTCAGCAGCAGCGAGTCGAAGCCGAGCTCGAGGAAGCTCGCGCCGGTCTCGTCCGCGCCGAAAGCGCGCCCCGACAGGTTCTCGAAGATCGCTGCGACCCGGCCGCCGAGTTCCGAACGGCCCGCGGGGATGTCGGTGTCAGCGTTGGGAGCCATGGCCGGTTCCTGCTCGGGTTGAACGGGATGAGGTTGAGCGGCCGCCGCCGCGGGCACGGCCGCCGCTATGGAAGGCGAGGTGGCTGGCGCCTCGACCCAGTGCCGGCTGCGTTCGAACGGATAGGTCGGGAGCGAGACGCGACGCGGACTGCCTAGAGCCTGATAGGCTGACCAGTCCGGCGCGATCCCGGCGGTCCAGAGGCGACCGAGCGCGGCCGCTAGCATGTTCTCGGCATCGCCTTGCGCATCGGGCAGACAGGAAATGGCGGCCCGGCCCGCGCCAGCGCCTTGCAACGCGAAACTGGCCAGCGCGGCGCCGGGTCCCACTTCGAGCAATATGGGCGAGAGGCTGCGTACCAGCGTGGCGATGCCGTCGGCAAAGCGCACGGGCTCGCGCGCATGCCGCGCCCAATAGGACGGATCGGTGGTCTGTTCGGCGCCGACCCAATCGCCGGTCACGCCGGAGATATAGGGGAGTTCCGGTGCCTTAAGGCGGACGGCCGCGACCGCCTCGGTGAACGGCTCGATCAGCGGGTCGATCATGGCCGAGTGGAACGCATGTGAAGTCTGCAGGCGGCGATGCGTCACCCCGCGCTGCGCCAGCTCGGCTTCCAGTGCCTCGATCGCGTCGAACGGCCCGGCGAGCACGCCCATGCCTGGCGCATTCACAGCCGCCACGCAGACACCGTCGCGCGCCAGCGCCGCGATCTCGACATCGGGCAGGCGCACGGCCAACATGGCGCCGCCCGGCAGCTCCTGCATCATCCGGCCCCGTTTGGCGACCAGCGAGAGCGCGTCCTCCAGCGAAAACACGCCGGCGATGCAGGCGGCGGCGAACTCCCCGACGCTGTGGCCGATCATGGCGGAGGGCTGCAGGTCCCAGCTCATCAGGAGCTGCGCCAGCGCGTATTCGACCGTGAAGATCGCCGGCTGGGCCAGCAGCGTCGCCGAGAGTTTTTCCGGGTCGCCGCCATTGCTCGGATAGAGCAGGCTGCGCAAATCGAGCCCGAGTTCGGGCATCACCAGCTCGCAGCACAGGTCGACCGTCCGGCGGAAGACCGGCTCGCCTGCATAGAGCTCCCGCGCCATCTGCGGATATTGCGAGCCCTGGCCGGGGAACATGAAGACGAGGTCGCCGGTGCCGGTCACGGCAGTGGCGCGCTCGGTGTTCTGCTTGCGCAGGGCTGCGGCCGCCTCGGCATGATCGCCGGCGACCACGGCGAGGCGATGGGGGAACGGACGACGCCCGGCCTGCAAGGTGAAGGCGATGTCGGCGAGGCTCTGTTCGGGCTGGGCTTCCAGATGCTCCGCCAGCCTGTCCCGCGCCTTGCCGAGCGCCGTGGCGCTGCGGGCCGAGAGCGTCAGGAGCTGGTTGCGGCGGGCGGGAGCCGCGGCTTCGCTCGCAGGGGCCTGCTCCAGCACGAGATGGACATTGGTTCCGCCGAATCCGAAGGCGCTGACGCCGGCGCGTCGTGGCCCGTTTTGTCCGGCCCATTCCTGCTTGTGGTCGGCGATGAAGAACGGGCTTTCGGGCAACTCCAGCGCCGGATTCGGCTGCGTGACGTGCAGGCTCGCCGGCAACACCCCGTTCTTCACCGCGAGCGACGCCTTGATCAGCCCGGTGACGCCGGCGGCGGCGTCGAGATGGCCGAGATTGGATTTGACCGAGCCGAGCGCGCAGAAGCCGCGATCCTCTGTCGTCAGGCGGAAGGCGGCGGTCAGGCCGGCGACCTCGATCGGGTCGCCCATCGGCGTACCGGTGCCGTGGCATTCGACATAGCCGATCGAGCGCGCATCGACATCGGCGGCGGCATGCGCCATGGCGATCGCCGCGGCCTGGCCGTCGACGCTCGGCGCGGTGAAGCCGACCTTGCCGGCACCGTCATTGTTGACGCCGACGCCGCGAATGACGGCGTAGATCTGGTCGCGATCGGCAACCGCGTCCTCCAGCCGCTTCAGGACGACGAGGCCGGCGCCGCTGCCGAAGATCGTTCCGCTGGCGCCGGCATCGAACGGCCGGCAATGGCCGTCCGTCGAGACGATGCCGCCCTCCTGGGCGAGATAGCCGCGCCGTTGCGGGAAGGTGATCGAGACGCCGCCGGCCAGGGCCATGTCGCAGCCATGGCAGAGCAGGTTCTGCACGGCCTGGGCGACGGCAAGCAGCGAGGTCGAGCAGGCGGACTGGACGGCGACGCAGGGGCCGGTGAGGCCGAGCTTGTAGCCGATCCGCGTCGCGGTGAAATCCGCGGCGGAGCCGACCAGCAGCGGCAGGTTGCCGATCTGGAAGCCCGAGGTGTAGTCGGCGATGGCCTTGCGGTCGTGCAGCAGGTTCTGCAGCAGATAGGTGCTTGACGTCGCGCCGGCGAAGACGCCGATGCATTGGCCGGGCGCGGCAGGGTCGTAGCCAGCATCCTCGAGCGCTTCCCAGGCGCATTCCAGCAGCAGGCGCTGCTGCGGATCGGTGAGCGCGGCCTCGCGCGGCATCATGCCGAAGAAGGGCGCATCGAACTGATCGACGCCGTCGAGCACAGGCTTTGCCGCAACGAAATTCGGCAGCGCGCGCGTTGCAGCGTCGAAGCCGTCCTCGAGTTCGGCGGGATCAAAGCTGGTGATCGACTCCACGCCGTCCAGCAGGTTCTGCCAGAGCGTGCCGACATCAGGTGCGCCGGGGAAGCGGCCGGCCAGGCCGATGATCGCGACGGCGCGCTCGGGACGTGGGTCAGTCATGAGAGCCGCCTAGCGACGCACTTTCGGGGAAGGGTGCAGGAACGCCGCGGGAGCGCAGGCCGCGCTCGCGCGCCGCGGCCAGGCTGCCGAGCACGCCGGGTTTCTGTGGCGTCAGATGGCCGGCCAGCGCCCGTACATTCGGAAAGCGGTAGAGATCGACCAGCCCGAACCAGGGCAGATCCCGGACGAGGCGCCGGTGCAGCTCGGCGACGAGCAGGGAGTTGCCGCCGAGATCGAAGAAATTGTCGTCGATGCCGACGATGTCGATCTGGAAGATTTCGGCGACGGCCTCGGCGAACCGCCGCTCCAACGCGTTGCGGGGGGCGGCATAGGGCGCGGCAGTCTCCGGGCGCGTGCGGCCGGGCGCCGGCAGCGCGGCGCGATCGAGCTTGCCGTTCACGGTCAGCGGGAGGTCGGGCAGGAAGACGAAGGCCGCGGGTACCATATGCGCCGGCAAGGTCTCGCCGAGATGGGCCTTCAGCGCCGCCGGCGACGGACGCTCCGCGCCATCAGACAGCAAATAGCCGACGAGCCGTTCGTTCCCGTCATCCGAGCGCAGCAGCACCGCCGCCTGCCTGATCGCGGGATGGGCCATCAGCGCCGTCTCGATCTCGCCGAGCTCGACGCGGAAGCCACGGATCTTCACCTGCTGGTCGGCCCGCCCCAGATATTCGTAGTCGTCTTCGTCGACCTGGCGGGCAAGGTCGCCGGAGCGGTAGAGCCGGGCGCCGGGCTCGTCCGGATGCGGCACGAAGCGCGCGGCGTTGAGCTCGGGCCGGTTGAGATAGCCGCGGGCGAGCCCAGCTCCCGCGACGAAGATCTCGCCGATCTCGCCCCGCGCCACCGGGCGCATGGTCTCGCCGTCCAGCAGCAAAAGCGCGAGGTCGGGTATCGGCCGCCCGATCAGGCTCGACCGCTGTTGCGTGTCTATGGGAGAGAGGGGGCGATAGGTGACATGCACCGTCGTCTCCGTGATCCCGTACATGTTGATCAGATGCGCATGCTCGCCGCGGCGGTGGTACCAGCCGGCGAGGCGGCGCGGATCCAGCGCTTCGCCGCCGAAGATCACGAGCCGCAAGGAGAGCCGGTCACGCCCCCCGCGATCCTGATCGGCGCGGTCGAGGGCGGCGAAGGCGGAGGGCGTCTGGTTGAGCACCGTCACGCCTTCCTCGGCGAGGAGACGCAAAAAAGCGGCGGGGTCCCGTGTCGTGCTCTCCGGCACGATCACGAGACGCCCGCCGTGAAGCAGCGCCCCCCAGATCTCCCAGACCGAGAAGTCGAACGAGACGGAGTGGAACAAGGTCCAGACATCGCTGGAGCGAAAGCCGAACCAGCCATCCGTCGCGCTGAAGAGCCGCGTCACGGCGGCGTGCTCGATGGCGACGCCCTTCGGCTTGCCGGTCGAGCCGGAGGTGTAGATCACATAAGCGAGGTCGCCGGCCGCGGCCGCGCGCCGCGTCGGCAGGTCATGGGCCGCCTTGGCTTCCTCAGGCTGATGCGGGTCGATCCTTTGCCGGCCGGGCGGCAGCCAGTCGGCACGGTCGGAGGCGATGATGATCGCGGCATCGGCATCCTCGACCATGAAGGCGAGGCGCTCGCCTGGATAAGCCGGGTCCAGCGGCAGATAGGCGGCGCCGCTCTTCAGGATCGCGACCAGCGCGACGATCAGGTCGAGCGAGCGTGGCAGGCAAAGCCCGACCATCGCGCCGGGGCCGGCGCCCGCAGCGGTCAGCCGCTCGGCCAGCCGCTCGGCGCGCGCATCGAGCTCGGCATAGGAGAGATGCTCCGAGCCGAAGGACAGCGCGACGGCACGCGGCCGGGCGGCGGCTTGCGCCACGAAGAGATCGACCAGTGTCGCCGACGCGGAAGGCTGGCTTCGCGGGGGGTGTTGCCTCGGCGCTTGCGAGCGGTCGGCGCCAGCGAGTTCGGGAGCGGCGGATGCCCGAGACCGGCTCCGGCGCGGAGCCTGGCGGGCGGTTGTCCTGTCGATGCTCTGTGTCATGCGGGGAAGGCTATGCGCCAAGCCCGCGCGGCGACATTGGAGCAGTTGGAGTAACGCCATCTTCTCATGGGGGAGGCGCCATGCGCGGATGACACAAGCCGGGCGGGCTCAGCCGGGTGAAGCAGCCTCAAAGGGGTGTGAATGCGGGCGGCCGGGCTTCAGGAGCCCAGCCGGAAGTAGAGCCCCGAATAGGTTTCGACATGGCACTCCGGATGGAAGGGCACATCGAGGCTGCGCAGCTTCTCCCAGGAATCGACCAGCTCATAGCCGAGCGCGAGCAGGCCATCGATAAAGCTGGCGCGCGCCGGCACGCTGTAGGGGCAGAAAGAGACCTCTCCGGTTCGCGTGATCACCGACTGGATCGTCACGAACGAGTGCCGCATGTGGAGCGGCGTACGCTGGATGATCAGATGCCGGGGACGCTTCGGCCAGGCCTTCAGCCGCTCGTGCAGATGGTTCTCCGGCAGGTACTGCAGCGAGCCAGCCGCGAGCAGGATGTCCATGCCGCAGCCGTCATCGACACTGTTGGTGAAGCGCAGGCGCGGTGTCGGCTGCCCAGCGGCGAGCGCCGCTCCGGCCCGGGTGATGTGCGGCAGGTCGAAGACGGTCCAGCGGAACGCGTCCGGGAAGGCGAGATAGCGGTCGTATTGGCGGAAGGCATGCCCGACATAGCCGCCGAGATCGAGCAGCGTCCGGGCGCGTTCGTCGAGTGCGGCGCGCAGCCAGAACAGCACCGGATACTCGGTCGCCGGCATCGGCTCGATGCCGCCGGCCATGGTGGTGTAGTGGCCGATGTCAGCCATCGCGTCATGGTCGAAGCCGGCAAGGCCGGTCGGCAGCGCGCGCTCGGCCGCTTCGAAGCCGGCAAATCTGCCGCTGTAGCCGCAATGGTACTTGCCGGCGCGAAAGCGGGCTTCATAGAGCCTGCGGCGCAACTGGGCGATGCCGGGCCAGTGGGCGGAAGCTTTGCGGGCCGTCAGGCGCAGGCTCTGTTTCCATGTGGCGCTGGCGGACATCGCTCAGGCCTCGCCGGCACGTTTCGTCTCGGGGCGAGCGCTCGGTTTCATCGGGGTCGCCTTGCCGTGCGGCGAAACCTCTGCCGTGCCGGCCCGCTCGGGCCGCGGCGCGAAACCGAGCAGCCTGGCGGCAGGCGTGGCGAAGAGCACGGTGAGGACGAGCAGGAGCAGCGCGACGCTCGCCCGCAAGCGGGAGGGGACGGGCGCGCTGCTCGAAACCGGTGCCGAGGAGGGTAGGGGCTGCGTTGCCTTGGTCGGAGCCGGCCGGGGCGGTGCCCGATGGGGCTGGGCGCCGAACACTGCCTTGGTCAGTTCCGCGCCGCCCTCGTCTACCGCAAGCCAATGCTTGGCAAAGGCGGAGTTCCGGACCGCCGGAAGCGCGGGGGTGGTGCGTGCGCTGCTGCCATCGTCCCGGTTGTGCTTCTCCGAACTCGTCAAGGATGCCTCCGTCTTGGCCAAGGGAGTGCTTCCTCCCCAATCGCCTCCTCGATATCGCCCGACCAGTGAGCGGGATCGCGCTTGACCGCGTGGTCGGCCTTTGCCCTGGCAGGCATGGCAGCGCGACCGGCGCGCCGCGACAGGGTCATTGCTGGCTGGCGAGGCCCGTGAGCTGGCGCACCGGTGTCTTGGCCGCCTCTCCGGGAAGTGAACTCTCTGCAGCGCGTGTCTTCGGAGCCACCTGGACGATGTCGCCGGGTTGCAGCGTCGTTTCGAAATTCGCCTGGATCGTCACCGGCGTCAGGCCGGCTTGTCGCGTGATCCTGATGTCCCAGTCCGCCGCCGCGCCGGAGCCCTGGCTGGCCACCAGCCTGCGGCGCCGGCTTTCGGAAATTTCGCGCGCGGTCGGCAGGCTGCGTTCGACCTCGAGGATCTTCTGCCGCGTCTCCTGCAGCTCGAGCACGACGCGGCGCATATAGGTGGTGTCGAGTTCGCGCAGCCGCAGTGTCAGTTCGCCGAGGGCCGTCTCGCTCTTGGCCAGCTCCGCCCGCAGGCGCGCCGCTTCGCCCTGCGTGCGGGCATAGTCGCGTTCACGCTCGACCTGGACCGTGCGCAGGCCATGGCCGGTCGTCGCCAGCTTGTTGTATTCGCTCGACTGCTCGCGCGTCAGCTCGACCTGCCGCTCGACCAATCGGGACTGCTCGGCCAGCGCGGCCTTTTCGGATTGCAACCGCGCGACCTGCTGGCTCAGCAAGTCGCGCTCGCCTTCGCGCGCCCGGCGCTGGAAGTCGAGGATCTCCTGTTCGCCCGCCAGGATCTGCGCGCTGCCGGCGCTTCGCGCATCGGGCACGAGCTGCTTGATACCGTCGCGCTCGGCTTCCAGCCGCTGGCGTCGTGCCGTCAGCGTCTGTAGCGAGGCGTTGAGCAGCTGCTCGCGCTCGTCGGCGAGCAGGAGCTCGGATTTGAGGACGGCGATCGATTCATCGCCTACCCGGTAGCCGCCGGCCAAAGCGACTGCAGCGAGGACATTGAGCCCGTGCCGAAAGGGATAGGTCCCTGGCGAGCGCACCTCGCCCATGATGTAGACCGGCTTCAGCTCGGCGACCCGCAGGCTGACCACGGCATCCTTGAGATAGCCGTCCATGAGGGCACTGCGAATCCGGGCTTCCGCCTCCATCGCCGTGAGGCCTGCGACCTTGATCCGCCCGGCGAGCGGCATGTTGACCGCGCCCGAGCCGTCGAGGACGAAGTCGCCGGAGAGATCGCTCTGGCCGAACACCGAGATCGTGACCTTGTCACCGATCGAGAGCGTGTCGGCAGCCTCGCGCTCGGCCGCCGCGGCGGTCGCGATGATAAGGAGCGCCCAAGCCATCAGCGCCAGGGCGAGGGCCCAAAGGCGATGCGGTCGCGGCGGCTGGGCCAAGACCACGGCGCGCGAGGCAAGGTGAGATTTCCGGGGGTGGATTGAGGTGTCCAAAGCCGGCTCCGACCGTCTTGCCCGCAGAGGGGCGATGGGATCTGGGGCAGGATGTCAGGGCGGGGCCGCTTTCCGCATTGGCATTCGGGCCAAGGCGCGTCGCTACAGGATTAATCCCATAGGCCAGCGCTGTTGCCGTCCTCGGGCTGAGACGGGGCCGGCGTCGCGTGGGAAGTAGCTCTTCCTTGTTCGGGCCGGGGCGTTCTCGCTCCCAAAGCGTCCTTTGAGAAGGCGGCGCTTGCGGCAAAGCTTTCGGCTCCCTCCTGTGCACGATCCGGCGGAGCTCAGACATGCAGAAGCGTATCCTCGTGACAGGTGGCGCCGGCTTCGTTGGCTGCCACCTCTGTGAGCGGCTGGTCGCCCAGGGGCACCAGGTCATCGCGGTCGACAACTATTATACCGGGCGCCGCGAGAACCTGACGGCGTTGCTCGGCCTGCCCAATTTCGAGACGCTCAGGCACGATGTGACCTTCCCGCTCTATCTCGAGGTCGACGAGATCTACAATCTCGCCTGCCCGGCCTCGCCGGTGCACTACCAGCGCGATCCCGTCCAGACCACCAAAACCAGCGTGCTCGGCGCGATCAACATGCTCGGCATGGCCAAGCGCCTCGGCATCCCGATCCTGCAGGCGTCGACCAGCGAAATCTACGGCGACCCGGACGTCCATCCCCAGGTCGAGGACTATCGCGGGCTCGTCAGCATCAGCGGGCCGCGCGCCTGCTACGACGAGGGCAAGCGCTGCGCCGAGACGCTGTTCTACGACTACAAGCGGCGCCATGGCGTCGAAATCCGCGTCGCCCGCATCTTCAACACCTACGGGCCGCGAATGAATCTGGAGGATGGCCGCGTCGTCTCCAACTTCATCGTCCAGGCGCTGCGCAACGAGCCGATCACGCTCTATGGCGATGGCCGCCAGACCCGCGCCTTCTGCTTCGTCGACGACCTGGTCGAAGGCCTGATGCGCCTGATGAACGTGACCCAGCCTTTGGACAGCGCGGTCAATCTCGGCAATCCGGTCGAGACCTCCATGGCCGAGATCGCCGATTTGATCATCTCGCTGACGGGATCGCGTTCGCCGATCGTCTTCAGGCCGCTGCCGCAGGACGACCCGCGCCAGCGCTGCCCCGACATCAGCAAGGCGCACGAGCTGCTGCACTGGCGGCCCAAGGTGCCTCTGCAGGACGGGCTGAAGCGCACGATCTCCTATTTCGAAGGCGTATTGTCGAAGATGCACGACCCCGTGCGCCGGGTCGAGGCCGCGAGGATGAGCTCGTGACGCAGGAGTGCAGCCTTCCTCGTGCGCGCATCATGGGCGTCAATGTCAGCGCCATCACCATGGCGGACGCCCTTGGTGCGGTCGAAGGCTGGATCGCCCGGAGGGCCTGCAACTATGTCTGCATCACCGGCGTCCACGGCGTGATCGAGAGCCAGTCTGACCCCAGGCTCATGGCGATCCATGAGCGCGCCGGGATGGCGACGCCCGACGGCATGCCGCTGGTCTGGATGGCCCGCAAGCTCGGCCATGGCCGGACCGAGCGGGTCTACGGCCCGGATCTGATGCTCCGTCTCACGGAGCTGTCGGCGCAGAAGGGGTATCGCCAATATTATTTCGGCGGCGCGCCCGGCCTGGCCGAGCGCCTGCGCGATCGTCTCACCGCGCGCTTTCCGGGGCTCGCCGTCGTGGGCACGTTCTCGCCGCCGTTCCGGCCGTCATCGGCGGAGGAGGACGAGGAGATCGTGCGAATGATCAATGCCGCAAGGCCGGACATCGTCTGGGTCGGGCTCAGCACGCCGAAGCAGGAGTACTGGATGGCCGCGCACCTCGACCGGATCGAGGCGCCGGTCATGATCGGCGTCGGCGCCGCCTTCGATTTCCTCGCCGGTACCAAACGTCAGGCCCCGGCCTGGATGCAGAAGCGCGGGCTCGAATGGCTGTTCAGATTGCTATCGGAACCACGGCGGCTCTGGCGCCGCTATGGCAAGATCGTGCCGCAGTTCATGCTTGGCGCCAGCCTTCAGCTGCTCCGGCAGAGGACCGCGCTCGCGGCTACTCCAAAAAGGCAGGTCTAATCCCAAGAGCCAGCCTGTTCCAAAAGGGGTATAGTTCGGTTTAACCACCTGATTTAAAAAGATAAAAACGCTATCACTGAGTTCCATTCTTCAGTGGAGCGAAGTAATGTCCAAGAAATCTGTGCTGGTGACCGGTGCCGGCGGCTTTATCGGCTTCCATCTTGTCAATTACCTCAAGGATAGGGGCTATTGGGTCCGGGGCGTCGATATCAAGGATCCGGAATACCAGGCCAGCTCGGCGGACGAATTCCGCCTCCTGGACCTGCGCGAGATGGATGATTGCCGCGAGGCCGTCCAAGGCATGGACGAGGTCTACAATCTCGCCGCCGACATGGGCGGCATCGGTTACATCTCCGGCGCGCACGCCTCGATCACCTTCAACAACACGATGATCAGCGCGCAGATGCTGAAGGCGGCCTATGACGCCAAGGTCCAGCGCTTCCTGTTCTCGTCCTCGGCCTGCGTCTATCCGCAATATCTCCAGGACGTGCCTACGGTCGTGCCCCTGAAGGAGGACGATGCCTTCCCCGCCGACCCCGAGCCGGGATACGGGCTGGAGAAGCTCTACACCGAGAAGCTGTGCGAATACTTCACGCAGGATTACGGCTTTCAGACCCGGCTGGTCCGCTTCCACAATGTCTACGGGCCGCTCGGCACCTGGGACGGCGGCAAGGAGAAGGCGCCGGCCGCCATCTGCCGCAAGGTCGCCATGGCGAAGTCGGGCGATGCCATCGAGGTCTGGGGTGATGGCAAGCAGACTCGCTCCTTCATGTATATCGACGACTGCGTCGAGGGCATCTACCGCATCATGCGCTCGGACTATTCCGGGCCGCTCAATCTCGGCACGGATGAGCTGGTCGACGTCAGCGGGCTGGTCGACATCATCGCCGGAATCTCGGGCAAGACGATCCACAAGCGCTTCAACACCAATCGCCCGCAGGGGGTGCGCGGTCGCAACAGCGACAACAACCGCCTGCGCGAGGTGCTCGGCTGGGAGCCGTCGATCCACCTCAGCCAGGGGCTGATCCCGACCTATGCCTGGATCTCGGGCGAGGTGAAGGCGCGGGCCGAGCGCGAGGCTGGCATCGAGCACATCCCCACGATCGCGGCGCAATAGCGCCGCTGCCTTCAGCCCGACTGACCGAGATCCCGGGAGTTTGTCATGCCGGATGTAGTCACGACTGTCGTGCCCGCCTCAGTCGGCATGGCAAGGCCGGGCCGGCTGGTCGGCGCCAATGTCACGCCAACCGAGCGGCGGCGGCTCGTCGCCGCCGCTCTGATGGTCGGGGATCTCGTCACGCTGACCATCATCAACGGGCTGCTGCAGTTTGGCGCGGCCATGGTCGTGTCGGATACCGACACCAACATGGCGAGCCTGATGCTGGTCTGGGCCCTGGCTCTATGCGGCGCCTTGGGTGGCTTCGGGTTGTACGGGTCCGACCGGGCCGAGCCCGTCGATCGTCTGCGCCGGCGCACGCTCGGCAACGTCGTCGCTGCCGCGGTGGTGCTGACCTGGCTGGCGGTCGACGATCCCGCCAGCCATCTCTGGGGCTTCGTGGTTGCAGGGGCTGGGTTGACGGTCGTGCTCGGCTATTATGTCGAGGCGCTCATTCGCGGCGCGCTGGTGCGGCGCGATCTCTGGAGCGCCCAGACCGTGCTCTACGGGACGATGCCGGCCTGCCTGGCTTTGGCGCGCGACCTGGCCTCGCATCCGGAGCTCGGCCTGAAGCCGGTTGCCATCCTCACTGACGAAGAGGCCGATGCGCTCAGCGAGGCCATCGAGGCTTCCGAGCTGCCGGTGATCACCCGCGGCCAGGCCAACATCATCTCGCCGGGGATCGAGGTCGCGCTCTGCGCCTCGGGGGATCTCCATGTCGAGAAAGCCGACTGGCTGGCCCGCCTGCCGCTGCGCCAGATCTTCGTGGTTCACGACGCCTCGATGCTGCAGGTCCTGAATCCCCAATTGCGGGCCATGGGCGGGCTGCTCGGCCTGGAACTGCGCAGCGCCATCCACATGCCGCGCAATCTGCGCCTGAAGCGGGTGCTCGACCTCATCGTCGCGATCCCGCTCGCCCTTCTCGCCCTGCCGGTGATCGCGGTGCTGGCGCTGGCGGTGAAGGCGGTCGACAACGGTCCCGCCTTCTACGCCCAGCCGCGGATCGGCCGGAACGGTCATGTCTTCAAGGTCTACAAGCTGCGCAGCATGTATGCCGATGCCGAGGCGCGGCTTGCGGCGCATCTGGAGGCCGACAGCGCGGCCCGGACCGAATGGGAGCGCTTCTTCAAGCTGTCGAGCGACCCCAGGATCCTGCCGAAGGTCGGCCAATTCATCCGCCGCACCAGCCTCGACGAGCTGCCGCAGCTCTGGAACGTCCTGCGCGGCGAGATGAGCATCGTCGGGCCGCGGCCGTTCCCGGCCTATCATAACCAGTGCTTCGACACCGCCTTCCAGGCGCTCCGCACCAGCGTACCGCCCGGCCTGACCGGCCTCTGGCAGGTCACGGACCGCAGCGATGGCGACCTCGCCGTCCAGAAGCGGCAGGACAGCTTCTACATCCACAACTGGTCGTTCTGGCTGGACTTCTACGTGCTGCTGCAGACGGTCCCGGCCGTTCTGCACGGGCGCGGCGCGAAATAGCGCAAGACGATTGGAGCCGGCAGCCGGCCCGGCCGGCATCCCGGATGCAACCGCAGGCGAGGCATCGGACCATGGATCTCTTCAGCGACATGCGAGGCCACCGGCAGCCCGCGCCGCTTGCCCGGCATTATGATGCGATGACCTTCGACTTCCTCTCCATGCTCTGGCGCCGCAGACTGCTGATCGCCGCCGTCACCGGCGGGATCATGCTGGTGACGGCCGTCTATCTGATGGTGACGCCGCAGCGCTACACCGCCGACCTGGTGCTCCAGTTCGACTTCACGCGCGAGGACAGTGGCGGCGGTGGCAAGGCGAGCAGCGTCGCGCTCGACGCCTCGACATTGGTCGAAAGCGAGGCGCGGATCATCCGCTCGCTGGCGACGGCGCGCGCCGTCGCAGCGCGGCTGGGACTCGACAAGGAAACAAGGACGCAGTCCCCCGGCCTTCTCGGGGGGGCGGCCGAGCTGATCTTTCCGTCGTCCGTGCGTCGGATGCTGCGCGACCTCACCGGTTTTGGCGATGGCGCCGAGCCGACCCAGCGCGATATCGCCGCGCAGAGGCTGCTCGCCTCGCTCGGTGTGAGCAACGACACCAAGGCCTATCTTGTCACACTGACCTATCGCGACACCGACCCCGACCGCGCGGCGCTGATCGTCAACGCCTTCGGCAACGAGTATCTGCGCCGAAAGATGGAGGCCACGGCGAATGCCTCGCAGCGTTCCAGCCAGTGGTATGGGGCCCAGGCCCAGGAGGCCCGCGCCAATCTGGGGCGGATCGAGAAGGAGATCGAGGCCTTCCGGATCAGGACCGGCTTCGTCGAGCTCGGGCAGGATGGCGCCGACATCCAGCAGCAACAGCTTCGCGACATGCTGACACAGCTCAACGCGGTGTCCGCCACACGGCTCGCTGAGGAGACCCGCCTGCAGCGTGCGCGGGACTCGCTTGCGGCTGGCAACGTTCCGCAAACCAGCGATTTGGGCAGCTCGCCGGTGGTGCAACAGCTCCTTGATGAGGAGGGCAAGGCCCGCCGGGCGCTCGACGAGATGGTCGCGGTCTCGGGCGAGCGTCATCCCGCCGTGCAGCGGCTGCGGCTCTCGCTGAGTGCCGTCCAGGAGCGGCTGCAGAAGCAATTGGCGCAATCGGTTGCCAATATCGAGACCGACGTCCAGGCCGCCCGCGCCGCCGAGGCCGCGCTGCGCGAGCGCGTCGCGGCGCTGCAGACCAAGTCGATCGAGGCGCGGGGGCTGGAGGGCCAGCTGCGCACCTTGCAGGCCGAAGCCACCGCGGCGCGCGACCGGCTGAAGCAGCTGTCGGACGCTCATCAGCAGGCCAGTGCCGTCTCCGAATTGCGGCCTATCATCGCCCAGATCGTCGCGCCGGCCGATATTCCCTCGCTGCCGAGCTCGATCAAGCCGTCGCTGGTGCTCGGACTCGCCATGGCCGGCGGGCTGATGGCCGGGGCCGGGCTCTCCTATCTGCTGGAGAAGCGCGATCGCGGATTCCGCAGCGAGAACGAGTTCGCCGTCGAGACCCGGACCAACTGCGTCGGCCTGCTGCCGAACCTCGAGCACTATCCGGGCGGGCTGGAGAGCCTGGTCTTCGCCGAGGCCGTGCGCTCTATGGTGGCCGAGCTGTTCCCGGCCAGCAATCCGCCCAAATTCGTGCTGATCACCTCTTCGGCCCCGGGGGAGGGCAAGTCCTTCGTCGCCTCCGCCATGGCGCGCGTGCTGGCGATGATGGGCCAGCGCGTCCTGGTCGTGGACGGCTCGCCCCGACGCCTGCTGCTCGGCCAGAACTTCCCGCACGAGGCGCTGCTCGACCAGTGCCTGCCGCAGGTCGGCGATGCCGGTGGTCCGGGAACGAGCCCGGTCGCGACGGTCCGGCGCGCGTCTGGCCTGCGCGACAGCCAGAACGTCTATTCGAACCCGGCCTTCGAGGCGATGCTGCGCGAGGCGCGGGCGCGCTACGACGTCATCCTATTCGAGGTGGCGCCGGTGCTGCTTTCCGCGGACAGTGCCTTGCTGCGCGAGCATGCCGACACAGTGCTTCATGTCGTCAAATGGAACGACACGCTGAAGAGCACCGTCTCCGCCACGCTCGACCATCTCGGCAAGCTCGGCCTCGATGTTGCCGGCGTCGTGCTCAACGGCGTCGATCTCGAGGAGCAGGGCCGCTACGACGTCTCCGACCGCGGCCGGGTCTACCGCAATTACAAGTCTTTCTATCAGGCCTCGGCATGAGCAGCCGCCTGCATCGCTACGCCGCGCTGCTCGCAGCCCCGGATCTCGGCGCATCTGCGCCGGCGCCGCAGGCTGGCGGGTTCAGCTGCCAGGGTTGTGGATCGCCCGCCGTTCATCTGCCGAGCGACCTCTCGGGAGAGGCGCTGGTGATCTGCGACGGCTGCCAACGCCCGGTCGGGACGTTGGCCGCCTTCCGGGCCTATGTCGATCGCCTCGCCGCAAGCGCCCGGTTCTGCGACCATCACCTGACCATCTGCCATGCGGATGGTGGAACCGATTCGGACAAGGCCGCGTTGAGTTATGGGGTGATTTCGCCTTCTGGCTGCGAGAATAAGGCCATTTGAGGGCTCCGCCTGCGCTGTAAACTGGCGCCTCGGAGCCGATCAGGCCAATCCATCAACAGGGCGGGGGAGACTGCGCCAAGAAACAATCCATTGATATAGTGCGCCAAAACAAGATGACTAATCCGAATGAACTAATCCTTCGGAGTAAGGGCTCGTCAGTTCCGGTAGCACCGAATCAGGCCTCAAGGGTATCTAGGCAGCGATCACTTAACGTGTTGCAGCCAAAAAAGGAGCCCCTTTATGGCCACATTTTACGTCTCGACCACCGGAAGCGATAATAATACGGGATTGAATGAAAGTTCATCTTTCCAGACGCTGGAGCGGGCCGTCGAAGCCATGCACCAGAGCAAGGGTGCGGACACGGTCTACATCGCCGGTGGCACCTATTATGTGGATGATGCTCTCAAGCTGACCTCCGCCGATTCCGGTTCATCCATCGTGGCGATGTCCGGGCAGAACGTCGTGATCAGCGGCGGCACGCAGGTGAGCGGCTGGACGCAAGGTGCTAACGGAATCTGGACGGCGCATGTCGATGCGCAGGATGTCCAGCAGTTCACCGTCAACGGCGAGAAGCAGACCGAAAGCCGTTACCCCGACGTCGATCCGAGCGATCCGGTTCATGGCGGCTGGCTCTGGGGGCAGGATCTGCCGGCGGGATATGATGCTCAGAAGTCGATGGCGTTCGATCCGTCCGATTACCCGGCCGGCGAGCAGCCGAAAGCCGGCGACACGGTCACGGTCTTCACAGAGAACGGCTATTCCAGCGAAGTGCTGACCATCGCCTCGGTCGAAGGCAATGTGATGACCTTCACCACGGAGGCCAATTACGATCTTGGCGCCGCGAGCCGCTACTACGTCTCCCAGGACACGCCGGACAATGTCGGCGAATGGTCCTATGACGAGCAGACGCAGACCATTTCCTACAAGGCTCCGGACGGCTTCACCGGCGAGGGCGGCGTCGTCTCCGGCGACCACAGCATCATCTCCATCGACGGAGCGGACAACGTCACCGTCAAGGGCATCACCTTTACCGACACCGCCTCGAGCTCGGGCGACCCGACCACCGCCGCGATCGAGGTGAACGACGCCAACGGCGTGGTCATCGAGGGCAACCAGTTCGTCAATGTCGGCGTCGGCGTCGCCCTGCACGGCGACAGCAGCGGCAATACCGTCTCGAGCAACAGCTTCGAGCACACCTGGTCGAGCGCCATCGCCATGACGGCGGGGACGAGCGGCAACCACGTCACCAACAACACTGTCGACCATTCGAACGAGGTGTTCGTCCAGTACGGCTCGATCGACATGCAGGAGTCGGCGGGCAACCAGATCGACCACAACACGATCACGAACGTGCCGCGCTTCGGCATCTCCGAGGTCAACTACGATCCCGACATCCAGTCCGGCGGCAACACCATCGAATACAACGATATCCGTCATTCCGGGCAGCAGACGCCCGATACTGGCGCCATCTACCTGTTCTCGGCCGACGATTCCGGCGCGGACGGTAGCATCATCCGCTACAACACCATCGTCGACACCGGTGGAACGAACACCAAGGATGGCGGCTTCGCGGAAGATTGGAGCTCCGGCATCTACCTCGACAACATGGCGAGCAATGCCCAGATCTACGGCAACTTCGTCCAGGGGACGACGTTCAGCGGCATCCTTATCCATGGTGGATCGAACAACGAGATCCACGACAACACGCTGCTCGACAACGGCAAGTACGGAATCTCGACGATCGTAGCCGATGACAATCCGATCGACGGCAACGAGACCTACAACAACTTCATCCAGGTCTCCGGAGACGGCAGCAACACGATCGATACCGACCAGACCGATCCGAGCCTGATCCACGACAATGTCTACTACAATCCGAATGGTGGCGAGCTGACCATCGCCGACGTCTCGCTGGCGAGCTTCCAGCGCCAGGGCGGCGATACCGGCAGTACCGAGACGAGCCAGGCGGGCTTCGTCGACGCGACGAACGGCAATTATGGTTTCGTCTCGGGGTCGGTGGCGCAGGCGCATGGCATCGACTCCGTGCCGTTCGACTCGGTCGGTTCGGCGCTGACCGGGACCTCGCCCGAGGTCGAGACGCCGTCGAGCGGGAACGGCAGCGGCACGCCGCCGACGACCTCCGAGCCGGTCACCGAAACGCCTCCTGTGACTGCCGAGCCGTCGACACCGAGCGAGGAGACGCCGACGACTCCGTCGACCGGGGAAGGCACGTCGCCCGGCACCTCTGAGCCCGGCAGCGAGACGCCTCCGGTGACGGCCGAGCCGTCGACGCCGAGTGAGGAAACGCCGCCGACGACGCCCACGACCGGGGAAGGGACGAATCCCGGGACCTCCGAGCCCAGCGGAGAGAACCCGGACGTGATCACCATTCCCGAGGTCGATGCCGGCACGGGCGGGACGGACGCGGAAACCCCATCGAATTCCGGACATGGTGGCTGGGGCGGCCATGGTGGCTGGGGCGGCCTCAGTGGCGGCCGCTGGTCCTGGGATGGTGGCTCATCGCGTCGTGGTGACGACGACCATGGCGGCGGCCGCAACTGGTCGCGGGACACTCAGGCGCGCAACGACGACGACACCAGCGGTGGTGGCCGCAGCGACTGGCGAGGCAGCCAGTGGCGTCATGACGACGACAACGACCACCACAGCCACAGCCAGCTGTCGCACTGGCACTGGTAGCGCCTGGCCGCTGCCTTGCGGCGACCCGGCCATCGCGGCCGGGTCGCCATTCTCCGCGATGAATCTCGCGGGGGCCTCTCCTTCCTCCCCCAAAGATTGCCGCCCGCCCGGATCCGCCGGCGTCGACGGCTGCAATCGCGCCAAGGAAACCGACGGACATGCTCTCGCAAACGGTTCGCAAGCTGACGCCCGCATTCGCATCGCTGTTCGGGCTTTCCTTCGTGCTGAACCTGTTCGTCTTCGTCTCCCCGCTCTACACGATGCAGATCTATGACAGGGTGCTGACCAGCCGGAACGCCACCACGCTGGTCATGCTGTCGTTGATCGTGCTCGCCTTGTTCGCGGCTTACGCCGCGCTCGAGCATTTCCGCAGCCGGGCGCTGGTCCAGCTCGGCCTCTGCGTCGACAAGGCGCTCGCCGAGCCGGCTTTCGAAGCCGCCTTCCATGGCGCGCTCGACGCGAAGGGCTCGCCGACCCTGCCCATTCGCGATGTCGAGACCTTGCGGGCTACGCTCTCCGGCCCCCTGGTTCCGTCGCTGATGGATGCGCCCTGGATTCCGATCTATCTTGCCCTTTGCTTCGTGCTGCACCCGGCGATCGGCGCCGTCGCCACGTTCGGCGCCATCGCGATCCTGGGGGTCGCGCTGCTGAACGAGCGCATCACCAAGGGCTCGCTGATCCGCGCTTCCGAGCTTGGCCACGGCGCGAACGAGCGGCTGACGGCCTCGCTGCGCAACGCCGAAGTGATCAAGGCGCTCGGCATGGGCCAGCCGATCCGTAGCGAATGGCAACGCCAGCGTGGCCAGGCATTGGCCTACCACACGGCGGCCGCCGATTGGGGCGGGACGCTGCTGGCGGCGACGAAGCTGCTGCGGCTGGCGCTGCAATGCGCGGTACTGGGCGTCGGCGCCTATCTCGCGATCAACCAGAATCTCGCGGCGGGCGCGATGTTCGCCGCGTCCCTGATCATGGGCCGGGCGCTCGCGCCGATCGAGGGCGCCGTCGGCCAATGGAAGGGCTTCGTCTCCGCTCGCAGCGCCTTCGAGAGGTTGAGCCGCGGCCTGAAGGCGCAGTCGGATGACACAAGGCCGATGACCTTGCCGCATCCGGCCGGCTCGCTGCGGGTCGAAGGCCTGAGCGTGCGCAGCCCGACTGGCAATGCGCTGTTGCTGAACAACGTCTCGTTCGAGGTCGAGCCCGGCGAGATCGCGGCGGTCGTGGGGTTGACCGGCTCCGGCAAGTCGTCGCTGGCGCGGGCGCTGGTGGGCGTCTGGTCCCCGGCCCACGGCGTGGTGCGGCTCGACGGCAACGACATCCGGCACTTCCCAGACGAGCAGCGCGGCCGCATCCTCGGCTATCTGCCGCAGGACGTGGAATTGTTCGCCGGCAGCGTGCGCGATAACGTCACCCGCTTCGATCCTGACGCGACCGACGAGGCCGCCGTCGCCGCCGCAACGGCCGCGTCCGCGCATGAGCTGATCCAGAGCTTCCCGGACGGCTATGCCACGCAGATCGGCGAAGGTGGGGCCATCCTCTCCGGCGGGCAGCGCCAGCGTATCGGGCTGGCGCGGGCGCTCTACGGACAGCCGGCGCTGGTCGTGCTCGACGAGCCGAACGCCAATCTGGACATGGACGGCGATGCGGCGCTGGGGCGGGCCCTGGCCGGCCTGCGCGATGCCGGCGCGATCGTCGTCGTGATCACGCATCGCCCGCAACTGCTCTCGCAGGTCGACAAGATCATCCTGATGCAGAAGGGCCAGGCCGTCAGGGTCGGCGGGCGCGACGAGATCCTGCCGGTGCTTCTGCAGCCCGGCGCCGGCGCACGCATCCAGTCGCCGCAACGCGGCCAGACGGGGCAGGTCGAGCCGCTTTCGGCAGCAAGGTGGGCACGTCGATGAACGCTTTCATGAACACGCTGAAGCCCTTCCTGAGGAAGGCCTATTGGCGCCGGCGCTTCGCGCGCCTGTTGATTATCGCGCGGCAGTGGCTCCGGCAGACCAGCCTGCCTGCGCAGGGCGATGGCGATTGGCGCGCCCCAGTCCGCAAGGGCTATGTCGTCGTCGGCCTCGCGCTCGGGGCGGGCGGGCTCTGGTCGGTGACCGCGCGCCTCGACAGCGCCGTGGTGGCGCATGGCAGCGTCGTCGTCGAGAGCGACCGCAAGGCGGTGCAGCACCTCGAAGGCGGGCTGGTCGAGGCGATCGCGGTGCGCGACGGCGCCGACGTCAAGGCCGGCGAGACCCTGCTGCGCCTCGACACGACGCAGGCTGCGGCGCAGCGCAGCGTGGCGCGGCTGATCGTGTTGCAGGCCCTGGGCGAGGAGGCCCGTTTCACGGCCGAGATCGACCGGCTCGACCGCATCACCTTCCCGAGCGAACTGCTGGAGGCCACCGAAACACGGGAGGCACGCCGGATCATGCTCGACCAGGAACGCCTGTTCAAGGAACGGCAATCCACGCAGAAGCTGGAGGTCTCGATCCTCAAGGAACGGCTGACGCAGTCCGAGAAGCAGTACCAGTCGAACGAGGCGCAGCGCGAAGCCGCGATCGGGCAGGCTGCCAGCATCAACGACGAACTCGTCAGCCTGCGCCCCCTCGCCGACAAGGGCTACGTCGCCGCGACGCGGATCAACCCGCTCAAGCGAACGCTGACCGAATTGCAGGGCCGTGCCGGATCACTGGAGGCCGATCTGGCGCGGCTTGCGGTCGCCAATGATGAAATCCGGCTCCAGATGAGCCAGATCGGACTGAAGGCCTCCGAGGAAGCCTCGAACAAGCTCGCCGAATGCCGGGTCAAGCTTGCCGATGCCCGCGAGAAGCTGCGCATCGCCGAGGATGTGCTGGCGCGCGCCGAAGTCCGTGCGCCGCGTGCCGGGCGGGTCGTGGCCTCGAAGGTCCACACCGTCGGCGCCGTGGTCAAGCCGGGCGATACCCTGATGGAGATCGTGCCACAGGACGACGAGCTCATTGTCACCGCCAAGGTCTCGCCGATGGACGTGAACAACCTGCGCCCCGGCATGGCCGCGGAGGTGCGCCTGCCATCCTTCAAGGGCCGGGCGACGCCGTTCACCGTTGGCGAGGTCAAATCCGTCGCGGCTGACGCGCTGCGCGACGAGGTCCTGCAGCAGATGGTCTACGAATTGCGCGTCAGCGTCTCGGCCTCCGGCTTCCCGCCGAAGATCAGGGCCAAGCTTCGGCCCGGCATGCCGGCCGAGGTCTATGTCCCGACCGGCGAGCGCACCGCCATCGCCTATCTGATGCAGCCGCTGACGGACTCGATGCGGTCGAGCTTCCGGGAGGAGTGAGCGCAGACGGGGTAGGGCGATCGGAGGAGCCGATCGCCCGAAGATGCGGCAACTTCGCTCGGGAGATCAGCCGAGATGGCCGCTTGAGCCCGGCTGTTTCTCTTCCAGTATTGCGGCGCGATCAGCAGCCGCTTTCTGGGAGCAGTGCCCATGCCGAAGATCATCCCGGTCGTGATGTGCACGGGACAGGGCGCCGGCCTGTGGCCGATCGCGCGCGAGACGATGCCCAAGCAGTTCATCCCGCTCTTCGGCCGGGACTCAACCTTCCAGCGTACGCTACGGCTCCTGTCCGATCCCGGCGTGTTCGATCTGCCGATCGTGGTGACGAATGCGGAGCAGCGCTTCACCGTCGCCGATCAGTTGCAGGCGATCGGCCTGCGTGCCGAGATCGTGCTGGAGCCGGCCGGGCACGGTGCTCATTCCGCCGCGGCGATCGCGGCCGAACTCGGCCTTGCCCGCAGCGAAGCGGCGCTCGTCGGCATCTTTCCGGCCGATCATGTCGTGCAGGACGGCAAGCTGTTCGTCGAAACCTGCGCGAGGGCCGCGGCGGCGGCCGCACAAGGGCGCATCGTTGCGATCGGCATACCGCCATGCCATCCGGCGACGGCCTATGGTTATATCCGTCCCGGAGCGGAGATCGCCGAGGGCGTGCGCGGAGTCGAGGACGTCGCGGCGAAGCCCGATGCCGCCCTGGCCGCGCGCTATCTTGCCGACGGCTATCTCTGGAATTCCGGCAATGTCGTCTTCGACGCGGCGACGATGCAGATGAGGCTTCAGGCTGCGGCCAGGGGTGCAATCAGCAACGGTAAGACGAATGGGGCCAGCCTCGGCATCCGTATGCTCGAAGCTGACGCTTCCGCCGATCTCCCAGCGATCGCGGCGGAGCCTGCCGTGCTGGAGCAGGCCGATACCGCAGCCGTGATCGCCGGCCATTTCGGCTGGTCCGATGTCGCCGACTGGAGCGCGGTCTGGCAGCTCTCCGAGAAGGGCGCGCATGGGAATGTCGTCCAGGGGCGCGGTTATGTGCTCGATGGCGCCAACAACCTTGTCCGCTCCGAGGACGCGGTCGTCGCCGTCGTCGGACTGGACGACATCGCCGTCATCGCCACCCGCGACGCCATCCTGGTGACGCCGAAGGCCAAGGCCGACAAGGTCAGGGACGTCGTCGCGCTGGTCGCGGCGAACCATGAGCCGGAAGCCGCCAGCCATCGCGAGATCCACCGGCCCTGGGGCAAGTACGTTTCCGTCGATCTCGACGAGCGCCATCAGGTCAAGCGCATCACGGTCAAGCCGAACGGGGTGCTCTCCCTGCAGAAGCACCATCACCGCGCCGAGCACTGGGTCGTGGTCCGCGGCACCGCGCAGGTGACGCGCGACGACGAGACCATCCTCGTGCACGAGAACGAGGCGATCTACCTGCCGATCGGCTGTGTCCATCGCATGGCCAATCCCGGCAAGATCCCGCTCGAGATCATCGAGGTCCAGGTCGGCTCCTATCTCGGCGAGGACGACATCATCCGCATCGAGGACATCTATCAGCGCTGCTGAAAGGTCCCGATCTACCGCACCTCGTTGACGTAGATATGGGCCCGCGTCGTGGCGCGGTGCCAGCCGAGGATCGTCGGCGTACCCGCCTGGTCATAGGCGACCTCGTCGATCGTCAGGACCGGGTCGCCCGTTCCGAGCGCCAATAGCGCGACGTCTTCCTCGCTCGCGAGGTCGGCGGTGATCTGCTCGCGCACGGCGGATATGCGGATGCCATAGCGCTCCAGCAGGTGGAGATAGAGCAAGGGGGGTAGTTCGGCGACGTCTCGCGGCCAGTCCGGCAGCCGCTCCTGCGCCAGCATCAGCTTGTCGTGCATTACCGGATGGCCGTCGGCATGGCGGATGCGGTGAATCCCGATCACCCCGCCGGTCCGGATCTGCAGCGCCTCGGCCTGCGCCGGCGTCGCGGGCAGGATCTCAGTAGCGAGGAACTGGCTGGTCGAGCGCACCAGGCTGCCATCGGCCCGGTGCAAACGGAAATACTGGAAGAAGAAGCGCAGGCTGTGATGCGGCGTGCGCCCGGTCACCACCGTCCCGGTCTTGCGGCGGCGCGTCAGCAGGCCCTCCGCTACGAGATCGGCCATTGCCCGGCGGACCGTGCCGACAGCGATGCCGAAACCTTGTGCCAGCGAGGTCTCGCTGGGCAGGACCATGCCGGGCGGCCATTCGCCGACCAGGATCGCCTCCGACATGTGCCGTTTCACGCGCTCATACAGCGGTGCTGCTTCCCCGGCTCCGAAATTCGGCAAGACCGGCGCGGCCGCTCCGGCGCTATTGCCTGTTCGGGCGGCAGTGGCCGTCGCTTTTTTGGCATTGACAGGGGGCATGCCGTCCGTTCCTATTTCTATATAGTTTATATGAAAGAAGGAGGTCCGCAAATGGCGCTGCCAGCTGCGGCTTTTCAAAGGCTCCATCGCAGATCGTGCCGGCGCTGGACAAGCGCGGCGCCATTGGGCTGAGCGATGAGCGAGCCCACATCCTTGCGGGGTGGCGAGAAGACGCTGGCCGAGGCTCGCGGCTGGATCGCCGCCAATGTCGATGGCGCCGTCGCCGAGCTCGGCCGGATGATTGCGGTCGACACCTCCTTTCCGCCGGGCCAGGGCTATGACGAGTTCGCCGGGCTGATGGAGGACCTCGTCGTGCCGCTCGGTTTCGCGACCGAACTGGTGACCGTGCCCGAGACGCTGTGGCAGGTGCCGAACGGCCCGGCCGTTGGCCCGCGCACCAACCTGATCGCCAGCCGCGCCGGCGATCGGCCACTCTGCGGCCTCTATTTCCACGTAGACACCGTGCCCGCTGCCGCTGGCTGGGCGACCGACCCGCTGCGGATGCAGCGCGACGGCGATCGCCTGATCGGCCTCGGCGCTGCCGACATGAAGGGCTGCATCGCGGCGATCCTCCTGGCCTTGCGCGCGGCGCAGGCCTGCGGGATCGAGCTCGCCTATGACCCGGTCCTGCTGTTCTGCACCGACGAGGAAGGCGGCCTCTATCCCGGCATCCGCCATCTCGCCGAACAGGGCAAGCTTCCGGCTCACATCCTCAACTTCAACGGCAGTGCCGAGGCGCGGATCTGGGCCGGCTGCTTTGGCCTGTTCAACCTGCGGGTGCGCATCCATGGCCAGGCCGTCCATGCCGGCGAGGGCAACCGCAAGGGCTCCGGCCTCAACGCTATCGAGAGCGCGCTGCCGTTGCTCAACGCGCTGATGGCGCTGAAGGCCCGGGTCGCAACGCGCATCTCCGCCTTGCCGCCGCCACCCGGCAAGTCGTCCCTCGCCGCGCAGCTCAACCTTGCCACGATCGCAGGCGGCACGGCCGGCGGCCAGGTCCCCGCGCTGCTCGAGCTGACCATCAACCGGCGTTATGCCCCCGAGGAGCGTTTCGAGGAGGCGCTGGCCGAGATCGAGGCGGTGATCCGTCGCAGCGTCGCGACCGTGCCGGGCCTCACCGTCGAAACCGCCTTGGTCGGTCATCTCATCCCGACCGCCGATCCGGCCGGCCCGCATTGGCCGCGCTGGCAGGCGGCGATGGGGCAGGGCTTCGGCTACGCGCCGGAAGATTTCCGCCGCTGGGGCGCCGCGAGCTGCTCCGATTTCGGCTGGGTCCAGCGCGCCACCGGCCAGCAGGAAGTGCTGCTCGGCGGTCTCGGCCGGCCCGACCGCAACATCCATTCGCCCGGCGAATACACCACGGTGCCGGACATCGTCGCGCTGGCACAGGCGGTTCTGTCCTATCTCGCCACCGATTTCAGGCCCGATCTCAACCCCGACATCCCGCCGACCCAGAGCTGAAGGAGCGCCCCATGCCGAGCATCCATCGTCGCGATTTTCTCGCTGCCTCCGCCGCCGTGAGCGGCTTGGCCCTGTCCGGCATGCCGGCCTTCGCCCAGGCGCCGCGCCGCGGTGGCACGCTGCGCGTCAGCGTCGACCAGGCGGTCGCCAAGCTCAATCCGCTCGTCACCCGGGTGAACCCGGAATATCTCGTCGCCGAACTGCTCTATTCCGGCCTGACGCGGCTCAAGCCAGACATGAGCGCCGAGCCCGATCTTGCTGAATCCTGGACGAATTCCGCCGATTTGGCCGAGTGGACCTTCGTCCTGCGCAAGGGCTTGACCTTCCATGACGGCTCCCCTTGCACCGCCAACGATGTCGTCGCGACCTTCGAGGCGATCCTCGACGCCAAGACCGCGTCGCCCGCGCGCCAGAATGTCGGGCCGATCGCCAAGGTCGCGGCGAAGGACGACGCCACCGTCGTCTTCAGCCTGTCGGCGCCCTTCGCCGACCTGCCGGTGACGCTGGCCTATACCAACGCCAAGGTCGTGCCGGCTGCGGTGATCAAGAGCGGGCTGGAGAAGCTCGATCGCCAGGCGGTCGGCACCGGCCCGTTCAAGCTCGTCTCCTTCGAGCCGGAGCGGCTGATCGTCGTCGCCCGCAATGAGGCGTTCTACGACAAGGAGCGGCCCTATCTCGACCGGATCGAGGTGGTGGTCTACCCGGACGTCAGCGCCGAGGCCTCCGCGCTGATCTCGGGCGATACCGATCTCATCACCACCACCCCGCCAACCGAGTTCGGCCGTCTGCAGAAGGCGTCGGGCGTGAAGGCGCTCCGCGTGCCCTCGGGCCAGTTCTGCAACGTCAATTTCGGCTGCGACCAGAAGCCGTTCAATGACGTGCGCGTGCGCCAGGCGCTGGCGCTCACCGTCGATCGCGCCGCGATGGTCGATTTCGTCACCGAAGGCTTCGGCTCGGCCGGCAACGACACCCCGCTCAACCCGGCCTATCGCTTCTATGCCGAGCAGCCTCTGAGGAAGGCCGACATCGCCAAGGCCAAGGCGCTGCTCGCTGAGGCCGGCTATCCGAAGGGGCTGGAGGCGACGCTGATCGCCTCCGACCGGCCGGGCCAGCGTACCCAGCTCGCCGTCGCCCTGCGCGAGATGGCCAAGCCCGCCGGCTTCGACATCAAGGTCGAGACCATGCCGCACGCGACCTATCTCGACCAGGTCTGGAAGAAGGGCTCGTTCTATGTCGGCTTCTACAACATGCAGGCGACGGCCGACGCCATTTTCTCGCTGCTCTACACCTCCAACGCCGCCTGGAACGAGACGCGCTGGAACAACTTGGTCTTCGACAAGCTCGTCTTCGAGGCAAGGGCCACGGTCGACGAGGCCAAGCGCCGCGCGCTCTACGCCGAGGCGCAGAAGCTGATGCACGTCGAGGTCCCCTCGATCATCCCGGCCTTCTTCGACCTGCTCGGCGCCCAGCGCGACTGGGTCGAGGGCTATCAGCTGCATCCGCGCGGCGCCGTCTTCCGGCTGGACCATGTCTCGCTCGGCGCCAAGGCGCCGAAGCGCGGCTGAGCCGGACGGGACCGCAGCGCCGTGTCGCCGGCTTACGTCCTCAAGCGCATCCTGCTGATCGGCTACACGCTGCTGGTCGTGTCGCTGATCGTCTTCGCGATCACCCAGGTCCTGCCGGCGGACGCCGCCGTGATGATGCTGGGCGAGAACGCGACGCCGGACGCGCTGGCGGCACTGCGCGCCAAGATGGGGCTGAACGACCCCATCTGGATGCAGTACCTGCACTGGCTATCCGGGGTGGTGCGCGGCGATTTCGGCGTCTCGATGCGCACCGGCCAGCCAGTCGCCCCGGTGATGCTGGAGGCACTCGGGCGCTCGCTGCTGCTCGCTCTATTCTCGATCACGCTGATGCTGGCGGTGGCGGTCCCGCTCGGCATCGTCGCCGCGGTCAGACGGGGCAGGGCGGCCGATCTCGGCGTCGGCTTCCTCTCCTATGTCGGCGTCTCGTTGCCGGAGTTCGTCACCGCGACGCTGATCGTGCTGGTGCTGGCCGACTGGCTGCAATGGCTGCCGGCGACAGGCTATGTGCCGCTGACCGAAGACCCGCTGCGCGGCCTCAGGCACCTCGTGCTGCCGGTGCTGACGGTCTCGCTGATCCTGATCGCCCATGTCTCGCGCATGGTGCGCTCCGAGCTCGTCGACGTCTTGCACTCCGACTATGTCCGCGCGGCGCGGCTGAAGGGCCTGTCGAAGCGGCAGGTGCTGTTCAAGCACGCACTGCGCAACGCGCTGCTGCCGACCATCACCATCGTCGCGCTCGATGTCGGCTATCTGCTCGGCGGCGTCATCGTGGTCGAGGAGATCTTCGCGCTACCCGGCATCGGCCGGCAGCTCATCGTCGCGATCCAGGCGCGCGACCTGCCTTCGATCCAGGCCGGGGCGCTGATCATGGCGACGACTTACGCGCTCGCCAATTTCCTTGCCGACATCGCCTATGCCTGGCTCGACCGGAGGATCCAGTATGATTGAGATCCTCAGGCGCATGCTGCGCTCGCCGCAAGGGCTGCTGGGGCTCGTCATCGTCGGGCTGATCATGCTGGTCGTCGTCGTCGGGCCTGCCTTCGCACCCCATGACCCCGAGAAGATGGCGCCGCTGATGCGCTACAAGCCGCCGAGCGCGCAGTTCTGGCTCGGCACCGACCAGTATGGCCGCGACATTTTGAGCCGGCTGCTGCACGGCGCCCGCGCCACTGTCCTGCTGGCCGTGCTCGCAACGGCGCTCGGCACGCTGGTCGGGGCGGTCATCGGCACCGTCTCGGCCTTCCTCGGCGGGCGCAGCGACGAGGCGATCATGCGCACCGTCGACGCGATCATGTCGATCCCGAGCCTGCTGCTGGCGCTGCTGATCGTGAACCTGCTCGGCAAGAGCAGCCTCAACGCGCTCTTCGCCATCGCGCTCGCCTTCGCGCCGGGCATGGCCCGCGTCACCCGCTCGGTCGCGCTCTCCGTGCGCAAGCAGGACTATGTCAACGCCGCGATTGCGCGCGGCGAGAGCGCCGCCTTCATCGTCGGGCGCGAGATGCTGCCGAACGTGATCGCGCCGATCATCGTCGAGATGACGATCCGCGTCGCCTTTGCGGTGATGCTGTTCGCGACGCTCTCCTTCCTCGGCCTCGGCGCCCAGCCGCCGGCGTCGGAATGGGGGCTGATGGCCTCGGAAGCCCGGCGCTTCATGCATTTGAGCCCCTGGATGATCCTGTGGCCGAGCCTTGCGGTCGCGCTGGTCGCGATCGGCTTCAACCTGCTCGGCGACGGCCTGCGCGACGTGCTGAACCCGAGGAGCTGAGCGATGGGCGAACCGATCCTCGACATCGCCGGCTACAGCCTCGACTACGCGACGCCGACCGGGTTCACCCGCGCGCTCGACGACGTCACGCTCGCGATCGCCAAGGGCGAGGTGCTCGGCCTGGTCGGCGAATCCGGCTCCGGCAAGACCTCGCTCGCCTGGGCGATCATGCGTCATCTGCCGAAGAGCGCGCGCGAGGCCGGCAGCATCAGCCTGACCGGTCAGAACCTGCTGAAGGCCTCGGAGGTGCAGATCGAGGCGATCCGCGGCCGGCGCATCGGCATGGTCTTCCAGGACCCGAGCACCTCGCTCAACCCGACGCTACCGCTGGGCGAACAACTCGCCGAGGTGCTGGTGCGCCATCGCGGCCTGTCGCGTCGGCAGGCCTGGGCGGAAGGCGAGGAGCGCCTCGCCCATGTCGGCCTCAAGATCCCCCAGCAGATGATGCGGCGCTATCCGCACGAGGCCTCGGGCGGCGAGAAGCAGCGCGTCGTCATCGCCACCGCCTTCGCCTGCCAGCCCGAATGCATCATCTTCGACGAGCCGACCACGGCGCTCGACGTCATCACCGCCCGGCAGATCCTCGACCTGTTCAAGGCCCTGCAGGAGGAAACCGGCGTCGCCTCGCTCTACATCTCGCACGACCTCGCTTTGGTCTCGCAGATCGCGACCAGGGTCGCCGTGATCCATCGCGGCCGGATCGTCGAGCAGGGCGGGGTGGCCGAAGTTTTCGCCCGGCCGCGCGACGCCTACACGCAGCGACTGCTCGCCGCCGTGCCCCGGCCCGATCACCGCCTGGTTGAGGCCGCTCCCGTGGTGGCGGAGAAACCGCTGGTCGAAGTCGAGAAGGTCAGCGTCCATTATGGCCGCAAGCCCTTCCTCGGTGGCCTGCTCGGGCGGGCGAATAAGCAGTTCACCGGCAATCGCGAGGTCAGCCTGTCGGTGAAGCCGGGCGAGATCCTCGGCATCGTCGGCGAATCCGGCTCGGGCAAGTCGACACTCGCCAAGGCGATGACGGGGCTCAACCGCTTCGAGGGCGAGATCCGCTTCGCCGGGCGCAGGATCACCGGCCTCGGCGACATGGACCGGGCCTATCGCCGCGACGTCCAGATCATCTTCCAGCATCCGGATTCCTCGCTCAATCCGCGCCAGCGCATCCGTGAGATCCTGTCGCGCCCGCTCGTGCTCTATGGCGAGCGGGGCTCCCGCCGGGATGCGGGTGCCATCGGCGAACTACTGGAGCAGGTGCGCCTGCCGGCAGCTTACGCCGAGCGCTATCCGCACCAGCTCTCCGGCGGCGAGAAGCAGCGCGTCGCCATCGCCCGCGCCTTCGCCTCCCGGCCGAAGCTGGTGATCTGCGACGAGATCACCTCGGCGCTCGACGTCTCCGTGCAGGCTTCCGTAATCGAGCTGCTGGTCGACCTGCAGAAGCGCTTCGGCACGGCCTATCTCTTCATCACCCACGACCTCAACCTGGTCCGCCAGATCGCCCACCGGATCGCGGTGATGTATCGCGGCGACCTCGTCGATCTCGTCGATGTCGCCGCGCTCTCCGGCGCCGACCTCCACCCCTACACCCGCTCCCTGCTCGCCGCCGTGCCCGCCCCGGCCACGGCCGCCGCCTGACCTTGCGAGGCCGACGATGAACCCCCGCGACCTGATCCATGCACTCGACGAGAAGGCCTGCCTCGCGCTGCTCTCCGACTGGGTGAGGCACAAGAGCTACAGCGAGACCGAGGGCGAAAAGGCGCTCGTCCACCATGTCGTCGGACAGATGCAGGCGATGGGCATCGAAGCGGAGGCGCAACCCTTCGACGACGGCCGCCGCGCCAATGCGATCGGCCGCTGGAAGGGTAACGGCGGCGGCAAGAGCCTGCTGTTCAACGGCCATCTCGACACCAACCCGGCAACCGAGGGCTGGACGGTCGATCCCTGGGGCGGCGTGGTCGATGACGAGTTCATCTATGGCATCGGCGTCTCCAACATGAAGGCGGGCGACGCCGCCTCCTATTGCGCGGTCAAGACGCTGCGCGATGCCGGCGTGAAGCTGAAGGGCGACGTGATCCTGACCTATGTCGTCGGCGAATTGCAGGGCGGCGTCGGCACGGTCGCGGCGATCCGCAGCGGCATCCGCGCCGACTATTTCGTCAACAGCGAGCCGACCGACGTTCAGGCCGTGACCATGCACGCCTGCGCCTTCTCCTTCGTGATCGAGCTCATCGGCAATACCCGCCACCTCTCCAAGCGCGAGCAGGCGGTCGATGCGATCATGGCCGCCTGCGACCTGATCCCGCGGCTGAATGCCATGACCTTCTCCGGCGCGCCGTCGCCCGAGCATGAATCGATCAACCGCGTCCATGTCGGCGTCGTCCACGGCGCGCTCGGCAAGGAGCTGCACGAATGGCGGGCTCCGCAGGTCTCGGACTATTGCAAGCTCAAGGGCTCCGGCCGCTATGCGCCCGGCCAGACGCAGGAAGGTGCGCTCGCCGACATGCAGCGCGAGCTTACGGCGCTCGAACAGCGCTTTCCCGGCCTCAAGGCTTCGATCCGCATTGAGAAGAAGGAAGGCCACCAGTCGATGCCGGCCTTCGAGGTCGCCAAGGACGCGCGCATCGTGAAGACCGTCAACGCCGCCTATGAGGTGGTGCGCGGCGAGACGCAGCCGACCGGAGCGATCAAGCCGCCCGGCTTCTTCGGCACCGATGCCGGCCATCTCTATGCCGAGGCCGGCATGGAAGGCATCGTCTGCGGCCCCGGCGGGCGCTACAACACAATGCCCGACGAGCGCGTCGAGATCCGCGACTTTCTCGACATGGTCCGCATCTACATGCTGACCATCCTCGACATCTGCGAAGTGGCGTGAGCCCGCTCTTCCCGCGCGAAGAGTTTGCCGGCCGGGTCGCCAAGGCCCGTGCCGCGATGGCGCAGGCGGGCGCCGAGCTGCTGCTGGTCGATCATGCCGAATTCCTCGCCTGGCTGACCGGCTACACCGTCTCGGAAACGATGTATCGCGCCGCCTTCCTGCCGAGGGAAGGCGAGCCCTGGTTCGTGCTGCGCGGGCTCGATGCCGGCCCCTGTCGCGACGCCTGCTGGTTTTCCGACATCGTCGGCTTTGCCGATACGTCCGAGCCGCATGAGGTGATGGCGCAGGAGATCCGCCGGCGCGGCTTCGCAGGCGCTGCGATCGGCGCCGATCATGCGTCCTATGGCTTCACAGCCGCGGCGCGCGAGCGCTTCGCCGGGCTGCTGCCCCAGGCGCGCTTCATCGATCTGCCGCGTGCGAGCGACCTGCTGCGGGCGGTGAAGTCTCCGGCGGAGATCGCCCTGATCGCACAGGCGGCCGGAATCGCCGACAAGGCGATGGCCGCGATCGCGGCCAAGGCTCGGCCGGGGTTGTCGCCGCGAGCCGCAGCGGCGATCGCCGCCGCCTGCTTCCTGGAAAACGGCGCCGACACCGGCGAGACTGGGCCGATCCTGCCCGGTGTCGGCGACCATGAATTCCTGCACGGTGTCATGATCGGCCAGCCGCTGGCGGACGGCGATATCCTGCATGTCGAGCTGATCCCGAAGGTCCGCAATCACGGCGCCCGGCTGATGCGGCCGGTGCTGATCGGCGAGGACCGGCGCAATCTCGCGCCGCTGGCCGAGCGCCTCGTCGCCCTCCAGGATCGGCAATTCGCGGCGATGCGCCGGGGAGCGCTGGCCTGCGAGGTCGATGCCGTCCTGCGCGAGGCCGTGCTCGCCGAGGGGCTGCGCCCGGTCTATGACAACGTCACCGGCTACACGCTCGGCCTCTATGGCCGCACGCCGCGCACCAGCGATTTCTCCCGCGTCTTCCTGCCGAACGCGCACTGGCGGCTGGAGCAGGGCATGGTCTTCCACATGTATGTCTCAGCCGGCGGACTCGGCTTCAGCGAGACTGTCGTCGTCGAGGCCGAAGGCGGCCGGAGGCTGACCGCGACGCCGCGCCGGCTGCTGAGCAATCGTATCGACTGAGAGAGCAGCAAGCAGGTCGCCAGCCGACGGCTCCGCATTTCATTAAATTAGCATTGACTAATGAATTAGTGATTGCTAATTGATTTCTCATGCTTGAGGTCGCCTCCGTCTCCACCGTCATGCGCGCGCTCGCCGACCCGACCCGGCGGGCCGTGTTTGAGCGCATTTCCGCTTGCGACGAGATCACTGTCGCCGAGCTGACCCGCGGCAGCGGTGTCACGCAGGGCGCCATCTCCCAGCACCTCAAATCACTGAAGCAGGCGGGCCTCGTCGCCGAGCGGCCGGAGGGCCGCAATGTCTTCTATCGCGCCGAGCCGGAAGGTCTGGCGCCGCTCGTCGACTGGATCGGCCACTACGGCGCGTTCTGGCGCGAGCGCTTCGCCACCCTGCGCACCCTTCTCAAGGAGATCGACCCGTGATCGAGCCAAAGCCCGCCACACAGGCGATCATCGTCGACGAGGTTCTGCCGCATGCGCCGGAGACGATCTGGAAGGCGCTGACCTCGAGCGAACTGATCGCCCGCTGGATCATGGAGCCCTCGGGCTTCGCTCCGGTGGAGGGCACGCGCTTCACCTTCAAGACCACGCCTGCCGGCGCCTGGGACGGCACGATCCGCTGCCAGGTGCTGGAGGTGGTCCCGAACGAATGCCTGGCCTATTCCTGGAAGGGCGGCGACGACGGCAATGCCGGCTACGGCTCCCGCCTCGACACGGTCGTGACCTGGACGCTGACCAGGGCGGCGAACGGCACGCGGGTGCGGCTCGTCCATTCCGGCTTCGAGCTGCCGCGCAACGAGGTCGCCTTCACCAATATGGGCCGGGGCTGGAAGAGCATCCTGCCGCGCCTCGGCGACGTCGCCGCGAGGACGACTGACCATTGCCGAACTGCTGCCACGATCCCGGCCGCACCCGATTCCATCCTGGAGAACGATGATGACTCACGCCTATACCGGCGGCTGCGCCTGCCGCGCGATCCGCTATGAGATTGCCGCCGAGCCGGTCGAGAGCAATGACTGCCAATGCCGCCAGTGCCAGCGGCAGAGCGGCACCGGGCACAGCTCCTATCTCAGCTTCGTCGGCGCGCCCGTCACGGTCGAAGGCAAGGCGAGCACCTGGGACGTCGTCGGCGAGGGCGGCACGGTCAAGCGCTGCGCCTTCTGCCCGACCTGCGGCTCACCGGTCTACCTGACCTTTCCCGATATTCCCGACCTGTTCATCGTCCGCGCCGGCAGCCTCGACGAGCCCGGCCGCTACCAGCCGGAGATGGTGTTCTGGCATTCGGTGGCCCAGCCCTGGGACCATGTGCCGCCGGAGGCCAGGACGTACGAGAAGCTGCCGCCGCGGTGAGGGGAAGGTGCCGCGGCCTGTCCAGCCTCAATAGGGCAGGCCGACATAGTTCTCCGCGACGCTGGTGAGCGCGGCCTGCGACTGCGTCAGGTAGCCGAACTCGGCGCGCCGAATGCGCTGGTCGAAGGCGCTCGCCTCCGGAAAGAGGTGGAGCAGGTTGGTCATCGACCAGGAGAAGCGCACCGCCTTCCAGACCCGCGCCAGCGCCCGGCCGGAATAGGCGTCGAGCCCGGCATCGGAGCGCTCGGCATAGTGCTCGCGCAGGGCTTCGAACAGGTAATGCACGTCGCTGGCGGCGAGGTTCAGCCCCTTGGCCCCGGTCGGCGGCACGATGTGGCCGGCATCACCGGCGAGGAACAGCCGGCCGAAGCGCAAGGGCTCGGCAACGAAGCTGCGCAGCGGCGCGATGCTCTTTTCCAACGAAGGCCCGGCTGTCACCGCCGCCGCGACCTCTTCGGGCACCCGCCGACGCAACTCGTCGAAGAAGCGCTGATCCGACCAGGCCTCGACCTTCTCGTCGAGCGGCACCTGGACATAATAGCGGCTGCGGGTCTGCGAGCGCATCGAGCACAGCGCGAAGCCGAAGGGTGAGCTGGCATAAACCAGCTCATGCGCCGCCGGCGGCTGGTCGACCAGAAGGCCGAGCCAGCCGAAGGGATAGACGCGCTCGAAGGTCTCGATCGCCCCTGCGGGCACCGAGGCGCGGCAGATGCCGTGGAAGCCGTCGCAGCCCGCAATGAAATCGCAGGCGATCTCATGCCGTCTGCCCTCGAAGGTGAAGCTGACGCGCGGCGAGGCGCCCTCGAAATCATGCAGCTGGACGTCCTCGGCCTCGTAGAAGCTGGCCGTGCCGGCGGCCTGCCGGGCTTCCATCAGGTCCTGCGTCACCTCGGTCTGGCCGTAGACCGTAACCTGCTTGCCGGTCAGACCCTTGAGATCGACGCGCTGCAAGCGACCTTCGAAAGCCAGCGAGAAGCCGTCATGTGGCAGGCCTTCCTCGGCAAGGCGCTGGCCGACACCGGCCTCGTTAAGCAGGTCGACCGTGCCCGGCTCGAGCACGCCGGCGCGGATGCGCGACAGCACATAGTCGGCGCTTTTGCGTTCGAGGATGACGTTGTCGATGCCCTGGCGGCTGAGCAACTGGCCGAGCAGCAGGCCGGACGGCCCGGCTCCGACGATGACGACCTGCGTGCGCATCGCACCCTCCCGTGAATCCGGTGCTCGCGGAGCCCCGGTACTTTCACGCGAATTTGCCATTGCATGCGCTTGACCGGAATGGAGCTTTCACCCAACCTCTTGGACAAATCGAACATCGGAAAGCTTGGATGACATTCGCTTCGGTGCCCGCTTACTGGCTCTATGACGAGCCGCGGGAGCAGCGCTTCCCGGACCCGCTACATATCGAGCGGATCAGCGCCCGCAGCGCCCCGCGCGACTGGCGTATCGAGCCGCATCGCCACCAGGACATGGCCCAGTTCTTCCTGATCGCCTCGGGGGGCGGGCGGGTTCGGATCGACGGCGCGGACCATCGGCTCATCCCCGGTACGGTCCTGCTGTTGCCGCCGCTGGCGATCCACGAGTTCCGCTTCGAGCCGGATACCGAGGGTTTCGTCGCCAGTGTCGCGACCTCGACCCTGACGCCGTTGATCGAGGCCGAGCCGGCGCTCGGCACCTTGCTGGGCGAGGCCTTCGTCGGCAGGCGAGGACCGGGCGATCCCGGCATTGCCGAACTGGCCATGACGATGGAGGCGGCGCTCGCCGAGTTCGGCCGCAATCGCGGCAGCCGAGAGCTGGCGCTCTCCGCTCATGCGCGGCTGATCGCGATCTGGTTCGCCCGCGCTGCCCGTTCGCATGCGGTCGCGGCCAGCGCAGCGGGCGATGCCCGCGCCGTGCTGGTCCGCCGCTTCGTCGAGCGCGTCGAGAGCCATTTCCACACGCATGAGCCGCTCGCTACCTATGCGCGCGACCTCGGCGTCACCGGCCCGCATCTGACCCGCGTTTGCCGCGAGGTTCTCGGCCATTCCGCCATGCGGGTGATCCAGGGCCGGCTGATGATCGAGGCGCGGCGTGACCTCGTCTACACCCGCTCGCCGGTCTCGCAGATCGCCTTCCGGCTCGGCTTCTCCGACCCGGCCTATTTCTCCCGCTTCTTCGCGGCCCGGGCGGGCATGTCGCCGTCGGAATATCGGGCGGCGGGGTGAGGGTGGTTGCTTGGCAAGCTCCGAACTTGCTAATGTTCTTATTTTGTTCTAATCAGGGGGATGACTAAGCCGTCCTCAAGACAGCTCAATCTGTTCGGCCCAGATGTCGATCTTGGCGCTGGAAGCGCTCCGGCACGAAGGCGTCCGCCTCCTGATCGCGACGAACACAGATACTTCTTCGCTTTCCGGCCACCCGCGGATGCCACCCATTCGATCGATATCTTTGGGCGTAGCCTGTGTCGGTTGCTCGGATCACGCAGTCGTCTTCTCGGACCGAGCCGGTATCATATCACGCTCTGTGGCATCAAAGGACAGGGAGAGGCTCCAGCTTGGATTATCGCTGCCTTGAAGACGATTGGGGGATCGGTCTCGGCGCCCATCTTCGATATCGCCTTCGATCATGCCAGAGGGTACGGGCGGCCAGGCGACCCACGAGCCGTCTTCCTCGCCTCGACCCAGAAGATTTCAGTTCTCGATGATTTTTATTGGCGCCTGCGTAATGCAATGCAGGCGAATGGGTTTCGAACGAAGCCCGGGTTCAACCCGCATCTGACTGTGTTTTACGATGAACACCCGGTCACCAACGCCATAGTCCCACCGGTGCGTTTTACCGTGCGCGACCTTGTCCTGATCCGCAGCATCCATGGCTCCAGCCGCCACGACCACCTCGCCCGCTGGCAACTCGGCGGCCGTTGACTGCGCCGGCTTTGCCTAGACGCCTTCGCCCTCCGGCGCTGTGCGCGGGACAGTCCGCAGCACTTCCGCGGTGATGCCGCCTTGAGCAAGGCGCTCGCGGCCGCCCATGCCTTCGATGTCGAAGACGAAGAGCGCCGTGTCGCAATGGCCGCCGAGCCGGCGGATCAATCGTGCCGTTGCCAGCGCCGTGCCGCCCGAGATCAGGCAATCGTCGACGATCGCGACCTGGCGACCCGCCAGGCGCGCGCCTTTCGAGATCACCACCCCTTCGCCGAGTTCGTAATTCGCCATGATGCTGCGCATCACCTCGTTACGGAGCGAGTCGACCTTGCGGATGTCGAGGAAGCCGAGGCCGTTGCGGTAGGCCAGCGCCCCGGCAAGCCCGAGCCCGCCGATGTCGAGGCCGGCCAGCACCTCGATTCCGGCCGGAATCCGCGAGGCGAGCGCGTCGATGATCGGGCGCGTCCGGGCCGCTTGGCTGGTCGCGATGGAGAGGTCCGGAAAGTCCACCCCGGCAGCAGGATGGTTTTTCCAGGAGCGGAAAGGAATATCGAGCTCGTCGTCGCGGTTCGCGACCTGTCGCAGATGATCGGTCATGACGCGCCCATGCGAATCCCTGTTCCCCCGATACGCATCACCGTTGCCGATCGGATGACGGAACGCGAGGGCCGCCGCATGGCCGCGCACCTCGGGCGCGCAGGCCCGGCGGAGACGTCGCTTGATCTCCGGCCGGCACCATGCGACCCCGCAGCGACGGTAATCACGGACGGTCGGGACGATGGTCACGCTCTACGGCATCAAGAACTGCGACACGATGAAGAAGGCCTGGAGCTGGCTGGACGCGCACAACATCGCTTACGCCTTCCACGACTACCGCGTCTCCGGCATCGATAAAGCCCGGCTCGAAGCCTGGTGCCGCGAGCTCGGCTGGGAGAAGGTGCTCAACAAGGCGAGCACGACCTTCCGTGAGCTGCCGGAGGCCGACAGGCAGAGCCTCGACGAGACAAAGGCGATCGCGCTGATGCTGGCGCAGCCGACCATGATCAAGCGCCCGGTGCTCGATCTGGGCGACCGCCGCATCCTCGCCTTCAAGCCGGACGTTTACCAGGCCGCTTTCGCCAAGCGCTGAGCGCCCGGCTGCCGGCACAGGCCGGCACAGCGCGCAAAGCTCTTCCGTCCAAGACAGCGCTGGGTTAGGCCCGCGTCCATGACGACGGATTTCAGCTTCCATCTTCTCGGCCGGGACGGCGCTGCCCGCACCGGCGAGGTCCGCATGCCGCGCGGCGTGATCCGCACGCCGGCCTTCATGCCGGTCGGCACCGCCGCGACGGTCAAGGGCATGTATCCCGAGCAAGTCAAGGCGCTCGGCGCCGATGTCGTGCTTGGCAACACCTATCATTTGATGCTGCGCCCTGGCGCCGAGCGGGTCGCGAAGCTCGGCGGCCTGCACAAATTCATGAACTGGCCGCACCCGATCCTGACCGATTCCGGCGGTTTCCAGGTGATGTCGCTCGCCAATCTGCGCAAGCTGACCGAGGAGGGCGTCACCTTCCAGTCGCATATCGACGGCTCCAAGCATGTGCTGACGCCGGAGCGCTCGGTCGAGATCCAGAACCTGCTCGGTTCCGACATCGTCATGCAGCTCGACGAATGCGTCTCGCTGCCCTGCGAGGACAAGGTCGCCGAGAAGGCGATGCACCTGTCGCTGCGCTGGGCCGAGCGCTGCAAGAAGGCTTTTGGCGATCCGGCGGGGAGGGCGCTGTTCGGTATCGTGCAAGGTGGCGCTGTGCCGTCCCTGCGCGTCACGAGCGCCCGCGAGCTCGCTGCCATGGATCTCAAGGGCTACGCCATCGGCGGCCTGGCGGTCGGTGAGCCGCAGGACGTCATGCTGGCGATGATCGAGACGGTCGAGCCGCATCTGCCCAGTGAGAAGCCGCGCTATCTGATGGGCGTCGGTACGCCGGACGATATCGTCGAGGCGGTCAGGCGCGGCGTCGACATGTTCGACTGCGTGATGCCGACCCGGGCCGGACGCCACGGCCAGATCTTCACCCGCTTCGGCCGGATGAACCTGAAGAACGCCAAGCACGCTGAGGATGTCAGGCCGATCGACCCGCAATCCTCCTGCCCGGCGGCGAACACCTATTCGCGCGCCTATCTGCATCATCTGGTCAAGGCCGAGGAGATGCTCGGCAAGATGCTGCTGACCTGGGTGAACCTTGCCTACTACCAGGAACTGATGGCCGGCCTGCGCGCCGCCATCGCGGCGGGCCGCCTGGAAGACTTCATCGCCGAGACCAAAGAAGGCTGGGCCAGAGGCGAGCCGGCGTGATCGACCCCGGGCTCGGCCTGCTGCTCATCAAGATGGCGGTCGCGGCCGCCATCGTCGTCAGCTGCTCGCTGCTGGCCGAGCGGAGCGGGCCATTGCTGGCGGCGATGATCGCGACGCTGCCGATCTCGGCCGGGCCGGTCTATGTCTTCCTCGCGCTCGACCACGACGCCGTCTTCATCTCGGCGAGCGCGCTCGGCAGCATGAGCTCCAACCTCTCAAATGCCGGGCTGTCGCTGGTCTATGTCCTGCTCGCCCAGCGCTTCGGCACGGTGACCTGCCTCGTCGCGGCGCTGCTGACCTTCTTCCTGATCGTCTCGGGCCTGCATGAGCTGGCCTTGCCCTTCGCCGTGCTCCTGTCGGTGACGCCGGTCGTCTTCCTGATCCTGCACCGCATCGTGCGGCCCTATCTCGCCGCGCGTCCCGCCATCACGCCGCGGCGGCCCTGGTATGCGATCCCGCTGCGGGCTGCGGCGGTCGCGGCCCTGGCCGGGACCGTCACCACCGTCAGCACGCGTGTCGGCCCGGCCTGGTCCGGCGTGCTGGCGACCTTCCCGATCGTCTTGTCGAGCCTGATCGCGATCCTGCAGCCGCGGATCGGCGGGCCGGCCAGCGCTGCGGTGATCGCCAACAGCCTGCTCGGGCTGCTCGGCTTCGGCTTTGCGCTGGCGCTGGTCCATGTCACCGCCGTGCCGCTTGGCTCCTGGCCGGCCCTCGGCCTCGGCCTGCTGGTCTGTATCGCGTGGAATCTCGGCCTGATGTCACTGGCGCGACGTCGGGCGGCGCCATGAGGCGATGAACAGCCCGCCGATGATCAGGGCGAAGCCGACGACCTGGAGCGGGCCGGGGATCTCGCCGAGGGCCGGTACGGCGAGCAAGGTGCCGGTGACCGGGATCAGCGGCGGAAAGCGTCCGACGACCGATGCGCCGAGCACATGCGCGGCCCAGCCCCAGATCCACAGGCCGAGGATGACGTTGAGCACGCCCTGATTGATCGCGTGCCCGACGAGGACCCACCAGGGCGCGACGTCGAAACCGCGGAAGAAAAACAGGAAGTAGACCGGCAGATAGAGCATCGACAGCACCGAGACGATCGCAGCCGCCTTCAGCCCGTCGACCTTCCAGAGCTGGATCAGCAAGGGATAGAAGCCCCAGAGCAGGCCGACGCCCAGAAAGCAGAGATCGCCGCGCAAGGTGCCGGCCGAGGCGCCGGTGCTGCCGGCGATGCCGAGGCAGGCGAGGCCCGCCAGCACGCCGATGACGCCGTCGACGAGATTGCGCGTCAGCGCCGCGCCGAACAAGACGACGCTGCCGGCGATGCCGATCAGGGTGACCATGCCCGGGCCGATGGTGGCGCCGTGCGCCGCCGGGGCGAGCGTAAGCCCGGTCAGCATCAGATAGGTCATCGGGAAGCCGCTGGTGATCGCCAGCCAGACGCCGCGCCGCCAGCTCACGCCGCCGCAATTGGCAAAGCCGCCCGCCTTCAGGAAGACCGGGAGCAGCAGCAGGCCGGCGGTAGCAAAACGCAGCGCCAGCAGATCGTGCTGGGTGAGCCCATTGAGCACGGCGTGCCGGCTGATGACGAAGTTCGAGCCGAAGATCAGCACGCTGCCGAGCATGCCGGCGACGGCCAGCCGCTTGCGCCGGCGCAGCGCCTCGTCGGTGAGCGGAACGGTCTGATGCATGCTCCGGCTTAGCGTGAAGCCGGAGCAGCGGTTAGAGTGCCTGCCGCATGGCGCCGCCTCTTGCGGCGCAGCATGAGCTCAGGCCAGCGCCTTCAGTGCCGAGCGGCCGGCATAGATCGCCTGGTTGCCGAGCTCCTCCTCGATGCGCAGCAGCTGGTTGTACTTGGCCGTCCGGTCCGAGCGGGCGAGCGAGCCGGTCTTGATCTGCCCGCAATTGGTCGCGACGGCGAGGTCGGCGATGGTCGCGTCCTCGGTCTCGCCCGAGCGGTGCGACATCACCGCGGTGTAGCCGGCGCGCTGGGCCATCTCGACGGCGGCCAGCGTCTCGGTCAGCGTGCCGATCTGGTTGACCTTGACCAGGATCGAGTTCGCGGTCTTCGCCTTGATGCCCTGCGACAGGCGCGTGACGTTGGTGACGAAGAGGTCGTCGCCGACGAGCTGGCACTTGGTGCCGACGGCGTCGGTCAGAGCCTTCCAGCCCTCCCAGTCGTCCTCGGCCATGCCGTCCTCGATCGAGACGATCGGGTAGCCCGCGACGAGCTTGGCGAGATACTTGGCCTGCGCCTTCGGATCGCGGGTCTTGCGTTCGCCTTCATAGACATAGGCGCCGTCCTTGAAGAACTCGGTCGCAGCGCAGTCGAGCGCCAGCGCGATGTCCTCGCCGGGGCGGTAGCCGGCCTTCTCGATCGCAGCCATGACGAAGTCGAGCGCGGCCTCGGCCGACTTCAGGTTCGGCGCGAAGCCGCCCTCGTCACCGACATTGGTGTTGTGGCCGGCGTCATGCAGCGCCTTCTTCAGCGTGTGGAAGACCTCCGAGCCCATGCGCAGCGCCTCGGCGAAGGAGGCTGCGCCAACCGGCATGATCATGAATTCCTGGAAGTCGATCGGGTTGTCGGCATGGGCGCCGCCATTGACGATGTTCATCATCGGCACCGGCAGGACGCGGGCCGAGGTGCCGCCGACGTAGCGATAGAGTGGCAGGCCGGACGCATCGGCAGCGGCCTTGGCGACAGCGAGCGAGACGCCCAGAATGGCGTTGGCGCCGAGCTTGCTCTTGTTCGGCGTGCCGTCGAGCTCGATCATCGCCTGGTCGATCGCAGTCTGATCCTCGGCGTCCATCGCGACGATCGCCTCGGCGATCGCGACGTTGACCGCCTCGACCGCCTTCAGCACGCCCTTGCCGAGATAGCGGCTCTTGTCGCCGTCGCGCAGCTCGACCGCCTCATGCGCGCCGGTCGAGGCGCCCGATGGCACGGCGGCGCGGCCCATCGAGCCGTCTTCGAGCACGACATCGACCTCGACCGTCGGATTGCCGCGGGAATCGAGAATCTGGCGGCCGATGATGTCGATGATCGCGGTCATGTCAGGCTCCGGAGCTGAGGTGGGCAAGGGATGCCGCGCTTCTAGACACAAGCGGCGGCGACGGGAAGGGGCGGTGGCATTTATCCGAGCCGGGGATTAAAAGCCGCGGCAACTCAGCGTCTGCCGACGGCGGATGTCCACCTGTTCAGGACCACGACATGACCATCGACGCCTCGACCCTCCAGCTCGGCAAGGCGAGCGAGCTGCCGCGCTCGCCGGAAGAAGCCCGCCTCGACCGCGTGCCTAACCCGCATGCCGGCACCGACTATCTCGCCCGCTTCACCTGTCCGGAATTCACCTCGATCTGCCCGGTTACCGGCCAGCCGGATTTCGGCATCCTGGTGATCGACTACCTGCCGGGCGACTGGCTGGTCGAATCGAAGTCGCTCAAGCTTTATCTGGGTGCCTTCCGCAATCACGGTGCCTTCCACGAGGATTGCACCGTCGGCATCGGCAAAACGCTGGTCGAGCTGCTCGAGCCGAAATGGTTCCGCATCGGCGGCTACTGGTATCCGCGCGGCGGCATGCCGATCGACGTGTTCTTCCAGACCGGCGAACCGCCCAAGGGCCTGTGGCTGCCCGACCAGGGCGTCGCGCCCTATCGCGGGCGCTGACATTCAGCGCTGACCCTCAAGTCCTGCTGCCAGCCAGCGGCAGGATGCGCGGTACCGAAAAGCCGAGCAGCGTGATCCCGGCTGCGAAGACGAGGATCGCCCCGCTGGTGCCGAACAGGTGCAGGGCGGTGCCCATCAGCACCGGTCCGAGCGCATGGCCGCAGAACAGGGCGCAGGCGAACAGCGCCACCGCCGAGCCGCGTGCGGTGGGGGCAAGTTCGGTCGCCTGCGCCTGGAAGGTTCCGTGCATCAGGAAGAAGCCGAAGCCGTTCAGCGTGAAGATCGCGATCGCGCTCCACCAGGGCAGGAAGGCGAGCGAGAAGAGGGCGAAGGCCAGGCCCATCACGATGCCGCCCATCACGGTCATCCGGGCTGGGCCGAGCCGTTCGACCAGGATCCTGGTCAGCACGCCGTAGACGATGCCGCCAAGGCCCGTGCCGGCAATGACGAGGCCGGCCTGCGACGGGCCGACGCCGGCGCGCTCCTGCAGGATCGCCGCGATATAGGGCGGCATGCCGAAGATCAGGCTGGCCTCGACGATGACGAGCCCATAGAGCAGTTTCGAACGCGGATTGGCGAAGACGGCAGCATAGTTCGCGAGCGCGCCGGCAAAGCTGAGCGGGGCGCGGCGCGCATCCGGCCGGGGTTTCAGCACCACCAGCACCAGAACACCGGCGATCGCGGCGAGGCTGCCCGCCATCACGAAGACGTAGCGCCAACCCAGATGCTCGGCGATCAGCCCCGAGCAGGCGGCGCCGGCCATCTGCCCGACGATCATCAGGACCAGGAAGCGCCCAAGCATGATCTGCCGCTCGGCCATGGGCGCCCGGTCACCGATCGCCGCCATCGCGACCGGGATGATGCCTCCGGCGGCGATGCCGGCGACCATGCGCACGACCGTCAGCATTTCGAACGAGCCGGCGAAGGTCACGGCGAGAGACAGGAGTGCGAGCGCGCCGAGACAGGTCGCGATCGTCCTGAGCTTGCCGAGTGAATCGGCGATCGGCCCAAGGAAAGGCTGGCCGATGGCATAAGCGAAGGAAAAGGCGGTCGCGATCGCCGCGACCTGGGCGATGCTGCGCCCGAACTCGGCCGCCAGCGTCGGCACCAGCGGGTCAAGCAAGCGCATCGTGAAGGTCGAGGCGAACCCGCACGCTCCGAGCACGAGGATGAGAGAATTCAGCGAGCCTTGCGAGGGCGCGGCGGGCGGCGGAGCGCTGGGGGCGTCAGACATACGCCAGCGTAGAATGCGCCGAGCGCTTGGCAAGCCGATCGAACTCCTGCAGCTCTGCGATCAGCGCATGGAAGTCGCGCAATGGCACCATGTTCGGCCCGTCCGAGGGAGCGTTGTCCGGGTCGGGATGGGTCTCGATGAAGACGCCGGCGACGCCGACCGCGACCGCGGCGCGCGCCAGAACCGGCACGAATTCGCGCTGGCCGCCGCTGGAGGCGCCCTTGCCGCCGGGCTGCTGCACCGAATGGGTGGCGTCGAAGATCACGGGCGCGCCGATCTCGGCCATGATCGGCAAAGCGCGCATGTCGGTGACCAGCGTGTTGTAGCCGAAGGAGGCGCCGCGCTCGGTCAGCATCACGTTCGGATTGCCGCTCTCGGTCACCTTGGCCGCGACATTGACCATGTCCCAGGGCGCGAGGAACTGGCCCTTCTTGACGTTGACGACGCGGCCAGTCTTGGCGGCGGCGACGAGCAGGTCGGTCTGCCGGCAGAGGAAGGCCGGAATCTGCAGGATGTCGACCACCTCGGCGACCGGCGCGCACTGGCTGGCGTCGTGGACATCAGTCAGCACGGGCAGGCCGGTGCGCTCGCGGATCTCGGCGAAGACGGGCAGGGCGGCGTCCAGGCCCACGCCGCGTTGGCCCTTGACGCTGGTACGGTTGGCCTTGTCGAAGGAGGTCTTGAAGACGAGGCCGATGCCGAGTTTTTCGGAAACCTCCTTCAGCGCCAGCGCAACCTCAAGCGCGTGGTCGCGGCTCTCCATCTGGCAGGGGCCGGCGATCAGCGCGAGCGGCAGGCCGTTGCCGAAGCGGACGGGCCCGGCGAGGTCGGCGCCGACGGTGACGATGGCGTTGGCGGTCATGGCAGGCTCCTGGCTGAGGCGGCCGGTTTAGAAGCCGCCCGCCGGCGTGACAAGCCGACGTTGCGTCACGTCACCTCGAACCAGCTCCACAAGCCGCGGTCAAAGCGTTCCAGCACGGTCGAGGAGATCAGCCAGCGCCCGGGATTGTCGGCGATGAAGGCGATGTGCAGGCGCTTGCCCTCCGGGATCTGCACCGTGTCGAGGAAATAGGGCTCCCAGCCGTCGTCGAGCGGATGGAGCAGGCGGAAGCAGTGGCCGTGGACGTGGAAGGGCTGCAGGAAGGCGGTCTTGTTGGTGATGCCGATCACCACCGGCGAACCGCGCTTGACGCTGAACAGCGGCTTGCCTTTCGGATCGCCTTGGCCGCCGTTGACGGTCCATGGCTTCTCAAGGTCGAGCCCGGCGAGGTCGAGCTTGTTCTCGGGCGTGATCCTGGCGCCGCCCTCGATGATCATCTCGCTGCGCCGGGCATCCTGGAGGCGGACCGCCGCCGGCAACGCTGGATTGAGCGGCATGCCGGCGATCGCTGGGCGCGCCGGCTTCGCCGCGCCGTCCGAGGTAAAGCGGACCAGCGGCACGCCGGGGCCGATCAGCGCGGTGACGCTGACGGCGGAGCCGACCGTCTCTGGCATGTCGAAGAACACGTCGTAGCGCGTGCCCGGCGCGAAGGGCAGCTGCCCCCGGACCGGCTCGAAGGTCTCGGTCGGCTGGCCGTCGACCGCCGCGACGAAGGCTTTCATCTCGTCGAAGCGCAGCCGCATGATCCGGGCGTTGCAGGCATTGGCGAGGCGCAGGCGAACACGCGAGCCTGGTGGCAGCTTGACCGGCAGCGGCGGCGGCTTGCCGTTGACGGTCAGCCAGCTGCCGAGCCGGCCGGCCGCGGCGCCATCCTGTCCCTCGGCGGCGAAGGGCAGGAGCTTCTGGTCGTCGCCGAGCAGCCAGTCGCCGATCAGCGCCGGCAGATCGAGATCGACCGCGGGAGGCTCCTTCTCCTCGACGATCAGCAGGCCGGAGAGGCCGCGCCCCGCCGGCTCGGACGAGCCGCCGAGCAGCATCGGCCGATAAAGGAAGGTGCCGGAATCGGGCGGCGTCAGCCGGTACTCGAATTGCCCGCCCGGCGGCACCGGCTCCTGGCTGAAGCCGCCGACGCCGTCCATGGTATGGTCGGCGCGCAGGCCGTGCCAATGCAGGCTGAGCGGCTTGTCGGTTCGATTCTGCAGATTGAGGCGCAAGGTCTCGCCCTGCCTCACCTTGAACACGGGGCCGGGCGCTGCGCCGTCGAAGGCCCAGATCTCGGTCTCCGGCGCCGGAGCCGGGCGCAGGCGCACCTTGGCGGACGCGGCGACGAGATTGCGCGCGTCTTGCGCCGCCGCTTGCGGAGCAGGAGGTGCCTGTTGGGCCAAGGCGGACACTGGCGCGAACAGGGCCGCTAGTCCGACGCCATCCGCGATGATCCGGCGGCGGCTGGGATGAGGGCGCGAGGCCGGTGGCGAAGCGTCTTTGCTCATGCCCGCGACATAGCCGGGCTGCGTCATTCTGGCGAGCGCAAAGCCGTACGGAAGCGGCCTTCGCAGAAATGTCGCATTTTTTTGCTGCATGACGCGCCCGAAATGCTATAGCGGCGCGGCCTAACGGTGCTGCTGTCGCGACGACCGCGGTGCGGCGCACCAGGTCGGCGGGCGTGGCGGAATTGGTAGACGCAGCGGATTTAGGTTCCGCCGGCGCAAGTCGTGGGGGTTCGAGTCCCTTCGCCCGCACCAGGATCGAGTTTCGTGAGCGCGGCGGCGGATCCCCGGCGTCGCGCTTTGGACATTGAAGTAAAGAGCTGTTGGCGGATCAGAACGATGAACGTGACCGAAACCCTGTCCCAGGGCCTCAAGCGCGAATTTCAGGTGGTGCTGAACGCCACCGACCTCAAGACCAGGCTGGATGACGGCCTCGCCGGCCTGCAGGGCAAGGCCCGCATCAACGGCTTCCGCCCCGGCAAGGTCCCGGTCGGCCATCTGCGCCGGCTCTACGGCCGCTCGGTCATGGCCGATGTCGTCCAGAACGCCGTCAACGAGGCCAACCAGAAGATCGTCGCCGACAACGGCCTGAAGCTCGCCTTCGAGCCGCAGATCAAGTTCCCTGAGAACAAGGACGAGATCGAGGCCGCGATGGAGGCCAAGGGCGATCTCGCCTTCACCGTTGCGCTCGAGGTGCTGCCGAAGATCGAGGTCGTCGACGTTTCCGACGTCTCGCTCGAGAAGCCCGTCGCCGAGATCCCGGAGGCTGATGTCGATGCCGCTCTGGAGCGCATGGCCTCGCAGAATCGCGCCTTCGAATCGAAGAAGGATGGCGCCAAGGCCGCCAAGGGCGACCGCCTGCTGATCTCCTTCGTCGGCACGCTCGAGGGCAAGCCCTTCGACGGCGGCACCGGCTCGGAGATCCCGCTCGAGCTCGGCGCCGGCCAGTTCATCCCCGGCTTCGAGGAGCAGCTCGAGGGCGTCAAGAAGGGCGAGCAGCGCACCGTCTCGGTGACCTTCCCCGAGAACTACACCGCGACCCATCTCGCCGGTAAGCCGGCCGAGTTCGCCGTCACCGTCGACGACGTCCAGGCCCCGGGCGAGCTGAAGATCGACGACGAACTCGCCAAGGGCTTCGGCATGGAATCGCTCGACGCGCTCAAGACCGCGATTCGCGAGCAGATCGGCCGCGAATTCGGCGAGCAGTCGCGCCGCAAGGTCAAGAAGGCCCTGCTCGACGCGCTCGATGGCAAGTACAGCTTCGAATTGCCGCCGACCCTGGTCGAGCAAGAGTTCGCGGCGGTCTGGAGCCAGGTCGAGGCGGACATGAAGAACGCCGGCAAGACCTTCGCCGACGAGGACACCACCGAAGACGAGGCCCGCGCCGAGTACCGCAAGATCGCCGAGCGCCGCGTGCGCCTCGGCCTGGTGCTCGCCGAGATCGGCGAGCAGGCCAAGGTCCAGATCTCGGATGACGAGGTGACGCAGGCCCTGATCCAGCGCGCCCGCCAGTTCCCGGGCCAGGAGAAGGAAGTCTGGGAGTTCTACCGCAAGAACCCGCAGGCGCTCGCCGAGATCCGCGCCCCGATCTTCGAGGAGAAGGTCGTCGACCATCTGCTCGGCCAGGTGAAGGTCTCCGACAAGTCGGTCTCGCGCGAGGCACTCTTCGCCGATGACGAGGCGGAAGAGACCACTGAGACCAAGCCGAAGGCCGGCAAGGCGAAGAAGACCAAGAAGGCCGCCGCTGAGACGACTGACGAGGCTTCGGCCTGATCCTTGCCGCCTTGATTGACGATATCGGCGCCGTCCGCACGCTGCGGGCGGCGCTTCCCTTTTCAGCCGCCGCCGGCATGCTTATGTGGGGTCTTCGCCGCTATCGGCTGATTCCCGCCCGCTTTGACCCCAAGGACCGACGATGATGCGTGACCCGATCGAGACCTATAACAATCTCGTCCCGATGGTGGTCGAGCAGTCGAGCCGCGGCGAGCGCGCCTTCGACATTTATTCGCGCCTGCTGCGCGAGCGCATCATCTTCCTGACCGGCCCGGTCGAGGACTACTCGGCCTCGCTGATCGTGGCGCAGCTGCTGTTCCTCGAAGCCGAGAACCCCAAGAAGGAAATCTCCTTCTACATCAACTCGCCCGGCGGCGTGGTCACCTCGGGCCTGTCGATCTACGACACCATGCAGTTCATCCGCTGCCCGGTGACGACGCTCTGCGTCGGCCAGGCCGCCTCGATGGGCTCGCTGCTGCTGACCGCCGGCGCCAAGGACATGCGCTTTGCGCTGCCGAACGCCCGCATCATGGTCCACCAGCCCTCCGGCGGCTTCCAGGGCCAGGTCACCGACATCCTGATCCATGCCCGTGAGGTCGAGAGCCTGAAGCGTCGCCTGAACGAGATTTACGTCAAGCACACCGGCCGCTCCTACGAGGACATCGAGGGCGCGCTCGAGCGCGACAATTTCATGACCGCCGATCAGGCCAAGGAGTTCGGGCTGATCGACAAGGTTATCGACAAGCGCGCGGACGAGGCGGCCTGAGGTCGTTAGAGGTACACGCGCCTGTGGGTTGGCGAGTGGCTCCCGAAGGGCCATATTGCCTGGAGACTAGGCCCCATGTTTGCATGGGGCATCTGAAGGGCGCGGCAAGGCGCTCGAGCGGTCCGGTTTTGGGTCAGTTTCGTCGCCGCCTGCACCAGAGCGACGCGTTAACCTAATAATCGTGATCTGAGCGCCTATTATGACGGGGAGACGACATCAGCCCGCCGTTTTTCGGTGGCGGATTTCGTCCTCCGAGATGGAGAAGCATCATGAGTAAGGCCAGCGGCGGCGATTCGAAGAGCACGCTCTACTGCTCCTTCTGCGGCAAGAGCCAGCACGAGGTCCGCAAGCTGATCGCGGGCCCGACCGTGTTCATCTGCGATGAATGCGTCGAGCTCTGCATGGACATCATTCGCGAGGAATCGAAGTCCGCGCTGGTGAAGTCGAAGGACGGCGTGCCGACCCCGAAGGAGATCCGCAAGGTTCTCGACGACTACGTCATCGGCCAGGACCACGCCAAGAAGGTCCTCTCGGTTGCGGTCCACAACCATTACAAGCGGCTCAGCCACGCGACGAAGCACAACGACGTCGAGCTGGCGAAGTCGAACATCCTGCTGATCGGGCCGACGGGATCGGGCAAGACGCTGCTTGCGCAGACGCTCGCCCGCATCCTCGACGTGCCGTTCACCATGGCCGATGCGACGACGCTGACCGAGGCCGGCTATGTCGGCGAGGACGTCGAGAACATCATCCTGAAGCTGCTCCAGGCCTCCGACTACAATGTCGAGCGGGCGCAGCGCGGCATCGTCTACATCGACGAGATCGACAAGATCAGCCGCAAGTCCGACAATCCTTCGATCACCCGCGATGTCTCGGGTGAGGGCGTCCAGCAGGCGCTGCTCAAGATCATGGAGGGCACCGTCGCCTCGGTGCCGCCGCAGGGCGGGCGCAAGCATCCGCAGCAGGAGTTCCTGCAGGTCGACACCACCAACATCCTGTTCATCTGCGGCGGCGCCTTCGCCGGACTGGACAAGATCATCTCGGGCCGCGGCAAGGGCACCTCGATCGGCTTCGGAGCGACCGTGAAGTCTCCCGACGATCGCCGCACCGGCGCGATCTTCCGCGAGGTCGAGCCGGAGGATCTGCTCAAGTTCGGCCTGATCCCGGAGTTCGTCGGCCGCCTGCCGGTGCTGGCGACTCTGGAGGACCTCGACGAGGCCGCGCTCAAGACCATCCTCACCGAGCCGAAGAACGCGCTGGTCAAGCAGTATCAGCGCCTGTTCGAGATGGAGGACACCGAGCTCACCTTCACCGACGAGGCGGTCAGCCTGATTGCCCGCAAGGCGATCGAGCGCAAGACCGGCGCCCGTGGCCTGCGTTCGATCATGGAGGGCATCCTGCTCGAGACCATGTACGAGCTGCCGGGGCTGGAAGGCGTCGAGCAGGTCGTCATTGGGCCGGAGGCGGTCGAGTCGAAGTCGCGTCCGCTGTTCATCTACGCGGATCGCGAGGAAGAGACCAAGTCGGCCTCGGCCTGAACGAAGAAACTGGATCTGGTTCAGTTCGGAACGCGCGCCTGTCGGCGCGCGTTTTGCTTTATGGATTCGGGTGATTGGGGGTACCCCCAACGTGCCTCTGCCGTACCCGAGTATCACGGCCTCGTGTGCCTGTTGCGGCGGAAGCGGCGGTGGACTGCGTGAGGCGTCGCTTGAAAGCCGGCGTCGAAGCATCCACCTTAGGATCACCTGTTGGAGTCGCGTGCCTGTCGAGGGCGTGGCCGGCAGGGGCGCCTGGCGCGAATGGTCGCGCCGCGCGGTACGTCCGCTCGATTGCCTTTCAAGGGGTCGGCCGGGCGAAAACGTGAAGGACTAGACATGACTGGCTCGACGCCCCGCGCTCCGCTCGTCCCCGGCACGACCGATACCTATCCGGTCCTGCCCCTGCGCGACATCGTCGTCTTCCCGCACATGATCGTGCCGCTCTTCGTCGGCCGCGAGAAGTCCATTCGTGCGCTCGAGGAGGTGGTCAAGAACGATGGCCTGATCCTGCTCGCCACGCAGAAGAATGCCGGCGACGATGATCCGGAGACTGGAGACATCTACGAAATCGGCACGCTCGCCCGCGTGCTGCAGCTCCTGAAGCTGCCCGACTCGACCGTGAAGGTGCTCGTCGAGGGCATCGGCCGGGCCAAGGCGACGACCTATACCGCGACCGACAACTTCTACGAGGCGCAGGCTGAGGCCCTCGCCGAGGAAGAGGGCAAGAAGGTCGAGGTCGAGGCGCTCGCCCGCTCGGTCGTCAGCGAGTTCGAGAACTATGTGAAGCTCAACAAGAAGATCTCGCCCGAGATCGTCGCGGCGGTTTCCCAGATCGACGAGCCGGCCAAGCTCGCCGATACCGTCGCCTCGCATCTCGCCGTCAAGATCGCCGACCGCCAGGCCGTGCTGGAGGTGATGAACGTCGCCCACCGGCTCGAGAAGGTGCTCTCCTTGATGGAGAGTGAGATGTCGGTGCTGCAGGTCGAGAAGCGCATCCGCTCGCGCGTCAAGCGCCAGATGGAGAAGACCCAGCGCGAGTATTATCTCAACGAGCAGATGAAGGCGATCCAGAAGGAGCTGGGCGACGGCGAGGAAGGCCGTGACGAGCTGGCCGAGCTGGAAGAGCGCATCGCCAAGACCAAGCTGACCAAGGAAGCGCGCGACAAGGCGCTCGCCGAGGTCAAGAAGCTTCGCCAGATGTCGCCGATGTCGGCGGAAGCCACCGTCGTGCGCAACTATCTCGACTGGCTGCTCGGCATACCCTGGGGCAAGAAGTCGAAGATCAAGAAGGACCTCGCCGCAGCCCAGCAGGTGCTCGACGACGACCACTTCGGCCTCGACAAGGTCAAGGACCGCATCGTCGAATATCTCGCGGTGCAGCAGCGCGCCAACCGGCTCGCCGGCCCGATCCTGTGTCTCGTCGGCCCTCCGGGCGTCGGCAAGACCTCGCTCGGCAAGTCGATCGCCAAGGCGACCGGCCGCGAGTTCGTGCGCATGTCGCTCGGCGGCGTGCGTGACGAGGCCGAGATCCGCGGTCACCGCCGCACCTATATCGGCTCGATGCCCGGCAAGATCATCCAGTCGATGAAGAAGGCCAAGACCTCGAACCCCCTCATCCTGCTCGACGAGATCGACAAGATGGGCCAGGACTTCCGCGGCGATCCGTCGGCGGCCCTGCTCGAGGTGCTCGATCCAGAGCAGAACTCGACCTTCAACGACCATTACCTCGAGGTCGACTACGACCTGTCGAACGTGATGTTCGTGACCACGGCGAACACGCTGAACATCCCGCCGGCCCTGCTGGACCGCATGGAGGTGATCCGCATCGCCGGCTACACCGAGGACGAGAAGGCCGAGATCGCGCGGCGCCACCTGATCCCGGGGGCGATCGCCAAGCACGGCCTGCAGTCCAAGGAATGGTCGATCGACGACGAGGCCCTGACGACGCTGGTGCGGCGCTACACCCGCGAGGCCGGTGTCCGTAACCTCGAGCGCGAGATCGCCAACACCGTCCGCAAGGCGGTGAAGGAGATCGTGCTGTCGAAGAAGAAGAAGGTCGCGGTCACGCCTGCGGTACTGGAGGACTATCTCGGCCCGCCACGCTATCGCTATGGCATGGCGGAGACCGAGGATCAGGTCGGCGTCGTCACAGGCCTGGCCTGGACCGAGGTCGGCGGCGAGATGCTGACGATCGAAGGCGTGATGATGCCCGGCAAGGGCAAGATGACCGTCACCGGCAACCTGCGCGACGTGATGAAGGAATCGATCTCGGCAGCGGCGTCCTATGTCCGCTCCCGTGCCATAGATTTCGGCATCGAGCCGCCGCTGTTCGACCGTCGCGACATCCACGTCCATCTTCCCGAGGGGGCGACCCCGAAGGACGGCCCGTCTGCCGGCATCGGCATGGCGACCGCGATCGTCTCGGTCATGACCGGCATCCCGGTCCGCCGCGACGTCGCCATGACCGGCGAGGTCACGCTGCGGGGCAGGGCGCTGCCGATCGGCGGCCTCAAGGAGAAGCTCCTGGCGGCCCTGCGCGGCGGCATCAAGAAGGTGCTGATCCCGGAGGACAATGCCAAGGATCTGGCCGATCTGCCGAAGTCCGTGAAGAACGGGCTCGAGATCGTTCCGGTCTCGCGGATGGACCAGGTGCTCCAGCACGCGCTGGTGCGCCAGCCGACGCCGATCGTCTGGGAAGAGGACCTGAAGGCGCCCGTTCCCAAGGGCAGCGACGACGACGCGGCTGCGGCCAGCGTCGCCCACTGAGCCCAGCGCTCGCGAATGAAGAGGCCGCCGGCACCGCCGGCGGCCTTTTTCGTTGGCAGGCTGCTTGAGCCGCACCCTGCGTCATAGCTTAGGCCTGATTCAGGAGGTGCCGACGACCATGCAAGGCAAGGGCGAGACCTGGCTCGAGGCCAATGAGTGCGCCGCCCGGATCGGGCTGTCGAAGCGAGCTCTGCGGCTCTACGAGGAGCACGGCCTGATCCGCCCGCGGCGGACCCAGAAGGGCTGGCGGCTCTACGGCGCCGACGAGATCGCCCGCCTGCACGAGATCCTGGCGTTGAAGCGCCTGGGCCTCAGCTTGCAGCGGATCACGGCCTTGTTGCAGGGAAAGGCCGTCGATCTCGCCGGGATCCTGGGCATCCAGCACGACCTGCTCGCCGACCAGCGCGAGCGGGCCGAGCAAGGTCTGGCCCTCGTCCGCGCCGCGCAAGCCAAGCTCGCTGCCGGTACCTCCCTCACTGCCGACGAACTGATCAGGCTCGCGAAGGAGGCCAACATGACCGAGACCACGACCGATACCGTCGCTTGGAAGCGATACGAGCAGGCGCGGCCGCGCGCAGAGATCAAGCTCGATCCACGCCGCTTCGAGCGCTGCACGGGCTTCTACAAGCATCCCGCCGGGTTGATCATGGCCGTCACCCTGGAGGACGATCGCTTCTTCCTCCAGCTCACCGGGCAGCCCAAGGTTGAGCTCTTCGCCGAGAGCGACAGCAACTTTTTCCTGAAGGTCGTGCCGGCGCAACTCACCTTCGCACCTGGCGAATATGGCGGCATCGATACGCTGGTCCTGCACCAAGGCGGGCATGATACCGTCGCTACGCGCATCGACGAGGCAGAGGCGAAGCGCTGGGGCAATGAGCTCGGCGAGCGCGTGCGCAATCGGATTCCGGACCCGCGCAGCGAGGCGACCTTGCGCGAGGTTCTCGAACAGCAGCAGCGCGGCAGCATCCCGCTCGCGCTTCTGAGCGAGGAGCTGGCGGAGCTGGTACGCGAGCAGCAGCCGATCGTCAGCGCGGAGCTCGAATCGAAGGGCGAACTGCAATCGCTCGGTTTCCGCCGTGTCGGCGAGGACGGCGTTGACATCTATGAAGCGCAGTTCGCCGGGGGCGCTCTGCAATGCGGTATCGGCTTCGGCCAGGACGGCCGGGTCCATACGCTCTGGATGCGGCCGGCCTGACTCGCCTGAAGGGAAAGGCTGGTGGGCGGTGACGGGCTCGAACCGCCGACATCTTCGGTGTAAACGAAGCGCTCTACCGACTGAGCTAACCGCCCTTGCCCGCCGTTTAAGGCCATGTGCGGGGCTTCGCAAGCCACAGGACGCGGCATGCGCAGCCTTTGTCGGGCGGCAGCTCTGGGATGAGGCACGAGGTGGCCTGAAAGCGCCCCGAGCTCGGCGATTCTGAACAGCCCAAGGAGGCCGCAGCCGGGATTCGCCGCCACCGGTCGGGCTCCGCGGTCGATCCTCATGCGTTGCCTCGATCGGCGAGCCGGAAAACCGCCTGTTTCGCGCTCTTTCCACGGACTTTGGAGATGATCGACATTTTGACGGCTTCGGTGCTTGACAGTCAGGGCCGAGGGCCATAATCCCAACGCCGCCGGGGACGAGTTCCTCCGCCGCCCGCGCGGGCGTAGCTCAGTTGGTTAGAGTGCCGGCCTGTCACGCCGGAGGTCGCGGGTTCGAGCCCCGTCGCCCGCGCCATTTTCAATAAATGATCCCAGTATGTAGAAGCTGTTGCTTCATGTCGTGCTGAAGCTGTTCGGACACAGGTTCCCGTCCTCCGCAAATTGCCTGCACTGTCCGATGCGACGTCTTGCTTGGCTGTCGCCTATGCTGCGCCGAGGGAGCGCCCGGATCACGCGCTCCGACACGCTCCGGGCAGGAGCCGGCATGAGCTCACCAGGGCCGGCGCGGCCCCGTGTCGATGTGGATCAATCCGTTCCAGTAGACCTTGTGGCCGCCGACCTCGGGCAGGGTGCGGGCCCATTCCAGGACGGTGCGCGGCCTGACGCCGGGCACGCGGAAATCCATCGCCTCGCAGCGCTTGTGGAAGGAGCCGCGCCGGGCTCGCCAGGGCGGGCGCCAGGTCGAGGTCACCTTCACCGCCCCGTATTTGTCCGAGATCTTGCCGAGGATGCTCTTCAGCACCGGCGGCAGACAGACGATCGAGGTGCCGGGATCGGTCGAGATGCCGGGCTTGTCGGGCTTCTCGTTGGGGTCGAAGGCGGGTTCCTCGGCGGTCTGGCCCGGCGTGCGTTGCGGCCACTCCGGCCCCTCGTCGTCATCGGGCTGGGCGAGGGTGGGCGCGGGACCCGGTGTCGTCACCATGCTGGCTTCGACCGGGGCCTGGGGCAGCACGACGACCGGCGGCGCGCCCGGCTTGATCTGCAGGTCGAGATCGAAGGGGCGCTCGGGCGGCAGGGGCGCAAGCATCATCTGCGCCGTGGCTTCGGCGCCGATCGTCATCGCGACGGCGCAGGCGAGCGCTGTTCTCCGCATTGCGCTCATGCGATGCGGGCCGCCGATGTCGGTGCTGCGGCCGGAGGCGCGCGATCACGATGCGTTGTTGGCCCCGGCATTCCCGCAACGGTTCTCCTGACGCATCGGCAGGGCCCGCTGACGAATCGTGCAGGCGCCGAGACTGACGTCACGTCCCCGTTTGCCATGCTTCGGCACACCGCGACAACCGCCTTGCGCCGGGCACCGCCGATCACGAAAATCGGCGCCGAAACGGCCGGGAATCGCGCTGCTTTTGCGGGCGGGGCCAGCATATGCGGCAAAGACATGGCGACAGCCGCGTTGTGCGGCGCGGCGAACCCTTGCGTGATTCTAAAGCAGGGTCTAATCGACTGGCGAGATTGAGGGCGCCAGTCGCGGCGCCGGGTTGAAGCGGGGTGACAGATGCAAGCTCTTCCTGTGCAGTCCCTGCTGTCGGACTACCTGCCTCTGGTGATCTTCATCGGGCTGTCGCTGGTGATCGGCCTCGCCCTGCTGATCGCGCCCTTCGCCGTGGCCTATTCCAAGCCGGACGCCGAGAAGCTCTCGGCCTATGAATGCGGCTTCAATGCCTTCGACGATGCGCGCATGAAGTTCGACGTGCGCTTCTATCTCGTCGCCATCCTCTTCATCATCTTCGATCTCGAAGTCGCCTTCCTCTTCCCCTGGGCTGTCGCCTTCGGCGGCCTCGGCTGGGTCGGATTCTGGTCGATGATGGTGTTCCTCGGCGTGCTGACGGTCGGTTTCGTCTATGAGTGGCGCAAGGGCGCGCTCGAGTGGGATTGATCGTTTTGTCGTGCCGGGCTGATATCACTTTGCATTCGACGAAACCCAAAGGTTCGAACTGATGGCCATGACAGCGATCGATCGCGGTGACCCGCTCGTCGCGCCCGCGCCACGGGGCCTGCTCGGCCCGGACGGCAAGCCGGTCGGCACGCGCGATCCCTATTTCGTCGAGATCAACAACGAGCTCGCTGACAAGGGCTTCCTCGTCACGGCGAGCGACGACCTGATCAACTGGGCCCGCACCGGCTCGCTGATGTGGATGACTTTCGGCCTCGCCTGCTGCGCGGTCGAGATGATGCAGCTCTCGATGCCGCGCTACGACGTCGAGCGCTTCGGCTTCGCCCCGCGCGCCAGCCCGCGCCAGTCGGACGTGATGATCGTCGCCGGCACGCTGACCAATAAGATGGCTCCGGCCCTGCGCAAGGTCTACGACCAGATGCCGGAGCCGCGCTACGTCATCTCGATGGGCTCCTGCGCCAATGGCGGCGGCTACTACCACTACAGCTATTCGGTGGTGCGCGGCTGCGACCGCATCGTGCCGATCGACGTCTATGTGCCGGGCTGCCCGCCGACCGCGGAAGCACTGCTCTACGGCGTGCTGCTGCTGCAGAAAAAGATCCGGCGGACCGGGACGATCGAGCGCTGAGGCGCTTGACGACTGGCGGCTTGCGAAGGTGATGCGATGAGCGAAGCGCTCGTGACATTGGGCGAAGAGATCAAGGCGGCGCTGCCCGGCGCGGTGACCGATATCGTCGTCGCCTTCGACGAGATCACGGTGCTGGCGCAAGCCGCCGAGATCGTGCGGGTCCTCAAGACCCTCTATGACGATCCGCGCTTCCGCTTCGTCAACTTCACCGACATCGCGGGCGCCGACTATCCGCAGCGCGAGAAGCGCTTCGAGGTGGTCTATCACCTGCTGTCGCCGCGCCATAACCGGCGCATCCGCGTCAAGGTTCAGACCGACGAGGCGACCCCCGTCCCCTCGGTGATCGAGGTCTTCCCGGCGGCGAACTGGTACGAGCGCGAGGCCTACGACTTCTACGGCATCCTGTTCTCGAACCATCCGGACTTGCGCCGCATCCTCACCGATTACGGCTTCGAGGGCTATCCGCTGCGCAAGGACTTCCCGCTGACCGGCTTCGTCGAGGTCCGCTATGACGACGAGCAGAAGCGTGTCGTCTACGAGCCGGTGAAGCTGAACCAGGAGTTCCGCAACTTCGACTTCCTCTCGCCCTGGGAAGGGACGGAATACGTCCTGCCGGGCGATGAGAAGGCCAAGGCGGGCTGAGCGGATGGGCGAAGGCCACACACTCTCTGGCGGCTGTCTCTGCGGCTCGGTTCGCTTTACGGCGACCATGGCCAAGCCCGAGATGGACGTTTGCCATTGCAGCATGTGCCGGCGCTGGAGCGGCGGCACGCTGATGACCGTGCCGTGCACGGATGTCGCGGTCGCCGACGAGACCAATCTTGCCGTCTACACCTCATCGGAGTGGGGCGAGCGCGTCTTCTGCCGGAACTGCGGCACCAGCCTGTTCTGGCGCCAGCGCTCCGGCGAGGGCCATGTCGCCGTGGCGTTCCCGAGCCTCGACGATCCTTCCGATCTCGTCTTCGCCGAAGAGATCTTCATCGACGAGAAGCCTGACCTCTACGCCTTCGCGGGCGAGCGCCGGCGCAAGACCGGCGAGCAGGTGATCGCCGAATTCCATGCCGCCCAGGAAGGCCGGACATGACCGAGCACAACATCCGCAATTTCTCGATCAATTTCGGGCCGCAGCATCCCGCGGCGCACGGCGTGCTGCGCCTGGTGCTGGAGCTCGACGGCGAGATCGTCGAGCGCGTCGACCCGCATATCGGCCTGCTGCATCGCGGCACCGAGAAGCTGATCGAGCACAAGACCTATCTCCAGGCCGTGCCCTATTTCGACCGGCTCGACTATGTCGCGCCGATGAACCAGGAGCATGCCTACGCGCTTGCGGTCGAGAAGCTGATGGGCGTGACTGTGCCGCGCCGCGGCCAGCTCATCCGCGTGCTCTATTCCGAGATCGGCCGCATCCTCTCGCACATCCTCAACGTCACCACGCAGGCGATGGACGTCGGCGCGCTCACCCCGCCGCTCTGGGGCTTCGAGGAGCGCGAGAAGCTGATGATCTTCTATGAGCGGGCCTGCGGCGCGCGCATGCACGCGGCCTATGTCCGACCGGGCGGCGTCCACCAGGACCTGCCGACCTCGCTGATCCACGACATCGCCGAGTGGTGCGATCCGTTCCTCAAGGTCTGCGACGACCTGGAAGGGCTGCTCACCGACAATCGCATCTTCAAGCAGCGCAACGTCGATATCGGCGTCGTCGATCTCGAAACCTGCTGGAAATGGGGTTTTTCGGGCGTGATGGTGCGCGGCTCCGGCGCTCCCTGGGACCTGCGCAAGGCGCAGCCCTATGAGTGCTATGAGGAGATGGAATTCGACATCCCCGTCGGCAAGAACGGCGACTGTTACGACCGCTACTGCATCCGGATGGAAGAGATGCGCCAGTCCGCCTCGATCATGAAGCAGTGCTGCGAGAAACTGCTGGCGGCCGATGGCGGCGGCCCGGTCTCGTCGCTCGACGGCAAGATGGTGCCGCCCAAGCGCGGCGAGATGAAGCGCTCGATGGAAGCGCTGATCCACCACTTCAAGCTCTACACCGAGGGCTACAAGGTGCCCGAGGGCGAGGTCTATGCCGCCGTCGAGGCCCCGAAGGGCGAGTTCGGCGTCTATCTCGTCTCCGACGGCACCAACAAGCCCTATCGCTGCAAGATCAAGGCGCCGGGCTTCGCCCATCTCCAGGCCATGGATTTCATGTGCCGCAAGCACATGCTCGCCGACGTCTCCGCGATCCTCGGCTCCCTCGATATCGTCTTTGGTGAGGTGGACCGCTGATGTCCGTCCGTCGTCTCGCGCCCGATCACGTTCAGCCGGCCTCCTTCGCCTTCAATGCGGCGAACGAGAACTGGGCCGATCAGCAGATCGCCAAATACCCGGAAGGCCGTCAGGCTTCGGCCGTGATCCCGCTGCTGTGGAAGGCGCAGGAGCAGCATCATGGCTGGCTGCCGCGCGCCGCGATCGAAGCCGTCGCCCATAAGCTCGGCATGGCGCCGATGCGGGTGCTGGAGGTCGCGACCTTCTACACCATGTTCAACCTGCAGCCGGTCGGCACGCATTTCATCCAGCTTTGCGGCACGACGCCCTGCGCGTTGCGCGGCGCCGAAGCGCTGAAGAAGGTCTGCGAGGACGTGATCGGTCCGCAATCGACCGTCACCGCCGACGGCAAGCTGTCCTGGCTCGAGGTCGAGTGCCTCGGCGCCTGCTGCAACGCGCCGATGGCGCAGATCAACTTCGACTACTACGAAGACCTGACCCCGGAGAATTTCCGCAAGCTGCTCGGTGATCTCCGCGAGGGCCGGCCGACGAAGCCCGGCCCGCAGGTCGACCGCTCCTGCTCGGAGCCGCTCGGCGGCGGCGACACGCTGAAGGATCCGGCTCTGTACAATGGCTCGATGATCGGCGCCGGCGACTGGCAGGCCCGCATCACCAGGCAGCGTGAAGAGGCCGCGATCAAGATCGCCAGCGAGAAGGCCGCGGCCGAGGCCAAGGCCAAGGCGGAAGCCGAGACGGCCGCCGCGACGGCCAAGGCCGGCCCGACCGACGTCAAGACCGCGCCGGCCCCCGAGGCCGCTGCGCCCGCCCGGCCCAAGCCGTCCGAGCCGAACCAGCCGGCGAGCGCCGCGCAGGACACTCCGTCCGCGACGAGCAAGGCGATCAAGGACACGCCCGCCCAGGCGCCGGCAGCCAAGGCCGAGCCGGCCGCTGCCGTTGTCGAGTCCAAGCCGCAGCTGCTGACCTCGGCCCGCGACGGCAAGGGCGACGATCTCGAATTGATCTGGGGCGTCGGTCCCAAGCTCGGCAAGATGCTCAACGAGATGGGCATCTGGCACTTCGACCAGGTCGCCGCCTGGACCCCGGCCGAACTCGCCTGGGTCGATGCAAGGCTGACCGGCTTCAAGGGCAGGGCGGTCCGTGACGACTGGATCTCGCAGGCGAAGAAGCTCGCTACCGGCTGGCGGCCGGAGAGCAAGCTCGGCGACAAGCCGGCGAACTGAGGCGAACAACGATGCTTGCTGATCGCGACCGCATCTTCACCAATCTCTACGGCCTTCACGACCTGTCACTGAAAGGCGCCATGCAACGTGGCGCCTGGGACGGCACCAAGTTCCTGCTCGAGCAGGGGCGCGACTGGATCATCGACGAGATGAAGAAGTCGGGCCTGCGCGGGCGCGGTGGCGCCGGCTTCCCGACCGGGCTGAAATGGTCGTTCATGCCCAAGCAGAGCGACGGCCGCCCGCACTACCTCGTCGTCAATGCCGACGAGTCGGAGCCGGGCACCTGCAAGGATCGCGAGATCATGCGCAACGACCCGCATACGCTGGTCGAGGGCTGCCTGATCGCCTCCTTCGCCATGGGCGCGCATGCGGCCTACATCTACATCCGCGGCGAATATGTCCGCGAGCGCGAGGCGCTGCAGCGCGCTGTCGACGAGGCCTATGAGGCAAACCTCATCGGCAAGAACAACAAGCACGGCTATCCCTTTGATCTCTATGTGCATCACGGAGCCGGCGCCTATATCTGCGGCGAAGAGACGGCGCTGCTGGAGAGCCTCGAAGGCAAGAAGGGCATGCCGCGGCTGAAGCCGCCTTTCCCGGCCAATGTCGGCCTCTATGGCTGCCCGACCACCGTCAACAACGTCGAGTCGATCGCGGTCGCGCCGACCATCCTGCGCCGTGGCGCCAGCTGGTTCTCCTCGATCGGCACGCCGAACAATGTCGGCACCAAGCTGTTCTGCGTCTCCGGCCATGTGAACAAGCCCTGCAACGTCGAAGAGGCGATGGGCCTGACCTTCCGCGAATTGATCGACCGCCATTGCGGCGGCATCCGCGGCGGCTGGGACAATCTCAAGGCGGTCATCCCCGGCGGCTCCTCGGTGCGCATGGTGCCGGCCGAGCAGATCATCGACACGCCGATGGATTTCGATTCGCTCTCGAAGCTGAAGTCGGGCCTCGGCACGGCGGCGGTGATCGTCATGGACAAGTCGACCGACATCATTCGCGCCATCGCCCGCATCAGCTATTTCTACAAGCATGAGAGCTGCGGCCAGTGCACACCCTGCCGCGAGGGCACCGGCTGGATGTGGCGCGTCGTCAACCGCATGGCGGAAGGGCGCGCCCAGAAGCGCGAGATCGACATGCTGCTCGACGTCTCCAAGCAGATCGAGGGCCATACCATCTGCGCGCTGGGCGATGCTGCCGCCTGGCCGATCCAGGGCCTGATCAACCATTTCCGTCACGAGATCGAGCAGCGCATCGACGACTATGCCGCCAACCCGCATGGCGAGCCGGTCAGGCTCATGGCGGCGGAGTGAGACCATGACCAAGCTTCTGATCGACGGCATCGAGGTCGACGTTCCGCCGGAGTACACCGTGCTCCAGGCCTGCGAGGCGGCTGGCGCCGAGGTGCCGCGCTTCTGCTTCCATGAGCGTCTCTCGATCGCCGGCAATTGCCGCATGTGCCTGGTCGAGGTGAAGGGCGGCCCGCCGAAGCCGCAGGCCTCCTGCGCCATCGGCGTGCGCGACCTGCGTCCCGGCCCGAATGGCGAGCCGCCGGTCGTCTCGACCAAGTCGCCCATGGTCAAGAAGGCGCGCGAAGGGGTGATGGAGTTCCTGCTCATCAATCACCCGCTCGACTGCCCGATCTGTGACCAGGGCGGCGAGTGCGACCTGCAGGACCAGGCCATGGCCTACGGCGTCGACACCTCGCGCTATGCCGAGAACAAGCGCGCCGTCGAGGACAAGTATATCGGCCCGCTGGTCAAGACCTCGATGACGCGCTGCATCCAGTGCACGCGCTGCGTCCGCTTCACCACCGAGGTCGCCGGTGCCTCCGACCTCGGCGCGATCGGCCGCGGCGAGGACATGGAGATCACCACCTATCTCGAGCACGCGATGAGCTCGGAGCTGCAGGGCAATGTCGTCGACCTCTGCCCGGTCGGCGCCCTGACCTCCAAGCCCTATCAGAACAAGGCCCGGCCCTGGGAGCTGACCAAGACCGAATCCATCGACGTGATGGACGCGGTCGGCTCGGCGATCCGGGTCGACTCGCGCGGCCGTGAGGTGATGCGCGTGCTGCCGCGCGTCAACGAGGCGGTGAACGAGGAGTGGATCTCCGACAAGACCCGCCACATCGCCGACGGCCTCCGGACCCAGCGTCTCGACCGCCCCTATATCCGCGAGAACGGCGCGCTGCGCCCGGCGAGCTGGACCGAGGCGCTGGCGCTGGTCGCTTCCAAGCTCAAGGCTGCCAAGCCCGAGCGCATCGGCGCGATCGCCGGCGATCTCGCCGCGGTCGAGGAGATGTACGCGCTGAAGGCCCTGATTTCCGGCCTCGGCTCGAGCAATCTCGACTGCCGCCAGGACGGCGCGAAGCTCGATCCGGCCTTCGGGCGCGCCAGCTACATCCTCAATACCGGCATCGCCGGCATCGAGGATGCGACCTCGCTGCTGATCATCGGCTCGAACCCGCGCCGCGAGGCGCCGATCGTCAATGCCCGCATCCGCAAGCGCTGGCTGCGCGGCGACTTCAAGGTCTCGCTGATCGGCGAGAAGGTCGACCTGACCTATGCCTACGACTATCTCGGCGCCGGTGCCGAGACGCTGGCCGATCTGGTCAAGCGCGCCGGTGCCGCCGGCGAACGACCGATGGTGCTGGTCGGGCAGGGCGCTCTCACCCGCTCCGACGGCGCTGCCGTGCTCTCGCTCGCGGCCAAGGCGGCCGAGGTGCTCGGCGCGGTCAAGGATGGCTGGAACGGTTTTGGCGTTCTGCACACCGCGGCGGCTCGCGTCGGTGGCCTCGATCTCGGTTTCGTGCCGGGTGAGGGTGGTCATGACGTCGCCGGCATGACCAGGGCGGGCGCGCTCGACGTGCTCTTCCTGCTCGGCGCCGACGAGATCGAGGTTCCGGCCGGCGCCTTCGTGATCTACCAGGGCAGCCATGGCGACAAGGGTGCGCACCGCGCGGATGTCATCCTGCCGGGCGCGGCCTACACCGAGAAGTCCGGTACCTACGTCAATACCGAAGGGCGGGTGCAGATGGCGGCTCGCGCCACCTTCCCGCCCGGCGATGCCAAGGAGGACTGGGCGATCCTGCGGGCGCTCTCCGCCTCGCTCGGCAAGCCGTTGCCCTTCGACTCGCTCAGCGCACTGCGCCGCGAGCTCTATGCCGTCCATCCGCATTTCGCCGCGGTCGACACGGTCGCGCAGAGCGATCGGGCCGGGCTGGCCAAGCTGGCCGGGCAGGGCGGTGCGACCGACAAGGCCGGCTTCGTCCCGGCGGTCGCCGATTTCTACACCACGAACCCCATCGCCCGCGCTTCGGCGGTGATGGCGGAATGCTCGGCGCTGGCTTCCGGCCGCATGCGCCAGGCGGCGGAGTAAGCCTCGATGAACTGGGACCTCGTCCTCGATCTCGCGATCATCGCCGGCAAGAGCCTGCTGCTCCTGGTCGCGCTGCTGGTCTTCATCGCCTTCATGCTGCTGGCCGACCGCAAGGTCTGGGCGGCGGTGCAGCTGCGTCGCGGCCCGAACGTGGTTGGCCCCTTCGGCCTGCTGCAGAGCTTCGCCGACCTGCTGAAATTCGTCTTCAAGGAGCCGATCATCCCGTCGGGCTCCAACAAGGGCGTGTTCCTGCTGGCGCCGCTGGTCACCTGCCTGCTCGCGCTGGCGGCCTGGGCGGTGATCCCGGTGGCGGAAGGCTGGGCGATCGCCGACATCAATGTCGGCGTGCTCTACATCTTCGCGATCTCCTCGCTCGGCGTCTACGGCATCATCATGGGCGGCTGGGCTTCGAACTCGAAGTACCCGTTCCTCAGCGCGCTGCGCTCGGCGGCGCAGATGGTCTCCTACGAGGTCTCGATCGGCTTCGTGATCGTCACCGTGCTGCTCTGCGTCGGCTCGCTGAACCTCTCGGCGATCGTCGAGGCGCAGAACACCAAGGCGGGCCTGTTCGGCTGGTACTGGCTGCCGCTCTTCCCGATGTTCATCGTCTTCTTCGTCTCGGCGCTGGCCGAGACGAACCGGCCGCCCTTCGATCTGGCCGAGGCGGAATCGGAGCTCGTCGCGGGCTTCATGGTCGAGTACTCCTCGACCCCGTATCTGCTGTTCATGCTCGGCGAGTACGTGGCGATCATGACCATGTGCTCGCTGACCACGATCCTGTTCCTCGGGGGCTGGCTGCCGCCGTTCCCGATCGCGCCCTTCACCTGGCTGCCGGGCGTGGTCTGGTTCGTGCTGAAGGTCATGCTGGTCTTCTTCATGTTCGCCATGGTGAAGGCCTTCGTGCCGCGCTACCGCTATGATCAGCTGATGCGGCTGGGCTGGAAGGTCTTCCTGCCGCTGTCGCTGGCTTGCGTCGTGATCGTGGCGGCGGTGCTGCAGATCACCGGTTGGGGCCCCGCGCCCTGATGGCGGGTCAGGCCGGCCTGATCGGAGCCCTGATCGGCTTCGTCGTCGGCCTGATCGAGTATCGGCTCGTCACGGGCGTTGTCGTCGGCGCGTTGCGCCGCACCGACAGCTCGCAGACGCAGGCCGAGAAGGATGATTACGAACGGCGCATCCGCCTGTTGAAGGCGGCGGTGCTGGTGGTGTCGGTGGGCGGCCTGCCCATCGTCGGTTACTTTATCGGCCGGGCCTTGTTCGGCTGAGACGAGAGAAGGACGAGACGGATGTCACTCGCGCAAGCCGCCAAGGGACTGCTCCTCAAGGAGTTCGTCGGCGCGTTCGCCTTGTCGATGCGTTACTTCTTCAAGCCGAAGGCGACGCTGAACTATCCCTTCGAGAAGGGCGTGCTCTCGCCGCGCTTCCGGGGTGAGCATGCGCTGCGCCGCTATCCGAACGGCGAGGAGCGCTGCATCGCCTGCAAGCTCTGCGAGGCGATCTGCCCGGCGCAGGCGATCACGATCGAGGCCGGCCCGCGCCGCAATGACGGCACCCGCCGCACGACGCGCTACGACATCGACATGACCAAGTGCATCTATTGCGGCTTCTGCCAGGAGGCCTGCCCGGTGGACGCCATCGTCGAGGGGCCGAATTTCGAGTTCGCCACCGAGACGCGCGAGGAGCTGTTCTACGACAAGGACAAGCTGCTCGATAACGGCGCCCGCTGGGAACGCGAGATCGCGCGCAACATCGCGATGGATGCGCCGTATCGCTGAGGATTGCGGTCCGTCGCGCGGTTGTCGCGCTAGGCGGGCCTGACTATAGACGCTCCAAACTGCGGCGGGACTCGGGCCCGCCGCTTGATGAAACGAGGGCCGCCCGCGAGGGCGGAAAGGCTGGCGAAGATGAATGCCGCAGCGGCTTTCTTCTATCTCTTCTCAGGCGTCACCATCGCCTCGGCGCTGATGGTGATTTCGGCGCGCAACCCGGTGCATTCGGTGTTGTTCCTGATCCTCGCCTTCGTCAACGCGGCGGGCCTGTTTCTGCTGCTCGGGGCCGAGTTCCTGGCGATGCTGCTGGTCGTCGTCTATGTCGGCGCCGTCGCGGTGCTCTTCCTCTTCGTGGTGATGATGCTCGACGTCGACTTCGCCGAGCTGCGCCAGGGCTTCCTGCAATACCTGCCGATCGGCGGCCTGATCGGCCTGATCTTCGCGGTCGAGCTGCTGCTGGTCGTCGGCGCCTGGGTGATCGACCCGCAGATCGTGCGCGCGCCCGTCGCCGCGATCCCGGCGGGCGTCACCAACACCGCCGCGCTCGGCCAGGTGCTCTACACGAAGTACATCTACTACTTCCAGGCGGCCGGCCTCGTGCTGCTCGTCGCGATGATCGGCGCGATCGTGCTGACCCTGCGCGACCGCAAGGGCATCAAGCGCCAGGATATCCCGACCCAGAACGCCCGCACCAAGGCTGCGGCGATGGATGTGAAGAAGGTGCCTTCGCGCGCCGGCGTTCCCGAGGAGATGGCGTGATGGTCGGGCTTGGATCTTACCTCGCGGTCGCCGCGATCCTGTTCACGCTCGGCGTGCTCGGCATCTTCATCAACCGCAAGAACGTCATCGTCATCCTGATGTCGATCGAGCTGATCCTGCTCTCGGTCAACCTCAACTTCGTCGCCTTCTCGAGCTTCCTGAACGACATCGTCGGCCAGGTCTTCGCCATGCTGGTGCTGACGGTCGCCGCCGCCGAGGCCGCGATCGGGCTCGCCATTCTCGTCGTCTACTTCCGCAACCGCGGCACGATCGCGGTGGAAGACATCAACATGATGAAAGGCTGAGCGCGGCAACGCGCCCGTAACCTGCCATGTATCAAGCGATCGTCTTCCTCCCCCTGATCGGCTTCCTGATCGCCGGCCTGTTCGGCCGGCTGATCGGCGCGCGCGCCTCGGAGATCGTCACCACCACGCTGCTGCTGATTTCGGCGGCACTGTCCTGGGTCGCCTTCGTCCAGGTCGGCTTCGGGCACGGCACCACCCGCGTCCAGGTTGCGACCTGGCTCGCCTCGGCCGACCTGCGCGTCGACTGGGCCTTCCGCATCGACACGCTGACCGCGGTGATGCTGGTCGTGGTCAACACCGTCTCCTCGCTCGTGCACCTCTATTCGATCGGGTACATGCACGAGGACCCGTCGCGGCCGCGCTTCTTCGCCTATCTGTCGCTGTTCACCTTCGCCATGCTGATGCTGGTGACGGCCGACAACCTCGTGCAGATGTTCTTCGGCTGGGAAGGCGTCGGTCTCGCCTCTTATCTGCTGATCGGCTTCTGGTACCAGAAGCCCTCGGCCAATGCCGCGGCGATCAAGGCCTTCGTCGTCAACCGCGTCGGCGATTTCGGCTTCCTGCTCGGCATCTTCCTGGTCTTCGTGCTGACCGGCTCGGTCGCCTTCGACAGCATCTTCCCGCAGATCGCCGGCCTGACGGAGCGCAGCTTCCGCTTCCTCGGCTATGACTGGAACGCGCTGACGCTGACCTGCCTGCTGCTGTTCATGGGCGCCATGGGCAAGTCGGCGCAGTTCCTGCTGCACACCTGGCTGCCGGACGCGATGGAAGGCCCGACCCCGGTCTCGGCCCTCATCCATGCCGCGACCATGGTCACCGCCGGCGTCTTCATGGTGGCGCGCCTGTCGCCGATCTTCGAATACGCGCCGGTCGCGCTGACCGTCGTCGTCGTCATCGGCGCCACCACCGCCTTCTTCGCCGCCACCGTCGGCCTGGTGCAGAACGACATCAAGCGCGTCATCGCCTATTCGACCTGCTCTCAGCTCGGCTACATGTTCGTGGCGATGGGCGTCGGCGCCTACTCGGCCGGCATCTTCCATCTCTTCACCCACGCCTTCTTCAAGGCGCTGCTGTTCCTTGGCGCCGGCTCGGTCATCCATGCGATGCACCACGAGCAGGACATGCGGAACATGGGCGGCCTGCGAAAGCACATCCCGCTGACTGCTGCGGCGATGACGATCGGCACGCTGGCTCTGACCGGCTTCCCGCTCTTCGCCGGCTACTTCTCCAAGGACGCGATCATCGAGAGCGCCTATGCCTCGGTGGCGCATGGTGGCTTCGCCAGCTCCTACGCCTTCGTGCTGCTGGTCGTCGCCGCGCTGATGACCTCGTTCTACTCCTGGCGCCTCTACTTCATGACCTTCGAGGGCGCCCCGCGTTGGGGCGGCCACGGCCACGGTCACGATGACCACGCGCATGGCCATGGGCACGACGATCACGCCCACGCAGCTCATGGTCACGACGATCATGGTCACGGTCACGATCATACGCCGCATGAGAGCCCGCTCTCCATGCTGATCCCGCTCGCCGTGCTCTCGCTCGGTGCGCTTGCGGCCGGCTACGTCTTCAAGGAGGCGTTCATAGGCCACGACTACGAGCACTTCTGGAAGGCGGCGCTGTTCACCGGCAAGGACAACCACATCCTGCACGCCATGCACGAAGTGCCGAAATGGGTGGTCTGGTCGCCCTTCGTCGCGATGCTGCTCGGCTTCCTGCTGGCGCTCTACATGTACGTGCTGCGCCCGGACGTGCCCGGCAAGCTCGCCGCCGCCAACCCGGTTCTCTACAAGTTCCTGCTCAACAAGTGGTACTTCGACGAGATCTACGACTTCCTGTTCGTGAAGCCGGCGATGTGGCTCGGCCGCTTCCTCTGGAAGAAGGGCGACGGCGCCGTCATCGACGGCTTCGGCCCGGACGGGGTCTCGGCCCGCGTCGTCGACGTGACCAACCGGGTCGTGCGGCTGCAGACCGGCTATGTCTACCACTATGCCTTCGCCATGCTGATCGGCGTCGCCGGGCTGGTGACCTGGTACCTCATGGCCCGCGGGTGAGATGATGTTCGGCTTCGGTATCCTCACCGGTCTCCTGGTCCTGCCGCTGGTCGGCGCCGCCTTCATCCTGGCGCAGCGCGGCGACGAGGCTTCGGTCAATTCCAACGCCCGCTGGGCGGCGCTGATCGCGACGGTCGCGACCTTCATCCTGGCGCTGATCGCCTGGGGCCGCTTCGACTCGGCCAATCCCGGCTTCCAGATGGTCGAGAGCCATGCCTGGGTCTCGGACATCATCAAGTTCAAGCTCGGCGTCGACGGCTTCTCCTTCCCCTTCGTGGTCCTGACCGCCTTCCTGATGCCGTTCTGCATCCTGGCGTCCTGGACCTCGGTCGAGAAGCGGGTGCGCGAATACATGGTCGCGTTCCTGATCCTCGAGACGCTGATGATCGGCGTCTTCGTCGCGCTCGACCTCGTGCTGTTCTACCTGCTGTTCGAGGCGGGCCTGATCCCGATGTTCCTGATCATCGGCATCTGGGGCGGCAAGCGCCGGGTCTACGCCTCCTACAAGTTCTTCCTCTACACGCTGCTCGGCTCGGTGCTGATGCTGCTCGCCATCATGGCCATGTACTGGAACGCCGGCACCACCGACATCCCGACGCTGCTGGCGCACAAGTTCCCGGTCCAGATGCAGCCCTGGCTCTGGCTCGCCTTCTTCGCCTCCTTCGCGGTGAAGATGCCGATGTGGCCGGTCCACACCTGGCTGCCCGACGCGCACGTCGAGGCGCCGACGGCCGGTTCCGTCATCCTGGCGGCGATCCTGCTGAAGATGGGCGGCTACGGCTTCATCCGCTTCTCGATCCCGATGTTCCCGGACGCCTCGGCGATGTTCGCGCCGCTGGTCTTCGCGCTCTCCGTCATCGCCATCATCTACACCTCGCTGGTGGCGCTGATGCAGGAGGACATCAAGAAGCTGATCGCCTACTCCTCGGTGGCGCATATGGGTTTCGTCACCATGGGGCTGTTCACCCTGACGCCGCAGGGCATCCAGGGCGCGATGTTCCAGATGGTCAGCCACGGTCTGGTCTCGGGCGCGCTCTTCCTTTGCGTCGGCGTGATCTACGATCGCATGCACACCCGCGAGATCGCCGCCTATGGCGGCCTGGTGAACCGCATGCCGCTCTATGCAGTGGTGTTCATGATCTTCACCATGGCCAATGTCGGCCTGCCCGGCACCGCCGGCTTCGTCGGCGAGTTCCTGACGCTGATGGGCGCCTTCAAGGCCAATCCCTGGGTATCGTTCCTGGCGACCACCGGCGTGATTCTGTCGGCGGGCTATGCGCTCTGGCTCTATCGCCGCGTCGTCTTCGGCGAGCTGGTGAAGCCCGAACTCAAGGACATCACCGACCTCAACGCCCGCGAGATCGCGATCTTCGTGCCGCTCGTCCTGCTGACGATCTGGTACGGCATCGCGCCCGGCACGATCCTCGACGCCTTCGCGGCGCCGACCGAAGCCCTCATCAAGAACTATCAGGCCGCCATCACCGCCGCGAAGACGGCGATGTTGGCAGTCCAGTAAGGCTGCTCCGATGACCACCTTGCCCGCTTTCGGTCCGGCCCTTCCGGAAATCGTCATGGCGCTGGGCGCCATCGCCATGGTGCTCTACGGCGCGATCCAGGGCGAGCGCTCGACGCGCACGCTCGAGATCGCGGCGCTCGCGCTTTTTGCGCTGGCGCTGGTGCTGGTCCTGCGCGGCGAGGGTAAGGTCGTCACCTTCAACGGCGCCTTCATCGCCGACGGCTTCGGCCGTTTCATGAAGGTGCTGACGCTGATCGGCGCCGCTGCCGCGATCGTGCTCTCCGCCGATTTCCTGCGCCGCGACGGCGCCATGCGCTTCGAGTTCCCGATCCTCGTCGTCCTCGCCACCATCGGCATGATGATGATGATCTCGGCCAGCGACCTGATCGGCCTCTATGTCGGCCTGGAACTGCAGTCGCTCGCGCTCTACGTCGTCGCCGCCTTCGACCGTGACAATCCGCGCTCGACCGAGGCCGGCCTGAAGTATTTCGTCCTCGGCGCGCTGTCCTCGGGCATGCTGCTCTACGGCTCGTCGATGGTCTATGGCTTCACCGGCACGGTGAGCTATGCCGGCATCGCCGAGGCGGTGAAGGGGGGCCATCCCGGCATCGGCCTGATCATCGGCCTCGTCTTCGTCGCCGCCGGCGTCGCCTTCAAGATCTCGGCCGTGCCGTTCCATATGTGGACGCCGGACGTCTACGAGGGCGCCCCGACCCCGGTCGCGGCCTTCTTCGCCTCGGCCCCGAAGATGGCGGCGATGGCGATGACCGTGCGCATTTTCGTCGGCGCCTTCCCGGGCGCGCTGCACGACTGGCAGCAGATCATCGTCTTCATGGCGATCGCCTCGATGGCGCTCGGCGCCTTCGCCGCGATCGGCCAGACCAACATCAAGCGACTGCTCGCCTATTCGTCGATCGCCAATATGGGCTACGCGCTCGTCGGCCTCGCCGCCGGTACACCGGCCGGCGTCCAGGGCGTGATGACCTATATGGCGATCTATCTCGCCACCACGCTTGCCGCCTTCGCCTGCGTCTTGATGATGAACCGCAATGGCAAGCCGGTCGAGGAGATCGGCGAGCTCGCCGGGCTGTCCCGCACCAATGGCTGGATGGCGTTCGCGATGTCCATGATGATGTTCTCGCTCGCCGGCATCCCGCCGCTCGCCGGCTTCTGGGCAAAGTGGTACGTCTTCCTCGCCGCGATCGAGGCCAAGCTCTACGTGCTCGCCGTGGTCGGCGTGATCACCAGCGTCGTCGGCGCCTACTACTATCTGCGCATCGTCAAGGTGATCTATTTCGACGACGCCAAGCCGGCCTTCGACAAGGGCGACGCCGGCGTGCGCGGCGTGCTGCTGATCTCGGCGCTGTTCGTGCTGGTGCTGTCCCTCCTGCCGGCGCCGCTGTTCGACTCCGCTGCCGCGGCGGCGAAGTCGCTGTTCTGATGCTCCGCCGTCATTCTCGGGCGAAGCGAAGCGCAGACCCGAGAATCTCAGGACGAGTAGCTGGATTCAGAGATGCTCGGGTCAAGCCCGAGCATGACGATCTGTGAGAACGGCATGCTGAGCGAATCCGCCCGCGCCGCCGGTTATCGCCTGATCGTCCGCGACGAGGTCGCCTCCACCATGGAGGAGGCACGCCGCGCGCTGGGCGAGGGCGATCCCGGGCTGCTCTGGATCGTCGCCAAAAGCCAGAATGCCGGCCGCGGCCGGCATGGCCGGCACTGGGGCTCGCCGCCCGGCAATCTCTACGCCAGCCTGCTGCTGGTCGCGCCTTGCGAGCCGGCGCTCGCGCCGCAGCTCGGATTCGTCGCGGGCCTTGCACTCCACGATGCGGCGGCGAGCGTGACTGGACTTTCCGCTCCGACGCTCGCCCTGAAATGGCCGAACGACCTGCTCATCAGCGGAGCCAAGACCTCGGGCCTGCTGCTCGAGGGCGAGAACCGGGCAGGGCGCTTCAACGTCGTCATCGGCTTCGGCGTCAATATCGCCTCCTCGCCGGAGGGGACGCCTTATCCCGCCACTCACCTTTCCGCGCATGCAGCGGAGGCGAATGTCGAGCGCTTGCTGGCGGCTCTGTCGGATGCCTGGCACAAGCGCTTCTCGGCTTGGTCGCTGCCGGGCGGTTTCGGCCCGATCCGCGCCGCCTGGCTGGAGCGCGCCGCCTATCTCAGTGAGACCATCACCATGCGCCTGCCGGAGGGGCCGGTCTCCGGCCGCTTCCTTGGCCTCGACGCCTCCGGGCGGTTGGAGCTTGAAGCCGCAGGCGGCCGGCGCCTGATCGATGCCGGCGATCTCTATTTCGGAGACCGCACTTGAATGTGATCGCCTCCCGCCTGAAGAGTGTCTTTGGGCAGGTGTCGGGAAGCAGGTGATAATGATGCGGACGGGGTTGGCGATCGCGGCTCTCGCGGCAACCGCAGGTGTGCTCGACGCCAAGGCCCAGCCGCTGACCCTCGAGGCGCTGTCCGGCTATTCGATCGTCTCCCGTCATGAGGAGATTCTCGATTTTCCCAATGGCCGCTCGGTCCGCCAAGTCTGGAACGACCGCGTCTATTTCTCGACCAAGGGGCGTATCTTCCACAAGTTCAATCTCGACAGCGACCATGCCGCGTCGGGCCGCGCACTTGAAATGATCGGTGGCGAGCAGGGGAAGCTAGGGACCTTCCGGTGGGGCGGCGACGGCATTACCCGGCAATGGCGCAATCCGCGCGGCGGAGTGGGCCACCAATCCTTCCACATCACCGGCCGTGGCGGCATCTATGCTTGCCGGTTGTCCCTTGAACGCGTCGGCATGATGTTGACGGCTCGCCCGATCAGCCAGCGTTGCACGATCGTCAAGGGGAACGCGCTGGAAGCAGGTTAGGGGCAGGGTCGCGGACCTCAACCCTTTGGAAAGCCGGAATGCGGTTGCGCAAGCTGGAGGCGGGCCGCCGGCCGTGCTAGTTCAGCCCGCCGCCGCCTTTTTCGTGTGATCGGCTCATTCCTTCGCACTTTCGATGTCAGGATAGCCAGTGACCCGTTCCAGCGACCAGCTCGTCTTCGTTCCGCTCGGCGGCCTCGGCGAGATCGGCATGAATGCCGCGCTCTACGGCTTCGGGCCGGAAAAGAAGCGCAAATGGATACTGGTCGATTGCGGGCTCTCCTTCGCCGGACCGGAGGCGCCCGGTGTCGACATCGTCCTGCCCGACCTCAGCTACATCATCCAGGATCGGGCCAACCTGCTCGGCATCGTCATCACCCACGCCCATGAGGACCATATCGGCGCGCTCGCCGCGCTCTGGCCCTCGCTGCGCGTGCCGGTCTGGTGCACGCGCTTCGCCGCCGGCCTGCTGGCGACGCGCCGACTGTCGGAGCCCGGCGCGCCCAAGGTCGAGATGAATATCGTCGCCCAGGGCGGGCGCTTCACGCTCGGCCCCTTCGACATCGAGTTCGTCCCGGTCGCCCACTCGATCCCGGAATCGAACGCGCTCGCGATCCGCACGCCGGCCGGCCTCGTCGTCCACACCGGCGACTGGAAGATCGATCCGACCCCGCGCGTCGGCCTGCCGACCGACGAGGCCCGCCTGCGCGAGCTCGGCGAGGAGGGCGTGCTGGCGCTGATCTGCGACTCCACCAACGTCCTGCGCGACGGTATCAGCCCGAGCGAGGCCGATGTCGCCGCCAAGCTGAAGGAACTGGTCGCCTCGGCCCCGAACCGCGTCGCCGTCACCACCTTCGCCTCGAATGTGGCGCGCCTGCGCGCCGTCGCCGAGGCGGCGATGGCCAATCAGCGCGAGGTCGTCGTCGTCGGCCGCGCCATGGACCGCGTCATCGACGTCGCCCGTGAATGCGGCTTTCTCGACGGCATCCCGGCCTTTCGCGGCGTCGAGACCTATGGCTACCTGCCGCGTGACAAGGTCGTCGCACTGGTGACCGGCAGCCAGGGCGAGCCGCGCGCCGCGCTCTCGCGCATCGCCGCGGACGATCACCCCGAGATCGCGCTGTCGCCGGGCGACCGGGTGATCTTCTCCTCGCGCACCATTCCCGGCAACGAGAAGGCCGTCGGCGCCATCCTCAACCGCTTGGCGCGCGACAATATCGAAATCATCACCGACCGCACTCATCTCGTGCATGTCTCCGGCCACCCCCGGCGCGAGGAGCTGGCGCGGCTCTATGGCTGGCTCAAGCCGAAGATCGCGATCCCCGCCCATGGCGAGGATCAGCACCTGACCGAGCACGCCACTTTCGCCCGCAGCCTCGGCGTCAAGCATGTGCTGCGCGCCGGCAATGGCGATGTCGTTGCGATCGCCGAGGACGGGGCCCGCAAGCTCACCGAGGTCCAGCATGGCCGGCTCTATCAGGACGGCGAGCTTCTGATCGGCGCGCTCGACCGCACCATTCCCGAGCGCCGCAAGCTCTCCTTTGCCGGTGTGATCTCGATCGCGGTCGCGCTCGACGAGAAGGGCGAACTCGCCGGCGACCCGGAGATCGCGCTGATCGGCCTGCCGCTTAGCGCCAAGGACGGCACGCCCTTCGACGATATCGTCGCCGATGCGGTCGAGGACCTGATCGAGGGCCTCCCCAAGGGCAAGCGTCGCGATCCGGAGGCCCTGCGCAACGCGCTCGAACGCGGCGTGCGCGCTGCGGTCAACGAGGAGTGGGGCAAGAAGCCGCTGGTGAACGCGCTGGTGATCACGGTGTAGGATCGGGCATATCGCCCGCTGAACGCTGGGCCTGAACGGAGTCTTTGCATGATCGGACGCCTCAACCACGTCGCCATCGCCGTGAAGGATCTCGCCGCCTCGACCGCGCTCTATCGCGACACGCTCGGCGCCCGCGTCTCGCAGCCGCTGCCGCAGCCCGAGCACGGCGTCACCGTGGTCTTTGTCGAGCTGCCGAACACCAAGATCGAATTGCTGGAGCCGATGGGTGCCGACTCGCCGATCGCCAAGTTCCTGGAGCGCAATGCCGACGGCGGCATTCATCACATCTGCTACGAGGTCGACGACATCCTCGCGGCGCGCGACCGGCTGAAGGCGCAGGGCGCGCGCGTGCTCGGCTCCGGCGAGCCGCGCATCGGTGCCCATGGCAAGCCGGTGCTCTTCCTCCATCCCAAGGATTTCTGCGGCACGCTCGTCGAGCTGGAGCAGGCCTGAGCCATGACCTCGCAGATCGCATTCTTCGGCGAACCCGAGGCCGGCTCGCCGCGCCCGTTCAGCCTCGCCACGCGGGCCGGCGGCCTCGTCTTCGTCTCCGGCCAGTCGGCGCCGCATGAGCCGGCCAAGGGCATCGTGCGGGGTGAGACTCCGGCCGAGCAGGTGCGGCAGGCGCTGGCGCATGTCGCCGCCATCCTGAGCGAAGCGGGCAGCGGTCTCGACCGCGTCGTGCAGATGACGATGCTGATCACCGACCCCAGCGACTACGCCGCCTGCAATGCTGAGTATGTGAAGCATTTCCCCAATGGCTTGCCGGCTCGGCACACGGCGCGTTTCGGCGTGCCGACCGAAGCCAAGGTCGCGTTCGCGTGCATTGCCCTGGCCGGGGAGGGCAGGTCGTCATGACGATCGGCGGCGGGCTCGCGGTCTATTTCGTGATCTGGTGGACGGTGCTGTTCGTGACGCTGCCGTTCGGCGTGCGCAGCCAGGCGGAAAGCGGCGAGGTCGAGAAGGGTACAGATCCCGGCGCGCCGGTCCTGCCGGGCCTGGCCAAGAAGGCGGTCGCGACGTCGATCATCGCCGCCATCGTCTTCTGCATCGTTTGGTATATTTGGACACAGCTCGATATCTGAACAGTGTTCAGTGGGGCGTAGCGTATAGACCAAAACAAAAGGCAAGGCTTGCGCCTTGCCTTTGGAAGTCTGTTTTTTACCGCAGTATCGGCGCGCCATTATGTATGCGCACTCATATACTGGACGGCTGTTTGTTCCTCCCGAGACCTGGTCCGCGGCGCCCGGAAAACGGTCGGGCGAGCCCAGCGCTGAACTGATTAGCGGATCGCCATTATGTTGTCACCTGTTTAGGCAGCTCGCGATCGAACTTTTTGCAAAATTATTCCAGTTTGCTCTTGTGCGGTGCAACATTGTTCGCCGTGCGCGATTCAGCGCCTTGTTCCAGTCATAGGATGTCGTTACCTCGCAGCCTCAGATGCGCCGGGCCGTTCCGGCGGTCAGGAGAGGTTTTTCGATGCTTCGCACCACGCTCGCCGCCCTGGCACTTACCGCTTCGATCGGCCTGGCTCAGTCCCAAGCTTTTGCCCAGGCGCCGGCACCGGCCAATCTCGATCCGCAGAACACCCTGGTGCTCGACACCAAGGACGGGCGCGTCACCATCCGCCTGCGGCCGGACCTCGCGCCCAAGCATGTCGAGCAGATCAAGGCGCTGACCAAGCGCGGCTTCTATGACGGCATCGTCTTCCACCGCGTCATCGACGGCTTCATGGCCCAGACCGGCGATCCGAAGGGCGACGGCACCGGCGGCTCCGACCTGCCGAACATCCCGGCCGAGTTCACCCCGACGCCCTATAAGGTCGGTTCGGTCGGCATGGCGCGCTCGCAGAGCCCCAATTCGGCCAATTCGCAGTTCTTCATCTGCTTCGAGGGCTGCGGCTCGCTGACCGGCCAGTACACCCTGTTCGGCGAGGTCGTCTCCGGCATGGATGCCGTGCGCAAGATCAAGAAGGGCAGCAGCGCCAATAACGGCTCGATGAGCGGTCCCGACAAGATCATCCGCATGCGCCTGCTGGCGGACGCCAAGTAAGTCCATGCGCCGCCCGCGCGTGCCTGCGCTGACGCTTCTGCTTCTGGCCTCTGCCGGCGGCACGGCGCTGGCGCAGGACACGCGCGATCTCGGCCTGCCGCCGGCCTCCGGCTTCCAGAACCCCGTCCTGCCGCCGCCATCTGGCTCGCAGAACCCGGTGTTGCCGCCGCAATCGGGCCAGCGCTACATGCCCAGCATCGGCGGTCCCTTCGGGGAGGGCGCGCGCCGCCCGGTCGTGCCGTCGCCGACGCCCGGCGTCGATCGCGGCGTCATCGGCACCGTCAATCCCGAGACGATAGGCCTCGGCGAGGACACTGTCGACCGGCTCGACCAGATCGGCCCGGCGCTGCGGCACTGCTGGAAGCCGCCGGCGCTTCAGGCTGGAGACAGCGCGGCCGCCAGCGTCCGCTTCAGCTTGCGCCGTGACGGCACGCTCTTCGGTCAGCCGCGCGTCACCTGGGAGATGCGGCGTTCGCCGCCTGGCTTGCGCGAGCGTTTCACCGATTCCCTGATGCGCGCCGTGCGCGATTGCACGCCGATGAGGTTGTCGCCGGGGCTCGGAGGGAGTATCGCAGGCCGCCCGATTACCATCCGCTTCTTCGGCCGCGTGCCGACCAACGAAAGATCAGTCTGATGTCGCTCGACCCCGAGAACACACTCGTCATGGAGACCACCAAGGGCCGCGTGGTGATCAAGCTGCGTCCGGACCTCGCTCCCAAGCATGTCGAGCGCATCAAGCTGCTCGCCCGCGAGGGCTTCTATGACGGCATCGTCTTCCACCGCGTCATCGACGGCTTCATGGCGCAGGTCGGCTGCCCGCATGGCACCGGCACCGGCGGCTCGAGCTATCCGGACCTGGCCCAGGAGTTCAACGCCGAGCCGCATGTCCGCGGCATCTGCTCGATGGCCCGCGCCCAGAACCCGAATTCGGCCAACAGCCAGTTCTTCATCGTCTTCGACGACGCACGCTTCCTCGACAAGCAGTACACGGTCTGGGGCCAGGTCGTGGAAGGCATGGAGAACGTCGACAGGATCAAGCGCGGCGAGCCGGTGCGCGATCCCGATTCCATCGTGTCGCTGAAGGTGCAGGCGGACGCCTGAGGCGTTTCCACGCGTGTTGAATACAGTCATCCCGGGTCGACTTGGTCGGCCCGGGATGACTTTTTAGGATCGGTCCATGGACGTCGGTCTCTTTGATTTCGATCTGCCCGAGGAACGCATTGCGCTGCGGCCCGTGAGTCCGCGCGACGCAGCGAGGCTGCTCGTCGTCCGCCCCGACGCGCCCGAGCCTTTCGAGGATCGCGGCATCCGTGACCTCGTCGAGCTGCTGCGGCCGGGCGATGCCCTGGTGCTGAACGATACCCGCGTCATTCCCTCGCGGCTCTGGGGGCGGCGCTATCGCGGCGAGGCCTCGGCCCGCATCGAGATCATGCTGCACAAGCGCGAGGCGGATGATCGCTGGCGCGCCTTCGCCCGTCCGGCCAAGAAGCTCGCGGTCGGCGAGACGATCGTCTTCGACAGCGAGGGGGCGGGCAATGCCTGCGAACTCGCCCGGCTGCAGGCCGAGGTCGAGGACAAGGGGGAGGGCGGCGATATCGGTCTGCGCTTCTCGCTGACCGGCCCCTATCTCGACGAGGCGATCGCGCGGCTCGGCGAATTGCCGCTGCCGCCCTACATCGCCGGCAAGCGCGCGACGGACCAGGCCGATGCCCGCGACTACCAGACGACCTATGCCCGCGAGGAAGGCGCCGTCGCCGCCCCAACGGCAGGTTTGCACTTCACCCCGGAGCTGTTCGCGGCGCTGAAGCAACGCGGCGTCTCCAGCCATTTCGTCACGCTGCATGTCGGCGCCGGCACCTTCCTGCCGGTCAAGGCCGAGGACACCGACGAACATCGCATGCATGCAGAATGGGGCACGGTCAGCGCCGCGACCGCAGATGCGCTCAATGCGGTCAAGGCCGCCCGCGGGCGCATCGTCGCCGTCGGCACGACCTCGCTGCGGCTGCTCGAAAGCGCGACGGCTGAGGACGGCGTCATCCGGCCGTTCTCGGGCGACACCGCGATCTTCATCACGCCGGGCTATCGCTTCCGCGCCGTCGACCTGCTGATGACCAATTTCCACCTGCCGCGCTCGACGCTGTTCATGCTGGTCTCGGCCTTCGCCGGTCTCGACCTGATGAAGCGCGCCTATGCCCACGCCATCGCCGAAGGCTATCGCTTCTATTCCTATGGCGATGGCAGCCTGCTCGAGCGGGCTGGCTGATGGGGAAGTCGCCGGGCTGGCGTGAGCGTCTTCGCAGCGCCAGGCAACTGCTGCGCGGGGCCGGTGTCACGCTGCTCGGCCGAGGCGACGATGCGGTGGTCTGCAGCTTCTGTGGCAGGGACAGGCATGTAACCGGATGTGACATTGTCGCGGGACCGGGCGTCGCCATTTGCGAGAGCTGTGCCTCGCTTGCCGTCAGCTATGCGCATTCCCAGAAGCTCGGACCTGTGCCGGAAGGGCGCACGGGCGATGTTGTTGCCATGTTCGAGTTTCCGGCGACGCTGCTGCCGCCCCATCGCGTCAGCCTGGATGACGATCTGGCCTCCTGCGCGGGCGAGCTGTCCTGCGAGCTGATCTCCTGGGGCTATTTCTGCGGCGAGGGCAGAGTCGGTGACGGGCTCTCCGTGCACATTCACGCCCCGGCCGGTGCCAACCTTCCGCTCCTGCGCGAGAGTTTCCGGCGGCTCTATCTCGGCGATGCGCTGGACTGAGCGCCGGCGCCCCTTCCTTCACTTGGCCGGCAGCGGCGGCACGCCCTTCTGCCACTCGCCCCAATTGCCGACGATGTGATCGACGACGCGCGAGCCGACCGCCTCGACATTGGCGACGGTTTCGGCGAAGCCGCCGGCCGTCTGGCCCGGTGCCGGGTCGAGATGCTGCAAGGTCGTCTCGTTCGGGTTGCCCTGGTCGAAATTGACCGCGCCGCGCAGGCTGAGAATCCGGTCGGTGCCGAACTGGCGCTTGATCACCAGCGTGATCGCCGCCGCCTCCATTTCGGTGATGACGTAGTCGTCGGCGCCGTAGAGCTTGGCCATGTACTGCGCCTCCTTCGACAGGCCGGGGCCGTGGAAGAAGGTGTCGCCGGTCATGTGCGTGCCGGTCTGGACGGAGGGCGCCGCCCGCGCCTTCTCGTCGGGATAGCGCTGGCGGTACTGCTTCGCCGACTCCGAATCCTGCAGGTTTACGCCGGCGCTGAGCCGCGTCGCCCAGCCGACCAGCGCCGGGTTGAGCTTGAAGACCCGGTATTCTTCATAGCCCTTGCGCGGCATGAACACCGGCTCGCCCGGCTTGCCTTCCTCCGGCGCCCAGCGATGGCCGAGATCGTAGTCGACCAGCCATGTGCCCCAGGAAACGTCGCCGATCGTGCCGCGCGAGGGCGGCGTGCCGGCGACGCCGGTGATGAGGAAATAGGCCTGCGAGAAGTCGTAGTCGGGATCGAGCAGGATCGCCTGCATCGAGGAGGAGGAGTTGACCTTGCCCATGCCGAGGACCGCGCCGCAGACACCGTCGCCATCGCAATAGACCGGCTTCAGCGCGCCGCGCGCCTCGTGCGGCTGGCTCTTCTGCCAGTAGCGCTCGTACCAGTGCTGGAACTCGCCGGCCCGGTCGCCGGTATTGGCGCCGATTTCGAACATCGAGGCGACGAAGACCTTGACCTTGGTCGGCGCCGCCATCGCGGTGCCGCCCGCGCCGAGCGGGGCGAGGCTGAGAAGGACTGCTGCGAGCCCGCTGGCGATCCGGTTCATGGCGCTCTCCCTGGCGCTGCGAGATGGAGCAGCTCTGCAGCTTGCATGCCACCGCGGGGTGATCAAGCCGATCGCTCACGCGGTTTCCGGCGGCCAGGCATCACCGCATCTCGTCCGTTCCGGCTCGCATTCCGCCGGCAAAGGTGCTACCCGGCAGGCGAAGATCAATTCGAGGCGTCATGTCCGATATTTTCCGCGAGATCGACGAGGAGGTCCGCCGCGACAAGGCGACCGCCATCGTCAAGAAGTATGGCAATGTCTTCATCGCCATCGCCGTGCTGGCCGTGGCCGGCGTCGCCGGCTGGCAGTTCTGGCAGCAGCAGGAGCGCAAGAAGGCCGAGGCCGTCGGCGCGAAGTTCGAGGAGGCGGTGCGCGCCTCGCGCGACAACAACGCCAGCGCCGCCGAAGCGACGCTGGCCGAGCTCGCCGCCAATGCGCCTGCAGGCTACCGGCTGCTCTCGCGCTTCCGCCTCGCCTCGGAGGTCGGCAAGCGTGATGCGGCTGCCGGCGCGACCGCCTTCGACGCGATCGCCAACGACGCCTCGCTCGACCAGTACCATCGCGATCTCGCCCGCCTGCGCGCCGGCCTGCTGCGCGTCGACATCCTGCCTTATGCCGGGCTGCGCAAGGAGCTCGAGCCGCTGGCGACGCCGACCGGGCTCTGGCGCCATTCGGCTCGCGAATTCCTCGGCATTTCCGCGCTCAAGGCCAATCTCTTCGAGGATGCCGGGCGCTGGTTCGACGCCGTCGTCGCCGACCCGCAATCGCCGCAGGTGCTGCGCCAGCGCGTCGAACTCTATCTGACATTGGTGCGCGGCGGTCCCGTCGCCATCAAGAACTGACATCGGGCGCCGCCAACCAAGGCGGTAGTCCCTCAGGCTTGGGTCTCAGACCGGACAGTGGGACCACTATCCGGACGAGGCCCGATGCTGCATTAAAGACGGATCATGAGCGCCACCATCGCCATCGTCGGCCGGCCCAATGTCGGCAAGTCGACCCTGTTCAACCGGCTCGTCGGCAAGAAGCTCGCGCTCGTCGACGATCAGCCCGGCGTCACGCGCGATCGCCGCGAGGGCGATGCCAGCCTCGGCCATCTCAGCTTCACGGTGATCGATACCGCCGGCCTCGAAGAAGCCGACAAGGATTCGTTGGCGGCGCGCATGCGCGCCCAGACCGAGACCGCGATCGGACAGGCCGACGTCGTCCTGTTCATGATCGACGCCCGTCTCGGCCTGACGCCCATGGATCACACCTTCGCCGAGCTGGTCCGCCGCTCCGGCAAACCGGTCATCCTGCTCGCCAACAAGGCTGAGGGGAACAAGGGCAAGGACGGCGTCTTCGAATCCTACTCGCTCGGCCTCGGCGACCCCGTGCCGTTCTCGGCCGAGCACGGCGAGGGCACGGCCGACCTGCTGGAGGCGCTGGCTCCCTACATCGCCGACGAGCCCGAGGAGGACGAGGAGGAGGCCTGGGCCGATGTCCCCGCCGAGGCCCCGTCCGATGAGGACGTCGATCCGAACCGGCCACTGCGCGTCACCATCATCGGCCGCCCGAACGCCGGCAAGTCGACGCTGGTCAACCGGATGATCGGCGAGGAGCGCCTGCTGACCGGGCCCGAGGCCGGCATCACCCGCGACACCATCTCGGTCGAGTGGGAGTGGCGCGGCCGCCCGGTGAAGCTGTTCGATACCGCCGGGATGAGGAAGCGCGCCCGCATCGACGAGAAGCTGGAAAAGCTCGCCGTGGCGGATTCGCTGCGCGCCATCCGCTTCGCCGAGGTCGTCGTCGTGCTGCTCGACGCGACCATCCCCTTCGAGAAGCAGGACCTGACGCTGGCCGACCTGACCGAGCGCGAGGGCCGCGCCGTCGTCATCGGTCTGAACAAATGGGATCTCGTCGCTGACAAGCAGGGCTTGCTCGCCGAGCTCAAGGAGAAGGCGCATCATCTGCTGGCGCAGATCCGCGGCGTCGAGATCGTGCCGCTGTCCGGACTTGCCGGCGACGGCATCGACCGGCTGATGCAGGCGGTGTTCCGTGCCTATGAGGTCTGGAATCGCCGCGTCTCGACCGCGAAGATCAATCGCTGGCTCGAAGGCGTGCTCTCGGCCCATCCGCCGCCGGCTGTCGCCGGCCGGCGCATCAAGATCCGCTACATGACGCAGCCCAAGGCGCGGCCGCCGACCTTCGCGCTGTTCGGCAACCAGCTCGAACATCTGCCGGTGTCCTATCTGCGTTATCTGACGAACAACCTGCGCGAGGCCTTCGAGCTGCCGGGCACGCCCGTCCGGCTCCATACCCGCGGCGGCAACAACCCCTACGACAAGGCTAAGGGCTGATGCTGGAGACCGTCAGCGCGCTCTTTCTGCGCGCCGACGGGCGGGTGCTGCTCGGCCTGCGCGCTTCCTGGAAACGGGCCTGGGCGGACCACTGGGACGCGATCGGCGGCCGGGTCGAGGCGGGCGAAGAACTCGAAGCCGCGCTCATCCGCGAATGCCGCGAGGAGGTCGGGCTGGCGCCGCAGACCTTCCGGCTGATGCTCTCGGCGCAGGAGCGTTTCCCGGAGCGGAATGGCGCGGCGCTGCACCACATCTATGTCGTCTCGGGCTGGGAGGGCGGCGAGGCGCAGAACCTCTCCGACGAACATGTCCGGATCGGCTGGTTCTCGCTCGACGAGATGGCCGCCCTGCCGAACCTGACCGTGCCCGACCTGATCGCGGTGGTGCGCGAGTATGCAGCGGCGTGAAAGCGCGCGTCATGCTCGGCTTGACCCGAGCATCTCATGACGGAAAGGCGCTCTTGTCGGCCTGAGATTCTCGGCTCTGCGCTTCGCTTCGGCCGAGAATGACCGCGTCTGCTAGGCCGGCATCTGCGGCGTCAGCACCTTGCCCTGCGGGAAGTCGAAGATCTTCCCGGTTTCGCTCCAATCCGGCGCGGCGATTGCGACCAGATGCGGCGCCAGATCCTCCGGCGTCTTCAGCGTCATCGGATCCTCGCCCGGCATCGCCTGGGCACGCATGCGCGTACGCAGCGGGCCGGGATTGACGAGCATGACGCGCAAGGGCGTATTGCGCGTCTCGTCGGCATAGCTGCGCGCCATCGCCTCCAGCGCCGCCTTGGAGACGGCATACGGCCCCCAATAAGCCAGGCCCTTATGCGCTGCGCCGGAAGACAGGAAGATCGCTCGGCCGGATTCCGAGGCCTTCAGCGCCGGCTCGACCGATTTCAGCAAGCGCCAGTTGGCGCTGACATTGATGTCGAAGACATCGGACCATTCCTTGGAGCTGACATGGGTCAGCGGCGCAAGCGGGCCGAGGATGCCGGCATTGGCGAGCAGGATGTCGAGCCGGCCCCAGCGCGCCAGCAGGGCCGGGCCCAGCTTCTCGATCGCGGCGGCATCGGCGAGGTCCGCGGGCACAAGAGTCGCGCTGCCTCCGATCGCCCGGATCTCGTCGTCGAGCTCCTCCAGCGCGCCGGTGGTGCGCGCCAGCGCGATCACATGCGCACCGGCGTGAGCGAAGGCGAGCGCCGCGGCACGACCGATGCCGCGCGAGGCGCCGGTGACGAGCGCGATGCGCCCTTCCAGAGGCTTGGTCATCGAAGTCCCGTCGAAAGGCTCAGCCGGCTTCAGCCAGCAGTGACATCTGCTGCTTGGCGCTCTCGCCGACCACGTCGGTCAGCGAGGTCGGATAGTCGCCGGTGAAGCAATGGTCGGTGAATTGCGGCCGGGTCGGATCACGCCGCTCATGGCCCATCGCCTTGTAGAGGCCGTCGACCGAGATGAAGGCGAGCGAATCCGCGCCGACGAACTGGCGCATCTCCTCGAGCGAATGGGTCGCCGCGAGCAGCTTCGCCTGATCCGGCGTGTCGATGCCGTAATAGTCGGGATGGGTGATCGGCGGCGAGGAGATGCGAAAATGCACCTCGCGTGCGCCGGCCTCGCGCATCATCTTGACGATCTTCAGCGAGGTTGTGCCGCGCACGATCGAGTCGTCGACCAGCACGATGCGCTTGCCCTCGACCACGCTGCGATTGGCCGAGTGCTTCAGGCGCACGCCGAGCTCGCGCACCTTCTGGGTCGGCTCGATGAAGGTACGGCCGACATAGTGGTTGCGGATGATGCCGAGCTCGAACGGGATGCCGCTCGCCTGGGCATAGCCGAGCGCCGCCGGCACGCCGGAATCCGGCACCGGCACGATCACGTCGGCCTCGGTCGGGGCCTCCAGAGCGAGCTGCGCGCCCATCGCCTTGCGGCGTTCATAGATGCTGCGGCCCTTCACGATCGAATCCGGCCGGGCGAAGTAGATGTACTCGAAGATGCAGGGTCGCTCGGCCACAGGCGGGAAGGGCTTGTGGCTCTCGATTCCCTGCTCGGAGATGACGACGACCTCGCCATTCTCGATCTCGCGCACGAACTTGGCGCCGATGATGTCGAGCGCGCAGGTCTCGGAGGTCAGGATCGGGCAGCCATTGAGGTCGCCAAGCACCAGCGGCCGGATGCCGAGCGGATCCCGGGCGCCAACCAGCTTCTTGTTGGTGATGCCGACGAAGGCATAGGCGCCCTCGATCTGGCGTAGCGCATCGATGAAGCGCTCGATGAACTTGGGCTTGCGGCTGCGCGCGACGAGATGGAGCAGCACTTCGGTGTCGGAGGTCGACTGGTAGATCGCGCCGTCGCGGACGAGGTTGCGCCGCAGCGTCAGGCCATTGGTCAGGTTGCCGTTATGGGCGACCGCGAAGCCGCCGCCATGCAATTCGGAGAACAGCGGTTGGACGTTGCGCAGGATCGTCTCGCCGGTGGTCGAGTAGCGGACATGGCCGATCGCCTGCTTGCCCTTGAGCTTCTCGATCACGCTGGCATCGGAGAAGGCGTCGCCGACGAGGCCAAGCTGCCGCTCGGTGTGGAAGCGCTGGCCGTCGAAGGAGACGATACCCGTCGCTTCCTGGCCGCGATGCTGCAGGGCGTGCAGGCCGAGCGCGGTCAGCGCCGCGGCGTCCTCGTGGCCGAAGATGCCGAAGACGCCGCACTCCTCGCGCAAACGGTCGGCGTTCGGATCGAACACGGCGTCGGCATCGTGGATCAGGCTCATCGCAAGGCTCCATCGCGGCTTCAATAGGTTCTCCGTTCGGCCAAGGGGGCCGAACGGAGAGAATCTGCCAACTACTTGTTCGAGCCTTTCATCATCGCAAGAACGGGTGCCGTTTTTGTGATGAGGCTTGGCTCGTGTTCCAGTCAGGGTCGGCGCTGAGCCGGGGCGGGCGTCGCGCCGGTGGTCGCCGGAGCGGTCGAATCGATCACGCGCTGCAGCGCCTGCCTGTCGGTCGCGGGCGCCTGGGTGCGGCGCTGCGGATCGGCCGGGGCGGTGCCGCCGGCCGGCGGGGCGGCGCCCGGCGTGCGCGGCTCTTCGGCCGGTGCCTCGGTCGGCTCCGCCTGCTTGGGCTGCAGCAGCTTCTTCACGAACTCGGAATCGATGTCCTGCGGCAGCATCGTCAGCAGGCTGCGGCCGGTTTCCTCCAGCAGGGGCTTGGAGCGCGAATCGCGCGCCCAGGCCGGCTGCATCTTTTCCGGCACCAGCGCGGTGAAGAAGAGGTAGCCGACCACGGCGAGCAGCAGGCCGCGGGCGGCGCCGAAGACGAAGCCGAGGGTACGGTCGAGCGCACCGATGCGCGAATCGAGCACGAAGTCGGAGATTCGCGCCGTGATCAGCGAGACGACGATCAGCGTGCCGAGGAACAGCGCCGCGATCACCGCGACCAGGGCCACGGTCTTGTTCGGGATATGCTGCTGCGCCAGCGGCAGCAGCTGCGGGTGGAAGATCCAGGCGACGACGGCAGCGGCGGCCCAGGAGGCGATCGCCAGCACTTCGCGCGTCAGCCCGCGCACGGCGGCGAGCAAAGCCGAGATCAACACCACGCCGATGACGACGAGATCGAGAATGGTCACAGGCATGTCAGGGCCGCTTCGCTGCAAAATCGGGGCCGGCACGCGACAAATGGATGGGCCGGGCGGGTTTTGCTATACCCGCTCGCGCGCCGCACGTCACCCATGCAGTCGGCTCATTTTGCACTGCGATAGCCGGATTCTGCCAAGTTATCCAAGCTGATCGCCGAATCCGTCCGTCGCCTCTGATATCGAGACGATTTTACCGGTCGGCCTGCGGAGCGCGTGGACCGGAGCGGGCTCGCGGGGCGCTCGCTGCGATTTCGGCGACGAGTTCGCCGACATGGCTGAGGCGCCGCAATCTCAGGCCGTTGCCGTCGCCGATATCGGCGCCCGCCGCAGGCAGGACGGCGCTTTCGAAACCGAGCTTGGCGGCCTCGCGCAGCCGCGCGGCCGCAACCGAAACCGGCCTGATCGCGCCCGACAAGGCGATCTCGCCGAAATGCACCGCGCCCGAGGGCAGGATCGCGCCGGTCAGCGAGGAGACGAGCGCGGCAGCCACGGCAAGGTCGGCAGCCGGCTCGCCGACGCGCAGGCCGCCGGCGACGTTGAGATAGACGTCGTGCTGGCCGAGCTTCAACCCGCCATGCGTCTCCAGCACCGCCAGCACCATGGCGAGGCGGCTGTTCTCCCAGCCGACCACGGCGCGGCGTGGCGTGCCGAGCGCGCTCGGGGCGACCAGGGCCTGGATTTCGACCAGCACCGGCCGCGTGCCCTCGATGCTGGCCAGCACGGCGGCACCCGGTGCATCCTGGTCGCGCCCGGCGAGGAACAGGGCGGAGGGGTTACCCACCTCGGAAAGGCCGGCACCGGTCATCTCGAAGACGCCGATTTCGTCGGTCGCGCCGAAACGGTTCTTCTGGCCGCGCAGGATGCGGAAGGAATGGGTGCCTTCGCCTTCGAAGGACAGCACCGCGTCGACCATGTGCTCGACGACACGCGGGCCGGCGATCTGGCCGTCCTTGGTGACGTGGCCGACCAGGATCAGGCAGGCGCCGGAGGTCTTGGCATAGCGGATCAACGCCTGGGCCGAGCCGCGTACCTGGGTCACCGTGCCGGGTGCGCTCTCGACCTCGGAGGACCACATCGTCTGGATCGAATCGATCACCACCAGGGCAGGGCGCTGGCCTTGCCCAAGGGTCGCAATGATGTCCTCGATATTGGTCTCGGCGGCGAGATCGACCGGCGCCTCGGCGAGGCCCATGCGCTGGGCGCGCAGGCGGACCTGACTGGTCGATTCCTCGCCCGAGACATAGACCACGCGCCGGCCGGTCATCGCCATGGCGGCGCAGGCCTGCATCAGTAGCGTCGACTTGCCGATGCCGGGATCGCCGCCGATCAGCAGCACGGAGCCTGGCACGAAGCCGCCGCCGGTGACGCGGTCGAGCTCGCCGATGCCCGAGACGATGCGCGGTGCGTCCTGCGTCTCGCCCTTCAGGCTCTCCAGCGCGAAGATGCGGCCCCGCGCCCGTCCGCCCGAGGGCGCACGGCCGCCACCCGGAACCGGCGCTGCCTGAGCCTCTTCGGAGAGCGACGACCAGGTGCCGCAGGAATCACATTTGCCCTGCCAGCGATGATAGACCGCGCCGCAGGCCTGGCAGATATAGGTCGGTCCGCGCTTGGCCATTACAGCCCGACATAGTGCCGCTCATGGCGGCGGCCGAGGCTGGTCAGGATCTCGTAGCCGATCGTCTTGGCTCCGGCGCCGACCGCCTCCAGGTCGAGCTCGCCGCCGATCAGCGTCACGGCTGAGCCGCGTTTGGCCGCCTCGGCCGGCGCCTCCGAGACGTCGATGATGATCAGGTCCATCGAGACCGTGCCGACAAATGGGCAGCGCACGCCGCCGACCAGGGCCGAGCCGCCCTGCGAGCGATCGGTCCAGCTGGCATTGCGCGGATAGCCGTCGGCATAGCCCAGGCAGATAGTGGCGAGCTTGCGACGGCTCTTCGCCGTCCAGGTGCCATTATAGCCGACCTGCGTGCCGGCCTCGACCTCGCGCAGCTGGAGGATCTGCGCCTCCAGCCCGACCACGGGCCGCATCGGGTTGGGTTTTCCGGGCGTCGGATTGCCGCCATAGAGCGCATAGCCCGGCCGGGTCAGCTGGTAGGAGGGGCAGCCCGGCAGGAAATGGCCGGAAGAATTCAGCAGCGAGGCCGATACGCCGGGAAAGGCGGCGGCGATTTCGGCGAAAGCCGAGATCTGCCGGGCATTGGCCGGGTCGTCGATCACTTCCGACGCCGCGAAATGGCTCATCACCAGCCCGATGCCGGCGGCGGCAATCACCCCGCTCTTCTCGCGCGCCAGGTCGAGGCCTTCGCCCGGCCAGAGCCCGAGCCGGTTCATGGCGGTATCGACATGCAGCGCCGCCGGCCTGACCTTGGCGCCGCTCTGCCGGAAGCCGGCCCATTCGAGCAGCTCCTCATGCGAGCCCAGCACCGGCGAGAGATCGTGCTCGGCGTAAGCACCGCCGGTCTCGGGCGCGAGGCCGTTGAGCACATAGATCGTCGCGTCTGGGGCGACAGCTCGGGCGCGTATCGCTTCCGACAAATGCGCGACGAAGAAGCTCTTGCAGCCAGCCTTGGCCAGTGCAGTGACCGCCGGCTCGATGCCGATGCCATAGGCATTGGCCTTGACCACGGCGGCGGCTTCCGTGCCCGCACGTTGCTTCAGCATCCGCCAGTTCGCGACGAGCGCGGCGAGGTCGACCGTCAGGATGGCGCCGTGGCCGGCATTCTCGGGCGTGTCGAAGGGGCTCATTCGAGGCGCTCCGGTAGATGTGCGTCGTCGGCGCGGTCGGAGAAGCGCGTCACATCGGCGTCGAATTGCAAGGCGACGGTTCCGGTCGGGCCGTGGCGCTGCTTGCCGATGATCAGCTCGGCGAGCCCGTGGGCCGCCTCCATCTCCAGCACCCACTTGTTGTGCTCGTCAGTGCCCGGTCGGGGCTCCTTGCCCTTGAGATAATACTCTTCGCGGTAGACGAACATCACCACGTCGGCGTCCTGCTCGATCGAGCCGGATTCACGCAGGTCCGAGAGCTGCGGGCGCTTGTCGTCGCGGTTCTCGACCTGGCGCGAGAGCTGGGAGAGCGCGATGATCGGGACGTTGAGCTCCTTGGCCAGCGCCTTAAGGCTGGTGGTGATCTCGGTCAGCTCCTGCACGCGGTTCTGGCCGGCCTTCGACGAGCCGGAGAGCAGTTGCAGGTAGTCGATGAACAGGACGTCGAGCCCCTTCTGGCGCTGCAGGCGACGGGCGCGGGCGACGAGCTGGGCGATCGAGATGCCGCCGGTCTGGTCGATATAGAGCGGCAGCTTCTCGATCTGGGCCGCGACGTCGGTCAGCCGGGCGAAATCGGCCTCGGTGATGCGGCCCTGCCTGATCTTGTAGGAGGAGATGCCCGACTGCTCGGCGACGATACGCGTTGCGAGCTGGTCGGCCGACATTTCGAGCGAGAAGAAGCCGACGATGGCGCCGTCGACCGATTTGATCGAGCCGTCCTCCTGGCGTTCGCCGCGCCAGGCCTTGGCCATGTTGAAGGCGATGTTGGTGGCGAGCGAGGTCTTGCCCATGGCCGGGCGGCCGGCGAGCACGATCAGGTCGGAACGCTGCAGGCCGCCCATCCGCGCGTCGAGGTCGCGCAGCCCCGAGGAGATGCCGGAGAGGCCACCGGCGCGCTGGAAGGCACTCGCCGCCATGTCGATGGCAAGCCGCAGCGCTCCATCGAATTTCTGGAAGCCGCCCTCATAGCGGCCCTTCTCGGCGAGCGCGTAGAGCTTGCGCTCGGCGTCCTCGATCTGCTCACGCGGCGCCATGTCGACCGGCGCGTCATAGGCGACGTTGACCAGTTCCTCGCCGACGCCGATCAGCTGGCGGCGGACGGCGAGGTCGTAGATGGTCCGGCCATAGTCGGCGGCATTGATGACGGTGGTCGCCTCTGCTGCGAGCCGGGCGAGGTATTGCGGGGCCGTGATGCCGCCAAGGTCGATCTCGCCGACGAAGGTCTTGAGCGTGATCGGCGTCGCGATCTTGCCCGCCCGGATCATGCTGCTCATCAGCTCGAAGAAGCGCCGGTGCAGCTCCTCGAAGAAGTGCTCGGGCTGAAGGAAATCCGAGACCCGGTAGAAGGCGTCGTTGTTGACCAGGATGGCGCCCAGCAGCGCCTGCTCCGCCTCGATATTGTGCGGCTGGACGCGGAAGTTCGCCTCGTGACTGGTCTCGAGGCGGGTGACGAGGGCGGTGGCGCTGGACATGGCTCTGGATAGGTCAATGCCGATGAGTCATGAACCTGAACAAAATAAGAACGAAATGAATAGCACCGAGTCGGCCCCGCTGTCCACAGCGTACGAAAAAGGGCGCCGTGTTGCCACGGCGCCCATTGACTCGTGCAAGCCTCTGAAAGGGCTCAGCGGTCGTCGTCGCCGGCTTCGGCCAGGGCCGCGCCGACCTCGAGGCCGAGATCGTCGAGGTCGAACTCCTCGCGGGCGGTGACGTTCTCGCCGGCGGCCTGGCGCTGGGCCTCTTCGGCCGAGCGGGCGACGTTGACGGTCACGGTGACCGAGACTTCCGGGTGCAGCACGACCGGGATGGTGTGCAGGCCGAGCGTCTTGATCGGGGTGTTGAGCGTGACCTGGTTGCGGTCGACGGTGAAGCCCTCGGCGCCCAGCGCCTCGGCGATGTCGCGGGTCGAGACCGAGCCGTAGAGCACGCCGGACTCGCCCGACTGGCGCAGGATCACGACCGTCTGGCCGTTGAGGCTCTCGGCGACCGATTCGGCCTCGCGCTTCAGCTCGAGGTTGCGGGTTTCGAGCTGGGCGCGCTGGGTCTCGAAGCGCTTCTTGTTCTCCTCGGTGGCGCGCAGGGCCTTGCCGCGGGCGAGCAGGAAATTGCGGGCATAGCCGTCGCGGACACGGACGGTCTCGCCCATCTGGCCGAGCTTGGCGACGCGTTCGAGCAGGATCACTTCCATGGTTTTTCTCCTTTGAGTTTCGTGAATAGGCGTTGGTTCAGGCAGCAGGCGACGCCGGCGGCTTGCGCCGGCGAAGGTCGATCAGCGCGTCGGCGATGCCGAGCAGCGCGAGGAACGGGAAGACGGTGATCAGCATGACCACCAAAGCGAGATAGATCGCGAACAGGGTCGGCGTCCGCCAGGCCTTGCCGCGGCTGAGATCGTGCACGGCGGCGAGCCCGGAAAGGCCGAAGGCGGCGATCAGCGCGCCCGCCAGGGCCGCGCCGGCAAGGCCGATGAAGCCGCCGACGAGGCTCAGCAGGATGCCGCCGATAAGCCCGGCGACGGCCTGCGCCGGCAGGCGCGTCGAGGGAATGAAGGGCCAGGGCCGCGGCAAACGGCCGGAGAGCTGCACCGCCTTGGCCGCCAGCCAGAGATTGGCGACGATCATCGGCACGAAGGAGGCGCCGGCGGCGGCCGGCACCAGGGCGGCGAGCCGGGCTGCAAGCTCGCCGGCGTCGACGCCGTTCGGCAGCCGCACCACCGGGCCGATGCCCTGGCCGCCCGTGAGCACGAGCTGCAGGCCATGCGTCATGACACGGTGATAGGTCTCGAAATCGGTCGAGATGGCGAGTGCGCCGCCGACGGTCACCAGTGTCGCGACGGCTGCGATCCAGACCAGCAGGCGCCCGAGCGGATACCATTCGCTGTTGCCCTGGCCTTCGCTGCGGGCGAGCAGGGCGAGATAAGCGATCCACCAGGCCGGCAGCGCCGCGCCGATGGCGAAGGCGAGCCCGAGCGAGAGTTTGAGAACGACGGTGACGGCGAGCGTGCCCGCGGCGACAGCCACCAGGCCGGCACGATGGTTCCAGCCGAGAGCGGCGATGAAGACCGGGAGCGGAGCGACATAGGACAGCAGAAGCGCCAGCGGCGATCCGGTGATCACCACTGTGAACAGGAGGGCTGAGACCAGCCCGGCGCCGATGCCGACGATGGGGAGCATATCCGTCCTGCTGTCCCGCTGCTCGCAAGGTCCTTTTGGACCGGCAGGGTGAGAGGCTCTCGCCTCAACATACCAGACGGGTTTTCACCGCCTGGCGACTCAGAAGCATCGGCCCGAAAGGTGGAAACCGGTTTTCGGAGAAGCCGATGCTATAGGCTTACGTGAAATCGAAAGCCCGGCGGCGCTGGGCGCCGCCGGGGAAACTCTCATCCGCTCAGCGGATGACGTAGGGCAGCAGGCCGAGGAAGCGGGCACGCTTGATCGCCTGGGCGAGCTCGCGCTGCTTCTTGGCCGAGACGGCCGTGATGCGCGACGGCACGATCTTGCCGCGCTCGGAGATGTAGCGCGAGAGCAGGCGCACATCCTTGTAGTCGATCTTCGGCGCGCCCTCGCCCGAGAACGGGCAGGACTTGCGGCGGCGGAAGAAGGGGCGGCGGGCGCCGGCGGATGCAGTCGACATGCTCAGGCCTCCCCAGCGGTCTCGGTGGTCGCTTCGTCTTCACGACGCGGGCGCTCGCGGCGCGGGCCGCGGTCGAAACGGTCGCCGCCCGGACCACGGTCGAAGCGGTCGCTGCGCTCGTCGCGGTCGCGCTTCTGCAGCATGACCGACTGACCTTCCTCGAGCTCCTCGACGCGGATGGTCATGAAGCGCAGAACGTCCTCGTTGATACGCATCTGGCGCTCCATCTCGGCGACGGCCGCGGCGGGAGCGTTGATGTTCAGCAGCGAGTAGTGCGCCTTGCGGTTCTTCTTGATGCGATAGCCCAGCGACTTCACGCCCCAGTACTCGACCTTGGGGACGGAACCGCCATTCGCCTCGACGATGCCCTTGAACTGCTCGACAAGGGCCTCGACCTGCTGCGCGCTGACATCTTGCCGCGCGAGCAGAACGTGCTCGTACAATGCCATGATTGGCCTTTCTTCGTTCACCGGTTTCGTCCGACGCGGAGCCCTCCGAGCCCTGGATAAAGGCCCGACAGGATTTCTTCGAAGGCGGAGACACGGGACGGCGGCCCTTCGACGAGGAGCCTACGAAACGCTTCCTTGTGGGAATCGCCTCGCCGTCCGTTCAGCCTCCGGCCGAACAAACCGAGGCGGTCGTTACAGCGAGGCAGGCCATCATGCAAGCGGAAAACACCGCAAAAAGCTGATGCAAGTCGACTTTCGTCGCGTAAACGCCTTGACTTGGCCGGCTGCACGGTGCGACTGCGCCCCAACTTGTTAACCAAGCATCGTTTTAGGACCATTGCGACATGGCGACGGCTTTCATCTTTCCAGGGCAGGGTTCGCAGGCGGTCGGCATGGGCAAGGCGCTCGCCGAAGCCTTTCCGGTTGCGCGTGCGGTCTTCGATGAGGTCGATGCCGCGCTCTCGCAGAAGCTCTCCACCTTGATGTGGGAAGGCCCGGGCGAGGAGTTGACCCTGACCGCCAACGCCCAGCCGGCGCTGATGGCGGTGAGCCTCGCCGCGATCCGCGTGCTCGAGGCCGAGGCCGGGCTTTCGCTCAAGAACGACGCCGCCTTCGTCGCCGGCCATTCGCTCGGGGAGTATTCGGCGCTGGCCGCTGCCGGCACCTTCTCGATCAGCGACGCGGCCCGTTTGCTGCGCATCCGCGGCGACGCCATGCAGAAGGCGGTGCCGGCCGGCGAGGGCGCCATGGCGGCGCTGCTCGGCGTCGAGCTCGACCAGGCCCGCGCCATCGCGGCCGATGCTGCCGAGGGCCAGGTCTGCCAGGCGGCCAATGACAATGGCGGCGGCCAAGTCGTGCTCTCCGGGACCAAGGCGGCGGTCGAGCGGGCGATCGCGCTCGCCGGTGAGCGCGGTGTGCGCCGCGCCATGCTGCTGCCGGTCTCCGCACCCTTCCATTGCGCGCTGATGCAGCCGGCGGCCGAGGCCATGCAGGCGGCGCTCGCCGAGGTTTCGATGCAGGCGCCCGTCGTGCCGGTCATGGCCAATGTCGGCGCCGCCCCGCTCAGCGATCCCACGGCGATCCGCGCCTCGCTGGTCGCCCAGGTCACCGGCACCGTGCGCTGGCGCGAATGCGTCGAGGCGATGGCAGCCGCCGGCGTCACTCAGTTCTACGAGGTCGGCTCGGGCAAGGTGCTCGCCGGCCTGGTCAAGCGCATCGCAGCAGGAACGACCGCGGCGTCGATCGGCACACCCGACGACATCGCGGCTTACAAGGCCCAGAAGGGCTGACCGGTTACCAAAACCGGGGACAAGGGAGGCATCATGCTCGATCTGACGGGAAAGAAGGCGCTGGTCACCGGCGCCACTGGCGGCCTCGGCGGCGCGATCGCGCGCCGGCTCCATGCCCAGGGCGCGACCGTCGCCTTGTCCGGCACCCGGGTCGAGGCGCTGGAGGCTCTGGCGAAGGATCTCGGCGAGCGGGTCGAGATCACGCCCTGCGACCTGTCGAACCGCGATTCGGTCGAGGCGCTGGTGCCGGCCGCCGAAGCCAAGCTCGGCGGCCTCGATATTCTCGTCAACAACGCCGGCGTCACCCGTGACAATCTCTTCATGCGCCTCAAGGACGAGGACTGGGATCTGGTCCTCGCCGTCAACCTGACTGCGGCCTTCCGGCTCTCGCGCGCGGCGGTGAAGAGCATGATGCGCCGGCGCTATGGCCGCATCGTCTCGATCGGCTCCGTCGTCGGCACCAGCGGCAATCCGGGGCAGGGCAACTACGCCGCCTCCAAGGCCGGTCTGATCGGCATGTCGAAGTCGCTGGCCGCCGAGGTTGCTAGCCGCAACATCACGGTCAACGTCGTGGCCCCCGGTTTCATCGAGTCGCCGATGACCGATGTGCTGAACGACAAGCAGCGCGAGGGCATCCTCGCCGATGTGCCGATGGGCCGGCTCGGGCAGGGAGCCGACGTCGCCGCGGCCGTGGCCTATCTCGCCAGCGAGGAGGCCGGTTACGTCACGGGGCAGACCCTGCATGTCAACGGCGGAATGGCAATGATCTGAGCTGGTTAGCTGGTCGTATTGATACACTTGAAGGTTTGAGCTGCGCTCTCGCCAGCCCATTACGAGTGTGTTAATGACCCAGCCGGCCAAGCGCCGATCGGTGTTCAGGGGACTTGACGCCGGCCCGGTTGTTGCGTTTGTGCAGCCATGAACTCCCGGCGTGGTCCGCCGTCAGGCGAAGGATCCGGGCCGGGAAATCAGTTTTCACCCACGCGTCGCTGCCAGCGGTGTGTTTTTGAGGTTTGAGGGAAAGACCCATGAGCGATGTCGCCGAGCGCGTGAAGAAGATCGTGATCGAGCACCTCGGCGTTGAGCCGGAGAAGGTTGTCGAGGGTGCCAATTTCATCGAGGACCTCGGCGCCGACAGCCTCGACACGGTCGAGCTGGTCATGGCTTTCGAGGAAGAGTTCGGCGTCGAGATTCCCGACGACGCGGCCGAGACGATCGTGACCGTCGGCGACGCGGTCAAGTTCCTGTCGAAGTCGGCCTGACAAGGCCTTGGCCCCGGCGCGCTTTCCGCGCGCCGGAGCTGAATTGAGGAAGACCGATGCGGCGTGTCGTCGTCACCGGACTGGGCATGGTGACCCCGCTCGGATGCGGGGTCGAGCCGAGCTGGTCGCGCATTTTGGCTGGCGAAAGCGGCGCCGGCCCGATCACTACTTTCGACGTCTCCGACCTGCCGGCCCAGATCGCCTGCAACATCCCGCGCGGCGACGGCTCGAACGGCACCTTCAATCCCGATGATTGGATGGAGCCGAAGGAGCAGCGCAAGGTCGACGACTTCATCGTCTTCGCCATGGCCGCGGCGACGCAGGCTCTGCGCGATTCCGGCTGGAAGCCCGAGAGCTACGAGGACCAGATCGCGACAGGCGTCGCCATCGGCTCCGGCATCGGCGGGCTGGGCGGCATCTACGAGGCCTCGCTGCTGCTGAAGGAGCGCGGCCCGCGCCGGCTCTCGCCGTTCTTCATCCCCGGCCGCCTCAGCAATCTCGCCGCCGGCTATGTCTCGATCGAGCACGGGCTGAAGGGCCCGAACCACGCCGTCGTCACCGCCTGTTCGACCGGCGCCCACGCCATCGGCGATGCGGCCCGCATGGTCGCACTCGGCGATGCCGAGGTCATGCTGGCGGGCGGTGCCGAATCGGCAATCAACCGCATCGGCATCGCCGGCTTCTGCGCCTGCCGTGCGCTCTCGACCGGCTTCAACGATACGCCCGAGAAGGCCTCGCGCCCCTATGACAAGGATCGCGACGGCTTCGTCATGGGCGAAGGCGCCGGCGTCGTCGTGCTCGAGGAGCTCGAGCACGCCAGGGCCCGTGGCGCGCGCATCTATGCCGAAATCGTCGGCTACGGCATGTCGGGCGACGCCTACCACATCACCTCGCCCTCCGAGGATGGCGACGGCGCCTATCGCTGCATGCAGGCGGCGCTGAAGCGCGCGGGTCTGCGTGCCTCGGATGTCGACTACATCAACGCGCATGGCACCTCGACGCAGGTCGGCGACGAGATCGAATTGCGCGCCGTCGAGCGCCTGCTCGCCAATGCGCCGAACCGGCCGGCCATGTCCTCGACCAAGTCGGCGACCGGCCATCTGCTCGGTGCCGCCGGCGCGATCGAGGCGATCTTCTCGGTGCTGGCGATCCGCGACCAGGTGGTGCCGCCGACGATCAATCTCGACAACCCGTCCGTCGAGACCGAACTCGATCTCGTGCCGCACAAGGCCAAGAAGCGGAAGGTCGATATCGCCCTGTCGAATTCGTTCGGCTTCGGCGGGACCAACGCCTCGCTGGTGATGCGCCGCCTCGTCGACTGAGGACAAGCGCGCTTTCGCCACAATTTTCGCTAGCCTGTCGCCGCCGTCGTGCCAGTATGCGGCCGGCATTGCCACTAGATCGGATCGACGCCGGTAGCGCCGGTCGCGATGTCAGGGAATCAGGCGAAAACATCATGAGTCAGCCGCCTCGCGTCGCGCCGCGGAGTCCCAACGAGGCGCTGAAGCCCGTCGCGCCCCCGGCCCCGCCGCCGAAGCAGCGCAAGCGCCGGCGCTCGCCCTTCATCGCCCTGCTCAGCGGGCTGTTCACGACGGTTCTGGTGCTGGCCGGCGCCGTCGGCGGCGGCATCGCCTATCTCGACAGCCGCAGCAAAGCTCCGGGCCCGCTCGCAGCCGATCGCGTCCTGATCATCCCGAAGGAGAACGGGGTGACGGAGATCGCCGACCTGCTGCAGCGTGAGGGCCTGATCGAGCATCCCTGGGCCTTCAAGATCGCGGCCTATACCTCCGGCAAAGCCGCCAGCCTCAAGGCCGGCGAATATCTGTTCAAGGCACGCGCCAGCCAGAAGGACATCCTCGACGTCATCGCCGAGGGCAAGGCGGTCGAGCATTCGATCACCATCCCCGAGGGGCTGACCAGCGAGCAGATCATTGCCCGCCTGCAGCAGAACGATCTGCTCGCGGGCGACGTCATCCAGGTGCCGCGCGAAGGCCAGATCCTGCCCGATACCTACAAGTTCCAGCGCGGCTCGACGCGTCAGGCCATCGTCGACCGGATGACGCGCGAACAGCGCCGTATCCTCAACGAGGTTTGGGCCAAGCGCCCGGCCGACCTGCCGATCAAGACACCGCAGGAGCTGGTGATCCTCGCCTCGATCGTCGAGAAGGAGACCGGCCGCGCCGACGAGCGGCCGCGGGTCGCCGGCGTCTTCATCAACCGGCTGAACCGCAAGATGAAGCTGCAATCCGATCCGACGATCGTCTACGGCCTCGTCGGCGGCAAGGGCACGCTCGGGCGCGGGATTAGCCGTCCCGAGATCACCCAGGCGACGCCCTACAACACCTACGTGATCGACGGCCTGCCGCCGGGGCCGATCGCCAATCCGGGACGCGCCGCGCTGGAGGCGGTCGTCAACCATTCGCGGACCAAGGATCTCTACTTCGTCGCCGATGGCAGCGGTGGTCACGCCTTCGCCGAAACCCTGGAGCAGCACAATCGCAACGTCGCGCGTTGGCGCCAGGTCGAGTCGGCCCGCCGCGAATCCGGCAAGCCGCCGGCGGATGGCGGCGTCGACCGGGCCGAGCCGCCGCCGGGGCCGGACCAGCGCACCGAGGCGCCCGGCGCCGGCCGCCCGGACAATCAGGCGGCGGACCAGTCCGAGCCCGAGACGTATCCTGTTCCCGGCAACCGCCGTGCGGCCGCCGGCCAGCCGGTTCAGGCCGGCGCGGCGAGCGGCCTGGCCGGCACGCGGGCGCGTGCCTTCGACGCCTCCGAAGGCACAGCCCGCGATCCGCTGCTGAACAAGAGCTTCGACCTCAACAGCCCCAAGCAGGTCCCGCAGCTGAAGCCCTGACCGAGCTTTCCACATCTGCCGCTTGTCGTCGCTGCCGGGCCTGAATAGGGTCCGCGCGCGTCGCGCATTCCGCTTGGCCGTTCCGGCCGAACGATCGGAATTCGCGCCTGCATGTCGTTGCGAGAAGGAAGACAGGCGCCGATGGCGATCGAAAGCATGACAGGGTTCGCGCGCGCGGCCGGCACCACCGGGGCGCATGCCTTCGCCTGGGAGGTTCGCAGCGTCAATGGCCGCGGCCTCGATGTCCGCGTCCGTGTCCCCACGGGGTTCGACAGCTTCTCGGAAGCGGCGCGCAAGCAGTTCTCGGCCGCCTTCACCCGGGGCACGTTGCATGTCAGCCTCGCCATCACCAGCGAAGCCGCGGCCCCGCGTCCGCGCATCAACCAGGAGGCGCTCGCCGCCCTGATCGAGGCCGCGAGCCAGGTGAAGCTGCCCGCCGGCATCGCTCCGGCGACGCTCGACGGTCTGCTGGCGATCCGCGGCGTGGTCGAGGTCTCCGAGGAGAGCAGCGATGCCTTGTCTGATCTCGAAAAGCCCGTGCTCGCGTCCCTTGCCGAGACGATCGCGGCGCTGAAGCAGGCGCGTCTCGCCGAGGGGCGGGCGCTCGAAGCCATCATCTGCGGCCATCTCGACGCCATCGCCCGCCTCACTGTCGAGGCCGAGGCCCATCCCGGCCGCAGCGTTGAAGCCATTCGCGCTCGCCTTGCAGGGCAGGTCGCCGCGCTGCTGGAAGCCAGCAATGCACTGGAGCCGCAGCGCCTGCACCAGGAGGCTGCGCTCCTGGCGGTGAAGTCCGATATCCGCGAGGAGATCGACCGGCTCCACGCCCATGTCGCGGCTTTGCGCGAACTGCTCGCCCAGGGCGGGCCGATCGGCCGCAAGCTCGATTTCCTGGCGCAGGAATTCGGCCGCGAGGCCTCGACACTCTGCGCCAAGGCCGGCGATCCTGGCCTGTCGCGGATCGGGTTGGAATTGCGCACGACGGTCGACCAGCTGCGCGAGCAGGTCCAGAACGTGGAGTGATGGCGATGGCCGATCTCATCCGCCCGGCCCGCCGCGGCCTCATGCTCATCCTCTCCTCGCCTTCGGGCGCCGGCAAGTCGACGCTGACGCGGACGCTGTCGCAGAAGGAGACCAATCTCGACCTGTCGATCTCGGTGACGACGCGTGAGCGGCGTCCCTCCGAGATCGACGGCGTGCACTACCGTTTCATCGAGCGTGAGGCCTTCGACCAGCTGCGCGAGCGTGACGACCTGCTGGAGTCGGCCGAGGTCCACGGCAATGGCTACGGCACGCCGCGCAAGCCCGTCGAGGCGGCGCTGAAGGCCGGCCGCGACGTGCTGTTCGACATCGATTACCAGGGCACGCAGCAGATCCTGGAGAAGGCGCGCGAGGACGTCGTCGCGATCTTCATCCTGCCGCCGTCGATGGCGGAGCTGCGCTCGCGCCTGGTTCGGCGCGCCGAGGATGCGCCGGAGGTGATCGCGCGCCGGCTCGCCAATGCCCGCGACGAGATCGCGCGCTGGAACGTCTACGACTACGTCATCATCAACGATGATCTCGGCGCCGCCTATGAGGCGGTCCGCTCGATCCTGGCGGCTGAACGCCTGAAGCGCAGCCGCGCCACCGGCATGCCAGCCTTCGTCGAGACGCTGCTGAACGAACAGGTCGGCTGAAACCCGGGTCGACTCAGTTCGGCTGAATGCCGGCTTCGCGGACCACCTTGCCCCAGCGCGCCATGTCGGCGGCGATGACCGCCGCGAGTTCGGCGGGCGTGCCGCCGATCGGGCGGGCGCCCTGGGCCTCCAGCGCCGCGACCAGGTCGGGCGCCTTCAGCACCTCGGCGATGGCCTGCTGCGTCTTCGCGACGATGGCGGCCGAGGTTCCGGCCGGCGCCATCAGCGCGTACCACGAGACCGCCTCCAATCCGGCGATCCCAGTCGCCTCGGTCAGCGTCGGCACCTGCGGCAGCGCCTTGCTGCGCTCGGGGCTGGCGACGGCCAGCGCCCGCAGCTGTCCGCTGTCGATCAGGGGCTTGGCGGTCGAGAGCTGGGCGACGATCATGGTGACGTCGCCGCGCAGCACGTCGGTCAGAGCAGGGGCGACGCCGCGATAGGGGACGTGCGTCATCTCGAAGCCGGCCGAGCGCGCCAGCAGTTCGGCGGCGAGATGGGCAAGGCTACCCGCGCCGGGGGAGGCATAGGTCAGCGATGCGGTCTTCGCCCGGCCGGCCGCGACGAGCTCGGCCATACTCCGGATCGGCGAGCTGGCCGCCACCACGAGCACGTTCTCGACGCTGGCCAGCTGCGAGATCGGTGAAAAATCCTTGACCGGATCATAGGGCAGGCTGGGGAAGAGGGCCGGATTGACCGCCGCATTCCCGATCGGCATCAGCGCCAGCGTGTAGCCGTCGGCTTCCGCCTTGGCGACGGCTGCCATCGCCGTATTGCCCTGGGCGCCGACGCGGTTCTCGACGATGACGGGTTGTCCCCAGCGCTGCTGCAGCTTCTCGGCAAAGATGCGTGCGAGCGCGTCGGGCGCGCCGCCGGCCGCGAAGCCGACGAGGATGCGGATCGGCTTGGTCGGATACTCGGCTTGAGCGAAGGCCTCGCGACCGGCTGCGCCGGAAATGGCGAGTGCTGCGATGACTTGCCGGCGATCGAGGCGCATGCTGAGCCCTTCCAGGTGGAGAATGCCCAGCCTAGCACGATGCCTGCCGCTACAGATGTGCAGCCAGCGCGTTGGCGAGCCCCACGAAACCGGTGACGGGAATCTCTTCCGCCCGGGCTGTCGGCGACAGTCCGGCTGCCTCGATCATCGCCGCCGGATCGGCGAGGACGGCCTTGAGGCTCTGCCGCAGCATCTTGCGGCGCTGGCCGAAGGCGGCGAGCGTCACTCGTTCGAGCAGGCGTCGGTCGCAGGGCTCCGGCCGCGGGCGCGGCACCAGCTGGACGATCGAGGAGGTGATCTTGGGCTGCGGCACGAAAGCGGTCTTCGGCACGTCGAACAAGATCTTCGTCTCGCAGCGCCAATTGGCCAGTACGGCGAGCCGGCCATAGGCGGCGCGCTGCTCCGCCGTCGCGACGATGCGCTCGGCGACCTCGCGCTGGAACATCAGCGTCAGCGATGACCACCAGGGCGGCCAGGGCTCGGCGCTGAGCCAGCCGACCAGCAGCGGCGTTCCGATATTATAGGGCAGATTGGCGACGATGCGGGCCGGGTTGCCGCCGAGCAGGTTGGACAGGTCGACCGCGAGCGCATCGCCGTCGACGACCTCGAGCCGTCCCGGATAATGGGCTGCGATCTCGGCCAACGCCGGCATGCAGCGCCGGTCGCGCTCGATGGCGATGACACGGCCGGCGCCGTTGGCCAGCAAGGCACGGGTGAGCCCGCCCGGCCCGGGGCCGATCTCGACCACGGTCTGGCCTTCGAGCGGGCCGGCGGCGCGGGCGATCCGGCCGGTCAGATTGAGGTCGAACAGGAAGTTCTGGCCGAGCGCCTTCTGCGCCATCAGCCCATGGCGCTCGACGACCTCGCGCAGCGGCGGCAATCCGTCCTGGGCGATGGCGTTGCTCACGCCGTCTCTCCGCGCTCGGCCGCAGCCATGCGGGCTGCCAGCCGCAGAGCCGCGCACAGGCTGTCCGGCCGGGCCATGCCCTTGCCGGCGATGTCGAAGGCGGTGCCGTGGTCCGGCGAAGTCCGGATGAAGGGCAGGCCGAGCGTGACGTTGACGCCCTCGTCGAAAGCGACCGTCTTGATCGGGATCAGAGCTTGGTCGTGATACATGCCGAGCGCGACGTCGTAGTTGGCGCGGGCGCGCGCATGGAATAGGGTGTCCGCCGGATAGGGGCCGCTCGCCTCGATGCCGAGCGCGCGCAACTGCTCGACTGCCGGCGCAACGATCGTGCCATCCTCCTTGCCGAGCGCCCCACCTTCGCCCGCATGCGGATTGAGGCCGCACAGCGCGAGTCGCGGTCGCGCGACACCGAAGCGGCGCTTGAGATCTGCGGCGGCGATCCGGCCGGTCTCGACGATCAATTCCGTCGTCAGGTGACCGGAGACGGCCCCCAGCGGGATATGGATGGTCACCGGAATGACCGCGAGATCCTCCGACCAGATCATCATTACCGGCCGCGGCGTCACCTCGCGTCCGCGCCCGGCGAGCTCGGCCAGGAATTCGGTATGGCCTGGGTGCTGGAAGCCGGCGGCGTAGAGCACGCTCTTGGCGATCGGATTGGTGACGAGCGCGGTGGCCCTGCCGGTCTCGACGGCGTCGACCCCGCGTTCGATCGCTTCGATCACGCCGGCGGCATTGGCAGGGTCAGGCTGTCCGGATTGTGCCGGCGAGCGATTGTCGAGCTCGATCACGGGTAGTGCAGCGGTGAAGCACGCCTCCGCTTCGCCCCAGGTGACACTGCGCAGCGGGACCGGGAGCCCAAGCTGTGCCGCGAGCCTTGAGAGCATCGCGATATCGCCGAGATAGGCGAAGGGCGGGATGCCCCGCTCCTCGCGCTGCCGCCAGGCGGCGAGCGCGAGTTCGGGGCCGACACCGGCCGGATCGCCTTGCGTCAGGGCGAGCAGGCGCGGCAAGTCCGCTCAGCGGCTGCTGGAGGCAACGCCGTCGCCGGTGCTGGTCGCGCCGAGATTCTGCGAATAGCTGATCTCGCCCAGCGTGCGCAGCTCCAGGCGGAACATCACCGTCCGCGTGTCCTTGGTCGAGCCGGCTTGCCGGTCCGCATAGGACTGCGAATAGGACACGTCGAAGATCGTGCACTCGTCCTGATAACGCAGACCCACCGATGCCGATGCCGTCTGGAACGGACCGGTATTCGGATAAATCGGGTTGGAGTACGAGGCCGGATACTGCTGGTAGAGCGCCAGAGCGTCGCGATAGCGCTCGCGGTCGTACTTGTACTTGTCGAGATCGAACAGCACGTTGCCGCGCACGCTCCAGTACTGGGCGAACGAGACGGATTGGCTGATGCTCAAGCCCTCGCGACGCCGCGTAATGCCCAGGTCCGGCTGTGGCTCGTAGCGGCTGTAGCCGATCGACGTCGACAGGAACTTGTAGCTGAACGTCGCCGAGGCGTCGGCGCGCTGCGTCTCGAAGGTCGATTCGTTGAAACGCCCGCCGGCCTGCAAGAGCAGGCCCTTGAACGGCTGGAACTGCGCCTTGGCGACATAATCGGAGCGGCGGGTATCCAGTCCCGAATTCAGCCCGGTGTTCACCAGATCGCCGCTGGCGTAGGAGTTGCGACCGCCGAGATGGTAGGACTGCCCGACCAGTAGATTGGCATAAGCCTCTTTGCCGAACGTACCACTATAGCGCAGGCCGACATTGGCGCGGCTGCCGCCCTCGACGCGATCGTAGCCGGAGAACTTGTTCCATTCGAACAGGTTGGTGTCGTCGAAGACCAGGCTCTGCGCGTCTTCATTGGCGACCCGCAGGCTGTTCGTCTCGTTCGGGCGGGCCACGACCTGCGCGACCGGCTCGATGATGTGCGTCCCCCAAGAGGTCGAGGCGATGAAGGGGAAACGGTACATCAGGCCGACCGCCGGCATCGCCCGGCCGAAGACCTCGTCCGAGGGATCCGCGATCGTGGCGACGTTGGTGTTGGCGTATTTAGTCGTGTTCGGGTTGATCGAGAACACGTCCGCCCTGACCGAGGCGTAAGGCGTCCAGACCTGGCCGATCGGGTCGATGAAATTGCGCCGCCAGTCGACCTCGGCGGTGGCGCGTGCGATCGAGCCGGCAAGGCCCGTCACCAAGCACTGGTTCTTCTGGTAGACCGCGCAACCGTCGAACAACGAGTAGCTCGGCGTCGCGATCAGATATCTCTGATCGTTCGGTGTAAGCGCCTTGTAGGAGGCCGCCTCGCGCGTGAGGTTGGTTATGTTGACAGTGAATGACAGCTCGCCGCCGATCATCGACGGCTTGTGGATTCGCTTGTTGTAGTCGACGACCGGTCCGACGATCGGCTGCTGCTTCTGCCAGTCATAATAGGTCAGCGGCTGGAAGTAATAGCCGCGCATGTCGAACCAGGCATCGGCGGTCTGGCCGTTGAGCGAGACGGTCGAGGTCGATTCCTGCAGATAGGTCGAGGCGGTGATGCTCTCGCTGCGGATCCGGTAGTTCTTGAAGAAGAACCGGTCGGTCGCGGCGGCGACATCCCAGCTGAAATTCCAGCGCGGGTTGAGGAACACCTTGCCGGAGGTCTCGACCGAACCGCGGAACTTGTCGTCGCCAGCGCCGAACGGGCTTGCCAGAAACGCCTTCTGGTCCTGCTGGAAGATACCGGCGGCGCGGATGTTGTACGAGCCGTTGACGAAACGGTGCCGCCATTCGGCCTGGCCGAGAAAGCCCTGGCGCGTCAGATAGGTCGGTGTCAGCGTCAGGTCGTAGTTCGGCGCGAGGTTGATGAAGTAGGGCAGGCTGAAGCCGTACCCCAACGCCGAGGTGTTGAGGAATTTCGGCGCCAAGAAGCCGGTCTTGCGCTTAACGGTCGCGTCCGGACCAGACATATAGGGGATATAGGCGATCGGGACGCCGGCGAACTCCAGCCGGGCCTCCTCGTAATAGATCATCTGCTCGGCCTTCTTGTGGATGATCCGAGCCGCGCGCACCTGCCAGAAGGGCGGGCGCTCGGGCTGGTCCACGCAAGGCTCGCAAGCCGTGTAGATGCCCTTGTCGAAGACGAAGACCTCGCCGTCGGTCCGCTCGGCACGCGGCGCCGAGAAGCGGGTCTTGTCGGTGTTCACCACGCGCAGCGAGTCGATAAAGCCGTCGCGGAAATCGTCGGTCAGGTTGAATCTGTCGCCGGTGATCACCGTGCCGTTGGATTCGGTGATGCGGGCATTGCCGGTCGCGACGACGCGCTTGCTCTGGCGGTCGTAGACGACGCGATCGGCTTCGATCGTGCGGCCCTGATAGAGAATCTGGACATCGCCGACCGCGGAGACGGTGTTGTTGTCCTTGTCGTAGACGAGCTCGCGCGCGTCGACGACCATGCGTTCCCCGGGCTTGCTGCCGGCCGGGGCTTGGGCATAGGCAAGGCTCGTCCAGCCGAGAACCGGGGCGAGTGTCGTCACCAGCGCGGTCGCAGCCGCAAGGCGCTTGATGCGTCTTACGCCGGAAGCCATGAACTCAATCCAAAATTAACCATAGCCACCGTATTCTCAGCCATCTTCCTGATGGAGGAGGGCAAGCGCGCCGAGCAGCGTGCCCACGATCGCGGGCAACCAAGCGGCCACCGAGGCATTGACGATCCCCGATGAGCCGAGCTCCTCAGACAACTGCGTCGCAACATAGAGCACGAACCCCGCCGCGACGCCACCTACCACCAATCTGGTCACACCACCAAACCGGAAAAATCTTAAGGAAACGGATGCCGCCACCAAGATCATGGCGATCAGTAGCAGCGGCCGTGCCTTGAGGGATTCATAGCGCAACTCGTAGCGCGTCGTATCGAGACCCGCCTTCTGGGTCCGATCGAGCACCGCCGGCATCGACCAGAACCCGACCGAGTCGGGAGGGGTGAAACTTTGTCGCACCTGGTCGGGCTCCAGCGTCGTCGCGACCAGATATGTCGAGTACGTCTGTGGCTCTTCCGTGGCCGAGGTGACACGCACCTCCGACAATTCCCAATAGCCGCGATAGAGCACTGCCTGCTTCGCCTCGATGCGCTCCCTGAAGCCGCCATCGGGCGAGAAGGTGAAGAATGCGACCTGGGCTAGGCCGACGCCTCCCTCCAGTGCGGCGGCGGCCCGGATGATCGCTTGGCCGTCGACACTGCGCTGGCGAAGCCAGATCTCCTTGCCGACGACCTGGCCCGTCCTGACGAAAAGCGAGGCTTCCAGCGCGGTGGCGCGCTGTTTCAGCTCGGCGGCGATCGGGTTGTAGATCCCGATCGAGACCAAGCCGACCAATCCGGCGACCAGGGCCGCCGGCTGCAGGAATTGCCAGGCGGAGATGCCGACCGAGCGGGCGACGACCAGTTCGAGCTTCCGGCTGAGGGTGAGCAGCGCGAACATGCCGCCGAACAGCACCGCGAACGGAAAGATCTGCTCTGCCACGGACGGAGCGCGGTAGAGCGCAAGCTGGATGATGCTCGGCGTTGTCGCAGTTGGCGAGTCGCCGGCGCGCCGCATCAGCTCGACGAAATCGAGCGTCGCGATCAGGAAGAAAAACGTGCCGAATACGCTGAGAATCGCGCGCAGGAAGCGCAGCGTCAGATAGCGGCCGAAGGTCTTGAACAGCAGCATCAGGCGCGCCGGAAACGGGCCGCGAGGGCGAGGAAGGGCGCGATCAGCGGCTCCGTCAACCTGTCGACGAGAACACGGGTCCGCGAACCGAAACCGATCGCGAGGGCCGCCAGCAGGATTGTCCCGAGTGGCAGGATATAGAGCAGGGCGGCCGCGATGGGGGAGCGCACGCTGGCGGTCCAGGCTGCATAGGCGCCGATCCGGATGGCACCGACCAGGAAGATGGCGATCTGGATCGCGGCGGCGCGCCCCTGCCGGGTTGTGCGCGCCTCGCCGAGGATGGCGAAGGCGACAAGCATGAAGGCGATCGGATAGAGCGGCGCGGACAGCCGGTTGTGCAATTCGGCGCGGAACCGCCCTTCCTGGATTTTGTAGTAGGGTTCGTTCTTGTCCTGCCTCAGCAGCGCCCAGGTTGTGCGCTCACGCGGCTTGTAGATCACCTTGTCGCCATCGCCTCCGCCGGCGCCGCCGTCCGAATCGCCGGTCAGCGCCGAGAGATTGAGCGCGTAGCGCTCAAAAGAAATGATCGAGCTCGAATTCTGGTTGCGGCTCTCGCGCTGGATCGTGCCCTTCTCCAGCATCAGGAAGCTGTTGCCGTCGGCCTCGGCCGACTGGCCGCGCTCGGCGATGTAGACGGCCGGCTGATTGGGGTCGCGCCGGTCCTGCATGAAGATGCCGAGCAGGGCCTGGCCCTGCTTCTCGCGATAATGGAAGGTGACTCCGGAATCGAGCGAGACGAACTGGCCTTCCTTGACCACGTTCGCGACGAAATCGGCGCGGATCAGGGTGATCAGGTCGCGAAGCGCCCGGAAGCCGGCAGGCATTACCGCGAGCGACATCCAACCCACCAGCGCGGCCGTGATCAGCGTCAGCGCGATGAAGGGCCGTGTCAGCCGATGTGGCGCGACGCCGGCCGCGTTCATCACGATCAGCTCGGAATCGCTGTTGAGCTTGTTGAGCGTGTAGAGCGTCGCCATGAACAGCGCGACCGGGGCGATGCCGGCGATCAGCGCCGGCAGCGACAGCAGCGTGACCGTGAAGAAGATCAGGATCGTCTGACCCTTGCCGGTCATCAGATCGACCTCGCGCAGCGCCTGCGTCACCCAGATGACGCTGGTCAGGCCGACGAGCAGAATCACCGCCGCCCCAGCGGCGATCTTCAGGATGTAGCGGTCGAGAAGTCCGAAGCGCACGAGGGTGATGATCCTGGGGCCCAATGATCCTTGCAGAAGGCGCTTCCCTTGGACGGCTCGCCTCGAACTCCCTATGGTATAGCTTCGATCATGGCGCAAACGGGAATCGTTTGTGGCCTTTGCTGGCCTTCCGGGGTCGGCGCCCCGCAAGTCACTTTTCCGCAACTCGTGAGCCGTCGATGTCGCAGCGCCTGAAGCTTGAGGTCAAAGCCCTGAACGCCATTGCCGGGGAGGATCTGGTCATCCTCGTCTCGGACAGGCTGTCGCCGCCGAAGATGGCCGAAGACTGGATCGGCTCGGGTGCCCATGCCCTGATCGCACGCGCCGCCGCCGCTGAGCGTTTCAAGGGCAAGGCGCTGTCCGGGCTGACGCTGCTCGCGCCGAAAGATGCAGGCTATGAGCGTCTGATCCTGGTCGGGACCGGGCCGGAATCGGAGCGCGGCAAGCTCGATTTCGCCGCGCTCGGCGGCGCCATCGCCGGCCGCCTCGGCCATGGTCGCAGCGCCGACGTCATCGCCGCACTGCCCGAGGGCGACCTGTCGGCCGGCGAGGTCGCCGAGATCGGGCTCGGCCTGCGGCTTAGGAGCTACGCCTTCGACCGCTACAAGACCAAGAGCCGTGACAAGGACCAGTCCGAGCCGAAGATCGTGACGCTGCGCGTCGATGATCCCGCTGCTGTCAGGAGGGCGCTGAAGGCGCGTGAGGCGATCGCCGGCGGCGTCGAGCTCGCTCGCGACCTCGTGAACGAGCCGCCGAACGTGCTCTTCCCGGAAGAGTTCGCCGAGCGTGCCGGCAAGCTCGACAAGCTCGGCGTCGAGGTCGAGATCCTCGACGAGAAGGATTTGAAGAAGATCGGGATGCGGGCGCTGCTCGGCGTCGGCCAAGGCTCGCATCACGAGAGCCGCGTCGTGGTGATGCGCTGGAACGGCGGCGCCAAGGGCGACAAGCCGGTCGCCTTCGTCGGCAAGGGCGTGACCTTCGACACTGGCGGCATCTCGATCAAGCCGGCCGGCGGCATGGAGGACATGAAGGGCGACATGGCCGGGGCCGCCTGCGTCACCGGTCTGATGCAGGCGCTCGCCGCCCGCAAGGCCAAGGTCAACGCCGTCGGCGTGATCGGGCTGGTCGAGAACATGCCGGACGGCAAGGCCCAGCGGCCTGGCGACATCGTCACCTCGCTCTCCGGGCAGACCATCGAGATCATCAACACCGACGCGGAGGGCCGGCTCGTGCTGGCCGATGTGCTCTGGTACACGCAGGAGCGCTTCAAGCCGGTCTTCATGGTCAATCTGGCCACTCTGACCGGCGCGATCCTGGTCGCGCTGGCTCAGGAGAACGCCGGCCTGTTCTCCAATAATGACGAATTGTCAGAGCGGCTCTTCGCTGCCGGCAAGGCGACCGGCGAGACTGTCTGGCGCATGCCGCTCTCGCCTGCTTACGACAAGATGATCGATTCCAAGTTCGCCGACATGAAGAACTCGGCCGGCCGTCATGGCGGCTCGATCACGGCGGCGCAGTTCCTGCAGCGCCATGTCAACGACACGCCCTGGGCGCATCTCGACATTGCCGGCACCGGCATGGGCTCGCCGAACAGCGAGACCAACCGCTCCTGGGGCTCGGGCTGGGGCGTGCGCCTGCTCGACCGGCTGGTGGCCGATCACTACGAAAGCTGATTCGGCCTGTCAGCCGAATCTCGCAAAGGGTTGAACTGACTTAGGTTATGCCGGAAGTCCTATTCTACCATCTGCAGGGACGCCCGCTCGAGCAGGTCCTTCCGACCTTGCTCGAGCGTTCGCTCGCCCGCGGCTGGAAGGCGGTGGTGGAGTTGTCGAGCCGCGAACGCCTGGCCGGGCTCGACGACCGGCTCTGGACCTATGCGGACGAATCCTTCCTGCCGCATGCCACCGCCGCCGAGCCCGACGCCGCCACGAATCCGATCGTGCTCACCACGGCCGCCGACAACCCGAATGGCGCGCAGGTGCGCTTCTGCGTTGACGGTGTCCGCATTCCCGACGCATTGGACGCCTACGAGCGCGTCATCCTGATGTTCGATGGCGACGACCCCGATGCGCTCGCCTCGGCCCGTGAAGATTGGAAAATGCTGCGGACGCTCGGCATCGCCGCCACCTATTGGCAGCAGGACGAGACCGGCCGCTGGGAGAAGAAAGCGTGAAAGTTCCCGTTGCCCTGGTCGCTGTCCCTGTCTTGGCGGCGACGCTTGCCGGCTGCTCCGTTGATATGGGCGGATTTTCCTTCGTCTCCGACGAGCGCGGCACCCGCTCCAGCAGCGCCTCGGCCCGCGTCTCGACGCAGGAGGCGATGCTGACGCCGGAGGGTGAGTGCAGCGCCGACGTCTCGCTTGATCCTTCGACGCGCCCGCTGCCGAAGGAGATCGCGGTCGGGATCACCGAGTGCGAGCTTGTCCGCCTCAAGGGCAAGCGGCCGACCGACGTCCTGATCGGCGATAATGGCCGGGGCCAGCGCGAGGTGCAGGTGCTCTATTCCGAGCCGGCCAATCGCGAAATCTATATGTTCACCGACAACCGCCTGAGCCGGATCGTCAAGCCGGGCCAGCCGGAGCAGCAAGGCTGACGCTCGCCAGCTTGTGAACGCGCGGTCGTCCGCACTCCGCTAAGCGATCTGGCCTGCTGCATGCGCAAGGATGGATCGCCGATGCTCGTATCGCTCACCCGCTGGGGCCGCATCGCCGTCATGGCGCTCGCGGTCGCCTTCGTTACGCCCGTCGCCGCCCAGCCGGCTGCGACTGCGGATATGGCGGCGAACAAGGCGCTCGTGCTCGCCTTTTGGCGCAACGTCTTCGATGCGCAGGACTGGACGAAAGCCAAGGACTACCTGTCCGAGGACTACATTCAGCACAATCCCAACATCGCGAGCGGGCTGAAGGGGTTCACCGACTATTTTTCCAAGCTGTGGCCGGCTCCCAAGCCGGCGGGAAGCGTCGCCGAGACTCAGTTCGTCGCCGTTCTGGCCGAGGGCGACCTGGTTCAGCTGATGATGCGCCGTCCGCGTCCCGAACCGGCCGACGCGACCAAGACCTATGACAGCTACTGGTTCGACCTCTTCCGCGTCAAAGACGGCAAGATCGTCGAGCATTGGGATTCGGCATTGAAACCCGTCAAGTGATTGCGGCCTGACGAAGGTAGCGACCGGGCCGGTCAGCCTCAACCGCAGGCTGAGGCGGAAGGCGGCAGAGGAATCCGTCTCTGATGCGACCAAGGCAACCGTTCGATCGGTTGGCTCGTTTGTGAGGTGATCGGAACGGGCGATCGCGCAGGGACGGGAGTGTCGAGATGCGGGTTCAACGGCAGAGGCAAGTGGTGTTGGGTGGCCTTGGGCTTTTGGGCGCTGCGCTCATCGCCGCGCCCGCAGCGGCTCAGGTGATCGATTTCCGTTCTTCTGATCGCGAGATGAACCGCGCGATCGAGCAGGCACGCAAGACGCTGCCGGATTTCGTCGCGCTCTATCGCGCCGGCACGGGCGAGCGTCACGCCGTCAAGGTCGCGATTCCCTATGACCGCGGGCGCGAGCACATCTGGATGAACCTGACCGCCGTCGAAGGCGACGTCTTCATCGGCAGGATCGCCAACGACCCCGTCCATCTCGACAATCTGAACCGGGGCGACAGCTATCGCACCGGCAGCGCGATGGTCAGCGACTGGAACTACATGTCCGGCGGGCAGATGCACGGCAGCTACACCACCCGCGTCGCGATCAAGAAGCTCTCCCCGACGCAGGTCAGGGAGCTCGGCCTCAAGCTCGCGCCGCTGCCCTGAGAGCGCCTCAGGCGTTCTCCAGCTCCTCGCTGAGCATCAGCCATTCCTCTTCGGCGGCAGCCAGCGCCTCGGTCAGCTCGCCGCGCTGGCGCGAGAGCTGCAGCGCCTTCTCCGGCTCACGCGCAAAAGCGCCGTTGGCGAGCGCACCGTCGACCTTCTCGATCAACCCGGTTAGCTTGGCGATGCGCGCCTCGGCCAGGTTGAGCTTCTGTCGAAGCGGCCCTTGCGCCTGGCGCTTGGCCGCCGCGCCCTTGCGTTCGTCGGCCTTGCTCGAGCCGTCCGTCTCCGCCTTGGCGCGCTGGACCGGCTTGTCGCGACCGAGCACGTAGTCGCGATAATCGTCCATGTCGCCGTCGAAGCTCTTCACCGTTCCGTCTCCGACCAGCCAGAGCCGGTCGGCGCAGGCCTCGATCAGGAAGCGATCGTGGCTGACCAGGATGACGGCGCCGGGATAGTCGTTGATCGCCTTGACCAGCGCGGTGCGGCTGTCGATGTCGAGATGGTTGGTCGGCTCGTCCAGGATGAGCAGATGCGGGCCGCCAAAGGTGGCGATGCCGAGCATCAGCCGCGCCTTCTCGCCGCCCGAGAGGTTCTTCACCGGCGTGTCGGCCTTGTTGGCGGGAAAGCCGACCTGCGCCGTGCGGGCGCGTACCCGTGCCTCGGGTGCGTCCGGCATCAATTCGCGGATATGGCCGACGGGCGTGTCCTCCATCCGCAATTCGTCGAGCTGGTGCTGGGCGAAATAGGCGGTTTCCAGCTTGGAGGAGCGCCGCATCTCGCCCGAAAGCGGTGCGAGCCGCCCGCCGATCAGCTTGCAGAAGGTCGACTTGCCGTTGCCATTGGCCCCGAGCAGGGCGATGCGGTCGTCCGGCGCCAGCGACAGGTTGAGCCGCTGCAGCACCTTGCGCTCGCCATAGCCGGCGCTGGCGCTCTCCAGCACGATCATCGGCGGCGAGAGCGGCCGCTCCGGGGCGGGGAAGTTGAAGGGCTGGACGTCGCGATCCTGGATGACCGCGATCTCCTGCATCTTCTCCAGCCGCTTGACGCGCGACTGCGCCTGGCTGGCCTTCGAGGCCTTGGCCTTGAAGCGGTCGACGAAGGCTTGCAGGTGCTTGCGCTCGGCCTCTTGCTTCTCGCGCGCCTTGGCGAGATGGGCCTGCTTCTCGGCCCGAAGCTTCTCGAAATCGCTGTAGCCGCCGCGATAGATCGTCAGCTTGCCCTGGTCGAGATGCAGGATGTGGTCGACGCAGGTGTCGAGCAGCTCGCGGTCGTGGCTGACGACCAGCACCGTATGCGGATAGCGCTCGAGATAGTCGTAGAGCCAGAGCGTACCTTCGAGGTCGAGATAGTTGGTCGGCTCGTCGAGCAGCAGCAAATCGGGCTCGGAGAACAGCACGGCTGCGAGCGCGACGCGCATGCGCCAGCCCCCGGAGAAGTCGGAGCAGGGGCGCTGCTGCGCCTCTTCGTCGAAGCCGAGCCCGTACAAGACCGTCGCAGCCCGCGCTGGCGCGGAATGGGCGCCGATATCGGCGAGCCGCGTCTCGATCTCGGCGATCCGCATCGGGTCGGTGGCACTCTGCGCTTCCTTCATCAGCGCGGCGCGCTCGGTGTCGGCGGCCAGCACGACCTCGATCAGCGTTTCAGGGCCGCCGGGAGCCTCCTGCGCCACCCCGCCGATGCGCATGCCCTTGGGCAGGGCGACATTGCCGCCTTCCGGCGAGAGGTCGCCGGTGATGATGCGGAACAGCGTCGTCTTGCCGGTGCCGTTGCGGCCGACGAGGCCGACGCGCGAGCCGGTGGGCAGGAAGGCACTGGCCTTGTCGAGCAGCAGGCGCTCGCCGAGGCGATAGGTGATGTCGTTGAGGGTCAGCATGGCCGGCGGGGTTTAGCGCGCTTTCGCCTGTGCTGGAAACGGCCCGAAGCAGGAATTTGCTGGCGCCGATCTGGACAGTCATGGCTGCCCTTGGGGCAGGGCCACGGTTTCTCCATGTTTCCGCCACGGCATGGCCGAGTGCCTCCACCATGCAGAGGGCAGGGTAACGCACTGATTCGCAAAGAGCTTCCATGCAGTTTGGTTCTCTGGTCCGGCGCCCGCGCCGGGTATCGCTCGCAGCCGCCAATGTCGCGCTGCTCGCTCTCGTCCTCGGCAGTGCCGCTGCGCTCGCCGCCTTGGCGCCGCTGCCAGGCGTCTTGTAGGGCCGTTGCTGCGCATTCTGCGCTTCAAGCAACGTTAACCGCGCTCGTGTTGGCTGTTCCGACCCAGTCGACATCGGGCGGAGACCTGATTCGTGTTCAGCCTCAGGATCAGGCTTCCGGTCGCCATGCTGGCCCTGGCCCTGCTGGCCGCCTTGGCCGTGGGCTCGTCTGCCTATCTCGCTGTTTCCAGCTGGGCGCAGGGCGCCGTACGCGAGCGCATGCACGCGCTGGCCGAAAGCCATGTCCGCGCCATCGAACGGCGGTGGTTGCAGCTGCGCGCCGAATTGGCTGTCCAGGCCCGCAGCGCCTTCACCGTCTCGGCGCTCGACGAGATCGGCAAATGGCTGGAACTCGGTCCACACGACTATCGCAGCATCCTCGGCTATTATCAGGGCGACGGTTCGCTTTCGCAGGCCGAGCGCATCGCCCGCACCGGCCGCGAGCACCAGCACGGCTATTCCTGGCGGCATGTGCCGGTCCATGAGACCTATTCGGCGGCGCTCAAGCAGTTCAATTACGCCGACATCTACCTGGTCTCGCGCAAGGGCAGGGTGGTCTACAGTGTCACCAAGGGGCCGGAGTTCGGCCGACTGCTGAGCGATGAGGACCTTGCCGGCACAGGCCTGGCGAAATCGGTCGCGCTGGCGCGCGGCAAGGCGGCCGGCGAGCAGGTGGTGCTCGACTTCGTGCCCTATGACCCGGTCGGCGGCGATCCGCGCGCTTTCCTGGCAGCGCCCTTCTACGACGCGGAGGCCGGCACCGGCGAGCAGGTCGGGACCATCGTCATCGCGGTCGATACGCGCCTGATCGACGACGTCCTCGCCTTCAACCCGGCCGGCTCCGGCGCCGAGCGGATTTTCGTCATCGGCTCCGACGGTTTCATGCGCTCCAATCCGGCCGCCCGCCGCAACGCGGCTTCGCCGCGCGAGACACTCGACAGGAGCCGGCTGGCCGGGGCTCCGGCGAATTCCCTCATCCGCATGACCAGCCATGACGGTCGCCCACTCGTGGCCAGCGGCGAAGAGGTGGTGATCGGCGATTGGCGCTGGCTGCTCTGGCTGACGGAGCCGGAGGAGAACGCCTTCGCCGTGGTCGGCACGATCCGCAGCGCCGTCGTCTCTGCCGGCTTGCTTGTGCTGCTGCCGTTGTTCGGCATCGCGATCCTGCTCGGCTGGTCGGTGGCGCGTCCGATCGCGCGGCTCTCGGACAGGCTGGCGGGCGTCGCCGCGGGACGGACCGAGGAGGCAATTCCCGGTGCCGGGCGCCGCGACGAGATCGGCGGCATCGCCAAGTCGATCGACATGATCCGCGAAACCCTGCGCGGTGAGGCGCAGCGCCGGGAGGCCGAGCAGGGGACCCGCCTGGCCGAGGCCGAGCAGCACCGCCGCACCCTGCTGGACGAGCTGGCGGGCGAGCTCGAGGAATCGGTCAGGACCGTCTCGGCCTCCGTCTCCGTTTCGGCGCAGACCCTGGGCACGACGGCCCATCAGCTCGCGGAAGGGGCGCGCGAGACCCAGGCCGGCGCCACCGATACCGACGGCGCGACCGGCAATGCCATCCGCAGTGTCCGGTCGATCGAACGCGCGGCGCAGGATCTGCTCGGGGCGGTCGATGCGCTCGCCGCCGAGGTGCGCACGTCGGACGCGACTGCCGGCCAGGCGAACGCGCACGCGGATTCGGTCAGCCGGATCGTCGACGGTCTCTCCAACGGAGCGGCGCGCGTCTCGGAGGTGGTCGGGCTGATCTCTGCGATTGCCGGCCAGACCAACCTGCTGGCGCTCAACGCCACCATCGAGGCCGCTCGGGCTGGCGAGGCCGGCAAGGGCTTCGCCGTCGTCGCCAACGAGGTGAAGTCGCTGGCGACGCAGACCGCCAATGCAACGCAGGACATCGCCCGCCAGATCGAGGCGATGAACCAGGCGACCGCCGCGACAGTCGAGGGCATCACCGGCATTCGCGCCCTGGTGCAGGAGCTGAACGAGGCGACGCGGCGCACCAGCCAGACCATGCAGCGCCAGCACGAGGCGGCCCATGCCATTGCCGCGGACGTCCTCGCCGCGACGCAGGAGATCGTGCTGATCGGCCAAGCGACCGGCCAGGTCGCGCTCGCCTCGCGCAACACCGCTGGCGCGTCCGATGCGGTCCTGAAGGCGGCAAGCGAGCTGACCGGGCTGGCGCAGGCGCTTAATGCCCGCGTCGATCACATCATCGGGGAACTCCGCGTTGCTTGACTGTCAGCTTGACCCGCAGCCCTCATCCTGAGGAGGTCGCGCCAGCGACCGTCTCGAAGGATGCTACAGTCGCGTCCCGAGCCTCCTGAAGCATCCTTCGAGACGCGGGCTGAAGCCCGCTCCTCAGGATGAGGGCTCTGGAATTTTCCGGCTCTGCTCTGAGCAGCCTTCCACGAACCCTTGTCGCGGAAGCCCGTGTTGGCTAACGCTCACGGCATGAGCCACACTGCCTTCTATGCCGGGTCGTTCGACCCCGTCACCAACGGCCATCTCGATATGATCGAGGCCGCCTGCCGGCTGTGCGACAGGCTGATCCTCGCGATCGGCGTCCATCCCGGCAAGACGCCGATCTTCTCCGCCGAGGAACGCGCGGAGCTGCTGCGCGCCATCGCCGGCCCGGTTGCGGAGCAGTTCAAGACGCAGCTCGAGGTCACGACCTTCGCCGACCTGACCATTGACGCGGCCAAGCGCGCCGGTGCCACCATCCTGGTGCGCGGCCTGCGCGACGGTACCGATCTCGACCTCGAAATGCAGCTCGCCGGCATGAACCACACCATGGCGCCCGACCTGCAGACCGTGCTGCTGCCCTCGACGCCGCAGGCGCGGCACATCACCGCGACGCTGGTGCGCCAGATTGCCTCGATGGGCAGCGACGTCTCCGCCTTTGTTCCGCCTCTCGTCAGCGACAGGCTGAAGGCGAAATTCGCCAAGCGCTGACGCCTTCGCGAACGCCATCGATGTGCATTTGCCTTCCGGCGGTGTGCATTAGCGTTTGCAATTTGCAAACGGCGATGGTGTCTCTGGACTGACCTGACTCGGTGCGCGGTCTCGGCGCATCGCCCTCCAACGAGTGTTCCATGCGCCTCTCCCGCTATTTCCTGCCGATCCTGCGCGATACGCCCAAGGAAGCGGAGATCGTCTCGCACCGGCTGATGCTGCGCGCCGGCATGATCCGCCAGCAATCGGCCGGCATCTATTCCTGGCTGCCGCTCGGCCTGCGCGTGCTCGACAAGATCAGCGCGGTCGTCCGCGAGGAGCAGAACCGCTCCGGCGCGATCGAGATCCTGATGCCGACCATCCAATCGGCCGATCTTTGGCGCGAGAGCGGGCGCTACGACGCCTATGGCAAGGAGATGCTGCGGATCAAGGACCGGCATGACCGCGACATGCTCTACGGCCCGACCAATGAGGAGATGGTCACCGAGATCGTCCGCTCCTACGTCAAGTCCTACAAGGACCTGCCGCTCAACCTCTACCACATCCAGTGGAAGTTCCGGGACGAGGTCCGCCCGCGCTTCGGCGTGATGCGTGGCCGCGAGTTCCTGATGAAGGACGCCTATTCCTTCGATCTCGACAAGGAATCGGCGCGCCACGCCTACAACCGCATGTTCACCGCCTATCTGCGCACCTTCACCCGGCTCGGCCTGAAGGCGATCCCGATGCGGGCGGACACCGGCCCGATCGGCGGCGACCTCAGCCACGAATTCATCGTGCTCGCCTCGACCGGCGAGAGCGAGGTCTTCTGCCACAGCGACTACCTGACCTTCGACACCCCGGCCGCGGACACCGATTTCGACAGCGTCTCCGGCCTGCAGGGCATCTTCGACAAGTGGACGAGCCTCTACGCCGCCACCGAGGAGATGCACGACAAGGCCGCCTTCGAGGCGATTCCCGAGGACAAGCGCGTCTCGGCCCGCGGCATCGAAGTCGGCCATATCTTCTATTTCGGCACCAAGTACTCCGAGCCGATGGGCGCGAGCGTGACCGGTCCCGACGGCCAGCAGGTCCTGCTGCACGGCGGCTCCTACGGCATCGGCCCGAGCCGTCTCGTCGCCGCGCTGATCGAAGCCGGCCATGACGAGGGCGGCATCGTCTGGCCCGACGAGATCGCGCCCTTCGACATCGCCGTGCTCAACCTCAAGGTCGGCGACGCCGCCACCGACGCCGCCAGCGAGCAGCTCTACAAGGGCCTCGCGGCCAAGGGCTACGACATGGTCTATGACGACCGCGACGAGCGCCCGGGCGGCAAGTTCGCCACCGCCGACCTGATCGGCATCCCATGGCAGATCATCGTCGGCCCAAAGGGGCTGGCCGAGGGCAAGGTCGAGCTCAAGCGCCGCGCCGGCGGCGAGCGCGAATTGGTCTCGCTCGAGGCGGCGCTGGCGCGCTTCCCGGGCAAGGGCACGAACGCGTGAGCGGAGGAGAGCGGTCATGAGCGCCGGCTCCGAGGCTCGGGAGAGCGTGCCGACCGGCACGAAAGCCTTCGCCGGCTTCGAATGGCTGCTCGCCGGCCGCTATCTGCGCACGCGCCGGCGCGAGGGCTTCGTCTCCGTCATCGCCGGCTTCTCCTTCCTCGGCATCCTGCTCGGCGTCGCGACGCTGATCATCGTGATGTCGGTGATGAACGGCTTCCGCAAGGAGCTGCTGGAGAAGATCGTCGGCGTCAACGGCCATATCTTCGCGACACCGATCGACCGGCCGCTCGATGATTACGAGCAGGTCGCGGCCAAGCTGCGCCAGGTCCAGGGCATCAAGCTCGCCATCCCGCTGGTCGAGGGGCAGGCGCTGGCGTCCTCGCAGGTCGGCAATTCCGGCGTACTGGTGCGCGGCGTCTCGGAAAGCGACATCAAGTCGATCCCCTTCATCGCCAACAACGTCAAGCAGGGCACGCTCGACGGCTTCGCCTCGACCAACGGTGTCGCGATCGGGCGCCGGCTCGCCGGCTCGCTCGGCCTGCAGGCCGGCGACACCATCACCATCGTGACCCCGCGCGGCGCCTCGACCCCCTTCGGCACGGCGCCGCGGATCAAGGCCTATCCCGTGACGGCGATCTTCGAGATCGGCATGTCGGAGTTCGACGCCTCCTTCGTGTTCATGCCGCTCGCCGAGAGCCAAGCCTATTTCAACCGCGATGGCGACGTGAACGTCATCGAGATCTTCATCGACAATCCCGACCAGACCCAGGCCGTGCGTGACCGGATCGAGGCCGATCCGCCGCGTCCGCTCGTCCTCTCCGACTGGCGCCAGCGCAACCGCACCTTCTTCAACGCGCTCGAGGTCGAGCGCAATGTGATGTTCATCATCCTGACCCTGATCGTGCTGGTCGCGGCCCTCAACATCGTCTCCGGCCTGATCATGCTGGTGAAGGACAAGACCGAGGACATCGCGATCATGCGCACCATGGGTGCCTCGCGCGGTACGGTCTTGCGTGTCTTCCTGATCACCGGCGCGGCGATCGGCGTGGTCGGAACGCTGGGCGGCCTCATCCTCGGCGTCGTCTTCGCCAACAACATCAAGAAGATCATGGCCGGCATCAACTGGATCTTCGGCGCCAATCTCTGGGACCCGACCGTGCGCTTCCTGAGCGACATCCCCTCGGTGATCGACTGGCGCGAGGTTGCCAGCGTCGTCCTGATGGCGCTCGTGCTGTCGCTGCTGGCGACGCTCTATCCGGCCTGGAAGGCGGCGCGGCTCGACCCCGTCAAAGCCTTGCGGATGGGCTGAGGACGCGACAATGGCAACCGAGACGCCTGCGCTCTTCCTCTCCCAGATCGAGCGCTATTATCCCCAGTCCGACGGTCCGCTCGAGATCCTGCGCAAGGCCGATTTCGCGATCTGGCCGGGCGAGCTCGTGGCGCTGGTCGCCCCGAGCGGCACCGGCAAGTCGACCCTGCTGCACGTTGCCGGCCTGCTGGAGAGCCCCGATAGCGGCGAGGTCTTCATTGGCGGCGTTCCGACCTCGCAGCTCGACGACAAGGGCCTGACCCGGCTGCGGCGCACCGAGATCGGTTTCGTCTATCAGTTCCACCATCTCCTGCCGGAGTTCACTGCGCTGGAGAATGTCGTCCTGCCGCAGCGGATCCGCGGTCTCGGCAAGGCCGAGGCCGAGTCGCGCGCGACCGAGCTGCTGAGCTTCCTCGGCCTCGGCGATCGGCTCGACCATCTGCCGGGCGAATTGTCGGGCGGCGAGCAGCAGCGCGTCGCCATCGGCCGCGCCGTCGCCAATGCGCCGCGCGTGCTGCTGGCCGACGAGCCGACCGGCAATCTCGACCCACACACCTCGCTGCACGTCTTCAACACGCTGGTGGCGCTGGCGCGCGCCTCCGGCCTGGCGGCGGTGATCGCGACGCATAATCTCGACCTCGCCGCCCGCATGGACCGTCAGGTCACGATCCGCGACGGGATGGTGGTGCCGCTGGGCTGAGCCTTTGGCTCAGCGCCCGCCACGGTCGTAGCACTCGGCGAAATAGAGCATGAAGGCGTCGACCAGACCGTCCTCATAGGGGGCGGTCTTCGCTTCCCAGCGCGCGACATAGGCGTCCCAGAGCTTGCCCTTGCGCGAGGAGAGCAGGCCGTCGAGCCCGCGCCCGGGATCGAGCCCCTCGGCGACCGCTTGCGGATCGAGGTCCTCGACCAGCATGCGCAGCGCGTGCTGCATCGCCGAATAGGTCTTGATCTGGTGGACCTTGAGGTCTCTGAAGCTCTCCTCGAACGCCTTCTGGGCGTTGAGATAGCCGCTGGTCGGGCGACCGAAGATCAGCTTCAGCGCGTCCTCGATCGTCGGCGAGAACTTCAGCGGGTTGTTGTCCTGCGCCTGGATCATCGTCTGGTTGGAGCTGCGCGCGATGCGCTTGCTCTCGGCCCGCGCCGCCAGCAGCGCCTTCAGCTCGATCGCGATCAGGCGCATCAGCGCGCCGGTCTGCTCGGCGAAGGCGCCGGGGTCCTGCCAGGACAGTTCCTCGACCGGCAGTCCCGCGCCGCGCGCGAAGCGGGCGATGAACTCGGCCGCCGAGATCGAGGGGCCACCGGTCGGAATGCCCATCTGAGGTGGCGGTGGCGGTGGGGCCACGGGCCGCGCTGGAGGCTCGTACGGGGCGTCGAAGCTCGGGCGCGCCGGGGGCTCGGCCGGGGCCTCGTCCCAGGGATTGCCTGCGGGCGCGGCCGATGGCGGCCGGCGCGGTGTCGGGATCGGCGCGATCGGCTCGGGTTCGGGTACCGGCGGCGCCTGGTAGGGCGCCCAGGCGAATTCGTCGGGCCGCGATGGTGGGGGCGGCGGAGCCGGCGGTACGGCATAGACCTGTGCCGATTCCGAGGGCGTCGGGATGTCGGCCGCCCAGTCGATGAAGGGCGCGTGCACTGGCTGGTATTTCTGCGGCGGAATCAGGTCGCGGCGGGCGATCGGCGGCGCCTCGTCGCCGTTCGAATCCCATAATGATTCGCCGGGCGGTGGCGGCATCGGTGCCCGCTCGACCGGGCCGGGCGCGCCGCGCTCCGCCTCGTCGATCGCCACCGCGATGATGTAGTGGCCGATCTCGATCCGGTCGCCATGCTGCAGCCGATACGGCGATTGCACGCGGTAGGCCCCGCCATTGACGAAGGTGCCGTTGGTCGAGATGTCGCGCAGCCAATAGGCGTTGTCGTTGAAGCGGACTTCGCAATGGCGGCCGGAGACGGCGCGGCTCGGATCCGGCAGGCACCAGTCGAGATGCTGGTCCCGCCCGATATCGAGCCCGCGCCCGCCGCTCAGCGTGACGCTGAGCGGGCCGCCATCCGGCAGCGAAGCCTGGTTCTCGATCGTCAGCGTCAGCGCCATGTCGGGCCGCCCGCCTCGTCATAGCCCGACACCGGCTGCCGCATAGGCGCCGGGGCCATGCTACGCTCTCGTCCTACCGCTTTCGTCATCGATCAGACGAATGCATGCTTCGACGCAATTTCGCAATGCGGCATCGCGCTCTGGCTCGGATACCCGTCCGAGCGCGGTTAACACCGCGATCCGCGCCGTCTTGGCGGTCAGGTCGGGCGGGGACGGCACGGCATGGGTCGCGACCATGCTGCCGCCGGAATAGCCGGCCGCGAGGGCGACCCAGGTGCCGAGGTTGGCATGATGGCCGCTTTCGCCGAGCGCAAGCGCGGCGCGGCGGGTCTCGTCGGTCGGATCGCGCACCCAGGCCTCGGCCGCCTTCAGGCCGGGGTCGGCCGGCGTTCCGGGCATCTGCATCCGCTGGATGCATTGCAGGGCCCACCAGACGGTCTCGCGGCGCGGCATCAGGAAGGCGCAGAAGCCGATCGCGTCCTTGTGATCGCCGGCCGCGACGAGCTTGCGCAGGAAGGTCAGCGGCGGCTCGGTTGTCGGCGCGGTCTGGATGATCTCGCGCGCGGCGGGGAAAGCCTCAAAGATCTCCTGCGCCGTGCTGAAACGAAGCTTCGACATCGCGGCCTCAGTTGATCTTGACGACGCCGCCCGTGATGATGGTCATGCCGCCGCCATTGACCTCGGTCTTCGCGGTGCTTTCCACCTTGATCATCGGCGAGGTGATCGTGATGTTGGTCGGCGTCATCGTGATCTCGCTCTGGCCGCAGACCAGCTTGATCTCCAGAGCGGCCTCGACATAGCGCTTGCCCTGCTTGACGTGCAGCTTGTCGCTGCCGCTCAGGATCTGGGTCGTGCGGGCGAAGTCGGTCGGGCCGCCTTCGAATTTCTTGCCGACATCGCGGGTCTCGAGATTGAAGACCTCGGTCTTGTGGTCGCGCTCGGCCTGCATGGAGAAGACCTCCTTGCCGGCGAGGTCCTCGAACTTGATCTCGTTGAACTTGCCTGACTTGCCGCCGCCATCGGTCGATTCCGACTTGAGGCCCGACTGGGTCTTGTTGGCGGGCAGATCGTAGGGCGGCATGTGCTGGTCGTTGACCACGGCCCCGGTGATGATCGGCCGGTCGGGATCGCCGCCGATATAGGAGACGACGACCTCCTGGCCGATGCGCGGGATGATCTGGCCGCCCCAGTTCTTGCCTGACCAGGCCTGCGCCACGCGCACACGGCAGGAGGTCGAGTCCTTCTCGCGGTCCCAATGGAAGCGCAGCCAGATCCGGCCGTATTTGTCGACGTCGATATCGCCTTCCTCGCCCTTGTTCTTCTCGCCGACCACCTTGGCGGTGTCGGGGCCGATATGGAGCGGGGAGGGAGTCACCTGTGGAGCGCGGAAGCGCTTGTCGGATTTCTGCAGCTCGTAGGAGCCGTGATAGATGCCCTGGTCGGCGCGCTTGGACGAGCGATAGCTCTGCACGCCGTAACTGTGCGTCGCCCGCACCACCAGGAACTCGGCATTCTCCGAGCCGACGGGATGATCGGCGAGCTTCATCAATGTACCGGGGGTGAGGCTGGGCGCCTCGCCGACGGCGTGGCGCCGCTCGTCCTGCGACTGCTCGGCCTGGACCTGGATGCGGGCGAGCTTCTCGCCCTTGCCACGATCGAGATAGGCACCCGGATAGTCGAAGACCTCGTAGGACTTGGTGCGCGGAAAGCCGTCCTCGGCACGCGCCGTCAGGTCCGAGGCGGATTTCTCGAAATCGTAGTCCTTCAGCTCGACCTTGCCGGTCCGCAGCCGACGCTGCGCCGTCCATTGCGTCAGATGCTCGATGCGCCGCCGCTGGGCCCCGTCCGTCGGCATGAAGGGGTAGGCGCCGGCCGGTCCGGAGAAGGCCGGCTCTGCCGCAGGGGTCACCGCATCATGCGAGTTGCGTGCATCCGACAGGACCAGCTTGTGATCCCCCTCGCTGTGCTTGAAGTAGTAGTAGATGCCGTACTTCTCCATCAGGCGCAGGACGAAGTCGAGATCGGACTCGCGGTATTGCACGCAATAGTCGATTTCCGGTGGCGGCTCGCTGACGCGGTCCTCGAAGCTCGCCTTGTCCTCCTTGCCGAAGATCGTCTTGATGATGTCGATCGCCGTCTTGTTCTTGAAGATGCGGCAATCCGACCGCTGCGAGAGCAGCCAGAGCCAGGGTCGCAGCACGAAGCGATAATGGTCGAGATCCTTCTCGCGGCCGAGCCACTGCGCCTCGACCAGGACGCCGTTGAAGATCCGGTCCTCACCGCTCTTCAGCGTCATCTTGATGTGACATTTCTCGCCAATTAAATTTTGAAGATCGTCGCCACGAGAAGTACTCACCGCTTCGATCTGATAAACAAACAATTCGCTGAGAGCTTCCCGCGCTTCAAACTTTAAAAGCGAAAAGACATCTTGACCTGCCGGTGTCGTAAAGGAGGCAAGTCTTTTCGATTGTCCAAGGGCGGCGGCCATCAACCAAACCTCGTGGCTTGCGACAAGAGACGACTATTGACGCAGCAAACGCTGCGAGGCATAATTCGCGCCTTCAGTCTTCAACCGCCTCAGCGAACCTAAACGGGAGGAAGACCGTGCGCAAGCAGGCCCTTGTCATGGTTAGTGCCGCTCTTGCCGCAGGCTTCTGCGTCCTGTCGCCGATTTTTGCGCAGGCTCAAGCCTACAAGGCGGACGATATCGTCAAGCATTTCGGAGCTGCGAAGCCGAATCTCGGCGTTTCGCGCGGCCTTTGCGTCGGCACCGAGGCCGAATGCAACAAGGCCGGCCACGTCGTGAAACCGCCGACCGCCTTCGATCTCGTCGTCAAATTCAAGTACAATTCCGACGTGCTCGAACCCGAGGCGCGGGTGAATCTCGACGAGTTCGCCAAGGCGCTGAAGGATCCGCAGCTCTCCGCCAGCAGCTTCCTGGTCGAGGGGCATACCGACGCCAGCGGCACCGCGGACTATAATCTGAGCCTGTCGGAGCGCCGGGCCAAGGCGGTCGTGCGCTATCTCAGCGAGCGCGGCGTCGACACCGCCAAGCTCGTCCCGCGTGGCCTCGGCCAGAGCAAGCCCGTCGTCGCCGACAAGTTCTCGGCTGACAACCGCCGGGTCGAGACGCGACTGCAGGTGGAGTGACGGCCAGGCGGCCGGCTCGATAATCTCGATCGACCGTGAGGGGGCATGGCCGCGCTCAATTTCGCTGATCTGGCGAAGCCGATTTCGGCTGACGATCCCTGCGGCCCCGATCCGGACCTTGATCCGGACGTCATGAACGTCATTGCGCGTCTCGAAGTGGCGCTGCCCACCGCGTACTTCCGTCGCGACGATGAAGGGCGGCAAATCCCGTTCGATCGCAGCGCCATCGATTTTCCTGTGGCCTTCGGCGATCTCAACAAGATCCTGAAGCAGAGCCGCGACCTGCGCGCCTTCGTCCTGGCGGCTAAGCTTTCCCTGCTCAATCGCGACATCCCAGGCTTCGCCGGGTGCCTCGGGCTCATCGTGAACTATCTCGGGGACTATTGGGAGGAGGTCTATCCCAGGGCCGAGGATGGCGACTTCATCATGCGCGAGGTCGCGCTTCAGGGCCTCGACGAGAACGCCACGATCGCTTTGCCGCTCCAGCACGCGCCGTTGTTCATGAGCAAGCGGCTGGGTCCGGTGATGTTCCGCAGCCAGCTCGTCGCCTCGGGCGAGCTGCGTCCCGGAGAGGATGAGCAACATCCAGATGCCGGCGGGATCAATGCGGCGCTGAAGGAGGCGGAATTCTCCGATCTGACCGCGATGCTCGGCCATGTCACCGCGATCCGGGACGCGCAGTCCCGATTGCGCGCGATCTGGAGCGAGCGGCTCGGCGCCGACCAGGCGGTGACCTTCCCGCGGCTCGCTGGCCTGGTCGGGCAGATCATCACCTTTCTCGAAGCCGCGATCGAACGGAAGTCGCCGAGCGGGCAAGGCGCAGCCGTCGCCGAGGCGCCTGCCGTGGGCGGTGGTGCTGTGGCCGGGACGATGGTGGTTGCCGCGCTTCCGCCGGGTGTCTGCGCCTCCGTCGACGAAGCCCAGGCCGCACTGGCCGGCTGCCTCGCCTATTTCCGGCGCGTCGAGCCGTCGAGTCCAGCCGTGCTGTTGATCGGGCAGGCGCAGCGCCTGATCGGCAAGTCGCTGATCGAGGTCATCCAGATCATGTTCCCGGAGCACGTCGACAAGGCGATGCTCGAGATCGGCGAGGACACGAAATACCAGCTGCCCCTCGAACGCCTAGGTGGCGACGGCTCCGGCGGCGAAGAGGGCAGCGGCGACAACGACTACGCCTCCGATAGTGACGACGAGAGCTCGTCCTATGATGACGAGGAAAGTTCCTCCTATGACGAGGAGGAGAGCGCCGAGGAGGACGTTGCCGAAGAACCCGACGACGACCAGGCGCAGGACGCCGACGAGCAGTCGGAGAGCGATCAGCCGGAAGAGGAGATCGAGGCCGAACCCAAGCCGGAGGCCCCGGCAAAGGCTGCGCCCGTGCTCGCGATCACCGTCGCCAGCCGGGCGGAAGCGATCGCCCGGATGAGGGCCGTCGCCGGCTTCTACCGTCATGCCGAGCCGTCCAATCCGGTGCCCCTGCTGATGGACAAGGCCTGCGCGCTGGCGCAGCAAGATTTTCTCTCGCTCCTCGGCGATATCCTCCCTGACGTCGGCATAAGGCAGAGCAGCGGCGAATAAGTCGCGACGCTCCCCCGAAGGAGTGCCGCGCCTCATTCGTTCGGTGGATGCGGTGACGTCATCCGCCTGCAAAGCTGAGCTGGCTGGATCTGGCGCAGCCGCTGCGAGCAGTTCGACGAGAACTGTCAAGCGGTCGGCAAATGTGTATGGTATAGCGAGCTGGATCGTAAGCGTGGCATCACGCTCTCCTTGCGTGATGCCTCTAGAGGAAGGGGCGCCGTTATGGCCGGAGATTCAGGGCAGAAGTTCATTCGCCGCAATAGGCCGCCGCGGGTCCACATCACCTACGAAGACCCCTACAACGCCGACCAGAAGGTCGAGTTGCCTTTCGTGATGGGGGTGCTCGCCGATCTCTCGGGCAATGCCTCGGCGGTGGAGAAGCCGGATGTCGGCGAACGCAAGTTCCTCGATATCGATATGGACAATTTCGATCAGCGCATGGCCGCGATCGAGCCCGGTGCTGCTTTTGCCGTGCCGAACAAGCTCGGCGACGGAAGCGACAAGCTCTCCGTGTCGCTCAAGTTCAAGAAATTCGATGACTTCAACCCGGCTGCGATCGCCCGCCAGATTCCGGCTACGGCCAAGCTGCTGGAGGCGCGCGAGCAGCTCGCCAATCTGCTGCGCTACATGGACGGCAAGGTCGCGGCCAGCGACCAGCTCAAGGCCCTTCTCGCCGACCCGAACCTGATGGCGGCGCTGAAGGACAGGCTCGGCGAAAAGCCGGCTGGTGACGACAAGCAGGATGGCAACGGGTAAGCGAGGCGGCCATGGCGGAAGCACAGATCCAACAACCCGGCGCGGCAGCGGCTGAAACGCAAGGCGCCGAGGACTTCTCGGCACTGCTGAAGCAGAGCTTCAAGCCGAAGACCGAACGAGCGGCGACCGAGGTCGAAAATGCGGTCGCGACCTTGGTCAACCAGGCGCTCGCCGACTCGACACTGATCAAGGGCGATGTTCTCGATACGATCGAGGAGATGATCGCCCGGCTCGATGCCAAGCTCAGCGAGCAGATGAACGAGGTGCTGCACGCGCCGGAGTTCCAGAAGCTCGAAAGTGCCTGGCGCGGCCTCAACTACCTCGTCTTCAACTCCGAGACTGACTCGCAGCTGAAGATCAAGGTGATGAATGTCGGCAAGACCGAGCTTTACCGCAATCTCAAGACCTATCCCGGCGCCCGCTGGGACCAGAGCCCGCTCTTCAAGCAACTCTACGAGCAGGAGTTCGGTCAGCTCGGTGGCCAGCCTTTCGGTGCGCTCGTCGGCGACTATCACTTCAGCCACGCCCCGACGGACGTGCAGTTGCTGCGCGATCTCTCGAAGATCGCGGCCGCCGCTCACGCGCCCTTCTTCACCGGGGCCGACCCGAACCTGATGGGCATGGACTCCTGGACGGAGCTCTCCAACCCGCGCGATCTCGGCAAGGTCTTCGACACGCCCGACTACGCGGCCTGGAAGGGTCTGCGCGATGCGGCCGACTCCCGCTATGTCGGCCTGTGCCTGCCGCGGGTTCTGGCGAGGGTTCCCTACGGGGCCAAGTCCGAGCCGGTCGAGGAGTTCGCTTTCGAGGAGGACACCGACGGTCACAAGGGCGAGAAATACGCCTGGATGAACGCCGCCTATGCGATGGCAGTGAACATCAACCGGGCCTTCAAGGAGTATGGTTGGTGCACTCGCATCCGCGGCGTCCAGTCGGGCGGCGAGGTGCTGAACCTGCCGACCCATACCTTCCCGACCGATGATGGCGGCGTCGACCTGAAGTGCCCGACCGAGATCGCGATCAGCGACCGCCGCGAGGCGGAACTGGCCAAGTCCGGCCTGATCCCGCTGATCCACCGCAAGAACACGGACAAGGCGGCATTCATCGGCGCGCAGTCGCTCTACAAGCCCAAGGCCTTCTTCGGGCCCGATGGCGTCGCGGCGACGGCCTCCGACAACCTGTCCTCGCGTCTGCCCTACATGTTCGCCGTGTCGCGCTTCGCGCATTACCTGAAGTGCATGGTGCGCGACAAGATCGGCTCTTACAAGGAGCGCGAACCCCTGCGTCGCTGGCTGCAGGAGTGGATCACCGAATATGTCGACGGCGATCCGCTGAACTCCAGCGAGGAGACGAAGGCGCGCAAGCCCCTGTCCGATGCGCGTATCGACGTCTTCGAGGACGAGGAGAACCCTGGCTACTATTCGGCCAAGTTCTACCTCCGGCCGCACTTCCAGCTCGAGGGCATGGATATCGGCTTGAGCCTCGTCTCGCGCCTGCCGGCGCCCAAGACCTGAGACCCAGGCGCGCCTTACGGCGCGCCGGCCCCCCAGGACAATAGTTGGCCCTGCGCTTGCCGCGCAGGGAGAGTGGCGACGCATGGGGGGAGCTCTCCAGGCGACGCGAGTTCTATGCCTAAATCACCTCAATCAGCCAACAATTGGAGAGCATCATGGCAAGCGACTTCCTGCTTGAGATCGACGGCATCAAGGGCGAAAGCCAGGACGCCAAGCACAAGGACACGATCGAGATCGAGTCCTTCTCCTGGGGCGTCAGCAATTCCGGCACGCATGCGGCCGGGCATGGCGGCGGTGCTGGCAAGGCCAGCTACCAGGACCTGCACTGCACGGCCAACGTCAACAAGGCCTCGCCCACGCTGATGCTGAAATGCGCCACCGGCGAGCACATCAAGAAGGCCGTGCTGCATGTCCGCAAGCAGGGCAAGGGCCAGCAGGAGTTCTACACGGTCACCCTCGAGGACCTGCTCGTGTCGAGCTACCAGTCGGGCGACAGCACCGGTGGCAACCCGGTTCCGACCGACCAGTTCTCGCTGAACTTCGCCAAGATCAAGTACGAGTACAAGCCGCAGAACAAGGACGGCTCGCTCGGCTCGACCGTGACCGGCACCTACGATCTCAAGAAGAACGCAGAATAAAACGCGTCCGGTACCGGGTCCGCTGCGGTGGCCCCGGTACCGGGACCGGTCTTCGCGCCACGGCCTTGGCCAATGACGCGAGTTCCGTTTCCGTTGCGACCCGGGCTCCTCGTGATCGCGGCAGCGATCGCCAGGGGTCCATCGTTTTGAACAGCCTCGTCCGGGATAGTCCAGATGCTCGACCCCAAGGCGAAGAACCGGTTGCGGCCGCCGCTGATGTTCGCCTTCCGCGAGGCGCATCGCGCCAAGGACGCGAGGGTCCAGCTCGATCTGCGCGACGCCGGCGGAGAGCGCGTGGTCGCCGGGCGCCGCGCCGCGCCGCGGACCGCGATCACCGAGAGCAAGCTGCGCCAGGAGATCGCGATCGACCTGGAGACGCTGGTCAATACGATCAATTTCGGCTCCTCCACCGACCTGTCGCGCTTCGAGAACGTCCGCCGCTCCATCCTCAACCGAGGCTTCCCGGACATCCAGAACAAGTCGATCGACGAACACCGGGTCGAGGCGATCAAGACGGAAATGGCACAGGTCCTGCTCGCTTATGAGCCAAGGCTGTTGAAGCAGTCGATCGTGGTCGAGCGCGATGAGGCGCTCGACAAGGCGGAGCTCAAGATCCGCTTCGTCGTGCGGGCCGATCTCAATTGCGAGCCGCTCAATATTCCCGTGCAGTTCGTCGCCGATGTCGAGCTCGACACCGGCAAGATCGCGATCAAGAACCGGTAGCGCGGAATGAACCAGGAATTCCTCGACTTCTACAATCGCGAGCTCAGGCTCTTTACCGAGCATACGAAGGAGTTCGCCGAGGAATATCCCGGGATTGCCGAAAGGCTCGGCGGTCTGGTCGGCGAGCGCATGGACCCCATGGTCGGGGGCCTGCTCGAAGGCGCCGCCTTCCTCGCGGCGCGCGTGCAGCTCAAGCTCAAGCATGAGTTCCCGGAGTTCACCAACAACCTGCTCGAGCAACTGATCCCGAACTATCTCGCGCCGACGCCGTCGGCGCTGCTCGCCGGGATCGCGCCGACCTTTGGCGATCCGGCCCTGCGCGAAGGCGTCGAGGTGCCGCGCGGCTCCTATCTCGACGCGACCTATGTCGAGCGCGACCGGCGCGTCGCCTGCCGCTACCGGATGGGTTCGCCCGTGACGCTCTGGCCGTTCGACGTCGCCTCGGCCGAATACATCGCCGCGCCCGGGCGGCTGCAGGCGCTCGGGCTTCCCGCCGATGGCCGGGTGCTCTCGGGCCTGCGCCTGTCGCTGACTCATCGCATTGCCAGCGACCCGGCCGAGGAGCCATCGCCCGAGCAGGCGAGCAAGCTGCCGAACAGCTGGTTTGCCGGCTGCAAGACGCGCGATCTCACAGTGCACCTGCTCGGCACGGAAGCCGATGCGATCGCGCTCTATGAGCAGATCTTCGCCGATCGCCTCGGCCTCTACTTCCGCTATCTCGATGAATTCGGCGATCCCGTGGTGCTGTCCGGAGCGGAATGCGGGCTGGAGCAGATCGGTTTCGGCGAGGACGAGGCGCTGCTTCCGGCCGACACGCGGATCTTCCGCGGTTTCGACCTGCTGCGCGAACAGTTCTGGTTCCCGCGCAAGTTCCTCGGCTTCAAGCTGACGGGCCTCGACAAGGTGATGTCCCGGCTCAAGGCCAAGACGGTCGACATCATCGTCGTCTTCGACGAGGTCAATACGCGTCTGCCGGCGGCCGTCCAGCGCGAGATGTTCGCGCTCTATGCCGCCCCTGCGGTGAACCTGTTCGAGAAGACCACCGACCGCATCCCGGTGCGCCGGAACGAGCACGAATACCATGTCGTGCCCGATCGCAGCCGGATGCTCGACTATGAGCCGCACTCGATCCTTGACGTCTACGCCCATTACAGCGGCGGCCGCGACAAGCAGCCGGTCCACCCGCTGTATTCATCGCCGGAAGGCGCCTCGCCGACCCATGGCCTGCTCTATACGCAAAGACGCTTGCCGCGCCGGCGTTCGGTGGCCGAGCGCCGCGAGGGACGCGCGTCCGACTATACCGGCACCGAGATGTTCATCTCGCTCTACGAGCCGGCGACGGTGTCCGATGCCTCTGCCGTGGCAGAGCTCAGCATCCGGGCCCTCTGTTCCAACCGTCATTTGACCGAGCACCTGCCGACCGGGGTCGGCGGCGCCGACTTCCGCCTGATCGACAATGTCGTGCTCGACGTGACTTGTCTCGCCGGGCCGACCCCGCCGCGCGAGCCGATCGTCTCGCAGCTCCGTCTCCGTTCGGAGACGGCGAGCACCGGCGTCGTCACCTGGCGATTGATCAACCTGCTCAGCCTCAACCATCTCGGCCTCGTCCAGCGCGGGGCCGGCGAGAATGCCGAGGCGCTGCGCGAGATGCTCTCGCTCTTCGCCGACCTCGCCGACAGCGCCACCGAACGCCGCATCCGCGGCATCAAGAGCGTCGACAGCCGCCCGGTGATCCGGCGCTTCCCGCAGCGGGCCGGAACCGGGGCGGCCCGCGGACTCGAGATCACCGTGCTCTTCGACGAGAAGGCGTTCGAGGGCAGTGGCGTCTTCCTGCTGGGGGCGATCCTCGACCGCTTCTTCGCGGAATACGCCGCGATGAACCATTTCACCCAGACGGTGATCCGCACCGTCGAGCGCGGCGAGGTCATGCGCTTTCCGCCGCGCGCCGGCACGAGGCGCATCCTGTGAGCGAGAATGCGCCAGCCCTGCCGCCGCCGGCCGCACTCGAAGACCTGCGCGTCGAGCCGCCCTTCGTCGAGGGGCTGCGGTCCGAGCCCTGGCGGCACGACTTCTATGCGGTCCTGCGCCGGATCGAGCGCAGCTTCCCGGAACGCGAGCGCATCGGCGACGTCGCCGCGCGGCGCGACGAATATGTCGCGCTCGGCGAGCAGCCCTATATGGATTTCCCGGCCTCGACCGTTGCCGAGGCCGACCGCGACCAGCAGGGGCGCCTGCGGGTCTTCGTCAAGTTCCTAGGCCTGCTCGGCCCGCAGGGCGCACTGCCGCTGGCGACGACCGAGGAGAGCTATCACTGGCAGCTTCTCCGCGACGATGCCTTCCCGCGCTTCCTCGACATCTTCAACAATCGCTTCCTGCAGCTCTTCTATCGAGCCTGGGCGGATTCGCGGCCGGTCGCGCAGCATGACCGGCCTGACAAGGACCGCTTCATCGCCTATGTCGGCAGCATGGCGGGCCTGGGTTCCACGCCCTATCAGAACCGTGACAGCGTCCCTGATCCCGAGAAGCTCGCCCATGCCGGGCTCACCGGCGCGCAGGCCAAGTCGGCCTCGCGCCTGCGCAGCCTGCTCGCCGGGCTCTTCGACATCGAGGTCGAGGTCGAGCAGTTTGTCGGCATGCGGTTGGTCTTCGACCCGGAGGACCGGACCAAGCTCGGCCGCGGCCAATGCGCCTTGGGCAGCAATGTCCTGCTCGGTGCCAGCGTCTACAGCGTCGAGGACAAATTCCGGGTCAAGCTGGTCGCGCGCGACCTCGATCAGTTCAACCGCTTCCTGCCGAACGGGGACCGGTGCGAACCTCTGGCGGACGCGGTCTTCTTCTATCTCGGCGAGCAGTTCGAATGGGATGTCGAGCTTGCTCTGCCGGTCGGTAAGGTCCGGCCGATGCAGCTCGGCCGTTTCGGCGCGCTCGGCTGGTCGAGCTGGGTCTCACCGAACTGGGACGTGGCCGACGGTACCTTGCGCCGCGACGCCCGTTTCCATCCCGCCGAACGCATGCGGCTGAAGCGCAGCCAGAAACAACAAACGAAACGATAGAGCGGGATGCGAAAAAGTGGGTACCGGTTTTTCGCATGAATCCCGCTCTAAACTTTTGGAACCGATCACGTTTATGATTTTGGATCGTGTCGATCCAAAATCATCGTGATCTAGGAGGCAGCCATGGCCGATATCAGTCTCGAAGCCGTCACCGGCAAACTCAACCGCGTCGGCTATGAAGCCTTTATTCAGGCGCTGCGCCAGGCCAAGGGGGCCGGCAACCGCAATGTCGAGCTGGCGCACTGGCTCGCCCAGATCTTGCAGCGGCGCTCGACCGATATCGGGCTGACCGCGCAGCATTACGGCCTCGACATGGCCCGCCTCGCCACTGATATCGGCGGCGTCATCGAGGGCTTCCGCAAGAACGAGACGGAGATGCCCGGCGTCGCCAACAACGTCGTCGATGTACTCGACCGCGGCTGGCATTACGCCACGCTGTTCTTCGGCGAGACCCAGATCCGGACCGGCCATGTCCTGGTCGCGGCCCTGAAATCGCTGGAGCTGAAGCGGGCGCTGACCGGCATCTCCAAGGAGTTCGGCAAGATCCCGGTCGAGGAGCTCGCCGCCGGCCACGCCAAGATCTGGAAGGACTCCGAGGAAGAGAACCTGCGGCCGATGGACGGCTCGGGGCTTCGCGCTGCCGGCACGCCGGGCGCCGAGCAGGCCGAGGGAGCCAAGGGTACAACCGCGCTCGACCGCTTCTCGCAGGACCTGACCGAGAAGGCCCGCTCGGGCACGATGGACCCGATCCTTGGCCGCGACGACGAAATCCGCCAGGTCATCGACGTGCTGATGCGCCGGCGCCAGAACAATCCGATCCTCACCGGCGAGGCCGGCGTCGGCAAGACCGCGATCGCCGAGGGCTTCGCCCAGCGCATCGTCGCCGGCGACGTGCCGCCGCCACTGCGCGGGGTCAAGGTCTGCGCCCTCGATATCGGCCTGATGCAGGCCGGCGCCTCGATGAAGGGCGAGTTCGAGCAGCGTCTGCGCTCGGTGATCGACGAGGTCCAGTCCTCACCGACGCCGGTGATCTTGTTCATCGACGAGGCGCATACGCTGATCGGCGCCGGCGGGACTGCCGGCACGGGCGATGCCGCCAACCTGCTGAAGCCCGCCCTAGCCCGCGGCACGCTGCGTACCATCGCGGCGACCACCTGGTCGGAATACCGCCAGTATTTCGAGAAGGATCCGGCGCTGACCCGGCGCTTCCAGCCGGTGCAGGTCGACGAGCCGGATGTCGTGCGCTGCTGCACCATGCTACGCGGCCTGATCGGGCCGATGGAGAAGCACCACAAGGTTCGCATCTCCGACGCCGCCATCGTCGCCGCCGTCCAGCTCTCCTCGCGCTACATCCCGGCTCGCCAGCTGCCCGACAAGGCGGTGAGTCTGCTCGATACGGCTTGCGCCCGCGTCGCCATTAGCCAGACCGCGACGCCGGCGGCGATCGAGGATGCCCGCGTCGCCATCGCCGCGCTGGAGAAGGAGAAGCTCGCCCTGATCGCCGACAAGGATCTCGGCGACGCCACCGACGAGCGCCTCGGCAAGATCGAGGAGGAGAGCGCAGCGCTGACGGCGAAGCTGGAGGCGCTCGAAGCCGACTGGGCTTCCGAGCTCGCCCTCGTCGAGGAGATCACGCTGCTGCGCGGCAAGCTCGGCGAGAAACAGGCCACTGAGGCTGTTCCTGCTGATGGCGAAGCAACGGCCGATGCCGCGCCCGCCGAAGCGCCGGCCGATCCCGAGGCGACGCGCGCCAGCCTCCGCGAAAAATTCGATGCGCTCGGCGCGATCGATCCGGCGGGCCGGATGATCTACGCCCATGTCGACGAGCAGTCGGTCGCCTCCGTCGTCTCCGACTGGACCGGCATCCCGGTCGGCCGCATGGTCAAGGACGAGATCGAAACCGTGCTCAACCTCGCGCAGACACTGAACAAGCGCGTGGTAGGGCAGGGGCATGGCATCGGCATGATCGCCAAGCGCATCGAGACCAATCGCGCCAAGCTCGACAATCCGAACAAGCCGATCGGCGTGTTCATGCTCTGCGGCCCCTCCGGCGTCGGCAAGACCGAGACGGCGCTGGCCCTGGCGGAGTCGCTCTATGGCGGCGAGCAGAACGTCATCACCATCAATATGAGCGAGTTCCAGGAGGCGCACACCGTCTCGACATTGAAGGGCGCGCCTCCCGGCTATGTCGGCTATGGCGAGGGCGGGCGGTTGACCGAGGCCGTCAGGCGCAAGCCCTATTCGGTGGTGTTGCTCGACGAGGTCGAGAAGGCCCATCCGGATGTGCACGAGCTGTTCTTCCAGGTCTTCGACAAGGGCACGATGGAGGACGGCACCGGCCGGCGCATCGACTTCAAGAACACGCTGATCATCCTGACCTCGAATGTCGGCACCGACGAGATCATGCGCATGGCGGGCGACGAGACGAGCCGCCCGGACGCCGAGGAACTCGCCGTCGCGCTGCGGCCGGCGCTGCTCAAGGTCTTCCCGCCGGCGCTGATCGGGCGCCTGGTGACGATCCCCTATTATCCGCTCTCCGGCGAGATGCTGGGCGGCATCGTGCGCCTGCAGCTCGGCCGCATCGGCAAGCGCCTGCGCGACAACCACAACGCCGCCTTCATCTATGATGACGCGGTGGTCGAGCACATCGTCGCCCAGTGCAACGACCCGGATTCGGGCGGGCGCATGATCGACAACATCATCACCAACTCGATGCTGCCGGCACTCTCGCGCAGCATCCTCAACCTGCAGCTGGAGAAGAAGCCGCTGACCGAGGCCAAGGTCACGATCGAGGACGGCGCCTTCCACTATTCCTGCAGCTGAGACGCGGCGTGAGGGCGTCAATCGTCAGGCAGCATAAGGTCGTTCTTGAGGTCGTCGACCGTCAGATGCTCGCGCGCCCACTCTGCGGCGGGAGTGCGCGGGTATTGCGCGATGAGCTCGCGCAGCTGTCTGATCGCTTCCTGGTATTTGCCCTTGAAGGCATAGGTATTGAGAATGAAGCTCTTGAAGCGGTCGGCTGCTCTTGCCACCGCGTCGAGGTCCCAGCTCCGCGTGCCTTCGCTGTCCATCACGAACTTGCCGTTGGGAAAGACGGTGACGGTGTCGCCCTCATAGCTCCAGTCGTTGGCGGAAACGACCTGGACATCGATCGCAGCAGTTGTCGGAACGTTGAAGATGGCGGCGACACGCTTCAGGTAGACCAGTCCCGCGCCGTTGCTCTTGCCGGTGAAGCGCCCGGGTACCGTGTTCCTGAAGCTGGCGTCGCGAGGGTCGGCGCCGGGCTTCATGATATCCGTCTCGCTGGCGACGCCGCAGCCATGGATCTCCAGACGTCCTCCCGTGGCGAAGACGCCGCGCAACTGAGCATAGTCGATCGAAGTGGTGTAGTAGTTCCACATGCCGGGAAAGAAGAAGACGCCGCTGTTGCCGTGGCCGACCATGCGCATCACGCGGACGCGGTCGCCCGGACCGACGACGCTCTTCACCGCGTTGATCACCTCCTTGGTGCTGGCGCGGTCATGCGTACCGACCGCGGCTGTCGGCAGCCCGCCGGGAGATCGCGGATTCTGCGCATAGAGGCCCGCGAAAAACGGCTCGGAACGATTGAACAGGTGGACCGCGATGTCTCTGGGCATGTCCAATTCCGTAAAGGGAGGAGGGGGCCGATACGCTTCCTGTCGTCGTCAGCGAAGTTGTCGATCGGCTCCGGTGCGGGCGCGATCCTGTGGCACATTAGCGTAACGCCCGTCGCGGCAAAGGCTCCAATGCTCTATACTGGTGTCGTAGAAGCCTGCCTCGCCCCGCGATTGGCGGCCTGACTGGACCGGAGTGAGAGTGATGCAGCCGGTTCGGCTGAAGCGACGGCCTGACGAGGCCGCCAGCACGACTTCTCTCCAACCGGAGAGCCAAACGCCACGGCGTCCGCGCAGCGGTGGCCGATCGGGCGGGCGTGGCGGCCTGTTGCCATGGTCGCTGGCGGTGCTGGCGATCATCGGTGCGGGCGTCACCGGCTATCTGCTCTATGAGGAGAAGAGCCGCGTCGCCGCGCTCCAGCAGGAGCAGGCGATCCTGCAGAGCAGCTATGACGAGAAGCTCAAGGCCCTGCAGCGCCGCCTCGTCAGCGCGATCGTCGCCTCCGGCAATTCGCCCGGCCTGCCGGCGCAGCCGGGCCAGCCCGCCGCCTCCGGCAAGGCCGGCGACCAGCTCGCCGACCTGATCACCCGGCAGATCGAGCTTGAGGCCCGCCAGGCCCTGCTCGGCGCGCTCACTGGCCAGGCGGTTGGGCCGATCCTGCCGCAGGGCGGCGCGCAGGCGCCGGGCGGCAACCAGTTCGCCGAAGGGCAGAATATCCTCGACCGCGTCAATCCTGCCGTGCTGGCGCAGCAGCGGCGGCAGGTCGCGGCAGCGGTCAAGGCAGCTGAGACCATGTCGCTCGACCAGCGCATCGCCATCCTCGGCCAGTCGCTCGACCGGGTGCAGAACGGCCAGAACCAGCAGCTTCCGGCGCTCGGTCGCCAGCTCGTTGGCCGCGTGCAGGAGGTGAAGACGGCGCTGACCGAGATCGGGCTCGACCCGGCCAAGGTCAAGCTGCCGCCGGGCCGGCCGGGCATGGGCGGCCCGCTCATCCCGATTACGGTGAAGCCCGGCACCTTCGAGCATGCGCTGATGCAGCTCGGCGAGGCGAGGGCGTTCTTCAGCCGCTGGCGCGACCTTGCGGCCATCGTGCCGTTCCAACGCCCGGTCCCCACCGACGACACCACCACCAGCAATTTTGGCCCGCGTTCCGATCCGTTCACCGGCGGCACCGCGATGCATGCCGGCATGGACTTTCGTGGGGAGACCGGCACGCCGGTGCATGCTGCCGGAGCAGGGAAGGTGCTTCGTGCCGAGGTCGCGGGCGGCTATGGCAATCTCGTCGAACTCGATCACGGCAATGGCGTGACGACGCGCTATGGCCATCTCTCGGCCTTCGATGTAAAGGCCGGCCAAATCGTGGCCGCCGGCCAGGTGATCGGCCGCATCGGCTCGACGGGGCGCTCGACCGGCCCGCATCTGCACTATGAAACGCGCCTGTCGGACGAGGCACGCAACCCGCTGAAATTCATCCAGATCGGCGACAAGTTGGCTGTCGGGCCGAGCGGGTTGCGCTGACGCTACCCGACGACCTGCCAGGCGCTGCCGGTGTCATAGAAGAAGCGTTCCTCGGCGATGCGGTCGCCCTGCCAGCGTTGGAAGGCGAGCTCTTCGAGGCGGCGGGTGACGCCCTCCTTGTCGGTGGCGTCGAAGATCCAGCGGACGACGACATGGTCGCCATCGACCAGCACCGCGACGGGCGGATGGGTGTGCATCTTCTCCAACCGGGCCAATGCCCGCGCCTCATGCGCCATCAGCGCCTCGCGGCCGCGCCGCGGCTCGTTGGCGTTCTCCTGCATCGTGGCGTCGTCGGTATAGAAATCGCGGATCGCGCCGACATGGTCGCCGCTGACGACGGCGTCGACGAAGGCATCCACTCGGGCGCGCTCAGGCATAGTCATCTCCATCTCGTCAGGCCGAGATGGGGAAGGATAACCGCGTTCTCTACCGAGAGTGTCAGCATCAGCCCCGGCGCTTCGGTGCTCCGGGCTTGGTCGGCACTTGCGGGGCGACCGGATCACTGGCGGGAAACGTGTCCTTCAGCGCCTTGTCGAGCTGCTTTTCAGCCGAACCGCCTGCCTTCTTCTCGTCCTCGCGCTGCTTGCGCTGCTCCTTGCGCAAGCTTTCCACCGCCTGGTTCGCGGAATTCGCCATGGTCATCCCCCTGTTGCAATGCAGGGCCGAGCCTGCGTGCCCGCTCAACGCGGGGGCCGGAGCGAAAGTTCCCTTCGCGGAGGGCCGGCCGCGCTGGTGTTCGCCATGCAAGCCGGGCAGTGCGGGAAGGATCTTCTCCTTCCCGCTCGAAATAAGAAATTTCACGCTACTCGATGTAAATTGATTGGCTGGCATTCAGGTTATATGTGGATTGTTCGATTTACAGAACATCCCACTGACCGGTGATACGGCGGGTGGCGGCAGGCGAGGGTAGCATTGAGCTGTCCGCGTCGGCCTCGCCTGCGCAGAGCAAGCACATGTTCGAGTTGCAGGAACAGGCCGAAAACCTCAATGCTGCGTTCGGAACGTCGAATGCAGCCGAGCGCCTCGCGGGACTGGTGCGGCATGTTGCAGGCCGTATCGTCTTCACCACCAGCTTCGGCCTGGAGGATCAGGTCGTCACCCACCTGATCGCCACCCAGAACCTGCCGGTCGAGATCGTCACGCTCGATACCGGCCGGCTCTTCGGCGAGGTCCATGCGCTCTGGGCGCAGACCGAGGCGCGCTACGGCATCGCGATCACGCCGTTCTATCCGCGCCACGACGCCGTCGCGGACTTCGTGCTCGGCCACGGCATCAACGGCTTCTACAATTCGATCGAGGCCCGCAAGGCCTGCTGCAATGTCCGCAAGGTCGAGCCGCTCGGCCGGGCGCTCGCCGGAGCCGCCGCCTGGATCACCGGTCTGCGCGCCGACCAGTCGGCCTCGCGCGGCGGGGTCGCCCTTGCCCAGGTCGATGCGGAACGAGGGCTGATCAAGCTCAATCCCCTGCTCGACTGGTCGCGCGACGAGGCGCTGGCCTTCGCGCGCGCGAATAATGTTCCGCTCAACCCGTTGCACGAGCAGGGTTTCCTTTCGATCGGCTGCCAGCCTTGCACCCGCGCCATCCAGCCCGGCGAACCGGAGCGCGCCGGACGCTGGTGGTGGGAAGAAGAGGCCGCCAAGGAATGCGGCCTGCATGTTGGCCCGGATGGTCGGCTGGTGCGGTCGAAGCCGGCCGCGGAGGTTTTGGCGTGATCCAGCTCAGTCATCTGCAGAAGCTCGAAGCCGAGGCGATATTCATCATCCGCGAGGTCGCCGCGACCTGCGAGAAGCCTGTGCTGCTCTATTCGATCGGCAAGGACTCGGCCGTCCTGCTGCATCTCGCCATGAAGGCCTTCTATCCCGGCAAGCCGCCATTCCCGCTGCTCCATGTCGATACGACCTGGAAATTCCGGGACATGATCGCCTTCCGCGACCAGACCGCCAGCCGGCTCGGGCTCGACCTGATCGTGCACATCAACGAGGAGGGCGTGCGCGCCGGCGTCAACCCCTTCGCCTCCGGCTCGCGCCTGCACACCGACGTGATGAAGACGCAAGGCCTGAAGCAGGCCCTCGACAAGCACGGCTTCGACGCGGCCTTTGGCGGCGCCAGGCGCGACGAGGAGAAGAGCCGGGCCAAGGAGCGGGTGTTCTCGCTGCGCTCGGCCCAGCACCGCTGGGATCCGAAGAACCAGCGGCCCGAGCCCTGGCGGCTGTTCAACACGCGCAAGGCCCAGGGCGAGAGCTTCCGCGTCTTCCCGCTGTCCAACTGGACCGAGAAGGACGTCTGGGACTACATCGCGCTCGAGAACATTCCGGTCGTGCCGCTCTATTTCGCCGCGCCTCGTCCGGTGGTGCGCCGCAACGGCGCCTGGATCATGCGCGACGACGAGCGCATGGAGCTGCTGCCCGGCGAGACGCTCGAGACCCGCATGGTCCGCTTCCGCACGCTCGGCTGCTACCCGCTGACCGGGGCGGTCGAGAGCGAGGCGACGAACCTCACCGACATCATTGCGGAAATGCGGTCGTCACGCTCCTCGGAGCGCGAGGGACGCGTCATCGACCATGACGGCTCCGGCTCGATGGAGCAGAAGAAGCAGGAAGGCTATTTCTGATGGCGGCGCTCGCGACGTTGAAGGGCCAGCCCGCTCCGGCCGGCCAGCCGCATCCCGCCAACGACCAGGGCCAGAGCACCGAGGGCAGCGCCCGCGCGTTGTTGCGCTTCATCACCTGCGGCTCGGTCGACGACGGCAAGTCGACGCTGATCGGCCGCATCCTCTACGAGGCCGGCGCGGTCTTCGACGACCAGCTCACTGCGCTCGACAACGATTCCCGCAAATTCGGCACGCAAGGCGCGGCGCCGGACTTCGCCCTGCTGGTCGACGGGCTCTCGGCCGAGCGCGAGCAGGGTATCACCATCGATGTCGCCTATCGCTATTTCTCGACCGACCAGCGCAGCTTCATCGTCGCCGACACGCCCGGCCACGAGCAGTATACCCGCAACATGGCGACCGGCGCCTCGACCGCCGATCTCGCTATCATCCTGATAGACGCGCGCAAGGGCCTGCTGCCGCAGACGCGCCGGCATTCCTTCATCGTCTCGCTGGTGGGCGTCCGCCATGTCGTCGTCGCCGTCAACAAGATGGATCTGGTCGGCTATGACCAGGCGGTCTTCCGCCAGATCGAGCAGGACTATCGCAACGCGGTCGCAGGGCTCGGTTTCGCCAGCATCGACTTCGTCCCGGTCTCGGCTCGCGACGGCGAGAACGTCACCAGCCTGTCCAGGCTGACGCCCTGGTATCGCGGCCCGGCGCTGCTGCCGCTGCTCGAATCCGTCGTGGTCGTCGCCGAGGCGGAAGTCGAAGCCGGCTTCGCGCTGCCGGTGCAATGGGTCAACCGGCCCGATCTCGATTTCCGCGGCTTCGCCGGCACCATCGCGCGCGGACGCCTGCGCGTCGGCGATGTGGTCGCGGCGCTGCCGTCGGGCCGACGCAGCACGATCGCCCGCATCCTCGCCCCCTCGGGCGACGTCTCGCAGGCGAGCGCCGGCCAGTCGGTGACGGTCACGCTTGCCGACGAGATCGATATTTCGCGCGGCGACGTCATCGCTTCGGTGATGCAGTCCCCGGTGGTTAAGCAGGAGCTGCAGGCGCGCCTGCTCTGGACCGGTGAGGCGGCGCTGCGCGAGGGCGGCGAGTTCATCCTCAAGCTCGCCACCGCGAGCGCCAACGCCCAGATCGTCCGCCTGCACCACAGCGTCGACATCGAGAGCTATGCCGAGGCGCCGGCGCAGAGCCTGGCGATGAACGGCATCGGCCTGGCGACGCTGGCTCTCGACCGGCAGCTCGCCGTGCTCGACTATACGAGCAGCCGCGAGCTCGGCGGCTTCATCCTGATCGACAGGCTGAGCAACCAGACGGTCGCCTTCGGATTTGTCGAGACGCGTGCGAATAAATCTAACGAGCGTTTGGCCAAAGGTCCCAGCACGGCCGGCCGCACGGTCCTGCGTCTCGTCGGCTGGCGTGGTGCTCAAGAGCGGCGTGCCTGGTTCGAGGCTGCGAGCTGGCGTCTGGCAAGCGGATGGGTGGTCTTTGCAGCGGTTGCTCTGTCGACAGGGCAATTGGGGCTGGCAGCCGCACTGGGGCTAGGCGATATCGCGCTGAGGCCGCTGCTGAAGGGCCTGCATGCCAGATTGTGGACGAGGAGGGCGCCGCCTGCGCTTTATGACGGAGCGGGGATCTAGGCGCGGGAGGTCTGAAGAGCGCCGGACGGCCTTCTGCCGGCCCGGCGTTGCGCAAGCGGTGTCAGGCCGCCTGGGAATAGGTCGCGCCAGCGGAAGTCTTTGCCCCGAGCTGGTAGGTCTGGCCATAGGCTTCCGACGCGCCGCTGATCTCCGCCGGCGGCGGAGGCGGAGGCGGCCGGTGCGCGGCACGGTCTTCCATCTGCTTCTTGAAGTCGGCCATCTCCTCCTTGGAGATCTTGCCGTCCTTGTCCGCATCCATCGCGGCGAAGAGGCGGCTGAGCAGGCCGTTCGAGCTGTCGCCGTCGGGCGCGACCGCCTTCAGGAACTCGTCCTTGGCAACGCTGCCGTCTGAATCGGCATCGAGCTTGGCGAAGTAGTTCTTGTCCTCGCCTTCCTTGGCGTCGGTCTTGGTACTGGCCGTGTCCGACTGGAGCATCAGCAGAAGGGCCTGCATCTGCTGTTCGGCTTTCTCCGCCTTCGCCTTGAAGGCGTCCGCTTCCGCCTTGCTGACCGAGCCGTCCTGGTCGGTATCCATCGCCTTGAACAGTTTCTCTGTCTTGGCGCTATCGGCGCCTTTCGGCGCGCCGGCGGAGAACTCGGCGAGGTTGAGCACCCCGTCGCTATTGCCGTCGAGCTTGTCGAAGCTCGGCGGTTTGCCTGGCGGTGGCGGGCGAAAGCCCCCAGCGCCGCTGATACTCGTCATGCGATACTCCTGACGATTCACCGCCCGGATCAGGCGGCGCCGTTGAGTATCGTGGCTAATTCTTGGTAAATTCCTACGGGAAGATTCAGCTCGGCAGCACCGCTGTCGCCTCGATCTCGACCATCGCCTCCGGCTCGACCAGGGCTGGAACGGAAACCACCGCCATCGCCGGGAAATGCCGGCCGAAATTGGCGCGGTAGACCGGGCCGAGCTCGGCCAGGCTGTTGCGATAGGCTGCGATGTCGGTGACGTACCAGGTCAGCCGCACGATATCCTCGACCTTGCCGCCGCCGGCCTCGACCACCGCCTTGATGTTGGCGAGCGTCTGTCCGATCTGGGCGACAAAGCCCTTGGCGAAGACGCCCTTGGCATCCCAACCAACGAGGCCGCCGGTCACCAGCACCTTGCCTTCCGCGACCATGCCGTTGGCGTAGCCGCGCGGCTGCGGCCAGCCTTCGGGCAGGACGGCGCGGGCGCGGCGCGAAGCGGAATCGGAGGGCGGCATGCCGCTGGTCATGGCGTTGTCTTTCTCAAGCAATAGTCAGGAGGCCGAGGCTTCCTGGCGCGCGATCTCGCGCAGGGCGAAGCGCTGCAGCTTCCCGGTAGAGGTCTTCGGCAGGGTTGTCACGAAGGCGATGGCTCGCGGGTATTTGTAAGGCGCGATCGATGCTTTGACATGATCCTGCAGTGCCTTGGCCAGGACGGCATCGCCAATGAAGCCTTCGCGCAGCAGCACATAGGCCTTCACGATCTGGCCGCGCTCGGGGCAGGGTGCGCCGACGACGCCGCATTCGGCCACCGCTTCATGCGTCAGCAGGCAGGCTTCGACCTCCGGCCCGGCGATGTTGTAGCCGGCCGAGATGATCATGTCGTCGGAGCGGGCCTGGTACCAGAAATAGCCGTCGCCATCGCGCAGATAGGTGTCGCCGGTGACGTTCCAGCCATCGAGAATATACTTGGCCTGGCGTGGATCGGCGAGGTAGCGGCAGCCTGTGGGCCCGCGCACGGCGAGGCGCCCCGGCGTGCCGTCGGGCACCTCCTTGCCGTCCTCGTCGACGATCTTCGCCTCATAGCCGGGCACAGGCAGGCCGGTCGAGCCGGGCCGGATCTTGTCGCGTGGCGCGCCGATGAAGATGTGCAGCATCTCGGTCGCGCCGATGCCGTCCATCAATGGCAGCCCGGTCGCCGCTTGCCAGGCATCGAAGGTCGCCTTCGGCAAGGCCTCGCCGGCCGAGACGCAGATACGCAGCGATGACAGGTCGCGCTCGGCGAGCTTGCCGAGCATGGCGCGATAGGCGGTCGGCGCGGTGAAGCAGACCGTCGCGCGATAGCGCTCGATCGCCTCGGCCAGATCGGTCGGCGCCACCTTGGCCGGCAGGATGCAGGCGGCGCCGATCCGCAAGGGGAAGAGCACGATGCCGCCGAGCCCGAAGGTGAAGGCGAGCGGCGGCGAGCCGATGAAGCGGTCGTCGGGCGCAGCCTGCAGCACGCGTGCGCCATAGGCGTCGCAGATCGCCAGCAGGTCGCGCTGGAAATGCATCGTGCCCTTGGGCTCGCCGGTGGTGCCCGAGGTGAAGGCGATCAGGCAGACATCGTCCTGCGCCGTGTCAGCCGGCTCGAAGACGTCGTAGCCGGCTTTGTCCATCAGCATTTCAAGCGCGCCGTCGCCCCATGTGACGATGGTCGAGAGCTCCGGCGCAAGCTGTTGCGCTGCCTTGAGTTCATCGACCAGCGTCGCGTCGCAGAGCGCCAGCCCGATCTTTGCCTTGCGGATCGGATAGGCGAGCTCGCCGGCCCGCAGCATCGGCATGGTCGCCACCACGACGCCCCCGGCCTTCAGCACGGCGAAATAGGTCGCGACCATCGTCGGCGTGTTGGCGGCGCGCAGCAGCACGCGATTGCCCGGCACCATGCCAAGATCGCGCGTCAGTACATTGGCGATACGGTTCACCGTCTCTGCGAGCGCCCGATAGCTCCAGGTGTCGCTCGGTCCGATCACCGCATCGCGCTCGCCACGCCCCTCGGCGACGTGCCGGTCGACAAATTCAGTGACGACGTTCAGCCGCTCCGGGTAGCTCAGCCCGGCGGCTGCGAGGTCGAGGCGCGGCCAGCTTTCGCGCGGCGGCAGGTTGTCCCGCGCGAAACTGTCGACATGTCCCGACCGCATGAGATCTGCGGTACCCATCTCGTTCCCCTGGCTCTTTTGGCCCTATTTCAGCAGGTCGCGCGCTATCACGACCTTCTGCACCTCGCTGGCGCCCTCGTAGATCCTGAGCGCCCTGATCTCGCGATAGAGTTCCTCGACCTTGACCCCGCGGGTGACGCCGAGCCCGCCATGGATCTGCACGGCGCGGTCGATCACCTTCTGGGCGTTCTCGGTCGCGACCAGCTTGGCCAGCGCCGCCTCGCGCGTGACGCGGGGCGCCCCCCGGTCCTTGGTCCAGGCGGCCCTGTAGACGAGGAGGGCGGCGGCATCGACCTCGGTCGCGCTCTCGGCGATCGCGGCCTGCGAGAGCTGGAGGTCGCCGAGCGTGCCGCCGAAGAGCTTGCGGCTCTTCGCATGCGACACGGTCTCGTGCAGCGCCCGGCGGGCGAAGCCGAGCGCGGCGGCGCCGACCGTCGAGCGGAAGATGTCGAGCGTCGCCATCGCCACCTTGAAGCCGTCGCCCGGCCCGCCGATGCGGTTCGCGGCAGGGATGCGACAGTCATCGAAACGCAGGGTCGCGAGCGGATGCGGCGCGATCACGTCGATACGCTCGACGATCGAGAGACCGGGCGTATCGGCCTCGACCAGATAGGCCGAGAGGCCGCGCGCGCCCGGCGCCTCGCCCGAGCGGGCGAAGACGACGTAATGGTCGGCGATGCCGCCATTCGAGATCCACGTCTTCTCGCCGTCGATCCGGACATGGGTGTTGCCGTCCGGCGTGGCGGTCGTCGCCAGTGCCGCGACGTCGGAGCCGGCCTCCTTCTCGGAGAGCGCGAAGGCTGCGATCCTCTCGCCACGCGCCACCGCCGGAAGAATGCGCGCCTTCATCTCGGGTGAGCCGGCGACACTGATCGATCCCGTACCCAGCCCCTGCATGGCGAAGGCGAAGTCGGCTAGCCCGTCGCGGGCGGCCAAAACCTCGCGGGCGAGGCAGAGCGTGCGCACGTCCAGCGTGGCATGCAATCCGCCATATTCGGCCGGCACTGCTGCCCTGAGGAAGCCGGCTTGCCCCAGCGCCTTCACCCGGGCGCGGCAGGCCTCGTCGACATCGTCATGCGGCAGGCCGGGCAGGGTAGCGTCGGCCCAGGCCGAGAGACGCTCCGCGAAGTCGCGGTGATGGGCCTCGAAGAAAGGCCAGTCGAGCGTGTCGCCAAGAATGCTTGTGCCGAGCGAAGCCATCTCAGTTCCCTTCGAACACCGGTTTCCGCTTCTCGGCGAAGGCGTGATAGGCGCGGGAAAAGTCCTCGGTCTGCATGCATAGGGCCTGAGCCACCGCTTCCGCCTCGATGGCGGACTCGACCGACATCGCCCATTCCATTTCGAGCATGCGCTTGGTCATGGCGTTGGCGAATGTCGGCCCGTCCGCGAGCTCGGCGGCGAGCGCCCGTGCCTCGGCGAGCACGGTGTCGCGGGCGATCAGCCGGTTGAGGAAGCCCCAGCGCTCGGCTTCCTCGCCCTTGAGCACCCGGCCGGTATAGAGCAGCTCGGCGGCGCGGCCCTGGCCGATGATGCGCGGCAGCATCGCGCAGGCGCCCATGTCGCAGCCGGCGAGGCCGACGCGGTTGAACAGGAAGGCGATCTTGGTCTCGGCCGTGCCGAGGCGCAGATCGGAGGCCATGGCGATGATCGCGCCGGCACCGGCGCAGATGCCGTCGATCGCGGCGACGATGGGCTGCGGGCAGGCGCGCATGGTCTTGACCAGCTCGCCGGTCATCCGGGTGAATTTGAGCAGGTCCTTGGTGTCCATCGCGACCAGTGGTCCGATGATCTCGAAGACGTCGCCGCCTGAGGAGAAGTTGCCGCCGGCGCCCGTCACGACGATCGCCTTGACCGCTTCCTCCTTCTGCGCCGCCAGGAAGAAATCGGTGAGCTCGCGATAGCTCTCGAAGGTCAGCGGGTTCTTCTTCTCCGGCCGGTTCAGCGTCACGGTCGCGACCTTGCCGGCGACCGAGAGCTGGAAATGCTGCGGCTTGAAGCCGGAGAGCGGCAGGGTGACGGGGTTGGCGCTGCTCATTGGTTCCCTCCCGCCGCGGTCGGCGTGCCGTTCTGGCGGTTGCTGATGGCCTGGTGCAGCGAGGCCTTGGCCCCACCGAGCAGCCGGAAAAGCTGGCCGATCTCGGCGGGTCCAAGCCCGGCGAAGAGTTCGGCGATCCAGTCCTCATGGCGCTCGGCCATCGCCTTGAAGGCGCGCCGGCCCTGGGCGGTGAGGGTCAGCACCTGGACGCGCCGGTCCTGCGCCGCCGGGCGCTTGTCGACCAGCCCGTCGGTGAGCAGGCCGGCGACCACGGCCGTGACATTGCCGTTCGAGACCATCAGCCGCTGCGAGACCTCGCCGACCGTCATGCCGGTGGTCGACTTCTCGAGCTGCGCCATCAGGTCGAAGCGCGGCAGCGTCGTCTTGAACTCCTCGCGCAGGCGGGTGCGGATCTCGCTCTCGATCAGGGTCGAGCAGGTCAGCATCCGCAGCCAGAGCCTAAGCTCGTCCTTGTGGTCGCCGGGGCGCTCGCTGGCCTTGGTCTCGCGGTCGAGCAGGGGGGCAGTGGACGGGATTTCCATCGTCAGAACTCCCCGCCATTGATCAGGATGGACTGGCCGGTGATGCCGCGGCTCTCAGGCTTGCAGAGGTTGAGGACGGCTGCCGCGACCTCCTCCGGCGTGATCAGCCGGTTCTGCGGATTGTCCTTGGTCAGTTCCGTCAGTGCCTCTTCGCGTGTCTTGCCGGTCTTGGCCGCGATCGTCGTCAGGCTGCTCGCGACCATGTCGGTATCGGTATAGCCCGGGCAGACGGCGTTGACGGTGACGCCGCTGCGCGCTGTCTCCAGGGCGAGCGAGCGCACCAGGCCGACCACCGCATGCTTGGCGGCGACATAGGCCGAAACGTAAGGATAACCGCGATGGCCCGCGGTCGAGGCGATCGCTATCAACCGGCCGGTGCCGCGCTGGGTCATGGCGGGCAGCGCGGGCCGGAAACAGTTCACCGTGCCGATCAGGTTGATCTCGACCATGCGCCGGAACAGTTGCGCATCGCTGCGCTGGAAGCTGGCGCTCTCGGCGGCGCCGGCATTGGCGACGACGATGTCGAAGGGCTGTCCCGCTGCGAGCCCCGCCATCACCTCGCGCACCGCCGCCTCGTCGGTGACGTCGACGGCATGGGCGGCATCGGCCGCGCCGGAAAGCACAGCCTGTTGCAGGATGTCGTCATTGCGGCCGATGATCGAGACGCGGGCGCCTGCCTGGCGTAGCGCGGAGGCGATGGCGCGGCCGATGCCGCGTCCGCCGCCGCTCACCAGGGCATGCTGTCCCGCCAAAGCCGATGCCATGCCGTTCACTCCCTCTTGGTGGTCAATATATTTTAGGTCTGAAACATTTTGCAAGAGGCGGGGAGTGGTGCGCGTGTTGGTGCTGAATGGTAAGAAATATCAGATATTTAGGCTAATTTCTACCCTTGTTGGCTCATTTGAGGGGCGGCTCGATGCCAACTTCGCATCGCAGGCTTGAGCCAAAATTATTTTAGGTTTAAAATGATTTTCTCAGCCAAGGAGGGCGTCATGCGCATTGCGGTGGTGGGCGGCGGGCCGGCAGGTCTCTATTACGCGCTGCTGATGAAGCGGGACTGGCCTGAGCTCGACGTCACCGTCTTCGAGCGCAACCGCCCCGACGATACCTTCGGCTTCGGCGTCGTCTTCTCCGACCAGACGCTTGACCTGTTCAAGGCGGCCGACCTGCCGAGCTACGAGGCGATCGTCCGCAGCTTCGCCTATTGGGATGATATCGAGATCCACTTCAAAGGCACGGTGCGCCGCGTGCCCGGTAACGGCTTCTGTGGCTGCTCGCGCCGCACCCTCTTGATGTTGCTGCAGGACCGCGCGCGCCAGGTCGGCGTCAAGCTCACCTTCTCGCAGGAGATCGAGGACGTCGCGGCATTGAAGCGCGATTACGATCTCGTCGTTGCCGCCGACGGCATCAACAGCCGCATCCGCGAGGGTGACCGCGAGCGCTTCGCGCCGCAGGTCGACCTCAGGCCGAACCGCTTCGTCTGGATGGGCTCGACCCGGCCCTTCGACGCCTTCACCTTCTTCTTCAAGCAGACTGAGCACGGCGTCTTCATCGCCCATTGCTACCAGTACGAGCCGGGGCAATCGACCTGGGTGCTGGAGACCGATCCCGAGACCTTCGCCCGCGCCGGCCTGGAGGGACTGGACGAAGCCGGCACGGCCGCTTTCCTGGAGCAGGTCTTCGCCGAAGAATTGCAGGGTCACAAGCTGATCACCAATCGCTCGCTCTGGCGGCAGTTCCCGATGATCCGTTGCAGCAACTGGGTCGTCGACAATGTCGTGCTGCTCGGCGACGCCAAGGCGACGGCGCATTTCTCGATCGGCTCCGGCACCAAGCTCGCCATGGAGGATTCGATCGCGCTGCATCGCGCCTTCCATCGCGCCGGGCTCGACGTGAAGGCGGCGCTCGCCGCCTTCGAGACCGGGCGGCGCGAGGAGGTCGAGAAGACCCAGCACGCCGCCGATGTCTCGCTGGTCTGGTTCGAGCAGCTCAAGCGCTTCTGGGATTTCGAGCCGCTGCGCTTCGCCTTCGGCCTGATGACGCGCTCCAAGGCCATCACCTACGACAACCTCGCCCTGCGCGCCCCCGAGTTCGTCGCCGCGATCGACCAGCTGGTCGCCGACGATCTCGGCGCCGACCAGGTGACCCGTCGCGACGGCACGCCGGTGCCGCCGGCCTTCCAGCCCTTCTCCCTCCGCGAGATGAAGCTGGCGAACCGCTTCGTCGTCTCGCCGATGTGCCAATATTCGGCCCAGGATGGCCTGCCCGGCGATTGGCACCTGATGCATTACGGCGCGCGCGCCATCGGCGGGGCAGGGCTCGTCTTCACCGAGATGACCTGCGTCTCGGCCGATGCCCGCATCACCCCCGGCTGCACCGGCCTCTACAACGACGCGCAGGAAGCGGCCTGGACGCGCATCGTCGACTTCGTTCACGCCAACTCCGCGGCGAAAATCTGCCTGCAGCTCGGCCATGCCGGGCGCAAGGGCGCGAGCAAGCTGATGTGGGATGGGATGGATCGCCCGCTCGCGGAAGGCGCCTGGCCGATCGTCTCGGCCTCGCCGCTGCCCTATTACCCCGAGAGCCAGGTGCCGCGCGAAATGACCCGTGCCGACATGGACCGGGTCAAGGCCGACTTCGTCGCGGCCGCCGAGCGCGGCCTGCGCGCCGGCTTCGATATGCTCGAGCTCCACTGTGCCCATGGCTATCTGCTCGCGAGCTTCCTCTCGCCGCTGACCAACCAGCGCTCTGACGCGTACGGCGGCGCGCTCGAGAACCGCCTGCGTTTCCCCCTGGAAGTCTTTGCCGCGCTTCGCCAGACCTGGCCGGCCGACAAGCCGATGTCGGTGCGCATCTCGGCGACGGACTGGCAGGAGGGCGGCATCAGCGCCGAGGATTCGGTCGCAATCTCCGAGGCCTTCGCACAGGCCGGCTGCGACCTCGTCGACGTCTCCACCGGCCAGACCACGCCGCGGGCCCGGCCGCATTATGGCCGCATGTTCCAGACCCCGTTCGCCGACCGCATCCGCAACGAGGCCGGCGTCGCCACCATGTGCGTCGGCGCCATCACCTCGGCCGACCAGGCCAACACCATCGTCGCCGCCGGCCGCGCCGATCTCGTCGCGCTCGGGCGGCCGCATCTGGCCGATCCATCCTTCGTGCTCAGGGCGGCCGCCTGGTACGGCGCCGACGTCGCCCAGCCGGTGCAGTACCAGCCCGGCAAGGACCAGCTCATGCGCAACACGCCGCGCGAGCGCGAAGAGCTTCAGGACCTGAAGCTCAAGGCCAAGCCGAGCCGACATGGCGGGGCGCCAGCGGCTCCCGTCGCGCGGGCGGCGGAATAAAGAACTCTGTGCATTCCGGTGCTGCAGCCGGAGTGCACAGAATCTGTGATATTGCATGCGTGCAATTTATGATTGGACGAACGCTGTCTTTATGGCGTCGCCGCAACGATTATCTTGGTGGGCAACGCAAGCGCCTCGTCAGACGGGGCACGCAACCAAGGGGCCCGCACCATGCAGCTCACCGGCATCCACCATGTCACCGCCATCACCGCCCAGGCCGCGCAGAACCGGCGCTTCTATGTCGAGACGCTCGGCCTGCGCCTGGTCAAGAAGACGGTGAACCAGGACGACACCTCCGCCTATCACCTGTTCTATGCCGACGGCGCCGGCTCGCCCGGAACCGACCTGACCTTCTTCGACTGGCCGACCGCCCCGGCCCGGCGCGGCACGCATTCGATCACCCGCACCTCGCTCAGGGTCGCCAGCGAAGCCTCGCTCGACTTCTGGCGCGAGCGGCTGACCGCGGCCGGCGTGGCGGTCTCCGACACGCGCCTGCTCAATGGCCGTGCCGCGCTTGATTTCGAGGACCCGGAGGGCCAGCGCCTGACGCTCGTCGTCGATGGCGGCACGATTCCCTTCGTCGCCTGGGAGAAGAGCCCGGTCCCGGCCGAGCACCAGATCCGCGGCCTTGGGCCGGTGACGATCTCGGTGCCGCAGATTGAGCGGACCGAGCTGGTCCTGACCAAGCTGCTCGGGCTGGAGCGGATCGCCGATTATCGCGACGCAGGCCACGCCAGCGGTGACATTCATGTCTTCCGGATCGGCGAGGGCGGCCCGGCGGCCGAGCTCAACGTCGCGGTCGAGCCGGGGCTTGCTCCGGCCCGTGAAGGCGCTGGCGGCGTCCACCATCTGGCGCTGCGCACACCGAGCTTCGGCGAATACGACGCCTGGGCCGAGCGGCTGCGCGCTTCCGGCTATCCCAATAGCGGACCGGTCGATCGCTTCTATTTCCGCTCGCTCTATCTGCGTGAGCCGAACGGCGTGCTGATCGAGATCGCCAGCGACGGTCCGGGCTTCGCCACCGACGAACCCTTCGAGACGATGGGCGAGGGGCTGTCGCTGCCGCCCTTCCTGGAGTCGAAGCGGGCGGCGATCGAGGCCGGGCTGAAGCCCCTGGCCTGACGATATCCGGGCCAACGAAGCGCGCTGCGGCCAGAGTGGTCGCAGCGCGCGAAGCATTCCGTAAATTGCTTTTGATTCATCGCGAATTAACCAAGGTCGCGCTGAATGAACCTCGAGAGGTTGGGGCCTCCCGAGACTGACGAACAGGCCGCTGCGGTCTGCCCGGAGCGCGGTCGAGCGCGATGGCGAGACGAGTACGGCGCTGCGCCTCAGCGGGAAGCCTGCAAGGTGTCCCGAGGCGTTGCGTATGCGTAGCTCGAACAAGTTCGCCGGTTATTCCTATAGCCTGAAGCGCCGGCGCGGCAGCCCCTTCGCCCGGCTCGGCATCCTGGTGGCCGTTGCGGCCAGCGCGATGGCGGGTGTGTCGGCCTGGTCAAACAGGCAGGCCGAGCAGGCGGCGACCGCACTCCCGCCGGCCCAGAAGCACGCACTGGCGCATCCGGTCCCTGCCCATAGCGCGACACCGTTGCTCCGTCCCGGCTATGTCGTCGGCTATGTCGCGCAGTCGCTTGCCGACAGTGCGCCGCTCTCCGGCCGTTTCCAGTCGACGGCTCCCGCGCCGCAGGCGGTGGTGTTCGATCCGGAAACGACGGGCTCGATCGTGCCGTCCGAGCCGGTCGGCCCGAGCCTGGCGACGAGCACGATCGCAGTTCAACCCGCGACCCAGCCCGCTGCCGAGGCGCCCCGCATCGCCCTGATCGCGCCGCGGCCTGTGCCGCGTCCGTCCGACCTGAAGCTGCCGACGCCGCCCGAGCCGCGTGTCGCGCTGCGCGCGACCTCGCGCCAGGGCAAGGACGTCGTCGCCAAGGCCGAGCCGGCTCCCGACAACCGTAACTTCTTCGAGAAGCTCTTCGGCGTGAACGCCAATGCGCCGCAGAGCTCCGGCGAGCGCCTCGCTTATGCCGCGCCGCAGGACGACATCACCCAGCGCAGCGGCCGCGGCAGCGGCCTGACCGTAGCCCCGGCGCCGATGCCTGCGCCGATGTCGTCGGCGACCCCGGCGGCCAGCGGCAAGACGGCGGTCTACGACATCAGCGCGCGGGTGGTTTATCTGCCCAATGGCGAGCGTCTGGAGGCCAACTCCGGCCTCGGCGAGATGATGAACGATCTTCGCTTCGTCCATGTCCGGATGAAGGGGCCGACGCCGCCGCATGTCTACAATCTGACCGAGCGCGAGGCCCTGTTCCACGGCGTGCGCGCCATCCGCATGCATCCGGTCGGTGGCAGCGGCAAGATATTCGGCCGCGCCGGGCTGCTGGTGCACAACTACCTGCTCGGCCCGCGCGGCGACTCGAATGGCTGCGTCTCGGTCAAGGACTATGACCGCTTCCTGCAGGCTTTCCTGCGCGGCGAGATCAAGCAACTGGTCGTCGTGGCCGGGCGGGGCTGAACGCCCTGCCGGCCTTGCGCCGCTGGAGCTTGGCTGCTCTGATCGGCGAATGACGAGACCGCTCCATCTCGCGACATTCCCGCTGGCGCTCTTCGCGCTGACGCTTATCCTGGCGGTGGCGGGCCCGGCTGCTGCCGAAGTGCGTTTCGGCAACAATGTCCGCATTGGCGGGCATGATGCCTCGAACCAGCGCTTCGATCGCCGGAATCGCGGCGTCTACCACATCTACGAAGGCCGGCCGCGCAATCCCGGCTGCGCCTGGCGTTCGGACGGCAGGGGCGGGCGGGTGAAGGTCTGCCACTTGCAGCGCATCAGGCGCTGAGAAGGCTGCTCGGCCGCAGCGAAGGCCACCCGCTTTGGCTGATAGGGTGGGCGAAGCTCGCTCAGCCCTCCGACTTGGCCTTCTTTGCCGCCGGTTTGGCGGCTGTCTTGGCGCCCGCCTTGGCCGTCGGCTTCTTCGCGGGAGCCTTGGCTTTCGCCGGTGCCTTCCCCTTGCCCTTCGTGCCGCCGCCGGCCGCCGCCTTGGCGTTGACCAGCTCGATCGCCTGCTCAGCAGTGATGCTCTCCTGCGCCATCGATTTCGGCAGGGTCGCGTAGACCTTACCCCAGGCGACATAGGGGCCGTAGCGGCCGGCCTTGACCTCCATCTTGCCGCCCTGCGGGTGCTCGCCGAGATCGCGGCCCGGCGCTGCCGCGGCATTGCCGAAGCGGCGGCCGCCCGCACCGCTCTCCTTGGCGACGATCAGGTCGATCGCCCTATTGGCCCCGATCTCGAGGATGTCGTCGCCCTTGTCGATATTGGCGTAGGTCTTGCCGTGCTGGACGTAAGGCCCATAGCGGCCGATGCCGGCGAGGATCGGCTCGCCGCTGGTCGGATGCTTCGCCACCTCGCGCGGCAGCGAGAGCAGAGCGAGCGCCTTCTCCAGCGTCAGTGAGCCGACGGTCTCGCCCTTGGGCAGGCTCGAGCGCTTCGGCTTTTCGCCGTCACCGAGCTGGATATAGGGGCCGAAGCGGCCCTCGCGCGCGGTGACCTCGAGATCGGTGACGGGATCCTTGCCCAGGGTACGGACGCCGTTGACGGTCTGCCCGCCCTCGGCCGAGGCCTCGCCTTCGGCGGCCGAGGCGCTGAGCGGTCGGGTGAAGCGGCATTCGGGATAGTTCGAGCAGCCGACGAAGGCGCCGAACTTGCCGAGCTTGAGCGAGAGCGTGCCGGTGCCGCAGACCTGGCAGCTGCGCGGATCGCCGCCATCGGCACGCGGCGGGAAGACGTGGGGGCCGAGAATGCCGTTCAGCGCCTCGAGCACGTCGCCGACGCGCAGCTCCTTGGTCTCGCCGATCGACTTGGTGAATTCGTCCCAGAATTCGCGCAGAAGCGCCTTCCAGTCGACATCGCCGCTGGAGACCAGATCGAGCTTCTCCTCCAGGCTCGCCGTGAAGTCGAACTCGACATAGCGCTTGAAGAAGCTCTCCAGGAACGCCGTGACCAGCATGCCCTTGTCCTCGGGCACCAGGCGCTTCTTCTCGATCCGGACATATTCGCGGTCGCGCAGCGTCGCCAGCGTGGCGGCATAGGTGGAAGGGCGGCCGATGCCGAGCTCTTCCATGCGCTTGACCAGGCTCGCTTCCGAGAAACGCGGCGGCGGCTCGGTGAAATGCTGGTCGGCGGCGATGGCGCGCTTCTCCAGCGGATCACCGGCCTTCATCGCCGGCAGCTTCTTGCTGTCCTCGTCCTCCTCGTCGTCGCGGCTCTCCTGATAGAGAGTCAGGAAGCCGTCGAAGAGCACGACCTGGCCGGTGGCGCGCAGTTCGAGCGCCCGGGCGCCGACCTGGGCGGCGATGTCGACCGTGGTGCGCTCGATCGAAGCCGATTCCATCTGGCTGGCGATGGTGCGCTTCCAGATCAGCTCATAGAGCTTGGCCTGCTCCGGCTCGAGATGACGCGCGACCATGGCGGGCAAACGGCCAAGATCGGTCGGGCGGATCGCCTCGTGGGCCTCCTGCGCGTTCTTGGCCTTGACCGTGTACTTGCGCGGCACGTCCGGCACGTAGTTGTCGCCGAACTCCTTGCCGATGACGCGGCGCGCCGCCGCGATCGCCGAGCCGTCCATGTCGACGCCATCGGTTCGCATATAGGTGATCAGGCCGACCGTCTCGCCGCCGATGTCGACGCCCTCATACAGGCGCTGCGCCACCTGCATGGTGCGGGCCGGCGCCATGCCGAGCTTGCGCGAGGCTTCCTGCTGCAGGGTCGAGGTCTGGAAGGGCGGCTGGGGGTGGCGCTTGACCGGCTTGGCCTCGACCTCGGCGACCGAGAAACGCGCGGTTTCCAGCGCCGCCTTGAAAGCCTGCGCCTCCTCGCCCGTGCCGATGTCGAGCCGGGTGATCTTCTTGCCGTCGGCGCCCGAAAGGCGGGCGTCGAAGGTCGCGCCACTGGTAGTGGCGAGCGTCGCGACCAGCGACCAGTATTCGCGGGCCCGGAAGGCCTCGATCTCGCGCTCGCGGTCGCAGACCAGGCGCAGCGCCACCGACTGCACGCGGCCGGCCGAGCGGGCGCCGGGCAGCTTGCGCCACAGCACCGGCGAGAGCGTGAAGCCGACGAGGTAGTCGAGGGCGCGGCGGGCAAGATAGGCATCGACCAGCGCCTGGTCGATCGGGCGCGGATTGGCCAGCGCCTTCTGCACCGCGTCCTTGGTCACCGCGTTGAAGGTGACGCGCTCGACCGGGATGCCCTTGATGGCGCGCTTCTGGTTCAGCGCCTCCAGCACATGCCAGGAGATCGCCTCGCCCTCGCGATCGGGGTCGGTTGCGAGAATGACCTTCTCGGCATTCTTCGCCGCCCGCGCGATCTCGGCGACCTGCTTGGCGCCGCGCCCCTCGGTCTCCCACAGCATGGCGAAGTCGTTCTCGGGATCGACCGAGCCGTCCTTCGCGGGCAGGTCGCGAATGTGCCCGAACGAGGCGATGACCTCGTAGTCGGAGCCCAGATACTTATTGATCGTCTTGGCCTTGGCCGGCGACTCGACGACGAGGAGCTTCATGACGCTTTCGATCTCGTAGGCAAGGAGCGAAGCTGGCACTGGCGTGCCTGCCTCGCCGAACTTGGCGCGGGGCGCGTTGATAGCGGTTCGGGATTGCGCGCGAAAGTGGTTCACGCGGCCGGTCCTGTCAAACCCGATTTCTGCTTTCCGAGGGCAGGCGGATCGGGCTAGGTCACCAGCGAACGCTGTTTTGATGTATGTCATGGAGAGATCAGCATGTCGTCGCAGAACCGGACAAGCCGGCTGACATCTCTCGATATCCTCAAGCGCAAGGGCGGCGAGCCCCTCGTCGCGCTGACGGCCTACACCGCGCCGATGGCCCGGATCGTCGACGAGGTCGCAGACGTGGCCCTGGTCGGCGACTCGCTCGGCATGGTCGTCTACGGGCTCGACAGCACGGTACCGGTGACGCTGGAGATGATGAGCCTGCACGGCCAGGCCGTGACGCGCTCAACGACACGCGCGCTCGTCGTGATCGACATGCCGTTCGGCAGCTATGAGGAGGGGCGAGAGCAGGCTTTCCGCAACGCTGCCCGGCTGCTCAAGGAGACCGGCGCCGGCGCGGTGAAGCTGGAAGGAGGCCTGCGCATGGCCGATACCGTGCGCTTCCTGGTCGAGCGCGGCGTGCCGGTGATGGGCCATGTCGGCCTGACGCCGCAGGCGGTCAACACCCTCGGCGGCTACAAGGCCCAGGGTCGCAGCAAGGCTGAGTGGCCGGCACTGATCGCCGATGCCACGGCGATCGCCGATGCCGGCGCCTTTGCCCTGGTGGTCGAGGCCGTCGCCGAGCCGCTGGCGGCGGAGATCACCGGCCGGATCGCGATCCCGACCATCGGCATCGGCGCTTCCGCGACTTGCGACGGCCAGGTGCTGGTCCTCGACGACATGCTCGGCCTCACCGGGCGCGTGCCGAAATTCGTCAAGGCCTATGGCGACTTGGCAGGTCAGGCGCGCGAGGCGGTTCGGACCTATGCCGCAGAGGTGCGTAGCCGGGAATTCCCGGGCGAGGCGCATGTTTACAGCCTCAAGGCCGAATGACCCACAAAGAAGCTGCGCTTCGCCTTGCGCCGGCCACGACTCGCCCCTAAACAGCGGTCTTCAAATGACATCGACCGCACCGCTCTATCCGCACCGGCACCTCCTCGGGATCGAGGGGCTGTCCCATTTGGATATCGAGGCCCTGCTCGAGCGCGCCGAGACCTATGTCGCGCTCTCGCGGCAGATCGAGAAGAAAACGGCGACGCTGCGCGGCCGTACCCAGATCAACCTGTTCTTCGAGCCGTCGACACGGACGCAGGCCTCGTTCGAGCTCGCGGGCAAGCGCCTCGGCGCCGACGTGATGAACATGTCGGTCGGTTCCTCCTCGGTGAAGAAGGGCGAGACGCTGATCGACACCGCCGCGACGCTGAACGCGATGCGGCCGGACATCCTCGTGGTGCGCCATCACGCCGCCGGCGCGGTCAACCTGCTCGCCCGCAAGGTCGATTGCTCGGTGGTCAATGCCGGCGACGGCGCCCATGAACATCCGACGCAGGCGCTGCTCGACGCGTTGACGATCCGCCGCAACAAGGGGCGCATCGCCGGGCTCACCGTCGCGATCTGCGGCGACATCCTGCATTCCCGCGTCGCTCGCTCCAACATCATCCTGCTCAGTGCGCTCGGCGCCAAGGTGCGCCTGATCGCGCCTTCCACCCTGTTGCCGACGGGTGTCGAGCGCATGGGCGTCGAGGTTTTCCGCGACATGAGGAAGGGGCTGGAGGGCGTCGACATCGTCATGATGCTGCGCCTGCAGCTTGAGCGCATGAACGGCGCCTTCGTCCCCTCGTCAAAGGAGTATTTCCGCTATTTCGGGCTCGACCGCGACAAGCTCTCGCTGGCGGCGCCGGACGCGCTCGTCATGCACCCTGGCCCGATGAATCGCGGCGTCGAGATCTCGTCCGAAGTCGCCGACGGCGCCCAGTCCCTGATCCGCGAGCAGGTCGAGATGGGCGTCGCCGTGCGCATGGCGGTGCTCGATGCGCTCGCGCAGCATCTTCCCAATGGCTGAGCCGGATGGAGCTCTTCCTCGCCTGGCTGCTGCGACAGATGCACCGGGCTCGGATCGTCTTCGTCGGCCTCTATCTCCTGGTCATGGCCGGCTTCATCTATGCCGAGCCGCGTTCGGCATGGACCTGGCTGATCGTGCTGCTCGGAGCGCTCCTGTGCATCGGCATCTGGGGGCTGGTCGGGTTCTGGCATTATGTCTTCACGCAGCGCCGCGAGCGCATGAACGGGGTCGAGCGTAGCGATGGCTGACAGCAGCGAGCCGACGAGCGGCTGTGCGATCCTCGGTGCGCGGCTGGTCGATCCGGCCTCCGGCCGCGAGGGTCTCGGAAGCGTCCTGATCCGCGACGGGCTGATTGCCGACGTCCACTGGGGCGGCGACCGCCCCGAACTGCCGGCCGATATCGCGACGGAGGACGGCCAGGGCCTTGTGCTCGCGCCCGGCCTCGTCGACCTGCGCGCTTTCCTGGGCGAACCCGGCGCCGAATTCCGCGAGACGCTCGGCACCGGCTCGCAGGCCGCGGCAGCTGGCGGCGTCACCACGGTGATCTGCCGGCCCGACACCGACCCGCCGATCGACGACCCCTCCGTCATCGACTTCATCAAGCGCCGCGCCCGCGACAAGGCGATCGTCAATGTCCTGCCGGCAGCGGCGCTGACGAAGGGATTGCACGGCAAGGAGATCACCGAGTTCGGCCTGCTGCTCGAGGCAGGCGCGGTCGCCTTCAGCGACGGCGCGAACGGCGTGCGCAATCCGCAGCTCATGCGCCGCGCCATGATCTATGCCCGCGATTTCGACGCGCTGCTGATCAACCACGTCGAGGACCCCGACCTGCGCGGCACCGGCGTGATGAACGAAGGCGAATTCGCCAGCCGCAAGGGCCTGCCCGGCATCCCGCACGAGGCCGAGACGGTGATGCTGGAGCGCGACCTGCGCCTCGCCCGCGCCTCCGGCGCCCGCTACCACGCCGCCATGATCTCCTGCTCGGATTCGCTCGCTCTGATCCGCCGGGCCAAGGAGGACGGGCTCAACGTCACCTGCGGCGTCTCGATCAACAATCTCTGCCTGAACGAGAACGACGTCGGCGAGTACCGCACCTTCTGCAAGGTCTCGCCGCCGCTGCGGCACGAGGACGAGCGGCTGGCGATGATCGAGGCGGTGGCCGAGGGTCTGATCGACGTCATCGTCTCCGACCACGACCCGCAGGACGTCGAGACCAAGCGCCAGCCCTTCGCCGAGGCCGCCAATGGCGCGCTCGGCATCGAGACGCTGCTGCCGGCAGCGCTCAGGCTCTATCACGGCGAGCAGATCGGCCTGGCCTCGCTGTTCGCAGCCCTGTCGAGCCGGCCGGCCGAACTGCTGGGCTTGGGCTGCGGCCGACTGGCCGCCGGCGCACCGGCCGACCTCGCCTTGATCGACGTCGACGCGCCCTTCGTCGTCGACAAGCGCAAGCTGAAATCCCGTGCCAAGAATTCGCCCTTCGACGAGGCGCGGCTGCAGGGGCTGGTGCAGGCGACCTGGGTCGGCGGCCGGGTGGTGTATCGCGGCGAAGCTGCGTAAGCTCGCGACCAGACGGGCAGGGGAGGTTGCATGGCTGAGGCGTTCGCTTGGGCGTATCCGAGCCCGATGGGGCTGGCTGCGCTCGTCCTCGGCTATCTTTTGGGCTCGATCCCGTTCGGCATCATCCTGACCCGGCTGTCCGGCGGCCCGGACCTGCGCACGATCGGCTCCGGCAATATCGGCGCGACCAATGTCCTGCGCACCGGCAACAAGAAGCTGGCGGCGCTGACGCTGCTCGGCGACATGCTGAAGGGCACCGCCGCGGTCCTGCTCGCCGGCTGGCTGCTAGGCGGCAAGGGGGCGGCGCTGGCTGCCGGCCTCGGCGCCTTCCTCGGTCATCTCTTTCCGGTCTGGCTGCGCTTCAAGGGCGGCAAGGGCGTCGCGACCTTCCTCGGCATCCTGATCGGGCTGAAGTGGTCGATCGCGCTGATCTTCGCGGCGGTCTGGCTCAGCATCGCCTACCTGACCAAATATTCCTCGCTCTCGGCCCTGATCGCCAGCCTGCTGACGCCGCTGCTGCTCTGGTTCTGGGTGCGCGACGTCCAGATGGCCGGGCTGATGGCCATCCTCGCGCTGCTGCTCTGGTTTATGCACCGTGAGAATATTGCGAGGCTGCTCTCCGGTCGCGAGGGCAAGATCGGACAGAAGGGTTGAATGTCGATGGCCGGTTTCGCTCTCGACGACCGGCAACGCCTCGACTGGCTCCGCCTGATCCGCAGCGAGAGCATCGGCCCACGCACCTTCCGCACCCTGGTCAACCGCTTCGGCGGCGCAGCCGGCGCGCTGGCCGCCTTGCCGGAGCTCGGCCGGCAGGCCGGGCGGACGCTCCGTTTGTGCACGCCGGCCGAGGCCGAGCGCGAGTTCGAAGCGCTGCGCCGGCGCGGCGCCCATCTGATCGCGCTCGGCGAAGCCGCCTATCCGGTGCCGCTGCAGGCGATCGATTCGGCTCCACCGCTGATCGCGATCGAAGGCGACCCGGCAGTGCTGTGTCGCCCCTGTGTCGCCCTGGTCGGCTCGCGCAACGCCTCCGCGGCCGGGCTGAAGTTCACCGCGACGCTGGCGCGGGAATTGGGCGAGGCCGGCTTCATCGTCGTTTCGGGACTCGCCCGCGGCATCGATACGGCCGCACATCAGGCAAGCCTGGAGAGTGGAACCATCGCCGTGCTGGCCGGCGGGCTCGACGAGGCCTATCCGCCGCAGAACATCCCTTTGCTGGAACGGATCCGAGAACGTGGTGCCGCACTGAGCGAGATGCCTCTCGGCTGGGTGCCGCGCGGGCGCGATTTTCCGCGGCGCAATCGCCTGGTATCGGGACTGGCGCTCGGGACGGTGGTGGTGGAGGCCGCCCGCAAATCCGGCTCGCTGATCACAGCCCGCTTCGCCAATGAGCAGGGCCGGCAGGTCTTCGCCGTGCCGGGCTCGCCGCTCGATCCGCGTGCCGAGGGCGGCAATCACCTGATTCGCGAAGGCGCGATCCTCTGCGCCGAGACGGCGCATGTCGTCGATGTGCTCGCGCCGATGCTCCGGCAAGGCGATCTGTTCGGCTCCGCGCCCATTCTGGCACGCGAAGACGCCGGTCCGGAGCGCCGGAAGGAAGCGCTCTGGGACGAACTTGACCTGCCTGAAGTCCTGCCGGCGCCGAAGCTCGAACTCGAAGGCGAGCCTCCGCCACGGGAAGGATATGGCGACGATGCGCCTCGTCGCCGTCTGCTCGACCTGATCGGGTCGACCCCGATGGCGCTGGACGATCTCGTTCGCGCCAGCGGCCAGCCGGTGCGCGAAGTCAGCCGCATCCTGCTGGAGCTGGAACTTGAAGGCATGGTCCTGCGCCATGCCGGAGGTGCGCTCTCGCGGTCGGCATGATCTTGGGGGCGCGGCGATCAGCCCGTCGCTTCGCCCCAGCGGCAGCGCTCGCGCTCTGCCTCCGCTGCGGCGAGCTCCAGGAAGATCACGAGCAGGTCGAGATCGGCGGCGCGAGCCTCGTCGCCGAGTTCGGCGAGCATCCTCGCCGCCTTGACGGCGGTATTGCGCTGCAGATCACGCTGGCGGGCTCGCTTCTCGACGAGCAACTGCAAGGCCAGGGCTTCGGGTTCGCCGCAGACCTGCTGGCCTTGCGACGAGAGCGGGGCGCTGCGAGGAGAGTCGGTCGTCGGAGAAGCCGGCATCGGGCGCTCCCTTCAGGTTGCTAATTTATATTGTTGCAACCTTAAGTTTAACAATCCGCAAAAGTCGGATGCCTCCGGCTAGATGTCGGGATCGGCTGTTTCGCCGAGTTGCAATTGGCAGGTCCGGCGATTGATCGCAGCCTCCAGCCGCGTCATCTCGACGAAATAGGCGAGGCTGCTGAGCTGGGCTGCCCGGGCCATCGCGCCGAGCTCGATGCTGATCTCCTCGATATAGGATGCAACTTCCAATTGCATGCGCGCAAGCGCGTCCATACTGTGTGGGCCGGGCGAGGCCGAAACCTTGCGGCCGATACCGGGAATCCGGGGCAAGCGATTGTCATCCTGATAGATTTTATCCTCCTTGATTCGACGCGATGTTGCTTTCCTCATCTCGCCCACCCCCGTGGCCGCATCAATTGCAGGAAACGAACCGGCGTTCGACGAATGCTATTCTTGCTACTCGATCTCCAGAAATGCAATCACTGCGTGTAATAAATTTCGCAGGAGGAACACTTTCCGGCATGGCGCGTTGATGATCGGACGCAATTTGGCCGCGATTGGTTCAGGCCCGGTTCAACCGAGGCGAGCTAGATCAGGCGCCAGGGCGGTGATCCGCCGAAAGGAGAATGCGATGTCAATTTTCGGAAAGAGCCGCTTCGCCGTGACGCTCGCCGTCGCCGGCAGCGTTCTGGCTGCAGGCCTGACGCCCGTCCTGGCGGGCGAGACCCGTCCGGTCGGTTTCGACAAGAGCCGCCTCGATGCGGCGCAGGTCGACTACTCGCAATATTATCGTCGCGGCTGGCGCGGCGGCAATCGCGGTGCGGCGATCGCGGCCGGCGTCGGCCTCGGCATCCTCGGTGCGGCGGCGATCGCCGCCAGCCGCCCGACCTATGCCGAGCCGGTCTACGGCTATGATGACGGCTACTATGACGAGCCGGTCTATGTGGCGCCGCGCCGCTATTACGCGCCGCGCTATTACGCCCCGGACAACATCCGCGACCCGGCCGGCGGCAGTTATCGCTGAGCCCCGGCTCGCACAAGCAGCCTTAATCAATTCTGAAGGCCTGCCGCTTAGGCTTTATGGGTCGCTTCCGTCACATGACGGGAGCGACCCTTTTCATGGCGCACGGGAACTCGCGGTTCCACTCCCGGAGCCGCCGCCTTGTCGATCTTGGAGAACGACGATGAAATCCTCGCTCAAGACGCTGCTGTCCGGCTGCGCTGCGGCGGCCTTGGCGGTGCTCTGCTCCAGTGCGGCGATGGCCCAGTATTATTCCGATGACGGCTATGGCCGTCGCCGCGGCTATGACGCAGGCTCTGACCGCGGTTACGACCGGGGTTACGATCAGGGCCGGCGTGACCGGGGCTACGGTCGCGATGACCGCGGTTATGGGCGTGACGATCGACGCTATGGCCAGGACGGCGGCGGCTATCGGCGCGGTCCCAATCCCAGCAACCCGATGGCGGGCATGAGCATCGACGATCAGAAGCGGGCCATCAAGAACCATCGCGATGCGCAGAAGAAGGCGATCAAGCGCGGCTACGTCATTCCGTAGCCCAGTCGTCCTCTCGCTCGTCCCCGTCCGATGATCCGAGACGGGCGAGCCGATCGAGCGCACCCTGCAGGATATAGGCGGCGGCCATCTTGTCGACGACGGCAGCCCTCCGGGCGCGCGAGGCATCGGCATCGAGCAGGGTGCGTGTGACAGCGAGCGTAGACATGCGCTCGTCCCAGAACACGATCGGCAGCGCCGTCAGCGGCGCGAGATTGCGCACGAAGGCGCGGGTCGACTGGACCCGCGGGCCTTCCGTTCCGTCCATATTGAGCGGCAGGCCGATCACGAAACCGGCGATCGCATGCTTCTCCGCGATTTTCAGCAGTGCCGCAGCGTCCTGGCGGAACTTGATGCGCTGGATCGTCTCCAGCGGCGTCGCGATTCGGCGCTCCACATCGGACAGAGCGAGGCCGATCGTCTTGGTGCCGAGATCCAACCCGAGCAGCCGCGCGTGCTCGGGCAGAGCGAGGAAGTGGTCCAGGGCGACGAGATTGCTCATCCGCCGCCGGTAGCATGGGCCGCCCGGATAGGCGAGCGGCCCTGCCAGTTCTAGTTGGCGTTCTGCGGTGTCAACCCGGCGGCCTTCAGCGCCGTTCCCCACTTGGCTACCTCGGCGGCAAAGCGCTTGGCATGGGCCGCGCGTGTCCACTCGGCCGTCGGGAAGGCGCTGGTGCCGACCGACTTGAAGCGTTCGAGCACGGCCGGGTCCTTCAGCGCGGCCTGTAGCGCGCTGTTGAGCTTGTCGAGCGCTGCGGTCGGCGTGCCCTTCGGCGCGTAGAGCCCGTGCCAGATCGTCATGTCGATCTCGGTGCCCGCCTCGCGCGAGGTCGGGACGTTCGGCAGCACGGCGAGCCGCTCCGGCGAGGTCACCGCATAGGCGCGGATCTTGTCGGACTGGATCTGCGGCACCGCCGTGGTCGACTGGTCGCAGAGCACGTCGACCTGGCCGCCGACGAGGTCGTTCATTGCCGGCCCGGTGCCGCGATAGGCGACCTGGGCGAGCTTGACGCCCAAGGCCTGCGAGATCAGCACCGCGCACAGATGCGCGTTCGAGCCGACGCCGGCATGGGCGACGGTGAGCTTCTCGGCCTGCTGCTTGGCGTAAGGGAAGAAGGCCTTGCCGTCGACCGGGGGCAAAGCGAGCTTGCCGGCGATCACCATCGGGCCGGTGTTGACGAGGCCGACCGGCGCGAAGGCGGTCTGCGTGTCATAGCCGAGATTGGCGTAGAGCGCTGGCGCTGCCGCGAGCGCGAGGTGGTGGATGAGCATGGTGTGCCCGTCCGGGTCGGCGGCAACGAGGCGCTTGGCGCCGGCTGTCCCGCCGGCACCGGCGATGTTCTCGACGATGACCTGCTGGCCGAGCGTGCGGCCCATATGCTCGCCGAGCAGGCGGGCGATCACGTCGCTGGGCCCGCCGGCGGCGAAAGGCACGATCAGGGTGATCGGTTTAGTCGGAAAGCTCTGGGCCAGGGCGGATGTGCCGAAGCCTAGCAGGCAGAGACCTGCCAGGACGCCGCGGCGCGTCGCAAGGAATCTGCGGACATGGGCGATCATTCGTTTCCTCCGGTGGGGTGGCCGCTCTGCGTCGGCTTGGTTGAAATCTCGTGGCTCTTGGTCCGCGAGCTTGGCTCGCTCTGTTTCGAGCGAAACTTTATAAATATGCCATAGCAGATTGATATTGCTTCGATGTAAGGGAGCTGTCCTCAAATGGTCCCGAAGGCCGGGGAGGGCTCAACGCAGGTCCGACAGGTAGTGAACCTCCTGGGTCAGGCACAGGCTGAGCCGGTGCTCGACGGGCGTGCCGTCGAGCGACAGGGCGATGCGATCGATCTGCAGGGCGGGCTCGCCTGCCGTGACACCCAGCGCGGCGGCATCCTCCGGTGAGAGCGCCACCGCCTTCAGCCGTTCGCGCGCATTGGCGATGGTGATGCCGTAGTGACCGGCATAGAGGCTGTAGAGATTGTTCGGGATCGGCCCGTTCTCCAATCCCGGGAAAAGCTGCTGCGGCAGGCTGAGCGTCTCGACGATCAGCGGCGCGCCGTCGAAAGCGCGCTGCCGGCGGATACGGATGACGGCGGCCTCCTCGGCGAGGTCGAGCGCTGCGCGCTCGGCCTCGTTGGCGAGGGCGGTCGTCACCGAAAGCACGACGCTGTCGGGAAACCGCGGCGCGCCCTGGTCCGGCGCCAGCTTGAAGAACTGGAACAGGATGCGGCGCTCGTCGTGCTCGGCGACGAAGGTGCCGCGGCCCTGGCGGCGCACGACAAGGTTCTCGGCCGCGAGCTCGTCGAGCGCCTTGCGCACCGTGCCCTGGCTGACGCCGATCTCGGCGGCGAGCTGGCCCTCACTCGGCAAAATCGCGCCCGGCGCCCAGACCCCGTCCATGAGCCTGCGCACGAAGATCGCCTTCACCTGCCGGTAGAGCGGCCGGAAGCCAAGCGTCTCCGGCGTATCGGGCTCGCGGGACTGCCCTGCGATTTCGAGCTTGTGCACACTCATATGTCTTATATAAGACTTGAGCGCAGCCGCGTCGAGCCCGATTTCACGAACTGGGCCACGGCGTGAAGAGCACGGGAAACGGTCAGGGATATCAGCCATGAGCAAGCCGCATCTGCTGGTGCACGAGAAGAAGGACACGGTCGGCGTCGTCGTCGTCGAGGGCCTGAAGGCCGGGACCGACATGCTTTGTGTCGTCACCCACGACAATTCCGACTTCCGCCTCGCCGCCAAGATGGACATTCCGATCGGCCACAAGGTCGCGCTCAAGGACATCAAGAAGGGCGATACGATCTGGAAATACGGCCAGGACATCGGCAAGGCGATCGCCGACATCGGCAAGGGCGAGCATCTCCACGTGCACAACGTCAAGACCAAGCGCTGGTGAGTGCCGGTCTTCGTTCATCCCAATCCCGAGGGCTCCCATCAGGTCGAGCCCCAACCATCCAGGAAACGCCAATGTCTTCCATCGTCGCCAACTTCGACCTCGTCAAAGGCAAGCTCGCCCGGGTGAAGGGCCGCAAGATCGAAGCCCCCGAATTCAAGACGCCTTTCGTCAAGCGCCCGACCGGCCGCAGCCTCGATTCCTTCATGGGCTGGCGCCGCGAGAACGGCCGCGTCGGCGTGCGCAACCATGTGCTGCTGCTGCCGCTCGACGATCTCTCCAACGCCGCCTGCGAGGCCGTCGCCAACAACATCAAGGGCACGCTCGCCATCCCGCACGCCTATGGCCGCCTGCAGTTCGGCGAGGATCTGGAAGTCCATTTCCGCACGCTGATCGGCACCGGCTCGAACCCGAACGTCGCCGCCGTCGTGGTCATCGGCATCGAGGACGGCTGGACCAAGCGCGTCGTCGACGGCATCGCCAAGACCGGCAAGCCGGTGGTCGGCTTCGGCATCGAGGGCCATGGCGACATCGCCACCATCGCCAAGGCCTCCTATGTCGCCAAGGAGTTCGTCCAGTGGGCGACCGAATTGCAGCGCGTGAAATGCGGCATCGAGGAGCTCTGGGTCTCGACCAAATGCGGTGAGTCGGACACCACGACCGGCCTGTCGTCCTGCCCGACAGTCGGAAACATGTACGACAAGTGGATCCCGCGCGGCGTTTACGGCGTCTTCGGCGAGACCTCGGAGATCACCGGCGCCGAGCATCTCTGCAAGGCCCGCGCGGCGACGCCGGAGGTCGGCGAGCGCTGGTACAAGATGTGGAAGGCCTATCAGGACGACGTCATCGAGGCCCACAAGACCGACGACCTCTCCGATTCGCAGCCGACCAAGGGCAACATCGCCGGCGGCCTGACCACGATCGAGGAGAAGGCGCTCGGCAACCTCGAGAAGATCGGCCGCGAGTGCAAGTTCATCGACATCCTGGAGCCGGCGCAGGCGCCGGAGAAGGGGCCTGGTCTCTATTACATGGACACCTCCTCGGCGGCGGCCGAGTGCGTGACCCTGATGGCGGCCGGCGGCTATGTCGTGCACACCTTCCCGACCGGCCAGGGCAACGTCATCGGCAACCCGATCGTTCCGGTCATCAAGATCACCGGCAATCCGAAGACGATGCGCACCATGCCCGAGCACATCGACGTCGACGTCTCCGGGATCCTGCGCCGCGACCTCACCATCCCGCAGGCGGGCGACGCACTGATCGAGAACATCGTGCGCACTGCGAATGGCCGCCTCACCGCAGCCGAGGCGCTCGGCCATCGCGAGTTCTCGATGACCAAGCTATACCGCAGCGCCTGAGGAGCTGATGACCGCGGCAACGCAGAACCGCGGCGGAAGGGAGGCGCGGGTCGGCCTGCGCCAGCCTTCGCGCATGCTGCTGCCGGCCTATGCTGCAGCGCTCCGCGATGGCTGGTCGCCGAATAATTCGCGCGACGTCAGCGGCGAATATCTCGTCCGGATCGAGCAGGATCCGGACGAGTTCATTGCCTGGCTGCTTCGGCCAGGCGAGATGATTCGATTACCTGATGGGCTCGAGGTCAGGCGTCTGCCGGATCGCTTGCGCTGGATCGTCGCGCTCGACCAGCCCGGCGAGCCGCTGGTCGGCTCGATCAGTCTGCGCTGGCAGGAGGGCACGACCTTATTGCCGGAGCATGTGCTGGGCCATATCGGGTATACGCTGTTGCCGGCCCATCGTGGCCGCGGCTATGGCACGCAGGCGCTGGCCTTGATTCTCGATGAAGCGCGCGATGTCGGCCTGACGCAGGTCGAGATCACTTGCGATCCCGACAATCATGCTTCGCGTCGGGTCATCGAGAAGAATGGCGGCGTCTTCGTCGAATCCTTCGTCAACCCGCGCTACGGCACCGAACCGCATCTGCGCTTTCTGATCAGGCTCGATTGATGGTGACACTCACGGAAGCGGCGAAGGGCGGCATGCTGGCGCGGCTGACACCAGGCATCGCCCTGTCGGCAATGGTGGCGATCGCCTCCGTCCTTGCCGAGCCTGTCCTGAAGCAACTCGCCGGCGGGCGTGTCGGCATCCCGGCCGTCGTCATCGCGCTGGTGATCGGCATGATCCTGCACCCGATCGCCAACACCAAGCGCTTCGAGCCGGGCATGACCTTCTGCGTGAAGAAGCTGCTGCGCTGGGCGATCGCGCTGCTCGGCCTGCGCGTCGCGCTCGGCGACATTGCTGCGCTCGGCTTGGGTACGGCCGTGCTCGTCATCGTCTCCATGGTCGTGACGGTCGTCACCGGCTTCGTGTTGGCGCGTCTGCTCGGCCGCGAGCCCGGCGTCGGGGCGCTGGGCGGCGTCGCCACCGCCGTCTGCGGCGCCTCGGCCGCGCTCGCCACGGCAACGGTGGTGCCCGATTATCGCAACAAGGCCGCCGACACCGCCTTCACCGTGATCGCGATGAACGTGCTCGCCACGGTCGCGATGCTGGCCTATCCGCTGCTCTGCGTCTGGCTCGGCCTTTCGCAGCAGCAGACCGGCGTCATGTTAGGGGCAACCATCCACGACGTCGCTCAGGTCGTCGGCGCCGGCCAGGCCGTCTCGGACGAGGCGGCAAACGCAGCTGTCATCGTGAAGCTGTTCCGGGTCTTCCTGCTGCTGCCCGCGGTGCTGATCGTCGGCTGGTGGCTGACCCGCCATGGCGAGACCCATGGCGACGCCAAGGTCCCGGTCCCGGTCTTCGCCTTCGTCTTCCTGATCATGTGCCTGGTCAACAGCGTGCTGAGCACGCAGGCCTGGCTCGCCGGCATCTATCTGCCGGTGCGCGACATCCTCCTCGAAATCTCGCGCTGGGGCCTGCTGATCGCGATCGCGGCGCTCGGCCTCGGCACTTCGATCGCGGCGATGGCCCGGCTCGGCTGGCGCCATCTCGCCGTGGTCACCGGCACCAGCCTCGTCATCCTCGTCGTCGCCACAAGCGGGATCATCCTGCTCGGCTGAGCGAACCTCACAGTGGAAAGAGCCATGACCGACATCGTCATCACCGAATTCATGGACGACGCGGCGGTGGCGGCGCTGAAGGCGCGCTACAGCGTGCACCATGACCCGGACCTCTTCGGCAAGCCCGACGAGCTCGCACAGCTCGTAGCCGACGTGCCGGCGCTGATCGTGCGCAACCAGACGCAGGTTCGCGGCGCGCTGCTGGTCGGTGCGAAGAACCTCAAGGTCGTCGGCCGGCTCGGCGTCGGGCTCGACAATATCGACATGGAGGCCTGCTCGGCCCGCGGCATCCAGGTCTTCCCGGCGACCGGTGCGAACAGCCTCTCCGTGGTCGAGTACGTGATCGGCACGGCGATGACGCTGCTGCGCGGGGCCTATTTCGCCAACGCCGCCATGCTGGCCGGCGAGTTCCCGAAGACCAAGCTGATCGGCCGCGAGATCGCCGGCAAGCGCATGGGGCTGGTCGGCTTCGGCGCGATCGCCCGCGATGCGGCGCGCCATGCCAGGGCGCTCGGCATGACCGTCGCCGCCTATGATCCCTATGTCCCGGCTGGCGATGCCTGGCAGGGCATCGAGAAGCTCGAGCTCGACGCGCTGCTGTCGACCTCGGACGTGATCTCGATCCACCTGCCGTTGACCCCCGAAACGCGTGGGCTGATCGGCGAGGCGGCCTTCGCGAAGATGAAGCCGGATGCCATCCTGATCAACGCGGCGCGCGGTGGCATCATGGACGAGGCGGCGCTGGTCGCGGCGCTGAAAGGCGGGCGCCTCGGCGGCGCGGCGCTCGACGTCTTCGAGCAGGAGCCACTCAAGGCCGATGGCGCAAAGCTCTTCGCCGGCACGCCCAACCTGATCCTGACGCCCCATATTGCCGGCAATACGGTCGAATCGAACGGGCGAGTCTCCGGTCTCGTCGCCGAGCGGGTGATGGCGGCGCTGGAGGGCTGGGCATGACGAAGCTCTCGCTGGAAGCGGCCGAGCAGAGGGTCGCAGGTCTCTTCATCGAGGCCGGCGCCTCGCCCGCCAATGCGGCCTCCGTCGCGTTGGCGCTGGTCATGGCCGAGGCCGACGGACTGAAGGGCCACGGGCTGTCGCGCGTCCCGACTTACATTTCCATGCTGCGCTCCGGCAAGATCGACGGGCAGGCCGTGCCGATCGCGCGCCAGCCCAAGCCCGGCGTGCTGGCGATCGACGCCGCCCATGGCTTTGCCTATCCGGCGATCGACCTCGCCGTGATCGAACTGCCCGAGATCGCGCGCAAGCAGGGCATCGCCGCAGCCCCGATCCGCCGCTCGAACCATTGCGGCGCCGCCGGCCTGCATGTCGAGCGGCTGGCCGAGCAGGGCCTCGTCGCGCTGCTCTTCGCCAACACGCCCGGCGCGATGGCGCCCTGGGGTGGCGCCCAGCCGGTCTTCGGCACCAATCCGATCGCGTTTGCCGCGCCGCTGGCCGGTCGCGAGCCGCTGGTGATCGACATGGCGCTGTCCAAGGTGGCGCGCGGCCCGATCGTCGCCGCCAAACAGAAGGGCGAGGCGATCCCCGAGGGCTGGGCCCTCGACGCCCAGGGCAAGCCGACCACCGACCCGGCGGCCGCGATCGCCGGCACCATGGTGCCGCTCGGCGACGCCAAGGGCGCGACGCTCGCCATGATGGTCGAGATCCTCGCCGCAGCGCTGGTCGGCACGCATTTCGCTTTCCAGGCCTCGTCCTTCCTCGACGACAAGGGCGGCCCGCCGGACACCGGCCAGCTCATCCTCGCCATCGACCCGGCGAGTATGGGCGGCAACTGGTTCGCCGAGCGCATGAAGCTGCTGACACACGCGATCGAGGAGCAGCCGGGAACGCGGCTGCCGGGCATGCGGCGCTACGGGCTGCGGGCCAAGGCGCGAGCGGAAGGGATCGAAGTCGCTCTCTGAGAGAGCGCGTCATGCTCGGGCTCGACCCTAGCATCTCAGGCAGGACAGGGCTCCGATAGGGCCTCATGAGATTGTCGGGTCCGCGCTGCGCTTCACCCGAGAATGACGATGAGGCTCAAACAAAATCGAATCGATCAACATCGACAAGGCCTTTGTCGGTGATCTTCAGATGCGGGATCACCGGCAGGGTCAGGAAGGCGACCTGCAAGAAGGGCTCGGCCAGCACCACGCCGAGCGCCTTCGCCGCCGCGCGCAAACCTTCCAGCCCGTGCCGCACCGTCTCGAAGGGCTGGTCGCTCATCAGTCCGGCGACAGGCAGCGCCAGCTCGGCCGTGACCTTGCCACCATCGGCCACGGCAAAGCCGCCGCCGGTCTCGATCAGCCGGTTGGCGGCCGCCGCCATCGAGGCCTCGTCGACGCCGACGATGCAGAGATTGTGGCTGTCATGCCCGACCGATGAGGCGATGGCGCCGTGCGTCATGCCGAAGCCATGGACGAAGCCCGAGGCGATGCCGCCATTGCGGCCATGGCGCTCGATCACGGTGACCTTGACCGCATCCTGAGCGAGATCGGGCAGGGCGAGCCCAGCGCGCTCCGGCAGGCGCATCGAAAGCCGCTCGGTGATGATCCGGCCGGGCACGACGCCGATCACAGGCGTCTCGCCATCGCGCGCCTTCAACGCGAAATCCTCCGGCGCGAGCCTGTGGCTGCGGACACTGGCGAGGCCGACGGGCGGAACTGCCTTTCGGTCTGCGAACAGCGGGCCCTCGACCAGCCTGCCGCCGGCAAACACCTGCTTGACCCGGCAGGTGGCGAGATCGTCGACCAGCACGATGTCGGCGCGCTTGCCGGGACCGATGAAACCGCGATCGAACAGGCCGAAGTTCCGCGCTGCGGAGAGGCTCGCGATGCGATAGGTCGCGAGGATATCCGCGCCATGCGCGATCGCGGTGCGGATCATATAGTCGAGATGACCTTCCTCGGCGATGTCCAGCGGATTGCGATCGTCGGTGCAGAAGGCGAGGAAGGGCGAGGCATCGCGGCTGATCAGCGGGATCAGCGCATGCAGGTCCTTCGAGACCGAGCCCTCGCGGATCAGGATAGCCATGCCCTTGGCGAGCTTCTCGCGGGCCTCCTCGGCGGTCGTGGTCTCGTGGTCGGTGCGGATGCCGGCGGAGAGATAGCCGTTGAGGTCGAGCCCGCGCACCAGCGGGGCATGGCCGTCGATATGCCGGTGCGAAAAGGCCTCCAGCTTGGCGAGGCAGCCGGGATCGCGATGCAGCACGCCGGGAAAGTTCATGAACTCGGCAAGGCCGATCACCTTGGGATGGTCCATGAACGGAGTGAGGTCGCCGGCCTCCAGCGCCGCGCCCGCCGTCTCCAGATGCGTCGCCGGCACGCAGCTCGAAAGCTGCACGCGCAAATCCATGCGCATCACCTCGGCGCAGTCGAGAAAATAGCGGATGCCCTCGGCGCCGAGCACGTTGGAGATCTCGTGCGGATCGCAGATCGCGGTGGTGACACCGTGCGGCAGCACGCAGCGCTCGAATTCGAGCGGGGTCACCAGCGAGGATTCGACATGCAGATGCGTGTCGATGAAGCCGGGCACGGCGATCAGGCCGCTCGCATCAAAGCTGGCCTTGCCCTCGTAGTGGCCATGGGTCCCGACGATCGTGTCGCCGCAGAGCGCGATATCGGTCTGGACCAGCTCGCCCGAGACGAGATCGAACAGCTGCGCGCCACGGATGACGAGATCGGCCGGCTCGTCGCCGCGTCCTTGCGCGATCCGGCGGGCGAGGGTGGCTGCATCGGTCATCGAAAGGCTCCTCGATCAAAAGCGGTAGTCGTCCCGGGCGACCGTAGGGAGACCCGGGACCCATGCCGGAACGCTGATCCAGTTGTGATCGGACTATGGCCCTCAGGCTAGTCTCGCTATCGTCAGGCATGGGTCCCGGGTCTTCGCTTCGCTACGCCCGGGACGACCAGGATAAGGGCATGTGGCTCTACATTCTCGCGAGTCAGAAGAATGGCACATTGTATGTCGGCGTGACGAACTCGCTGTCGAAACGTGTCGAAGAGCATCGCGACGGTCGAGGCTCCGAGTTCGCTCGGCGATATCGCGTCATGCGGCTCGTCTACGCTGAGGCTTTCGCCGATCCGCACGACGCGATCGCACAGGAGAAACGGATCAAACACTGGCACCGCTCCTGGAAAATCGACCTGATCGAACGCGCCAATCCCGACTGGAACGACCTCTACCCAACCACCCATCTCGATTGAGCCGGCCAGCCCGGCTATACCCTGCCGGCACAGCCTTTTCGCGGAGACCATCATGCAGCTCACCTGGTTCGGCCATTCGGCGTTTCGGCTCGACCTGCCCGGTGCCTCGGTCCTGATCGACCCTTTCTTCACCGGCAATCCCGCCTTCGAGGGCGATGCCACCGCCGCAAGCAAGGGCGTCAGCCATATCGTCGTCACCCATGGCCATGGCGACCATGTCGGCGACACGCTCGCCATCGCCGCGGCGAACGACGCCACGGTGATCACCAATTACGACCTCTGCATGCACCTCGCCTCAAAGGGGTTGAAGACATTCCAGCCGATGAACACCGGCGGCAGCGTCGATCTCGGCGCTTTTTCGGTGACCCTGGTCCGGGCCGATCATTCCGCCGGCATGGGCGAGGCGGGCGTCAACATCCCGGTCGGCAACGCCAATGGCGCGATCATCAAGGCGCCGGGCGAGAAGACGCTCTGGCACATGGGCGACACCGACATCTTCTCGGACATGGCCCTTCTCGCCGAGATCCACGGCGTCGAGGCCTGCATCTGCCCGATCGGCGACCGCTTCACCATGGGCGCGAAGACCGCGGCGCTGGCGATGACCCGCTTCGTCAAGCCGAAGCTCGCCATCCCCTGTCATTACGGCTCCTTCCCGATCATCGCCCAGGACGCGGCGGTCTTCATCGAGGGGCTGAAGGGCAGCGGCGTCGAGGCGCTGGTGCCGGAGAAGGGCAAGGCGGTGAAGGTCTGACGCTGCCGTCTTTGCGAGGAGCGTAGCGACGAAGCAATCCAGAGGCCGTCGAGCGAGCCCTTTTGGATTGGTTCGCTTCGCTCGCAATGAGCCAGGACCTCAGTAAACGCTTACTTACTTTCTGGCGGCCCGCGCGCTATAGCGCTGGCGAACCATCACCGGCGCCGTCGCGCCGATCCCATCAGGAGCCCGCCCATGTCGGTCGACGCCGCCACCGTCAAACGCGTCGCGCATCTCTCGCGCATCGCCGTCGATGACGCGGATGTGCCGAAGCTGCAAGGCGAGCTCAACGCCATCCTCGGCTTCGTCGAGCAGCTCAACGAGGTCAATGTCTCCGGCGTCGAGCCGATGACTTCTGTCACGCCGATGGTGATGAAGAAGCGCCAGGACATCGTCAACGACGGCGAGATCGCTTCCGAGATCGTCGCCAACGCGCCGGCCTCCGAGGACGACTATTTCATGGTGCCGAAGGTGATCGAATGAGCGCCTGAGGCGCTCTGCTCATCGCCATCGCCCCGCCCGCTTATGTTTTCGGATATTCCCGTGACCGATCTCACCCGCCTGACCCTAACCGAAGCCCGCGACGGGCTGAAGGCCAAGCAGTTCTCCGCCACCGAGCTCACCAAGGCCCATATCGCCGCCGTCGAGCAGGCGCGGGCGCTCAACGCCTATGTGCTGGAAACGCCCGAGCATGCGCTGAAGCAGGCCGCCGCCTCCGACGAGAGGCTCGCCAAGGGCGAGGCCGGCCCGCTTGAAGGCCTGCCGCTGGGCATCAAGGACCTGTTCGCGACCAAGGGCGTGCGCACCACCGCCTGCTCGCGCATCCTCGGCAACTTCGTGCCGCCCTATGAATCGACCGTCTCGTCGCAGCTCTGGCGCGACGGCGCCGTCATGCTCGGCAAGCTCAACAATGACGAGTTCGCCATGGGCTCGTCGAACGAGACCTCGGCTTTCGGGCCGGTGGTCAATCCGTGGCGCCGCCAGGGTTCCAATGTCGGAGCAGGGGCTGCCGGCGCGATCGAGGGCAATCATCTGGTGCCGGGCGGCTCCTCCGGCGGCTCGGCCGCAGCCGTAGCCGCGCATCTTTGCCTTGCCGCGACCGCGACCGACACCGGCGGCTCGATCCGCCAGCCCGCCGCCTTCACCGGCACGGTCGGCATCAAGCCGACCTATGGCCGCTGCTCGCGCTGGGGCATCGTCGCTTTCGCCTCCTCGCTCGACCAGGCCGGGCCGATCGGCAAGACCGTGCGCGACACCGCGGTGATGCTGCGCTCCATGGCGGGGCACGACCCGAAGGACACCACCTCGGTCGACATGACTGTTCCCGACTACGAGGCCTCGGTCGGCCGCTCGGTGAAGGGCATGCGGATCGGCATTCCCAAGGAGTACCGCCTCGAGGGTCTCAATGCCGAGATCGACGCGCTCTGGCAGCAGGGCATCGACTGGCTGAGGGCCGCCGGGGCCGAGATCGTCGAGATCTCGCTGCCGCACTCGAAATACGCGCTGCCGGCCTATTACATCGTCGCGCCGGCCGAGGCTTCGTCCAATCTCGCCCGCTATGACGGCGTCCGCTATGGCCTGCGCGAGCAGGGCCGCGACATCATCGAGATGTACGAGAAGACCCGCGCCGCCGGCTTCGGCGCCGAGGTCAAGCGCCGCATCATGATCGGCACCTATGTGCTGTCCTCGGGCTATTACGACGCCTATTACCTGCGCGCCCAGAAGGTGCGCACGCTGATCAAGCGCGATTTTGAGGCTGTCTACGACCAGGGCATCGACGCGGTGCTGACGCCGGCGACGCCGTCCTCCGCCTTCGGCATCGGCGAGAAGGGCTCGGCCGACCCGGTCGAGATGTATCTCAACGACGTCTTCACTGTGACGGTGAACATGGCCGGCCTGCCGGGCATCGCCGTGCCGGCGGGGCTCGACAGCCAGGGCCTGCCGCTCGGCCTGCAGCTGATCGGCCGGCCCTTCGACGAGGAGACGCTGTTCTCGCTTGGTCAGGTCATCGAGGAGGCGGCCGGCCGCTTCCCGGTCGGCGAGCGCTGGTGGGCCTGAAGCCCATCGGCGCTTGATCGGTCGCATTCCGAATCCTGATTTCTCGGGCGCGACACAGGGTGGCAGTCTCCGCGCCTGATCAGGCTGCCGGAGATCGCCATGCCCTCCTATCCGTTCGAGACCGTCGACGTCTTCACCAACACCCGCTTCGGCGGCAACCAACTCGCCGTCTTCACCGATGCACGCGGCCTCTCGGATGCGCAGATGCAGGCGCTGGCGGCTGAGATGAACTATAGCGAGACGACCTTCGTGCTGCCGCCGAGCGACCCCGCCAATACGGCGCGCGTCCGCATCTTCCACCGTACCGCCGAGATGCCTTTCGCCGGCCATCCCAATGTCGGCACCGCCTGCGTGCTCGCCGGCCATGGCCGCGACCGCGACGGCATCCTGCTGTTCGAGGAAATAGCCGGCCTCGTCGAGGTCCGGGTCGCACGCGATGCCGCCGGGCTGGTGACCGGCGCGACCATCGCCGCGCCGCAGGCGCTCTCGCTCGGCATTCAGCTGCCAGTGGATGCGATCGCCGCCTGCGCCGGGCTCGGCCCGCAGGATATCCTCACGGGCCGCCATCCGCCGCAGCAGGCCTCGGTCGGGGTCAAGTTCTTCTTTGCCGAGGTCACGCCGGAGGCGCTGACGCGGGCAACGCCGGACATCGCGGCCTATCGCCGGCTGTCGGCTGCCAATCCGGCCCTCGAAGGGCGCCTGTCGGTCTTCTTCTATGCCTGGGATGGCGACAAAGTTCGCGCCCGCATGTTCGCGCCGCTCTCGGGCACCTGGGAGGATCCGGCGACCGGCAGCGCCAGCGCGACGCTCGCGGCTCTGACGCTCTCGCTCTCGGACGAGGACAACATCGCCTTCGAGATCGCGCAGGGCGTCGAGATGGGGCGCCCGAGCCTGCTGCAGGTCACGGCGCGGCGCGTCGGCGGCGAGATTCGTGCGACGGTGGGCGGCGGCTGTGTGCCGGTGCTGCGCGGCGAGGCGACGGTTTGAGCGAGGCACGTCATGCTCGGGCTTACCCCGAGCATCTCTTGCCGGAAGAGGCATTTGTCGGCGCCCTCTGGTCTGGAGATTCTCGGGTCTGCGCTTCGCTTCGCCCGAGAATGACAGCACTTCAGCTGCCGAGCCCAAGCTCCGCCCGAACCTTCCGCGTCAGCCCTGCCGCGACCAGCCGGTGGCTTTCGCGCAGATAGTCGCGGAAAGCATCGTCCGGCAGGCCCTCATCCGAGAAGCGCTGGATCCACTTCATCCCGCGCGAGGCGAGATAGGGCGCCGGTCGGCAGCCGGGCGCGTCGCGCAGCATCTCATAGGCCAGGGGCGAGCATTAGAACGAGACGAACAGCGTCCCCTCTGCATCGTCGCGGCCGAGCGCGAACACCTTGCCGCCGACCTTCCAGACATCGGCGCCGCCCCATTGCACGACATGGCTGGTCGCGGGCAGGGCGGCGCAGAAGGCGTTGTATTCGGCGAGGGTCATGTCGTCCTGCTGTCGCGAGTCGCTGTATCGAACTGCGGATATCCTAATCACAGCCAGCTGATGTCCGCAGCCGGCGGCGGCGCGGAACCACTCCGGCCGGGCGTGGTTGATTTGCCGCTCAGGAAGGTGAGGCGACGATGAAACTCTCCGGTGGCTGCAATTGCGGGCAGGTCCGCTACGAGCTCGACGGCGAGCCGGTCCGCGTCGGGATCTGCCATTGCGAGACCTGCCGGAAGAGTTCCGGTTCCGCCTTCTCCTATTTCGGCATCTGGCCCCGCGCCAATGCCGCCCTGTCGGGCGAACTTGCCTGCTGGCAGGCACGCGCAGGCGGAGAACGCTTCTGCCCGGCCTGCGGCTCACAGCTGTTCTGTTGGGCGGACGGGTCCGATGAGATCGAGATCAAGCTCGGCACTTTGGACAGCCCGCCCAGCACCCTCATGCCGGCCTATGAACTCTGGACCATCCGCCGCGAGCCTTGGCTGGCGCACCAGAATGGCGCCGAGCAGCATGCGCGCGATCGCGAGCAGCCCGGCGCCTGAGGTCAGAAGCTCTCGGCGTCGACGCCATGGGCCTTGGCGGCCGCGACGATCTGCGACCAGGTCTCGTCGTCGAGCGGGATGCCGTCGCGCTCGCGCTCGATCCGTGTCCTGCGCTCCTTGTCGCCGGGCGCCAGCACGGGCTGTGACGGATCCTGCGGCGCGGCGGCGCGTACGAAGGTGAGGTAGCTCTCAATCCGCTGCTGCCGGAGGCCGGCATCGGGTTCGAGCCGGGCCGGATCGATCAGCACGCCGAACAGCGAATTGATGATCCAGCTCTTGTGTGGCTTCTCGTCGATGCGGGCCGCGCCCATCAGCCCGGCCGAGAGCAATTCTGCGATCAGCGAGAGACCGGCGCCCTTGTGGTCGCCGAAGGGCAGCAGCGCCCCCAGTGGCAGGTCCGGCTGCGCGAAGATGTGCCGGGGCTCGACGGTCGGGCGGCCCTCGCCATCGATGATGTAGCCTTCCGGCACGGTGACGCCCTTGTTGAGCGCAACCCGCGCCTTGCCATGCGCCATGCGGCTGGTGGCGAAGTCGAGGATCAGCGGCTCGCCGCCCGGCACCGGCAGGCCGATCGCGATCGGATTGGTGCCGAAGCGCGCTTGTTTCGCCCCAAAAGGCGCGACGATCGGCGGACGTCCGGCGACATTGACCCAGAACACCGAAATCAGCCCTGCAGCCGCGGCGACCTCGGAATAATGCCCGATCCGGCCGATATGGTGGGAATCGAGCAGGTTGAGCACGGCGACGCCACCGACCTGCGCGATCGCGATGGCGCGGTCGACCGCATTGCGGGCCGTCGGCTGGCCGAGCGCGACATTGCCGTCCGCGATCAGGAAGGGGCCCGCTTCGGTGCGGACGGTGAGCTTGGACTGCGGCTTCAGGTTGCCGTCGGCCAGCGAGTTGAAATAGAGCGGCAGCATGCCGACGCCATGGCTGTCATGGCCGCTGAGATTGGCCAGCACCAGATGCTCGGCGGTCTCCGTCGCCTCGTCCTCGCTCCAGCCGGCGGCGATGATCATGGCACGGGTGAGGGCGCGGAGCGCGTCGGGCCGGTGCAGGCGATACGAGGTCATGGCCATCTGTCGGATGTTGAACGGTTCCGGCAGAGTGCACGGGTGTGCGCCGCATGCAATGGACGCAGGCAAATGGCGCCGTCCCGGCCGGTGCATCTCGACGTTGCGCTCACCAATCCTTATGTTGCTGTCAGCAATCCTGTTTTCACCGGACCTTGAATCCGGTCGAGGAGGGACGAGGAATGTTTTCGATACCCGGCCTGAAGGTGGTCTCGCTGACCGATGCCGCCGCTCGGCGCATTCGCGAGATCATGGCGCAGTCGGCGCGCGACAATCCTGATGCGCCCGCGCTCGGCCTGCGCGTCGGCGTCAAGAAGGGCGGCTGCGCCGGCATGGAATACACCTTCGAGGTCGCGCATGCGACGGGCAAGGGCGACGAGGTCGTGACCGAGAAGGACGCGACCGTGATCGTCGACGCCAAGGCGGTGCTGTTTCTGCTCGGCACCGAGCTCGACTTCAAGACCGACCGCTTCTCCTCGACCTTCGTCTTCAACAACCCGAACCAGGTCTCGGCCTGTGGCTGCGGCGAATCGGTCGAGATCAAGCCGCGCTCGGAAACCGCGCTCGCGGCGCAGTAGCCGGCGATGGACGCTGCTGCCGTCGCGGAGCTGTTCGCGCCGGTGGTTGCGGTTCGCACGCGCCGCATGTTCGGTGGGCTCGGCATCTACTCGGGCGAGGCGATGTTCGCGCTCGCCTTCGATGGCGAGATCTTCCTGAAGACCACGGATACGACCCGGCCCGAATTCATCGCGGCCGGCAGCAAGCCGTTCCGCTATGCCGCACGTAGCCGCGAGCGCCAAACCGGCTATTGGCGGCTCCCGGCTGCTGCCTTCGACGACGAGGAGGTGCTGCGCCGCTATACCGGGCTCGCGCTGGCAGCAGTGCGCGAAGCGGCGCTGAAGAAGAAGCGGCCGCTCAGGCGACCTTCGCTGCGTCCTGGACCGCGTCCTCGGTGACGGTGCGGTTGCGGCCGTCGCGCTTGGCCTGCAACAAGGCGTTGTCGGCCCGCTCGACGATCGAGCTCGCCGTGTCGCCGCGCCGATAGACCGAGACGCCGAGCGAGATGGTGATCCGCCCGAGGCTCTCATTGGTGGAGCGCTTCACCAGCTCGCGCGTGAGCAGCGCCTGGCGCACCGTCTCGGCGCCGAACTTGCCGGCGACGACATCGGCCTCCGGCAGGATGATGGCGAATTCCTCGCCGCCGAAGCGGGTGATGACCGCCTTGTCCTTGAACTTGTCCTTCATCGTCCGGGCGACCAGGCGCAGCACCTGATCCCCCGTCAGATGGCCGTGCATGTCGTTGAAGTGCTTGAAGAAATCGATGTCGGCCATGACCAGCGCGAAGGGCTCGCGCCGCAGTGTCGCCTGATCGATCGCCTTCTGCAGCATCTCCTCGAAATGGCGGCGATTGGCGAGGCCGGTGAGCGGGTCGGTCAGCGCCTCGGCCCGTGTCGATTCCAGTGCCTCGCGCAGATTGCGGATCTCGTGCGCGCTCTCGCGCAGCTGGCCCTCGAGCTGGGTCTTGCGCGCGACCTCCTCGCGAGTCGACAGGACCAGCGCCTCGACCCATTCGCGCAGCTTCTGCCTGTCGGCCGAGGGGGGAACCTCCTCCGACATGGCGCAGAGCCGGCCATGATACTGCTCGCTGGAGCTGAGCGCCCGGTCGACCAGCGCCATCATGCTCTCGATCTCGGCAAGCACCTGCAGGCTGGTGCGCTCGGCCTGGCGCGACAGGCGATCGGTGCTGACGAACTTCTCGTAGAGGGTATCGATGTCGGCGGCGCCGACTTCGCCGTTGCTGGCGGCGATCACGGCCTGCATCGCCATGCTGAGCGCCGGCATCTCGCCGCTGAGATGCGCGTACCAGACCTCGAAAGCGCGGGGATAACCCGGAGAATAATGCTGTCGCATCGCTGCCACGACCTGTTCGGCGAGGTCGTGAGCCTGCGGCGAGCCTGAGCGGCTATTGGTCATGACGTCCTGTCCCCGCCGGACGCGAAATTCTTCCGCGGCCGCTACGCGCCTGACCCTAGGACAGGCGGAGTTAATGCAAGGTTGCCAGGACGCGCGATTCAGCCGACGCGGACAGGACGCAGCAGGAAGGCAGGGACGTGGTCGCCGAGCCCCTTGACCTGCGGGCCGTCGTCGAGGTCGTCCCGACGCGGCGAGCGGCCACGGTTGCCGTGCGGCGCGCCGTTTCCGGAGGCCTCTTCGCGGCGCGGGGAGCGCGGCGCCTCGTTGCTGCGGGCAGCCTCTACCTCGGCCCGTTCGGGACGGGCTTCGGAGCGAGTGCGCTCGCTCCTGGGCTCGCCTCGCGACGGCTTGCCGTCGCGCCCGCCGCGTTGCGGACGGCCGCCCTTTCGGTCGTCGCCCCGGCGGCCCCGGCGTTCCTCGCGCGGCTCGCCTGCCGGCAGGCTCTCGAGGCCCGGCCCAGCCCATTCGATGCTCTGGCCGGTCAGCTTCTCGATCGCCGCGACGAGCTTGTCGTCATGGCGGGTGACGATGGTGAAGGAGGCACCCTCGCGGCCGGCGCGGCCGGTGCGCCCGATGCGGTGGACATAGTCCTCGGCATGAGTCGGCACGTCGAAATTGAAGACATGGCTGACGGCGGGAATGTCGAGACCGCGCGCCGCGACATCGCTCGCGACCAGAATCGGGTTCTCGCCGGTGCGGAAGGATTCGAGCGCTGCCATGCGCGCGTACTGGTCCATGTCGCCATGCAGCGCAACGGCCGGGAAACCGTGCTTCTGCAGGGACTTGTGCAATGTCGCTACATCGCGCTTGCGGTTGCAGAACACGATCGCGTTCTGCAGATCCTTGGCCTCTTTGATCAGCCGGCGCAGCGTCTCGCGCTTCTCGTAATCCTGGCCGTGCGAGGCGATCAGGCGTTGCGTGATCGTCGCCGCTGCGGTCGCGGGCCGCGACACCTCGATCCGCACCGGGTTGTGCAGGAACTGCTCGCTGATCCGAGTGATCTCGGGCGGCATGGTCGCCGTGAAGAAAAGAGTCTGCCGGGTGAAGGGAACAAGCTTGCAGATCCGCTCGATGTCCGGGATGAAACCCATGTCGAGCATGCGGTCGGCCTCGTCGATGACGAGCAGCTCGACGCCGGTCAGCAGCAGCTTGCCGCGCTCGACATGGTCGAGCAGGCGGCCGGGCGTCGCGATCAGCACGTCGACGCCGCGGGTGATCTTGGCATCCTGGTCGCCGAAGGAGACGCCGCCGATCAGCAGTGCGACCGAAAGCTTCTGGTTGACGCCGTAGCGGGTGAAATTTTCCTCGACCTGCGCGGCGAGCTCGCGCGTCGGCTCCAGGATCAGCGTGCGCGGCATCCGGGCACGGGCGCGGCCGGTTTCCAGGATGGTCAGCATCGGCAGGGTGAAGGCCGCGGTCTTGCCGGTGCCTGTCTGGGCGATGCCGAGCACGTCCTTGCGGGCGAGCACGTGGGGGATAGCCTGGGCCTGGATGGGGGTAGGCGTCGTGTAGCCGGCGGTCGAGACCGCCGTAAGAACCTTATCGCTCAGGCCGAGTTCGGCAAAAGACATCGATGGTTGCGCTTCTCAAGGGTCGGGGACACGTGGCGGGATGACCGATCGACCGCAACGGTGGCGCGACTTTGCTGGGTTGCGCGCCTTCGGACGCCCGTGCAATGCAGAAAAAACAGGGCAAAGTCAACATTCTAGCTAGGTTGATCGAGGATGGCTGCGATGCAGGCGAAGATTCCGGAGCCACTGGTCCTGATTCCGGGACTGAACTGCACCCCCGCGCTCTATGCGCCGCAATGGCCGTCATTGGCGCCGGGCCGGACGATTCTCGTGGCCGAGACCGCCACCGACGCCACGATCGCTGCCATGGTCGAGCGTTTGCTGGCGGCTGCGCCGGAACGCTTTGCGCTGTGCGGGCTGTCGATGGGCGGCTATGTCGCCTTTGAAGTGATGCGGCGTGCGCCGGAGCGGGTGACGCGGCTCGCTTTGCTCGACACCACCGCCAAGCCTCCGACGCCAGAGACCAACGCGCCGCGCGTGCAGATGATCGCGCTGGCGGAAAAGGGCGCCTTCGACAATGTCGTGACCCTGCTCTGGCAGAAGCTGGTCGCTCCCGATCGGTTGGCCGATGAAGCGCTCCGACTGGAGGTCAGGGCGATGGCGGAGGCAGTGGGCGCCTCGGGCTTCGTCCGCCAGCAGCAGGCCATCATGGGCCGCTCCGATGCCCGGCCGGTCTTGGGGACGATCTCCGTCCCCTCGCTGGTCTTGGTCGGCGCCGAAGATGCGATCACGCCGCCCGACGAGGCACGCGAGATCGCCGGCGGCATCGGTACGAAGGCACGCTATCTGGAAATACCGGGCTGCGGCCACCTGTCGACGCTGGAAGCGCCGCAGGTCGTCACCGCAGCTTTGCTCGACTGGCTCGCCTGAGCCTCAGCGCGGAACGACGCAGGGATCGAGTTTCGTTTCGTTGGCGCGCTTCACGATCGAGCCCGTGACCAGCGGATCGATCGTCTGGCCCTTGGCTGCGGCCTGGGCGACCTGGCGCATCGCGTCGCGGTCGAGCTGCGCGGTGTGGCTCGAGACGAAATTGACGGCGATGACGGAGAGGAAGGCGATCGCTGCGGCGGCCTTGGCAACATCGGCGACCATGCTGCCGCGCGCATTCTTCCAGAACAAGACGATTGATCGCATGTCGCGCTCCGCTGGACCGGGCCGCCTTGCGGACCTGGCTGGACTATAGCGCGGCATGGTAAAGGTTCGGTTAGCGATATCGACCCGCCGCGTCGGGCATGACGTCGGCTTCTACTCATGGCAGATTTGCCGGAACGCCCGGACTTCTGTCGACATTACGGCATGGTCTTGATTTGGGGAAAGCAGTATTTGGGCCCTAGCAGATAGGTGTATCGCATTCACTTACACCAACGTTTTGAAGGCATGGGGTCGAAATCTATAGGTCCACGATTCCACTTGACTACAGTAGCCTCGGTATTCGATGTTAGACGTGCCTGACGTAAGGTTATTTCTGGAGGCGCGTGCCGTGGCCCATTTCGTCAAGCCTCTCGGTGCGAGCGACGCAGGTTTCAGGCAGGGCTCGAACGGAGCGCTGGCGTCCATGACGATCGGGCCCGTCGGCACGACCAAAGTCGTCGTTTTGTGGGGCGGCGGCCGCGGCGGCGAAATCCTGAAGCTGGCCGCCCTCGATCCGAAGGGCAACCGCCTCGCGACGACGCGCTACCTTGGCCAGGAGGGCGGACACAAGCCGGATCCGGATGGGGACGACCGATGGTTCCTGCGTTACGAACTCAAGACGGCCAGCGCGGGCACTGGCACCCTGACCGCGCTCGACAAGACCGGCATGCCGTTCGCCCGCATCGAGCTCATCGTCGAAACCGGCTCTGTCTCTAAGATCGATCAGACGATCCGGGGCGCCGACATCTCGACGACCGAGACACAGAGCTCCGTCGTGACGAGCAGCGTCATTCCGTTCAAGAGTAGCCCGGTCCCGAAAGGCTCGACGCTCACTATGGGGGCAGCCACGGCCCCGGTGCACGAACTCCTGTTCCGCATGAACAAGGACGGGACCACGTACTGGATCGGCGCCTGCGTTCCCGAGAACACGAGCGACTTCACGCGAGCCTATGTGTTCTTCCATCCCGATACGATGGCGTCGACGGATAACGGGACCTATGCCACGTTCACCGGCAATTGGCCACGTGTGCAGCGCTACACCTTGATCCAAGGCGTTCAGCTCGCCGAGGTCCGGCCGATGGTCCTTCTCGTTCCCTTCATGACCGCCGCATCGAGGACCAATCAGTCGACGACGAACATGTTCGCGTCGCATGGCTTCGACACGCTCAACACGATCATGGATGCCTGCCAGGCCGCGATCGGAAAGACGCCGAGAGGCACAAAGCTCGACACGGTAGGGGTCGCCAGCTTCAGCTCCGGCATCGAACATCTCGTCAGGTTCGCGATCAACGTCGGTGGCACCGGCATCATCAAGGAGCAGATCGACTTCGACAGTGCCTTCATCACCAAGCAAAAGCACAGCAACCTGCCGAAGCTCGCCGGGGCAACCAATATACAGGTCACGCAGATGTCGCCTCACGACCCCCGCGTCAAAGACGCGAAGATCCGTTCGCACAAATGGTTGCAGCTCGATGCGGATGCGTGGCCTACCACGTCATTCGGGGCCCCTCGGAAGGGCGGTGTGGTCGACGGTTTCACGCTCCACAACAATATCGGAAACTTCATGTTTCGCGCGATGATGTCGGCGAGTTCGGTCACGTAGGCCAGTTTTTGAAGGCCCCGGATCACGATCCGATCTCCAGCTTCGCGGCACGGCCGACCACCGCCAAGGAGCTTGGTGACCGCGCTTGTTTCTCAACCGAGCCCTTCCAGCCGGCCGCGATACTCACGGAACAGCGCGCGCAAGGCATCGAGCGCGGCCAGCACCGCCGGCCGTTGCCGGCTACTCTCATGCGACACCAGGAAGATCTCGTCGGCGGTCGCCTCGGGCGGCTCCTCCAGCCGGATCAGCCCCGCATCGGCATCCGCCAGGAAACAGGGCGCCATCGAGACCGCACCGGACGAGCGGATGCTCTCGTAGCGCGCGGCGGAATCGCCGACGCGGGCGGCGACCGGCCGTCCGGCCGCCCAGGCCAGGATGTGCTGCTCGATCCGCGAGGAGACGTCCCGGCTGACCGAGATCACCGGCGCGGTCGCCGGGTCGACATCGCGCCGAACATAGAAGGCCTGCGCCAGCTTGCCGACCTTCTGGCCGAAATAGCCGGCGTCACCCGGTGGCCTGCGCATGCGGATCGCGATCTCGGCTTCGCCGCGCGCCAGGTCGAGGCGCTCGCGCGTGCTGATGATGACGATCTCGATGCCGCCGGCGGCCGCCGAGAGCCGGGCGGCGTGCTGGGTCAGGAACAGGCTGATCGAGGTCGTTGCGGTGATGCGGACCGGAGCGTCGTCGCGGGCACGAGCGGCATTCGCCCGCGTGTCGAAGCGCGCGACGGCCTCGGCCGCCGCCGCCGCATCCGCGGCGAGCGCGACGCCGATCTGCGTCGGGATCAGCCGGTTGGCGCCGCGCTGGAACAGCGGCAGGCCGAGCCGCGCCTCGAAAGCCTTGAGGCGTCGTGCAACCGTGGTCTCGCTCAGTCCGAGCGCAGACGCTGCCAGAGCGAGGCCACCCGTCGAGGCGATGGCGTGGAAGATTTCGAGATCGGCCCACAGCGAGGCCTGGGCCGCGGCCGGGGCATCGCGTCGAGATGGAGAGGCAGGAGGCTCGCCCATGCGTTCAGGGGCCAGAGAGGGGCCGGTGGGCTGTCGCGCTGGACGGGGCCATGGTCGGCATCGTGCGGGTCTGTCGGCATGCGCGCACAGTGAGCGCACGGCGGTGGCAACGCAGCCCGGCAGGCTTGCCGGGGAGCCCGGCGCGCAAGCCTGCCAGTCTTTGTCTCACAGGTCGATCAGCTCGCCGGCGAAGGCGGCCCGCTCCTGGATGAAGAGGAAGCGCGCCTCGGGCTTGTTGCCCATCAGCCGTTCGACCGTGTCGGAGGTCTCCTCCTTCGCCTCGTGATCGACCATGACCTTGAGCAATGAGCGCTTGCTCGGGTCCATCGTGGTCTCCTTGAGCTCGGCCGGCATCATCTCGCCCAGGCCCTTGAAGCGGCCGATCTCCGGCTTCTTGCCCTTGAAGACAGTCTCGATCAGCTCGTCCTTATGGGCATCGTCGCGGGCATAGACGGACTTGGTGCCATGGCGCAGCCGGTAGAGCGGGGGCACCGACAAATAGAGATGGCCCTTCTCGATCAGGCGCGGCATCTGGCGCCAGAAGAAGGTGACCAGGAGCGAAGCGATATGGGCGCCGTCGACATCGGCGTCGGTCATCACGATGACCTTCTCGTAACGCAGGTCGTCTTCACGGAACTGGCTGCCGATGCCACAGCCCAGCGCCAGGATCAGGTCGGCGAGCTGCTGGTTGGCGTTGAGCTTTTCGCGCGTCGTATTGGCGACGTTGAGAATCTTGCCGCGCAGGGGCAGGATCGCCTGATTGGCGCGGTTGCGCGCCTGCTTGGCCGAGCCACCGGCGGAATCGCCCTCGACGATGAAGAGCTCTGAGCCGGCCGCGCCGGCATTGCTGCAATCGGCGAGCTTGCCGGGCAGCCTCAGCTTACGGGTCGCGGTCTTGCGCGAGACTTCCTTTTCGAGGCGGCGGCGCTGGCGCTCCTCGGCCCGGTCGACCGACCAGTCGAGCAGCCTCAGCGCCTGCTGCGGCGAGGCGGCGAGCCAGTGGTCGAAGGCATCGCGTATCGCGTTCTCGACGATGCGGGCCGCCTCCAGCGTCGCGAGCTTGTCCTTGGTCTGGCCCTGGAATTCCGGCTCGCGGATGAAGACCGAGAGCATGGCGGCGCAGGTCGCCATCACGTCGTCGGCGGTGACCTGCGCCATGCGCTTGGACTGGCCGATGCGCTCGGCATGGTCGCGCAGACCGCGCAGCAGGGCGATGCGCAGGCCCTGCTCATGCGTGCCGCCCTCAGGCGTCGGGATCGTGTTGCAGTAGGACGAGGAGAAACCGTCTTCTCCCGTCGCAAGCCATGCGACGGCCCATTCGAGCGAGCCGTGGCCGCCTTCCTTGGTGACCTTTCCGGAGAAGATCGGTTCGGCGACGAGGTCCTTGCCCTCGATCTCGCGGGCGAGATAGTCGCGCAAGCCGCCGGGGAACTTGAACACCGCTTCGGCTGCGACGTCGCCTTCCGGCTGCAAACGCGATGGCGCGCAGCGCCAGCGGATCTCGACGCCGCCGAACAGATAGGCCTTGGAGCGGGCCATGCGGAACAGCCGCGCCGGCACGAAATGCGCGCCTTCCCCGAAGATCTGTGCGTCCGGATGGAAGCGCACGCGGGTGCCGCGCCGGTTCGGCGCCCGGCCGACCGTTTCCAGCGGCCCCAGCGGGATGCCGCGGGAGAAGCTCTGGCGATAGAGCATCTGGCCGCGCGCGACCTCGACCTCGACCAGGTCGGAGAGCGCGTTGACGACGGAGACGCCGACGCCGTGCAGGCCGCCCGAGGTCTCGTAGACCTTGGAGTCGAACTTTCCGCCGGCGTGCAGGATCGTCATGATCACTTCGAGCGCCGACTTGTCCGGGAATTTCGGATGCGGGTCGATCGGCATGCCGCGGCCATTGTCGGTGACCGCGAGAGAGCCGTCGGCGAAGAGCTCGACGTCGATGAAGCTGGCATGGCCGGCCACCGCCTCGTCCATGGCGTTGTCGATCACCTCGGCGAAGAGGTGATGCAAAGCCCGCTCGTCGGTGCCGCCGATATACATGCCCGGCCGGCGCCGGACCGGCTCCAGCCCTTCGAGCACCTCGATCGCGGAGGCGTCGTAGCCCGCCTCGGACGGCGTGCCGCCGCGTGGTGCCGGGGCAGGGCGCGCGGCCGGCTTCGGCGCAGGGGCGGGCGCACGCGATTCCTCGCGCATCTCCTTGCCGCCGTCCTCGCCGAAGAGATCGTCCGTCATCGTCACCGCACTCGCTGATTCGCTTGAGCTAGCAAGATAGCGCATCGGCCCGTCGGCCGCTTGCCGGAGCCGCTATAGCCCGCCGCTTCTCCGCAATAAACCGATCGGATCGCCGCCGGAAGTCAGGATGAGCGGCGCTGTCGCCGAGCCGTCATCCGGGGATGGCACAGCCGGCCATGGAACCTCGCCCGCTATTCGCCGGTTCAGCAGCCGTTAAGGGCCGCAGTTTCATCATCGTGATGCGAATCGGGACTGGTCTCGACAGCGCATTCGGCTAAGCTGGCCAAAGGGGGGAAGGTCACGTGGCGTCGCGTTCCGCAGTACCCAAGATCCGCATCACCGGCCTCGAACGGGCCGCGCGTTTCGCTGGCGAGGCCTTCGCCTATGAAGAGCTGTCCGGCCCCGAAACGCGCCACGATGCGGAGAGCGCGCAATTGCGCCGGCTCTGGTGGGCCGCCGCGCTCGTCGCACTGATCGGTCTCGCGATCGTCGCGCTGCGCTAAGTCGTCAGCGCTTCCTCAATCTTTGCGTGTCAGAAGAGCTCCTTCGGGAGGCTCGATATGTGCGTGGTCATCGTCAGCGATTTCGGCTCGGCCGAGGAGGGCGGAGGCCAGGCCGAAGCGTCTCTGCAGTCGTGTGCTCTCGCGTTTTGGCGGACTGTCTGAGGCGGCGATGGCCAAGATCGCCGCTCTGGGGTCGTATCTCTACCAGTCAGTTCTCGCCTTCGGCCTGCTGATCGCGGTTTCCAACCTGCTGACCGCGCCGAACTACGTCGCCTATTCGTTGTTCGTTTCGATCGTTCAGTTCGCCGATATCGCCTGCTTCCAATGGCTCCGCGCTGTCTGTAGCCGCTTCTACCCCGGCCCCGACGGAGAGAGCGAGCAGGCGGAACGTGGCGTGATCATCGCCGAATTCATCGCCAGCGCCGTTCTGTGCCTGCTCGGCGTCGTCGCTGCGACGCTCTTCGATGTTCCGCTCTGGCTTGGACTGATCGGTGCCGTCGCGGCAATCCTGCAGGGCGGCGGCGAATTGCATCTAACCATGCTGCGCTTCCGCCAGGAGTTCAGGCTGTTCTCGTGGCTCCAGGGAGCGCGCGCCACGATCGTGACTGCCGCGACACTGGCCGGCGCCGTGGCTGGCGGCGATCTCGGCCATGTGGTGGCCGGCGTCCTGGCGGGAAATCTCGTCTACTGCTCCCTGGCCTGCTTCCTGTCGCGCCGAATCCTGCCCTGGTCGCATGTCTGGGACGGCAAGCTCGTCAGGCGCCATCTGGTTTATGGCGGGGTGTCGGCCGGCGCGTCGGTTGCCGGCGTGCTGGCGCCGCTCGGCCTCAAGACGATCTTCGTGAGCGCGCTCGGTGCGGCCGGAGCGGCGGGGCCGCTGCTGGCGCTCGATCTGCTGCAGCGGCCGTTCGGCATGATCATCACGTCGCTGCAGGCGGTGCGTTATCCCGAATTGGTGGCGCGCTTCGATCGCGAGGGCGATTCCGGCGCCATCCAGGTGGAACTCGGCCGGTACTACGCCCTGCTCACAGGCTTCTCCCTGATCGGTGCCGCCGGGATGATCGCTCTGCTCGGTGGCGCCGCCCGGGCCGTTGTTCCGCCCGCCTTGCAGTCCTCCTTTCTGCTGACGGCGCCGCTGATCATGCTGGTGGCGCTGCTGCGCGCGCTGACCCACACCCTGCTATCGACGCCGGCGCATCTGCAGCGCCGGTTGCCCGCCATCGTCGGATTGGCGGCCTGCGACTGCATCCTGACCTGCGCCGGCGCCCTGCTAGCCGCGACGCTCTATCCAGGCGACGCTGTCGCCGTCGCCGCCGGAGCTGCCGGGGGAGCGGCGGTGGCGGCTGCGGGCGGGACGATCATGTTGCGCCGGCAGCCCTTCGTCATGCCGTGGTGGCCGGTCGTGCTGTCGGGAGCGGCGCTGGCGCTGTCCTGGCTGAGCGTGAGCTGGTTCGCCGGTGATCTCCTGCTGTCGACCGGCGTAGCGCTCGCCTGCGCGCTGGCTTTCGGCATGGCGCCCTTTCTCACCCTCGTCCGCTGGATCGTACGCTGAGGCGCCATGATCGACATGCCAGCAACCCGTCCCGCCAACATCGTCGTTGGCATCGCCACTTCAGGCCGCCGCGACGTCCTGCGGGACACGCTCGTCCAGCTCGATCGACAGGAGCTACGCCCGCAACGCATCCTGATCTGTCCCTCGGCCAACGACGATGTCGATTGGGATCACGCTGCGAGTCTGACGATCGCCGCCGAACGCATCGATGGCCAAAAGGGATCGAGCGCCCAGCGCAACGCCATTCTCGATGTGGCCGGCGATGCGGATTTGATCGTGTTCTTCGATGACGACTACCTGCCGGCGGATCGCTTCATCGCCGAGGTCGAGCGGCTGTTCCGGCAGGAGCCGGATGTCGTTGCGGCGACCGGCGACGTCCTCGCCGACAGCGTCCATGGCGCGGGAATTGGATTGCAGCAGGCGCTGGCGGTCCTGGCCCGCGACCGGCCGCCGCAGACGGCGAACATCCGTACGGTCGAGAACACCTATGGCTGCAACATGGTGTTCCGCATGGCGGCGATCCGGCGCGCCGGGGCGCGCTTCGACGAGAACCTGCCGCTTTACGGCTGGCAGGAGGACGTCGACTTCTGCGGCCAGCTCGCGGGCGAGGGCAGGATCGTGCACGCCACGGCGCTGCGCGGCGTGCATCGCGCCGTCAAACGCGGCCGCACCTCGGGGGTGCGCTTCGGCTATTCGCAGGTCGCGAATACGGTGTATCTGGCGCGCAAGGGGACGATGCGCCGGGCTCGTGCCTGGCGTCTGTCGGTTCCGCCCGTCGTCGCCAATCTGGTCTTCAGCCTGCTGCCGCAAAGCCTGATCGACCGGCGGGGCCGGTTGAAGGGCAATTTGCTGGCGCTCTGGGACCTGGCACGCGGGCGTCTCGATCCGCGGCGTATCCTGTCGCTGGATTGAGCGCCCGGCCGGGCTGCCGGTCACACGTTTTGAAGCTGCTCGTAGAAGCTAAGATGGGCGAGGGCGGCTTCGTCCCATAGCCTGGCGAGATCGACGCCGATCGCCTCGGCCTTGCGGGCCTGAGCCGTAAGCACAGCCTCGGCGAAGCGCGCGGGCGTAGCGTCGACCGGGCACAGCACCGTCGCCGGATTCTCGATCTTCGCCTTCAGCGCCGGAGCGAGCGCGAACTCATCCTGCCGCTCAGGCTCGGTCGAAACCAGCGGGATCGCGAGCTGGCTGACCGCCTGGAAGCTGCCGCGCCGCGTGCTGATCCCGTCGGTGAACGGCAGCAGGAAGACGTCGGCGGCCGAGAGCGTCGCCATCAGTTCGCCTTCGTCGTCGATCCGGCCACGGAAATCGAGCCAGTCGGCGACGCCGAGCTCGCGAGCGAGCGCAAGGAACGCTTCGCGATCGCCAGGCTTGTCCCAGAGGAAATCGCCGCAGACCAGCAGCCGCGCCTTGATGCCGCGCTGATGCAGCGCCTGCGTTGTCCGCAGCAGGACGTCGGGCCGCTTGCTGGCGTAAAGCACGCCGAAATAGCCGATCACGACATCGGCTTGGCTCGCGCCTTTGCCGCGCAGCTTCGCCCGTTCCGCCGCGACCCGTTCGGGGTCGATGCGTGCCGGCATGATGTTGGGCCCGATCGGGATGACGGGGGCCGCCTGCTTCTTCGCAGCGCCGACCAAGGGCGTCTTCAGAAAGCTCTCGCGCTGCTGCGGCGAGACGAAGACGAAGCCGTCGCAGGCCAGGATATCCGGCACCATCGAGAGATAGCGCAGCTGGTTGAGCGAGGCCCATTCGTGCAGGGTGATGGCGATGCGGCCCTTGCGCGTCATCAGCCGCGCCGCCATCAGCGCGGAGCCCGGTACGAGGCTGTTGCCCCAGCCTTCGATCGGCAGCTGGAAATGCACGATGCGGTCGCGGCGCAACTCCTCGGCGATGGCCCCGATGAAGGCGGCCGGACGTCCCGGCTCGATCGTCCTGATCGCGACGAGGCCCGGCCGTAGCGCGTTCACGGCGTCGGCAAGACGATAGGCATAGTCCATCACCGCGCAGGTGACGGGCGTTGCCGAGCCGAAGATGACGACGGATGGATCGGGAGAAGGGGAATGCATGCGCCTGCGGCCGTACGGAAGATGAGGCGCCGTCTATCGCACAGCTTTCCTAAGCTTGCGTGAGCATGCGTTTGCAGTGATCGGCCCTACGGGGCAGCTCAGCTATGGCCAGGCATCGCGCTCGTCGCGTCAACAAAAAACCGGGGCGTCTCCGCCCCGGTTGGAAGGTGGACTGCGGATCGCCGCAGCCAGGAGGAAATCCTGTCCGGGCTGGAGGCCCGGCCGGAACCCTGCTCAGTAGGAATAGTACATCGTGAACTCGACCGGGTGCGGCGTCATCTCGAAGCGCGCCACGTCCTGCATCTTGAGCTCGATATAGCTCTCGATGAAGTCATCGGTGAAGACGCCGCCGGCTTTGAGGAAGGCGTTGTCCTTCTTGAGCGAATCGAGTGCCTCGCGCAGCGAGCCGCAGACGGTCGGGATCTTCTTCAGCTCGCGCGGCGGCAGGTCGTAGAGGTCCTTGTCCATCGCCGGGCCCGGATCGATCTTGTTGAGGATGCCGTCGAGGCCGGCCATCGTCAGCGCGGCGAAGGCGAGATAGGGGTTCGCCATCGGATCGGGGAAGCGGACCTCGACGCGCTTGGCCTTCGGCGAGGTCGTCCACGGAATACGGCAGGAGGCCGAGCGGTTGCGCGCCGAATAGGCGAGCAGCACCGGAGCCTCATAGCCCGGGACCAGGCGCTTGTAGGAGTTGGTCGACGGGTTGGTGAAGGCGTTCAGCGCCTTGGCGTGCTTGATCACGCCTCCGATGAACCACAGGCACTCCTGCGACAGGTCGGCGTACTTGTTGCCGGCGAAGAGCGGCTTGCCACCCTTCCAGATCGACAGGTGGACGTGCATGCCCGAGCCGTTGTCGCCATAGACGGGCTTGGGCATGAAGGTCGCGGTCTTGCCGTAGCTCTGCGCGACGTTGTGGATGGCGTACTTATAGACCTGCATCTGGTCCGCCATATGCGTCAGCGTGTCGAACTTCATGCCGAGTTCGTGCTGGGCCGAGGCGACCTCGTGGTGATGCTTCTCGACCTTGACGCCCATCGCCGCCATGGCAGCGAGCATCTCGCCGCGCATGTCCTGCGCCGAATCCTGCGGCGGAACCGGGAAGTAGCCGCCCTTGATCGCGATGCGGTGGCCGAGATTGCCGCCTTCGTATTCGGTCTGGCCGTTGATCGGCAGCTCGACGCTGTCGAGCTTGAAGCCGGTGTTGTAAGGGTCGGCCGAGAACTTGACGTCGTCGAAGACGAAGAATTCGGCTTCGGGGCCGACATAGACGGTATCGCCGATGCCGGTCGACTTGAGGTACGCCTCGGCCTTCTTGGCCATGCCGCGCGGGTCGCGGCTATAGGGCTCGCCGGTCGCCGGCTCGAGCACGTCGCAGTTGATGACCATGGTCGAGGCCGAGAAGAACGGGTCGATGCAGGCCGTCGTCGGGTCGGGCATCAGCAGCATGTCGGACTCGTTGATCGCCTTCCAGCCAGCGATCGAGGAGCCGTCGAACATCGTGCCTTCGGCGAAAATCTCCTCGTCGATCATCGAGACGTCGAAGGTGACGTGCTGCCATTTGCCGCGCGGATCGGTGAAGCGGAAGTCGACGTATTTGACGTCATTGTCCTTGATCGCCTTCAGGACCTCTTTGGCGTTCTTCATCTCACGACTTCCTTTGTCGACTGCTAGGGTCTCACGACAGACGCTGCCTGCGGGGCTCCGCCGGCGCACGCATTCCTTGGGGGAGGGGAACTATCCTCAGATCGCGTCCGCGCCGGACTCGCCGGTACGGATGCGGATCGCCCCCTCCACGCTCGATACAAAAATCTTGCCATCGCCGATGCGGCCGGTCTGGGCGGCCTTCTTGATCGCCTCGATCGCGCGCTCGACCATGTCGTCGGCCAGCACGATCTCGATCTTCACCTTCGGCAGGAAGTCGACCACGTATTCGGCGCCGCGATAGAGCTCGGTATGGCCCTTCTGGCGACCGAAGCCCTTAGCCTCGAGCACCGTGATGCCCTGGAGACCGACCTCCTGCAGCGCCTCCTTCACCTCGTCGAGCTTGAAGGGCTTGATGATCGCTTCGATCTTCTTCATGCGCCGATCGACCTCCTTGGCGTGACCTTCGACCACTGTACGCAGCCTTTTTCCGTTCTGACCATCTCGGCCGGTCCGGATCAATCTCGGCGCGTCCAGTAAAAACCTCGCCTGTGCTGCTCATAGCATCGGCGCTGCCCCGCCGCCATGACGCCCCCCGGTGCAAACCGCCTCTTGAAGAGGCGAAAAACCGTCCAAAAAATATGCAGATGCCTATCTTGAGTGCAAACAGGGTTGTCGCCCGCATCCTTGCCTCGCCGCCGCAGCCGGCAGACAATCCTCGCATGACGATGCCTGTCGATCTCTCCCCCCTCGCTTTGCTCAGTGTCGCAGAGATGGCGACCGCGGATTCGATGGCAATCGCGGCCGGCACACCGGGCATCGTCCTGATGGAGAGGGCGGGCAAGGCGGTCGCCGACGCGGTGGCGCGGCGCATCCGCCCCGGCCAGAGCGTCCTTGTGCTGTGCGGCCCGGGCAACAATGGTGGCGATGGCTTCGTCGCAGCCCGCCTGCTGGCGGAGCGCGGCTGCAGGGTCACGCTGGCGCTCGCCGGCGAACGCGCCGCGTTGAAGGGCGACGCCGCGCTGGCGGCGCAGGCCTGGGCCGGACCGGTCGCGGCAATGGATGGAATCGATCCGGCCCGTCATGACCTCGTGGTCGACGCCTTGTTCGGGGCCGGCCTCAGCCGGGCGATCTCGGGCGAACTCGCGGCGCTGGTCGATCGCGTCAACGCGACGGACCGAACGGTGATCGCGGTCGATGTGCCGAGCGGGGTCCACGGCGATACCGGGCTCGCGGATGGCCCTGCCATCCGAGCCGACGAGACCGTCACTTTCTTCCGGCTGAAGCCCGGCCATCTGCTCCACCCCGGGCGGGGCCTCTGCGGCGTCATCACCCTGGCCGATATCGGCATCCGGCCCGAGACCGTCTTCGTTCCGGGCAGCATCACACCGTCGATCTTCCGCAACGCCCCGGATCTCTGGCGCGCTCACTGGCCGGACTATGCTGCCGGCGTCCACAAATATGCCCGTGGTGCGGTTTCCGTTGCAGCGGGCGGATTGTCCGGCGTCGGGGCGCCGCGGCTCGGCGCGCGTGCCGCTCTGCGCAGCGGCGCGGGGCTCGCGACGATCCTCTGCCGGCCGGAAGCGCTGGCAGCGCATGCGGGTCGAGGCCCTGACGCCTTGATGCAACGAGCAGCGGTGGACGCGGCAACCTTTGAAACCATGCTGTCTACTGGCAAGGTCGACGCACTCCTGATCGGGCCTGCGCTCGGCCTTGACGACGAAGCGCGATCCTGGGTGGCGGCCGCCCTTCGTAGCAACCGTCCATGTGTCTTCGATGCCGACGCGCTGACCCATATCGGCGCGCAACGACCTGCTTTCACCGATCTGCTGCAGCGGCGTGCCGCGCCAGTGGTGCTGACGCCGCACGAGGGCGAGTTCAAGCGTCTGTTCGGCGAGGTTGCGGGCTTCGAACCGGCGCTCGGCAAACTCGAACGGGCGCGTCATGCCGCATTGGACACGGGGGCGGTCGTCATCCTCAAGGGCCCGGACACCGTCATCGCCGCGCCCGATGGACGCGCTGCGATCAACGGTACCGGCTCTCCGGCTTTGGCGACGGCCGGCTCCGGTGACGTCCTCGGCGGGATCGTCGCCGGCCTGCTGGCGCAGAAGATGCCGACCTTCGAGGCAGCCTGCGCTGCCGTCTGGCTGCATGGGCGTGCTGGCGAGCAGCTCGGTTCTGGCCTGATCGCGGACGACCTGCCGGAGGCGCTCCCCGGCCTGCTGGCCGAGCTCCAAGACTGAGTATCCGGAGAAGAAAAGGCCCGCCCTGGAAAGGGCGGGCCTGTCGTAAGCCTCTTTGGCTTGCCTTTAGCGGGCGGCGTAGGTCACGGCGGGAGCGGAGGTGAGCTGCTCCTTGGTCATCGTGATCTTGCCGTGGTCCGGATACATCTCCGGGCCCTTCTTGGCGGCAGGCGGCGCGTTCATCGCGGTGCTGCCGCCGGCTCCGGTCCCGCCGGCGGGGGCAGGGGCCGGGGTGACCATCGGCTCCTCGCTCCACTGCACCTGTTCGAACGGGATCGCGACATCCTTGGTGCCGATGCCGAGGAAGCCGCCGACGCCGACAGTCACGAGCTCGATCTTGCCAGTCTTGTCGAATACGACCTCGGTGACGTCGCCGACCTTCTTGTTGTCGGGTCCGTAGATGTCGACGCCCATCAGCTTCGAGGCCCGCCACTTGCCCTGGCCGGCAAGGTTGTTCTCGGGAGCCTTGGCAGTCTCGGCCGCCGGCGCCGGGGCAGCAGGCGCGCTTGTCGCGGGGGCGGTCGGCTGCGGGCTCGGCGGCTGGTTCGAGGGCGAACTGGTCTGCGCAACGGCAGCGGCAGCAAGCATGACGCCGCCGATAGCCGTCAGTGCAACGTGACGCTTGTACATGGGTGTCCTCCTGTCGTGTCCGCGTTTGCGGGATGATTAGACAACGCGGAAACAGCACTTTGGTTCGCGTATGGGGAGCATGCGCATGCCGTTTGGCGGATTCGGGTGGAAAGCGATGAGCCCGGCTTAGCGCTTCGGTAAGGCCTGCGCGCTTTGCTGGCCGCTGGCCATCACGGCCCGGAGCCTGACAGGATGCGCAGGAATCTCACGCTTCTCGGCCTTGCCAGCGACAGAACAAGGCCGACAACGTCGTCGGCAGAATGACGATCGCAGCGCTCGATGAGGAAATGCTGGCGCTCGAGCAGCGTCAGTCCGCCGGCAAGGTCGACATTCGCCCGCCGCATGGCAGCCTGCGCGGCGAGTGCGATATGAACGGCTTCAGCCGTAGAAGGCTGGCGCGCCATGGCGACAGCGGCAACTGGACGCTGATCAGCGACAAGGTGCCGGTCCACCAGATGATCCCGCTCGGTCTGACCCGGACTCTACGCCTGTCCTATGACGCTCCCGGCGACCTCCAACTCGTGTCGGATGACCCGACGATCGCAATGGTGGTCGATCTGCAGCGCGAAGCGGGAGCCGACCGGCGCTACCTCGCGACGATCCTCGGTCGCCGGGCCGGCACGACCGATCTGGCCTATTTCGTCGGAGGTATCCGCCGCGGCTTGATACGCATACCGGTACGCGCCAGGAGTTCGTTCCATCTGAACGCCGTCTACCTCGGGCCGAGCAGCAGCGTGGACGACTTCAAAGGCTATGCTATGAATGTCTTCAACTGGATCAATTTGATCCTGACGCCGCAGACCAACCTGCTCTGCCTGCCGATCACCATTCGCGTAGAGCCGCGCATCAGTTACCGCGGCGGGCCGACTTTCGCCATCGATCCGGACAAGCCGCTTTTCATTCTCAAGAATGCGGAACAGCCCCCACCGGGTGAGCAGGCCGTGACCTGGCGCGACCTTGAACGTTTTCACCAGACGACCGGTGTAACGCTGTTCTACGGCCGCAATCTGCGCGCCCTGGATGAAAGTACGGTCGGAGAGAACCTGAACGGCACCCGCCTGTGCTGGGCTCCGTTGAGATCGAGAGTTGGCTTGTCCCAGCGCGCGTTGGTCGTGCGCGGCGCCCATGAGATCCTCCACGCGCTCGGTGCCGAACACATCCTGACGGGCGAGAACGACAACTACGTGATGACCTGGGCGCCGACTCCGAAGTCATGGATCATCCCCTCCGAGACCCTGATCGATATCTAGAGACTGTCGCAAACCGAGGCCGACGTGACCTGGGCGTTCGCCGCAGTGCCCTTACCGAATCCTGGGAAACGGGATGCTCGAGGTTTCCCCCATGGTCGAAGGCAGGAGCGTCGCTTGCGTCTTTGCGATGGTGAGCGGGGAGGGGATCGAACCCTCGACCACATGATTAAAAGTCACGTGCTCTACCACTGAGCTACCCGCCCTCACTGGGGCGCTGACATAGGCAAGCCCGGCGCGCCGGTCAACATTGTTCCAGCGGGCGCATCGTGGCAGAAGCCGCACCAATGGCGAACGGGCATGCGACAGGAGTGGTTTTGGGCGGCGCACAGGAAGGCTGGCGCAGGTGGACGCTGACGTTTGCGCTCGCTGCGCTGATGCTGGCCGCGATGCTGCTCGGCTTCATCGTCGTGCTCGATCCCTATGGGGTGCGCGTCCGCGCGGGCCAGCCGGCAAGGCCGCTGATGGATCTCAACCAGCGCTTCATGTACCCGCAGATCGTCAAGTCCGGCGCCTTCGATTCGGCGGTATTCGGCACCTCGACCATGCGCCTGCTCGACCCGCGGATCCTGTCCGAAGGGTTGTCCGCCCGCTTCGCCAATCTCGGCATGAACGCCGCGACGCCTTGGGAGCAGGCTCAGCTCGCCGGCCTGTTCGCGCGCAAGGTTGCGTCGCCCAATACGGTGATCTGGGGCATCGATCAGACCTGGTGCGAGGCCGATGCGACCGACGAGGCGCGCCGGCTGACGCCGCGGCCGTTCCCGCCCTGGCTCTATGACGACAGCGCCTGGAACGACTGGCCCAAGCAACTCAACTTCACAACGCTCGAGATCGCCCTGCGCCTGGCTGCCCACCGGCTCGGACTGCAGCCGCAGCGTCTGCGAGGCGATGGCTACGAGGTCTTCACCCCGCCCGAGGGCACTTATGACCTCGCCCGCGCGCGCTCCCACCTCTATCGCAGCTATGGCGGTCATGCGCCCGACATGGCGCCGCAAGCCCCTGCCGTCGTGGTGTCCTTCGCCGAGCGTGCCAGCTGGCGCTTTCCGGCGCTCGCTTGGCTGGAGCAGGGCCTGGCCGTCTTTCCGGCTACGACGCGGCGCCTGATCGTGCTGCCGCCGGTGCACGCCGGCGCCATGCCGCGCGAGGGCAGCGCCGCCTGGCAGCGTTTTGAAGCCTGCAAGGCCGAGATCGTGGCGATCGCGGCGCGCCAAAACGCGGTGGTCGCCGACTACGCGCATCCGTCGCCACTGACGCGGCAGGATTCCAACTACTGGGATCCGGCACATTACCGGCTGCCAATCGCGCGCCGGATCGAGGCCGACTTGATCGCGCTCGGGCGAGGCGGAGCGGCGCCGACTGATCCGGCCCTGTCCGTGATCGGCCCTCATCGTTAACGGCGCGTCAACCAAGCGACTCTACCGTGATTGCATGGTCATCCGCCGCGGCCTCCGCTCCGTCCTCGTCACGCTCGCGCTCTACCTCGTGTCGAGCGCAGTCGTCGGTTATTTCCTGTTTCACGCGCAGCATGGCGCGCGCGGCCTCGAGACATCGGCAGGCCTTCGCGAGAAGCTCGGCGAGATGGAGGCCGAGATCGCCAGCCTGAGCAGCGAACGGCAGGACTGGGAGAAGCGCCTGGGCCTGATGCGCGACGAGGCGATCGATCGCGACCTGCTCGAGGAGCGGGCGCGTGCCATGCTTGGACGCGTCCACCGCAACGATGTCGTCATCATGGGGCGCTGAGGCTGTCCTGCTGCTGCCAGGCCCTGAGCCCGGGTGCTGAAACGACCTTTCTTTCGGATCAGGCATTGCTTTCCCGGGGCGGCCCGCGCGGCTCGCTCAAGCCGGCGCCAGGCCGGCTTTCCCAACGTCAATAGTCGCAAAAAGATCGATTAACCGATAAACGGTTAAATGACATTACGTTATAAATAACAGACACTTAGATTATGCTGCACTGCGAGATGCCCGTCTCGCCAAGCTCTGGGGCTTCCTCTACAACCAAAGCAGGAGAGCTCGGGAGGACCGTTCATGGCCATTGCCGCACGGAAGACGAAAACAGGAGCGCCTGCCAAGGCGGCCGCTAAGACGCCAGCAAAGAGCGCTTCGAAAGGTGCGGCCAAGACGCTGTCGAACGTCCCGACCTTCAACAAGGAGGAAGAGCTCCACGCCTATCGCGAGATGCTGCTGATCCGCCGCTTCGAGGAGAAGGCGGGCCAGATGTACGGCATGGGCCTGATCGGCGGCTTCTGCCATCTCTATATCGGTCAGGAAGCCGTGGTCATCGGCATGCAGATGGCCTCGAAGGAGGGCGACCAGGTCATCACCGGCTATCGCGATCACGGCCACATGCTGGCTTGCGGCATGGAATCGCGCGGCGTCATGGCCGAGCTCACCGGTCGGCGCGGCGGTTATTCGCACGGCAAGGGCGGCTCGATGCACATGTTCAGCCGCGAGAAGAACTTCTATGGTGGCCACGGCATCGTCGGCGCGCAGGTCTCGCTCGGCGCCGGCCTCGGCTTCGCCAACTGGTACCGCCAGGACGGGCGCGTATCGATGGCCTATTTCGGCGACGGCGCCGCCAATCAGGGCCAGGTCTATGAGAGCTTCAACATGGCCGAGCTCTGGAAGCTGCCGGTCGTATTCGTGATCGAGAACAACCGCTACGCCATGGGCACCTCGGTCAACCGCGCCTCGGCCCAGACCGATTTCTCCAAGCGCGGCGTCTCCTTCGGCATCCCGGGCGAGCAGGTCGACGGCATGGACGTCAGGGCCGTGCGCGAGGCGGCGAGTCGCGCCATCGAGCATGCCCGCTCCGGCAAGGGGCCCTATATCCTCGAAATGCAGACCTATCGCTATCGCGGCCATTCCATGTCCGATCCGGCGAAGTACCGCTCGAAGGACGAGGTCCAGCGCATGCGCGAGGAGCACGACCCGATCGAGCAGGTCCGCGCCCGCCTGACCCGCGAGCACAAGGTCGGCGAGGACGAGCTCAAGGCGATCGACGCCAAGGTCCGCGAGATCGTCAACGACGCCGCCGAGTTCGCGACCCACGACCCGGAGCCGGATCCGTCCGAGCTCTACACGGACATCCTGCTGGAGCCGGCGCGGGCCTGACGCGCCGCGCCCGATCCTCCCCGCCCATTTCAGCCCTCGCGGCTATTCCAGAACTCCGGGTGCGTAAATGCCGATCGACATTCTGATGCCCGCCCTGTCGCCGACCATGGAACAGGGCAAGCTCGCCAAATGGCTGAAAGCCGAGGGCGACAAGATCAAGGCCGGTGACATCATCGCCGAGATCGAGACCGACAAGGCGACCATGGAGGTCGAGGCTGTCGACGAGGGCGTGCTGGCGAAGATCCTGATCGCCGACGGCACCGACAATGTCGCGGTCAACACGCCGATCGCGGTGATCGCGGCCGATGGCGAGGACGTATCCGCGGCCGCCAGCGGGGCCGCCAAGGCGGCTCCGGCCCCGCAGGCTGCCGAGGCTCCCGCTCCGGCTGCGCCCGCCGAAGCCCCCGCTGCCCCGGCTCCGGCTCCGGCCGCGGCCGCGGCCGCGGCCGCTAGCGTGCCGGCGCAGGCGAAGTCCTATGATGCTTCCTCCGAATTCCCGGCGGGCGCCGAGATCGTCTCGATGACGGTGCGCGAGGCGCTGCGCGACGCCATGGCCGAGGAGATGCGGCGCGACGCCGACGTCTTCGTGATGGGCGAGGAGGTCGCCGAATACCAGGGCGCCTACAAGGTCACGCAGGGACTGCTGCAGGAGTTCGGTGCGCGCCGCGTCATCGACACGCCGATCACCGAGCACGGCTTTGCCGGTATCGGCGTCGGCGCGGCGCTGACCGGCCTCAAGCCGATCGTCGAGTTCATGACCTTCAACTTCGCCATGCAGGCGATCGACCACATCATCAACTCGGCGGCCAAGACGCTCTATATGTCCGGCGGCCAGATGGGCTGCCCGATCGTCTTCCGCGGCCCCAACGGCGCCGCTGCCCGCGTCGGTGCGCAGCACAGCCACGACTACGCCGCCTGGTACTCGAACGTGCCCGGTCTCAAGGTGGTGATGCCCTACAGCGCTTCCGATGCGAAGGGCTTGCTCAAGAGCGCGATCCGCGATCCAAACCCGATCATCTTCCTTGAGAACGAGATCCTCTACGGCCGCTCCTTCGACGTGCCGAAGGGCGACGATTTCACGATTCCCATCGGCAAGGCCAAGGTCGTGCGCCCCGGCAGCGACGTCACCATCGTCTCCTTCGGCATCGGCATGAACTATGCGCTCGGCGCCGCCGAGGCGCTGGCCAAGGAAGGGATCGAGGCCGAGGTCATCGACCTGCGCACCATCAGGCCGATGGACATCGAGACAGTCGTCGCCTCGGTGCAGAAGACCAATCGTTGCGTCGCGGTCGAGGAAGGCTTCCCGCAGTCCGGCGTCACCGCCGAGATCGGCATGAAGATCATGGAAGCGGCCTTCGACTATCTCGATGCGCCCGTGGCGCGCGTCACCGGCAAGGACGTGCCGATGCCCTACGCCGCCAACCTCGAGAAGCTGGCACTGCCGAACATCGGCGAGGTCGTCGCGGCGGCCAAGGCCGTCTGCTATCGCTGAGAGAGGGCTGACCGATGCCGACCAACATCCTGATGCCTGCGCTCTCTCCCACCATGGAGAAGGGCAATCTCGCCAAATGGCTTAAGAAAGAAGGCGACACGATCAAGTCCGGCGACATCATCGCCGAGATCGAGACCGACAAGGCGACCATGGAAGTCGAGGCGGTCGACGAGGGCATTCTGGCCAAGATCGTCGTGCCGGAAGGCACTGCCGACGTCGCCGTCAACGAGGTGATCGGCGTGATCGCCGGCGAGGGCGAGGACGCCAAGAGCGTGTCCGCGCCGAGCGCCGCGCCGGCCAAGAGCGAGCCGGCTCCGAAGGCGGACGGCAAGGCGGGTGAACCCGCCCCGGCCCCTGCTGCCGCTCCGGCTCCAGCTGCTACACCGGCGCCTGCTGCGCAGGCCGCAGCGCCCGCTTCCGGCAACCGCCCCTTCGCCTCGCCGCTGGCACGCCGCCTCGCCAAGGACGCCGGCATCGACCTCGGCAAGGTCCAGGGCTCGGGCCCGCATGGCCGCATCGTCGAGAAGGACATCGAGGCCGCCAAGCAGGGCGGAGCTGCCAAGGCCGCGCCGGCTCCCACGGCCGGCGCTCCTGCCGCGCCGAAGCCAGCGGCTGCGCCGCTCGCGACCGGCCCCTCGGATGAGCAGACCAAGAAGCTGTTCGCGCCGGGCTCCTATGAGGAGATCCCGCATGACGGCATGCGCAAGACGATCGCGCGCCGCCTGACCGAGGCCAAGCAGACCATTCCGCATTTCTACGTCACGCTGGATTGCGAACTCGACGCGCTGCTGAAGCTGCGGGCCGAGCTCAATGCCGCGGCGCCGGAGAAGGACGGCAAGCCGGCCTACAAGCTCTCGGTCAACGACATGGTGATCAAGGCACTGGCTCTGGCGCTCAGGGCCGTGCCGGACGCCAACGTCTCGTGGACCGATGGCGCCATGCTCAAGCACAAGCATGCCGATGTCGGCGTCGCGGTCTCGATCCCGGGCGGGCTGATCACGCCGATCGTGCGCGACGCCTGCCACAAGACGTTGTCGCAGATCTCGAACGAGATGAAGGACTATGCGGCCCGGGCCAAGGCGCGCAAGCTGAAGCCGGAGGAATATCAGGGCGGCACGACGGCGGTCTCGAACCTCGGCATGTTCGGCGTCAAGGACTTCGCGGCGGTGATCAATCCGCCGCATGCGACGATCCTGGCGGTCGGCGCCGGCGAGCAGCGTGCCGTGGTCAAGGGCGGGCAGCTTGCGGTCGCGACCGTGATGTCGGTGACGCTCTCGACCGACCACCGCGCGGTGGATGGGGCGCTCGGCGCCGAGCTGCTCCAGGCCTTCAAGGGCTATATCGAAAAGCCGATGGCGATGCTGGTGTGAGGCGGCGATGACCCGCCAGGCCCGCATCCTCGCCTTCGGCGATTCCCTCACCTGGGGCCGGATCGCCAACCGGCCTGAGCGGCATGGCGACGATGTGCGCTGGCCGCGCGTGCTTGAGAAGGCGCTCGGCGGCTACGCCATGGTGATCGAGGAGGGGCTCAACGGCAGGCGGATCGCGCTCGAGGATCCGCTGCGCCCCTATCGTTCCGGCATCTCGCTGCTGCCGCTCTTCATCGAGTGCCACGCACCGCTCGACCTCGTCATCCTGATGCTCGGCACCAATGACTGCCAGCGCCAGCACTCGCTGGCGCCCTACGACGTCGCCCGCTCGATGCGCATGCTGGCGCAGGTGGCGCAGCGTCCCCCGGTCGAGCCCGGCATGCCGGTGCCGGAGGTGCTGATCGTCGCGCCGCCGGTGGTGCGCATGCCCGATGATCCCGACCACGAAGCCAACTTCTTCATGGAGGGCGCGCCCGAGAAGATGGCGCTGCTGGCGACCTATTATCGCCGCATCGCCGACGAGATCGGCGCCAGCTTCTTCGACGCAGCCAAGGTTGCGACCGTGACCGGCGAGGACGGCATCCATCTCGACGCCGACAACACCCGTGCCATCGGGCTGGCATTGGCGCCCGTCGTCGACGGCCTGCTCGGCCTGCCATTGCCGGCGCGCGGACCCGCACTGCGGATCTCCGGTCCGTAGACGACATTCGACCGGGGCTTGCCCCGCACAGCAACACTGCCCGCAGTGGGCAGAACGAGCCGAGGCACTTCCCATGGCTGACTACGACATCATCATCATCGGCTCCGGCCCCGGCGGCTATGTCGCGGCGATCCGCGCGGCGCAGCTCGGCTTCAAGACCGCGATCGTCGAGCGCGAGCACCTCGCCGGCATCTGCTCGAACTGGGGCTGCATTCCGACCAAGGCGCTGCTGCGCTCGGCCGAGATCCTGCACTATGGCCAGCATGCCAAGGATTACGGCCTGACCCTCGAAGGCTCGTTCAAGGCCGATCTGGAAGCGGTGGTGAAGCGCTCGCGCGGCATCGCGGTCCGGATGAACAACGGCGTCCAGTTCCTGATGAAGAAGAACAAGGTCGACGTGATCTGGGGCGAGGCCAAGCTCACCAAGGCCAACACCATCGTCGTCGCCCCGACCAAGAAGCCGGCGATGCAGCCGCAGGGGCCGATCCCGAAGGGCGCCAAGGGCGAGGGCACCTATACCGCCGACCACATCATCGTCGCGACCGGAGCCCGCCCGCGCGTCCTGCCGGGCCTCGAGCCTGACGGCAAGCTGATCTGGACCTATTTCGAGGCGCTGGTGCCGCCGACCATGCCGAAATCGTTGGTGGTGATGGGCTCGGGCGCGATCGGCATCGAGTTCGCCTCGTTCTACCGCACGCTCGGCGCCGAGGTGACGGTCGTCGAGGTGATGCCGCAGGTCGTTCCCGTCGAGGATGCCGAGATCGGCGCCTTCGCCCGCAAAGCCTTCGAGAAGCAGGGCATGAAGATCCTGACCTCGACCAAGGTCACCAAGGTCGAGAAGGGGGCGAACTCCGTCACCGCTCATGTCGAGGACGACAAGGGCAACAAGCAGACGATCACCGCCGAGCGGATGATCTCGGCCGTCGGCGTCGTCGCCAATGTCGAGAATCTCGGCCTGGAGGCGCTCGGCGTGAAGCTCGACCGCGGCGTGATCGCGATCGACGGGCTCTGCCGCACCAATGTGAAGGGCATCTACGCGATCGGCGACGTCGCCGGCCCGCCGATGCTAGCCCACAAGGCCGAGCACGAGGCGGTGATCTGCGTCGAGGCGATCAAGGGCCTGCATCCGCACCCGATGGACAAGCTGATGATCCCGGGCTGCACCTACTGCCACCCGCAGATCGCCAGCGTCGGCCTGACCGAGGCCAAGGCCAAGGAGGCCGGCCACCAGCTCAAGGTCGGCCGCTTCAACTTCGTCGCCAACGGCAAGGCGGTGGCGCTGGGCGAAGACAGCGGCATGGTCAAGACGATCTTCGACGCCAAGACCGGCAAGCTGCTCGGCGCCCACATGGTCGGTGCGGAAGTGACCGAGCTGATCCAGGGCTTCGTGGTGGCGATGAACCTCGAGACCACCGAGGAAGAGCTGATGCACACCATCTTCCCGCATCCGACCCTGTCGGAGACGATGAAGGAGGCCGTGCTCGACGCCTATGGCAAGGTGCTGAACGCCTGAGCGGCAAGCGCGTTCATCCGCGCTTCAGCTTAAGGTTGCGATGACTTGCGGCGTAGCAAGGAGATCACGCATGGACCTTCGTGCCATTCTCGTCGCAATCGCCATCGGCGCCGTCGCCGGCTGGCTCGCCAGCATCGTCATGGGTGGCGGCGGATTGATCCGCTACATCATCACCGGCCTGATCGGCGCCTTCGTCGGCAGCTTCCTGCTGCAGTTCCTTGGCGTCAGCCTCGGCATCGGCAATCCGTTGATCTCGCAGATCGTCACGGCGACGATCGGCGCGATCGTCGTGGTCTTCCTGGCCCGGCTGATCGCCTGATCAACCGGCGCTGGCATTTGCCGATGGCGCAGGCCATATCCGGCCGATGAGCCGCGCCCGCAAATCCGCCAAGCCCGACAGGGTCGTGCCCGACGAGAAGGTCGAGATCCTGCCGCCGCGGCAAGGCCTGGCGCTCGACTGGCATCGGCTGCTGCCGCCGGTTGCCTTCGGGACGGCCGCGGGCTTCATCGCCAGCCTGGTCGTCGGTGGCGGCGGCTTCCTGCGCCACGCCGTGGTCGGCCTGCTCGGCATGCTGGTCGGGCAGGGCATCGTCCGCGTCACCGGTTGGCGGGCGAGCACCGGCTACCGTTTCCTCGACTCGATGGCGATGGCGGTGATCGGCGCGATCCTGGTCGTGCTGCTGGCGCGCTTCATCGCCTGACGGAACCGAGACGCGCTCCGCGCGTTGTCGTCGGCGGCCGGATGGCCGGACTTGAGGGCAGGGGGATTGCCATGAACGACCAAATCTATGCCACGCTCGGCACGCCGGGTTACGGCTTCTTCATGACGCTGCTGATCGGCATCATCGCCGGCTGGATTGCCGAGCGCGTCACCTCGTCAGATCACGGGCTCTTCACCAACATGATCGTCGGCGTCGCCGGCTCCTTCGTCGGCAGCCGGCTTGCCGAATTGCTGGAGATTCCGGTCTTCGGCTTCTGGCGCACGCTCACCGCCGCGATCGCCGGCGCTTGCCTGCTGATCGTGGTCTGGCGCGCAGTGCGCAACTGAGTTCTGCTGCGCGCGGGTTGCCCACGCCCCACTTCGGCATTAGCTAGACGGGAGTGGCCGCGCCCTGCTGTGCGGCGCCAGTAACGGACCCGTCCATGGCCGTCGTGCTCGACCTCCTCAACCGCGATCCGCGCCCTAACTCCGGCAACCCGAAATCCGAGGTCAAGCCGGAGCTGCGCCATCCGGAGAAGCAGAAGCGGCCGGAGAACCCGATCCTGCGCAAGCCGGACTGGATCCGGGTCAAGGCCCCGGGCTCGCCGAAATGGGCCGAAACCCAGAAGATTGTGAAGGCCGAGAAGCTCGTCACCGTCTGCGAGGAGGCGGGCTGCCCCAATATCGGCGAGTGCTGGGAGAAGAAGCACGCCACCTTCATGATCATGGGCGACACCTGCACGCGCGCCTGTGCCTTCTGCAACGTCAAGACCGGCGTGCCCGAAGCGCTCGACCATGACGAGCCGCGCAAGGTCGCCGACGCCGTCGCGAAGCTCGGCCTCGAACATGTCGTGATCACCTCGGTCGACCGCGATGATCTCAGGGACGGCGGCGCCGAGCATTTTGCCCGCGTCATCCGCGCCATCCGCGAGGCCTCGCCGGGCACGACGATCGAGATCCTGACGCCGGACTTCCTGCGCAAGCCCGGCGCGCTCGAGGTCGTCGTCGCGGCCAAGCCCGACGTCTTCAACCACAATCTCGAGACGGTCCCCGGCAGGTATCTGAAGGTGCGTCCCGGCGCCCGCTACTTCCATTCGCTGCGGCTGCTGCAGCAGGTCAAGGAGCTCGACCCGACCATCTTCACCAAGTCCGGCATTATGGTCGGCCTCGGCGAGGAGCGGAACGAGGTGCTGCAGCTGATGGATGACCTGCGCTCGGCCGAGGTCGATTTCATCACCATCGGCCAGTACCTGGCACCATCGCGCAAGCACCATGAGGTCGTGCGCTTCGTCACCCCGGACGAGTTCAAGAGCTTCGAGACCATCGCCTATGTGAAGGGCTTCCTGATGGTCTCCTCGACGCCGCTGACGCGCTCTTCCCACCATGCCGGCGAGGATTTCGCCAAGCTGCGGGCAGCTCGCGCAGCCAAGCTCGGCAGCTGATCGGCTCCGTACTCATGCCGATGTTCAACAACACCCGCCGGGTGAAGCACTCACCCGAAGAGATGTTCGCGCTCGTGGCGGATGTCGAGAAGTACCCGCAGTTCCTGCCGCTCTGCGAGGGGCTGACGGTCCGCCGGCGCACGCCGCGCGAGGGCGGCGGCGAAGTGCTGCTCGCCGACATGACCGTCGGCTACAAGGCGATCCGCGAGACCTTCACCAGCCGCGTCACGCTCGATCCGGCGAACCTCAAGATCGTCGTCGAATATGTCGACGGGCCGTTCCGCTATCTGGAGAACCGCTGGAGCTTCAAGCCGCGGGATAGCGGCAGCGAGGTCGGCTTCTTCATCTCCTACGAGTTCGCCAGCCGCATGCTCGGCCTCTTGATGGGCGCGATGTTCGACAAGGCCTTCCGCAAGTTCGCCGAGGCCTTCGAGAAGCGCGCTGACGCGATCTACGGCAAAAGCAGCCCGGCCGCGCTCATCTAGTCTTAAGCTGCCTGAGGCATTCTTCCCCGGTTCCGGCAGGGGGAAGGCATGGAAACTCCAGTTGTGCAGGCGGGTGCCGATGTCGACATGCGCCGGATGAGCGCGGTTCTGCCGGTCTATGCCGGCACGATCTTTCTCTCCGCCTTCCTGCTCTTCGGTATCCAGCCGATGTTCGCCAAGATGGTGCTGCCGAAGCTCGGCGGCTCACCGGCGGTCTGGTCGACGGCGATGGTCTTCTTCCAGGCGATACTGCTGGCGGGCTATGCCTATGCGCATTGGCTGGTCGGGCGCTTCAGTGTCCGGCGCGCCGCCTTGATCCACATTGCGCTGATGATCGTCGTGGTGGCGACCTCGCTGCCGATCGGCATCGCCGCGGGCTTCGAGCGCCCGCCGCAGCAGGGCGAATTCGCCTGGCTTCTGCTGCTCTTCGCAGCCTCGGTCGGCCTGCCGTTCTTCGCTGTCTCCGCGAACGGTCCCTTGCTGCAGGCCTGGTTCGCCCGAACCGGACATGCCCATGCCCGCGACCCGTATTTCCTCTATGCCGCCTCCAATATCGGCAGCTTCCTCGCCTTGCTCGCCTATCCGTTCGTGGTCGAGCCGACCTTGCGGCTGGCCACGCAGGCTTCGGCCTGGGCGTGGGGCTTCGGCCTGCTGCTCGCCGGCATCACGGCCTGCGCCGGATTGTGCGTGGGACGCCCGGCGGGCAGGCTCGACACGATGCCGCTCGTTGCGGAACCGATCCCGGCCAGCCGCAAGCTGCATTGGCTCGTCCTGGCCTTCGTGCCATCCGGCTTGCTGGTCGCGGTGACCGCCCATATCTCGACCGACGTTGCATCGGGGCCGCTGCTCTGGGTCGCCCCGCTGGCGCTCTTCCTCTTGACCTTCGTCATCGTCTTCCAGCGCAGGCCGGTCTTGCGCCATGGCTGGATGCTGAACACGCAGCTGCTGCTCATCCTCGGCTACATGGTCGTGATGGTGTTCAACCCGCCTCTGGGGTGGGGCGGAGAGCTCGTTCTTCACCTCGCTATCCTGTTCGTCACCGCGATGGTCGCGCATGGCGAACTCGCACGGCTGCGGCCGTCCGCGGCCGCGTTGACCGGCTTCTACCTCTGGATGTCGCTCGGCGGCGTGCTGGGCGGGGTATTCGCCGCCCTGCTGGCGCCGTTGCTGTTCAACTCGGTGGCCGAATATCCGATTCTGATCGTGGCGGGCATGCTCTGCCGGCCGAGCTTCACCTCGCTCCGGCCCTCGCGTCTGCAAGGCGCCGTCCTGGCCGGTCTCGCCATCGTCGGGGCCGGCGCGCTCGTCAGCCACGAAGCCTCCCGCACTGACATGGTCCGTTCGTTCTTCGGCGTGCATCGCATCAGCGAGACGCCGGACGGCCGCTTCCGCATCCTCAGCCACGGCAGCACGGTCCACGGCGCGCAGCGCCTGCGTCAGGACGACGGCACGCTCGTATCGGGGCGGCCCGAGCCGCTGACCTATTATTTCACCGGAGGCGGCATCGCCGATGCGATCCACTCGGTCCGCCAGGCCAGGGGCGGCACGCTCGGCGCTGTCGCTGCGATCGGCGTCGGCACCGGCTCGCTCTCCTGCCAGGCGCGCAGCGGCGAGGACTGGCGCTTCTACGAGATCGACCCGGCCGTGATCAGGATCGCGACCGATCCGGCCCGCTTCGGCTTCCTCAATGCCTGCGCCCCATCGACGGACTTCGTCATCGGCGATGCCCGGCTCACTCTCGGCGACGCACGCGACGGCTCGCTCGACCTGATCGTCGTCGACGCGTTCTCGTCCGATGCGATCCCCGTCCATCTGCTCACCGGCGAGGCCCTCGCGCTCTATATGCGCAAGCTCAAGCCGGATGGCGCCGTGCTCCTGCACATCTCGAACCGCAACATGGAGCTAGGATCTGTCGTCAGGGCGACGGCTGCGGCCCAGGGTCTGACGAGCTGGATCAACGAACCGGTTCGTTCTGCAGCCGACGTCCAGGCCATGAGGCTGGCCCCGAAGGTGGCGATCGTCCTGCGACCGGGGGTCGATCCCGGCCCGATCATCGCCGGGAGCTGGCAGGAGCAGGCCGGTCCCGGCCCGACCCGCCCCTGGAGCGACGACTATGCCGACGTCATCGGGGCCATCTGGCGGCAGCTTTCGCCGAAATAGGCGCAGTCGCCTATTCGATCGTCAGCGCCGCCTGGCGCAGCAGGTCGAGCGCCTCGAGCACGCTGAGGCGCCTGATCTCGTCACGGCCCTGCGCGCCGAAGCGCTTCTCGCGGTGCAATGTCCGCGTGCCGTCGGCGCAGGCGAAATGCACCAGCCCGACCGGCTTCTCCTCGCTGCCGCCGTCCGGGCCGGCGATACCGGTGATCGAGACGGCGAGCCGCGACGACAGCCGCTCCCGGCCGCCCTCCGCCATGGCGCGCGAGACTGGCTCCC